>Ga0183099_1000020_pt1 | contig 208361 bp, 166 predicted proteins | sample Biomet1_FD_127788 | JGI IMG/M metagenome (GOLD analysis project Ga0183099, IMG submission 127788) | Microbial communities from bioreactor (seeded with anoxic lake sediment) at LBNL, California, USA - Biofuel metagenome 1 | ecosystem: Engineered > Bioreactor > Anaerobic > Unclassified ...
TGGGGAACACTGACGAAGCATGGATTGTGGACCGATCACCAGATACACACCGTCGAAGGGATGAACTACGGTGAAGATTATTATACATCCGTACGTCTTTTTTATTTTGCAAATCGTCTATCTGTTGTTCATCAGCCCGTTTACTATTACAATCAGGCGAATTGCGGATCATACAGCAGTGGACGCAAGAACGAAAACCATTTCTTGTCGATCATTGCCCTAACCAACCATTTGAATGCTTTTTTCGTACAGCAACGCAAAGAAAAAGAGTATGCACATTTTTTGACTTGTGCAAAACTGACGGAAATAGGAGCGCTTTTGCTTCATTCGTCCTATTCGTTGCGACGAAAATATGGCAACATAATCTCTGCCGGGGAACTGAATCAATACAAAGAGGAACTGACTTTTTCAAGATGGCAACAATTTCTTTTGCGACAAATTGTATCCGGCACCTCTCTTTGGGCAGAGTTACTGATTTTCATTGCCAAAGTGATACGTCAGGTTTTACATATTTCATTTTAACTCAAAACAGATTTTATTCTATTTATCATGTAAACTGCATTCCATTCAAATGTTAAAGATGACCTTTATGGTGCAAGATGACCATTCGTTTTTCAAATTTATTAAATAACAAATGCAACCGGAAGTCTCAGTCTCAGTCTCAGTCTCAGTTCCTATCTATAATGTATCAAAGTTCATTGAAAAATGTGCTCGCTCGCTTTTTGAACAGACTTTTCAATCGATAGAATACATTTTTGTCAATGATGCAACGCCGGATAATAGCATAGCACTGTTGCTAAATATTATAGAGCAATATCCGGAAAGGAAAGACAATGTTCGTATTATTAATCATCCGGTTAATAGAGGACTGGCTGCTGCACGAAAAACCGGAATTAATCATTCATCAGGTAAATACATTGCCACTGTTGACAGTGACGATTATATAGAACCCGATATGATTGAACAACTACATCGGGCTCTAACTGCGAATGAAGCCGACATAGCCGTTGCAGATATAATAAAAGAATATCCGGAAGGGAGAGTGGAAATCCAAAACTATGCCCTTTCTGACGATATGGAAGAAAACCGTTACAATATACTAATTGGAACAAAATCGCCAAGTTATTTATGTGGGAAGATGGTTGCTAAGAAATTATTCGAACACAAGGCATTCGTACCGGTTCCTGATGGAATGAACTATTTGGAAGATAAATTTGTTGTCTCACAATTATATTTTCTAACAGATAAGATTGTTAAGGTTGAAAAACCTCTTTATCACTATATTCAGTACAACTCGTCCTCTTTAACGATTGTTCCAAAAAACAGATCGCATTTTGAGTGTGCATTCTATTTATGGGATTTTTTGGCGAAATTTCTAAAGGAACAAAATGTCTATGACAAATACAAAGAAGCCCTTGATATTGAAAAAATCAAACATAAGGCAAGTATGATGATTTCGACTAATTCTTATATGTTGAGAAAAGAGTATGCGAGTAAATACAAAGAGGAAGAATCGAAATATTTTGCGTTATTGACGAGAGGTAAACGGATTATTACTTTCCTTAACCAGCATAATCTGTTTATGTTGTCTCAACTTTATCACTATGGAGTTTGTTTGCAACATTATTTTTTCAAGAAACGTTGTATTTAAAGTGTATATAAATAAGTTATGAAAAAACAGCCATTAGTTTCTATTATCTCTCCTACATATAATCATGCCCGGTTTATTGCCGAATGTATTCAGACTGTTCAACGACAAACGTACACCAATTGGGAAATGCTTATTGTGGATGATGGTAGTACAGATGCTACATTATCTGTTGCAAAAACACTGGCAGGTGAAGATGAAAGGATTAGAATCTTCACGCAAAAAAATATTGGTCCTTTTCGGTTAGGAGAAACATACAATTTTGCGTTGCATCAATCTAATGGAGAATATATTGCAATACTAGAATGCGACGATATTTGGGAGCCTGATAAACTTGAATTGCAAATCAGAGATTTAGAAAATCATCCCGAATGTGTGGCCGCATGGGGTGCTGCCTATACAGTTGATGCGGTATCAAACCGGGGCAAGGTGGTGAATCCGAATGTGGTTTTGCCAGAAGCCGTTTATGAAAATAGACCTGTGACAGCTATTATTCCTTCTCTTTTGTTGCAGGATTATATTCCTGCAATGACGATTGTATTCCGCCGATCGTTGTTGTTGCAAATAAATGGTTTTGTCCAAGGAGAAAACATTCCTTCTGTTGATCATACAACTTTATTAGAGGCAGCTTTGATAGGTTCATTCTGTTTTACATCGAAACCCCTCGGAGCTTGGCGCTATTATCCGGATCAGGTAACCAAAACATATGCCATACGTATCTATGAAAATGTTTTTCAAATGGCGCTGAAGTTCTTTAAATGTCATCAAGAGCTGTTCCCTTATAAGGAGTCACACATTGAAAATCATTACAAACATCGGCTGGTGATTGCTTATTCCCGTTCTGGACGTTACAAGCTGATCAAAAAAGAATTTTCTGCAGCGAGGAAAGATTATTTTCATTCAATTTTTTATTTTGGGTGGAGAGAGCCCGTTTGGAAACTGCGTTCTTTAGTTGGTCTATGTATGAGTCTTTTTCATGCCGATGTTGAATGGCTTGCAAAGGTCATGGGGCGGATGAGCTACAAGTGATTTGTTATTCTGGCAGCGATTTCAAAAAATCGGCAAAAATAGTGTAGTTCTGTTCTGCATTACATCGTGCCATCCATCGGTTACGGGCATTCACTCGCAATGTTTCTCTGTAGGGTTGCCGATAGAAATCGTTGATTGCCGATGCAATTTCAGTTGCATTGGTGTTTACCCGCAGCAAACAGCCTACCGCATTATCCACAATTTCGCTGGTACCTCCGGCATCGGTTGCAATAACCGGAATCCCAAAAGAAAGCGCCTCCATAATTGACACCGGTACTCCTTCGCTCTCGCTGACATTGATAAAAAGATCAATCGGCGTTTGCTTGTAATAACCAACCACTTCGCTATTCGTCAACCCACCTTTCAACTCTACCTCTACATTCTGAGGCAACTCTTCGATCAACCGGTTCATCTCTTCCCATTGGCTCCCGCTTCCGATATGTGTCCATTTCACAGGGATATCCAACTGCATCAATGCCGCGATTAACAACGGAATGCGCTTGACGGACACCATATACGAGCAACTGACCAAATGCAACACATCCGTCTTCCCTTGCGGATTGATGCCCTGATCGGGGACTCCCAATCGGAATAGATGCTGATTGTGTACCCATTGTAAATATTTTCGGGTCAGGTATTTCTTCCCATCCTCAGAAATAAAGATAAAGTGGTCGATAGCAGGAAAAAGAACTGATCGGAAAGGAATATATCCTTGTTTAAACTCTTCGTACAAATCGGTTCGGTGAAAGCGTACGACACTGGTAAAGCCGGGTGTTGTTTTCCGTAGAAACGGAATCAGAACAGCAAGTTTATCTCCCCAATAGGAGTATAAAATAGATTTATCGTGCAATAAAGCGCTGAGTTCAGACAACCTCTCTTTGTTTGCAAAAGCGGCTCTAAAAACCAACAAAGCAGCAAGCCATACGCGGATCTGTTTCGGATGTTTATACACTGATTTCAAAAAAAGCTCTCTGCATATAAATGCAATGGGACTACGATTAAACAAACCTGCCGGGAGTAACTTTCGTTGATCTTTGGTATGAAACGGCAGAAACGGTTCATGTATGATTACATGACTTGCTTGCGGACGACACGATTCGGTTCCGTGTAATGGAAAAATATGAATACGAGAGAACCGACGGGCTAAGAAAACCATTTCAGATTCCAGAAAAGTCTCTTTGGAACCGAACGGAAAACTGTCTGTAAGTAAAATCAGTGTTTTATCTGGCATTTCTATAAAAACCTAAGTGTGTAATAATACTTAACCGATTTTCAGAACATGCTTGATTGTCAACCAAGGATAGTGAAAAATCATTCTCGGGCCGGCGAAACGCATCACGCGGCGAATTTCTTCTCTCGCTTGTGGTTTATAACAATGAATCGTACAGTTCTTGCAAAAGGGTTTATCGAGAGCAAAAGGGCACTTCGAGAGCCGTTGCTCCGCATAGGCAAGTAACGACCGGCACGCATCACAAAGTTCAGACTGCTTGTGCTTGTGCTTGCAATAAATGCCGATCATTGTACGGAGCGTCTCGGCCTCGCGTTCTATCTTATCTGATACCATTGGCTTGTTTAGGGTTGTTCTATCCAGTTGATAATTTCAGGGCTATCGGGCAATGTACGTGGTGGAATTACTTTCACAACATACCCGTTGGCGTCTATCAGGTATTTCTGAAAGTTCCATTGCACTTCCGAATCCTGGAAACCGTTCGCTTCCTTTGTTGTTAGGTATTTGTAAATCGGATGCTGATCGTTGCCCTTCACCGATATTTTTTCCATCATCGGAAATGTGACCCCATAGTTTTGACGGCAAAACTCAGCGATTTCGCTGTTACTGCCCGGCTCCTGCCCTGCAAAATTGTTGGCCGGAAAGCCTACGATTATAAAATTCTGATCTTTATATTTTTCATACAAAGCCTCCAAAAGTTTGTATTGCGGTGTAAATCCGCATTTGGAAGCAGTGTTCACAATCATCACTTTCTTTCCTTTGAGCGATGCAAAATCGAAGGTTTTGCCATACAAATCAGTCACCTTGAACTGATAAACCGGTTGTATCGCTTGAGCATAACAAAAGCCTGCCATACTAAAAAGCAACAGGGAAATTATTGCCAAATATTTTGTTTTCATATCGTTATAGAATTATATATTTGTACTGCATGATTTCTTATTTTAAAATCACAGCAACAAAGATACATTCAAATCCGCCAAAACCGCTTTATTCGCCCTGTGCAATGGTGGTCATCACGTTGTAGGCCTCCATCACGCTGCGTACCGGAGCAACAATTACCGAACGTTTTCCTTTATTCTCTTTCAACTGGCATTTTCGCGGATATTTGGCCATATAATTGAGTACCTTACCGAAATTATTCGATTTGTAATAGGACGATTGCTGATTTGAAACAAGATAGGCGATCCACTTTTCATTTTTCAAAACCAGTTTTTCGATACCGTACTCTTTTGCCAGCCAACGGAGTCGCACCACTTGAATGAGCTCTTCGCCTTCCTGCGGAATTTTTCCGAAACGGTCGTTCAGCCGTTGCTCAAACTCGGTCAAATCCAGTTCATTGGAAATATTGTCCAGCTCGCGGTAAAGGTTCATCCTTTCGGGAATACTCTCGATGTACGATACCGGGAACATGAGTTCAAAGTCGGACTCAATCTGGCAATCGGTGACATATTCTATCGTAGCCGGACCTTTTTCGGCGTCCACTTCACGGTAAAGATCGGCAAACTCTTCGTCTTTCAGCTCCTGCACCGCCTCATTCAGTATCTTCTGGTAGGTTTCGTAACCCAATTCGGCAATAAATCCACTTTGCTCGCCTCCCAGCATATTGCCGGCTCCACGAATATCGAGATCCTGCATGGCAATGTTGAAGCCGCTACCCAGATCTGCGAAATTTTCGATAGCCTGTAAACGGCGACGCGCTTCGGGAGTAATCAGATTGGTCGGCGGTGTCATCAAATAACAAAAGGCTTTTCGGTTTGTACGTCCCACGCGACCGCGTAACTGATGCAAATCGCTCAGCCCAAACTGATGCGCACTATTGATAATGATGGTATTGACATTGGGCATATCGATACCCGATTCGAGAATGGAGGTCGCAATCATCACATCGTATTCGTAATCGACAAAGTCCAGAATAATCTTTTCTAATTTTTCGGGAGGCATCTGTCCGTGACCGACCACTACGCGTACACCGGGAATCAGGCGTTTGACCAATGCTTCCATTTCGTAGATGTTGTGGATGCGGTTGTTGATAAAAAACACCTGACCATTACGTTCCATCTCAAAGGTAATTGCCTCACGAATCATATCTTCATTGAACTCGTAGAGCGAAGTCTGCACCGGGTAGCGGTTGGGTGGAGGGGTGTTGATGATAGAAAGGTCGCGAGCTCCCATCAGCGAAAATTGCAACGTGCGGGGAATCGGGGTTGCAGTCATGGTCATTGTATCCACGTTTACCTTTATCTGACGTAGTTTTTCCTTAACCGACACTCCGAATTTCTGCTCTTCGTCGACAATTAATAATCCCAGATCTTTGAACTGTACACTTTTGCCGATCAGTTTGTGCGTGCCAATCAAGATATCGATTTTCCCTTCTTTCAATCGGGCTAAAATCTCTTTTGTATCAGCGGCTGTGCGGGCACGGCTCAGGTAATCGACCGTACAGGGCAGATCTTTTAACCGCTCGCTGAAGGTTCGGTGATGCTGAAGAGCCAATACCGTAGTAGGTACCAGCACTGCTACCTGTTTTCCATCGGTTGCGGCTTTGAATGCAGCGCGCACGGCAACCTCCGTTTTTCCGAAACCCACATCGCCACAAACAAGCCGATCCATCGGCAAATCCGACTCCATATCCTGCTTGATATCGGCCGTTGCCTTACTCTGGTCGGGCGTGTCCTCGTAAAGAAACGAAGCTTCCAACTCTTGTTGAAGATAACTATCTGGCGAATAGCTGAATCCTTTCTCGGCTCGACGCCGGGCATACAACTGAATCAGTTCGCGGGCAATGTCCTTGACCTTTTTCTTCGTCTTCTCTTTCAGACGTTCCCACGCCCCAGTGCCAAGTTTGTTAATCTTGGGAGGTTCGCCCTCTTTACCTTTGTATTTTGCAATGCGGTGAAGGGCGTGGATGCTAACAAAAATAATGTCGTCGTCTTTATACACCAGCTTGATTACCTCCTGCTTTTTGCCGTTCACATCCATGGTAAACAAGCCTGCAAAGCGTCCGATACCGTGGTCGACATGCACCACGTAGTCACCCTGATTGAGCTGATTGAGCTCTTTAAGCGTCAGCACCACTTTCCCGGCACGCGCGCTGTCGGAACGGAGCGAATATTTGTGGTAACGGTCGAAAATTTGATGATCGGTATAACAACAGAGTTTCAGATCGTGATCCACAAAGCCCTCGTGAAGCGTCTTCAGTACTGGTGTGAATGCAATTTCATCACCCCTATCGTGAAAAATGCCGGCAATACGGTCGGTCTGTTTCTTACTGTCGCTCAATATGTAGATGCGATAACCCTCCTTCAACGATTGAGTAAAGTTCTGACCCACCAGATCGAAGTTTTTGTGAAACAACGGCTGAATCGACGTACTGAACTCGATCTTCTCGTTGTCAGAAAAGACCGCTTTCTTACCGAATTCCATTTTTCGGAAAGCAGCAGCCTGTTCCAGAAAGAGATCCGAAGTCATCAACGTCTGTTCCAGATTGGGCACATTCCCTTTGGTGTCGTTCGCTTTCACCAGCATCTCATCGTAGAGGTCGGACAATCGATTGCAGGCAAACCGAAAATCGGTAAAGAGCAACAATGTTTCGGGAGAGATAAATTCGAACAGCGAAACTTTGCCGATAGCATCCTGCTGTTTCAGGTCGGATACAATGGAGACCTCGCTTCTCGTCTCTTTCGAGAGCTGGGTTTCAATATCGAAAGTACGGATGGTTTCCACCTCGTCGCCGAAGAAATCGATACGATACGGATATTCGAACGAAAAAGAAAAAACGTCGATGATGCTTCCGCGTACCGAAAATTGACCCGGCTCGTACACAAAATCGACCCGCGAAAAGCCGTATTCTATCAATACACTGATTACAAAATCGGTATTAACCCGTTCGCCGGCATGCAGCGTAAGGGTACAATCGTTCAGGGCACTGTTGGCAATTACCTTTTCAATCAGCGCGTCGGGATAGGTTACAATGATTCCGGGCTCTTTTCGGACGGCATAATTGAGTACTTCCGTACGGAGTATTTCGTTTGCCGAGTCTATTTGCCCATACTTTACCCCCGTTTTGTAGGATGACGGCAAAAAATAGACCGGTTCGTTGCCCAACAGTTGTACCAGATCGTGGTACAGATACCCTGCTTCCTCGGCATCATCGAGCACCATCAAGGCATGGAAGGGGCGTTTAAAATAGAGAGAAGCCACAACAAGCACCCGTGCAGATCCGAGTAATCCCCCGATTTGCAGGTTTGGCACGCCCGATGTGCTCCATTTCTCTATCGCTGCCAGCTGCGGATGAGCTGCATAATATGATAGAAATTCAGACAGTTCCATAAGTGGTACAAAGATACAAAAATCGGCTAATTACCCCGGATTTCAGTTTGCCTAATTTTGTTGTACAAAATAGACGAAAAAAAATTGGAAAACTTAGAAAGGAAACATACCTTTGCACTGTCAAATCAACTGGCGGTGTAGTGTAGTGGCCCAGCACGCAACCCTCTCACGGTTGAGACCCGGGTTCGATTCCCGACTCCGCTACTTTTTACTTTCCAAAGAAGCATAAAAACAGTTATTTCCGGTAATTGTTTTTATGCTTCTTTTATTATCCGTAAAGAATCAAAAACATTATCCTGTTCAAATTTTAGCTACCTTTGCTGCGTTTTCAAAAAAACGGAATATACAAGCTAAACCCGTCTATTTATCAGCCGATTGATGAACGACATTATCCACCTTTTACCCGATTCGGTTGCCAACCAGATTGCGGCTGGCGAGGTCATTCAGCGCCCGGCTTCGGTCATCAAAGAATTGGTAGAGAATGCCATCGATGCAGGCGCTCACAACATACAGGTAATTCTGAAAGATGCCGGTCGCACCTTGATTCAGGTAACCGACGATGGCAAAGGAATGTCGGAGACGGATGCCCGAATGGCATTTGAGCGTCATGCCACCTCCAAAATCAAATCGGCTGCCGATTTGTTTGCTTTGCATACGATGGGTTTCCGTGGCGAGGCGCTGGCTTCGGTTGCGGCTGTGGCGCAGGTAGAACTCCGGACGCGCCGTTCCGAAGACGAGCTGGGCACGGTGATTTGCATTGCCGGTTCGCAGGTCGAAAGTCAACTGCCGACTAATTGCCCGGCAGGCACCTCCTTCTTTATCAAGAACCTGTTTTTTAATGTTCCTGCCCGGCGAAAATTTCTCAAATCGAACGAAACGGAACTGCGCCATATCATCACGGAATTTATCCGGATTGCGTTGGTATATCCCGAACATCACTTTTCGCTGACACACAACGACACCGAGATTTACGAACTGGCCGCCACAAACCGCCGCCAGCGAATTGCGCACATCTTCGGCAGCAAGAACAACAATTTCAGCCGACAACTGCTCCCCATAGAAACATCGACTACGCTGGTCAACATTTCGGGTTACGTGGGAACTCCCGAAACGGCCATGCGCAATTCCAACCAATATTTCTTCGTTAACGGGAGGTATATGCGTCATCCCTATTTTCACAAGGCGGTGATGCAGGCCTACGACCGGCTCATTGGCAACGACGTTAGCCCCAACTATTTTATCTATTTCGATATCGATCCCGGAAGTATCGATGTGAATATTCATCCCACCAAAACGGAGATAAAATTTGAGAATGAAACGGCCATCTGGCCCATTATCACCGCTGCCGTGAAGGAGATGTTGGGGAAATCGAATGCCGTGCCCAGCATCGAGTTCGATGTAGAAGGAGCAATCGACATTCCGGTCATAGACCGTTCTCGACCAGCCGTGCAACCTCAGGTAAAGGTCGATCCGACTTACAATCCCTTTCATACCAACTCAGAACGGTCGCAACACTACTCCCGTCCGCCCATGAACTGGGAAACACTCTATCAGGATTTTGAAAAACCAGCCACGCAGCCTGCATATTTTGCACCTCCTGAAATCAATCAGGAAATAGCAGTTGCCCCCAGCCAACTTTCGGCCATTGCCGATCAGCCCGAAAACAGCAACTACCTCCTCTACAAAGGACGTTACATCATAACTGGTGGCAAATCGGGAATTATGCTTATCGACAAACAACGGGCACACATCCGGGTGCTGTTTGAACAGTTTATAGATCAGCTCAACAACCGTCGCGGTATTTCGCAACAACTTTTGTTTCCGGAAATTGTGGAACTGAACGCCGCGGATGCTCTGGTATTGGAAAATGCCATCGAAGAGCTGGAGTGCGTCGGCCTCGACATTGCGCTATTCGGGAAACACACTTTTTCCATCAACGGAATCCCGGCCGGACTCGAAGGAAAAGACATTCAGGCTATTGTGGGCGATATTATCGACTGCATCAAAAACAAAGATGCCAACGTGAAAGAGGTGCTGCATGAAAACATTGCCCTTACACTGGCAAAAGCGTCAGCCGTAGGCTATGGACAGCAGATGACTTTTGAGGAGATGGATCATCTGGTTGGACAGCTATTTGCTTGTTCAAACCCTAATTATACTCCCGACGGGAAGCGCATTGTGGTGGTACTGACCAACGAAGAAATTGAAAAGAAGTTTTAGGCAACAACATTAATTACGCCGTGAAGGCGAAGAAAATACGTTTGAATTAAAGATGAAAAATCAACAGTTCTGGAAACGGTTTTGGTCAACGCCGTTGATAACCAGCAACGCCAATATAATGATTGTCTGGCGTTTTTTTGTGGTGATGGTTATTTTCTTCCTAAGTAGGTTCCTGTTCTACATTGTCAACAGAGACCTGTTTGTGGGAATGAGCAACGCCCATCTTGCCGAATTGCTGTTGCGGGGCATCCGTTTCGACCTCGCCGGTGCATTGTATGTCAATGTGCTAAACATCGTATTGCAAACGCTACCGTTGCGCATACGCTACCACAACATTTACCAGTCAGTAACCAAGTGGTTGTTTTTTATTACCAACGGGGTGGCCATTGTTGTCAATCTGGCTGATATTGTCTACTTCCCATACACGCTACACCGCACCGACTGGTCGTTCTTCACCGAGTTTGGACAAAACAACAATATGCTGGCAGTAGTGGGCGCCGGTTGCTTGCAATACTGGTATCTGGTGGTGGTTTTCATCTTCCTGATGGCCGTTATGTGGAAAAGCTACGGAAAAGCCGAGCCCTCGAAGATTGCAAAAAAGCCTTTGTTGTTTTATCCGATAACGCTGGCATTGCTTGCTCTCATTATCGGGTTATCTGTTGCCGGCATAAGGGGCGGCTTTACCCGCACTACCCGCCCCATTACATTGGTCGATGCCGGAGCCGGAGTGAACAACCCCGCCGAAATGGGACTCGTACTCAACACTCCGTTCTCGCTGTTGCGTACCACACGCAACAAAGTACTGGAAGAACTGCATTTTTATTCCGATCAGGAAGTAGAAAAGATCTACTCTCCCATTCATCAAGTCGCAAGTAGTGAGTCGTTTCAGAAGAAAAACGTGGTCATTCTCATCCTCGAAAGTTTTGGACGGGAAAATATCGGCTCCATGAACCGCCATCTCGATCATGGGACTTACAAGGGCTACACCCCATTCCTCGACTCGTTGATTTCGGTCAGCCACGCCTACTACAATGCTTTTGCCAACGGTCGGAAGTCGATCGAAGCGATGCCTTCGGCGTTGGTCAGTGTACCCTCACTCTATCAACCGTTTGCCGTAAGCCGTTACGTTAGCAACCGCATGAAAGGTCTGGCGGCCGTGCTGAAAAGCGAAGGCTACCAAACGGCCTTCTTCCACGGAGCACCGAATGGATCGATGGGATTCAATTCCATGTCAAAACTATTGGGATACGACTCCTATTACGGCATGACAGAATATGGAAACAACGCCGATTTTGATGGATTCTGGGGCATCCGCGACGAGGAGTTCCTTCAATTTTTCGCACAGAAAATGAGTAGCTTCAAACAGCCGTTTCTCTCTACTGTTTTTACCCTCTCATCGCATCACCCCTATTTTATCCCGGATAAGTACAAGTCGATGTTCCCCGAAGGGAAAATTCCGTTGCACCGCAGTATCCGCTATTCCGACTATGCGCTGCGTCGCTTTTTCAAGACGGCATCACAGCAACCATGGTTCAAGAATACTGTGTTTGTGTTAACCGCTGACCACTCGGTGCCTGCTGCTTACCACGATGAATATAAAAACGGAGTGGGCGACTTTGCCATTCCCATTATTTTCTTTACTCCCGACCATTCGTTGCCACCGACACAGGATACCCGCGTCATGCAGCAGCTCAATATCATGCCTACATTGTTGGGTTATTTACACTATCCGAAACCCTATTTCGCCTTCGGAACCGACATGTTCAAACAAAAAGCGACACCTTTTGTATTAAACGATGATGCCGGTGTAATGCAATATATGGAAGGCGACTACCTGCTTCGTTTTGACGGGAAAAAGCCTATCGGCCTGTATCAGTTCAAACAGGATATGACACTAAAGAACAATATACTGATGCTGCATCCGGATATTGCGTCGCAAATGACGCTTAAAATCAAGGCTGTATTGCAGCAATACAACAACCGGCTCATCCACGACAAGATGATGGCCCGGTAATCAGATCCCACTTTTGTTTCATCAAAAGCGGAGCTAAAAAAACCGGCAATTCTGCATGATTCTGTCGGAAAATGAGTAAATTTGCAATCATTTTTTCATATACACTTAACAACTTGTAACCAAATGAGAACCATTGGCTTGAAGTATACAATCCGATGTCTTGATGCGGTTATTTAAATTATTTTCATAATGAAATCCATTGAAAAGAGTCCGCTACAGATTGCCCGGTCACTTTATCACCCCAAAATGCCCAAAGCATTGAGTGGAGCTGTCGTGTTGAAAGAGGGTAAAGCTACCGAATCGGTTGCCGATCAGGCTGCCATTAAAGAGCTTTTTCCGAACACCTATGGCATGCCATTGATTACAGTTGAACCTACAACCGAAAAAGTTGCAGCTCCTGCAATCAACGTCGGTGTTATTCTTTCGGGCGGTCAGGCTCCCGGTGGTCACAATGTTATCTCTGGTCTGTTCGACGGCATCAAAGCGATCAACTCAGAAAGCAAACTATATGGTTTTCAGGGTGGCCCAAGTGGTCTGGTCGATCATAAATATGTGGAATTAACGGCAGATATCATCGACGAATACCGCAACACCGGTGGCTTCGACATTATCGGTTCTGGTCGTACCAAACTCGAAGAAACAGCTCAATTCGACAAAGGTGCCGAGATTTGCAAAAAATTAGGTATCAACGCTATCGTAATCATCGGTGGTGACGACTCGAACACAAACGCTTGCGTTCTTGCAGAATATTACGCTCAGAAGAAAACCGGCATTCAGGTAATCGGTTGCCCGAAAACTATCGACGGTGACCTTAAAAACGAGATGATTGAAACCTCTTTTGGTTTCGACACTGCTTGCAAGGTGTATTCGGAGCTGATCGGTAACATCCAGCGTGATGCCAACTCTGCTAAAAAATATTACCACTTCATCCGCCTCATGGGTCGTTCGGCTTCGCACATCGCTCTCGAATGTGCACTGCAAAGCCAGCCGAATGTCTGCATCATCTCGGAAGAGGTAGAAGCAAAAAATCTTACTCTGAACGACATCGTCGAACATATCGTTAGCGTAATCGTTGAACGTGCAGAAAAAGGACTCAACTTCGGTACTATTCTTATTCCAGAAGGTCTGATTGAATTCATTCCTGCCATGAAAAAACTGATTGCCGAACTGAACGAGCTGTTGGCTCACAACGACGACTTCAATGCACTGGAAACAGACGAAGAAAAACGCCAGTATGTGAAAGGGTTGCTTTCTCCGGAGACCAGTCAGGTATACCGTGATCTGCCCAAGGGAATTGCCCGTCAGTTAACTCTCGACCGCGACCCTCATGGCAACGTACAGGTTTCTTTGATCGAAACAGAAAAATTGTTGATCGAAATGGTTGCTAAACGTTTGGCCAAACTGAAGGCTGCCGGCAACTTCAAAGGCAAGTTCTCTGCGCTCAACCACTTCTTCGGTTACGAAGGTCGTTGCGCCATTCCTTCCAACTTTGACGCCAATTACACTTATTCTCTCGGTTATACCGCTGCTATTCTGATCTCGGCTGGCAAAACCGGTTACATGTCATCGGTTCGCAACCTGACAGCTCCGGCTGAAGAGTGGATTGCAGGCGGTGTGCCCATCACCATGATGATGAATATGGAACGCCGTCACGGAGCAATAAAACCGGTAATCCAGAAAGCTTTGGTACTTCTGGATGGAGCTCCTTTCAAGTATTTCGCTTCTAAACGCGATACATGGGCTTCAACCACAAGCTTTGTCTATCCTGGTCCTATTCAGTATTACGGTCCTGCTGAAGTGTGCGAACAACCTACCCGCACATTGAAACTGGAACACAATGTCGAATAATTGTTGATATACATTTTAATAGTGAACAACCGGCATTCGACCGATTGTTCACTATTTTTTTATCCCCTACGCGATGAGCAGAGTCCACCTAAGCCTGGGATCCAATCTCGGAGACCGGAAACGTAATTTAGAAAACGCAGTCGCCGAAATCGGGCGATGCTTTGGAGAAATTACCGCCTGCTCCTCCTTTTATACCACAGCCCCCTGGGGCTTCAGCTCTTCAAACGAATTTATCAATATTGCAGTTGAGGTAACAACCTTGCTGGAACCGGAAACCTTGCTTCACAACTTACAAAAGATAGAACACAATGCCGGACGACAGGCCAAGACGCGCAACGGATATGAGGATCGTCCTCTGGATATCGACATCCTTTTGTACGACGACAGAATTGTAAAAACCGAACAACTTACCATTCCGCACCCACACCTTCACCTCCGCCTATTCGTATTAATTCCTCTTGCCGAAATTGCTCCGACGGCCACTCACCCTCTCTTTCACAAAACCGTGGCCGATCTTCTCCTGGAATGCCCCGACCACTCGCAGGTACTATCGGTTTAATATCCGATTATGGACTGCAACAATTGTTCGTTGCGCAATTGACTCAAATTATTCTATTCCGATATAATTTTAGCAGCCAAGGACAATAAGTGATGCGAAAACCCGTTTCATTTACATCGTTTTGAGAAAAAATACTTAAATCAAAAAATTATGGGACTAATCAAAGAATTCAAAGCATTTGCCATGAGAGGCAATGTGATCGATTTGGCAGTTGGTGTAATCATCGGCGGCGCTTTCGGCAAAATAGTCGATTCTGTAGTAAATGATTTAGTGATGCCTCTCATATCTGCACTTATAGGAAAGCCCGATTTTAGCAGTTTGTATGTCGTTTTGCGCGGTGATATTGTACCGGGAACGCCTTTGGCCGAGGCGCGCAAGGTGGTAGGTTCATCCGTTTTTGCCTATGGTAACTTTGTGACCATCACCATCAATTTTCTACTCTTGGCATTGGTTATTTTCTTATTAATCAAAGGGATTAATACATTAAAGAAAAGACAAGACGCCGCAACTCCTGCTACTCCGGAGCCCAGTTCCGAAACAAAACTACTGACTGAAATACGCGACTTACTGAAGAGTAAGTAGAAAATCAATTATGAAACGAACATGTCGCTTCACAACGTGCAAGAGGATTGTTATAATTTTCAGCAACATGAAATTCCATTTGACCGCTAAAAAACAAACTATATACAAATGAAACAATGGCATGGTTTTATTGCAGCACTTACGTTGGTAATGCTTATTTTTGGATGTAAAGGGATGACTCCATCCTCTGCTGCCGAAAACATGGCAAAATGTATGCAATCGGGCGATTACAACAAAATAGCAGAAAACATGGCATCCGATCGTGGAGCAGATACGCTACAAATGGTGCGCGACAGACAACATTTTATAGCCGCCATCAAAGAGAAAGCCGAAAAACAGTTTGCCAAAAACGGAGGAATTGAACATTATAGTGTCATTGGCGAAGCCGTTACTCCCGACGAATCGAAGGCGTATGTCAGAATTCATTACAGATTCAAAAACGGAGCCTCGATCGATGAAATCATTCCACTGATAAAGTCCGGAGGACAATGGAAATACGTATTACAATAAGATCGTATCGTAAAAAGAAGAGAAAACCCATGATTTAATTTTAATTAACCTGTTATTTCTAAAAAATAAATTCCAAAAACAAAACAATTTGTGATTTTTGAATGTATTTTTGCCTGTCATGTTTAATCTTTAAAATTAAATCGAATGAAAAAATTGATTGTTTCTGCAATGATGGCCGCAGCTTTTATTTTTGCGACCAATGCTCAGAGTGTAAAGGTTACAAAAGATGCAGCCAAAGCAACCGTAACCCAAACTAAAAAAGATGTCAAAGCAACCAAGGAGGCTGTAAAAACAGATGTAAAAGCTGCAAAAGAGGTAAAGAAAACCGAAACAAAAAAGGCTACCGAAGCTTCTAAAGAGAATGCAAAAGCCAAAGCTGGTGAAACAAAGAAAATGGCTGAGAAAAAAGCCGTTGCATCAAAAGCCAGTAAAAAAGCTGAAAAAGCCGCTGAAGTAAAGAAAAGTGCAGACAAAACTGCAAAAGCTGCCAAAGAAGCTGTAAAAAAATAAATCTTTTCATTTCGGCAAGAAGAGACAGAAAAGATCCTCGCTAACAGAGGGTTTGGCAAGACTAAGTTCGGTAGTTCCTGAGCTTAGTCTTTTTGTTTGAACTTCGTATAAAAAACACTCCAACTGTGTTTTTTCAAACAGTTGGAGTGTCAATATAATTTTTTATCACCGCATCGTAGCTCGAGAATAACCCCATTCGCAATTCAATTCATAATCAAGTCTATATCTACTCCAGTTGAAACAGAAGCCGTCCAATACGAAGCGGAAAAAGCCAGAATACGATCAACCACCGCCTTTCGGGGTGACAACGAAACAAGCGGAGTCTCTTTTTTCAGAACAGTCGAATGTAAAGTAGAAGTGTAATTTTTTCTCATAGGCAAGAATCGCATTAATAATTATATAATTAACGTCGACTACCTACCCTATATTGTTATCCGACAGTTAAATTTTCAAAACCATATTATTCTCTTCGGCCATCTTGCGCATATTAATCAAGGCATACCGCATTCGTCCCAACGCAGTATTAATGCTCACCCCCGTTTTGTCTGCAATTTCTTTAAAACTCAGGTCGTCATAAAATCGCATCTTCACGACACTCTTTTGGTTGTCGGGCAAAAAATCGACCATCCGAGCTACATTACCCAGCAATTGTTCCTGCACCATATTGTCTTCTACATTGGCATCGCTTAATTTGACGCTATTGAAGACATCATAATCAAACTCAGTGTGGGACGAGGTATTTTCGCCTTGCTCACGTCTGAAATAATCGATAATCAGGTTATGCGCAATCCGGTTAACCCAAGCCACAAATTTTCCGCTATCGGCATACCGATGCTGCTTAATGGAAGTAACCACTTTAATAAAGGTATCCTGAAAAATATCTTCGGCCAACTGCCGGTTACGTACAAGCAGGTAAATGTACGTATAAACTTTATCCTGATGCCGGCTCATCAACACAGCAAACGCGTCATGATTGCCTTCGGCATACAAGTGCACCAACTCTTCATCTGTTTTTTGCAACAAACTAATAGGCATTACTTTCAAATTTGGGGTTTCAAAAGTAAAAGTCGGTCAATAGGCAAGTAGAATTAAATTGTAAACAAGAATGAATTATTGTTCGACAAAGTTACTATTTATTGAAAGCAAATCAACAGGCAATCTGCAGAAAGCAACGAGTTTTCTCATTTTTAAATTTATTTAATCACCCAAAAACAAATAAAACAGCCTATCCTGACTGTATATTTGTCCTTTTAGATAACAGGCATGCCTTATTTCACTGAAACCAAAAGAGTCCCGATCCATGAATAAACACCTGAATATCAAAGAATGGAATATTGAAGACCGCCCACGAGAAAAGTTTTTGACCAAAGGAGGTCAAAATCTTTCGGATGCCGAACTCTTAGGCATTCTATTGGGCTCCGGCAACGCGCATGAATCGGCAGTCGGACTGGCGCAACGCATCCTGCATGCGGTAGGCAACAATCTCGACGAACTGGGGAAACTCGATATTCAGCACCTCATCAAGAACTTCAACGGCATAGGCGCCGCCAAAGCCATTACCATTGCCGCTGCATTGGAACTCGGCCGACGACGTAAACTGGCTTCACCGGCAGACAGGAAACAGATATTGCAGAGTAAAGATGTTTTTGAAATACTACACGCAAAAATAGCCGATCTGCCTCACGAAGAGTTTTGGATGTTGCTTCTCAACCGTGCCAACAAAATCACCCACGAGATTAAAGTGACCCAGGGAGGTACCGGACAAACAGTTGTTGAAATTCCGCTGATACTGAAAACTGCCATCGATAAACTGGCCGCCGGCATTATTGTGGGGCACAACCATCCGTCAGGAAACACCGAGCCCAGCCAACAGGACATTAAAATAACCAAACAACTGGCAGCTGCCTGCAAAATAGTTGATATAAAGTTGTTAGATCATCTGATTGTCGGACACAAAAACTACTACAGTTTTGCCGACAACGAACAGCTTTGACGAATTTCAGAAAACAAACCCTTTGGAAACTGGACAAATAGCACTATCTTTGTCGACCAATTCCGAATAAATTTTATAAACAATAGTATCTTGACTAGAAACCCAATAAGTTTGCTCAAGTTCTACTAATATCAAACCACAGTAACCTTTTTATGGCAACAACAGCTGATTTTAGAAATGGTATGTGCCTCGATTTTGATGGCCAGTTTTATTTTATAATTGAATTTCTTCACGTGAAACCGGGTAAAGGTCCGGCTTTCGTACGCACCAAATTGAAAAATGTTCAAACCGGCCGTGTTCTTGATAAAACCTTCAACTCGGGTGTCAAGGTTGATGAAGTTCGTATCGAACGTCGTCCGTACCAATATCTTTATCAGGACGATATGGGTTACAACTTCATGAACAACGAAACATTCGAGCAAATTTCCATTCAGAAATCAATAATCAATGGCGTTGACTTTTTGAAAGAAGGTGAAACTGTAGAAGTGGTAACACATGCCGAATCGGAAACTGTACTTTACGCCGATGTAGCTACTCACGTTGTTCTCGAAATCACCTACACCGAACCGGGCATTAAAGGCGACACGGCGACCAACACCTTAAAACCGGCAACAGTTGAAACCGGCGCTACCGTTCGGGTTCCGCTTTTCATCGAAACCGGCGAAAAAATCAAAGTAGACACACGCGACGGATCGTATGTAGAAAGAGCCAAATAAGCGTTTCTTTGCATAACATATAAATAGGGGATCGAAATTCGATTCCCTATTTTTTTTACCTTAATAACCAAATAGTCATCTAATAACCGCATCTCCAACCAATGCAACCCCTATTTTTTTATTATTTTATTCTCTCATCACACTAAAATTTCTTTTTTGTGTATTATCTTTGTAATTATCGACAAAATATGTAATCAAAGAATCAATCACATTACTAAATTTATTGTACATGAAAAAGTCAAATGTTTTCGTTGCGTTCGCTCTTTGTGGAGCGATTTTGCTATCCGGATGTGCCAGCATGAATAACGCTACCAAAGGTGGTTTACTGGGCGGAGGTGCAGGCGCAGCACTTGGTGCAGGCGTAGGCGCATTGTTTGGAAAAGGCAAAGGTGCCGTAATCGGAGCAGCCGTAGGAACAGCCGTGGGTGCCACTACCGGAGTTATCATTGGGAAAAAAATGGATAAACAAAAAGCAGAATTGGCAAAAATACAGGGAGCTCAGGTTGAATCGGTAAAAGATGCCAACAACCTGGAAGCTATTAAAGTTACTTTTGCCGAAGGAATTTTGTTTAGTACGGGAAAAAGCGCCCTAAGCGCCTCTTCAAGAGATGCCCTGGCAAAATTTGCCGCTTCGCTGAAGGACAACCCACAAACCGATGTTACCATCTACGGACACACCGACAACACAGGTAGCCGTGCCATTAACGAACGCCTGTCACAGGAACGCGCCAATTCCGTTGGACTTTACCTCAACAACAACGGCATAGACAAAACCCGTCTGACCACCGTAGGCAAAGCTTACGACGAACCGGTTGCCGATAACAGCTCTGCCCCCGGTCGCGCAAAAAACCGTCGCGTAGAAGTTTACATTTCAGCAAACTCTACCATGATTCAACAAGCTAACGACGGAACATTAAAATAAACCGAACGTTTATCGCATACAAAAAAAAGCGGTCGTTTTACAACAAGGTAAAACGACCGCTTTTTGTATGTTTTGGCTTCTGTATTATTTCATAAACTCATCCACCTTCTGTTGCATTTCACCCAACAGAGGAGCATTGGAGGCGATAATCTCACCTCCGAAAAGATAACCTTCTCGATGATTGAAATCCGATAATTTTCCTCCGGCTTGCTTTACAATCAACGCTCCGGCAGCAACATCCCAGGGCTTCAGATCGTATTCAAAAAACACATCAAACCGACCACAGGCTACGTAGGCCAGATCGGTAGCAGCCGAACCGAGACGGCGCACGCCACGGGCTTCGGTCATGCTCCATCTCAGCAAGTCCATGTAACTGTCGAGCTGCGAGAAATTGGAATAAGGAAAGCCCGTTGCCAACAAAGCATCGTGCATATCCGTGGTATCCGAAACGCAAATCTCATCGCCATTCAGGTATGCTTTACTTCCCTTCCAGGCAAAGAAACACTCATCGCGACAGATCTCGTACACCACGCCGAGCACCAGCTCTTCTCCTTCGAGTAATCCGATGCTGACTGCATAAACCGGCACACCCTGAATAAAGTTGGTGGTACCGTCCAACGGATCGATCACCCAGTTGAAACGTTCGCCTTTTTTAGTCGAAGTTCCCTCTTCGGCAATAAAACCCGACTCGGGAAGCAACGCCGAAAGCGCTTCGATAATAACGGCCTCCGAAGTTTTGTCCACATAACTTACCAAGTCGTGCAGACCTTTATTTTCGACCTTATTCGGATTGAAATGCTTGCGTTCATTGGCTATAAAACCGCCAGCCTTCCGGGCAATTTCGCAAACGGACAGGCAAAGTTCTTCGTAATCCATACTTATTTCGATAGTGCAGCGATGCTCTCTTTCAGCGAAGCAATTTTGCTTTCGGCATCGGCTAATTTTTTACGTTCGTTATCCACAATTTCGGGCTTGGCATTGGCCACAAATTTTTCGTTGCTCAGTTTCTTGTTCACTGAAATCAAAAATCCTTCCTGATATTTCAGTTCCTCGTTCAGTTTTTTCAGTTCGGCTTCCACATCGATCAAAGAGCCGAGTGGAACGGCATATTCGGTAGTACCAACCCTGAACGACGCAGCTCCGGCAACTGTTTCGGCAACCGTTTCCACAGCCGAAAGATTGGCCATCTTTTCAACCACAGACTGTAATGCCAACGCGTCGTTACCCACAATTTGCAAGGCCAACTGTTCTTTGTTCGGAATGTTTTTTTCGAGACGAATAGTACGGATCCCCGCAATAATCTCCTTGGTTTGTTCAAATTGTGCCAGCAACGCCTCATCGATAGCACCGGCTTTCGGCATGGCACTTACCATGATGCTGTCGGTTTCGGCACGGTCACCCAAAGCATGATAGAGCTCTTCGGTGATAAACGGCATAAACGGATGGAGCAGCTTCAGCAGTTTTTCGAAGAAACCAATCGTTGCATCCAGTGTCGCTTTATCGATCGGTTGTTGATAAGCCGGTTTGATCAGCTCGAGATACCAGGCCGAGAACTCGTCCCAGAAGAGTTTATAAACCGCCATCAACGCTTCGCTGATACGGTATTTTCCAAACAGATCGTCCACCTCTTCGATGGTTTGGCTCAATTTGGCATCGAACCACTTGATTGCAATCTGCGACGATTCGGGTTGAGCAATATCGGCAACCTCCCACCCTTTAACTAAGCGGAGTGCATTCCATATTTTGTTGTTGAAGTTACGACCCTGTTCGCAAAGTGATTCGTCGAACAATACGTCGTTACCGGCAGGCGCTGCGAGCATCATACCCATACGCACACCGTCGGCACCGAACTGTTCGATCAGATCGAGCGGATCGGGCGAGTTACCCAGCGATTTCGACATCTTGCGTCCTTGTTTGTCGCGAACGATACCGGTAAGGTAAACATTACTAAAACAGGGTTTTTGACGGTATTCAAAACCCGAAATAATCATACGAGCCACCCAGAAGAAGAGAATATCCGGCGCGGTCACCAGATCGCTGGTCGGGTAATAGTAGTTCACATCTTCGTTTTCGGGATGATTGATACCGTCGAATACAGAGATCGGCCACAACCACGAGGAGAACCACGTATCGAGCACATCCTCATCCTGACGCAGATCGTCGATGGTCAACGGATAATCGACTTTAGCCAATGCTTTCTGATAAGCCTCCTCTTTGCTTTCGGCAACAACCAATCCACCTTTCGGAAGAAAATAGGCCGGGATGCGGTGCCCCCACCACAACTGACGGGAGATACACCAATCCTTCACATTCTCCATCCAGTGACGGTAGGTATTTTTGAATTTCGGCGGAACCAGTTTGATCTCATCGCTCATCACCGCTTCGAGAGCCGGTTTTGCAAGATCCTCCATTTTGAGGAACCACTGCATGGAGAGCTTCGGTTCGATGGGCACGTTGGTACGTTCGGAGAATCCCACCTTGTTGGTGTACTCTTCCACCTTTTCGAGCAAACCGGCATCGGCCAGGTCTTTTTCGATCTGCTTGCGAACATCGAAACGATCCATGCCGACATACAAACCGGCAGCTTCGCTCAATGTTCCATTATCGTTGAAAATATCGATAGAGGGCAAGTTGTATTTTTCGCCCAGCATATAGTCGTTCACGTCGTGTGCCGGAGTCACCTTCAGGCAACCGGTACCGAACTCGATATCCACATAGTCGTCTTCAATCACCGGAATAACACGGTTCACCAGCGGAACAATCACCTTTTTACCCTTCAGATGCGTATTCTTCGGGTCGTTCGGGTTGATACACATGGCGGTATCGCCCATGATGGTTTCGGGACGGGTGGTTGCTACCACGGCATACCCCTCTTCGCCCTCGATTCTGTAGCGCAGGTAATACAATTTTCCGTTTTGTTCCTTATAAATCACCTCTTCGTCGGAAAGAGCGGTGAGAGCAGCCGGGTCCCAGTTGACCATGCGCACGCCGCGATAGATCAACCCTTTATTGTAGAGATCGACAAACACTTTGAGCACGCTTTCGGAGCGGGCTTCATCCATGGTGAAGCAGGTACGATCCCAGTCGCAGGAAGCACCGAGTTTTTTCAGCTGTTCGAGAATGATGCCGCCATGCTTGCGGGTCCACTCCCAGGCATGTTCCAGAAATTCGTCGCGGGAGAGGTCGGTCTTTTTGATTCCTTCGGCAGCAAGTTTTCCTACCACTTTGGCCTCGGTAGCAATAGAGGCATGGTCGGTTCCCGGCACCCAGCAGGCATTTTTGCCCAACATACGGGCACGGCGCACCAGAATATCCTGAATGGTATTGTTGAGCATATGACCCATGTGCAACACACCGGTTACATTGGGAGGAGGGATGACGATGGTATAAGGCTCCCGTCCGTCGGGTTTCGATTTGAAAAATCCGTTATCTAACCAATACTGGTACCATTTCGATTCTACTTCGGAGGGATTGTATTTACTTGCTAATTCCATAAAAGTTAAGCGATTATTAGTGAACGAGATAACCTTTCGGTTTTGACCTGCAAAATTACAAAAAATATCCGAGGAAAATGTGCCAATGTGCTAATATGGCAATATGCTAATTAAGAATCTGCACAGGAAAGATTCGAATAACAAGCGTATCGTTTTCAATCAGAGAATTGTTTTTACATTTACGATTGAAATTTAATGTGTAATAAGCCCAAAGCCCAACGGACGAATCACTCCCGTTCGGCGAGAGCACAACAGTACAATTGCGGAGTTTACAATGCATATTTATCGCAACAAATGCGTAGAATAATTTGATTTACGTAGATTATTGCGTATATTTGTTGCAAATATTGCGTAGAATATGAAGTATATTTATCAGAATGCAGACTGGCCACATTTCACATGGAACAATGATCTGTTGCTTTCAACCTTGAGTAAGGTACGAAATCTTCAGGGAAGGCTTATGGGAAAGATGGAGGCGATCGGTTTCAATCTGAGGAACGAAGCTGTATTGGAAACATTGACTCTTGATGTGATTAAGACAACGGAGATAGAGGGTGAGATTTTAAATCTGGATCAGGTTCGCTCATCCCTGGCAAAACATCTTGGTGTGGACATCGGTGCTCTTAATTATTCCGACCGAAGTGTAGATGGCATTGTGGATTTGATAATGGATGCAACCAAAAATTGCAACGAACCCATATCTGCAGATCGTCTGTTCAGTTGGCATGCCGCCCTGTTTCCGACCGGACAAAGTGGATTGTATAAAATCACAGTTGGCTCCTGGCGTATTGATTCAACGGGCCCCATGCAGGTCGTATCCGGTGCAATGGGTAAGGAGCAGGTACATTATCAGGCTCCGGATTCATCGGTTATTCCCCGGGAGATGGAGCAATTTATGGATTGGTTCAATGCTAAAACAGACCTGGAACCAGTATTAAAAGCTGGGATTGCACATTTATGGTTTGTAACGCTTCACCCATTCGAAGATGGCAATGGCAGGATTGGCCGTGCATTGACCGATATGTTACTTGCCCGTTCAGATGGCAGTACACAACGTTTTTATAGTATGTCTTCCCAAATAAAAAAAGAACGAAAAACGTATTATGATATTTTGGAACGTACTCAAAAAGGTGACCTCGATATAACAGACTGGCTGTCCTGGTTTTTGAATTGCCTGTTGAACACATTGATTTCTTCGGATGCGATACTTGCCAAGGTGATGTCTAAGGCTGGCTTTTGGAAGCAACATTCGACAACGATTTTGAACGAGCGTCAACGTTTGATGCTCAATCGGCTGCTAGATGGTTTTGATGGTAAACTGACCTCTTCAAAATGGGCAAAGATCACAAAATGCTCTCAGGATACAGCGATTAGAGATATTCAGTACCTGATGAATAAGGCAATTCTAAAAAAAGAAGCGGCAGGTGGCAGAAGTACCAACTACGAATTGTTGATAACCCAAGAGAAGGATCGTAGCTCCGCCGATCCGGTAGCATAACCTAATCCGTCCCGTCGGAATCGAAGATCAGCGAAGCTAATTGCAATCCGACGACGGAATTGGAAAGCGGCGTTCCCTTTTCCAATCCACAACAGAGGCTCCGAAATTCATCAACCCAAGCAACTACCTTGCTGTTTGTTACTTAAACTCTTCTGCTCTCTTACCCGCGTAGATCTTTTCAATATCAGAGGCTTTGAAAGATGCCTTTGTTCGGGAGAGTTCCGGAATATTGTAGGAATAGAGAAACTCGTCGTAGTGCGACGGGTGCTTCTGCGGCAACACAAAAGGTTTGCTGGCCTTGCCGTTTTTATCCACGTAGGCAAAATAGGGTTTCCCGTATTGCCCGTTGTCGCGCTTGCTGGCAAAGACAAACCACCGACTATTGGACGACCAGCTGTGATAGGTATCCGAACGATTGGAGTTGACAATAGTAAGCGGATCGACGGCTCCGGTTTGCAGGTTCATCATCTGCAGGTCGGTTTCGCGGTGCCAGATGGGAAACGTGCCATAATCGGCCACTGTATAGAGAATGTATCTACCGTCGGGCGAAACACGCGGAAAACAGACCGACTTGCCGGTAGTCCGGGCATTCCAAAGCGTATCTACCGTAGTACCGAACTGTCGTTTTACCGGATCGAATGCTATGCGGCACAGACTATACTTCAGCTTTTTCACCTCAGCGGGCAAAGCAACGCTTTTGGCTGAGCAAAAATAGATAGAACGCCCATCGGCAGAAAATACAGGAAAGGTTTCGAACACATTTGGATTGGAAATCAGATGAGACGTTAGAATACGGTTATTATCAAAATCGGCCACAACCAAATCTGATACCGTATCATACACCTCCATTCGCTTGCTGCCCTGCGAGTGAAATTCCGGTATAATAACATTGGTTGAGAAAACCCCATACCGTCCCGAAGGATGAAACCCTCCATATACCGCTGCGGAAATCATGCCCTCCGTTTTCAGTTTAAGTTTACGCAAATTACCATCACGATTCAAAATAGTTCCGCCGTCTTTACCCCTCAGATGAAACAAGGTAAGATCACCCTTTTGATTACCGTAGATGTGACAATTCATGCACGAGTTACTCAACTGGTTATTATCGGCCAGTATCCGTCCGTCAAAATTCTCAATATTGCGTTCGCAAATCCGTATATCGCTCCACACCTCGTAACCCGGTTCAATCAGACGATAACTCAGATAGCTGTCGAGCTTATCTTTTACCACTTCACATCCAAAAGGTTTGTAAGCGATCCACTTGCCCCCTACCCGCGCAGTCACCTGAAACGAAAGCCTATTGCCGGTTTCTTTTTCGAGCAACTGTTGCCATTTTTTCTGAGGAAAACAGACTTCAGATCCACCACTTACCACTATGCTTTCCGATTTTCCCTTCACAACAACCTCAACGGCATCCGCATCGTTGCGCAACAAAAAATTGAGTGGTGCAATATTGGAAGGAATCGTCACATCGGCATAGTCGGGATAGATGGTAGGCAAACTATCAGATTGCGTTACGTCTTTCGGGCTGGGGGTGCAAGCGGCCAACAGAAAAACACAACACACGGCGACGTATATAAAACTGGATTTTTTCATAGCTATTTAAAGGTTGCAAAGTGATAATAAAACCAGTATGTTTTACCAAATTGATCTGCCAGGCGGGATCTACCCAAATCGTTTTTTTCGTACAACCCTGTATAGGTTTCAAAATCGGCAAAAATTTCCGGAGCGATCATATATTTTCTCACATCCTCAGCCGGAGTTCGTTGCATAGCAAGCCCGATGAGCAGAGCCTGCGCATAGATCCGTTCCGCAGCCTCGTGTTTGGGCAATCTGTATGTATCATAGTCGGACATGAAAGCAGGGATATCTTTTGCCAACAGATCGTAACACAACAAATAATCTAGTGCCAGTTTATTGGCACGGTTACTATCGAGCAATAAACGCAACGACATTGCAGGATTGACAACATCGCGTATTGTATCCGTTTGTGGAATAAAAGAGCGCTTTTCGTGCAGCCAGGTTTTAATTTTATCGCTTTCCTTACCCGGAATACGCTCGTTAGCCCACGAATTGTACAACCAGGTTTTCTGTAATATGCACAGGTATTTCATCGCCGCAGCAGTATCGCCATTAACCATATTGATCTCCGCCAACCGTTTGACCATACGTACACTCCGGTGATTGGGAGAAAAGATCATTCCCAAAAGAGCCGAATGCTCTGCCATCGTCATATCTCCCAATTGAAACCACACTTCGTTGCTACTCCAAATTGCAAGAAACGGAGTCTTTGGATTCAGCTGAAATAGTAGTCCGAATACTCCCGGCTGATAATAATCCATCACTTTATCTGGCAATTCATTGCAAATGGCATGTGACAAATTATAGAAATAGGATGCAATGCCTGATCGCATATTATATTGTGCGGACAATTGAGAAACGGCATACCACTGGTTATTAAAGCCAAGCACATCCATCTCCAACAGTTTTTCAATAGTAAAATCGGGTTTATTCCAAAACAATGCAGAAGGGTATTTCATCGATTGTGGCACTGTGAGTGCATATGATTGCCGCAGAAGGAATGGAATCGTAACAGAAACGACCAAACACGCCAACGCCAGGATGTAATGCCGGGATCTTAATTCACAGAGCAGTATAAAAAACAGAAGAATCCATAGGCCATAGCCGAAAAGCCAGTATGCGAGCAATGGCAACAAAACGGCCGAAACATAGCGCACCCTGAAAGGCACTTGCAGGTAGAGAAGAAACAACGTCAACCCACCAACCAAGGCAAGGGTAGACGAGAGATTGTATTCAAGGCCACAGCTGCGAAAAAGCTCCCAGGTCATTACACAGAGTGACAAAACGATACGCATCCACAAACGGGACTTCATATCACATTCTCCATTATTCTGAAAGAAAGGAACTATCCGTCCAAGAGACTGGTAAAACAAAATTCCCAAGGCCAGAATAACAAATGTCTGCACCAAAGCTCCGGCTACATTAAAGTAGAAACTCTGTGTCAAAAAATCTCCTGCCAGAGAAGCCAACCAGGCAGGATGACCAAAATATCCAAGCACATAGTCTCTGGAATATAAAAAAAGCTGCATATCAAGCCGATGCAGCAAATGGTATTTATAGAAAATTTGAAAAAAAACAAAACTGACGATCGTCCAAAGAACAAATGCAGCAACAACAATAACACGGTATTTTGATTTCATGGCTATAACTCTATGTCCCCGGTTTTACATATACAACCGGAAAATTCATTGGAAATAACAAATGTACAATAAAATCACACTCAAAATCAATACTTTTTTAGCAACATCCGATACTGGTTTTCACTTTCTTATGCGCTCCATCTTTGAAAGCCCAATGCTCCATTTATCAAAACCATCACACACATCCACTCCTCTTTGCACATTCCGAACTACTCACTACATTTGCAGTTCGGAACGGTCGCGGAGTAACCACCCGCGACAAACCGATACCGGTCACCTCAAATGCACGATATGACAACGCGTTTTTATTCATGGCTCACACAACGTTATCCTCAGAATTATATTTTCAGGAAGCCGTATGTAGGGTCGTGCATTTTTATGGCGCTATGTTTCACGTTTACACTTATCTACAAACCGGTACAACAGCACTACGCTCCGCTGGTAAGCTACGCGTTTTCCATCCTGATCTACAGCATCGCCTCCGCGATTCCCATTATTTTGTGCGCAAAACTTTTGCGCAAAATCCCCTGTTTCTCCAAAGAGGAAGAGTGGACGTTTCTGAAAGAGATTGTGGCCGTTGTGCTGACACTGATCGCGTTGGGCATCGGCACCTATTTCGTCGCATTTGCCGTAGAGCCTCCGGCACCACGATGGAATTGGTCTACATTTTTCGATTCGTGCCTCAATGTTTTTCTGATCGGCATTATCCCTTTCGGGGTTTTTACCGCCACCAATTTTCGTTATCTGTTCGGGTCGCCGGTGGCCGAAGCGTTTTTCAATCCATCGGAGGCAGAGCCCAATGAGCACCTAATTCAGATAGATTCCACCCTCAAAAAAGAGGAACTGAGTTTTTACCCGAGTCAGTTTATCTATGCCCTTTCCGACGGTAATTATGTTATCTTCTTTCTGGAAACCGATAACCGGATTCAAAAAAAGAGCATCCGCAACTCCATCAGTAACATCGAACAGCAGCTCTCCGGCATCCCCCATTTCATGCGGACACACCGCGCTTTTATTGTCAATCTGGAAAAAGTCCGTTCTAAAAAAGGAAATTCGCTGGGATATCAGTTGAAACTTTCCGGCACAGATACCGAGATACCCGTATCGCGCCAAAACACCGCACGTTTCAACCAGCTTATGCAAGCGATTCACTGAGCCGTTCGTCACAAAAGCTTGCCGTTCGTCCCACATTTTCTACCCTCACCTACCATTCATCACAAAATCAATCATTCTATCCCACTAATTTGCAGGCTCCGCCGACACGCTCTTCCTTTGCAGACTCAAACATCAAAACAAAGTTGCAATGAAAGATTTTTGGCTTCAAAAACGGGCTGTCATATGGTTATTTTTAGGTTTCATGATCACCGGCATTTCATGGCTGTCCGCTCAGGAAAAACCATCGATCGGAGGAAAAATAGTCGACCGGGCGACACAAGATGTTATCGAATACGCAAACATACGCCTATTCAGAGCGTCGGACTCTACCCTGGTAGGCGGAACCGCCAGCGACAACCACGGCACCTTCACCATCCAACCGGTAGCTCGGGGCACCTACCGTCTACGGATATCGTGCATCGGGTATGAAGAGGCTACGAAATCCATCGTCGTCGATAGAGAGAAAGCCGACGCGGATACCATTTATCTGCACGAAAAAGCAGAGACCATACGCGAAGCGGTGGTGGTGGCCGAACGCGCAAAGGCAAAATCGGAGAGAGACAAAACCACTTTTTTTATCTCGAAGAAAATGACCGATGTATCCAATACCGGTACCGACCTGCTGAAACTGATCCCCGGTATTCAGGTCGATTTCATGAAAAACGTCTCGCTGGAGGGTAGCAGCAACATTCTGATTCTGGTGAACGGAAAAGAGCGCGACAGGAGCTTTATCTGTCAGCTCAACCCCAAAGAGATCGACAAAATAGAAGTTATCAGTAGCCCGCCAGCCAACTACGACGGCAATGTAACAGGCGTTATCAATGTGGTATTGAAGAAAGAGGATAACACCGGCATCAGCGGACAAATCAACGCCGAAATTCCGACTTCGGGCGATGCCGTTTACATTTTCCCAAACTACAACCTGAGCCTCGGATGGAAGAAACTGACCCTTTTTACATCGTACAACGGAGAGGTGAGTTATTTCGACATGCACGAAAGCACCTACCGGAAAATAGGAAATAACAGCGGCACAACCGAACTATTTTCGGATCAGTATGTAAAACAGAGAAACTGGTCACACCGTTTTCATTATGGCTTCGACTACACCTTCGACAGGCAGAACCAGCTCAGCTTTTACGGATTTTACAATCCCTACTCCAACGAGCATAGCGGCACGGCTGTTTCACGCGTAAGCGGAGTACAAAACCGCCAATGGGAAGCCATTAAAAAGGACACAGACAAAAACAACCGCAACTACTATTCACTATTTTACAACCACCGGTTCAACACAACCGGACACGAACTATCGGTAGAGGCAAGCAACTATCAGCTGAGTGCAGAAAACAGTACCGACTACCGTAGCGTTTCGGAGGAGCGAATTCTCGCCTCCAACACGCTCAAACCGCGACAAAACGTGTTCAGCGCAAAAATCGATTATACACGACCTCTTACAACAAAGATCGGTCTGGCAACCGGCATCAAAACAAAGCTACAGAGACTGACAGACCGGAACAGAACCGATTTCCGATACAACGAAGAGAGCTATGCCGCCTACGCCACCCTGTCGTACAGACAGACTAAATTCGACGCAAGCCTCGGACTGCGTGCCGAACAATCGGTATCGACACTGAAAAACAGTTTCGACACCCATCTGTTGGCCCTCTTACCATCAGTCAATATGCGGTTGCAGCTCTCCGACAGGCAGAATGTTCGCTTTTCGTTCAGTCGTTCGATAGCACGACCCAACCTTTACCAACTGAACCCGACAGTATCAACCGACGACCCGTTTACCATCCGCGAAGGGAATCCGGCATTGAAACCGGAGTTTCGCACCGCTTTATTTCTGGAACACTCCGTCCGGTTTGCCTCCAACTATTTTGCCACCCGACTATTTTACAACAAAACAACGGATGCCATCAACAAGCTGACCTTTGTCAACGACACCAGCGCTTTTGAGACCAAAACCTACAACCTGGGAACTATCCACCAGTACGGTATTCAGTTGTCCGGTTCGTTCAGACTGGGCATCGCCACCCTGAATCCCTATGTGCGGATATACGGTTTGCATGGAGCAGGCAACAGCACGGCGCGGCAATACTCGGTTGCAAACAGACACACAACCGGAATAGAATCGGGGCTATCGGCCATTGTATCGGTTACCAACACACTGGCACTCTCGCTCTCGGCACAATATGCCACGCCGTTGCAAGCCATCCAGAGCAATACATTTTGCGATGCGCTCTACTTCGTCTCTATAGACAAAACAATCAATCAAAACATGAAAATAGGAGTAGTTAGCGGGCTTCCATTCGCGCGGAAGTTTACATACGCAGGATCGGATGCCGATGGAAGTAATTTCACCAGCCGCTATAACGGATACCTGCTTATGCCTACGGTGCCGCTCTGGTTCCGGATGAGCTACCAGTTCCATTCGGGCAAAAAGAGGAGTCAAATAAAAAGGGACACCGAAGAGCCGGAAAATTTACCCAAAAGAGGATTCTAATCCGGTTTCGGCACAGAATTATTGCAGGCTGCTTCTCCAATCGGTTCGGAAAAGCAGCCTGCACTTTCTGTGAGGCATAGGTATACCAGCCATACCCTACCCGGCGCTCGCGACTCACATCCGAAATGCGATAGCGGAACTTGCTGTTACGATCGCAAAACAGCAGACGATGCGATTCGAGTTCGTAGTAGCAGATCCATATTACAGAAGTCTATGAATTGCCCTCTTCTGAAAAGCACAATTGGGATGGTGATCCACAACGACAGGTGACACCAATGCAACAGATCCATACTGAAGTCATCTTGACTTTTCTTTGGTACAATATTTTCTCATCATTTTTTACTTACTGACCCCTCCTAACCTCCCCCAAGGGGAGGAATTTGGTCTTAAAATGAGGAAACTTTATTCATTTTACAATGTTACAGCCCTCCTTTGGAGGAACCAACGGTCAACGACCGAAGGAAGTTAATGGGAGGTCAAAAAATAAAAAGTCAAGACGACTTCACTATATAATTTTCATAAACAACCATTCGGAAACCCATCTTCAGCAATTCAACAAAATAATCCGTAATGAAATAATTACAACGAAATGCGCAAAATAAATATTTATGTTTTTTTACGATATTCATTATTGTATCTTATTAGCATAACGCTAACTTTGTCACAAATAAGTTAAATATTCGCAGCAATAAACAGGCTTGAATATTTAAGTTTTTCCCACATGCCAAGCTCTGTACTACTAACCCACATGCAATGTAAAGCCGGAGACTATCGGATAGTTTGCGCGGCTTAATGCACCCGCTGCGTGGCGGGTAGCTTGTCAATCAAAATCGTATTCTGTAGAAGAAGTATGTTGTGTCCGATCGCGACGCGTACCGATTGCCGCTATGTGCTGACGATCGCGTCGGGATAAATAACCGACGAAAAGGTACGCTACCGGACGTGTGAAAAAAGTTCACATACCAGACGCAACACAATGTTAATGAATATTACATTTCAAAGCAAAACTTCTTTCTGTTTGGTCGAACGATCGTCGAAGGATGGTCGGAGGATCGCCGGAAGGAAGGTGGATAGTAGTAATAATTAAAAAAACAAAAAAACATGGCAGAATCGAAGAACAACATCGTGACCCATGGCCTGAGCGGCATGGTGGGCGACATGCTGGTATTCCGCACCCATGCGGGGAAAACCATTGTATCGGCAAAGCCGAAGGAGAGAACAGGCGAACTCAGCGAAGCGCAAAAGAGGCAACAAGAACGCTTTCAGGAGGCCATACTGTATGGAAAAAGCGTATTGACCGATGCTACGCTGAAAGCTGAGTACCAAACTGCTGCTCCCGAAGGAGTAACGGCCTACAACGTGGCAGTGGGCGATTTTTTGCATGCGCCAAACATTAAATCGGTAGACGTAAGCAAGTACACGGGCAAACCCGGCGAAACCATCGAGATGGAAATTAGCGACGACTTCCGCGTAGCCGCGGTAAAAGTTGCCATTTACAACCCCGACGGCAGTGTGGTAGAACAGGGCGATGCCAAGCAACAACCCGGCCAGCCGAAGTGGGCCTATACCACGACAGCCTCCAACGACTCGCTAAGCGGCGACAAGATAGTGATACGGGCGTTCGACCTACCGGGCAACGTGAGTGAGGAGGACAAAACAATTTGAAAATTTGAGGATGTGGCAATTTGAGGATTTGAGGATTGAATCTGCCACAGCCGACATCAGGTTGTACAATAAAACAACGACGACAAAAGGTAGAAACAAGGGGCGGCCCATCTTTCAGTTTTTCGACGACCGGAAGGATTGTGTGCCACCCCTCTACCCCAAATCAAAAAAAGAAAAGAGGTATGTGACCGCAAAGGTAAGCAATAAACAGACACAACCTTAGCTGCCACGCAAGAAGGTTTGCATGGGAATCCATGCGGAAGTAATAATAAATTGGGAACTGATTGGCTTCGCTGAAGGTTGTTTGTGGTTAAAAACCACGCTGGTTTTGGGCACAGGTTACGCTATCGCTAAACCTGCGCCAGCCCGGGCCAATGTGCTAATATGGTACTATGCCAATTAAGAGAATCACAGCAAACATGTCAGTTGAAATATCCAACAGGAAACCCATATTTTATATCAAAAAAAAGGTTTTATATTTACAGTCATGTAGCCTATTGGGTATATACAAAAAAATGGACTAACTAATACGCAATTACACTCAGATGGTTAACTGATATTTAACCCAAATTAAATCACTTCAGATCATTTGCATATACGCAATAAACTAAGTTGAAAATATACGAATGTTCGTATATCAACCGTTAGCAGCAAGGCTAACAAACCAACAGTGCAAAAATAAACATACCGAAAATGATATTCGAAAAAGGGCATTTTAAAAGATCACGTTTAGAGAAATCAATAATTAATGAGTCATTAAATAGAACAAAGACTTTTAGTGCCAAGACGGCTTATGACACTAAAACAACAGTATTTCTATCTCATAAACACAAAGATCTTGAAGAACTAGAGGAAGCTACAGGTGTGATTGAATTACTCGAAGATATGGGGGTCAAAGTTTATATCGATAGTATGGACAATAAAATGCCTGAACAGACTTCAGGTGAAACCGCATCTAGAATCAAGGATGAGATAAAGTACTGTAATAAATTTATTCTACTTGCTACTGAGAAAGCAATAGAATCATATTGGTGCAATTGGGAATTAGGCATCGGTGATGTTCACAAATTCGAAAGAAACATTGCCATATTGCCAGTAAAAGAAAAGGGACAATACAACCACCAATACAAGGGCAACGAGTATTTGCAAATATATCCTCATATTGATTACGAAGATGGAACATCACGATATCGCAATGGAGAAATTATTCCAAAAGGTTATTATGTCGCTAAGCCAAAAAATAAGGAAGGAGTTAGAATTATTACATCGCTAAAAACTTGGTTAAGTCAAAGATAAATGACAACAAAATATCAAATAATCAAACTGGGTTTTGACAACCCTTTCTACAAAGAGGTGTTGGACGCTTTGTATCACCATATTCAAGAACTTGGTTTAGCAAAAGAATCAATTCTTGAAATTGATGAAAACAATTTCAAGACTGAATATAAAGGTAATGCTCCGACATTTTGCCTTTATTTCGGCTGTAGTGCAGGTGACTTCAAAAATATTGATTTACTTAAAATATTAATCAATGATGCGAACCTAATTCTCCCTATTGCTTCAGACATAACAAAATTCAAACAGCAAATTCCGACAGAATTAGAGAATGTAAATGGTTTTGAATTAGCTTCAAGTAACGACATTGAGAAACTTGTTTCTTGCATATTAGAAGGACTAAGTTTGTTGCGACTATCTCGACGGCTTTTCATCAGTTACAAAAGAGAGGAATCTTCAACGGTTGCAATACAGTTGTTTGAACAGTTAGAAAAAAACGGCTTTGATGTTTTTCTCGACACACATAGTATTCGCCCCGGAGAACCATTTCAAGATGAACTTTGGCATAGAATGGCTGACACAGATGTAGTTGTATTATTAAATACACCTGGATTTTTAAATAGCAATTGGACAACACAAGAGTTGGCTAAAGCCAACTCAATGTCAATTGGTATTTTGCAGTTGATTTGGCCAACTCATAAACTTGAAAGAGATGCAGAATTAAGCATCCCATTTCAATTAATTGACACAGATTTTGGAAGTGAAGTCTTTAAAGAACCAACGAGCTATTTGAAATCAGAAACAATCTCAAAAATAATTAACCAAGTTGAGTCGCTACGTGCAAGAAGCTTAGCTTCAAGACAAGACAATATTATTACTGAATTTATTGCATCATCCAAGCGAGTGGGCAAAAAGACTGACTTACAATCAGAAAAATTTATCACAATTAAACGAAGTGATGGAAAAGAATTAGTTATTATCCCAACAGTTGGAGTTCCACAAGCATTTACTTACAACCAATCCGAAGAATTAGTTGCGAGAATTAAATCAAAAAATACTGCGGAAGCATACTTGCTTTTTGACCATAGAAACATTAGAGAAAAATGGCTAAAACATTTGGATTGGTTAGATAATTATCTCCCAGTAAAAACAATTAAAATCGTAAAAGCAGAAGAATGGCTGAGAACAATTTAAACAAAGTGTTTTTGTCTGCAAGCATTCCTTATCCCGACAGAGATAAGAAATTCTACGATACTGCTGATATTGTCTCTATAAGGGATGCAGTTCGAGCATTGGCAACTGTTGTAATTCCCAAAGCCCACCTTGTTTGGGGTGGGCATCCTTCAATAACTCCATTAATTCGTTTTGTAATGGACAAAATGAATGTTGACTTAAAAAAGCACGTCACACTTTATCAATCACTATTTTTTGAAGAATATTTTCTACCTGACAACTTTGCTTTTGAGAACATAGTGCTTACGGAGAAGAGAAATAATCGTAACGAAAGTTTGGAGTTAATGAGAAGTAAGCTCGTCAATGAAAATGATTTTAAAGTTGGAATCTTCATCGGTGGTATGGAGGGAATAAATGACGAGTATTTATTGTTCAAAGAAAGGCATCCAAATGCTTTGATTTTACCCATAGCAAGCACTGGTGCAGCAGCCAGAATTCTTTATGAAGGCCAACCACAAGCTTATGACATTAGACTAAAGAATGACTACGCATATATGGCATTATTTAGAGATTTACTACATGACTACATTTAAATAATTCAGCAATGGGAAAAAAGATTTTCGTGTCATATAAATACTCCGACTCACAAGTTCAAGACTTGAACATTTATGAAGATGTCCGAGATTTTTTTGGGAATGTTCGTAAACAAAAAGTTGTAACAACTGCTAGACATTATGTTGATAAAATTGATGAACTTCTTGAAGAAGGCGAGCACATTTATAAAGGCGAAGATGATGGTGAGGATATGAGTACACTTGAAGATTCCACAATTGGTTCAAAGTTGGGGGACAAAATATTTGATAGCTCTGTAACTATAGTATTAGTTTCAAAAGGGATGAAAGAGAGTTACAGTGCAGAAAAAGACCAATGGATACCTTGGGAAATATCATATTCCCTTAAAGAGCAATCTCGTGAAGGAGGAAGAAGCAAAACAAATGCTGTTTTGGCCGTTGTTCTTCCTGATGCGTTAGGTAACTACGACTATTATATAGTAGATAACTCTTGTCCTTATTGTAATTGTAGAACTTTAAAGACTAATTTTCTATTTCAAATATTGCGTGACAATATGTTCAATATAAAGAAACCAGTGTTTACAGAATGTAATAACCACATTGGCAATAAACCATATAAGGGATATTCTTCTTTTATACACTCTGTTAAATGGGCTGATTTCTATGCTAATCCAGATAAATATATTGACATAGCTATTTCAATAAGACAAAATATAAATGATTATGAATTAACTAAAATAGTCAAGTAAAGCAGATTGTTAGTTCAAGTTTTAGGCGATAGCCGTAACTTGGACTGGAAAATAAACCAAGTTGTACTTACCCCTCCCGTCGGATCTGTGATCTGACAACGGAAATGAGTATTAGGATCTGTGATCCGGCAAACATAAAATACAAAAGAGAGGCTGATGAACCTCCGCTGCCGCACGATTAGCACAGCGTATCGTGTGGCCAAACCCCGGTTCCTATGCTCGCGCGGCTCTTATGCCCCGTGAGCAGAAAAGAATGAAATAGCCGCCAAGACCCGTTTTCACAGCATCCTGACGGCTATTAAATTTTACAGAAGAGAGAACTGCTATTTCAGAAAATCAGAGCAGTCTATCAATCGTCTTATTTCCCGAACAGCATATCCACCCGTCCGAGTTGAGCTCCGGTTTTACCGGCCTGTATAATCTGCACCGGCTTTCCGTCCGCGTTCGGCATCTGCTTATTGATAACCAGATGGGAGTGGCCGCTGCAAATCAAATCGATATAGCGTGAATGGGCAGCCACCGTCCAATCGGAGAATTTGGCATTTTCGGCAACGCCAAGATGCGAAATGCAAATAACGACATCGCAACGCTCTTTTTTCTTCAACTGCTCGGATACGGCATTGGCCGTCTCTTCGGGATTATGCCACGTGATGCCTTTGAAGTTGTAGTCGGCAATAAGATTCGCCGGACTGATACCCAAACCGAAAATACCGATCTTCAGGCCACCCCGTTTAACGATAACATAAGGCTTTATCAAACCTTCGAGTGCCGTTCCCTTTACATCGTAATTGGCGCACACGATTGGAAATGTTGCCTTGGCCAGATGTTTCGCCAGGCTATCTACCCCATTATCGAACTCATGATTTCCGAGAGTCACCGCATCATACTTCATCGTATTCATGCCCAACACCTCCACATCGCCTTTGAAAAAGTTGAAGAAGATGGTACCCTGCGAAAAATCGCCGTCGTCGACCAGCACCACACATTTGTGATTGGCTCTGACCGTATCGATGATGCCCAACCGCCGGGCATATCCGCCCGTTCCGTCATCACCGGGTAAAATCTGGCTGTGGGTATCGTTGGTTGTCAACACCACCATCGACTTCTGCACCGAACAGGATGCCAGTGCACAAGCTATCGCGCAAATTAGTATACTACTCTTTATCTTCATAAATCCTCCCGTCTAACGTGGCATTGATATGATGACCCTTCAAATTTTCCTTTTTCACCCAATCGAGAATGACCGCCCGCAACGAAACGGGGAACGTTTCGGTTGCCTGTGCCTTGGTTAGCTCCTGAAAGAAATCGTTCCCTTTGGCAATATAATCATTAGCCACCACCCGATATGTTTTGTTCGGATCGAGGGGAGCACCCTGTACCTGCACATGTACCGCCTTCCGGTTTTTGATACCGAAACGAATACCGGCAACCGGGCCTCCCTTATGAGCCGCAATGCTATCGGCAAGCGCCTGCACGCGGTTTCCTTTCAGATCGAGCACCACCAACGCATTTTCAAAAGGCATCAGTTCGTAAATATGCGCCACTTTGATCGCCCCCTGACGGATCGGTTTGCGCAAGCCTCCGGGGTTGGTAACCGCAAAATCGACTTTTCCAGTCGAATGTTGCTGCGCATAGTCCAACATCACCTCGGCAAAGAAGTTCCCCAGCAAGCTCTCCGGATGACCGGGAGTCAAATCCTGATCGGTATATCCGATCGTCTCATCGGCCGTTTTGATCGCGATATCGGCATACGGTTTCAGCACCGTCACCATCTGCCGATCCTGAATGGCATCGGACTGCCGGTCGACCGGAATATGAGTGGCTCGTAGCTGCACAAGCTTTGTCTGGCTGCAACCGGCAACCAGCAGCGCGCAGGCCAACAAACCGACGTTTATAAATTTCCGCATAAGCATGAGTTCAAAAATTTCAAATTCCAATATTCCAATAAATGGTTATCCGCAAAGCGTACTAAGTAATAGATGGCATTGAAAATTCATTATTGCCGTCTGCTTTAGCTGACGGTGGAAGCAATAGCCATTTCTACGGGGCTTTAGCCCAACTGCCATTCGGCTAAAGCCGTATCGGATTACAGAGCAGCTATCCGTCGGTTGAAACCGACGGCAATAATGTACATTATCCGGGATTCACCGCTTGCTTAGGAGATCTTGCGGATAATCATATTCCAATATTCCACTATGTCCCGAAGTACTGTGAACTGAGGACTATATTACTGCTTATCCGGTTTTGCCCGCATCGAATCGTAGGCAAGGTATCCGATAATAGCGCCATACATTACCAGTCCGAGCCATTGAGCACCAACGCTCTCCACCCAGGCTTCATTGGTCAGGTTGATACCACCAAAGCGCAACGCTGCGCTCACAACACCCATCAACGCACCACCGGCAATAAATCCGGAAGCAAGCAACGTTCCTTTTTCAAAACGGGCCTTATTCAATGTTTCGTCTTTCGAGCGGGTCGAGACATACCAGGCAACAATACCTCCAACCAGAAGCGGAGCGTTCAGTTCCATCGGGATAAACATACCCAACGCAAAAGCCAGTGCCGGAATTTTGAAAACGGTCAATACGATAGCAATCAGCGCACCGATGCCATACAAGATCCAGGGAGCCCCGGTTCCCGACATCAACGGTTCGATAACGGCCGCCATCGCATTGGCCTGTGGAGCTACAAGAGCATTGGGGCCGGTAAACCCGTATGTTTTGTTCAGAATCATCATCACCACGCCTACGGTTGCTGCCGACACAATGGTTCCTAAGAACTTCCAACCCTCTTGTTTGGCAGGAGTACTACCCAGCCAGTATCCGATTTTCAGGTCGGTGATAAATCCGCCGGCCATCGAAAGTGCCGTACAAACCACACCACCCATGACCAACGCGGCCACCATTCCTGCTGTTCCTTTCAGACCAACCGCCACCATCACAACCGAAGCCAGAATAAGTGTCATCAGCGTCATTCCCGAAACGGGATTGGTACCCACAATGGCAATAGCATTGGCAGCTACCGTTGTAAACAGGAAGGCGATAATGGCAATCACAGCCAACCCGACCAGGGCATAGAAGAGGTTATGCACCACTCCGAAAAAGAAGAATACGAAGATGGCAATCAAGGCAGCAATCACTCCGAAAGCCAGAATTTTCATCGAAAGATCGCGCTGCGTACGCAACACGGCGGTTTTATCATCCGTTGCTTTGCCTCCACCGACCTCTTTGGCTGCCAGCCCAACCGCCCCGCGAATAATGCTCCACGAACGAATGATGCCGATAATTCCGGCCATTGCAATACCGCCGATACCGATATGACGGGCAAATGTTTTAAAGACCTGCTCGGCCGTCATGCCGTCTACACCGCCCAGCACCGGAGTGTAAGTGGGGGTCAGCGATTGCAAGGTGACATCACCCAACAAAGGCAACAGCGGAACAATAACAAACCAGACCAATGCAGAGCCGGCACAAATAATAGCCGCATAACGAAAACCCACAATATAACCGAGACCCAACACGGCAGCTCCTACATTCAGATTAAAGACCAACTTGGCTTTTTGCGCGATGACATCGCCGTAATAAACCGCCCGGGTGGAGAATGTTTCGCTCCACGCGCCGAAGGTAGCCACCACGAAATCGTAGACACCCCCGATCATGCCGGCAAAGATCAACGGTTTGGCCTGATTACCTCCTTTGGCACCCGATACCAGCACCTGTGTAGTGGCTGTAGCTTCCGGAAAAGGATATTTGCCATGTTGTTCGGAGACAAAATACTTGCGAAAAGGAATCAGGAAGAGTATTCCAAGAAATCCGCCGAGTGCGGAGCTCAGAAAAATCTGGAAGAAGTCGACCGAGAGGTCGGGATATTTCGCCTGCAAAATATAGAGTGCCGGCAATGTAAAAATGGCACCGGCCACAATCACTCCGGAATTCGCGCCGATCGACTGAATAATGACATTCTCGCCCAACGCATTTTTCCGTTTGGTTGCCGTCGAAAGTCCCACGGCAATAATCGCAATTGGAATGGCCGCTTCAAATACCTGCCCGATTTTCAGCCCCAGATAGGCCGCTGCTGCCGAAAACAGTATTGCCATCAGCAATCCCCATCCGACAGAATAACGACTCACCTCCGGATATTTCTTCGCAGGATTCATCAGGGGCTCATATTTTTCGCCCGGTTTCAACTCCCGAAACGCATTTTCGGGCAATCCTGTAATTGGTTCTTGTGTCTGCTCCATACAATTTATTTGGTTAGTTTTATTCCCGTACAAAATGAGGCATCTGAGCTGGCAGCTCAAACGAGATTTCGATCAATCCCTTTATTTCGCTCTCTTCACGCCATGGCATCTGATGAATAAGTTTTTTGACGCCTCGCTTTTCGATTGTGTAAATATTACTCTCACCCGTTTCGATGAGGAGACATATCTTTTCCCACGAAGCTGCGCCGTGGCAATCTTTGAGGTTCCTCCCTATCAGGCTGCCATATTTGGCAAACTGAGCAGCCGAACGGTCGTTGCAATAAACCACAACGCAGGAACAATCACAGATTGTCACGGCTGCCGGCACCTCTTTCCAGTAATCTATATTCATTCTCTTCGGTTTGAACGCAAAAATACAAAAAATAGCCTATTCTTTGCGTTTATTTATGCAATCCCGATAACATTGCCCCATATAAATAAAAAAAGCCGACTTCGTAAAGCCAGCTTTTGATTCAGATTATTCTTTATTTTGTATATTAGACATTATACCGATTAATATTATTAATCAACGGGATTAGAAACTCTAAAATTATGAAGGCCACAAGCGAGCTCCATGATTAGATCTTCGAAAAATAGCTTGTGGCATCGATAACGGTCTTTAACAATACGACATCTTTTAGCACCTCCAATGGCATGTTCAACAATTACCCGAAAGGAAGAGATTGCTTTATTTTCTTTCTTTTGAGCATCAGAAAGTTCCTTTCCTTTTGGTTTTTTAGTGGGCATCTTTATGTTAATGCCTTCCGGAGAATGACCCAGAAATCCGGTATCTTGCCATAAAGTAACACCTTTATTCAAATGCAATGGTTGTAAATCCGCAATTTTCTTGTCATGCACTGAACCTGCGTAAGTTTTACTTAACCAAAGGATACGGCGATCCGGTTGTGCTAACACGTTATTTTTCACGTTATGAGTTTTTTTTACCACTATAGCACTCTTTTTGCTGGTCGCTGGCCTTGGGTCGTTGAATGGAGCGTTCCACTCCATCCAACAATAAGTCCTGACTGTTTTGTGTCAAATATTTTAGCTTTTGTTCGTTCCGTTCGGGCAATTCGCCCAACTGCTTTAAGCTCTTATGCAGGATGCCTGAAAATAAATGGAGCAGCATATTGGCTTTGGGCTGTGTCAGTGAAAAGCTTGCCGCGAGTTGTTCCTGTAAAGGATTTGTTTTCAAATACATCAATATAAAAAATAATTTCTCTTCACTTGTTGGTAACGTGGGACACACTTGTCGTTTTGGTGCCCGATGACGAACCTTACCTTCCAACGTGTAATGGGAAATATAACTTTCCCATTGGGCTTCAAAACGGAGCAAGAGCTCTGAAAATTGGGCTAACGTTAGCCCTGTCAAACTTAAAAACTGGGACGGATGTCGTTTTATTCTTTTGTATTCCATAGTATCCTTTATAACGGATATCTTAGAATTTTAGTATTTAAAGGCTCTATAATATCTTAATCGGTATAATGTCTATTGGTTACCCTATAGAAAATTAAAAAATAATTACTGTAAAGATCAAAATATCAGCAGATACACAGCCTCCCCTCCTTAAAAAAACAGCATGATTATTTCCAGAATGCAAAATCCTTCTGGAAGCGTAGACCTTGTTATTAAGGCCATAGATGGTACCAGATTTGAACTTATAAACTGCCTCACTCACGAAAATGGCAAACCATTAGAAAGAGTCATTGGAGCATATGCAGTAACAGCTGAGGATGGGACAAGTCACCACAAAAAAGCAATCTTAACTTACAAGCCAGACGGGACACACGATTTAGAACTAACAGAGGAAGAGTTTTAAGGTAGAAAAACAAACGAAATTAAGAATTCCATTCTTCACTTTCAACGCCCAAAGCCTACATTTTAATCATAAAGTGTAGGCTTTTTTTATCAAAAAAGCAAGGTTTTACAGCTTTAATTAGTTTTTATTTTATAACACCTCACACTCTCAAATCAATGCGAAACATCCATTAATAAAGGATTTCATACAATTACGAAAGACGCGAATATCATCCACCACAAAATAAAATACATTTTTTTTTACAAATATTTTTTATACCAAATATTTAGTATACTTTTACCCTTGCATTGAAAAACTATTCAACGCAACCTTCCTAAACCAAAATCCACAGAGAGATTTACGATACAAGGCCGAATTGTGCTGCATCTGTTGTCTTTAAATCATAGTTATAACCTTATAAAACAATGTGTCTATGAAAAAAATCAAAACGACATTCCTATGCGGAATAGTAATAGTGACTGTTTTGAACTGCGCGACAGAATCAACGCCGAGTAGCACAAATCATCTTGGTGAGTCTTTTACTATAAAAACGAATGAAAGCACACAACTTATGCCTTATAATCTGAAAAATGCCTCTAGTGATAGTAGTCTTTCTGTAAATTTTGAAAAAGTAATTTGTGATTCGAGGTGTCCCAAAGCATCATGTCATCTTTGTTATGGTAGTACTGCACAAATTCAAATATTATTAACCCACCACAATATACAATCCAGTATACAGCTAACAATCTTAGGCTGCCAAGACGAATATGAATGCAATGACCAGTTATATTACCGTAAGGACACATTAGGCTACAGAATTTGCCTTTTGAGGTTAGATCCATATCCTACCGGGACACCAGTTAATTCTAAGAATTATACGGCAAAACTTAATATATCGAAGTTATGAAACGATTAATTAATAACACGGTTAAATTTCAGTGTCTTCATTTCTTGAGATTAATGTTTTGTTCGCTGTCTATTATTATCAATATTAATGCACAATCTCAAATAGAGGGTTTTTGTGCTACATCTCCAAATGCATCAAACCGCTTGGGAACAACTCGGATGTTATTAAGATCTTCGCCCAGTTCTTATACACTTCGCATCTTTCTACATATAATGAGAAAAAGCGATGGAACCGGTGGTCAAACCCAACAAGAGGTGAATACAGCTTTTAATACATTAGTATCAGATTATCAACCCTATAATATCAGTTTTGTATTGTTGGGTACGGATGAAATTAAGAGTGACGACTATTATTATAAGACAAATTTTTATGCTAATAATAATGGCGATACAGATTTAAATGGAGATGGAAAATTTGATGTTTTTGCTCCGAACTCCCATGTTTAGGCTATTGATATTTATCTTTTTGCTAATGATCGATTAAATTCTGGATTGGCAGCCAACATACCAGGTACAGCATTGGTAATAGGCGGTAATACTTTTGATACGAATCTTGCCAGCTCTCATGTGTTATCACATGAAATGGGTCATTGTCTGGGGCTTTTTCATACTTTTCATGGTACAGATCTCATACATGAACCAATAGGATGTGCAGAGCTTGTTGACGGCAGTAACGGCAGTACATGTGGCGATTTTGTTCAAGACACCCCAGCAGACCCAGTACGTATTTTTGACTGTGGAAATCAAAGTACTTGCTTGTGGAATTGCTCCTCATCATATACTGATGCACATGGTGATCATTATAACCCCAATACTCACTTGTATATGTCTTATACATTTCCGAATTGCATGAACCAGCACACGCCAGGTCAGGTGGCTCGTATGTTTAGTACAATAGCTAATTCACCTCTCTTACAAAATGTCGTTTATACCATTTCCGGTTCAACCACCCTCTGCACTTCAGCTACCTACACAATTGACAACTACCCCACAGGTGCCAATGTTACATGGAGTTGTAGTTCAAACCTGACCCTATCCTCCACAACAAGCAATACCGCCACCTTTACTGCTAATTGGAATGGTACTGGATGGGTACAAGCCACAATAAATGGGATGTTATTACCCAAAAAAGACGTATGGGTAGGGAGCGCACTTTATCCGGTCATTGAATCAACCAAGGATTTCACATGGAGACAAGACGGATTGTCAGAAGTTAAAGAATTTCATTTTTTATTAGGGCAAGATATGTATATGAATGATGCAAATATTCAAACATATGGAGGAGGGTTTTCTCATTTGTTTCAATGGGAATGGGAAAACGGGAATCCTGATGGCGGAGTTAATATATACAGTTATGGAGATGGTCAGATTTTATTCGAACCTTACGTGGTAGGAACTTATCGGGTTCGAACCAGAGTGACTGATCCATGCGGTATTATATCTGATTGGTCTAGTCCTGTTTTTGTTGTGGTTGAAGATGAAAACACTTACAGTATGGAATTATCCCCCAATCCGGCATCGGGTGCGGTAACTGTTAGTATAACCTCCGCAACCGTTAAGAAAGGTTCGACGCTTGCTGCAACTTCGGCTTCAAATGCTGTTTCATCGTATTTAGTTAAGGTGTTGGACAGCTACGGCAAAGTATATTATTCAACTACCAAGAAAGACAAGAAATTCAGTTTCACGGTGTCGTCGTTGCCGACAGGGGTATATACGGTATCGGTATCCGACGGCAATAAAGTTTACCAAAAGAAATTATTCGTAAAACATTAACCCGGATCATAAACAAATACATTACTTATCACAACAACAAAACGCCAAACGAACAAATATCGTTTGGCGTTTCTATTAATATTGTTGCAAGTTCCGCGCGTTGAATCAAGTTTTGTTTTATCATTTAATTAACAAGAACATACCTATCTTAATGCACAAAACATATAATCAATAGAATATAGTATTAGCAATAATATTATATATTGTAAATATTGCACTTTTAACGAATAGTGTGTTACATTTGTAACAGAAACTCCGTACATTTGCACAACAATCATGAACACTAAGACACTGATCAATAAACATCCAAAACATGAATAACCAATACATACATTCATTTATGTCTGGCATTTTGTATGTCTTTGGGCTTGTTAAGAATCCAGTCAAGCATAAAAGAATCTCTCCTTCTAAAGACATAGAGAACCTTGGTAGGGATTGGGAAAATGTAGGTAAAGACATACAAACCGCTTATGGGAAATACCAATCGACCTACAAAACAGGGTGCTCCTACTAATCAGCCGTCTCAAAACGGCGTTGTTTTCGCTCAGAATCATGTCCACATTGGGTCTTTGCCCGCTCCAGAAACACTGGCTCAATACGACGCAGTGCTACCTGGTGCGGCTGAACGCATTTTAAAGATGGCAGAGGATGAAGCCAATCATCGGAGAGATATGGATAGGTTTACAGGAAAGGCATCTGTAAGAGCCGCAAATTGGGGAATAATATGTGCTTTTATGTCTGTTGTCCTTGTTTGTGGACTTGTGGCATTCGCAATATATAAAGATTTTAGTACTGCAGCCTCTACAATAGCCGTTGGTGCTATCGCAACAGTCGCAAGTGTATTCATTTTCTTCAAGAGAAAAGGAAAATAAGTTTAACCCAACAAATCTATTGCCTCTTGCTTCATCTCTTCATCAATGTCATAATATCGGGCAAAGGCCTTACTACCTTTAACGTGTCCCGACATTGACCCTATTACATCATCCTTTACTTTCTTATACAAAGTCCCGACAAACGTCCGGCGTGCCATGTGCGAACTTACAATTTCATACAATGGTTTAGCTTCGGTTGCGCCTGTTTTCTGGTTGTATCGGATAACAATGCGATTTAACCCTACTTTCTTAAAAAGCTCTTTGAGATATTGGTTATATTTAACCTCTGATATAAAAGGCAAAATACGATCATTTTTGGGGTCGTATCTTGCTAAAATTTCTTTTGCCTTTGTTGATAGTGGAATTGTAATAGTTTCAATGTTTTCTTTTGCAGTTTTACCTGGCACATAAGATAAAACGCCGTTTTGTACATTTGCTTTTGTTAAAGCAAAGAAATCGCCCACCCTACAACCCACATAACATTGAAAAATGAACAAATCGCGCACACGTGACAGTCGTTTGTTTATTATTTCGACACGTTCCAGTATGTCACGCTCCTGCTTTGTCAGGAAAATAGGTTTTCCATATACCTCAACCGGCATAATGTAATCCAGAAATGGATAATTATTGATGTGCTTGTTTTTGTATGCCCATCGAAAGAAAGCCCTACAACGCTTCATTATCGCCGATATCGTATTTTGTCCTTTCTTTACAACTGAATTATCTTTTCTAACCGTGAAAGTCTCCCGAACGTAGTTCTCGAACAGCATGAGAGTTTCACCCTTCCACTTCTCGTAAGAAAGCCCACTCACATTACTGAAGTCTGATAAAAACGATTGAAGTTGCAACATTTGAAAAGTCCGTTGCTTGGAGAATCCCGAACTTTCAAGATACTTTTCAAAAATGTGTGTAAAATCGTCTTTGGTTTGTTTTTCTGATTTTTTGAGAACAATATCGAGGGCTTTTGTTAGTTCCTTTTTATCGGGCAATGAAGAAATAGGATTGAGAATGTCATATATCTTAGCCCGGACAGAAGTAATGTCGTTGTTGATGTCATTGTAGGCCACTTTATTCTGCCCCTTGTAACCAAACGCATTTTTATTGACCTGTTGCTTTTCGGAATTCCATCTTGGAGCATCTATTCGATAGCCCGTGAAATATCTCATGCGCGAGCCTGAGAAGGTTATATCAGCCGACAACGGTAGCTTAACTACCAGTAACTCCCCGTTAGCATCCTTTCTTTTCTCAAGAATGAATTTACATCCAAATTTCATGTGTGTAATTTTTACGACAAATTTACACACACTTTTTGGTTGCATCAGCTAAAATAAACGTAAAACCAATAGAAATAAAAATGCCCTGCATAAAGGCTTAAAGCCAATATACAGGGCATTTTATGTGTTCTAAGTTATAATCTATATTATAAAATAGTGATCCTACCGGGAATCGAACCCAGACCAACAGAACCGGAATCTGCCATTCTATCCATTAAACTATAGGACCAATCGGAGTGCAAAAATACTATTTTTCATAGAGATTTGCACTACCTTTGAACAGATTCTATTCTATTTTTTGCAAAATATAGACCGATAACCGATTACGGACGAAGGCTCTTCATCACGAAATCAAGGATTTCCTTTTCTCTTTTCTTTGCAAATTCCGGATAATCCATGCCATCCCAGTTAAAGATATACTGAGAGAACGAACGATTGATAAACACCGAGAAAAGCAACGAGAAAACACTGAACAAAAGCTCCTTAGTTTCAATAGGACGAATAATACCCTGATCGATAGCTTCCTTGGTTTGTCTTTCAAAACGGATCAGAATTTCCTGTGGGAAGAGAGAAATCTTACGTTTCAGGAAGTTCAAACGCTGCGGATTGTTCAAAAATTCGTTGACGATAAACAACGGCATTTTGGGGCTGGACACAAACAGTTCGAACTGAGCTTCCATCATTTGATTTAGTCTTTCAAGATATGGTTTTTCGCCATCAACTGCTTCCGTGAGCACCACAAGCACTTGTTTATACTTGTTGATAAATACTGTTTCAAAAAGATTTTCTTTCGACCGAAAATAGTAGTGCACCAAAGCATGGTTTACTTCTGCTTTACGAGCGATCTCGGTCGTTTTGGCAGCGCTGAATCCCTTGTCAAGGAAAACCTCTTCAGCAGCCATCAGAATACGATGTTCTGTGTTAATTCCTTTCATTGTTGTGTAGTAATTTGGTTAGTTAAATATAGCTCAATTAATAAAAACTCTAATCAAAACAGATATATTTGCAACTGAATATTTTTAGAAGCAGCTTTAACATCTGTAAAAGACAATAGTTAAATCAATTTTTTGTGTTTTTTGATGTAGATTTTTCCTGACTGACAAAAATAACAGATATACATCAATAAAACAACAAAAAAGACGTTTTTTTTATTTCTATAACAGATAAATATTCAACTATCTGTGCTTATATCATTTTATTCTTTATTTACTATGCGAAGCTCCATTGTTATTTTTTTCATATTTCTGATTTTAACCACATTATCCGATATTGTTATTTTTCAGAAATGGATAAAACCGTTGCGGGTAAAATGGATAAAAATTACTCACTGGATTATTTACAGCATTTTTCTCTTCGGAATTCTCACTTACCTATTAGTTTTACCCAATATTCAAAACAAAATTTTTCTTGAATTATTCATTATCTTCAATGGGTTACTCTTAACCATATATATTCCAAAATTACTATTAACCATTTCTCTTCTATTCAACAACGCCGGACACAAACGGACCAAACGCAAGCGTCAATTTATACTATATATAGGAGTTATTCTGTCGTTATCCACATTTATCGGATTACTTTACGGCACTCTCGTTGGACGCTTCGATACCGAAGTCAACCACATCGAAATTAAAAGCCAATCGTTGCCTGCCGCATTTAACGGTTTGAAAATAGTGCAAATTTCTGATCTGCATGTGGGTAGTCTGGGTTCCGACACATCCTTTTGGGCCAAATCGGTTGCATTGTGCAATAAAGAAAAGCCCGATCTTGTGGTTATGACCGGAGATATGATCGATAATTTCGCAACCGAACTGACTCCCGAAATTATAAAAACCATAGGATCGCTTCAGGCAAAGAGTGGAAAATACGCCATACTGGGCAACCACGACTACGGAGATTATTCAACATGGAAATCTGCCGCAGCAAAAAAGAAAAACTTCGATGAGTTTATTCGGAGAGTGAAGCTGATGGGATTCCGGCTTCTGACAGACGAACACTTTTTTTTACAGAAAGGAAAAGACACGCTTGTCATTGCCGGAGTGCAAAACTGGAGCAAACCTCCTTTTCACTGCTACGGAAGCCTGTCGAATGCCATGCAAGGAACGGAACGTTTTCCGTACGTACTGCTCCTCTCGCACGATCCGAATCACTGGATGGCACAAGCCATCGACTATCCGAATATACGGCTAATGCTTGCAGGCCACACACATGGCATGCAAGTAGGCATCGACAAATGCGGCATACACTGGTCTCCGGCTCAATATATGTTCAAACAATGGGACGGACTATATACTTATAAAGATAAAGCACTGTATGTCAACCGGGGGTTGGGCTATCTGGGCATCCCCATGCGACTGGGCATGCCTCCTGAAATAACCGTAATCACCTTAAAAAGAAACTAATAAAAAACCATATTGGATTGAACTATGCAAAAACAGCCGCAGTTGACAAACAGCCCATCAATCAGCATATCGTTTTGCAATCCACAAAAAATGCTCTATCTTTGCAACAATATATAGAAGAAGCGCTACCATTATGATTAATAGGATTTTGCTTCGTATCAAGATCGTTCAAATTGTATTTGCATATTACAAGAGCGGCGAGAAAGAGTACGGAGTTGCCGAGAAAGAGTTATTTCACAGTATTGAGAAAACTTACGACCTGTATTACCATCTATTGTTACTGGCTATTGAAGTTACCCGTTATGCTCGTAACAAAATTGACAATGGATTGCAAAAATACAGACCATCGGAAGAAGAGCTGAACCCGAACCGGCGTTTTGCCGACAACCGGTTTATTGCACAACTGGAGGCGAATGAGACTTTCGTTGAAAGAATCGATGAGAAAAAACTCTCTTGGATTGACTCCCCTGAAGTTGTCAAATCCGTATACGATGCCATTGTCTCGTCAGAGAGCTATCAGTCGTACATGAGCAGCGAAACGAATGACTATACCGCCGACAAAGAGTTGTGGCGCAAAATATTCCGTAACGAAATTCTGAACAACGAGGCTTTACCCACCGCTCTGGAGGAACAGAGCATCTATTGGTGTGCTGAAGCTGACTTCGTGATAAGTTTTATTCTGAAAACCATCAAGAAGTTTGACGAGAGCAAGGGTGCTAAACAAGCCTTGTTACCGATGTACAACCACGAAGAGGACAAAATTTTTGCGCAAAAACTTTTTGCCGACACTCTTCGGAACGGAAAAGAATATCAGGCTCTGATTGAAGAGTTCACCAAAAACTGGGAACTGGATCGTATTGCATATATGGATGTTATTATTATGATGGTGGCACTTGCCGAACTGCACAATTTCCCATCCATTCCGGTCAATGTAACTCTCAATGAATATATTGAAATTGCAAAACAATACAGTACCGATAAAAGTGGAACATTCGTCAACGGAGTTCTCGACAAGATCGTCACCCACCTGAAAAAGGAGGGTTCTTTACTGAAAGCTAATTGACAATTGCATTTTACAAAACATAATTCAAAACAAAAAACCTAATTATGAACACATTATCTATTATCTTGCAAGCAGCTGCTCCGGCAGGACAAGGTGGAATGGCAAACTATTCGGGAATTATCATGATTGTTCTGTTGTTTGTCGTTTTCTACTTTTTCATGATTCGTCCGCAATCAAAACGCCAGAAAGAGATTAAAAACTTTCGTGCTGCCATGAAGGTTGGTGACAAAGTAATCACTTCGGGTGGTATTCACGGCCGCATCAAAGAGATCAACGACGAAACTATTCTTCTTGAAGTGGATGAAAATGTGCGCATCCGTGTAGACAAAAACTCTGTTTTTGCAACAGCTGCAGACTCTCAACAAAAATAATTTTCCAGCATCATGTCTGCTAAAAAAACAACCCGGCAGATAAAACGCTTTGCTAAAAAGGCAAAAGCTCCTTTCCCCACGAAAGAAGCTTTTGTCTTTTTGGCTTTTCTCATCTTCTCCACGCTTCTCTGGTTTCTCTACAAAGCAAGCCATTTGCAAGAACTTAAAGTAACAGTACCAATCCAGTACGTAGGAATTCCGAACAACATCAATATTGCCAACAAACTGCCCAAAACCCTTACGGTGCGGTTCAAAGACAAAGGAACTGCCCTGTTTACCTATATATTGAATCCCGATCTACCCCCTTTTAAGGTAGATCTCACGGGGCAATTTACCGGATCAGGACGCATCTCCCTTCCGACCGACAAATATGAAGGGCAAATATTCACGAAGTTAAGACCGACCGCCAGCCAGATACACATTTTGCCCGACTCTTTACTTATTTCATATTATTCGCTTTACAAGAAAACAGTTCCAGTACGGTTTTACGGTTCAATCCGACCGGCTCAACAGTTTGTTCTGACCCGGGGGATTACCGTATATCCCAACCAAATGGAGGTGTATGGAAAAAAACGAGATCTCGACACCCTGCGAGCCGTCTACACGGAGCCTATCCGCCTGACAGAGATCAAAGATTCTGTTGACTCCGAATTCTACGTAAAAGTTCCTCGCGGCATCCACCTATCGCAGCCAAGGGTCAAAGTACATGCCGCCGTAGAATTGTTTACGGAAAAGACACTGGATATTCCCGTTACGAGCATCAACGTTCCGGAACAGTATCTACTCAGAACATTTCCGGCTACCATCAAGGTTGTTTGTGTCGTTGGTATTTCACACTTCAAATCATTGACACCGGAGAGCATTCAGGCCGTTGTGAACTACAAAAACTTAACAAAGACCAACGCCGGCAAAGCGAAAATAGAAGTATTCTCTGCGTCGTCTGATTTGATTCGTTATCATGTTTCGCCAGCATCCGTCGATTTTTTGCTCGAAATAAAAAAATAATTATGACAATCGTTGGAATCACCGGAGGAATTGGATCGGGCAAGTCGGTCATTGCCAAACTTTTGGTTGCAATGAACTATTCCGTCTACGATTCGGATAGCGAAGCAAAAAAAATAATGCACTCCGACCCGCAAGTCATACACGAATTACAACAAACATTCGGCGAGAACATCTTTGTAGAAGGACACTTGGACAAAGAACAGTTGGCTCGTAAAGTTTTTGCGTCCCCAGAGCAGTTGCACGTATTAAACGGCATTGTACACCCGGCCGTCAAGCGTCATTTTCGTCTCTGGACAGCACGCCAATGCAGCCCGATTGTTTTTCTGGAATCCGCCATTTTGTTTGAGAGTGGATTTGAATGCGAAACCGACAAAATCATATTAGTCACAGCCCCCTTAGAAGAGAGAATTGCCCGGGTCATGCACCGCGACCACTGCAATCGCGACCTAGTCGTACAACGGATCGCGCAACAATGGACTGAAGAGGCCAAAGCCCAAAAGTCCGATTTCATCATTGTCAACGACGGAATTCACTCTATCATAAAACAAACAGAAACAATCATTGCACAACTGACGCGATCTTAATCGCCTGGGAATAGCCCCAAACAGTGAACAAAACAGTCTTCATGTCCAACTATCACCATCTTTTCTTCGACCTCGACAACACCCTCTGGAATTTCACCGAAAACGCCCGATCGGCACTCTTTGACGTTTACACACAATACAACTTAAAGCGATACTATCCCGAATTTGAATCGTATGTACAGCAATTTGAAGAAAACAACGCTGCACTATGGCGACTTTACGGAGCCGACAAAATCACGAAAGATTTTCTGAACTCGGAACGGTTCCTATCGCCACTCAGGCGTTTTGGCATTCTGAACGAAGCTTTGGCGCGGGAAATGTGTACATACTACCTCGAACAATGCTGCCAGAAAACCGCCGTAATGCCCAACACATATACCGTGCTCGATTATCTGAAGGAGCGCTACGATCTCTATATTATTTCAAACGGATTCAGTGAGGTTCAATACCACAAACTGGATCGCTCCGGATTGTCCGGATACTTCAAAAACATCTTTCTGTCGGAAGAAATCGGCTATCACAAGCCAAAACCCGAGTTCTTCGCACACCTGTTCGACGTAACGAACGCAACCAAAACGGAAAGTCTGGTAATTGGCGACAACTTTGAAGCAGACATCGAAGGTGCCATGAATTTTGGCATCGATCAGGTCTATTTTACTACAAACTTATCGGACGAATGCCGCAGCAAACAACCCACATTCATTATCCACGACCTCTCCGAATTGCGCCTATTTTTGTAGTCAAAAATATTAAATTGTATTTTTATATACATCTTGTTTTTATATATTTTTACCATATTGCAGTAGGAAAAGAGAAATAATTGCTTATCTTTGTATAAATCCTTATAAGAAATAAAAATATGTTTGGAATCAACCTTAACGGATTAATTCCCCTACGATCAGCCGCCGATGAAGGAAGTGAACAACTGACACAGATTCTCTTTGGTGAATATTTTACAGTCGAGGAGGTTATTGAACGATGGGTACGCATTCATAATGTACGCGATAATGAAACCGGTTGGATTGATCGGAAAATGATGACTCCCATTGATAAAACCGTTTTCGACCAGCTGTTAGAACATCAACCTACCATTGTATCAAAAACTATTGCATGCGCAACCCTTCCCGACGGCACCCGACAACCGTTACCCGGCGGCAGCCTGCTTCCGTTCTACAACAGCGAACAACAACAGTTTTCCATCGGCTCCCGCATTTTTAAATTTGCAGCGGAAGATACAAATATCGGCAAAACAGCGTCCGATTTTGTCGACATGGCACTCTCATACCTGCATGCACCCTACCTGTGGGGAGGAAAAAACATCATGGGCATCGATTGCTCGGGATTAGTACAGGTTGCGGCTTTAATTTGCGGTAAACAACTCACCCGCAATGCCCGACAGCAAATTGACTTCGGAGAACAGGTGAATTTTCTATCCGAAGCCCAACCCGGTGATATTGCCTTTTTCGATCACGACGACGGATACATCAGCCATGTAGGCATTTTGCTAAACGACCACCAAATACTCCATGCTTCGGGTGAAGTGCACATTGCCCCCATCGACAACCAAGGTATCAAGTCGATCATCACCAGCAAATACACACACTCGCTTCGGGTCATAAAAAGGATATGACAAGGAAAAATCATAGAACCCTAAAATATCTTATGCTATGAACAATGGACGCTTCCCCGTTTTGTTTATTGGGCACGGTAGCCCGATGAACGCTATCGAGAACAATGAATTTTCGTTACAATGGAAAGAGTTAGGGCGTAAGTTACCAAAACCCGATGCTATTTTGTGCATCTCGGCGCACTGGCTCACCAATGGCACCTACCTCAACTACTCCTGGCACCCACGCACGATACACGACTTTGGCGGCTTCCCCGTCGAGTTGTCCGGTCTTCGCTATGAGGTTCCCGGTCAGCCCGACTTAGTCGATGACATCATTCGCACTCTTCACGGAATGGAGATTGAAAAAGATATGGAATGGGGGCTCGATCATGGCAGCTGGAGCGTTTTGGTTCACATGTATCCCGAAGCCACTATTCCCGTCATTCAATTCAGTCTGAATGAGAATCTTTCGGCCAAGAAACATTTTGAACTTGGACGGCAATTATCTTTTTTACGTGACAAAAATGTATTAATTTTGTGCAGTGGAAACATCATTCACAACCTTCGCATGCTTGACTGGAGCAAAAAGGATACCGATGAATTCGGTTACGACTGGGCAATTACAGTGAACGACTCGATCAAAGAGCTGATTGTCAATGGCAATGTGGATGATTTATGCAACTATGACAAGTTGGGTTCGGAGGTGCAGCAGGCAATACCAACTCCGGACCATTTTTGGCCACTACTTTATGCTCTTGGTTTGAAACAACCCAACGAAACCATCAGTTTTTTTAACGACAAAATAGTAATGGGTTCGTTATCAATGACCTCATTCATCATTCAATAAATTTGTAATCGATATTCAGACTCTATGAAAACTAATCCGGCCGAATGCCTTTATTGCACAAAAAACCAAACGCAAAAAGAGTTAATGATAAAGATTTGTGACCTTTCGGTTTCAGAACTTTTTCTCTTCAAAGAACAATCATATCGTGGACGTACAGTGGTAGTCTACAAAGGCCATGTTGACGGACTGTTTGAATTGAACGACGAAGAACGGAACGCATTTATGGCAGACGTAACCAAAGCCGCTGCCGCCATGAACAAGGCTTTTAATCCGGACAAAATCAACTTTGGCGCTTACTCCGACACATTATCGCACCTCCATTTTCATATCGTACCGAAATATCAGGGAGAGTTTGGATGGGGAGGCGTTTTTGAAATGAATCCCAAAAAGACATACCTGACCGACGAGGAATACACACAGGTAATCGAAGCGATCAAAGCTGCTCTTTAAGACATAGCGCCATTACATAAAGACAAAGAAGACAAGTTCTTCTCTCTTTTTTCAAAGCAAAGGTTGATTCAGACTCAACCTTTGCTCTGTTTTTAATAAGGTAGGAATGAAACGATTAATATTATTTTTTTGCTGTATTTTATATATCACGCAGGTTGCGGCATTGCGTCAGCCCAAGGAGATAAAAAGCCAGGTCGACTCACTGCTGTCGGGCTATGAACGAGTGTATGCCGGTTTAGGTAAATTTCGCGCAAAAGAAATTACCATCAACCCAACCGAAAAGCGCGTGAATATCTATTGCAGCGAAGCCTTTTCGTACATCCCCTACCGACCGGCATTGGTTACGAAACTCTACGCCCAGTTAGACTCATTGACCCACCCGGGACAATCGGACTACAGAGTGGTGATTTATGCCGGAAGTAAAGAAATCAGTTCACTGATACCAAACATGTTTCGACCGGAAAGGCAAGTGGACAAAAGCCGTCTTCCCAAAAAAGAGTTTCAAGGCGTTCCGCTTCTGCTTCCTCTATCAAAGCCATACTCTGTCTCCGCAGGATTACAAAACCGCCATCTGGCTCTCTGGCAAAGTCATGGGTTGTATTACAATATCCGGACCGATCGCTGGCTTTGGCAGCGGGAAAGAGTTTTTCAAACGGTTGAAGACAAATATATCATGAGCTATGTCCTCCCCTACTTGTTGCCAATGCTCGAAAACGCCGGAGCTACAGTTTTTCTGCCCCGCGAACGCGACACACAAACCAACGAAGTGATTGTGGACAATAACGGATCGTCCGGCAAATCGATTTACCGCGAAAGAGGAGGTGCCATTGAAACCGGAGGAAATTCGGGTTTCGGATTTACTAAAAAGCAGCTGGAGAACACCGACAACCCGTTTGTGTTGGGCACATACCGCAAAGCAAGCGCCAGAGCCAACGAAAACACCATGTTCGAATGGCTACCCGACATACCGGACGATGGATGGTACTACGTCTCGGTTGCATACAAAACACTATCCAACAGCACGCAAAATGCGCATTACACGGTTTATCACACCGGAGGACAAACGGAATTTTCGGTAAACCAACAGATGGGTGGCAGTACCTGGATCTATCTGGGGCGATTCTACTTCAAAAAAGGCATCCATTCGGAGGCTGGACGTGTAACACTCACCGGCGCATCCAAGAACCGGACTACCATACTCACTGCCGATGCGGTGAGGTTCGGAGGCGGAATGGGCAATATTGCCCGTCCTGATTTCACCTACGAGAAGATACCGGCAAAGCCAACTGCCCCTACTACAAAACCCGACACACTGGAACAAGAGATGCCGGACGAAACGCGTGCCAATGCACAGGCGCAACAGAGTAACGGATTACCACAAGATAGCGTAAATACCGACACCATTCGTTATATTGCGAAACACGTATCCTTGAGCGGAAGACCCCGCTACCTGGAGGGTGCGCGCTATTGGCTACAGTGGGCCGGGATGCCCACACAGGTGTATCACAAACGGATAGACGGTTCTCCCAACGATTACAACGAAGATATATGGGCACGACCTTACTGGGTCAACTACCTAAACGGAGGTTCCGTTTATTCGGGTAAGGATTCCGCCTCTACCGGATTGAAAATTCCTATCGACCTGTCGATGGCCATTCACTCGGATGCGGGCAGAGTGCGCGGTGACTCCATCGTGGGAACACTGGCCATCTACACCACTCTGCTAAACAACGGATCATTTAGCACCGGGCAATCACGCATGACCTCGCGTGACCTCTCGGATATGATTCAAACCCAGATCGTGGACGATCTTCGTCAGGGAGGCGTAAAAAACTGGACCCGCAGAGGGTTGTGGGATCGGTCGTATGCCGAATCGCGCGAAACGGATGTACCGTCCGTTCTAATGGAACTGCTGTCGCACGAAAATTTTGCCGACATGCGGTACGGGCTCGACCCCCGGTTTAAATTCACAGTCAGCCGTTCCATTTACAAAGCGATATTGAAATATCTCGCGTTCCAGCATCACACATCGTTTGTGGTACAGCCTCTTCCGGTCAGCCGTCTAGCTTCCGAATTTGCGGACGACACCCACATCAAACTCTCGTGGAAAGCGGAAACCGATTCGCTCGAACCCTCGGCGATTCCCAACCGTTATATCGTATACTCGCGCGTGGAGGGAGAAGGGTTCGACAACGGACAAATCACAACCGACACTGCCATGACACTTGCCGTGGAGAAAGGAAAAATTTACAGTTTCAGAGTAACCGCAGTTAACGAGGGTGGCGAAAGCATGCCGTCGGAAATTCTATCGGTATGCCGCAACTGGAACAATGCCCCCGTTGCGATGATTGTAAACGGTTTTGATCGCGTATCGGCTCCAACTTGGTTCGACACACCATCCTACGGAGGATTCATGGACAACGGAGTACCCGACAAAACCGATATTTCGTTTACAGGGAGACAAAACAACTTCAACCGTTTGAATTACAAAGGACAAGAATCGGCCAGTTTCGGCAACTCCAACGCCAACTATGAGAATACAATTGTGGCTGGTAACAGCTTTGATCTCCCGTTTGTGCACGGACAGGCACTAAAAGCGGCCGGTTATTCGTTTGTATCGTGCAGCCGTTCGGCTATCGAAGCGAATGGATTTTTGCCGGGCAATTACAAAATGGTCGATCTTATTCTGGGTAAAGAAAAACAGGTAGGATTTGGCAACGTTACCAACCGGCCAACCTTCAAAACCTTTACGGAAAAACTGAATGATGCGCTCTACAACTATTGCAAAACAGGGGGGAATCTGTTTGTGTCGGGCAGCTTCGTCGGCTCTGACTTATGGAACAATGGCAAAACCGATTCGTTAGGCATAAAATTCGTAACTTCGGTACTGAAATACAAATGGCATAATGACAAGGCTTCTGTTTCGGGACAGGTGCAGGGCTCCGCAACCACCTACCCGATGTTTGACGGCAAATGGAACTTCTGCACCCAACTCAACGACAAACAATATGCCGCTGAGTCGGTCGACGGCATCGATCCTGTCGGCAATGCCCATACGATCGCTTTGTATCCGGAAAGTAATACCAGCGCGGCTGTGGCCTACAAAGGCGCTTACCGAACGGTGGTATGCGGATTTCCGTTCGAATCGCTTAGCACAGAGAACCAACGCAAAGAGTGGATGCAAAAGGTAATCCGCTTTTTTGAAAAATAACAACCCGGCTTAAACCTATCGGCTTATGAACATACTATTGTTAGTTATCGGCCTTATCATCGGCGCATTGGGCGTTGCTCTTTGGCTAAACAAACAGTTGGCGGCAACCCGTAACAGCGCGGCCGAAAAAGAGAAGCAGTTCCTGATGCAGCAAGCCGAAACCGATCGCCAAAAATCGATTGTAGACGAGACGCTGCGTCTGAAGAGCGAAGAAAACACCCGGTTACAGACCGAACTGGAAACCTCCAGAAACACCATTGCCGGACAGAGCGAACAGATCGCGCGCATCACCACCGAAAACCGATACCTGCGCGAGCAGCTCATCCAACAGAAAACCGAACTCGAAGAGGTACAGAAAAAACTGCAAACGGAGTTCGAGAACATCGCCAACCGTATTCTCAAAGAGCGCTCGAACGAGTTCGTGCAACACAACGAAAAAAATATCGGCGAGATACTGAATCCGTTGAAAGAAAGAATAGCCTCGTTCGAGAAGAAGGTCGACGAAGCCTACGACAAAGAGTTCCGCGACAAAGTTAGTCTGCGCGAAGAGGTAAAGAAACTCACCGAGCTCAACACGCGGGTTAGCGAGGAGGCCAACAATCTGACCCGCGCCCTGAAAGGCGATGTAAAGAAACAGGGCAACTGGGGCGAAGTGATCCTCGAACGGGTACTCGAACGCTCGGGTCTCACCAAAGGGCAAGAGTACGAACGCGAAGAGGTGGTGGAGGGTGCCGACATGAGTGTACAACGCCCCGATGTCATCATACATCTACCCGACAACAAACACATCATTATCGACTCCAAAGTATCGCTGGTTGCTTACGAACGCCTGGTGTCGGCCGAAACGGACGAGCAGCGCGCGCTCTTTATCAAAGAGCACATCGCCTCGTTGCGCAGCCACGTAAAACTGCTTAGCGAAAAAAATTACCAGAACGCGCACAACATCAACGCTCCCGATTTTGTACTGATGTTCGTACCCATCGAATCCTCTTTTTCCGTTGCGGTTCAGAGCGATAACGAACTTTTTGCGGATGCCTGGGAAAAGAAAATCGTCATTGTAAGCCCCACCACCTTGCTGGCAACGTTACGCACTATCTCTTCCATCTGGAAACAGGAGAACCAGAGTCGCAATGCACAAGAGATTGCCCGCCTCAGCGGAACGCTCTACGACAAATTAGTCGGTTTTGTGGGAGATCTTAGCAAACTGAAAGAAAATATCGACCGCGCCGGGAATTCGTACGATGAAGCCCTGAAAAAACTTCAGAACGGCAACGGAAATATCTTCCGCACCGCCGAACGCATTAAAGAATTGGGAGCCAAAAACAACAAACAACTACCGGAAGAGCTGATAGGATAACACGTACAGCCATGAAACTATTACTGCTTATCACCATTATTTGCCCCATCGCTCTAATATATCTTATTCCAAAATATATAAAACTGCGAGAAAAACACATTACTCTGGAAGAGAATAGTGTATCACTAAAAAAATACCAGGCACTGCAAAAAGAGCTCAGCCAATTAAAAGAACTATTGTCAAAAAAAGAGGAAAAATAAGTATACAGCAATACTTGGAGAAAGCGACCATTTTTTTCTGACTTTTCAGAAATATCTCAGTCTGCTTAAACGCACAAATAGACAAGCAATCACACTGCAATGCGTTTAAACTATGCGCTCCCAAAACAGTCATAATTAAATAGCTTCGGCGTCAATTGATCGTGCTGAATCTATCGGTTTGAAAAGAGACACAATCGTTTCGGATCAATACCGGCTACAACCAAAGGCATTAACCGCTTTGGCTTGACAGAAAAGACACAAATAACACAACCACTCTTATCACCACGTCCATGAAACACAAACTCATCGGAATTGCCTGCGCAATTCTCTGCGGACTCACTTTTACGGCGTTCAAGCCCGCGCCACAAAAAACAAAAATTCCAATTTATCTGAACACAGCTTACTCGTTTGACGAACGGGCAGCCGACCTTGTCTCCCGACTTACCCTGGAAGAGAAGGAGAGCCTGTTGGGAAACAACATGGCTCCTGTGCCACGACTCGGCATCAATACATTCAACGTCTGGAGCGAAGCCCTGCACGGGGTATCTTTCGGATTTACAAACGGATCGAATTCTCCCTGTTCATTTTCAAACAGCGCAGCCCTCGGGTCAGCATGGGATCCATTCCTGATGCAGCGGGAAGCCGCCGCCATTGCGGACGAAGCCCGGGCACTGAACTCACCCGTCATCACAGGACTTACCTACTATTCTCCCGTGGTAGAACCTATTCGGGACCCGCGGTGGGGACGAACCGGTGAGTCATACGGAGAAGACCCATTCCTCGTATCGCAGATCGCAAGCGGATTTGTAAAAGGGATGATGGGCAACGACCCGACCTACCTCAAAACAGTTCCCTGCGGCAAACACTATTTTGCCAATAATAGCGAATTCAACCGTCACGACGGGAACTCGGTGATGGACGGACGGGATATGCGGGAATTTTATATCTCCCCCTACAAGCACCTGATCGAACAAGACAAGTTACCCTCTATCATGTCCTCCTACAACGCGGTGAATGGCGTACCTACCTCTGCCAGTAAATTGTACCTCGACACGATTGCCCGACGGACGTACGGTCTGAAAGGATATATCACCGGCGACTGCTCGGCGGTAGAGGAGATCTACACAAGTCACCATTATGCCAAAACACCGGAAGAGGCGGCTGCCATGGGGCTGAAAGCCGGAGTGGACATCGACTGCGGAAGCGTATACCAACGAAGTGCAATCAAAGCATTGAATCAGGGTTTAATCTCGGTTGCCGATATCGACAAAGCGTTGGTGAATATATTTGCCATCCGTATGCGTACCGGCGAGTTCGACCCATCGGCAAAAGTTGCTTATAATCTCTACCCGAAAGAGTTGATCGGTTCGAAGGCTCACCTGGAACTTGCCAGAGAGGTGGCAACCAAAACTCCGGTTCTTCTCAAAAACGACAACAGCACAAAAACGAACCAAAAGATATTGCCTCTCAATCCGTCCGGGTTGAAAAAGATTGCACTGATCGGGCCGCAAGCGGATAAGGTAGAGCTCGGACCCTATTCGGGCAGACCGGCCAAAGAAAACATGGTCTCTCCGTATGCCGGCATCAAAAAATACATTTCGGCGAAAGGACTCTCAACCGAAGTACTGCTCTCTTCGGGGGGCAATACGGCAAGCAAAAGTAACCTGCTCTATATCGCAGGCTTCGAGCTTCGCAAAGCCAACGGCACCGTGACTAAATACGATGCTACCAAATTCAGTTCATCGTCCAAAGGGATCACTACCGGTTCGGGCATGGGAACCGAATTTCAGGTACGATCGATCGATGACGGTTCGTGGACTGCCTACGAAAATGTCGATCTGACGGAAGTCGATACGATCGGCATCAGCCTGAACATTCTTACCGAGGGAGGAATCATCGAAGCCCGGGTCGGTTCGCCGGAAGGAAACCTGCTGACCACGCTGAATGCCACCGTGGCAGCCGGATTCAAAGCTGGCGGCCCTTACGGCGGAGGCAAACTGACCAAAGTAAAAGTAAACAAACTGGGATTGAACGGGCTTCAGACACTTTATTTCGTGTACAAAGCCCCTGCCGATGCCAAAGTGGACGAACAGGCCATTGCAACCGCGGCTTCGGCCGATGCAGCCGTCGTATTTGTCGGAACAGACGAGAACACGGCTACCGAGGAGGCCGACCGGCTCTCGCTGGTACTGCCCGGCAATCAGGTGGATCTGATCAAAGCGGTGTCAGCGGTCAATCCGAATACCATTGTGGTGATGCAGACGCTGGGATGCGTTGAAGTGGAAGAGTTCAAAAACCTGCAGAATATCCCCGGTATCATCTGGGTGGGTTACAACGGACAGGTGCAGGGTGAAGCCATTGCCGACATTCTTTTCGGCGATGCAAACCCGGGAGGCAAACTGAACGGAACCTGGTACAAATCGGTGAAAGACCTGCCGGACATTACCGATTACACCCTCCGCGGTGGTAACGGCAAAAACGGACGTACCTTCTGGTATTTCAACAAGGACGTCTCTTACGAATTCGGCTACGGTTTATCCTATACCACTTTCAAATACAGTAATTTCAAAATCAGCAAAAACAGTATCACGCCTCACGACAAAATCACGGTAAGTGTAGATGTTACCAACACCGGAAATTGCGACGGCGACGAGGTGGTACAGGTGTACATGAGAACTCCGGACAGTCCGGCAGCTTTGCAACGCCCCATCAAACGACTGAAAGGTTTTCAGCGGGTTACCATCCCCAGAGGCCAGACCAAAACGGTCAATATCGACATCAACTGTGCCGACCTCTGGTTCTGGGATATGGAGCACAACCGAATAACGTTCGATCAGGGAAACTATCTGTTTGAAATCGGGGCCTCTTCCAAAGATATTAAAGGTACCGTTTCGGCCACGATGAGCGGAAGCTTCAAACCGGAACTGAAGGTGGTGGTGGCCGATTGCAACACCGTTGTACTGAAGAACGGAGCTACCACTCAAACCAGCGTAACTGCGGCCATGACCGACGACAGTTTCTACGACATTGCCAAGGCAAAGATTGTCTACACCAGCAACAATCCCGCCGTGGCAACCGTCGACAGCAAAGGAGTGGTTACAGCCAAAGCGTCGGGCGTGGCGACCATTACCGCTGCGGTGACGATAGACGACAAAACCGTAGCTGGCAGTTATCCTATCAAGGTAGTGCCCAATCTGAATCCAGGTTCGATCACCGTCAATAAAAAAGTAGTACCGGGCTTTAGTGTTGCCACCACGCAATACAGCTACCTGCAAGGAAAGCCGTCAGCCAAAGCGCCGGTTGTGAGCGCCACACCCTCCGACCCGGACATTGTGGTTGAAACAGTGCAGGCCAAAGGAGTTCCGGGAACGGCCGCCGTATCGTTGACGGATTACAACACTTTTGAAACCAAAGAGTATGCCGTGAATTTCGGCATCAAATCGACCCGCGATGAATTCGACAGCAACGCGTTGAACAAACAGTGGCATTGGCTACGTGAAAACGGTTCTCAATGGAGTCTCTCAAAGAAGGCAGGTTCGTTGACCATCACAAGCGGCAAAGGTGACATTACCGAAGCAAGCAATAACGCCGAAAACATTTTGTTACAAAGTGCCAATACCGACTGGACGATAGAGGCAAAGCTCGTCTGCTCGCGCAAACCATCCGGATTCGCTCAAAACGCCGGAGTGGTAGCATATCAGGATGATAATAACTTTGTGAAATTAGTCTACAGAGCCGGTGGCGGACGAAGAGGCATGATGAGACCCGGCGCGGGCGAACAACCGGGCTCGGTAGAGTTGTCGGTAGAGAGCAACGGAAGCCAGAAATCGGCCGTAACCCTCAGCATGGAGGGAATTATAAAGAGCGACAACACCTTGATTCTAAAATTAGTAAAGAAAGGGGCTATCTATACCGCATCGTGCTCTGCCGACGGCGTCAATTTCAAACCCGTCGGAACGGCCGAAGTGGTGCTGAAAGATATTCAAAGCGGAGTGATGGTCTGCGACGGCGTTGCATCGGGCCGCATGGCAGCTTTTTCCAGAATGCAACAGGCTCCTCAACCGACCACGCCATTTGAAGTTTCATTCGACTATTTCCGAATCACAAATAACGGACTGAAATAGAAAAATTTCACTTTCAGCATCGGCTGTTTTCAAAACAACCGATGCTGAAACTTTTTATGGCTATCCGCATAATGATCTAAGGTGGTTTTTTACGCCAAAGGCGTAACCCAACAATAACGCCCCGATGAATCGGGGCGTACATACAAAGGAGTCTACATAACCGCGTAGCGGTTTCCCATTGGCAAGGAAACGCTTACAGCCTTATGCGAAATGCGGCATTCCTCTCCGTCGGGATAAATCCCGACGTTATTATTGGGATAACACCTCCGATGTTTAGCGGATAATCATCATTAATTTTGTACAACCCTACGATACACTTGTTATGACCCTAAGAAACCTGTTTTTTCTCACCTGTAGCCTGTTTTTCGTTCATTGCTCCGTCAGTGTTGCAGCTAACAACACCGAAGCCAACCGACCCAAAGGGTACAACGCCGCCGTAGCCTATGCCGACGGATTTGTGGTTGCCGGTACGGAAGGAAGAATCGACCGGCTCTCTAAGGCGGGAGTTATTATCAAATCGGAAAAGTTTGCAGGAGTCGAGTTCAACGCGCTGGTGGCACACGACCAGACGATCGTGGCCGCCGGAGAGAAAGGCACCCTGATGGTCTCGTCAAACAACGGCGGGTTCAAACCCATCGACAGCGGGACGGATAAAACCATTCATACCCTTGTCCTCTTCAATAACAAAATTATTGCCGGAACTGATCAGGGAGAACTCTTAGTAGGAACAGAAAACGGCTCATTCAACAAAATTCAGCTGGCGCTGAAGGGAAATATCGTTTCGTTGTCTGCCAACAGCTCGGTATGTTACGGCGTGACCGACGAGGGAGAGATTATTCATTCGAAAGACGGGGTGCAGTGGGAGATTCTCAATTTCAATGCGCTCTATGCCGGTTATTACAAGCCCTGTTCGTTTACGCGGGTGCTTGCGGTTGATAGCAGGATTGCCGTAGCCGGAAAAAGAGAGGACGGCGCGCCGGTACTCTTCTTTTCAACACAGGGCAATGTGTGGACCGATCGTAAGCTTGATTATTCGGACGACGAGAGGCAAATGAGCAGTCCGACCGAGGCCCTCAACGACATTTACTACTACTATCCCGACGATCTCTATTTTCTTGCCTGTGACAAAGGAGTTATGATGCAGATTCCCTCCTGTTCGCACTGCAACAAACTAATCCCGATCGGCACTGACGATCTGCGCTGCATGGCTTCCAATGGCAATGTATTGCTCTGTGCCGGATCGAACTACAGTATCAAAGCCGTCGATATGTGACGGGATTTCGTCCCGTCGTAATCGAAGATCAGTGAAGCGAACTCGTCTCGTCGGAACGGGGCAGCATTATTTCAATATTTATTACTTGACGGTAATGTCATTAAAGCTGAAATGATTTTATTGATTGATTCACTAAAATTGTCATATTTAACTCTGGAAAAGTGATTAATTGAACATATTACTTTGTCATCCCATTTTTTGACTGAGTGAAAGTACAAATTACAGTCTTTAAAACAAAAATTAAATAATTCACACCCGAGTTTACTGCTAACGATTATAATTTGAGGATTTAATTTGCAAATTTGTCCTTTAAAATAATTCTTAGTGACATTTTCAAACTGTTCTCTAATTTTACCGTATTCAGCATTCTTTGATTGCCCTGTGTTTTGGTCAACTCTAAAATTCAAATATGCGATTTTCTCCATTGATTTTTTTAAGTCTACTTCATCAATATTCGCAAAATCAACTTTTTTCGTTACACCCCCACTGATTGAAGTTAACAATCCGTATATAAATTTTGCAGTGTATCTTGGAGTGTTAGCATTGTAACCTTTTATTTTCTTCATCCAATCATTGACAAAAATATCTATATTAAAATCTATGATTCCTTCAGCTTCGCCATAAGGCTCCAAGTTACAAACTAAGATTCTTGGGTTACAACTCCAGTATTGGTTAGTTAATGGACCATATCTATAAAACGGATCAATATCTTCTTCATAGTATATATAATCTTCATATTGATCCATAAACTCATTATATTCACCTATTTCTGTTTTATAGATGTTCATATCTTTCAATATTGGGCTTTTATAGTAAATTCATTGTTCACTCTTCCGTTCGGAATCGAAGATCAGCGAAGCAAACTCGTCTCGTCGGATTTGCAATCTATTTCACATAAATTAGTTCGTTTCTTTTCTCCCAATAATTTCCCAATTGCATGCGAGTATTGATAATTAAATCAATAATCTCTTTCAATGAATCTTCGGAGAATTGTATATACTCTTGTTCCATACCTTTTGAGGAAATTTTTAAGTTCACATATGTGTAACCATCATCATCCGTATTTTCCCAATCTGCATGAGCCACTAAATTACGAAGTCTTCCAGTTTCTTTTAAGTTAGAAATTAAAGTTTCATATCCATCAATTATTAAGCTGGTACCCATATGAAAGTCATCACTAAATCTCTTAAATAAGTCTACTTTAGTTGAATAGCTCATCTTATGTAAAACAATCAGACCTGTTGAGTCTGTTCTGTCTGTAAATATCTCACAAATAATACTGTCAAGAGACTTTTCTAATCCATTAAAATACATTACAATCAATCCGATTAACGGAAGAGAACTGTCTAAATATTCTTCCGTTTTTTCTTCATCTTCTATTTCATGGTATAAGTGTTGTTCGAAAATTTTCTTTTTTTGTTTCATTTCTTTATATACTTCGTTTTTCCAATAATAATTTTCGCAAGTCTTGTTTTTTATGCTTACCGCTCAGACTAAGACATACTAACAATTTGTCCGCATATATCGGCTATAATTTCTTTTTCCCCTCTGCATTCTCCTGTTCTCTGCGATAATCGTGGTTAAGACTATTTTGCGGCTAATCCACTACCAACCATCGCTTTCTTTCGAGATAATCAGTTTTCAAAACTACGAAAAACAATTCATAAAATAGCTTTTAGGTTAAATTTATTTACTGCAACCGGAGCGCAATCTTTTTTATATGAAGCATGAACGGATACAGAAAAAGGCACAATCTCTTGTGCCTTTTTCTTTGTCTGAAATAAGAATAGCTGATGCTCTCTTCTCCATCAAACGAAATTACCGCTTTGCCGGAGAAACAGGCATACATACGCTTCATGCGTATTATTCGGCGGGCGATAACACTACGTTGTAGGTTTTAACCACGCCGTTATAATCGCACTTCACCACAGCAGTACCTGTTTTCGAAGCAGCCTGAGTAATGGCTATTTTCACAGCCGGGTTGCTTGCAGAGGCGGTTACGTTTGGTGCAGCCGTAGCACTGGCCGGAACCTTGTAGGCAGCCTGATAAATATCATACCCTACGATACCGTTAGCATTGGTGGAGCGAACCGGAGTTTCGGGAACTACAATTGCTTCGCCGTTTACCTGAATGGTTACAACAGGCGCAACCGGACGCACGATTTTCTTTTTGGCCGAGCTGAATCCCAGTCCGATTAAATCGAACAGTCCTTCGGAGTCACCCCCTTCGGCTACAAGGTATACAGCGTGTTTTTTGCCTAATTTGTCAACAATGGACGACACGTCTATTGTGAATTGGGTAGTTTTTTGCGACGCGTTTGCGGGAACCTCTATCACCCCGATTTTTTTACCTTTCCAGGTGGCATTGTTCCACGGTCCGTCTATCCAAACGTTGACCTTAAAGGCGTTTTTAGTTTTTGGTGTAAGGAAAAGGTTGAAAGCGGTTTTATTACCCACTTTTACACCTGCAAATGCTTTCAGCCCTTTGGTATCTTTCGCAAGACCGCCGAAGCCGAAGTATTTATATCCGATAATATCCCCGTTTTTGACCGCAGTTACCGGCATATTGTTGTCCCAGATATCCCACGAATCCTGTTGGCTGTTGACATTTGAAAGGTAGCTGGCATATCCTGCCGAATAGTATTGATACGGGTCAAGACCATACATATGGAAACCTTCCGAAGTGACTTCGGCTCCGGTATACTCTTTATTCTGACTATCCTTAGCTGTCCATAAATTCCCTTTCGCATACGGGTCGTATGCCCGGATAACCACTTTTCCGCCGTCTGCCACCGATTTTTGATCGCACTCAACTGAGATCGGCGCTACCATTGCCTGACGTGCAAAGCCAAATCCTCTTGGTGGTCTGTGATAGAACACGTACCACTGGCCGTTAATCAGATGAATACTACCATGGGTATTGTGTCCGGCATTGGTTGTTTGCAATTTGGTCCCGTCCTCATTAAGCACGACACCACGCGAATCGACCAGTACACCGCCACTTTTCCATGGACCCAGGGGTGAATCGCTAAAGGCATAGCGTAAAGCAGAGTTCGTTCTGCCTAATCCGTATTCCGGGCCGGAATATCCGCTGTACACCCAGACATATTTGTTGCCAATCTTGCGAATAGAAGCAGCTTCGAAGAAAGCAAACGAGGCAGCATCCTGATCGGGATAAATATTGGTTTGGAAACGGTTGATGGGCTGGGTTCCCGGTTTGAGCGAGTACATGGTTTTCTGATCCAACTCACCTGCCGACGAGGTTTGGAATCCCCAGTAGCCATACACGCGGTATCCTGCGTTGTAATCCGGATCGTTCTTGTCGGTAACGTAGTCAATAAGGATGCCCGGGTCAAATCCCAACGTACTTCCCGGAATGGTTTTGGTTCCGTCTGCGTTGAGGTTGATCGGCGTAAACGGACCTGTCGGACGATCGCCTTTGCAAACCATTGCTTCTCTGTTGCGACCACGACTATGCGGATACAAATAATAGACCTTTTTGCCATCTTTTCCTTTCACTTCAACAAGGTCGGGAGCATACATCACATCCCACTGACCCTCTATCGGGTAGGTAAAAATAGGACCTTCATCTGTCCATTTCGTCAAGTCCTCAACAGGTGCCGACCATGCTCTGGTGTCCGGTCCGCAATAACTGCCAAACCGAACATCGTGTGAACCGATGATATACACGCGGTATTTACCCGGCTGATCGGGATCTTCGAACACGCGCGGTTCTCCGTCCGGCAAGTGTTCCCACAACGGCAAGTAGGGATTACCGCCCAAAGTATGCGTAAATTTCTTACCCGGCTGCGCTTTCACAGACGGAGTGGTTTGCGCTTTTAATCCATTTGCGACAAACAAAAACAGAGCGGCTGATAGTGCCATTACCAATGTTCTCTTTAAAATGCAAAAGTTTTTTTTCATTCTTGATTTTTATATGATGTTGACAGTTAATTATTTTCGGAACAATTATTCTTTATCCGATTGTTGGCAATTGATCAGGTCAAAAATAGCTATAATAGACTTCATTCACAACTATCAATAGACGATTAATCAGAGAGAAATTTTAATCTGTTTCCCCTGATACAATACCTTTTTGCCAACTGCATCGCTATCTATCCCGAAGCCTTTCGTCTCATCAACCAATACAACAGTGAAGATCCGCTTCTTCTGGCTGCCGGGATAATCACCCTGCTTGTTACCAATGGTCAACGATTGTGTCTTTTCATTCCAGGAGAACGTTATGATAGAATATTTTCCCTTCTCGTAGTTGTAATTATCACCTTCATCTTCGTACAAATCGAACCGGCCATCGGCTCCTTTGTAGACGCGAATTTCGAGCGTATCCGATTTTTCGGCACTGTACTGGATCGCTTTACCCAGCGGAACAATCGAGCCCGCTTTCACGAACAGCGGAATCCTGTCTAACGGGGCATCGGTCTCTACCGTGCGGCCTCCGGCGAAATGTTTTCCCGTCCAAAAATCGTACCAACCGGCAGACTTCGGTAAATAGATCTTCCATCGGCTCACTCCCGGTTCGGTTACCGGTGCCGTCAGTATCGACTTGCCGAACATATACTGATACTCGCGGTTTACGGCAGCCGTATCGCCGTTAAAATCCATCACCAGCGGACGCATCATGGTAGAACCGTTTTTAGTCACCTGCCAGGCTTCGGAATAGATATACGGAAGCAACCGGTAACGCATATTCAGTATCTTGCGCATATTGTCTTCCACCTTCTGCCCGTACTTCCAGGGCTCGGTCTCCGTTTGGTAACCGTGCATCCGGAAAATAGGGCTCATGGCTCCCCACTGATACCAGCGGGTCAGCAAATCGTGGTATTTTTCGTCGGTGTATTGCGATCTTCCCGGGCGGAAAAAACCGCCGATGTCGGTTGTCCAATAGGGAAGCCCGGTAATGGTATAGTTCAGTCCGGCAACAATCTGACGTTTATAGGTATCCCATGTGCCACCGATATCGCCTGACCAGTTGATTACGCCATAACGCTGCTGCCCCGAAAAGGCCGAGCGGGTAAGGATGCAAACCCGTTTATCGGAAGAGGCTTCGCGCTGGCCTTCGTACACGGCCTGGCTAACCATCAACGGATAGGTGAGACGGTAGAAATCACCCGAGCCGATAAACGTTTTTGTCCCTTTCAGGGCATCGTTCTCCGGCTCCACGGCATCCATCCACCACGAATCGACTCCATTATCGAACATATTTTCTTTCAATGTATTCCAATACTCTTTCCGGGTTTCGGGATTGAAATAATCCAACCACTTGGTATCGGGGATAAAACGATTTTTTGCCACATAGGCTTTGCCAATCGCAGAATTTTTGTCCGGATTCGACCAGATGGAGATATTGAAACGAGCATTCAGATCGTGCAGCTCTTTGATAAACCCAGCCGGATTCGGGTAGTGCTGTTCATCGAACTGTGGAACACCCCACCCCCGGTTGCCCCAATATTGCCAATCCTGCACAATAGCATCCACCGGAAGGTTTCTCTTGCGGAATTCTTTCACAGTCTCCACCAGATGCTTACCGGAGGTATAGCGCTCGCGGCATTGCCAAAAACCATATGCCCATTTGGGAAACATCGGCGCATTGCCCGATAAATTACGGTAGGTAGCAATTACGTTATCGGCAGAAGGCCCGTAAAACACCACGTAATCGATGACCTGAGCTACAGGCGACCGGAAGGTGGTCAGCTCGTCGCTCCGTTTCCACGACAACGTAGGAGTATTGTTCGCTTTGCAAAGCACCTGCACCTGATGTTCTCCGGCTTTCAGATTGACCAGGGTACCGGCTGTTGGAGGAAGCCACATGTTGCTCTGATCGATGCACGGCTTGCCGTCGATAACCACAAAGTGGCGATTACCCATATCTCCCAAATCGAGAAACAGCGAGTATTCGCCATCGGCCGGAACGGTCAGTTTACCCTGATACAACGACTGGTTCTGCGACACTTTCTGCGTACCCGAGGTGGTGGTAACCTCAGCCATCTGGCTATTGCCATCAGTGTGTTGTTGCTGTTTTTCGAGTGCAATGACGTTATCGGCCGGATTAAAATCGGTGAGGCCGTACTGATGCCACAGCAAACCGTATCCCTTGCTCGAATAGATAAAAGGGATCGCAATCTGCGTATTCACCTGCGTCAACCGGCGCGCAACATTTTTCAGGTTGTATTGTCCATCCTGAAACTGCCCCAAACCAAAGATAGACTCATCGGCAGGCGATACGAAGCCCTGCTCAACGGCAAAACAGGGTTCACCCTGAATGGTAGAAGCAGTTATTTTCCGTGCACCCGCTTTTTCAGTCAAAAAGACTTTACCAGCCTTATCGGTATACGACAGTTTCCCGGTTTGCTTATCCAGCGAAACGATCATCTTCGGCAAACTCACTTCGAGTTTGGAAGGTGAATCGGCAACCCGAAACACCGGAGTAGCCGGAGCCGAAGTAAAAACGAGCTCCGGGAGATTTCCTTCCGTAACCTTGTAGAACTTGATGCGCACCGAATTATCGGACAGCGGAGCAATGCTGAGCGTTCCATCCGACAGAGTGACGTTGACTTTGTTGGAAAGCTGCCTGAAACTCTTTACAACCTGTGCCTGACAAAGAAACGGAAAAAAACTAATGATTAATACGTGTTTTAATTTCATATATTGTAACTATTATTTTACAGAAATGGTTATCTCTCCTGCTGTCAATCCGTTGGCTACCGCACGAAGCAGTATAGTTCCTGTTTTAACCTCTTTGGCAGGCCGGAGAATGACAAGAGCCTGACCCCGGTACATTTTACAAACAGGATTGTTAAAGCTTTCCATGTCGGTAGGAGAAGCATTTCCTGAACCGGCTATTTCTCCGACTCCTGAAACGGTAAATGTAACCGGGATAGCTGCATCCGGAATTAAATTACCCTGAGCATCCGTCACTTCAACCTTTACATACGAAAGATCGTTCCGGTCAGCTGTAATTGTACTTCGGTCGGCAGTGAGTTTTACTTTCGCAGGAGCGCCAACTGTTCTTAGCTCTTTTGAAGCAACCTCTACCCCGTTATTCAACGCTATCGCTTTTAAAACTCCTTGTTCGTACGGAACTTTGAACGTAGTAATCAAATTGGTGCTGTCGCTTACCTGTTTCTCGGCAATAACTTTACCATTTAGTTCTATTCTTATCGCCTGACATTTTGCAAACACCCGTACATCCATCAGTTTACCTTCGTTTCCTGCCCAGTTCCAGCTCTGATATTCGTTCGGCCAGCCCCAATAGCTATAAGTCTCTTTCATTCCATCGGGGATGGGTTCATGAACCATCATCTCTATTTTGCTGTTGTTCCAAACCACATCACGGTAAAACAACTGCGGTTTTTTAAATCCACAAAGGTCGATATCGCCGCAGAATGCATTGAACCAAGGCCAGGGTTTTAACCCAACCCTCATGCCTGCCCTTGGGCCATAAGTTGAGCTACCACAACCCGTTTCGCCCAGATAATCCATGGCGGTCCACACAAAGTCGCCAACTACCCACGGATTCTGTTCAACTTGTTTCCAAAAAGCATAGGCTTCAGCAGCATAAGATTCGGTACCCACCATAATTCTTTCAGGGAATTCGACATGATCAGCTTCGTACTGATTGTTCAGGTAGTTATATCCACCGACATCCAAATCAGAGTATGCCTGAACTGTTGTTGACCATTTCTGACCGGCATGATCCCAGAATGAACAAATAGCTTCGGTAACCGGACGGGTATTATCAAGTGTATGAACTTCGTTTACCAATTGTTTCCGTATGGCAAAACCCAACGAATCGGCTCGCTCATTTATTTCATTGCCGATACTCCAGAGTATAACCGAAGGATGGTTTCTGTCGCGATAGATCATGGATTTCAAATCCTTTTTCCACCACTCCTTGAAATAGAGATGATAATCCTGCGGGTTTTTGGGTCTTTCCCACATATCAAAAGCTTCATCAATTACAAGAACACCGTTTCGGTCACAAGCATCAAGAAATTGCTTTGAAGGCGGATTGTGACTGGTGCGGATAGCATTAAATCCGTACGCTTTCATAAGTTGTATGCGCCGCTCTTCCGCACGATCGATGGTTGCCGAACCTAAAAAGCCGTTATCCTGATGCAAACAACCACCTTTGAGCAGTACCTTTTTCCCATTCAACGTAAATCCGGTTTTCGCATCAAAATGGATTGTCCGAACGCCAAAGGCGGTACGAACTTCGTCGGAGGCAACACCGTCGGCAATTACCTGTATTGCGGCAGTATACAAATTTGGAGTTTCAACCGACCACAATTTAGGTTGAGGAATGGTAACCGACTGAGTAAAAACTTCATTATCCGACGCAATCGGCTTGGATGTTGTTTCTGTCTTCTGAACTGTTTTCCCATCGGGGTCGAGAATAGTGATCAACAGTTTTGAAACCGCGTTTTTACCCATTTTATTTTCAACTTCCGATGAGATAGTTACAACTGCATTGTCACCGGTAATTTGTTTCGTGTTGATACAGATCCCGTTTTGTGCAATACTTACGGCTTGCTTTTGAACAAGCCAGACATGCCTGTATATTCCCGATCCACTATACCAACGCGAATTCTGGCCTTCGTTCTTCACTTTAACCGCAATCACATTGGGTTTGCCTGAAGCATTAAGATAATTGGAAATATCGTAATCAAAAGCCGTATAACCATACGGGTGATTGCCCAAAAATTTACCGTTAATCCAAACATCACAATTCATGTAAACGCCGTCAAAGCAGATGATTGTCCGATCGTGCTTCTCCTTTGGATTTAACGTAAATGCTTTACGATACCACGCTACGCCACCAACCGTATAGCCGGTAGCTGTGGTTCCTTTGCTCTCTTTCGAAAAGGGACCTATCACCTTCCCGGCTTCCTGTCCGGCAAGTTTTTCAATACTCCAATCGTGGGGAAGATCGATATTCCGCCACGTTTTATCATTCAACGAAGGTTTCTCTCCACCCTTAACATCACCCAAAAAGAATTTCCAATTTGCGTCAAAAAGCATCTCTCGTTGAGAAATTTGGGCAAAAGACTGCGTAAAGAAGCAGGTAATAACTGCCACTATTATTGGAATGCGATAGTTCATAATTATTTCAGCTTATGCGTACTCGTTTGGAAAACGAATTAACTCATATGGAAAAACCGGATTTATTTAGCTTGGCTTGTTTCAATAACCGCTTTATAGGCTGGTTTTGGATTCAACTGACCATCAAACAGAAGCGCATCCTGTCCACGGCGCCACGAACGGGTGTCACTTAAGCCCCAGAAGGTTACGCGTTCGATCACGTCGGAATGGCGCATAAATATTTCAAATAGTTTTTTATATACTTCAGCCTGTTTAATATAGTTCTCAGCCGGAATTTTTTTTGCACCCTGATTCACACCAAAAGCACCACTGTTATCGCCCGTTGCAGTTACGTCAAGCTCTGTAATAGAAACCTTCAGCCCCAGCGATGCGTAGTTTTCAATGGCTTTTTCAACGTCGGCAAGGTTGGTATCCAAATGCCAGTGTCCCTGAATTCCAACACCGGTGATAGGAGCTCCTTCTTTAATGAGACGTTTAAGCATCAACATGGAACTTGCATGTTTCCCTTTGTTTGCAACCGCGCCCTGTTCGATGTTGTAGTCGTTGTAGTATAACTTCGCTTTAGGGTCAGCTTGATGCGCCCATTTAAAGGCTTTGGTCAATACCTCCGGTCCGACAACCTTATACCAACTGAAAGTCCGAAGACCTTCTGTCGATCCGTCACCATCATCGACAATGGATTCATTGAACACGTCCCAACCAATAATGCGTCCTTTGTATCGTCCAACCACTGTTTTGATATGTTTCTCCAAACGTTTCAGTGCAACTTTCTTGCTGGCCATTTCGCCTTTGATACTGCGTGCCCACATCTCATCCATCGAGAGGCGTGGTGCTTTCGGATCAAAGCCCATTCCCGGTCGTCTTGCCGGTTGAGCTTCTTCCGTTTTCGGGTTTACAGCCTGGAAAAACCATGCCGGAGTTTGTGAATGCCAGCCCAAAGTATGTCCCCACACTTGCAACCCGTTTTTCTGACACCAATCAACCATGGCATCGGTGGTTTTGAAGTTATACGTATTTTCCGACGGATGAATCGGCTGCGGTTTCATGCAATTTTCCGGCGTAACAATGTCGTACTGCGCTTTAATACTTGCCTGATAGGCATCGTTATTCGATGTAAGATCATCCGCACAGCCGATAAGAAATTTTCCAGCAAATGCTTCTTTTAGCGTTTTCTGGGACAACGTATTGTCTTGGCAATGTACAGAGATTGCTAAAGTCTGAATCAGGATAAAACCTGCAATAAAAAAGTTTTTCATCATAATGTATTAAATTTAATTAGTTGTCTTATAAATCTTTCAATACTCCAATCGTGGGAAGGATCAATATTCTGCCACGTTTTATCATTAAACGAAGATTGCTCTCCGATATACAAATCCGGCTTGCAATAACCCATTACAGTGTTGCTTCATACTTTGTTACCCAGTCCATCAGTTTATTATGCCCCAGTTTAATATGGAGCTTAACCGGTTGTCCTTCGTTCAAATGTATTTCGCAATTCGTTTTATCGTTTTGCGGCATTGACTTCAATACCCCCACCGGTGCCGTAATATCTTCAATTCCCTGTCTGGCCGTTAATGTTATATCCTGATTTTTCAACGAAGTAATCGTAACATCGACAGTCCGTGCATCCATATCCCATGTCAGTTTATCAATGCGGGCCAAGGTACGGGCGAGCATTCCATTAATCGATCCCTTCAACAGCGAGGGCGGAAGTGCTGGTAACAATTCGATAACGCCCGGACGCGAATAGGCCAACATCTCCATCATAATCGTTTGAATTCCGCCCTGCGCATCCGGCATAGGCTGAACATAGGGATCGTGTGAACATCGGAACGTGGTACCTACATAACCCTGCTCGATCAGCTGCCGCAATTCGGTATCCACCATATAACTATCTTTAAGCCGGGCGCCAACCAATGCACGATGGCAACGGCCATGAGCTGCCAACCGTTCGGGTACGCGTCTACGATCTGCCATCAAAGCGCCCAATGCGAGTTTCGGGGTCCGGTCCGGATCAATTTCATCGCCGGGCCATGCTCCATAAAGATGAGAGACATGCCGTTGGTTATAATTTTCCTGCAATGTAGGCCATGCCCACTCTTTCAGCGTACCATCCGGTTCAAACAGATACGGTGGCAATTTGTCCAGTATCGCCTGCCACTTTGGAATATTATCGGCTTCAATGCCCAGTGTTTTCGAGGCATCGATTAAATTAGTCAACACCTCCCTGCAAACAGAAATATCCATGGTGGCATTAATCGATATCATACACGAAGTATTCAGATTTCCGGGCCAGTTTTCCGGTGAAAAAGAGGGTGCGAAAATATATTTCCCATCTTTATCGGTAACGGTAAGAAAATCCTCGTAAAACAGAGCCAACTCTTTCAACCCCGGCACAATATGTTTGCGCAGAAATTCCAGGTCTCCGGTAACAAGATAGTGATCCCAGAACGGACGCATACACCATCCTCCTGCCGAGATCCAATAGGGATGCGGCCATATTTCGCCCGAATTAGACGCACTGGAATAATGAAATGCGACTCCCATCCCCTTATCCGGCCAGAGGCTGTAGTGTGTACCGCGCATGCCAAAAATATTCTTCGCATTGACACGAAAATCGGGCGCCAGGCTCTCCATCCAGTTAAAATAGGCATCCATACCCTCTCTCAAATCGCCTTGCGGCCCCGGGGATATTTGCAAATTGATATTGGCATTCACCTCGGCAGACATGCTGGGATATTTGCCGCTGGTAAGCATAAACCAATAACGTCCCATTTCAAATATTTTTTCCAGCAAAGCCGGCGAATAATCCTGTCTGGATCTCTGGTTAGCCAGAAGTTCTTCCGAAGAGAGGCCATATTGGGAATCACCTCCAAAATCGACGATAACACGGTTAAGAGCCTCCGATTGTACTTTGCTGTGGCGCTCCAGCATCGCCTCATAATTAGGCGTAAGCTGCTCAACGGCTTGATTCAACGCTTCCACCTGACTTTCGCTATAGTCGGCAAACCATTCAATACGGGTTAAAAGCATCACAGAGGCCGCATTTTCAATGACCAACGTACCGTTTTCCATACGGGCAGTACCGCCATTACGGACAACACGGACAACTCCGGCATAGCCACTGTTGTCTGTCGACGGATCTAAACGACACTTATAAATCAGCCTGTCCGTATTAAAATCACGCGTAATCTCGCTGGATCCACTTGCCGTGTACGATGCCTTCGCATCTTGTTTGAAAGCAGCACCTGGACGCATCCTCCGTAGCTGATCGGCCAAGGTGATCCGTACATTTACCGACTGCCCTTTTGGAGCGGTAAGCAACTGCACCACAACATTATCAGGACGCGATGTAAATGTTTTACGAACCCACTCTCCGCGGCTATCGTTCCAGTAAACATTGGCTTCGCTGTTTTCAAAATTAAGCGTACGAAGATAATCTTTGGTCAATGCCGTTTTCGGAAAATCGAGACGCATAAGAAATGCCGGTACAGTCGGATGAGTCCATGTGTTTTCTTTAATTGGTCCCTTCTCCATCTCCTTAAAAGCTAACTCGATGGCTTCTTTGTATTTTCCATCCAACACCATTTGTCGTACCTGAGGAAAGACACTGGCGGCATTTGGAGCTTCAAGAGGTCTTCTCCACGGCATAAGCAGACTTTCATGATGGAAAAGAATTTGTTCCGAATAGGGATTTCCCTGCATCTCAATGTTCATTGCTCCATTACCCGAAATCAACCCATCGCCGAGCGTCTTTCCAGGCACAATACTGCAGAAACCATGCTTAGGAACAATCTTTCGGTTGAGCCTTTCCGCCAAAGTCATGGATGAGATTTTGGTAGCTGATAACTGATTTGAATCTGTATTTTTACGGTCAGGATGATCGTCAGAAGGTGTAATTTTCTGCCCTACGTCTGTTTTTTTCACAGACTGATGTCGAGCCGAACTCTTTTGAGCGCCTACATTTGTCGGAATGCATAGCATTAAACTGATCATGCCGACAACGAACGCACTGCTTACAAAAACATTCTTGCGTTTCATACCGATTTTTTTAATTGCTATTTATGCCCAATACTATATCTGCTATTCAAAAAAAATTACCGAACAAGAAGAGCATCAACAGCTACTGGTTTTGAATCAAGATTGACAATGCTAATAATGTGCTTACCAGAAGAAAGACCGGATATTTTGCACACCTCTTGCTGGGGCTGACGTGTTCCAACTATCGATAAATCCGCTGTTGCACTTTTTTTTCCGTCAATCTGAATTTCAATTTTTCCCGCACCATGTTCTTTTGGTGCAATGACAGTAACACTCCTCCCTATAAACGAACAACTCCAAATATCACCGGGCGTATCACTGGTAGTTAGGTCGTTGTTAAAATCTCCGGCTCCCAGATTGCATCGACGTAACCATCCGGGAGCTTTTGATCCGGGGTCATCATCATTGATCCACCCATTATCGTGGGTAATACGCAGGACACGACATCTCGAAGCCAACAATTGATCTGTTATGCCAGACATAGCTTGAACAACTCCTTCTGGAGTAACAATCAATCCTTTATCGTCCTGAACAAACTTCATTGGAATATCCGACCCCAGTACCTCAACTTTGGACACTTTGCCCAGGGTTGCACTGCCTGTATGAAGAGCAGAAAGGGCAATTGAGTTGCCATCCCACTCAAGAAGAGTTGCATAAACATTGCCCTGATTCCGGGTATAAAGGACTTTATTATCGCCAAAAACTTCAAACGGACGGGAGCCGTAAACAGCTTCACCATTTATTTTCAGCCAGGCACCAATGTCTTTGCAAATGCGAGTCACTTCTGGGTCAAGGTCGCCGCGCGCATGTTGTGTAATATTCAGCAACATTGTTCCATTGCGCGACACGTTCTGCATCAATAGCCCGATTAATTCTTTCGCACTCTTGTATTTTTGTCCGACTAAGTAGTGCCACTCCGCAATGCTTGTCTCTGTCTGAAACGGATAGGCCGTAATCTCCGGTTCAATGTCAGCCTCAGTACTCTTAACAAGAGATCTATCAACGAGAGGAAGCAGTTGAGGACTGTTCTGAAAACTATTATATCGTCCGCCAACAGCTTTGAGGTTAATCACTACATCCATTTTTCCATGATTCCATCGCAGGGATTTATTGTAGTAGTTCGCAATCAATGATGGCGCAAGAAAGCCCAGTCCCATATGTACACCCAAATCAATCTGTGAGTCTCCCGCATGATCGTCAAAGTAAATCATATCGGGATGATACTTGCTGATGGCATCATCCACCCGCCACATAAACTGGTTGGCAAAAGGTGAATGCAGCGGATCTTTTTTGTCGTGTTTCGACCCGTAAAGATCCACGGGATCCATTCCATTCCACCATTTCCCTTTTCCATCCAGAATGGTTTGAAGGGCATCGTAAGGCACGCCTTGTTTCGGTCCGGTCTTATCACTTGCGTAACGCACCGTCATAAACTGCCCCCAGGTGCGCCCCGGAGTGTTGTGAAAACCAATGCCAAAACGCAAACCATGCTGACGGGCTATCTTTTCCCAAGTACCTACAATATCTTGCTTGGGGCCAACGTTAACCGAATTCCAGGGCTGAAAAGTTGAATTCCAGCAATCGAAGTTGTCATGATGAACTCCCATCGCCATAAAGTAACGGGCTCCCATTTCCACATACAAATCCATCAACTCTTCCGGTTTCCATTTGTCAATAATCCAGTTATGGCAAATGTCCTTGTATCCATATTCAGAGGGATGACCTAAATTTTTGAGGTGGTATTCATATTGTTTGTTGCCCTGCATATATATACCGCGGGCATACCAATCACCCTGTTCGGGCATTGACTGCGGATCCCAATGCGCCCATGCTCCGAACTTAGCCTCGCGCCACCAATCCGGCACTGTATAAATACGGCTTAAACCCTTCCAGTCGGCAGGATACGACCCAGCAGACACCGGCAAAGGGGACAGGTTCCAAATATCAGGTGGTAATCCCAAATCACCTTTTCCAACAACGATTTTATCAAGATTCACCGCAACATCATTATCGGCTAAACGAATGGTCAGCGAAGCATGATTTGGAATTGCAATGTCGATGATTGAATAGAGAAACGACCCCGTGAGAGCTCCCGATGAATGAATGTTTACCTTACGCGCAGGTTGATCGTTAACTACGACACTAATGGTGCCAACGGCTACCGAAGCATAACGAATTGCGAGCTTATCAGCAGTTGGCATATCGGAAAATTTGATGCCTTCACCTGACTTGGTCAAACAACCCACATATTCTCCAGAAGCTTTACTATCGGCTACCTTTGTTGCACCGCCGAGGAATTCGGCAGCTTCAACCTCGAAGGCATGCTTTAGTGGCTTGGCTTCAGCAATAAGGCTAAAACCGAGCACAATTAAAACACAAACCAAGCACTTTTTCATCGGAGACCCATATTACTATTTACAGTTTAACTACAACTTTTTTACCTGTATAAGTTACTGTCTTATCCTGCTTTTGTCCGTCGGAAACCAGCACAATATGAAATTTGCGGGTTACAAGCATTCCCGAGAACGAACCTTTACGCGTGTCAATTGACAGGGTTTTACTCTTATCATTCCAGCTGAATGAAATAGTTGAGTATACCCCTTTTTCATAGTTATAATTATCGTTTTCATCTTCGTACAACGTAAAATCGCCATTGGTTCCGGGATAAACGCGAATCTCTAAGTCATCCCATTTTTTTTCAGTGGCATACTGAACCTGCGGTCCGAATGGGATAATACTTCCCGCTTTGACGTACAAAGGAATTTCGTCAAATGTTGTGGCTTTTACTATTTCCTGACCTCCATCGATCTTCGCGTTTGTCCAGAAATCATACCACGCCGTTCCGGCAGGGAGATACACCTTTGTCGATTTTGCCTCAGCAAAGTTCACCGACTGTCCTTTGGCCTCTTTGCTCGCCTCTTTTTTATCCCATCCTGTTTCTGCATTTGCTCTTAAAACAGTTTCCGGAGTATATTGTGCCTTAACGACAGGAGCTACCAAAATCGATTTACCGAACATATATTCGTTGTTCATGTTCACAACGTTCTTATCCTTAAAGTCCATCACCAAAGCGCGCATCATGGTCGACTGGTTGTTTGTGACTGCCCAGGCAGCCGAATAGATATAGGGCAACAGGGAGTAACGCAACTGAATCGTTTTGGCTATGGCATCGAAAACAGGTTCTCCCTTTTTTCCGAAGTTATAGATCTCACGGGGAATATCCGTTCCGTGCGAACGCATCATGGGAGTAAATGCCCCAAATTGCAGCCAACGAACATACAACTCCTGAAACGACGGATTTTTATTCCCGTCATCCCATCCTCTTTTGTAAGCGCTTGCAAAAAAGCCGCCGATATCGGTATTCCAGTACGGTATGGCGCTCATCGAAAAATTAAGCCCTGCCGGAATCTGGTTACGCAACGATTGCCAGGAAGAGTTCACATCGCCCGACCAGGTGTTGGCTCCGTAGCGTTGTTGGCCGGCAAAAGCCGAGCGGGTAAGGATAAAAATCCGCTTGTCGGAGTTTACCGCCCGCTGATGTTCGGAGACTCCGCCCACGGCCATCAAAGGGAAAGCATTACGGACTTTACGGAATGAGCCGAGATAGGTTTTCAGGTCGAAATCGGAAGGTTTGAAATCCAAATGGTCTGGTTCGGATGAATCCATCCACCACCCATCAATTCCCAACGAGAACAGTCCTTTATTCAGGTATCTCCAGTAAATATCGCGGGCTTCGGGATTATACGGGTCATACGGTTCAACTCCCGAAGGATAATCACGGTTCGGTGGCCAGGCTTCCGAACCCGATTGCGGCCATGTTCCGAAATTCAGCAACATGCCCTTTGGTTTCATCTCGCGGTACTGCTTGGTTTGTGGCCCGAAAGAGTTCCAAATAGAAATAATGAGGTGTGCATTCATATTATGAATGTCGTTTACCATCTTCTGGGGCTCCGGAAATTCCGTGTTCAGAAACTCCATGGCATTCCACAGGTAGTTGTTACCCCAGTATTGCCAGTCCTGAATGATACCGTCGAGCGGCACTCCGAGTTCTCTGTATTTTTTCACAACACCCACCAGCTCGTTCTGACTTTTGTAACGTTCTTTGCTCTGCCAGAAGCCATACGTCCACAAGGGGAACATCGGAGCCTGACCTGTCAAATCACGCATACAGGCAATCGATCCATCGATACTTCCACCCAGCATAAAATAGTAATCAATGCAGTCGCCTACATCCGATTTAAAGGTTGTAACTTCAGGTTTATCCTCAAACAAGGTGGGAGAGTAATTGTCCCAAAACACACCATATCCCTTGGTTGAAACCAGAAAAGGAACATAGTCGTCGGTATTGCCCTGCACCATGTTAATCTTTTCGCCACGCAACGATAATTTACCGCGCTGCTGTTGCCCCATACCGTAAATTGCCTCCTCATTGTCGAGCGTAAACGACTGACTGACGGTGTAGGTTTTTGATCCGGCATCGTCAAAATCGGTAAACGTTGTTCCTGATTCTTTCTCACTTAAAAGAGATCCTCCCGCAAGCGTAGAATATGAAATTTTGCCCGATTTCGTATCGAGACTGACTTTCAGCTTATCGCTCTTCACCGAAATAATATTTCCTTGTTGCGTAATAGCCAATTTGACACCTTGAGGCTTTTTTACCACAGACAAACTGTTCTTCGTGAATGTTTTGCCTTCAGGCGATTTCACTATTCGCACGATAGACGATCCATAAAACTGAATCTCCACATCCATCGAATTGATTTGCGTTTTAACCCCCAAATCGGTTTTTGTGTACGATTGTGCCTGACTACTGATGGCAAAAACCACCAACAATAACAACAAATTGATTTTTTTCATAAACTATTATTTTGCGTGAGTTCGATATATTATTTCAACTACGGATAAAGTTCGCCACAAATAGCAACAGCGTCTTTTCTATGGTTTATCTATTGTGAGTATTAAGAATAAAACTTACTTTTTTGCCGGAATACTTATTCCTTCCGAAGTCAGTTTTACAGGCTTGATACTTCCATCCGGATTAAAATAAAGGTATTCAACACATACCTGACGGCGACAATCACCACCGGGTGTTCCGTTTAGAGTATAGGCCCCGTCGTGATAAAAGAAATACCATTGTTTTTTAAATTCCACAACCGCCGGATGAATCGTAAAACCGTGTTTAGCCGGGCCGGTAACAAAACCACCATAAGTCCATGGACCGGTAATTTTCTTTGCACTAGAGTAGGCAATTTGTTCTTCCTGTACGCCCGGAGCATCGGCTGCATAAACATTGTAATATAGATTGCCACGTTTGAAAAGCCAGGGGCCTTCCGAATAATTTCGGTAGGGTACTTTGTTTATTGCCCCATCCAGCTCTGTCATATTTCGTTTCAATTTCACCATGTAGCAATCCCCGTTACCCCAAGCCATCCAAGGCGTACCATCATCGTCGATTAAAACAGTAGGATCAATATCGGCATTGGGTCGATGCGAATCTTTGGTCATATCGTCTGTAATGAGTGGTGTTCCCGAATGTACCTCCTTAAAAGGCCCTGTGGGGCTGTCGCCAACTGCAACCGTAATGGAGTGACCGCTCTTTCCATCAAGCGTCACGTAGAAATAGTATTTACCTCCCTTTTCTACCACCTGAGCTGCCCAGGATGCTCCCGGATAAACGTTGGCAAAATCCTTAGCCGCCAAAACCGAACCATGTGCTGTCCAGTGTTTCATATCCGTAGTGGAATAGCAAAGCCATTCGGGCATATTGAACCAACCGCCTGGCGAAGCTGTATCGTGTCCAACATACAGATAAAGCCGATCTCCGAAAACCGAAGCTGCCGGATCAGCCGTAAAAGCATCGGTAAATAAAGGGTTCTGTCCTGCTACGCGAGGCAATGCTTCTCCTGAAATTTTCACCTCATCGATTCCTCCATCGAGCACCTGAAGACTGTTGGGAAAGCCCCCGGGAAACCCGCGTCCAATGATCCATATACCGGCATCGCTTCGCAAAGCATGGCCTTTAAAAGTAATGGTGGTGGGTTTTCCGAAGCTTTTTTCGGATGAAGCTTTTACTTCGAGTTGAAGTTTGGTTTGACCAAGTTTGGCATCATAATTGGCTTGAGCACGAACATCGTACCATTTACCAGCAACCACTTCATCTCCCGTGACAATCCGACGAAGAACCCCGTCTGCACACATCACCTCCACAAAGTATTTTTTATACATATTGTCAAACCCAATCGACACATCGCCGACTAACTGGCCTTTAGCTCCCTCTTTACAAAGGAAAACTTGCTCGGTACCAAGTAAATTACATCTCAAACTGGCTTCTATCGTCCAGCTTTTCTGCATATCGTAATAAGCCAACGGTCGGTCGAATGTCACCACACATTCTCCATCTTTCAATGCAAGCGAACGGGTATTGGGCTGTCCATTCATCAAAGAAACAGGAACATCATCAGAAAAAACATTCGGAGACGACTTGGCTCCGCGTACCTGAAGGGAATTTCCTTTACCTGATTCGTCGAACACAAAAGGCTGAGGATCAACCGGACCGCGTTCTGAAGCTGTGAGAGAGTGACCTACAGAAGAAAGTGACGTTGAATCTCCGCGTAAATGCTTTACTTTTTCAAAACGCCAGTGAGCAAGAACTTCCATCTGGTTTGAAGCTCCATTGGCAATTGTAATTCCAAATGTAACTCCGGTAATAATCAGAACTGATAGTGTCTTTTGTAGGTATAACATGATTCGACAAATCATTCGATTCTTTTATTATTGTTTGAATACCCACCAGTCAAAGTGGAACAACTCGCGGCCAGCCGTGATATTTTGTCCGTTAAAGCAGAAGTAAATATCGTGTTTCCCCGTCACATCGCGTTTAAGCTCGGCGGTAAATGTTTTGAATACCTCCCATCCGCCTGTACGAGGCAGCTGAATGGACGAAATAATTGGACCGCCAACGCTATCCAGACGAACCTCCAAAATACCGCCATCGACTCCGGCAGCTAACGACGCAGCAAACGATTTGGGCGATTGGTTGCCGAAATTCACTTCTCGCACTTTGATATACCCTTTCGAGCGAGTACTTGATACATATACGCCCAATTTAGCAGCCTGAGATATAGAGCATTTTTGCGACCAGGCCATTGTTTCGGCTTCCACACGTTTGTAAGGATCGAGAAAACCAACCGGCTTTGGACCCTCTTTTGTTGCCGAAACAGAAGGAATGGTTCCATCGGGATTATAACTAAATTGTTCCACGCACGCGGCACGTCCGTAGCTTCCGCCGTTAGGCAGCAAACCGCTATGATAAAAGAGGTAGGAATTCCCCTTGTAATCGATAATTCCGCCATGATTGGTAAAACTGTTCAATTTTTGATCTTCCATTATTTTACCCTGATATTTCCAAGGACCAATAGGACCGTTGCTGGTAGAATACGAAAGACCCTCCCCTCCCTTGCCCATGCCGGCATACATCATGTAGTACATGTTATTGCGTTTGTAGAACCAGGGGCCTTCCACGTACATATCCTTGTTGGGATTTTCAACGCTTTTGTTGCCCCGTACACCTCCGAAAGACTCTACAGTAATAGGCACCGTAACAATATCGCCCGAGTAAGAGATCATATCTTTATTCAGCTTGACATAAAACAGACTTCCATTTCCCCAATAGAGATAGGCCTGTCCGTCGTCGTCGATCCAGACGGTCGGATCGATATTCGACCAGCTTCCATTCATAATCAATGGTTTGCCAAGTACATCTTTGAATGGTCCGGTCGGTGAATCGGAAACAGCTACGCCAATGTCCATATCGTTGTTTGTACTCTGTGCACAGATGTACCAGTAAAATTTACCGTTACGTTCGATACATTGAGCAGCCCAGGCGCGGTCGCGTGCCCACTCGAACGATTCCAACGAAATGGGACTGCCATGGTCGGTCCAGTTTACCATATCGGTAGTAGATAGCACCCTCCATTTGGTCATGTAGTAAAAATCAGTTCCCGGAATATCATCGCCAACGTATGCATAAAGGGTTCCGTTATGAACCATCGGCGCCGGATCGGGGCCAAAATGTGTTTGCATAATCGGATTTTCCGCACGACATATACCCACGCATACAATTGCAATCAAAGCTAAAGCAAGATATTTTCTCATCTCTGTTTATCTGTAATTAGATTTTTTATTGATTAAATTTCCACCAGTCGAAATTAAACAACTCCTTCTCTCCCCTGAATACAAAGTAGAGATCGTGAACGCCCTTTGTGTTTTTCACCGGAGTGGTCACTGTTTTCCAAATATCGCCTTCACCGGTGGTCTTAATATCGATTACACCTACTACCTGTCCATCAATTTTGTCGGCATGAATCTCTATCTTTCCACCATTCAACGAAGCGATACTCACCTCTACAGATGTCGCTCCCTTTGAGAAATCAACGCCTCGCACCTTCAGATAATCTCCGTTGTGAATAGATGTCACAAACATCCGGTCGGCAATTTTTTTACCCTTGTTCCACGACACGTTTCGTTCCCATTCTGTAGTCATCTCGGTTTTAACGCCTTCGCTAAAAGCAATGGTTTCGGCTTCTATTTTAATGTACGGATTTAAAGTGCCGATTTGTTGCACTCCTTTTGCCGACCACCAGGGGAGCTTCTGTATGGAGCCATCTTGGTTATAGGTCATCTTTTCAACACAGATCGAACGTCTTTCGTAATGCTTTGCCATGGTCTGTTTAGAAATGGCATAGTTGAACCCAAACACGTACGAATTTCCCTTGTAATCAATTATTCCGGGATGATTGCCCGATGATCTTTCGTCAGGATCCATGATCGTTCCTTTACATTTCCAGGGTCCGGTAGGACTATCACTCATCGCATAACCGATACCTTCGGGACAGCAACGGGATGCCCAGGCCAGATAATAACGATTGTTTTTCTTCCACAGCCACGGACCTTCGGTGTAGGCAGCTTCGGGTGGAGTACCTGTAAAATCAATAACAGCCACATGGATGTCGCCCGAAATTGAGATCATGTCTTCGTTCAGCTTCGCATAATAACAGGGGCCGTTGCCACCCCAATAGAGATAGGCTTGTCCGTCATCGTCGATAAACACCGTAGGATCGTAGTCACCCGAATTATTACGCCCAATCAACGCCTTTCCGATCGGATCTTTAAACGGTCCATAAGGACTATCGGAGACAAGCACTCCGATTCCTACTCCGTTCGGCATGGGACAATACAAATAAAATTTATTGTTGCGTCGGATACATTGCGGAGCCCAGGCTCCATTATCGGTATTTACCCATTTGAAATCCTTGAGCGACGCTACCATTCCATGATCGGTCCAGTTGACCATATCGGTGGAGGTGTAGAGCATCCAGTTCTGCATTTTAAAACCAAAGGCATCGTCTTCGTCGTGGCTGGTGTAAAGGTATACGGTATCATTATACACAAGCGGAGCCGGATCGGCCGTATATTTAGTCTGAATGATCGGGTTTTGAGCCTGCCCGCTAAAAGCGAGACCGCTTATTACGCCCCAACATGCAGCACAACAAAATAAGATTTTATTCATCGTGAATGCAGTTATTACAATTTGATGGTGTACGAAAACGAGGTGTCTTCGGCTGCCACTTTGAATTTTTCGAGTGGCTGAGGGCCGCAACTGTTAGAGCCGACTCCCAGAGTTTTAGTCGAAACAGTGACTACCGTTGCCGTGCTGGCAGGCAGATCGATTTTGTACTCTACCGGATTCATCTGTTCGTCGGTATGCGGAAGGGCAGCTACCTGCATCAGTTTCTCATCCGATTTCACCAACAACTGTGGCATATCTTTCCCGTTGAATTGAGCCCAACGAACCTCTTCATGGTTGCCCCGTTCCATCGGCTTTTCGTATGCGTACTGATCATTTACACCTATTTCATAAATTCCCACTTCGGCAGCGCTTTTACGATCGGCGTAGTTTTCGAACGGGCCACGACCAAAGAAGGTCATCCGATCCAGTTTTTTATCGAGTAACATTCGTACCCCGATGCGGGCCAAATTGATGCGGAAACCCACAAACTGAACCTGATTATCGATTTTAACGGAGCCGTCGCCCTTCACTAAATAGGTTGCGGTATGGTAGACGCTAAAACCATTTTTTCCATCGGCTTTGGTGGTAGAAACCACTTTCACGGTCGAATTATCGACAGCTACAACACTGAAATCGACGGGCGCATAGTGAAGATTGGTCACCCCGTATTTCTCCCATTGCCGGAAGGCCCAATCGTCGTCGGTGCGGTGAGCTGCACGCCACAAGTGCAATTTAGGAGCGCCATCCGCAACCAACAGATCGGTTCCGTTTTTCGTTAGCTGACTGATAAAACCGGTTGTTTTATCAAAACTTACAACAAAGTCTTTCCCTGAAACAGTCACCTTTTGGCTATTTTGAACCAGTTTAACCGGTTGTGTAACCTTGGATTCCACCACGGGAAGCGTATTGACCGGAAGTTTAAACTGTTCGGTTGCAACCTCAAACCCTTTATCGGCCCACAGTGTCTTTTCCTTTTGTTTGTACGAAACACGTAAAAAATATTCGGCTCCCGCTTTCGGATGCTCTATTTTGTAGGGAATATTTGCGGTAAACATTCCTTTGCCCCATGTGGGACGCATGCGTATCGATCCGTTTGCAATTTCTTGCCCGTTTTCGGTTAAGCTCCAGGAGGCCTCAAAACCATTTAAGGAGATAAACTGATATTTGTTTTTAATCCGGAGTTCTCCGTTCACCGGATCGGAGAGTTCGGTATCAATCCATTGAAACACCTTTTTCATCTCCGGATAATGCGGTTTTACTTTATTCCCTTCCGTAGAACGGTCGTACGAAATTATTCCTTTGTGAATAAAATAGTGGTCGTTGGGAGCCTCGCCAAAACCGCCGCCATAGGCCAGAATCGGATGATTCGGGTCTCGTTTGTTCCACAACGCCTGATCCTGAAACTCCCAAATAGCCCCGCCCAAAATTTCGGGATTGTTATCAAAAGCTTTGGAGTATTCGTCAAGAGAACCCAGAGAGTTGAACATGGCATGAATAAACTCGCAAACGTAAAGTGGTTTGGTCAATCCCCTGTTCTTCACCATATCCACATAGTCGGCTGCGGTACCGTACATGCGACCGTCCAAATCGGCAGGATTTTTCTTCCCGGTTCCAAAACGTTCGTAATGAACAAAACGGGTAGAATCCATTGCTTTTACGGTGTTCAGTGCTGCCACAAAATTGGAACCAACTCCACCGCATTCATTTCCAAGCGACCAGATAATTACCGACGGATGATTTTTGAAATTTTCGACATTAGCCACATTCCTATCGATAATAGCAGCTTTCATGGTCGGTTCTTCGTCGAATCGTCCGTCATAGCCGTGCGATTCGCAGTTGGCTTCGGCCACCAACCAGATTCCCCATTCGTCGCACAACTCGTACCAGCGCGGATCATCGCAATAATGGCTGGTGCGGACATGATTGCAGTTTCCTTGCTTGATGACTTCCAAATCGCGGATCATCTGCTCTTCGGTGATGGCATGACCCACATTCGACCAATGCTCGTGACGATTTACCCCTTTCAGTTTGATCGGCACTCCATTGACCATGAAAATTCTCCCCTTGATTTCAACTTTGCGGAAACCGACTTTCGACGAGAGTATTTCACCTTCGGAATCCGTCAGTACTACCGTATATAAATTCGGCGTTTCAGCAGTCCACTTCAATGGATTGGTTACCGGTATTTTTACATTCAGCGTCTCTTCCACACCTGCTTTGAGCGAGGTGCCGGTTGCACTGCCTTTGGCTACTTCATTGCCCTCTTTATCGAAAAGAGTAGCCGTGAATGTTTGCGCTTTTGTTGTTTTATCGCTGTAGTTTTTAATTTTTGCCGTTACATTCAACGTGGCGTCTTTATACTCTTTGTCTAATTCCGTCTTTACAAAAAAGTCGCGCATATGCACCTGTGGCGCACTCCACAACGTTACATTGCGGAAAATGCCGTGCAGACGAAACATGTCCTGATCTTCGAGCCAGGTGCCCGAACTATATTGGTACACCTCAACCGCGATCATATTCTTACCCGGTTTCAGGTATTTGGTCAGATCAAAATCAGCGGCATTGCGGCTATTGACGCTAAAGCCTACCTTTTCGCCGTTGATCCACAAAAAGAAGGCGCAATCAACTCCATCGAATGTAATAAAATTGCGGCGGCCAATCCATTCTGCCGGAACTTCAAACTCCCGACGGTAACTGCCTACCGGATTCCGCTCTTTGTACGATGTATACCCTTTGTCGGGTTCGCTCATCACGTGAGGGAAATCTTTCTTTATGGTATATCCGAGATTGCGATAAAAGGGTGTTCCATAACCGTGCACCTCCCAGTTGGAGGGCACCGGAATCTCTTTCCACGCGGAAACATCAAAATCGGATTTGTAAAAATCAACCGGACGCTGTTCGGGGGTCGGTACCCAGTTGAATTTCCATTGACCATTCAGACTGCGGCAAAGCGATGACGCATGTCGTTTGGCGACTAAAGCCTCTTTCAGGTTGGCATACGGCATTAGTGTAGCATGATACGGTTCTTTGTTAATGCCGAGTAATTCGGGATTTTCTATCTCAGCAGGAACGAGTGCCTGTCCGGATACTGTGCCCTTTACCGAAGCACAAAACATGCATAAGCAGAATATGCATAAACGGAATGGAATAGTGTAGTGATGTTTTCTCATGCGGAATGTATAATTTATATCGAATAAAACAGATCTGATCGGAATGATAACAGGTACCCCCAACCTATCATTTTTTTAAGAACAAAAGAACTCGGATGTCGCAATCTCAAATACGAAACGGCACGTTATTCGCGATTCTGCTTTTTAATCAGAATCTGAATACCGTTCGGATTGTAGAAATACCAACATCCGATCTCTATGCAAACATATGAAAAGCCGGTAATGTGCTCTCTGCCGAAACAGAGAGCACACCGGCGTAATTTATTTATTGGTTATATGAAAATAGTCGAACGCAACATCAAAGGGAGTGCTGGGTTTAGTCGTATCCGAGCTAAAATAGAAAGTACTTTTCATACCTTGTATGATCACCCCGTCGCAAGCAATCAAGCCGGCTTTGATATCCTTCAGCAGAACACTGGCAGTGCCCAGTTTCTCAAACTTCGTTCCATCCAACGAATAGTATGCCGTATAGTTCGCTCCGGTCTTTTCCAGGCGGAGTGCCAACGCATTATCACCGGTTATGGCTTTTCTGAGATTAAACGATGCAACGGATTTAGCAATACCGTTTTCTTCAATAATCAGGTCAACGGTTCCCGGTTGTGCTTCCTCACCATTGGGCAATTTGGTAGCTCGGGTCGTCTTGATAACGGCGCGGAGTGCCAATTTTACAAAATTGTCATCATTTTCATATGCCAGAATACCGGCATTTTCAGGTTGTGACGGATTTCTGGAGCACACGAGTTTTGTATCGATCGTCCAATCGTTGTTTGCGCTTTGCAACAAAATGTTTTTCGCGTTGTTGCTGTGTTCCGATACATCGCCTACTTCACTGGTGATGGTAAGTGCTCCCGCTTTCTTCGAAAGGCTGGATGTAGCCGGATTTTGTCTGATCCACTGCCATTGTTTGCCAATCGTGCCATCATTGAATTCGTCGCCGATCGACGCAACATCAAAGTTCAGATAGTATACGTTCTTTTCCTGCGTGATGTTATCTACATACTTCACAACGGTAGTACCGGGTACGCCCTTTGCAGGTTCAATTTCCACGGCAATATCCTTCGACATGGCAGCTGCTTTTACTACCGGAATTTTTGCTCCGCTTTTCAAAAGATAGCTGTAGGCTTTCGTATCTTTACTGAAACCTTCCATATTCTTCCCGTTAACGGTTATCGATTTGGGTGTCAGATCGGGCATTACCTTCACCGGACAGTTGTTCGAAACGGTCATTCCGTTTACCGTTACATTGGCAAAAATCGACGCGGTTCCGACTCCGACGGCGGTAACTTTACCGTTTTCGTCGATAGTGGCAACGGCAGGATTGTTGCTTTTGTAGGTTACTTTGGCATTCTTGAGATTGACGAAACTATCATCCGACAAAGAAGCTGTCACACTTGTTTGTGATGTATTTCCGGGTCGCAACACTACCTTTTCATTGTCGATAACGACCGTTTTCAATACCGGAGTATAAGAACCGTGCATGGTAGCTTCTACCGTGCCTTTGATATCTTTTGACGAAGCTCCGATTTCAAACTGGTATTTGCCCTGATCGAATGTAATGCTCTTGTTCTTGGTATCCCAGAACCAGAGATCGGCGCAGTCGATCTCGATTGATACCGTTTTTGTTTGACCGGCAGGAATAGTAACCCGTTGGAAGCCTTTCAACCGTTTGATAGGACGTTGCAAGGCAGCCGGACTGTCTGGAGTTTTCATATACACCTGTACCACCTCATCGCCATCTACACTTCCTGTGTTTTTAACATCAACATGAACCGTAATTTTATCGTTCGGAGTGATTGTGCTCTTGCTGATACCGAAGTTGCTATACGCGAATGTGGTATAAGAAAGTCCGTAACCAAATTCGTACGAAACATCTTTATTGAAGTACATGTAGGTTCTTCCGTTCTTTCCGTCGGCACCTCTTAACGTGTAATCGTTCAGTTCGGGAAGATCGTTGATCGATTTGTACCAGGTCAGACTGGTTTTACCACCCGGGTTCACTTCGCCGAACAACACTTTAGCAATGGCCGTTCCCTGAGCTTGTCCATTGTATCCGGTAAAGACGATGCCGGCAACATTCGGGTTGTTTTTGAACTGTTCCACCTCAACCATACCCATACCCTGAATGACGACAATCGTATTCGGATTAACAGCAGCCACAGCCTTAATCAGTTCGTTCTGATTACCCGGTAAAGTTATTGCAAACCGGTCCGCTTCTTCTCTTCCGGTAGTCTGATCGGTTCCTACAAATACCAATGCCACATCGGAAGAAGCTGCCATATCGAGCGTCTCCTTATCGGTAGCTGGCACTTCCGGTTCACGATAAACCAGTACAATGGTTTGCGATCCGGTAATACCCAGCGTATTAATTTTTACCGGAACGATCTTCGATCTTCCACCAAAGCCACCAAAGCCGCCGCTTTGCGGTGTACCGGCAATTTTTTGCGAAGCAAGAATATTTCCGGTTTTAGAACCCACTCTTACCTCTATCAAACCACCTTCGGGTGATACGGTCATGTTGAAACGAATAGAATCGACATTGGTAATGTCGACATTATTGTAGGCAGTCCAGTCGCCATCTTTAATGCCTCTTACCGAAGCGGCACCGAAACGAGCCGAGGTAATCAATCCGCCTGCCGAAGCATCGAACTTTGTCGCATCGTAATTTTTCACAGCACCGCCCTGAGCCACAGTCGAGAAACCAACCATGGTAAAGAAGTCCGTTCTTTTTGAGGTGTTACCTCCTGCCTTGGAAACTACTTCGGTAGTCAGATTATTTTGGGCAATGTAATTCTTAATTCCTTCCAGAGGAGAAATTTTATATTTTGGATCAGCTTCTCCCGAATAGTCACCCAATTCAACTTTATCGGCCTGAGGACCCAATATGGCAATCTTTTTGATAGAAGCATTGAGAGGTAATGCTTTCTTGCCAGTTTTGGAAACCTGATCGTTTTTCAACAACACCGGCGTTTTGGTTGCAATTTCCAGTGCCAGATCATTATGAGAAGGGTCGTTAATAATACTGGGTTTAATACCAGCATACGGCACAATGTTTTGCGGATCAAATTCGCCCAGTCGCATGCGTATGGTATACATATTTACCAACGCTTTGTCCATATCGGCTTCGGTAATCAATCCCTGACTAAGAGCCAACAAGGAACTGGTTTGATAAATGCTTCCGCAATCGGAATCGACTCCGGTTTTCAAACCCATTGCTGCGGCCTCTGCCTTGCTTTTGACATAACGATGACTATTCACCACATCGGCAACAGCATCGCAATCACCGGTTACATATCCTTCCAGCCCGTATGTTTTGCGGGCAATGGTGTCAACTAAAAATTTACTGGCCGACATCGGAATGCCATTGACAGCACTGTATGCCGTCATGATGGAAGGCAATTTATCTTTTTCGATCAGCGTACGGTACGGGAGAAGGTAAAACTCACGCATATCCCTGTCGTCCATATTGGCGCTGCCGTTGTGACGGTTAAATTCGGAGTTGTTGGCAAAATAGTGTTTACCACAAGGCACCGATTTCAAATAGGTAGCATTGTCGCCCATCAAGCCCTGAACAAAACCGCTACCGATTTGAGAAACGTGAAACGGATCTTCGCCGAATGTTTCGGCGGTACGTCCCCAACGCGGATCACGAGCCGGTTCAATCACCGGAGACCAGTAAGTAAGCGTAAAAATAAGATCGTGATTGAAACCACGGGCTTCGTCGGCAATGACCGATGTTTCGCGTTTAATCAGCGCCGGATCCCAGGTACTGCCAACCGCCACACTATTGGGAAAGGAGGTGGCGATCATCCCGCTATTATTGTTCCGCCCCATAATGCCATGGAGCGCTTCGCCCCACACATCGTATTTATTGACTCCAAGACGAGGAATCGGAGGCATGGTATTGCCCAACTGACTCTGTTTTTCTTCCAATGTCATTCGGGAAACCAGATCGGCGGCTCTCTCTTTAAAGGAGTAGGAAGTGTTGAGATAAATAGGTTTCTTTTGAGTATCATTCACCGGCTTGAACGCCATAATCGTGAGTGAAACAAGAAATAAAGCTAAAATTTTAGATGGCTTTAGATTCATGATAAATTTATTTGAAGGTTTGTTTTTCTATCACTAATAAATAAGACGCTGCATCGCAGCATTACGGAATAACTATTTTTGCGTTCTTCAGCGCTTTTGCATCCGAACTGTTTCCATAATACACCTCGTACTCTCCCGGAGTTACTACCATTTTGCGCTGTGTCCAATCATAAAATTCAAACGATGCGGGCGACAGCTCGATAGTTGCCACTTGTGTTTTGCCGGCTGCCACATCTACACGTTGAAATCCCTTCAACGTCTTGAGCGGACCATCTACGTCATTCACTTTACGAACGTACACCTGCACAATTTCCGTTCCGGCACGTTTGCCTGCATTAGTTACCGGAATAGAGACCGTAATCGATTCATTAGGTTTAATGGTCGTTTTGCTGAAATTGGCATTTCCGATATTGAATTTGGTATAACTCAATCCATGGCCGAACGGAAAAAGAGCATCGTCCATGAAGCGATAGGTACGCCCTTTCATGGAGTAATCTTCAAAATCTTTCAGCTGATCGGAATTTTTGTAGAACGTAACCGGCAATTTACCGGCCGGATTGTAATCGCCAAACAACACATCGGCAACGGCCTGACCACCGGATTCCCCACCATACCAGGCCTGAAGAATAGCGTTGCACGATTCTGTCTCCGGAGTCAGGGCAATGGCTGAACCCGAGCAGTTTACAAAAATCACCTTTTTACCGGCATCTTTCAATGCTTTCAGACAGTTGCGCTGCACAGCTGGAAGGTCAATATTGGTGCGGTCGCCACCTTTAAACCCTGGGTAATTTACCGGCATCTCTTCGCCTTCCAACTGAGTAGAAAGGCCGCCGACAAACACAACGACATCAACACCCTGCAATTTTTTCAAAAGTTGCGTATAATCAACACTGACCTCTTTTCCAAAATTAAACTCAATATTTGCCTGCCAATCGTTCAGTTGTGCATAACGAATCTCAATTTTATATTTCTTTCCGCTCTCTACTTTGTAGGGAATGCGCGAAGGAAGCGTTCGCCAGTTATTGTAGTTGGCCAACGATTCTCCGTTTACCAACAGTTCGAAATAACCGGTAGCGCCGCATTTGAAAACAATCTCTTCACTCTTTGAAGGGACAAACTCGGTTTCGTATTTACCCGAAAAACCTTCAAGGCGCACGCCTGTTGCAAATTCGTGCTGACCGGCAGTGGTCAGTTTGATGGGATTTTCAAGTTGTTGCGTGGCAACTACATCGCCTTTCAGCTCTTTGTTGTTCCAGTAGGTAACTTTAAACCCTCTCTTTCCGTCGATGGAACATTGGTCAAAATAGCTTTCGGTGACCTTATCTTCCACCAAATCGCACCCTTTGTCATACATTACGCTGTTGGCAGGTAATTTCGATTTAATGCCGTCGAGTATCGTAATGGTACGCACCGGTTTTCCATTGTAGTTACCCCACAACATCGGAGCATCAGCTGCATTCGGACCGATAACCGCAATTTTTTTGGCCGATTTGCTTAACGGAAGAACATTGTTTTTATTCTGTAGCAACGTCATTGTTTGCCGCGCCATATCGAGAGCCAACTGGCGATGTTCCTGATTATTTACGATCGACATCGGGATTTTCGACCAGGGAACGATGGCATCATCATCCATTTCACCCAGATCGAAGCGTCCGATCAGCACACGCAACAGGTGTTTATTAATTTCGTCCTCGGAAATCAACCCTTTTGACACACCATCCGGAAGCGTTTTGAACGGGTAATTTTCCCAGACACACTCCACGTCGGTTCCGGCCAAAACACCTTTTGAAGCGGCATGTACCGCATCCGACGACACTTTGTGGCTGGTGAAAAAGTCAGTTATTGCGCCGCAATCCGACACAACCAAATATTTGTAGCCCCAGTCGTCGCGAAGTATCTGCTGCAGCAACCGGTTGTTACCACAACACGGCTCGTCGTCCAAACGCTGATAGGCGCACATCACCTGGCGCACGTCGGCATCCTGCACCAACGACTTGAACGCCGGAAGATAGGTTTCCCACAAATCGCGCGGATTTACATTGTTAAGATTGAGCGAGTGACGGCTCCATTCGGGACCCGAGTGCACAGCATAATGTTTGGCACAAGCCAACAGTTTACGGTATTTCGCATCAGCAGGTCCCTGCAAGCCCTTCACCACCTGCACTCCCATCCGGGATGTGAGGTAAGGATCTTCGCCATACGTCTCCTGTCCGCGTCCCCAGCGAGGGTCACGGAATATATTCACATTGGGTGTCCACACCGAAAGACTCAGAAATCGCTTGTTCTCCTGTCCTTTTTGTGTGGCTTCGTTATATTTGGCGCGGGTTTCATCCGAAACGGCACTGTAAATGTGATAGAGGAGCGCATCATTAAACGAAGCCGCCATTCCGACCGGTTCGGGGAATACCGTTACATTATCGGTATTGGCCAGTCCGTGCAGAGCTTCGCTCCACCAGTTGAACTTTTTTATGCCCAAACGGGGAACAGCATCCGACTGGTCGCACATCAAGGCTGCCTTTTCGGTCAATGTCAGACGGGAGATCAAATCTTTTGCCCGTTCGGCCGAACTAAGGTTCGGATTTTTGTAGGGCAATGGCTGCCCCCAGGAAATAACAGACAATAGAAGAAGCGTACAGATCAAAAATCCACGGGGGATAATTTGTTGTGTTCGTGTGTTCATGAAATAAAAATATAAAGAAATTATTGTACAGGAGAAAGAGAGGCAACAAAACCACCCCGACCCAGCATTCTGACTTTAACAGAACTCGATTTGTCAACTACCATATATTGCGTTGCCAGCTTTGTATCATACGCGCCATCGGTTATCAGAGTCAGTTTGTATTTCTGATTCTCGGGCAGATAATTAAATGTCAATGTTTTATTTTTCGGAAACCGTTCGGCGCTGATGCCGCCCACATACCACGCTTTTCCTTTATTGCGGGCAATAATCAAATCTTTTCCGGGGTATCCTTCAAGTAATTTGGTATTATCCCACGCATTGGGAACCTCCATCAGGAAATGTTTCGCCGCGTCGGGCAAATTGTAGTAACCCTCCGGACGGTCGGCCATGTGCTGAATGCCAGATTCGAACAACACGCTCAGTGCCAGTTCGTGCCCGCAAGAAGTTGTATGAGGGAACTGAGAATTGGTAAATGTTACCGGAGTATAATCCATTGCACCCACTACATTCCGGGTAAATGGCAAAATAGTATTGTGTTCGGGCGCGGTTGTGGTAAATTCAGGTCCGTTGTTGTACCATTCGGCACCACGTACCCCTTCGTATGTCATCAGATGCGGATAGGTGCGCGCCCATCCCCGGGGAACCAGACACCCATGAAAGTAGACCATCATATCAAATTTGGCAGCATCATCAAGAATATCCAGATAGTACTTAATCATGTCTTGCTTTTCGCTCTCGAAGAAGTCAATCTTCACACCGGCGACACCCAGTTTTTTGAGTTTGGTAAACTCTTCCACCCGGTTTTCGTGGGTAAGCATCCGGTCTTTAGGAGTAGAAGCCACCCAGGTATGATCACCGCCCGAGTTATACCACATCAACGGTTTCAAACCCAATGAATGGATATATTTCAAGGCATCTTCCAGTTTTCCACCGTTGCCCATCGCATCCCATTCCCAGTCGAGCAACGTGTAAGGCCAACCCATGGCAGCAGCCAGGTCGGCAAAAGCGCATACCGTTTTGAAATCTTTCGTGCCATGATTGCTCGACCAGTAGTTCCACGATGCGATACCCGGCTGAATCCAGTCGGTTTTAGTCATTCCGGAAGGTGTAGAGACATCATCGATCAGTGTCGACTCCACAATATCGGCAAGAGAACCGATAATCATTACCCTCCACGGCGATTTCCAGGGTAAGGTGATGGTAGGTTTTGAATCGCCTTTTCCACGACCGTCTCCTTGATCGGGAAAGGTAATTTTATAGTGTGACTTGTCGAGGAGATTAGAGAGTTTCGATCCGCAATAATTTCGATCCAGATCGGCTTCGTGAATCAAATACCAGCACCCTTTGTCGGGAGTGTTGAAAAGAGCGGGATAGCCCCAGTTTTGCTGGACACTTCCATCCTTCATCGTGGAATATAAACCCTCATTGGCAGTATTGAATTTTTCCAGCCACCGCTTGGTGCTATCCGGAATGGAATAGGCCGTAAATTCATCATTCATAACAAAAGTGCCGCTCTTTTCCGGAAATTCATACCGGAAAGCAACTCCATCGTTATAGGCTCTGATTATCAGATTCAGCTTAGCTTTCCCCGGATTTTCAAAAGAGACTACCGTTTCGTTTGCCGAGTTGTTGCATTGGCTTCGCTTGCCATGCAAGGCCGTGTATTGCTCCTTTACCAGCACGGTCTTGCCTGTTTTTAACAACTTCAGTTCCTTGGCAAAATCTTGATCGGCTCGCGACAGTCCCAATGCTACCTGTGGCATAGTCTCGCAGACTTTACCGTTGTCTGCATATTTTACCGTCAAATACCACTCGCCAACGTCAGCGTTTTTGGTATTATACAGTCCGATCGTCACTTTTTGATTCGGAGAAACGACACTCACTTTCTGCGCACAAACAGAGACTGAACTCAAAAGAATGAGTCCTGCTATAATCTTATTTTTCATGGGTATATAGATTAAATCCGATGCAAATGTATCGATAATTCATTAGATTTTAATTAACAAGCAAATATAGTTTACTCTTTCAAACAAGAATAGAGCATATGTTGCAAAAAATATCACTCCTGTTGAATTGAGCACCACAACAACAAACCCGGCAATGTACATGCCGGGTTTTTCTTATTCGTCCCCATATTTTATCAATTGAAGAACAACTTCATCACAAACTTGGGTCTGCTTTTATGCCTGACTTACCCCTTACTCCTCTATCGTTATATTTTTCTTTTGAAAATACTCCGAAGGAGGCATGCCTGCAAACTGCCGAAAGTTGCGCAGAGCAGTCCCCCGCGAACGAAAACCGACAAAAAAGAAAGCCTCCTGAAAATTCTCTGATTGTCCGGATTCAATTTGCTGTAAAAAATCGTCGATGCGCAATTTGTTTATGTAGTTTGTATAGCTTCCATATCCATTCTCACGCATTGCCTGAGCAAGAGTCGTACGGTTAGTGAAAAGGTGTGATGCCAAAGTATTGAGCGATAAATCAGGATCTCGCCATGCACTGTTCTCATTTACATATGCATCCAATCGCTCAATCAGAGCTGCATTTTTTGAATCAACAACACACTCGTCAAAAGACGAAGAAATTCCCGCATTTTCCTCTTCAATCTCTCCCAACGACGTACTTTTCTCTTCAATAGCCTGCTCAACCCGATATTTTCCAATCAAACGATCGAACAATTCCATATAAACGATATAGAGACTGCACCCCACGCTAACATAATAATAACAAATATTGATTATAGGGTGATTAAACATCAAAACCAGAAGGTATGCTAAAATATTAATTACTAATGCAATTACGTATTTTCGCGTCCATATGCGATCCGAATTACGGTAAAGTCTTGTACGATGAATAAAGAACACAAACAGTACCGGACTGAAGATGAACAAACAAAGCAGGAGACGAAACCATACCTCAAAATGCCCTGCATGCACAAACATATCCAAAATAGACCCATACGAAGTATACTCCACCCCCAACCCCAAGGAGATAAGGTAAATAGCCCACAATACTAACCAAAGGGAATATAGTCTCACAATCCGCCAAAAACTGAGCCAACCGGGTGAAATAACCTCTATCGGATACATAATGTACGAGAGAATCATAAAATTTGCCTGCAACAATAATTTGGTAGACACCACAAGCTCTGGCATATCTCCTTTGCAGAGTGCAATAAATCGGGGAACATAATTGAGCACGGAAAAAAAGACGATAACAGCGAGAATTATCCTGGAACGTTCTCCCGTCTTACGACGAGCAAACAGCAATAACGAAGCGAGCAGACACACCAGTGCACCCGCGAAGATTGTAGCAATATATAAATAGTGCATGATGCGTAATATTAAACAAATCGGGCAAAGAAGTAAGTCAAAAGAAATCATACTTATATCTCCACCGATACAACAAATACTGAGGAATGCCCTGTAAAAATAAATGTAAGTTACAAATATACAAAATAAGAGGAATGATTTCTCTCATTTCTAAATTAAGTCTTCTCCAAACTCTCCGCGAGTTTTTTTACAAAGGCAATACAGAAAGGAGTGCAAACCATAAAAGCAATTGCATTTATAGTCAACACCCACTTTATAAGGAAAGTAATATTATCGGAACGCATATCCGATTTATTCAATCAACGCAAGACGACACTAAATATTAATTCACATATTTCAATACGACAGAAGTCACAATGTACGAGACAAAAGCGTCTGAATTATGACAGACTATACGCCAAACAGTTAGATATGTGAAAATTACTACATTTATATAATAACAAACTCTCTATTATTTTCTCTAAAAAACTGATACTATTACACGCTCTCCAAACACAACGACTCAGGAGATTAACCGACCGATTTCATGCCAGTCTTCTCTTTCCCATTTACAATGATTAGGTTCAATTTTTCTCTTTAGATAATTACAAACGCTTTATTCTTCTCAGACAAAATATCTTGGATGTTTCACCTGCAGAAACAAATTTTTCAGCCCACAACAGACACACACATCTACATATCCACCAAACAGTATCCAGTATCCATAACAGATCCACTCCGATACAAATCCGCACATCAAAGAAGAATAGGATTGGGGTGGAGTGTATTTATTAAGAAGAGAGGTTGTTATAAATCTACCTCTTTCTTATTGGCAAGTAAGTGTTTGCCTGCACGATATTGATAGAGATTTACTTGGAGTTTCTTTTTGTTTGATTTGACAGGTGCAATCATCACAAAGTTCATTTTAATGGTATCTTGGTCGATCACTGTGCTCTTGTCACGGGTCTTCTGATCTTCCCAAGTACCGGAGTTGGCATAAACACACGGCTTACCATCGAGGTTGGTGTACGATTTAACCATCGGGAGGTGCGTGTGACCGAATACAACGACACGAACATTAGAAAGTGGATTTCTAAAATACTGTACATTTGCCTGGCCGTCAATAAATTCGGTTTTCAGGCTACCCTCTATGGCTTTGTTGATATCGGTCATAACCGCTACATTGTTGTATTTTTCTCGTTCATTCCAATTGGTTTGAGTAAACAATCCATTGTAAAGATTCATCTTAATACTGCCATCGGCACTGTTGTAGGGCAAGATATCATTGATAGCATAGGTCTTCGTGTAGTTACCCACGTTTGTCTTGATAATAGGCTCACTAAAATTATCTTTTACGTAAATCACATTTTCTACAACAGTCTTCCATAATGTATAATAAAGATATTTGCTCTGCTGTTCGGGATCACCTTCATTGTTCAGCACCACAGTAGGCACTTTTGTTGCAGCTGCCCGTGTGGTAGGATTTGTAAACGAGTTGGCAGCGATGCGGGCGAAGAAATAACCCGGAGCCAGCGTTGCGCCCGGAGCATCGGCCTCGTTGGCTTTCGGAGTAAGTGCACAAAAGAAATCGTAGCGGTGGCCATGTTCGATTGCGATCTGCTCATAACCGTCCGGATGGTAGGTGCCGATACCATACTTCGTGCCCGAATCACGCGCCTGATTCACTCCCGGTAATGCAATATTGACATTTTCAGGTGTGAATCCCATATCGTGGTTTCCGGGGACATAGGTTAGTTTCACTTTGCCATCTTTGATGATGCCATTCAGCACATCGAAAATACTCTGATTGGCTACTACCGTTTTTTTGATGAAATCGGCCTGCGAACCGCCTCCATAAGTTTCGCTACGTGTCGGGATATACCACTCGTCAAACATATCGCCTGCAATCACCAACTCTTTTATTGTATTCGACGACCGCACCTCGTTGAGGAACTGTTCCAACCGTTTCAGATGCTTCACATTTTCGGAGTACGCCAAGTCATTTCCAAGATGCAAGTCACTTATCACAACAATTTTGTCTCTTTCGGTGGTACTCGTTTCGCTTGTATTATCAAACGGATTGGCGACTGTGCCTTCAGTTTTGCTGCAGGACACCAAATTAAGAGCCCCGGCGACCAGTAAAAATGCAAGCTTGCTAAACAGACTACGACCGGTAAATAATTTCTTCATAAATATAAATTTTCAATTTGTTTTTTTCATTTCCAAATACTGTCAAAATCCACTGGACACCGAAAATCCCCGTGAAGCAAGACATTACCCGTCAAAAGCCTGTACTTCGGTGCAATTGATTCGGTAATGAATAATGCAAGTGAGCCATGAGTTAATCTCTGCCCTCTACTTCGGAAATAGCTTTCAGAACGTGCAGAACCCTCACCCGGACTTTCGCCGCAGGATCGGCACCCTAAAAACCGCCGTCGAGCCAGTCTGTCTTTATCGGATATGCAAATGTACGGAAAATCAGATTTCACCATGTTTCATATTTACAAAACCTACTGTTCCATATTTACAAATTCTATTTTATTATCTTACATGTTCTATTTATACAGAGTTTTTGGTTCATTGCATTTTGCAACCCACGATTAAACTTAGTAGTTTCAACAACAGAATGGGACATGTGGATATGGACACTGCCCTACTGTTGAAACTAACGATCCCCTTTTTTATTCCGAAAATACTTACTACTTTTGCAGCCGCATTGGTTCGCCAGCTGTTTTCGCAACCGACGATTAAAAGGGAATCAGGTGAGAATCCTGAACAGTCCCGCTGCTGTAAACTCTTTACAACGTTCCGAACTATTACTTTTGCCACTGTTGCCGGTACACAATCAACGGTACTAAGTGTTTTTTTAATCCTAATTTCTCGTTACTAAATACTTACAACGGGAAGGCTTTCGAAACGCGAGTAAGTCAGAAAACCTGCCATGCATACAATGATCAAGAATCCCGAGGGTTGGATTATTGATGTAGTGCTGACATATCCTTATTTTTGACAACGAAAACACGTTTCGGCAATAAAACGCCGAAATATTTAGTTTGCCTCAAATCATCGTCATTTATAGATCCGTTCTATAAACGACATTCTGTGTTTGCTCACATACATCAAAAGATTTCCTTTCTCATACCCAAATGATTTGACATTGTATCATTTTCCAGACTCTAAGTATGATACAAACAATTCTGATTGCCAACCGTGACGGCAAAAGCGTGCGGCTAATACACGACGAAAAAGAGTCGCTGGAAGCCAACTATTCTGCAAAAGCAAAGACCTCTTTGGGCAACAACGTTGTCTATATTCAAAAGCACATCGAATCACCTCATCATATCGAGATTCAGCTGCTGGGTGACACCCACGGCAACGTAATCCATCTTTTCAACCGGGAATGCTCCGTGCAGCACCGCCATCCGAAAATTGTAAAAGGAAGTCCTTCTCCATTCATTGATAAAGAAACACAATAGAAAGCTGAGTGGATAGCTGCCAAGCCTATTGGATTCACTGGTGTAATAACCATTGGTTTCCTTTTAGAAATATTCCAAAATCAAACCGAAAATAATCTTCATAAAAAGCATGTTAGCATGCCATTATAACTTTTAAAATTCCTAATCCTCATGAACTTTTTTCAAACGATTTTTACATCACCCGGTCTTACATCCACCCTTCTCATCTTATGTATGACCGCCTTCAGTGGAATACTGATAGGAAAGCTTGAATTTAAAAAAATAAAACTGGGAATAGCCGGTGTGTTGTTCAGCGGTATTTTAATCGCCCATTTCGGCTTCCCCATCGATGAACAGACATTGGGTTTTCTACGCGACTTCGGACTGCTACTTTTTGTCTATAGTATTGGTATTGATATGGGACCTCGCTTTTTTTCTTCCTTTAAAAAAGACGGATTAACGCTCAACATGATGGCAACGGCTATCGTACTGTTAGGTTTTGTAGTTGCATATATCATTTATCGGGTAACGGGCTTGTCATCCGCTACAATTACCGGAATATTATGTGGAGCCGTCACTAATACCCCCAGCCTTGGTGCCGCACAACAATTACTGACCGAACAAGGTGGAGAAATTGCAAAAAGTGCAGCCGGTTCGGGCATGGGCTATGCTGTTGCCTATCCTTTCGGAGTGGTCGGGATTATCCTCGCCATGATATTGATACGGCTATTTTTCAGAATAAATGTGGATAAAGAAATAGAACAGTATAACGAAAGTCTGGGAGGAAACGAAACCAAACTTCAAAGTGTTGAAATTACAGTCACTAATCAGAATATGGTTGGCAAACAGATTTCTTACATTAAACTCTTTGTCGACAAAGAATTTGCCGTATCTCGAATATTCCGAAACGGTGAGTACATTATTGCGACCGACCGTGAAGTTCTTCTTGACCACGATGTTTTACTTGGAGTATCATCCCAACTGCATATCGAAAATCTGCAACTTAAAATTGGAGATGTAAAAATAATCGATAGACAAAATATATCGGGCATGCTCTCTTCCGAAAACATTCTACTGACCAGCAGAAGTTTAGCAGGAAAGACCATTGATCAGGTAGGCATATACAGACGCTATCCGGCCAATATCACCAGAATATATCGTTCCGGAATCGAAATATTGCCTACAATGACCACCACATTAGAACTGGGCGACACGGTGAAAGTCGTAGGAAAAAAAGATAGTATCGATGATATTAAGAAAGAGCTGGGAAATTCAATAAGAGAGTTGGCCAAGCCGAATATAATGTCTGTATTTATAGGTGTTTTCGTCGGAATTATTTTGGGTAGTATTCCTATTTTTCTTCCGGGAATCCCAGCGCCGGCCAAACTCGGACTGGCAGGTGGTCCATTATTGATTGCTATCTTACTCGGTAATAGAGGCCGTATTGGTAAAATGAATTTTTATATGACTCCCGGAGCCAATTTGTTTATGCGTGAAATCGGGATTACGCTATTTTTATCGTGTGTCGGACTTTTATCCGGAGGAAAATTCGTTCAAACCATTATGAATGGAGGATTACAATGGCTGTTTTACGGGGCTCTTATAACATTCATTCCGCTGATAATTGTAACTGTAGTCGCACGACTTTTCAAAGTCAATTACCTTAAAATTTGTGGGTGCATCTCCGGTGCCATGACCGACCCTCCTGCACTTGAATTTGCAAATGGCATAGCCCCAGTTCAAATACAATCGACTGCATACGCCACCGTATATCCGTTAACTATGTTCTTACGGATTTTACTCACTCAAGTTTTTATTCTTATGACTTTGTAAGAATACATAAGTATTGAAGTCATCTTGACTTTTCATTTTGCTATCCGATCTCTCTTTTTGGAGAGGTTCGGAGTGGGCAATAAGCAAAATAAACTAAAGATTTTATATTCAGGAAAAGTCAAGACGAATTCATCATTATCTCAATGTAAATCATCGATCTATTTAATAATGAATATACATTCACTTTCTAAAAATTTTCTTTGCATCTCACTGTTATGTATTACATCCAGCCTCTTTGCCGCTGAACCCAATGTAAATTATAAGTTATATGGATTTATCAGAAATGATTTTTACTATAACAGCAGGCAAAATGTCGAAGCTCAAGACGGTTTATTCAGTATTATCCCCAAACCCAAAGAACAGAATTCGTTGGGAGAAGATAAGAATGCGACGGCTAATGCTGAAATGCTGAGTATAGCAACTCGCTTGGGAGTTGATTTTACAGGCACATCTGTTTTAGATGCAAAAACTACAGGAAAGATCGAATGCGATTTCTCTGGTTTTTCCACCAACTATTATGTTGTTCGATTGCGTCAGGCGTATATAAAATTAAATTGGAAGACAACAGAACTACTGATAGGTCAAACATGGCACCCTCTGTTTTCGTGCGTATCACCAACGATTCCATCGCTCAACACCGGTGCTCCATTTCAGTCCTTCAATCGTAGTCCTCAAATCAGATTGAAAAAATTGCTTGGTGCCGGTTTTTCACTAACAATGGCTGCTACATATCAAATGCAATACATGTCGCAAGGGCCAAACGGATCAAGTACAAGTTATATGAAAAATGCAATCATACCGGACTTGTTTGCCTCTATAGAAAATACGACGGGGAATGTTACCGTTGGAGCCGGATGTGATACAAAAACTATCAAGGTGAATCATCAACGAATCACTTCTGTAAGTACCGCAGCTTTCGGACAATATGTTACCAAGTCGTTGCAAATCAAAGCGAAAATGTTGTATGGACAAAATATGAGCGACCACCAGATGATCGGTGGCTATGGCGCATGCAATACGGACACGAAATACAAAGAAGCTGCCTATACTAATTTCAACACTCTGTCGTCATGGGTGAATGTGGTGTATGGGACTAAAATACAAGTAGGCATTTTCGGAGGGTTATCGCAAAACTTAGGCACCAACAAAGATCTATTGGCTGATGCTGGAGGCAAATTTACCGCATATGGTAATGGGTTCTATCAAACCAGTCAAGATTTATTAGACCGTTTATACCGAATATCACCCCACGTTTCATACAACGCACGCAACATCAAATTAGGATTAGAATGTGAATTGACATCCGGGAAATATGGAGCTATAAGAGCCGATGGACGGGTAAATAACGCTTACACGGTAAACAACCATCGTCTATTAGCCACCATCAGCTATCTGTTTTGAACCACGAAAGAGTGTGTTTTTTCTGCTTCTTAAATGATTAACTAAATACATTATGGAATGCGCAATGCCACAGCAACAAGCAAAGTTTGTGGCAACGTATGTAGCTCACCTTATGGGCTGTGGTATTCATACCTCCCGGGTAGTTCGCAACACCAAACGGGTTGGAGAATTATTGAATTTCGAAATAAGTATCAGCATTTTTCCCAAAAGCATGATTCTAACCCTACTTCACAAAGAGACGCACCGCACATTTAGTGAAGTAGTAGAAATTCCGGCCTTGCCGATTTTGTCTGATGAATTACGCAGGATATGAACGAGCCCGTTTTGAACGCAAATATATGGAGATGTTTTTTTCAAACGGAATGGTAGCCATCACTGTCATTTTCTTATTAGCTATCGGGGCAACCATTCCCATGTTCATCTTCCACCGTAAAGCATTTTCATTAACACGACATAAAAACTAAACAATTATATGGAGGTCTTTTGGCGAACTATTGCTAATTACAACAATGCGACATGGATATATCAGGTAATTCTTGTTATTATAGGAATTATTTTAACTGCCTGCTTAATCACCAAACCGGGACAGAGGACAAAACTCGCCATGAAAATATACCTGGTTATTCTAAATTCATGGATCGCAGTTGTTTATTATTTAATTTATTGTGAGGAGCGGAAATACAACAATATTCTTGCTATATTTTGGGGCATTATTGCCTGTTTATGGATTTGGGACACCATAAAAGGGCACACTACCTTCACCCGGTCGCACAAACATGATATTCTGGCATATTTTCTCATGATTATGCCTTTTATCTATCCGGCCATCTCATTGGCCCGAGGGTTGTCTTTTCCGAGCATTACTTCGCCCGTGATGCCTTGTTCTGTAGCCGTATTTACGATTGGGTTGCTATTAATGTTTTCTGAAAACATTAATATGTATATTGTACTTTTTCTCGGTCATTGGTCTATTATTGCCATATCCAAAACCTATTTTTTCAACATCCCCGAAGATTTTTTATTGGCCAGTGCCTCGGTACCTGCTTTGTATCTTTTCTTTAAAGAATATTTTATGCGCGATTTGCATAAGAATACCAAGCCCAATTCTAAATATATTACGATGTTGCTTATTATTCTTTGTATCATTATAGGTTCGCTACTGACAGCCACATTATTCATCGGATTAATTCAAGGAAAATAAAGAATACAGATTGAATTCCATAGAATCAATCGAAAGTTAACGCGTTTATGTAGATATTGGTATTCATCGTGGTTTACAAAATCATGTAACCCGCTGCATAAACGCGTCTTTAAAAATAAAAAATCAGACAACTACATTCTGTAATTATCTGATTATCAAAAGTGATTCGGAAGGGATTCGAACCCTTGACCCACAGCTTAGAAGGCTGTTGCTCTATCCAGCTGAGCTACCGAACCGTTTTTCTTTTGGAGCTGCAAAATAAGCGATTTTTTGCGACATTCGCAATAGGTTGTCGCCTCTATATTGAAGGAAAAGCGTTACCACTTCTTCAACTCGGCATAAAGTCTTTGTACGGGCAAGCCCATTACATTGTAGAATGACCCGTTAATGTGTTCCACCGCTACATATCCGATCCACTCCTGAACGCCGTAGGATCCGGCTTTATCCATCGGCCGGTACTTTTCCACATAATAATCAATCTCGTCCGCCGTCAGTTGTGCAAAACGCACCTCGGTAGATGACGAGAAGGCCACTTTTTTTTCTTTCGACTGCAAACAAACGCCGGTAAACACCGTATGTGTTTTTCCGGATAGGTATGCCAACATTTTCTTAGCATGACTTTCGTCTCCCGGCTTTTCAAGCACCTTACCATCACACCAAACGATGGTATCGGCTGTAATCACCAATGTCCGGTTATCCTCCAGTAACGGTTCATATGCCGACGCCTTCTGTTTCGCCACATACAACGCCACCTCGGCACCTTTGAGAGCATCCGGATAAATTTCATCCAAACCGGGAATGACCTTCACTGTAAAAGGGATGTCAAGCCCAGCCAACAACTCCTGCCGACGAGGCGACTGGGATGCCAAAATAATAGAATACGAAGATAAATTAGATAGCACAATAATTTAGTTATACGCGTTTCAGGCTGCCGGTTGATTAATCATAAAGAGATCAAACAACGGGAATCCATAGGTTCTTGCCTGCAAAAAGTAGAATAAAAGGCTATAGCCAATTCCTACCAGCATAATAAACTTCAAAAAGCCGGATGCCTGATGCAATGCCGCTTTCTGTTTTGCTTTGGCAACAAGATATACAAAATAAATAAACGGAAGAATGATACCAATGATATAGTAGCGTAAGGTCAGCGAATCGTTTGCAAAATGGATCCTAGACACGCACAAGCCGGCTGCAACGATCACCACGACTACCAGCGCATATACCACCCACTTTGATCGGGATTCGCCCCACACAACCGGCAGGGTGTGGCACTCCATCTCCCGATCGCCTGCAACATCTTCCATATCTTTCACAATCTCGCGAATCAGGGTAACCAAAAATGCAAACAGGGCAAAACCATTCACCCAGGCAAAAACGGCAGGAGCCAATGGAGTCAGATCCAACAGTTCACCGTACGTTTGCCGCTGAAACGCCACCTCCAAAAAACCGACCATAAAAGGCACCAAAGCGGTCGCAATTCCAACAATCAGGTTTCCAATCAGAAACTGGCGTTTGTAACTGGAAGAATAAAACCAAAGCAATCCGGTAATTGCCACAAACAGAAAGCCAAAGGTTACATTGCGAACCCACACGGCCAGACCGATACCAATGCACAATCCGATACCCGTGAGAATCTGGTAAAGCCACATCGCAGCTTTTTTGGAGACACTCTCCCCCACCACAACTTTATCGGGACGATTGATCGCATCGATCTTAATATCAAAATAATCGTTGATTACATATCCTCCGGCTGCAATAAGCACTGAAGCGGCAACAAGCAACCAAAATGCAAGATCAGGGGTAGCAACAGCCACCTTGAAGGACATCAGAACCGGCTTGACAACACAAGCATGCATAGCCCATTGAAGAAATAATATCATTATTAGGTTCTTATACCTAATCAATTGCAAATAGTCACGAAGGGGAGCCATATCTTAATCTTTTACTTCTTCAAAATCGACATACTCACCCTCTTCCTTCCCAAACACTTTTTTACCGCCTCGCGAAGTGGTTGATGAGGTATCTTCCTGATGGGTCGCCGATGCACGCCCTCTTCGTCCAAACGAAAACAGTCGGAGAAAGAAGTTCAGAATGCTCCCCACCAAAGCTAATCCAAGAACAAGAATAAATAAAAACAGGAAAAGAAAAAATCCCATACTAACAATTTAAATTCAACACTAACAGACTAACGAACAGCTTCGGGATCAAAATCTTCGTATTCATCTTCGTCTTCGTCGTAGTCAGCACACTCTACATCTACATCCTCTTCGCCGACCTCCTGTGCCGACGGAAGAATCACATTATCCGGCAAGCGATGCGTCATCGTCATCACACGGTTGGCCTCATCGTTGAGTTCTGCCCAGATCATATCTTTCAGTTCGGGAATTCCATAGCCGGAAACCGCCGAAATGAAAATAAATTTTATATCCGGCAACTCGGCTTGCAGCGCCTCAATCAACTCTTCATCGAGCAAATCGGCTTTGGTCACTGCCAACAAACGCTGTTTGTCAAGTAACTCCGGATTGAATTCTTTCAATTCGTTGAGCAAAACAGTATACTCCTCTGCAATATCTTTGGTATCGCCGGGAATCATAAACAGCAAAATGGCATTTCGCTCGATATGGCGCAAAAAACGCAACCCCAGCCCTTTTCCTTCATGAGCCCCTGCAATAATTCCTGGAATATCGGCCATTATGAACGATTTGTTATCGCGGTAAGGTACAATCCCCAGATTGGGCACCAAGGTAGTGAATGGATAGTTGGCAATTTCAGGTTTAGCCGCCGTAATCGAAGCCAAAAGCGTCGATTTACCCGCATTCGGAAAGCCCACCAATCCCACATCAGCCAGCACCTTCAACTCCAAAATAACCGCACGTTCTACCCGAGGTTCTCCCGGTTGTGCGAAACGGGGAGTCTGATTGGTTGCCGTACGGAAATGCCAGTTACCCTGGCCTCCACGACCTCCTTGCAGCAAAACCACCTCTTGTCCGTCCTCTGTAACGTCGCAGATAAATTCACCGGTTTCGGCATCGTGCGCCACCGTTCCGCAGGGAACCTCAATCACTCTGTCTTCCCCTTCTTTTCCAAAGCTGCGACTACTGCTACCCGCTTCTCCATCGCCGGCAAAGACGTGTCGGGCATATTTCAGGTGAATCAATGTCCAGTAATTTTTATTGGCACGCATAATGATATGCCCACCACGACCCCCATCGCCGCCATCCGGACCTCCTTTCATCACAAATTTTTCGCGGTGAAAGTGCATCGATCCCTGGCCTCCCTTTCCGGAACGGCAAAATATTTTTACGTAATCTACAAAATTGGTTTCAGCCATATAAATCGGTTGATTTTATTTCTCATTCAATTATCTTCTCCACGAATCGGTGTAATCCTCATCTTCGCGGTACACTCTCTCCAAACGAACCTCTACGGCATTTTTATGTGCCATAAGTCCTTCATTTTCGGCCATTATCTCAATAGCATTGCTCAGCATCGACAACCCTTCGCGCGACAGTTCCTGATAGGTAATTTTCTTGGTAAAGCTGTCGAGATGCACGCCACTGTAGGCTTTTGCATATCCGTTGGTTGGCAAGGTATGATTAGTCCCCGAAGCATAATCGCCCGCACTTTCGGGACTGAATTCGCCCAAAAACACAGATCCGGCATTGATGATTCGCTCTGCCACCACCGTGTAGTTATGCGTCATGATAATCAGGTGCTCGGGAGCGTATTCATTCGTAAACTCAATCGCCTCCTCAATATCAGGAATATATATAATTTTGCTGTGTTCCAATGCTTTTGCGGCCAAATCCTTGCGGGGCAAAAGGTCGAGTTGCGCCTTCACTTCCGCTTCCACACCCTCAATCAATGCCTCATCGGTTGTAATAAGAATAGACTGGCTATCCACGCCATGCTCAGCCTGCGAAAGAAGATCGGCCGCAATGTATCGCGGTTTCGCCGTTTGATCGGCAATGATGGCAACTTCCGATGGCCCGGCAGGCATATCGATAGCCGTACTTTTCAGACTCACCAACTGCTTGGCTGCCGTTACATACTGATTTCCGGGGCCGAATATTTTATACACCTTCGGAACACTTTCTGTCCCATAGGCCATTGCAGCAATCGCCTGAGCTCCGCCTATTTTAAATATTTTGGTAACGCCACACAAATTGGCCGCATACAATACCGCCGGGTGAATCTTTCCTTCGGCATTGGGAGGCGAGCACAAAACAATCTCTTCGCAACCGGCCAGCTGAGCCGGAATTGCAAGCATCAACACCGTAGAAAACAGAGGCGCCGTTCCGCCGGGCACATACAATCCTACCTTTTGAATTGCCACCCGCTTCTGCCAACAACGCACCTCCGGGATAACATTCATGTAAGGCAGGTCGTCGTTCTGCGCATCGTGAAACTTCTCAATATTCCGTTTCGCCTGAGAGATAGCTTCCTTCAGCAAACGGGGAACCAGAGGTTCGGCTTCTGCAATCTCCTCTTCAGTTACCTGCGGCGACGACAACTGAATTTTATCAAATTTCAGTTCGTATTCCATCACGGCCTTATCGCCATTCTGGCGAATGTTTTCCAACACGTCGCCCACCGTTTCAAACAGGCTAGTCGTGTCCATTGCGGGACGTTTGAGCAGGTCAGCCCACTCTTGTCGTGACGGCTTCTTTACAATTTGCATAGTTTTGATCTTAAATGCAACAGTTGCTCTTTTACATAATCATTTTTTCAATCGGAAGCACCAAAATTCCTTCGGCGCCCAGCGATTTCAGCTTCCCGATAATCTCCCAGAAACGTTTTTCGGGCAATACAGAATGCATCGAACTCCACCCCTCTTTAGCCAAAGGCATAATGGTTGGGCTTGTAATTCCAGGCAATACGGCAATAATGTCTTCAATATTTTCGTTCGGAGCATTCAGCAAAATATATTTTTTACCTTCGGCAGCCTGTACGGCATCGATACGAAACATCAGCTCATTCAAAATTTCTCTCTTTTCGGCCGAGAGTTCCGGATTGCCAATCAACACTGCTTCCGACTTCATCACCACTTCCACCTCTTTCAGATGATTGCTCACCAAAGTACTTCCGGAGCTTACAATATCAAAGATAGCATCCGAAAGGCCGATTCCCGGCGCAATTTCAACCGAGCCGGTAATAACATGGCAATGCGCGTTTATCCCGTTCTTTTTCAGGAACGAATTTAAGATATGCGGGTACGAAGAGGCAATTTTTTTCCCTTCAAACCAGCTAACATTGTTATAGTCTTCTTCTTTGGGGATAGCCAACGACAAACGACACTTGCTAAAACCGAGACGTTTTTCGATAGTAGCTTTTTCATTGCGTTCAACAAATTCATTTTCACCCACAATACCGACGTCGGCTACACCGTCGGCTACCGATTGTGGAATATCATCGTCTCTCAGGAAAAGCACCTCAACCGGAAAATTAGTCGAGGCAATCAGCAAAGTCCGTTTGGCACTACTAAGCTTAATTCCAATTTCGGAGAATAATTCCATCGTGTCTTCATACAAACGTCCTTTCGACTGAACTGCAATTCGTAACATAATAGTCTTGTAATAATGAGTTTATAATTACTGTTTATTGATTCACAAATCAATTCCCGAAGCCACATGTACAAAAAAAGCTCACCGCATAACGGTAAGCCATGTCAATCAGGTACAACATCCCATTTGCCCACCGTGTCGATGTAGCTCATTGATGATGATGCGATAATGAATTGATGGTCGTATTCATTTTGTTCTGAAATAGGACACAAAGATACAAAAATATTAGCGTCAAACCCAGCTTTTTATCTCAAAATATCAAAAATTCGATCCTTTATCTTTCACCAAAGAATCTACAGGCTGCGCATCACCTAAAACCGAATCCGAACAACAGCGTGAATATCTGTTTTGTGATTTGAATTTATCAGTTCTAATCCCGAACCAATCGTATTTCTATCGACATAAAAGGTTTGTGCAACCTTCAACCACAAACTAACTTTTTTCGATACATTCCACTGACAGTTACCAAACCAGCGTCCACCACGACCATAAAGCATGGGCACCGCAAAAACAGAAGGCACATCGCGCTCATAACTATAAATCCGGTTATCGTAATTGACCGCATCAAACCACTCGCACCTCACATTAAACGACAACGGAATTTTCTTGCAGACGTACGATGCCTCCTGCGAAAACAGCCACCCAAACGTAGGCGATTCTTTTTCACTCGATGCCCGATTGACCTCCACAAGACTCTTCATCATCAACCGGCTATTCATCAGAAACGACACCCAATAACGCACCGAGGCCACATCATAACGTCCCGTACAATCGGTAATTGAAACTTCCGGCAAATCCTTCTCTTTCTGCTCGTAACGAAACCGCCAGTACATCTCCACCTTTTTCGTGGGAACAAAATTAGCAACAAGCAAAGCATCGTACCCGGAAGAAGGGCGATTCACCCCATAACGCAACCACGGGAAAGAATAGGCATCAGCATACCCACTTATTTTCCAATATTTCACCGGACGAATTTCAAACCCAACGTAAAGTCCCTCTTCATTATTCATCTTCGACCCTTCGGCAAAGGCATTGGCCAGCAACACATCATAGCGTTTTGAATAATACCGATGCACGACCAACAAGCTGACCAACGAAACCGGACTAAGTGTAAACCCATTAAGCACAGCAAAACCACCTTTCGACTGCATGGCCTCCTCCCCGAAAAACACAAACTTTTTAAACCGAAAACGATAATTCAATCCGCCCGCCAATTGATGATTCCCTCTAAAATAGAAAATATTATACGGCTTTCGCTCTGGCTCCAAATCACGACTCAGGCGGGTATCGATCACAGTAACCCCCAGGTAAAGAGTTGAAAACCGACAATTCCAGTTTGCACCGACCACCTGCATGGTAATTTGATTTTTATGATTCAGCGTACTCACAGTTCGGTGCAATCCATCCGTCTTGATATATGAAAATGCTGTTCCTGTGGAGTCTCCATCCAATGCTTTGTACGAATAAAATGCTGAAAATTCGGATCGCCCAATAGCGATTGTAGCCCCAGCTCCTCTTAAAAAATTATATTCATCGGTAGATGAGCTCTTCTGCAAACCAGAACTTCGGGGAATCACGTTCATTACATCGGCCGATTTGCCAAGACCGATTTCCGGGTGAATAACAAGCCCAAGACCGAAATTAGCTTTCAAATTACCCACAACCAGCGTCTTGACTGGCCCAAGATGACGCAATTGTACATATCCCGAATAAAAGTCAAATCCCGTATGATATCTCCCGGCAAATTGCTCGCCTGCATCTTTCTCCCCAACCAAACCAACCTCCAAATGATCTCCGGAACGAAAAGAATATTTTACCGAAAGATAATTCGGATCGCCAATATACCGCTTATCCTCAGCTTCTGCCGCCGCATTATCAGAAACATTCACATATCCCCGCTTCGGCTCCCAGGTTCTGGTTCCGCGCAAAGAGATTTCGTGCGTGCCATGCGCCAGCAACTCTTTCACGGAAGGAAGTCGGTTTTTCTCCTTCGCCAACTCCCCCACATAGACAAACGGCAATAGATTACGAATGGTAAACATATCGAACCCATCCACCAATTGCAGTTCGTAAATCGTCTGCATCTGCTTCCGGCGATAGAGATAATAGAGAAGATTCTCAATTTGTTTATCGCTCACAAATTGCAATTTCTCCAATTGTTCTTTGCTCGCTGTATTGATATTGATGGGGTTTTGTGCAAAATAATGCAGATCATCCTCCAATGTCGTCAAATCCAGATCAACCCTCTTATCGGCTGTAAGCATCTCATAAATGCGCGAAATAACAACTTCCGCATTCTCCTTCTCGTCCTGCGCCAACACAGCAACCGGAAGAAACAGAAGCATTACCACCCCGATAAGAAAAACCTGTTTTTTCATGGATATTTAAAAAACGTACCGTAAAACCCCTACAGATGTAACTCCCAACACGCGATGGCGCTCAAAACCAACATCAAATCGAAAACCACCCCTCTTGACACCACAGCCAAGCGTTGGCACAAATGGTGCTCCGTAACCACCAACACACACCGACACTGCTGACGCCAGCTGATACTCAAATCCCACCCTACCCACAAAAGCTCTACCCAGCACTTTATCAACCTGACACAACCATTGAAAGGTATCCGAAAAAACATATTGCATCCCCAGCGAAAACAGCGTCGGAATTTTTTTGAGAATATCACGATAGACCAACCGTTGACAAGTAGGATTAAACACACAAAAACCAAGCGTCAAATCCGAAGTCAGCTCAGACAGCAAACCCACCTGCGTCACAACAACTCCTTTATGCCCTTCCGAACTCGAAAACGAAGCTGAATAATAATCAAACTGAAGGCCTATGGTTAAATACCGATCGAATGTACGGGCAAAAGAGATCCCGGCAAGCACCTCCGAATAGACCGAATACCCAAAGTGCGACACCGAAGCACCCACATTCAAGAACGAAGTCGGCATGGCAACAGATAGAGCTTGAACCGATAACTCTTTCATAGCAAAACGGCGTTCATACGTCGCCGATATTGTACTCCGCTCACATGTAGCCAATAAAGCCGGATTGTAAAAATGCTGCCACTCCCCATTTTGCGCAACAGAGACCCCTCCGGCAAAATGAGACGCAGGAATAAAATCAACCGTTTGTGCATAACCAAATCCAGCCCCCAGTAGAAATAGTATATTAACCAAATATTGCCTCATTTGGCAAATATAAATTCAAAACTATCGTTTTTCCAAATAACCGGATAAAATTTTAGCTACACATAACCAAACACATAAACCGGCATCCCCATACAAAATAAGGACAATTGAGTTCGATATACATGCTATTAAGACACCCTGCTCAGAGTACATATCCGCCTCATCGCACTTGTCGATTCACACAAACGGAGAAGATTGATTCCAAAAATTGCTTTTTAGAGAAGGAAAAAGAGGAAATATAGGTAGGTAAAACAAAGATATCACTTCGACACATCCTTTTTAAAAAGAAAAAGTGACAGAAAACAAAAATACATAAACCTAAAAACAAACACATTACACATTCGCAGAAAATAAATATCATAAAAAGCAAAGGAACCTATTGACAAAGCAAAAAAAAGCCTTACCTTTGCAAAACAATATCGCGGAGTAGAGCAGTTGGCAGCTCGTCAGGCTCATAACCTGGAGGCCGGTGGTTCGAGTCCATCCTCCGCAACAAGAAAAAAGGAAAGACAATGTCTTTCCTTTTTTTTATTTCATAGATTGAACCGATATTTCAGATCCGTCTGAACTTCTTCATAGATATACCGTTCCGCCCTACCAGACGAGGCCTCAAAGGAACCAACAAATGCTAATACTTCCTTTGCCACTTCCACTTCCTGCGCTCCAAGCTTTCGCAGGAAAAGAGCCATCGCCCTGTACACCGACACTTCATTCAGATGCCCGCTTTGTTTTACCAGCAACAACATATTCCGCCGTTGATCCTGCGAAAATCGATCCAGACCAAACGCAGCACAGAAAAAACCGACTGCACACTTCCAGATACTATCCGATTTCACCCACTCTTCCGCCTTCGCTCCGATAAAAGCGAAATGACACAACAAATTTCGGCTAATATTTTCGGCCAATTCCAACGTAGTTACATTTTCCACCCATTTATCCGCCTGACCCTCGTCAAAGCCAGTCGTCGGACAAAGAAATGTTGCCAACAACATTGTTTCGCGAATTTTTTCACGCCATAAAGCCTGAGCCAAAGCACTATTCTTAGCATATCGGCCCGACAATTGCTTAATTTCAGGTAATGAAACACCATAATTCTTCGGATAACAGACACCGCTTCGCACCATTTGTTCCACGGTAACGCCGTTCATTTTCAGATAAATCATCCGCTTTATCTCCTGAAGTTGCTGCAACGTATCCGCTGGCAAGTATACATATTCCGCTCTCGTTCTCATCTCACAAATATCTAACAGATAGATCTTTATTTTTATATGTTATTTTTCATCCTAAAAAACTTGGATAGAACCGATATTTACACTACTTTTGCACCGCAAATAAATGGTGGCTGTAGCTCAGGGGTAGAGTAGTGGATTGTGGTTCCATTGGTCGTGGGTTCGAACCCCATCTGCCACCCAGAAGGAGGAATAGGAATACTATTTCTCCTTTTTTTATTCGCAATGACAGCCAAATTTTCGTTGGCGCTCCTTAAACGTCAACGAAACACCAACATGTCCGTTGATATATTTCGATTTATACGGAGCTCCATCGACAGTGTAATAGAGTGGCAAATAATCAGTCACCGCAAAAAAGTTCACCGGACCGGCTATCACATTAATACCCACCCCCAAGGTTCCGCGATTTCCATTCAGCAATCCGTAGCTCAACGAAGCATTAAGCCAATAAAACGGTCGAAGATTCAACGAAGCCAACACTTCGTTATAGTAATATTGCCCACCAAAAGTATTTACCAGCAACAGCCCCAAATCCACCTTCCGCTTCAGCAACGTATAGTCGGCACCCAATCGGGTGGTTGCTGTCAGCATACTCACATAAGCATTACCCCCGAACGACGAAGAGTAGGTCTGCTTCAACGAATCTCTCCATTGCTGCCAATCATCGTTAGTCCCAGTAATGGAATAGTTCAATCCCGAAAACGACATGTTTGATTTCAGCGAAGCCGACCAGTCCTGTTTTTTCCATCGAATCAACCCCACATCGGTAACCGAAGCCGACAATTGCAACCGGTCATCGTATTTATAAACGACTCCGGCATCAATTGCCACACCCAGACCAACCGGATGCAAAATAGAGTTCAGTTGCACATCTTTTTGCTGTATATAAGGCAATCCGTTATCATCCTGCACCGCAACCGGAACGGTCATTCGAGCATTTCCTTTGCCAAAAATATCGACATTTTGCATTCCGATATCAAGCTTTAGCCGGGAAGCCGAAAAACCACCATGCGCCTGACCAAACAAAAGTTTGAATTTACCCCCCACCGTCCAGGCTTCATCAATCCGCCGTGAATATCCGAAAGCCATCTCGAGATAAGCAGTAGCATCACCTCCAAGTTTTTTGAAGTTATACCGATTCACCGACAACGTATCAGGAGCCCCATTGAGCAGCAACGAAACAAGCGATCGGGGAATATTCAACCCCATTTTATAGCGTTCGCTCAGGCCAAAAGTAAAGTAGCCATCCGGCAAGCGAAATCCGAATCCAAGCAGATTCACCCTATACTCGTTAACAATATGGGTGGTCGACTTCAGCGCATTCAACAAAACCGCATGATCGGCATCCGGATGAAGATAGGTCATCCACTTGCCATTTTGTTTCACAAGCACATCCTGAACCGACACGGAATTGTTGCCCAGCATAAATGCAACACCCGATACAACAGGAAGATCGATGTAAAATTTTTGTACGGGAATAAACGCCGGATTGAGGACATTGCGCGCCGGAACATTCTCCATATAATACAGCGTGTTAACCTGTGCCTGTAGAGCACAAGTACACAAAAGAGACAAGCACGTAAAAAAACAGGCGTAATATTTCCACATATAACGTAACAAAGTTGGATTAATAAAGCAAACTCCATTGCAACGAACAAGCCAGAGATTTTGGTCTTGCGCGTAAAAACAAAAAAACTGCTCAAGGAATACCTCTCAAGCAGCTTTTTGTAATTATTCAATCATTTAATGCACCCCGCATAAGTTAAATATCCAATACACGATCGCTGCTATCAAACCGCTGATCGGAATCGTAATCACCCAGGCAACCAGCAACTGACGGGTAATACCCCAGCGCACAGCACTGATACGTTTCAGCATACCCACACCCATAATAGAACCGGCAATCGTATGCGTAGTACTTACAGGAACCCCTAAGCCCTGAGAAACACCATAGAGGGTTATTGCACCGGCTGTTTCCGCTGCAATTCCTTCAAAAGGAGTTACCTTGGTAATACGGGTACCCATTGTTTTGATAATCCGCATACCTCCCATTAAAGTTCCCAACCCGATAGCCGTGTAACACGAAATAGGCAACCACTCCGGCACGTCATGCAGATCCTTATGCGCTAACCAATCAGGCACATGAATGCCATTCTGCATACAATATCCATTATACACGGCCAAAGCCGCCATAATGATACCAATTACTTTTTGAGAGTCGGAACCACCATGCCCCAAACTTAATGCCGCCGAAGTAACCAATTGTAATCGTCGGAAAATATGATCGGCCTTATACGAGTTAAACCGTTTGAAAAGATTAATAACAAAAGTAGCAATCATCAAACCCGTAACAATACCAATAAGAGGAGCTGCAAAAATAAACAGAACCGTTTTTTCAATTACCTCAGAGTTTACAACACTGAAACTCATAGCATGTGCCACTGCTGCTCCGGCAAATCCCCCCATCAACGTATGTGAAGAACTCGACGGAATGCCGAAACGCCAGGTAATCAGGTTCCAAGTAATACCGGCCACCACTCCAGCCAGAATTACAACCAAGTTGATTGTCTCCGGATGCACCGTTTTGGAAACAGTATTGGCCACCTTGAGGTCAAAAATCCAAAACGCAAGAAAATTAAAGAAGGCAGCCCAGCAAACGGCCTGAAAAGGGGTGAGAACTTTTGTGGAAATCACCGTAGCAATGGAATTCGCCGCGTCGTGAAAACCATTGATCAGATCAAAGACAAAACAGGCAAGAATAATGATGATTAATAACGTAAAACTCATAACTTATTACGCGTATTTAATCATTATATTTTCGATAACATCACAAACATCTTCGCACTTGTCAGTTACCGTTTCCAATTGATAATAGACATCGCGGCGCTTGAGAATTTGCACCATATCCTTTTCATGATCAAAAAGGCGTTCCAGACCAGTATACAAAAGGTCGTCCGCATGATTCTCGATGCTATTGACATGCACCAGGGCTTTCACCACTTGATCCGTCTTCTTAAGATTACGTAACCCCTGCACCGCCACATTCAGCTCTTCGGCAGCTTTACAAACCAAATCGACAGTCGCCAGAATGGTCGGGTCATTTGTAGGATCAACCTTGTAGAGCAGCATGCTTTTGGCAGACACATAAATGAAGTCGGTCACATCATCCAACGCCGAAATTAGGCTATGAACATCCTCCCGGTCGAACGGAGTGATAAAGTTGCGACCCAACTCTTCGAGCACTTTGTGAGTCACCTGATCGTTTGCATGTTCCACATCATGCATCTTGTTTTTGATCTCACGACGTTTTACCTCATCCGGTTCGTTTACCAGCTGATGCATCAATTGCGCGATTAAACAAATGTTATTAGTATCCTCTTCGAATAAATCGAAAAAAATTCTTTCTTTCGGAATTAATAGCTTAGCAAAGAAATTTGATTTCATTCAATAGCGATTATATAATAATGAATTAGATAAAAAAATGCCCATAGAAACTTCTCCTGCATTTTGCGATCAAAGTTACCATGGACATTCCATTGTAACAAAAAATTAATGTTACTATTGTTTAATTTTTATTGCATGTCCATCATATTCTCATTATTATTCGTATCCTCATTCGACTGCCCGCCTTTTTGCTTATGAGATGCTTTGCCGTTACCAAAATTATAGGACAGGTTAATGCCTATTACCCTACCGTTAAAATAGTTTTCAGACTGTTGTATGAAGTTTGATCCCCAGGTATCCATCCTGAATTTTCGCGAGTCAAAGATATCACGCACATTCAGATTGGCTGTCAGTTTTCTGTTGAAGAATGATTTTCTCAACCCGAAATCAAGAGAATAGTTTCCCTTATTTTTACCTTGAGACACAAAATAAGGGGCGCTGTAGGCTCCGATAAGCTGCATCGAGAAATTGGCCGGCAGCATCACATTCGCGATCGACTTCACGTTCCACGAGAAGCTCTCTTTTCCGCCAATCGTAACGGTGGTGTTCCCCACCAGATACTGTCCGTTATGCAAGTTACTGTAAAAGCCATTGAAGGTTGTTGTAAGGCTTAAAATTCGGAAGAAGCTATTTTTCAATACCACTTCAAGTCCTGCCGATTCGGTTTTTGCACCATTCATCATGGTATTCATCAAAATGCCACCGTCCAACCACCGTACCGACTGCATCACATCCGTAGTATATCTATAGTACAACGACGCAGACAAAGAGTGCATTTCCCAGCTTCTTAAATAATTCAATTCAAACGAATTGGTATATTCAGGTGTTAGGTTCGGATTCCCAAAAAACCAGCTTGTAGAGTCCGACGTATCGATAAACGGATTCAACGAACGCCCCCGCGGACGATTTAACCGACGGGAATAATTCAACTGAAATTCATTATTCTTATTCATTGCATAACTCAGATAAACACTGGGAAATGGTTGAATATAATGAATTGTATAGTCTTTACCGTCGGAAGTAAAATTAATATCCGAAAGTTCACCTCTTAAGCCTAACTGCGCACCAAACTTGCCCCATTTACCGGCATATGTAGCATAAGCGGCATAGTTTTTTTCGGTATAGTCAAACACATTACTCAAGCGCGTATCAAATAAACCGTTCGTATATCCGGTTATATCCGAATTGCGAACTTCGTAGCTTCCCTCAAATCCGGCTTCAATGCGATTGCTTTCCGAAAGCTTCTTTGTGTAGTCTATTTTTAATTCCGCCTCGGGATTTTTACCACTCGTATGCTGCGATTGCTGCGATGACATCCGAGACAAATCATCGTACTGCGCATGACCCACATCTGAGTTGCTCGGATGATTCGAGAACGACAACGTAGCCAACAATTCACTTCCCTTTTTATCTAGCTCTTTCCGATAGTTCAAGTCAATATTATACATATTACGATTTCCTGTCGAATAATTTTCGCGCGAAAAATTCCGCAACAAATCGTTGTTTGCTCCATATAACTGATAGTTAAGAGCAGAGGGTGATGAAGACGACCCAAACATCATAAATCCGGCAAAACCGAGTGTGCTCGTTTCATCGAGATGATAATCGAGACCTGCCCGGATAAACGGGCCATTCATACTACGAGTCGATTCGGAAGTCTGCTTAAGAACCGACAATACATTGTTGGTTACCGGATCAATGGTAGAGCGGTTGCTCCATCCCCCACCCGACATCGACATACGTCGCATTCCAACACTGGCAAAAGCATCGATTTTCGAACTGTTATAGTTGACACTTGCTCCCGCATTGTATCCCAATTTACCACTTTTAGGGATCATCACACCCGACGAAACCGAGCCGTAATAACCGGCTTTTCGGTTCTTTTTCAGTACCAGATTAATAATACCGGCAGATCCTTCAGGATCATACTTGGCCGAAGGGTTGGTTATAAGCTCTACCTTTTCAATACTTTCGGCAGGCATCTGCTCCAATATTTGAGCCCGGTTATCGGCACTCAAACCCGAAGGCTTGCCGTTAATCCACACTTCTACATTCGCGTTATTTCTCAGCGAAACATTTCCATCGTTATCCACATCCACCGATGGGATATTTCGGAGCATTTCGGAGGTGGTAGCGCCGGCGGCAGCAATTGTCTGGTCAACCGTAAAAATTTTCTTATCGATCTCCAGTTTCATTTGCGGACCTTGCCCTCGCACCTGCACTTCATTCAATGTTTTACTATCTTCGGCCATAAGTATCGTTCCCAAATCAATCGTTTTCCCCGATACTGTAATCGATTTACTAACAGTCGTATATCCGATAAACGAAAAATCGATCTGATATTTTCCACTATTGACCTTTGGCAATAAAAAAGAGCCCTGATCATTACTGACGACTCCTGCCACAGGTGTTTTCTGACCCGGCTTTGTTAAAACTACATTTACAAAGCCCAGAGGAGTACTACTCCCCATCTCCTTAATCAATCCTTTAACTACCCCTGTTTCTGCCAACAAGCCATTCAGGCTCATAAGACACGCAAAAAACAGCACAAAATTTCTTTTCATTCAAAAAATCCCTTTTAATTACGTATGTTACACTTATACTATCTTTTTTGCCTCATAACAAACAGGCTCCTCCTAAACAGAGAAGCCTGATTTATTATCAATGATAACAATCATCGATTAATTAGACAGTATAAATGCGATAAAGTTTAAATGTCCGAATATTTTTTTATCTGAATGTCGGAAGAATATACTCTTTGTCGTTGGAAAGAATGGTACCCACATGATTGATTTCAAGGAACGAGGTGCCACCTCCCAATCCGGAACTACCACTCAAATAAGCCACCAAATCGTTTTGCTTGAGCAAGCCTTTACGCAATAAAAGACGCAATGCAGCAAAGAAATACTCACGTCTATCTTCTTTAAGAGCCTGATACATCGGAATAATACCATACGACAACATCAACTGACGCATGGGGCGCTTGTCATAACAGATCGCAATCACCGGACTGGTTCCGCGGTATGCCGCCAAGAAGCGAGCTGTACGACCCGTATAGGTATCTGTAATAATTGCCTTTACTCCAAGCTCTGTCGAAGACTCGGCAGCACGGTGTGCCAAAAACGAGGTAACATCAAACTCATCTTTAGAGTAAGAGATAGGAATTTCGTTTTCCGCCATTTTGGCCTGTTCTGCTTCTTGAGCAATACGTGCCATCGTCTGAACCGCTTCGATCGGATATTTTCCATAGGCCGTTTCGCCGCTCAACATCACAGCATCGGTACGCGAATAGATAGCATTTGCCACGTCGGTTACTTCGGCTCGGGTTGGACGTGGATTTTTAATCATCGTATGCAACATCTGAGTGGCCACAATTACAGGTTTCTTGGCCATCACGCACTTACGAATCAGACGACGCTGGATAGCCGGAATTTTTTCCTGAGCCACTTCAATTCCCAGGTCACCACGAGCCACCATTACACCGTAAGCATATTGCAGAATTTCGTCAATATTATCGACTCCCTCCTGATTTTCAATTTTGGCAATGATCTTGATCTGGCTTTTATGTTCGTCCAGAATCTTTTGAATATCGAGAATATCCTGCTTATTACGCACAAAGGAGTGGGCAATAAAGTCGATATCATGTTTAATGGCATACTGAATAAATTCGCGGTCACGATCAGTCAACGACGGCAAATTGATACGCACACCCGGCACATTCACACTCTTGCGACTGCCCAACACACCGGCATTGGTTGCTTCGCAAACAAGGTATTCGTCGGTTTTATCCACCACCTTGAGGTCAATTTCACCATCGTCAATCAAAATATCGTCGCCAATCTTCAGATCACGTACAAAAAACGGATAGGAAACGGAGATGCACTCTTTGGTGGTTTGCTGTTGTGGGTTACCCACCACCCGGATCCGGTCGCCGGTCTCGATATCGATATTCTCGGGAGTTATGGTAGTACGTATTTCCGGGCCTTTGGTATCGACCAAGACACCGATATATTTCGATACTTTCCGAACGTTTGTCACAATCTTATTCAACCCAGCTTCGTCAAGATGAGCGGTATTGAGGCGAACCACATTCATACCGGCATTAAACAACTCGCGAAGAAATGCGGTATCACATTGCTTGTCCGAAAGCGTGGCTACAATCTTTGTGTATTTTATCATAAGTGTAATATGTTGATGTCTTTAAATATCAATTTCAAGAGGTAAGCTTTCCGACGAAAGACAAACTTACCGGTAAAGATAATACGAAATACCACAATTGTATTTCGTAAAATAAATTTTTGAGTGTCCGAAAATGGTATGCCAGTTATTTACCCTGAGACCAACCGTCCCCCAATCTCCCGTTGAGGATCATCTGTTTTTGTTCCGTTCTACCAGCGCCTCAATAGCCAAACGGTACGAGTCAAAGCCAAAGCCGACAATAGTACCCATACAAGCTCCCGAGATCGTAGAATGGTGACGATACTCTTCACGACGGAAAACGTTGGAAATATGCACTTCTATCACCGGAGATGTGATGGAACGAATTGCATCGGCAATAGCAATGGATGTGTGCGTATAAGCTCCCGCATTCAACACAATGCCATCGATCGTAAATCCATGCTCGTGAAGCGTATCAATTATCGTGCCTTCGTGGTTGGATTGAACATAGTGGAAGTTATGTTCGGGAAAGCGGGTCTTAAGGTCAGAAAAAACGTCATCGAAAGTCAACGTTCCGTAGATTTCCGGTTCTCTTTTGCCCAGCAAATTAAGGTTAGGACCATTGATAATGAGAATATTCATAAATGGTAACGATGTGCTCGAATTTTCCACAAAAATAGCAATATTTTTTGGTTTCTGGTCATCAAAGACTACCTTTTCACTGCAAAAGAGACAATTTGTGTATCTCTGTTAGCTTCTTATACAAAAATAGGGTTCTTTGGATCCGCCAAACAGGCCTATTCGATGATCGGCTTAAGCACTTTTTCTGCAAATAAACCACCCAAAGAAATGCTCTTCATACAAACTGCGCTTTAAGTTTTTATTTCAACAAATCATCCTTTTTGTAAAGATGAGTCTACTCCCGAAACGTTGCATTTCACCTCCTATTTTTAACATAAAAATATTCATCATTATAGTTCCTTAAAATATTATGTCAAAAAACAATGTTGTTAAACATGTGGTTTACAGACAGTTTTTAATCAAAAGTCCCTATATTGGCCTATACAAAAACAAATTTTCAGTGAATGGTTTTTGTTTGATAACTAATTGTAAAACTTAAATCTATACAGTTATGAAAGTGTATCAATCAAATGAAATTAAGAACATCTCACTTTTGGGAAGTTCGGGATCTGGGAAAACCACTCTTATAGAAGCAATGCTCTATGAGAGTGGTATTATAAAACGCCGTGGCACGGTTGAGGGACAAAACACGGTCTCCGACTACTTCCCGGTAGAACACGAGTACGGCTATTCTGTATTTTCAACTGTAACTCACGTCGAATGGAACGGCAAAAAGCTCAATATCATTGACTGCCCAGGATCCGACGACTTCATTGGTGGCGTAATCACCTCGCTCAATGTCACCGACACTGCCATTATTTTGCTTAACACCCCATACGGTATAGAAGTGGGCACGCAAAGCCACCTTCGCTACACCGAACGTTTCTCCAAACCGGTTATTTTTGTGGCCAATCAGTTGGATCACGAAAAAGCTGATTTCGATCAGCTTTTGGAACAACTCAAAGAATTTTACGGCGGAAAAGTTGTTCAAATTCAATTCCCCATCAACACCGGACCCGGCTTCAATGCCGTTATCGATGTCCTTAAAATGAAGATGTACCAATGGAAACCGGAAGGGGGAGCTCCCGAAGAATTAGAAATTCCAGACGAATATAAAGAGAAAGCCGACGATTTACACAACAAGCTTGTAGAATCGGCTGCCGAACACGACGAAGAGCTGATGGAAAAATATTTTGAACAAGGCTCGCTTACCGAAGACGAAATGCGTTTCGGCATCCGCAAAGGGCTTGTTCACCGCGATATTTTCCCGGTTTTCTGTGTCTGTTCCGGACGCGACATGGGCGTACGCCGCCTGATGGAATTTCTGGGCAACGTCGTTCCTTACGTTCAGGATCTTCCGAAGCCGGTTACAAAGGATGGCACCGAAGTGGCTCCCGATGCAACCAAACCCACCAGCCTCTTTGTATTCAAAACAAGTATCGAACCACATATCGGAGAAGTATCTTATTTCAAGGTAATGTCCGGCAAGGTACACGAAGGCGATGATCTTGTCAATGTCTCGAGAGGCACAAAAGAGCGTATCAACCAAATTTTTTCCGTTGCAGGTTCTCTTCGTGACAAAGTGGAAGAGTTGGTAGCTGGCGACATAGGGGCTACGGTAAAACTGAAAGAGACACGTACCGGCAATACACTCAATGTAAAAGGATGCGAATACGAATTCCCGTCCATCTCCTACCCCGATCCGAAATTCCGCCGCGCCATCAAGGCCAAGAACGAAGGCGATTCCGAAAAGCTCAGCGAAATTCTCACCCGCATGCACGAAGAAGATCCGACCTGGATTATTGAAATGTCGAAAGAGCTGAAACAAACCATCGTGCACGGGCAGGGAGAGTTTCACCTGCGCACGCTCAAGTGGAGAATCGAAAACAACGACAAAGTAATGATCGATTATCTGGAGCCGAAGATACCTTACCGTGAAACGATTACCAAGGCTGCTCGTGCCGACTATCGCCATAAAAAGCAATCGGGAGGTGCCGGTCAGTTCGGAGAGGTTCACTTAATTATTGAACCTTATGTCGAAGGAATGCCCACTCCGGATATCTATAAATTCAACGGACAGGAATTCAAAATCAGTGTTCGCGACAAACAAGAGATTCCACTCGAATGGGGAGGCAAGCTGGTATTTATCAACAGCATTGTTGGCGGAGCTATCGATACCCGCTTCTTGCCTGCTATTCTGAAAGGGATTCTGGATAAAATAGAACAAGGTCCGTTGACCGGCTCGTATGCACGCGATGTCCGCGTAATCATTTACGACGGAAAAATGCACCCGGTAGATTCAAACGAAATTTCATTCCGTTTAGCTGGCCGCAACGCTTTCAGTACGGCATTCAAACAGGCCAGTCCGAAACTACTCGAACCGATTTACGACGTGGCCGTATTGGCTCCCTCCGACCGCCTGGGCGATGTGATGAGTGACCTTCAAGGACGACGTGCCATCATCATGGGCATGCACAGCGAAAAAGGTTTTGAAAAATTGACGGCTAAGATTCCTCTGAAAGAGATGTCAAGCTACTCGACTACTCTCAGCTCTCTCACCGGAGGCCGGGCATCGTTCACCATGAAGTTTGCCAGCTACGAACTGGTGCCGATGGATGTTCAGGACAAATTGCTGAAAGAGTATGAAGCCAGTCAGCAAGACAAAGAATAATCTTTCTCTCCGAAGCGAAGGAAGAAGCTTTCCGTTCTCTTCCATCCGCTTAAAAACAGAAAGCCGTCCCTTACGAGACGGCTTTCTTCATATATCACAATAATTCGAATTATTCTACTGACGCAGCCTTGCGGGCTTCTGTAATACGCTCCAGTTCATCAATTGAACCGACAGTCATTTTCTCGAATTCGCGCTGACCGGTACCGGCTGGGATCAAATGTCCGCAGATAACGTTTTCTTTCAAACCTTCCAGCTTGTCGATTTTACCGTTAATAGCAGCTTCATTCAACACCTTAGTAGTTTCCTGGAACGATGCAGCCGACATAAAGCTGCTGGTCTGCAATGCTGCACGGGTAATTCCCTGAAGCACCTGGCTCGACGTTGCAGGAATTGCATCGCGAGATTCTACCAGTCGAAGATCCTTACGTTTCAACGAGCTGTTTTCGTCACGCAATTTACGAGCAGTAACAATCTGACCAGCTTTCATCGTCTGCGAATCTCCAGGATTTTCGACTACCTTTTTGCCCCACAAACGATCATTTTCTTCAAAGAAATCATTCTTGTCAATCATTTGTTGTTCGAGGAAGCGGGTATCGCCCTGATCGAGGATCTCCACTTTACGCATCATCTGGCGCACGATCACTTCAAAGTGCTTGTCGTTGATCTTCACACCCTGTAGACGATAAACGTCCTGTACCTCATTCACAATATATTCCTGAACGGCTGTCGGGCCTTTGATAGCCAGAATGTCGGAAGGAGTAGTAGCACCGTCGGAAAGGGCTATACCTGCGCGTACATAATCGCTCTCCTGTACGAGGATTTGTTTTGAAAGTGGCACCAGGTATTTCTTCACCTCACCCATTTTGGAGGTAACAATGATCTCGCGGTTACCACGTTTGATTTTACCGAACGAAACTTCACCATCGATTTCAGCCACAACAGCGGGATTCGACGGGTTACGTGCTTCGAACAACTCGGTAACACGGGGAAGACCACCGGTAATATCGCCCGCTTTACCAACGGCACGCGGAATCTTTACCAACAGCTGACCAGCCTTAATTACATCACCTTCGTCGAGCACCAAGTGGGCTCCCACAGGTAAACTGTAGTTACGCAACGGCGTTCCGTCTTTGTCGAGCACGTGAACGGTCGGGATCTTTGTCTTATCTTTCGATTCGATAATAATCTTTTCTCGCAAACCGGTAGCTTCGTCCGATTCGATCTTGAAGGTAGTATTTTCGATAATATCCTGAAATTCGAGCTTACCACCCATTTCGGAGATAATTACCGCATTAAATGGATCCCATTCGCAAAGCAGCTGACCTTTAGCGACTGTATCACCGTGTTTGGTATACAACTTAGCACCGTAAGGCACATGTTGATTGGTCAACACAATCTTGGTACGAGGATCAATCACGCGGATTTCGGTCAAACGACCTACTACTACCTGATATGGCTTGCCCTCTTCGTTGATGGCATCAACGCTACGCAGTTCTTCAATTTCAACAATACCGTCGTAACGAGAAACAATGCTCGACTCGGCTGCAATGTTCGATGCGATACCACCCACGTGGAATGTACGCAACGTCAACTGAGTACCCGGTTCACCGATTGACTGAGCGGCAATTACACCTACAGCCTCACCCTTGTGAACCATCTTACCGGTTGCCAGGTTACGGCCGTAGCATTTTGCACAAACGCCTTTTTTCGATTCACAAGTTAACACCGAACGAATTTCGACACGTTCGATCGGAGAATCCTGAATAGCTAGTGCAATATCTTCGGAAATTTCTTCTCCCGAACGAACCAGAATCTCTCCGGTCAACGGATGTTGAATATCGTGCAGCGATACACGACCCAGAATTCTTTCGTAGAGAGAAGCGATTACTTCTTCATTATTTTTAAGCTCAACAGCTGTCAGACCACGCAACGTGCCACAGTCTTCCTCGTTGATAATAACATCTTGCGATACGTCGACCAGACGACGAGTCAAATAACCAGCATCTGCAGTTTTCAACGCGGTATCCGCCAAACCTTTACGAGCACCGTGGGTAGAGATAAAGTACTCCAATACCGACAAACCTTCTTTAAAGTTCGCCAAAATCGGGTTTTCAATGATCTGACCACCTTCAGCACCTGATTTCTGCGGTTTCGCCATCAAACCACGCATACCGGAAAGCTGACGAATCTGTTCTTTAGAACCACGGGCTCCGGAATCCAACATCATGTATACAGAGTTGAATCCCTGGTTGTCGCTCGAAAGTTGCTTCATCAAAATATTCGACAAGCGAGAGTTGACGTGTGTCCAGGTATCGATGATCTGATTGTAACGTTCGTTGTAGGTGATGAAACCCATGTTGTAGTTGTTCAAGATCTCTTCCACTTCGTCGTAACCTTCCTGCACCAAAGCTTCTTTCTCTGCCGGAATAATTACGTCTCCAAGGTTGAACGACAAACCACCCTTGAATGCCATCTTGTAACCCAAATCCTTGATATCGTCGAGGAACTGAGCAGTTACAGCTACACCACATACTTTAATGATGTTACCGATGATGTCACGCAACGATTTTTTAGAAAGCAATTCGTTGATGTAGCCCATCTGTTTGGGTACGCACTTGTTAAAGATTACGCGGCCAACAGTGGTTTCAATAAGCATCTGTTCGAGTTCGCCCTTTTCGTTCAGGTCGTCATGAAGCACTTTGATTTTAGCGTGAAGAGCTACCTTGCCTTCATTCAAAGCAATTTCAACTTCTTCAACACCGTAGAACGTCATGCCTTCTCCTTTTGCACCGGGACGCGGTTTGGTAATGTAGTACAAACCGAGTACCATGTCCTGCGAAGGAACGGTGATAGGCGCACCGTTAGCCGGGTTCAGAATATTGTGCGATGCAAGCATCAACATTTGAGCTTCCACTACGGCTTCATTGCCCAACGGAAGGTGAACAGCCATCTGGTCACCGTCGAAGTCGGCGTTGAAAGCCGTACATGCCAACGGGTGCAACTGAATAGCCTTACCTTCAATCATTTTGGGCTGGAAAGCCTGAATACCCAAACGGTGCAAAGTCGGAGCACGGTTGAGCATCACGGGATGGCCTTTCATTACATATTCCAGAATATCCCATACGACCGGATCTTTACGGTCGATTATTTTTTTAGCCGATTTTACTGTTTTTACAATACCACGTTCAATCAGCTTACGGATAACAAACGGTTTGAATAGCTCGGCTGCCATATCTTTTGGCAAACCGCATTCGTGCATCTTCAATTCAGGACCAACGACGATAACCGAACGAGCCGAGTAGTCGACACGTTTACCAAGCAAGTTCTGACGGAAACGACCTTGTTTACCTTTCAAACTGTCTGACAACGATTTGAGAGGACGGTTAGAATCGGTCTTTACGGCGCTTGCTTTACGTGAGTTATCGAACAACGAGTCGACAGCTTCCTGAAGCATACGTTTTTCGTTACGCAGAATCACTTCGGGGGCTTTGATTTCGATCAGTCGTTTCAAACGGTTGTTACGAATAATGACACGACGGTACAAATCGTTCAGGTCGGAGGTAGCAAAACGACCACCATCCAAAGGTACCAACGGACGAAGTTCGGGCGGGATAACCGGCAGAACTTTCAATATCATCCATTCGGGTTTGTTGCGCAGACGTGAAGCACGGAATGCTTCAACCACCTGAAGACGTTTCAACGCTTCAGTCTTCTTTTGTTGCGAAGAAGTGGTACTCCCGATATGACGCAAGTCGTATGATAAAGTATCTAAATCGACGGTTTGAAGCATATGGTAGATTCCTTCGGCACCCATCTTGGCGATGAATTTGTTCGGATCGGTATCTTCAAGCTGTTGATTTTCGCGTGGTAATTCGTCAATCAAATCGAGATATTCGTCTTCCGACAACAATTCGCCTCTGACTATATTTTCACGACCATCTAAAATACCGGGCTGAATAATCACATATTTTTCATAATAGATGATAGAGTCCAGTTTCTTAGTCGACATACCCAACAAATAACCGATTTTATTCGGCAACGAGCGGAAATACCAGATATGCGCGATAGGAACCACCAAGCTGATGTGTCCCATTCTTTCGCGACGTACCTTCTTTTCGGTTACTTCCACACCGCAACGGTCACAAACAATACCTTTGTAACGGATACGTTTGTATTTACCGCAATGACATTCGTAATCGCGAACCGGTCCGAAGATGCGTTCGCAAAAGAGGCCATCACGTTCCGGTTTGTATGTACGGTAATTAATAGTTTCCGGTTTCAGGATTTCACCATGAGACATCTCTAAGATCTCCTCGGGTGAAGCCAAACCAATGGTTATTTTGCTAAAATTGCTCTTTATCTTATTTTCTCTGATAAAAGCCATAGTGTTATTTTATTAAAGTCCTCCTGCCCCCAATCGAGGCAAGAGAATTTTCGTTTTTTGAAGAATGTAATTTACTACCGATTGAATCTTACAACAGGAATTATTCCATGTGAATGCTCAATCCGAGACCCTGCAATTCGTGCAGCAACACGTTTAGAGATTCGGGGAGACCCGGAGTCGGCATCGGTTCACCTTTCACAATTGCTTCGTAAGAACGGGCACGACCTACAACGTCATCCGATTTAATCGTCAGAATTTCCTGCAGGATGTGAGATGCGCCGAATGCTTCGAGCGCCCAAACTTCCATTTCTCCGAAACGCTGACCACCGAATTGTGCTTTACCACCAAGCGGCTGTTGTGTAATCAACGAGTACGGACCGATGGAACGTGCGTGCATCTTGTCTTCAACCATGTGACCGAGCTTCAACATGTAAATGATACCTACTGTAGCTGTTTGGTCGAAACGTTCGCCAGTACCTCCATCGTACAAATACGTTTTACCATAGTTTGGTACACCGGCTTTATCGGTCCATGCGTTCAAATCTTCCAGCGTTGCCCCGTCGAAAATCGGAGTTGCAAATTTCACACCCAAGTTACGCCCGGCCCATCCGAGAACAGTTTCAAAAATCTGCCCAAGGTTCATACGAGAAGGCACACCCAGCGGGTTCAACACAATATCCACCGGAGTTCCGTCTTCGAGGAACGGCATATCTTCCTGACGCACGATACGGGATACGATACCCTTGTTTCCGTGGCGACCAGCCATTTTATCACCTACCCGAATCTTACGCTTCTTCGCGATGTAAACTTTGGCCAATTGCACAATACCCGAAGGCAGCTCGTCACCAATCGTAATGTTGAATTTCTTACGTTTGAGCTGAGCATCAAGTTCTTTATATTTCTTCAAATAGTTAACGATCACCGCCTGAATCATCTCATTACGGTGTACATCTGTTGTCCAGCGGCTTACATGAACGGTTGTGTAATCAATGTCGTTCATCACTTTCTGGGTAAACTTGCTTCCTTTCGGAATCAGGTCAGTGCCTAAAAAGTCTTTTACGCCCTGAGAAGTTTTATTTTGTGTAAGAGAAACCAGCTTTTCAATCAATCTGATTTTCAAAGCAGCCACTTCTTTTTCAAACTCCTCTTCCATTTTCGGAAGAACAGCCTTATCGGCCAGGTTAGATTTACGTGTCTTCATTGCTTTTGCAAAGAGGTTTCGTCCAATGACAACCCCCCGCAACGACGGAGATGCTTTGAGCGATGCATCTTTTACATCGCCGGCTTTATCGCCGAAGATGGCACGCAACAGTTTTTCTTCCGGTGACGGATCCGATTCTCCCTTCGGAGTGATCTTTCCGATCAGAATATCGCCCGGCGAAACATGTGCTCCGATACGGATAATACCGTTTTCATCCAAGTCGCGTGTAGCTTCTTCACTCACGTTAGGAATATCGGAAGTAAGTTCTTCCATGCCTCGTTTTGTTTCACGAACTTCGAGAGAATATTCGCTAACATGGATGGAAGTAAAAATATCGTCACGCACAACGCGCTCGTTAATTACGATAGCATCCTCAAAATTGTATCCTTTCCACGGCATGAAGGCCACTTTCAGGTTACGACCAAGAGCCAACTCACCGTTTTCGGTAGAGTAACCTTCCGTAAGGATCTGCCCTTTGGTAACACGTACTCCCTTTTCAACGATTGGACGAAGGTCCATGGTTGTTTCCTGATTGGTACGTTGGAATTTAGGGATGATATATTCTTTAACCGAATCATCGAAGTTAACAAACTCTTCATCTTCTGTCCGGTCGTAACGAATTACAATTCGTTTTGCGTCAACAAATTCAACCATTCCATTTTCTTCGGCCATAATCTGAGTACGGGAGTCTTGAATCATCTGACCTTCGATACCTGTACCTACAATAGGAGCCTCACTGCGAAGCAATGGCACTGCCTGACGCATCATGTTCGATCCCATCAATGCACGGTTAGCATCATCATGTTCGAGGAACGGAATCAAAGAAGCTGCAATAGATGCAATTTGTGTCGGAGACACATCCATCAGTTGTACTTCATTGGGCGCAATTACAGGGTAATCTGCATCCTGACGAGCCTTCACACGCGAACGGATGAAACTTCCATCTTCGTTCAATGGAGCATTTCCCTGTGCTATGAGCTTGCCGTCTTCCTCTTCGGCGGTCAGGTAAATAATTCCATTTTCGGAAACATCCACTTTTCCTTCGGTTACTTTACGATATGGAGTAATAATAAAACCGAGATCGTTGATCTTTGCATAAACACAAAGAGACGAAATCAAACCGATGTTCGGACCTTCCGGAGTTTCAATAGGACAAAGACGTCCATAGTGAGTATAGTGTACGTCACGAACCTCGAACCCCGCTCTTTCGCGCGAAAGACCACCAGGCCCAAGAGCCGACAGACGACGTTTGTGAGTAATTTCGGCCAAAGGGTTGGTCTGGTCCATGAACTGCGACAAGGCATTGGTTCCGAAGAAAGTATTGATTACGGACGAAATAGTCTTCGCATTAATCAAATCGGTCGGAGTAAACACTTCGTTGTCACGAACGTTCATTCGCTCGCGAATAGTACGAGCCATACGAGCAAGGGCAACGCCAAACTGGTTGCACAACTGCTCGCCTACTGTTCTCACACGACGGTTGCTCAAGTGGTCGATATCGTCCACTTCGGCCTTTGAGTTAATCAGTTCGATCAGGTATTTGATAATCTCGATGATGTCTTCTTTGGTAAGAACACGAACATCCATCGCGGTCGAAAGATTCAACTTGCGGTTGATCCGATAACGACCTACCTCGCCAAGGTCATAACGTTTGTCGGAGAAGAACAGACCGTTGATAACTTCACGAGCGGAAGCATCATCGGCAGGTTCAGCGCTACGCAACTGACGATAAATATATAAAACCGCATCACGCTCCGAGTTACTCGGGTCTTTCTGCAGTGTATTGTAAATGATACTGTAATCGCTCTGGTTCTGTTCTTCTTTGTGCAGAAGAATAGTCTGTGTACCCGAATCGATGATAGCGTCGATATGACTGCTTTCCAAAATGATTTCACGGTCAATGACCACTTCGTTTCGTTCGATAGATACTACTTCTCCGGTATCTTCGTCAACAAAGTCTTCGTTCCACGATTTCAAAACACGAGCCGCCAATTTGCGACCAACTACTTTTTTCAGACTGCTCTTGTTAACCTTAACCTCTTCGGCTAGATTAAAAATTTCGAGAATGTCTCTATCGCTTTCGTAACCGATTGCACGAAGCAACGTAGTTACAGGTAATTTCTTTTTACGGTCGATGTAAGCGTACATCACATTGTTGATGTCCGTAGCAAATTCGATCCAAGCGCCTCTGAAGGGGATAATTCTTGCGGAATATAATTTTGTTCCGTTAGTGTGTACACTTTGCCCGAAGAATACACCCGGAGAACGGTGAAGCTGCGACACGACTACACGTTCGGCACCGTTTATCACAAACGTACCTTTTTCGGTCATGTACGGAATAGTACCCAAGTAAACATCCTGGATTACCGTATCAAAATCTTCGTGCTCGGGATCGGTACAGTATAACTTCAGTTTGGCTTTTAAGGGTACGCTATGTGTCAAACCACGTTCGATACACTCGGGGATAGAATAACGTGGAGGATCTACAAAATAATCTAAAAACTCAAGGACAAAATTGTTTCGCGTATCAGAAATTGGAAAGTTTTCCGTAAAAACGTTAAACAGACCTTCATTTTTTCTTTTTTCGGGAGGAGCATCCAGTTGGAAAAAGTCCTGAAATGATTTTAATTGAACCTCAAGAAAATCCGGATAATTCAACGGGTTTTTAATTGAGGCAAAGTTTATTCTTGGGTTTGCTGTGTTGGACATCATTGGGAAGGAAGTTTGATTGAACTTAATTAGCCGACGCTCTGTCAAGAAAGTAATGGTGTTATTTTTATAAATAAATCGTATATACTAAGAAGAATAGGAAAGACCGAATAAACAACACCCTTTCTCAACGAATTGTTGAATTAATAGCACTAAATGTATATTCAGAAATACTGCTTTCGGCAAGCTACCAGACAAAGCGGCTGGTATGAATAACATTATACGCAAAAAGGTTTAGAATCTCAACCAAATGAGATTCTAAACCAAATGCCTGAGAATCAGGGTGTGTTATTTAAGCTCAACTTCAGCTCCGCCTTCAGTAAGTTGTTTCTGCAAAGCTTCAGCTTCGTCTTTAGCGATGCCTTCTTTGATAGGGCTAGGAGCACCGTCAACTAAATCTTTAGCTTCTTTCAAGCCAAGACCGGTCAATTCTTTTACAAGTTTAACGATAGCCAACTTGTTTGCACCAGCTGCTTTCAAGATTACATCGAAAGATGTTTTTTCTTCAGCAGCAGCGGCGCCACCAGCAGCAGGAGCAGCAACAGCAACAGCAGCAGCTGCGGGTTCGATACCGTATTCGTTTTTCAAGATTTCGGCCAACTCGTTTACTTCTTTAACGGTCAGGTTAACCAATTGTTCTGCAAATGCTTTCAAATCTGCCATGATGAGATATTTTTAAAAGTTTGATTGATTTATTGTTTTGTTTTTTATCGTTCCGACAGCGTTTGTAGTACGCCGTGAAGAGTATTTCCTCCTGATTGGAGTGCAGATACCACGTTCTTAGCAGGCGATTGCAACAGGGCAATAACATCTGCAATAAGTTCGTTCTTGCTCTTGATATTAATCAAGGCTTCGAGCTGATCGGCACCAACATAGAAACTTTCTTCTACATAAGCAGCCTTCAACGAAGGTTTTTCCTGCTTATTCGATTTGCTAAATTCTTTGATTAATTTAGCAGGTTCGTTTCCGGTGTTGGACAGCAACAATGTGGTTGAGCCTTTCAATGAATCAAACAACGGGCTAAAGTCCGTGCCTGTCGATTCAAGAGCTTTGATCAGTAACTTGTTTTTGACAACCAATAATTTGATTTCTTTGCCAAAACAAGCTCTACGCAGCTTACTTGTATCTTCAGCGTTAAGACCTTCGCTGTTTGTAACATAAAAATGGCTGTATGAACCGATTGTTTCTTTAATCTGCTCTATGATGACGCTTTTATCTTCCTTTTTCATACAATACAACTTTTTTAGTTTTCTTCAACCGATTTCGGGTCAATTTTAATACCAAGACTCATTGTACTTGAAAGATAAATGCTCTTCACATAAGTACCCTTGGCCGTTGATGGCTTCAATTTGATAAGCGTGTGAATGAATTCCTTTGCATTATCAGCAATTTTTGAAGCGTCGAACGACACTTTACCAATAGAGGTATGAATAATACCGCTTTTATCAACTTTGAAGTCAATCTTTCCTTGTTTAACTTCTTCTACTGCTTTGCCTACTTCATTGGTAACAGTACCACTTTTGGGGTTAGGCATAAGGCCACGAGGACCCAACACACGACCCAAAGCACCAATTTTACCCATGATAGCAGGTTGCGTAATGATAACATCGATATCAGTCCAACCACCTTTAATCTTTTCGATATATTCGTCAAGACCAACATAATCAGCGCCTGCAGCTTTCGCTTCGGCTTCTGCATCAGGTGAGCATAAAGCAAGAACCCTAACTTGTTTGCCGGTTCCGTGAGGAAGAGAAACAACACCGCGAACCATCTGATTCGATTTACGCGGATCAATTCCCAAACGCACGTCAACGTCAACAGAAGCATCAAATTTGGTCGTCGAAATTTCTTTTACCAATTGTGCTGCTTCCTTTAGCGAATAGGCTTTCCCGGGTTCAACCTTGCTGTTTGCCAACTTTTGATTTTTCGTCAGTTTACTCATTGTTGAATTCTTTTTAATTATTTACCGGGTGCTTCTCCTTTGACTGTTATACCCATACTGCGTGCTGTTCCGGCCACCATTGTCAATGCAGACTCAAGGGTGAAACAGTTCAAGTCAACCATTTTGTCCTGAGCGATAGCCTGCACTTGATCCCAAGTGATTTCCGCAACTTTTTTACGGTTCGGTTCGGCTGATCCGCTCTTGAGCTTAGAAGCTTCCAACAACTGTATTGCTACAGGAGGAGTCTTTACTACAAAATCGAACGACTTGTCAGAGTAATAAGTAATAACAACAGGCAATACTTTACCTGCTTTGTCTTGGGTTCTGGCATTAAATTGCTTACAAAACTCCATGATGTTAATCCCTTTGGAACCCAATGCAGGGCCAACGGGAGGCGATGGGTTTGCGGCCCCGCCTTTTATCTGTAATTTGATAAGTCCAGCAACTTCTTTTGCCATGATTTGATTAAATTAAAATAATTAATAACAGAGTATATAGTTCGTAACAACCGCTACTCTTTCTCCACTTGCATGAATCCTAACTCTAAAGGAGTCTTACGCCCAAAGATTTTCACCATCACTTTGAGCTTCTTCTTTTCGTTATTTACCTCTTCGATTACCCCGCTAAAACCACTGAAAGGGCCAAATGTAACTTTGACACTCTCTCCTACCGAATGCTCGAGCGTGATGTCCTCACCAGCCTCTTGCAATTCGTCCATTGTTCCAAGAATACGATTGACTTCCGAAGAACGAAGGGGAGTGGGTTGATCGTTCGTGCCGCCCAGAAAGCCCAAAACATTAGGCATCTGTCTGAGACGGTGAGCAACGTCGCCCACAATGTTAGCTTCGACCAGAACGTAACCAGGAAGATAGCTTCTCTCTTTCGTGATTCGCTTTCCGTTACGTACCTGAACTACCTTTTCGGTTGGTATCAAGACTTGAGATACGTATTGACCAAGATTAGAATTCTTGAGTTCTGCCTCAATATATTCTTTTACCTTGTTCTCTTTGCCGCTGATAGCACGCATTACGTACCATTTCTTTGCAGTCTCAGCCATTTTCAACCTCCTAGATAATCTGTTTGTAAATAAACTTCATGATATTTTCGAACCCTGTGTCCATAACCCATACAACAACGGCAATCACCAAGGAAGCAACTAAAACTACGATTGCGCTGTTAGTAAGTTCTTTTGAAGAAGGCCATGAAACTTTATGTACGAGCTCAGTGTAAGCCTCTTTACAATAATTGATGAATCTTTTCATAGCGAAGTGGATTTTTTTTTTGCACGGGAGGTACGACTCGAACGCACGACACTCGGTTTTGGAGACCGATGCTCTACCAACTGAGCTACACCCGTAAATTATTTGACAAGAGACGAGTAAACAAGTGTGCAAGCAAAATACTTGCTCACTTGAATACTCGTTTTCTTAGTTGTTCAGTAACATGTCAACTCGTTTCCTTGTCAACCTGTCAGCTGTTTTATTAGTCAACCAGTTCGGTGATCTGACCTGCACCTACTGTACGACCACCTTCACGGATAGCGAAACGCAGACCTAAGTCGCAAGCTACCGGATAGATCAATTCTACAGTGATTGTCAAGTTGTCACCAGGCATAACCATTTCTGTTCCTTCCGGAAGAGTGATTTCACCTGTTACATCCAATGTACGGATGTAGAACTGAGGACGGTATTTGTTGTGGAATGGAGTGTGACGACCACCTTCTTCTTTTTTCAGGATATAAACCTGAGCCTTGAATGTAGTGTGAGGTTTAACTTTACCCGGGTGAGTAATTACCATACCACGTTTGATTTCTTCTTTGTCGATACCACGGAGCAACAAACCTACGTTGTCACCAGCCTGGCCATCGTCCAAAATCTTACGGAACATTTCAACACCGGTAACAACAGATTTTTTACCTTCTGAACCAAGACCGATGATTTGAACTTCTTCACCGGTTTTGATAATACCTGTTTCAATACGACCTGTTGCTACAGTACCACGACCTGTGATAGAGAACACGTCTTCAACTGGCATCAAGAAAGGTTTATCAGTATCGCGCGGAGGCAGTGGAATCCATGTATCAACAGCATCCATCAATTCCATGATTTTTTCTTCCCATTCAGCAACACCATTCAAACCACCCAAAGCAGAACCACGGATGATAGGAGTGTTATCGCCGTCGAATTCATAGAAAGAAAGCAATTCGCGCATTTCCATTTCTACGAGGTCAAGCATTTCAGGGTCGTCAACCATATCACATTTGTTCATGAAAACAACCAATTTAGGTACGTTTACCTGACGAGCCAAAAGGATGTGTTCACGTGTTTGAGGCATAGGACCATCAGTAGCAGCAACTACAATGATAGCACCGTCCATCTGAGCAGCACCGGTAACCATGTTCTTTACATAGTCGGCGTGACCCGGACAGTCAACGTGAGCATAGTGACGGTTAGCCGTTTCGTATTCAACGTGAGCGGTGTTAATAGTAATACCGCGTTCTTTTTCTTCCGGAGCGTTGTCGATAGAATCGAATGAGCGCACTTCCGAAAAGCCTTTTTTTGCTAATACAGTCGTGATCGCAGCTGTCAACGTTGTTTTACCGTGGTCTACGTGACCGATGGTACCGATGTTAACGTGCGGTTTCGTCCTGTTAAAATGTTCTTTTGCCATAACTCAGAAAATATTATTATTAATAAATAGATGTGGTTACCATCGTACTGTTTGAGCTGTTGATGGGAATTGAACCCATGACCTCTTCCTTACCAAGGAAGTGCTCTACCCCTGAGCTACAACAGCAGGTCGTTTTACACCTGCCTATTGACAGATTGCTCCGGCTAAACCGGAGCATCTTTTAGTAAAACTGGAGCGGGAAACGGGACTCAAACCCGCGACCCTCAGCTTGGAAGGCTGATGCTCTATCAACTGAGCTATTCCCGCGATTAATTCAAAAACTATAGGATATGCAACTTTAATTGACATATCGACTCATTTTCAAATTGTGTTGTGGGCAGTGATGGATTCGAACCACCGTAAGCGTAAGCTAGCAGATTTACAGTCTGCCCCATTTGGCCACTCTGGTAACTGCCCGAAATTTAATTGAAAATTAAACCTGAATAATGAACCTCTTCCATCGAAGATTTCATATCAAACATGTAAAAGATCGCTATTATTATTCATAATTAGCTTGAGCCTCTTGTCGGATTCGAACCAACGACCCCGAGATTACAAATCACGTGCTCTGGCCAACTGAGCTAAAGAGGCGGCCGATTTTTCAATCAAAAGCCGTCTTAACTATGTTGGTTAAAACGGCTTGCAAATGTAGATGTTTTTTTCAGAAGTACAAAATCTTCTGCTCTTTTTCTTTCAAAAAATTTACTTTTTCAGAACAACTCCATCAAAGCTTTGGCAATCAAGGAGCTATTCCACATCTATTTCTTATGCCTGAAATTAATTTGCGGGCTATTTGATTTTTTCTTTGTGTTTAATCACCTGTTTTTCTATTGCTCCAACCGCTGTATCGACAGCTTCTTCGAAGGTATCGCATACTTTTGATGCAAAAATCTCATTCCCGGGAATATTTATTTTCACCAAGGCTTCTTTGTTAGCAATCGCTTCGGGCTTTACCACTTTAAGAATAACTTCGGCACTCAGGATATCATCAAAAAAATGATCGAGTTTTGAAACTTTCTTCGTGATGTGCTCTTCCAATTTCTGACTAGCCTCAAATTTGATGGCTTGAATTCGAATGGTCATGGTTACCTCCTTTTTTTGGCTCGTGGATGAGCCTGTTGATAGATGGAATGCAGCTGGTCGAATGTTGTGTGTGTGTAAATTTCCGTTGCCGAAAGATTACTATGCCCCAACAGCTCCTTCACTGCATTCAGTTCTGCCCCGTTATTCAACAAGGATGTTGCAAATGTATGCCTCAACACATGCGGACTTCGTTTTTTCATCGAAGTAATGCCGGCAAAAGCACGCTGCACCTTATTGTATATGAATTTCGGATAAACCTCGGCTCCATTATCAAGTGTTATAAGCCGCTCCGCAATATTTTGATCCAAGAATACATCCCTTTGGACAATATATTCGCCAATTAAGTCGGCCAATGATGATCCAAACGGGATAATACGTTCTTTGTTTCGTTTCCCCAGCACTCTGAGTGTACGTTTTGCCAAATCTACATCCCCGTCTTTCAATCCGATCAGCTCCGCCCTACGAATACCTGTTTGGTAAAGAATCTCAATAATCAGCTTCTCACGCAGGCTTTCAAAATTGCTTTCGATGATGTTTTCACTTACAAAATTAACTTCATTTTCCCGAAAAACCAAGGGTAACGGCTTTTTTATTTTAGGAGAAATCAGTTTTTTTGTTGGATTATTCGTACACAGTCCTTTATGAATAAGAAACCGATAGTACGATTTTAGTGCAGACAGTTTCCGGTTGACCGTTCGGGCGCTATCGCCCGCATCCATCAATGCCACAATCCACTCGCGAATGGAAACAGGAGCTACATTTTGAGGGTCGAAACAATCCGAATCAGAGGAAAGAAAATGTGCAAATTGAAGTAAGTCGTTACGATACGACAAAACGGTATGAGAAGAGGAAACTTTCTCATACCGTAAATATTCTATGAATAGGTCGATCATGCAACAAAGAGATATTGAAGCAAAGATAACCTAAAAACCGCAAAAAGGTGCAGTCTTATTCTTGGTTTTGATGTAATTGTTGAACGTAGGCAGCATGGACCAGCTCTTCACGACGAACAACCGACGGTTTTGAAAAAGCCTGACGTCTTCTCAATTCCTTTACCACACCTGTTTTTTCGAATTTTCTTTTGAATTTCTTCAAGGCTTTTTCGATGTTTTCGCCTTCTTTTACTGGAACTACAATCATATCTTTAGCGAATTGCGTTTAATATTATTACTATTATTTTGGGCTGCAAAGGTAGAGAAAGGTTTTCGATTCTCCAATCTTTTTATTGAATATTTTCAATGAATCCGATTTATTTTTTCCGATCCACATCAAAAACATTTTATAATTATTGCATATCAACATTTTATAATCCAAATCCCCCACTTTTCTTTTTTGTTTCATCGGCATCCGGCACCGCTCCTCTTTTCTTTACCTCTTTGCCGGTATTGAAGTGATAATTCACCTCAAACAACACCAAGTTCTTGATCAGATTGAGACTCACCCGCGACTGCTGATAATAATTGGCAGCCTGCGTAACAGTAGCCTGCTCGTATGTTTGCCCCAAATCTATCGGAGGCATGTAGATCAAGGTCATATTGAGTTTCTGTTTCATCAATGCCTTACTGATTAACAAAAGAAACAAGTCGTTATTTTCTGATGCGTAGCCTTGAATTGCCGCATTTTTACAGAGCTGCTTTTGCAACACAGCTCCGGTTGTCAACCCGATTGCCGGATTCACATACACCAATGTAGAATTGATCATCGAGTTTTTGACCGTCGTACCCTCTCCATTATGCTCCAACCGATTCTTGTAAAAATCCATCTCGTTCTGCCAGAAGATCTTTTTGGTCAAAGGCACCGTAAAGTTAAGACGCACCCCATAGCGCTGATAAAGACTTGCATTCACAGTACCCATATAATAGTATTTGCCAACGTTCGTCACATACGAAGTAATCCGGTGGTTATCGAAATGATAGTAAGGCTCGATTGTCAAGAAGTTCAGGATATGAAATCCCAGTTCGAGTTTTTGATACATCGCCGTTTTCAGGTTCGGATTTCCGACATTCCATGTCAACGAATCGGATGCCGTCACAAACGGGGTCAACTGATCCATCGACGGATAATCTGCAAATGTATGATACTTTGCCACGATATTAAATTTTGGGCTTGGTATATATTGCAGGTTAAAATAGGGCAAGAATACATGCATATTGCGTGAGCTCCCCGAATACTCCTGATGATACGTTTCAAGAATACCGCCTCCTTTCATTTTCCACTGTTTCAATGGCTGATAGCTTACATACAAAGAGAAACGGTTTTTCAATTCGTTGTACGTAAATGATGCCCCCGAAAATTTGTTTGTATTGTTCTGATTTTTCAATCCATAACCGGCCTCTACCGACAGCAGCGGAGAGAATTGATAGGTATAGCCCACATTAAACCGAAGATAATCGTTCGATTTGTCAATATAACTGAGCGACGAGAAATTATCCTGCGCATACCAGTTATTCGAGACTCCTTTACCAAAAGCATATCTCAAATCGGACGTAAGGGTGCTTTTTTCACCAAACTTGCCATTATAAGTCACCGTCATAGTCATATTGTTATTATGACCCTGTGTCCATGTCTCGGATGAGCTGCGACTCAGAAAGCTTCCATTCATCGAGTTGGTCAGATTATTGACAAATTTATCATTCTGACGATCGCCACTCCAGCTAACTTCGGCGGACACCGTATGATTTTTACTCAACGCGTAATCGCCTCCCAAACTTGCATTACCATTTGCATCTTTCATCCGCCCATTCGGATGATCGAAATTGAACGGATCGGAAGTGGTGGTGACGTTTCCATATTGTTTTACATAATCCATCGGTATCTGCAAATTATTTCCATATCCCCAGCCCGACATGTATATATTCATTTTTTTATAGGTATACGTAAAATTGAGGTTCCCATAATCCTGGACAAACCGTTGCGTACCGTTGTTTCCCGCCACATCAAAAAAGGAGGTATTACCAACATAAAAATCGGCTCCCGAATAATCCTTCTTGAGCACGATATTAATCACAGCGTCATAACCGTCAGTAGCATATTTTCCCACAGGATCCTTGATTACCTCAACCCGCTCTATTCGATCCGGCGAAAGGGTTTTTGCCATCTGTTGATCCTTTTCCACGCCATCTACCAAAATGAGGACTTTGGCACTTCCATTTACACTGATCGATTTGTTATACCGGTTGTAATTCACTCCGCTTAATTTACCCAAAAGTTCTTGCGACGTTGCCGTACCGGCTCTCATCTCTTTCGTAATAGCAAACACATCCCGGTCTATTTTATTCTGACGCGCACTTCCCTTTACCGAAACCTCCTTAAGTTGCTTCGAATCTTCATCCATCAGAAGAGTCCCAAGATTCCGATCTTTAAACGTCATCTCAAAATCCCTGTATCCCAGATAGCGAATACGAACCTTGCCGGTTCGGGCAGGCGGGGTAATCTCAAAATAACCTTTCGAGTCGGTGATACATCCGCCCAATAAGCTATCCCTCGCCGACAACAACTCAACAGTTGCAAACTCTATGGGTTGCTTGGTCTCGCGATCCTTCACGGTTGCCGAAATATCCGCTGCACTCTTTGCCGAAACCGAAACCAAACATACACACAACAAGGCTAATGCCGAAAAAACTCTCTTTTTACCTAACATAAATCGTGGATTTTAAAATTTGAATATCGATCTCGCCGACCAGAAATCCAATTTTTACATTTAAACTAAGACAATACGCTACGTTCTCGCCGCTCTCCTTCCCCACACAAGCATCAACCCAGCAGCCCCAAGCCGATCTGACCCGCAAAAACAAAGCCCGACCACCCAGGTGTATTATTGTATTAATACACTGCAAAGATATGGTGGATTTTTAATTCGTCAATATATAATCTTTATTGTTAACATATTTTAATATTAAAATATCCGGCATCCGCCCCATATCCAATTGGTTTTATGTATATTACAACCAAATAAAATCACACTAAATTCCTCCTATCCTCAATGTTCTTTTGCGTCAACCTCCATTTACAACAATCATTAGGATGACATTTCGACACAAATATCGCCCCAATACGTTAAAAGAAAGCCGCAAAAACAAAAAAAGAAAGGAGGTGATTGTATCGCAATTTTTTTTTTGTACCTTTGCACGGTTTTTAATGTCAAATCTGAAGTGGGAAAATTCGATGCTTATATCATACCGCTAAAATCATTACGAGCAGGCAATCATACTTTTGAATACCAGCTCGACAATGACTATTTTACAAAGATAGACAGCCCGGAGGTTCGCAAAGGCGACATACAAGCTCAGGTTATTGTCAAAAAAACCGGCAACGCTTTTGAACTCACCTTCAATTTGGAGGGATACGTGATACTTTCATGCGACCGTTGCTTAGACGACATGGAGCAACCCCTCTCTTGCAAAGAAAAACTATGCGTGAAGCTTGGCAAAGATTTTTCTGACGAAGACGAGGGCGTAATTGTTCCGGAAGAAGAAGGAGAGATAAATATCTCGTGGTTTTTGTACGAATTTATTGCCCTTTCAATACCCATTAAACACGTACATGCTCCGGGCAAATGCAACAAAGCGATGTCGACGAAACTTCGCAAACACAAAGCACGGGACACAGAAGATGAAGAAGACGAGAGTCTTGACGAGAGTGAAAATTTAACTGACAACGAAGAAAGCGGCAATGATCCCCGCTGGGACAAGTTGAAAGACATATTCGATAACGATTAAAATATTTAGAAAATGGCACATCCTAAAAGAAAACATTCGAAACAACGCACAGCAAAAAGACGTACTCACGACAAAGCCGTTGCTCCGACTTTAGCAGTTTGCTCCAACTGTGGTGCTATGCACATTTATCATACAGTGTGCGGCGCTTGCGGTTACTATCGTGGCAAATTAGCTATTGAAAAACTGGCTACCGTTTAAATTGTCGTTTGTCATTGTGCAGACAAAAAAGAATTTGCCCTAAAACAATGTTGTTTTTAGGGCGAATTTTTTTCACTAACTACAGAACAAATGAAAAAAATACACGCAAAAATAACCGGCATGGGAGCTTATGTTCCCGATTACATTCTGACCAACGATGAATTGTCGCAAATGATGGACACTTCAGACGAATGGATTATGTCCCGTATTGGCGTAAAAGAACGTCACATCCTTAAAGAAGAAGGACTCGGCACATCCTACATGGCAGCGAAAGCCGTAAAAGAACTCCTCAAAAAGACCAACACCAACCCGGAAGAGATTGACGCTCTAATTTGTGCAACAGTTACTCCCGATCATATGTTTCCTTGTACGGCTGTATTAACTGCCGAACGGGCTGGCATTAAAAATGCATACACATACGATCTGAATGCAGCTTGTTCAAGCTTCACATTCGGATTGACCTCGGCCGCCACATTGGTCGAATCGGGTCGATACAAAAAAGTAATTTTGGTAGGCGCCGATAAGATGTCCTCTTTTGTGGATTACACCGATCGTAAAACAGCGCCCATCTTTGGCGATGGCGCAGGTGCTGTTTTGCTTGAACCAACAGAAGAAGAAATCGGATTTATCGACAGCAAACTGTACTCGGACGGCATCGGATATCCCCACCTCAACCTGAAAGCAGGCGGATCGGCTATTCCCCCTACACACGAAACTATCGACAACAAAGAACACTATATCTATCAGGAAGGACAAGTTGTATTCAAACACGCGGTGAGCAAAATGGCCGACGTATCTGTTGAAATAATGGAACGCAACAACCTGAGCCACGACGACATTGCATGGGTAGTACCTCATCAGGCCAACCTTCGCATTATCGACGCGGTGGCCAACCGCATGGGTGTAGACAAAGAGAAAGTGATGGTCAATATTGAAAAATATGGCAATACCACTTCTGCAACCTTACCCTTGTGCCTCAACGAATGGGAACCTAAACTACACAAAGGCGACAAGATTATCTTGGCTACCTTTGGTGCCGGCTTCTGCTGGGGTGCCGCCTACATTATCTGGGCATACGACGGAAAAGAATCATAACGAACCAACGAGCAGCCTCCGGCTGCTTTCAATAATTCAACATTAGTTTTATGAATATCGTCAGAAATGATATTGATGCAGTAAATGCAACAGTGACCGTACAGGTCAGCAAGGCTGATTACGCCGAGAAGGTGGAAAAAACCCTGAAAGAGTACAAACGCAAAGCAAATGTTCCGGGATTTCGTCCGGGCATGGTACCTGTAGGTTTATTGAAAAAGATGTATGGCAAATCCATCCTGGCCGAAGAGGTAAACAAAGTGATGAGCGATGCGCTGAACAACTACCTGAAAGAAAACAATGTCAATATTTTAGGAGAATTACTTCCTAACGAAACCGATCAAAAACCAATTGATTTCGATACTCAGGAAGATTTTGAGTTTATGTTCGATATGGCCGTTGCTCCCGAATTTGACGTAACTCTCTCTCAAAAAGACAAAGTCGATTACTACGATATCACTGTTGACGACAAAATGATTGAAGATCAGATCAAAAATCATCAAGGTCGTCTGGGAAAACAAGCTCAGGTTGAAGAGGTTGCCGAAAAAGACATGATAAAAGGTAACGTTGCCGAAATATCCGACAGTGAAACTGCCATCAAGGTAGAAGATGCTGTTTTGATGCCATCTTACATCAAAGACGAAGCACAACAGGCAGCTTTCATCGGCAAGAAGGTCGGTGATGTTATCACTTTCAACCCTTCTAAGGCTTACACCAGCGAAGCCGAAATCGCCTCATTGCTGAAGATCTCGAAAGAGGCAGCACAAGAGATGACAAGCGATTTCACCTTCACCATTACTGAAATTACCCGTTTTGAAGAACATGCAGTCGATCAGGAGCTATTCGACCTGATTTACGGTAAAGACGCGGTAAAAACCGAAGAAGAATACCGCGAAAAAGTGATTGCCGAAATCAAAGAGATTCTGGACGAAAACAGCTTCTATCGTTTCTCGGACGATGCCCGTGTTGCTTTACTCAAAAAGCTTGATGGCATTGCATTCCCCGAAGCATTCCTGAAACGCTGGGTGTTGGAAACTAACGAGAAAGTAACCGCAGAACAACTCGACGCTGATTTCTCTCAAATGTTGGATGCATTGAAATGGCAATTGATCCGCAACAAAATTGCCACTACCAACGATGTTAAAGTGGAAATGGAAGATGTAGAAGCGTATGCTCAGAAGGTATTGAAAGCGCAATACGCTCAATATGGCATCACCAATTTCCCCGATGATTTACTTGCCGAATATGCAAAAGAATCGTTGAAAAAACAGGGAACCGCTGAGAAGTATTTCGAACACGTACTCGAAAACAAAGTAACGGAAATAGTAAAAGGTGCCGTAAAACTCAACACAAAGAGTATCTCTTTAGACGAGTTCAACAAACTCGGAAGAGCTTAAAACAGCAACTGTTCATAATTGAAAAGCGGGAGATATTCGATGAATATTTCCCGCTTTTTATTTTGTTTCGGAAAGAGTATCAGAAAAAACTTTTCACCGCAATAAAGACGAACGCGGCTCCATACACAATCAGAAAATAGCCCCGCTCCCGCTTGGGCATATACGGAGGCTCATCCAGATTGAGCCGTTTCATCACCTTCGGGGCGAACATTTCCATTAGCAGGAAGCAACAGGCACCCGACAACAGCCCCACAACCATACCTCCGACAATATCGAGCGGAAAGTGCACTCCAAGATACACCCGTGAATAAGAGGTCAAAATAGCCCACAGAAACAAGGCGATGCTTATATGGCGATTGCGCAGCAGAAGACTCATAAATATGGCCGCCCCAAACGTATTGGCAGCGTGAGATGAGACGAAGCCATACATTCCGCCTTTATAATTATTAACGATATGCAGTAGATTCATCACGGAAGGATCGTGCGTGGGTCGCAAACGACAAACCACCGGTTTTATAATGGAAGAGGCTATATTATCGGCCAGAGCAACTGTCAAAGCGAGAAAGAAAATATACCACAATGTCTTTAATCCGTTATCCTTGGCCAACAGCAGCAACAGTACTACCCCAAAAACAATAGGCAAAAACTGGCCGGAGAGGGACCAGAAAAACCCGTCGAGCCATGAATTATGGTGCTGATTTATAAGCAACAATAAATTTTTATCCCACTCCATGAGTGGCGCTGGTAAATACATAAAGCTAATGCTTTGAATTGGTTAATGTTAGAATATGCAAAGATAAGAAAAAAGGGAACATTTCTGTTCCCTTTTATAAAGACATTTTAAATTCGAGCCGTTAGCCAAAGCGTTTCGGCGAGAAATTATTCCAAAACAATCAAGTCGGTACCTTCCAGTACAGAGTCGCCTTTGTTTACATTGATGGCAACTACTTTACCTTCGTGGTCGGCGTTGATGGCATTTTCCATCTTCATAGCTTCGAGCATAGCCACTTTCTGACCTACCTTCACTACATCACCGACTTTAACATCGATTTCGAGGATAATACCTGGCAGCGGCGATTTGATAGCACCGGCAACACCGGCAGCAGCTTTCGGGCTAGCTACAGGAGCAGCGGCAGCTACAACCGGACGAACAATAACCGGAGCAGCTTTTTCAACTTTCTCCATTTCCACCTGATAAGCTTCGCCGTTCACTTCAACTTCTGCAACGAAGTCTTCCACTTTGTTGATAACAACTTTGTAGTCCTTACCAGCTATTTTATATTTATATTCTTTCATGATGAATAATTTTTCTGTGTGATGACTATTTCTTTACGTTGTAAGGTTGGCGCATTGAAAAAGCTTTGGAGCTCCATGGCGAGTAGCTGAAAGTTTCGTGTTTGATAGTCAAAACGTTGCTTTCCACGTCATGTACTTCGTCGGCCATTTCGTGCAATGCCAAACCGATAGCAGCATAAACCGCTTCGTCAATTGTTACTTTCTTTTTCATTTTGAATAGGAATTAAATGAAAATTAAAGTGGAATATTACCGTGTTTTTTCAACGGATTGGTTACTTTTTTGGTAGCCAATTGCGACAACGCACGGATGATACGGAAACGGGTGTTACGCGGTTCGATTACATCCTCGATATAGCCATATTTAGCAGCATTGAAAGGATTGCAGAACAAATCGTTGTATTCTTTCTTCTTTTCTTCTGCAATTGCTTTTTGTGCTTCAGGATCTTCAACAGCTTTGATTTCTTTGCTGTACAATACTTCAACAGCACCGTCGGCACCCATTACTGCAATTTCGGCAGAAGGCCAAGCGTAGTTAAGGTCACCACGAAGTTGTTTACAGCTCATCACGATGTGAGAACCACCGTACGATTTACGCAATGTAACTGTTACTTTAGGTACAGTAGCTTCGCCGTAAGCGTAAAGCAATTTAGCACCGTGAAGAATTACACCGGCATATTCCTGACCTGTACCCGGCAAGAAGCCCGGAACGTCGACCAGAGTAACCAAAGGAATATTGAAAGCGTCGCAGAAACGAACGAAACGACCTGCTTTACGCGAAGCGTTGCTGTCCAATACACCGGCCAATACTTTCGGCTGGTTAGCCACGATACCAACAGACTTACCATTGAAACGGGCAAAACCTACGATGATATTGCGGGCGAAGTCGCGGTGAATTTCGAGGAATTCGCCGTTATCGATGATAGCACCGATTACTTCGTACATATCGTAAGGCTTGTTGGGATTGTCAGGAATGATTTCGTTCAACAAATCTTCCAGACGATCAATAGGATCTTCACAAGGAACAACCGGAGACTCTTCCATATTGTTTTGAGGAAGGAAGCTAACCAGGTGACGGATCAACTCAACACCTTCTTCTTCGGTATCGACAGCAAAGTGAGCAACACCCGATTTGGAAGCGTGAACGCTTGCACCACCGAGTTGTTCCTGAGTTACATCTTCACCGGTAACGGTTTTTACCACTTTCGGACCGGTAAGGAACATGTAGCTGCTACCTTTAGCCATGATATTGAAGTCGGTAAGAGCCGGAGAATATACTGCACCACCGGCACAAGGACCGAAGATGGCAGAGATCTGAGGAACAACACCCGAAGCAAGAATGTTACGTTGGAAAATTTCAGCATAACCTGCCAAAGCATTGATACCTTCCTGAATACGAGCTCCACCCGAGTCGTTGATACCGATAACCGGAGCGCCCATTTTCATGGCTTGATCCATTACTTTACAGATCTTCAACGCGAGAGTTTCCGACAAAGAGCCACCGAATACGGTGAAATCCTGAGCGAAAACATAAACCAAACGACCGTTGATGGTACCCGAACCGGTTACCACACCATCGCCGAGGTATGTTTCTTTATCGATACCGAAGTTGGTACAACGGTGTTTTACGAACATATCGAATTCTTCGAAACTACCTTTATCCAACAGCATGTCGATACGCTCGCGCGCTGTGTATTTTCCCTTTTTGTGTTGCGAATCAATACGTTTTTGACCACCGCCAAGACGAGCTTGTGCGCGCAAGTCAATAAGTTCTTGCACTTTAGTGAGTTGATTGCTCATAATTAATAATATTAAAATTAAAGACCACTCCTTCCCCAAAAGGAGAAAACCAGGAAACCGATCGTTAAGTCAGATTTGCTCCCTCTCCTAGTGAGAGGGCTGGGGAGAGGTTTTCCGTTGATATTTATTTGTTCGGATTTTCGCAAAGTTCAGTCAGAACACCGAAAGTTGATTTCGGGTGAAGAAATGCGATATTAAGACCTTCAGCACCTTTACGAGGTTGTTTGTCGATCAATTGAATGCCATCTTCAGCCAGTGTATTGAGCTGATCCTGCAAACCTTCAACAGCAAATGCGATGTGTTGAACGCCTTCGCCTCTTTTTTCGATATACTTACCGATAGGGCCTTCCGGATCTGTCGATTCGAGCAGTTCGATTTTAGTCTGACCGATTTTAAAGAAAGCGGTTCTTACTTTCTGTTCGGGAACTTCTTCGATAGAATAGCATTTGGTGCCTAACATTTTTTCGTAGTAAGGAATCACAGCATCGAGACTCTTAACGGCAATCCCAATGTGTTCAATGTGTGAAGGTTGCATAATTGTTATGGTTAAGTTTGATTTGATTTATAGAAAAATTTCTTTATTTCATTTTTCAATGCGCAAAGTTACTGGAATAATTATACACCGCCTAAAAAGTCAGGGAGTTTTTCACCCCGCCGAGTGCTAAATTTTATAAAATTCACTTCTTTTTCCACACACAATCTAACAAACTCATTTCAAAACCATTACAACGACACAAACGAAGCAACACTTTGATAGCAGCAGCTCTCATTACATCGAAACTTAGGCACCGTACAGCCCATTTCACTGCCATTTTCACAGCAAACGCCCCTCATTCTTGAATAAAAAAAAACTTTCCTTACCTTTGCAATCCGAAACGAATAATTGCTGCATTGTTTTTCCAAAACAGGCTATTCGGTTAAGAACAATTCACACTAACATAATTGAGATTGATAATGAAAAAGATGACACTGCTGATGGCACTTTGTCTGAGCTGCACATTTGCATTTGCTCAGGAAGCGACCAAAGAGAAAAAAGACAGCGTTGGTTTTGTCTTTACGACAGTCAAAGCCAACAAAATCACCTCCGTAAAAAATCAAGCCAGCTCGGGTACCTGCTGGAGTTTCTCGGGTCTCGGATTCCTCGAATCGGAGTTGTTGCGCATGGGCAAACCCGAGTACGACCTCTCCGAGATGTTTGTAGTACACCACAATTATCAGGACAAAGCACAAAAATATGTCCGCATGCACGGTAAAATTAATTTTGCCGGCGGTGGATCGTTTGCCGACGTATTCGACTCGTTCAAAGATTACGGCGCTGTACCCGACACCGTTTTGCGCGGTTTGAACTATGGAGAAGAGAAACACCGCCACGGAGAGCTGGATGCCGTAACATCGGCCTATGTCGATGCAATTATCAAAAACCCCAACAAACATCTTTCGACAGCTTGGTTCGAGGGCTTCAAAGGCATTCTGAATGCCTATCTGGGTACCATTCCCGAAGAGTTCACCTATAATGGAAAGAAATATACTCCGAAATCTTTTGCCACATCGTTGGGCCTAAACATGGAAGATTACGTTTCTATCACCTCGTTTACCCATCATCCGTTCTACACCAAGTGTACGGTAGAAGTTGAAGACAACTGGCGTTGGGAAGAGTCGTACAACGTACCGCTCGACGAGATGATGGCCATCATCGACAATGCCATCAACAACGGGTACACCGTAGCGTGGGGCGCCGATGTGAGCGAAAAAGGATTTACCCGTCAGGGAATCGGCGTTATTCCCGATGTCGATCCGAAAAAAGCACCTGCAGGTACCGACGAAGCCAAATGGATCGGGTTGAGCACGAAAGAAAAAGAGGACATGTTGTACAAAGTAACCGGTCCGGCAAAAGAGAAAGAGATTTCGCAAGAGTTGCGCCAGAAAGGTTTCGACAACTACGAAACTACCGACGACCATGGCATGTTGATCTTCGGTATTGCCAAAGACCAGAAAGGCAACAAATACTACATGATTAAAAACTCATGGGGTACCGACAACAAATACAAAGGCATCTGGTATATTTCGGAAGCTTTTGTAAAATACAAAACAATCAACTACTCGGTACACAAAGATGCTATTCCAAAGGAGATTCGCAAAAAAATCAATGTAAAATAACTATTTACATAGTACTCATTTTCGCGGGATGGTCATTGATCATCCCGTTTTTTTTCTCAAAATCTATTTATCATGAACATTTATCCGGATTATTCCGTCAGACAGCTGGCTATAGCAGATGCTTCGTCCGTACAAGATTTATGCGAACGATGTTCCGATTTCTTTCTCCTCACCGAAGGACAACCCGCCGATGAACATGCAGGTAGGGAGATTCTGTGTGGACTACCTCCGGGAAAACACATAGATGATAAATTTGTGCTGGGCGTATTCGACAACACGAAGATGCTAATTGCCGTCATTGAATTGATTCGCGACTACAAAATACCCGGAGAATGGACCTTGGGACTGCTTTTACTGGACAAGCAACACAGAGAAGCCGGACTGGGCGGGCAGTTACACGAATTTACAAAAACTTTTATTACCCAAAAAGGCGGGCATACTATTCGTCTTGGAGTGGTGGAAGAAAATAAAAAGGCTCTTGGATTCTGGCAAAAAATGGGCTACACAGAAACGGAACAAACTTCGGTTTGCTACGGGCGGAAGACACACATTTTGCATTACATGCAAACCCCATGCAACAGCACCCAAAGGCTTTGAGACAACAATCCGTCTCATTACACAGCAAATCTTTCTTCACAGACTCTTATGAGCCTGTTTTTATTTTAAAACCATTGCACTTTCCTCTTTTGTTCTCACTTACACGTAAAAGATTCACATCGCTCCAGCTTTTTCTACAAAAACTCTTCTCGATTGAATTCCAACTCCACTCCAACTGAGGATCAAATGATCTCTGAGGACGATAAAAACTATCTCATAGATTTTGTATCTTTGCATTCCGAAATTTAGTAGCCGGGATACTTGCTGCGGTTACACCATTCAACAATCACTCGATTAAACAAAGAGACATGTCTAAGAACTTCAAAAGAACATTGATTACCACCGCTTTGCCCTATGCAAACGGGCCCGTCCACATCGGCCACTTAGCCGGAGTTTATGTACCAGCCGACATTTATGCACGTTATATGCGGCTCAAGGGCGAAGAGGTAGTCATGATCGGCGGTTCGGACGAACACGGGGTGCCCATCACCATCAAGGCACGCAACGAGGGCATTACTCCGCAACAAGTGGTGGATCGTTACCACACCATTATTAAAGATTCGTTCAAGGAGTTCGGCATCACCTTCGATGTCTATTCACGTACCTCCTCGGAAATTCACCATAAAACCGCTTCCGACTTTTTCAAAATTTTGTACGACAAAGGAGAATTTATTGAAAAAACATCAGAACAATATTACGACGAAGAAGCCAAACAGTTTCTGGCCGACCGCTACATCACCGGCAAATGTCCGCACTGCGGCAACGAACGCGCTTACGGCGACCAGTGCGAAGCGTGCGGCACCTCGCTCAGTCCGCTCGACCTGATTGAACCTAAATCGGCCATCAGCGGAAGCGCTCCGGTATTGAAAGAGACCCGCCACTGGTACCTGCCGCTCGACAAACACGAGCCTTGGTTGCGCGAATGGATTCTCGAAAACCACAAAGAGTGGAAAGCCAACGTATACGGACAGTGTAAATCGTGGTTGGATATGGGCTTGCAACCCCGCGCCGTGAGCCGCGACCTCGACTGGGGCGTTCCCGTACCGGTAGAAGGTGCAGAAGGAAAGGTGCTCTACGTATGGTTCGATGCTCCTATCGGCTACATCTCCAACACCATCGAGATGTGCGAAAAAGAGCCGGAGAAATACGGCAACTGGGAAAAATGGTGGAAAGATCCCGAAACCAAGCTGGTGCATTTTATCGGCAAAGACAATATCGTATTCCACTGTATCGTCTTCCCGTCGATGCTGAAAGCAGACGGAAGTTACATTTTACCGGAGAATGTTCCGGCCAACGAGTTTTTAAACCTCGAAGGAGACAAAATATCGACCTCCCGCAACTGGGCGGTTTGGTTGCACGAATACCTGCAGGATTTTCCCGGCAAACAGGATGTGTTGCGCTACGTGCTCACTGCCAACGCTCCCGAAACCAAGGACAACGACTTTACCTGGAAAGATTTTCAGGCACGCAACAACAATGAATTAGTGGCCATCTTTGGCAACTTCGTGAACCGCGCATTGGTATTGACCCACAAATATTTTGACGGCAAAGTACCTGCTTCCGGCGAAGCGACCGACTACGACCGCCAGACACTGCAAGAGTTCAAGTCGGTACAGGCAGAGATGGAGAAACTACTCGCAATGTACCGTTTCCGCGATGCACAAAAAGAGGCGATGAACCTTGCCCGCATCGGCAACAAATACCTGGCCGACATGGAACCTTGGAAGTTAGCCAAAACTGACATGACCCGCGTGGCCGCCATTATGAATCTCAGCCTGCAGATCACGGCCAATCTGGCCATCGCTTTCGAACCGTTCCTGCCCTTCTCGGCACAAAAGCTGCGTGAGATGATCGGTATGCCGGAATGCAGCTGGGAGCACCTCGGCCATTTCAATCTGTTGGAAGAGGGTCATCAACTGAATGAACCGACTCTGTTGTTCGAAAAAATAGAAGACAGCGTAGTGGAAGCGCAGGTGCAAAAGTTGCTCGACACAAAAAAAGCCAACGAAGCAGCTGCCTACAAGGCCAATCCGGTGAAAGAGAATGTGGCTTTCGAAGATTTTATGAAAATGGATATTCGCGTAGGTACCGTGCTCGATTGCCAGAAAGTGCCCAAGGCCGATAAACTGTTGCAGTTCCGCATTGCCGACGGCCTGGAAGAACGCACCATCCTCTCGGGCATTGCCAAATATTATCCTAACCCCGAAGAGCTGATCGGGACACAGGTTTGCTTTATTGCCAACTTCGAGCCCCGCAAGTTGCGCGGTATTATGAGCGAAGGAATGATTCTTTCGGCCGAAGATGCTGACGGCAAACTGGTGTTGATCCAACCGAGAATGAAAGTAACCAACGGTGTTGAAGTAAAATAAAATTGCAGAACGCAAATCACGCAAATTATCGCAAATATCATCTATCTATTTGTGGTAATTTGCGTTCCCGTTTTTTCGGAATTGCGTCATTTGCGTTCACCCAAATTATATGCGTAAACTCAAAATAGACGAACTGAACCGCCTCTCGACCGAAGAGTTCAAGCAGGCTGACAAACTGCCGCTGGTAGTAGTGCTCGACAACGTGCGCAGTCTGCACAACGTCGGGTCGGTATTCCGCACCTCTGATGCTTATTTGGTGGAAGCCGTTTACCTTTGCGGTATCACCTCCACCCCACCCCATGCGGAGATACACAAGTCGGCGCTGGGAGCCGAGTTTTCCGTCGACTGGAAATATTTTGAACAGACACTGGATGCCGTGGCGCAACTCCAAGCCGAAGGCTACACCGTTTTCTCCATTGAACAAGCGCAGGGAAGCACCATGCTCACCGATCTTCAATTAGACCCGAACGGCAAATATGCCGTAATTCTCGGTCACGAAGTGAAAGGTGTACAGCAGGAGGTGGTAAATGCCAGTGACGGCTGCATCGAGCTGCCGCAATACGGCACCAAACATTCGCTCAATGTTTCGGTTACCGCCGGCATTGTTATCTGGGAGTTTTTCAGAGGACTAAACAAGCTCTATATTGCTTAACGAGAAATTAACCAAAGGTCACATGATTACGGACAAGCACTTTAAAAGTTCAACAGAGATAAAGAAAGGGAAATGAAAAAATCAAATCCCTTTCCTGCTTGTAAATACACTCTCTCAGAACGACTTTTTTATTGGACTTTCAATTCTCCATTTCTAAATCCAAACTGACTGCAAGTTGCTTTCACTTTGATTGTACTTCCTGCTTTAATATCCGGCAAATTTTCTTCTACCACTTGTTGTTCTACCGAAGTCTGCGATGTATATTTCAATTCTTTTACCACATTCCCATCCACACTAATTTTTATTGTCTTGATATAGTGAGAAGTAGGGTCTTTGACCTTATGCACAACGACAATTTTCAATTTCCCTTCATTATAAGTAACTGTAACACTTTTAGGTGGATGTGCCATTAATGAAATCGAAAAAATCGAAAAGAAAACAACCAATACAATTCCTTTTTTCATAACTATTAAAATTAAAAAATTTATATTGAAAAGATAATTGCAAATATAGATGCAAAAAAAAGATTTTGATACCATTGACTCCCAATTCTTTTCAATAACATCACCTTGATCCATGGCTTAATAAGGGGAAGGTAACCTATATCCATTTCCTCACTCAAAACCTCTTTTAAACGCTAAAACGGAATTATTCGGGCTAATCCTTATAACTCCGTTTTCTATTTACAGTCAAACTTATTTCTCAGTGTTTTTTTGTTGTTCTGCCTTATAAATAGTATGCAGCAACCCGTCCACCAATCCGAAGGTCAGCACATAAATTTGCTGGATGCCTGTCAGGTCGGCAATGTGCAGAAAAATCTCTGAAGCGGGAATAATCACATCTGCCCGGTCGGGATTAAGCTCGAACGGGTCATACGATCCTCCACATGGCTCTCGTAAATAGTGCGGGCAGTATGTCCAATGCCAAGATACACCAGTCGGCGCTGGGAGCCGAGTTTCCCGTCGACTGGAAATACAAAGCCTTCTTTTGTCGTATTTCCAGTTTTACATAGTAACAATAATCCAATATACAATTAAGGGAAGGCTATACACGACAAAAGAGCACCACACCTTATAGCATCTTCGGTAAACAATAAGTTGAATCAGGGCATAAACTACATGCAATATGGCTGTGTAAAAGACTAAAAGCAAACCGACAGCAGGATTTAATAAATAAATCACCGACGACAAAGTAAACAGTATGCCAAAGGCAAACATTATGATTGCCTTATAAAAGAAGCGAAGAGGACTTACATCAAGAGGAAGTTCCTGATGCTGTTTTTTTGCAGATTCTCCGATTTTAATTTTAGATCCCCGGGTGAAATGAAATAGATTACTGCAAATTTCAAAAATACCATATACCAACAAAACAACTACAAACGTATTCATCGTCATTCAATTAAACAAAAGATTAGTGATGCAAAGTAACATTGTTGGTGTCAAACTTTGGTTACCATAGGGTAACAAATCATTTCTTCGCAATATTTCTTCTGATACGGCTCAACGATTGTGGAGTAACCCCGACAAAGGAAGCTATAAAGTATTGAGGAATACGTTGTTGTAGATGACTGTATGCACTGATAAAATTCAGATATAATTCTTCCGCAGAGTTAGTATGCATTGCAACAACATGACGAAGCACATTGTTGAACACCTCTTCTGACAACAATCTCCCAAAGCGTTCCCCCACGCTTATTTGACTATAAAACAGTTGCATATTACTATACGAAATAGCTATTATCGTGGTTTCTTCAATAGCTGCTATCTGTTTTATCGAGGGTTGTCTGCCATAAAAGCTTTCATAATCACATACAAATTCATTTTCTGCACTGAAATAGATCGTTTTCGCTACTCCGTCTTCATCAAAAATGGAATGTCTTAGCAATCCGTTTCTGACAAAAGCAAAGCTATTACAAATCAAACCGGGCTTAAGCAAACAGCCATTTTTTGGAATAATTTTTATCTCAAAGTGGTTATTAATCCATTCGATATCATTGGTGTTCAAATGAACATATCGTTCAATGGCATTGATTAAATTCTGCATAGGCTCTCTCTTTGTAAACTAAGAATCAGTCCAAAAATATGAAAATAGTATGATTATTCCTATTCCGTCATCTTTTCTGCGAAATAAAACCGATGGAATCAACCAAAGTACGCATATCCTCACCCGCTTTTCTTCCTTTCTCTGCCTTATAAATAGTATGCAGCAACCCATCCACCAATCCAAAGGTCGGCACATAGATCTGCTGGATGCCCGTCAGATCGGCAATGTGCAGAAAGATCTCTGAAGCAGGAATAATCACATCTGCCCGGTCGGGATTAAGCTCGAAACGGGTCATACGTTCCTCCACCGTCAACTGCTTCATATCACTATACATTTCCTGTAACCGGTCAATATCCAACACATCACCCTTCTTCAGGTTCGCAAGTTTGTGTAGTTTATTGATATTTCCGCCCGAGCCGATGATTTCCACTAATGAATATTGACGCTTGACGGTCTGTAAAAAATCGTTCATCCGCTCCAGTTCGCCTCCAACCACTTTGTTGCGCAACATCCGAATCGTTCCGATATTGAACGATGCCGACTCGACTAATTTTCCTCTGGAGATAACCGAGAGCTCGGTACTACCGCCGCCTACATCGACATAGAGGTAATTCCCATTGCGATCGATACGATCCTCCACATGGCTCTCGTAAATGGTGCGGGCTTCTTCCGTGCCGTCGATAATTTCGATATCGAGTTCCGCTTTTTCCTTCACAGCGGCTACCACTTTGGCGGCATTGCGGGCTTCACGCATGGCTGCCGTTGCACAGACCCGGTAGCATTCCACCTCGTAAACCGCCATCAGGTGACGAAATGCTTTCATCACCTTAACCAGCTTCCTGATTCTTTTATCCGTGATTTTCCCTACCGAGTAGGTGTCCTCTCCCAGACGCAACGGCACTCGCAGCAGCATCAGCTTCTTGAAAGAGAGACCTCCGTCATCTTCGGTCACTGCCGAAATAAGCAGACGAACGGCGTTGGAACCGATATCGATTGCTGCAATTTTTTGTTCCTCCATGTTCTATAATTTACAACACAAAGTAAACAAAAAAATATTATCAAAAGGTTACGTTTCGATTGAGATTTCCCTACAATCACGTTGATTTACTGATTCATTTCCGCTAACAGAAAACAAAAACGGGAATGTAACATCTGTGTCACATTCCCGTTTTTGTTATTGGGCTGCCGGAGGAGCTTTGGGCTTTTTCCGGTCATTGAAAGATCGCTTGTTCTTATTCTTACCATCCCCGCCGCTTCTCTCCCCGGAGGAACGATGCCCGAACGGGCGTCTCTTTCTGTTCGGGTCGTCCGTTCTCCATTCAGGAGTCGGGCCAAACGCTTCGGGCAACTGCAAGCGGGGCAACTCCATCTCGATCAATTGTTCGATACGCTGCATCTTCTGCATATCTTTCGGATTGACTAAGGTATAAGCCTCGCCTTCGGTATTGGCCCGGGCAGTACGTCCGATGCGGTGTACATAATCTTCGGCATCGTGTGGAACGTCGAAATTAATCACCATGTTGATCTCCTTGATGTCGATACCACGGCTGATAACATCGGTTGCCACCAGAATGCGGGTGCGTTTGGAACGAAAACCCATCAGTACATCTTCGCGTTGTTCCTGATCCAGATCGGACGAAATCCCGCGTGAAGCATATCCGTTTTTGCGCAAATCGCGCACAATTTCGTGCACTTTGCTTTTGGCAGAAGTAAAAATCAGGATGCTGGAATAATCGGGATGCCGATCGATAATCAGTTTCAGCGCGGCATTCTTTTGGGTATCGTGCGCCAGACACACGTGTTGCACCACTTTCTCGGCTGGTTTTGAAATCGCCAACGAGATTTCGGCCGGATCGACCAGAATTTTCTTTGCCAGCGACCGGATCTTCGGAGGCATCGTAGCGCTAAACATCAACGTCTCGCGCTGCTTGGGTATATAGGTAATAATCTTCTCTATATCGTCCATAAATCCCATGTCCAGCATCTTATCGGCTTCGTCAAGAACCAGATGCTCCAGATGTTTGAAATTACCATTGCCCATGGCAAGGTGAGAAATCAAACGGCCGGGCGTTGCCACAATAATATCGGCTCCGCCTTTTAGTGCATTTTCCTGTTGTGAATAATCGCCACCATCGCCACCGCCATACACGGCGGCAGAACCGATAGATGCAAAGTATGAAAAGCCTTGTATCTCCTGATTGATTTGGATAGCAAGTTCGCGCGTGGGAACAATAATCAATGTATTTGTACCATGCGAAGGTTTTTCTATCAGCTTGTGTAAAATGGGAAGTACAAAGGCCGCCGTTTTACCGGTACCCGTTTGCGCACATGCAATAATATCTTTGTTATCCAGTATTTTCGGAATAGCAAATTCTTGAATCGGAGTCGCCTCTTCAAATCCCATATATGAGATGGCATCGAGCAGGCTCTCATTCAAATTGAGTTCTGTAAACTTCATTAAATCTTTAATTTTCTAATAACTCCCAAAGGTACGCAAAAAGTAGGGAAGCAGAAAACCTATTCAATTGCATGGCAGAAGCCCCCCTCATATTTACATGACAAGTGAACATTAGAAAAAGGTCATGCAATAAAGTTCTCCCGAACTGATTATTTGTTGCGCTCATACCGTTATCATTCTGTTTTTTATCAAACTTTCCGTAAATTTGCACTCCGAAAACCTAAACTACAAAAAGAGCTGGATGTAACTATTTTAACCGCCCGGCTCTCAACCTCTATCGCTAATATGGAATACAATTTCAGGGAAATCGAGCAAAAATGGCAGGAGTTCTGGAAAGAACAGCAGACTTACAAAGTCGAAATCAACGATAAACCAAAATTTTACGTGTTGGACATGTTCCCCTATCCTTCGGGAGCAGGATTGCACGTCGGACACCCGCTGGGATATATAGCTTCTGATATTTACAGCCGTTTCAAACGCCAGCAGGGCTTCAATGTGCTGCACCCCATGGGCTACGATGCCTACGGTCTTCCCGCCGAACAGTATGCCATACAAACCGGTCAACACCCGGCCGTCACCACCGAAAAAAATATTACCCGCTACCGCGAACAGCTCGACAAAATCGGTTTTTGCTACGACTGGAGCCGCGAAGTGCGCACCTGCAATCCTGATTTTTACAAATGGACGCAGTGGGCATTTATCCAGATGTTCAACAGCTATTACAGCCTTCCCCCAACCCCCTCCACAAGAGGGGGAGCAAAGCCCATTTCGGAACTGGTTGCTCATTTTCAACAATATGGCACGGAAGGAGCAAATGCAGCTTGTGGAACAGAACTTTCGTTTACGGCTGCCGAATGGAATGCTAAAACAGAAAATGAGCAACGCGAAATACTGATGAACTACCGCATCGCGTACAAAGCCGATACGATGGTAAACTGGTGCCCGGCTTTGGGAACAGTACTTGCAAATGACGAGGTGAGTGAAGGTGTCTCCGTTCGTGGTGGCCATCCGGTAGAACAAAAAGTAATGAGCCAGTGGAGCCTGCGCGTTTCGGCCTACGCACAACGCCTACTCGACGGCCTCGATACCATCGACTGGACAGACTCGCTGAAAGAAACTCAAAAGAACTGGATCGGACGTAGCGAAGGGGCTGAAATTACATTCCACCTCTCCCCTAACCCCTCTCCACAGGCGAGGGGAACAAACCCTAAAGGCAATTTCAGGCCAACTACCAATGCACACAATTGGAAACTGCTTATAGAAATAGCAAAAGAATTACGGTCAAATCAGACTGATGCCGAAGCCATCCTTTGGGAGGAAGTAAGAGCCGGTAAAATTGGATATAAAATAAGAAGACAACACATTGTAGATGGATATATTGCCGACTTTATCAATCTTGAAAAAAATTTGATTGTTGAAATTGATGGTGGGGTTCATTTAACTGCAGAGCAGCAAAAAAGAGACGAGCAACGGACACAAATCCTTAATGATTTTGGCTTTACCGTAATTCGTTTTACAAATGAAGAGGTTAAGGCTAATCCAAAAAATATTGCTTCAAAAATAAAAGCAAAATTAGATGAACTCTCTTCAATGCAGATTGCCCCCCTCCCTTGTGGGGAGGGGTCGGGGGAGAGGTATGAAGCAGATCGGTTTACCGTTTTCACCACCCGCGCCGATACCGTGTTTGGAGTAACCTTTATGGTATTAGCACCCGAAAGTTCGCTGGTGGCTCAACTGACCACTCCAGAACAAAAACAAGCCGTAGCTGATTATTTAGTTGCCACAAAAAAACGTACCGAACGCGAACGTATCGCCGACAAACGGGTCAGCGGTGTCTTTTCGGGTTCGTACGCTATCAATCCCCTCACCGGCGATGCCATCCCGGTTTGGATCAGCGATTACGTACTGGCCGGCTACGGAACGGGCGCCATCATGGCGGTTCCCGCTCACGACTCGCGCGACTACGCTTTTGCCAGACATTTCGACTTGCCCATCGTTCCGTTGATCGAGGGTTGCGACGTGAGCGAAGAGAGTTTCGATGCAAAAGAAGGTATCGTTACCAACTCACCGGCTCCCGGCAAAGAGATGAACGGTGGCCTTGTTTTGAACGGCCTGACCGTGAAAGAAGCGATTGCCAAAACAAAACAATATATTGCCGAAAAAAATCTGGGCCGCGTAAAGGTGAACTTCCGCCTGCGCGACGCTATTTTCAGCCGCCAGCGTTACTGGGGCGAACCTTTCCCTGTTTACTACAAGGAGGGACAACCCTATATGCTCGATGAAAGCAAGCTACCGCTCGAACTGCCCGAAGTGGACAAATACCTGCCTACCGAAAAAGGCGAACCACCTCTCGGACGTGCACAAAATTGGGTTTATACTCCCCTTTCCTCGGGGGAGAGGTCTTACCCCCTCGAACTGAACACCATGCCGGGTTTTGCAGGTTCATCGGCCTACTACCTCCGCTACATGGATCCGCACAACGACAAAGCGTTGGTCGACAAAAATGTGGATGAGTACTGGCGCAATGTAGACCTCTATATCGGAGGAACGGAACATGCTACCGGTCACCTGATCTATAGCCGTTTCTGGAACAAATTTCTGTTCGACCTCGGCATCGTTTGCGAAGAAGAACCTTTCAAAAAGCTGATCAACCAGGGAATGATTCAGGGTCGAAGCAATTTTGTGTATCGCATCAAAGACACCAACACCTTTGTTTCACTGAATCTGAAAAGTCAATACGAAACAACACCAATTCACGTGGATGTCAACATTGTTTCCAATGACATTCTTGACATAGAAGCTTTCAAAAACTGGCATCCCGAATACAAGACAGCAGAATTCATCCTCGAAGACGGCAAATACGTTTGTGGCTGGGCTGTTGAGAAAATGTCAAAATCGATGTTCAACGTAGTGAATCCCGATGACATTGTGGAACGCTACGGTGCCGACACTCTGCGCCTCTACGAAATGTTCCTCGGCCCGCTCGAACAGTCGAAACCCTGGGACACCAACGGCATCGACGGCGTTCACCGCTTCCTGAAAAAGCTCTGGAGCCTCTTCTGGAAAGATAACACCTTGTTGGTTACGGATGTCGAACCGACTGCCGACGAGTTGAAGGCGCTGCACAAACTGCTGAAGAAGATCAAAGCCGATATCGAGAACTTCTCGTACAACACCTCGATCAGTGCCTTTATGATCTGCATCAACGAGCTTACGTCTCTCAAATGCAGCAAGAGAGCGATTCTCGAACCGTTGGTGGTAACGCTGGCTCCGTTTGCACCTCACATTGCCGAAGAGCTGTGGCACGCCCTGGGACACACCACTACCGTTTGCGATGCCCAATGGGTGGAAGCCAACGAGAAATATTTGGTCGAAAATACAGCCACCTATGCCATCTCTTTCAACGGAAAAGTGCGTTATCAGCTACAGCTGCCCGCCGATATGCCGACAGCCGAAGTGGAAGCCATTGTAATGACAGAAGAACAGTCGCAAAAATGGCTGGAAGGCAAGACCCCGAAAAAGGTGATCGTGGTGCCGAAGAAAATTGTAAATATCGTGCTGTAATTTTTATTTATCAAACAGAGATTAACGGGCTATTGCCAAAAGCAATAGCCCGTTAATCATAAACAACAACTACATTTGCCACAGAACTGATTGTCAACATGAAAAAACTAATTCTTTGTTCTATATTCGGCTTAATACTTTGCCTTCTCCTATATATTGGCGTTTTCAAACATGGCTTCAGCTATTTTACTGGCATTGGCACCCCATATAGCTATTTTCAAGCAAAGAAATCATGTCACGACAGTATCCTCACTTTCTATAAACCCGGGTTAGATGGATCTCCTGTTCCTGGAAATATGGATCTGAGTAAAGATAGTTTATTTAGAATTTATGGTTTCAAATGGGAGAATGATCCTATTCCTGAAGCAGCTAATTTTGTATTCGATTTATACAACTCAGTTATCAAAAAAGAGTTACTTCGAAGACTGGGGCAAAAGAAATGGAATGAGTACGAATACAAGTTGGATTCAATTGACAAACGAGAAGACGAAACTATAAAAGCACTATTCAAAACTGTACCGATAAAAAAATAGCGTTAAATTTTTCAAAATGTATCAACTGCATTTATGTAACAGACACAAAAAAGCCGTTTCGGAATCCGAAACGGCTTTTTTATTAAAAGTCAAGTTATTGACGAGTTTCTATTTCTTCTTTCAGATCTAGTTCATTTCCTGCTGCATCAATAAACGCATATTGAAGCAGACCGAATTCTTGTGAAGGTACTATTTTGTGGCTAAAACCGTACCGAAATTTCCATTTCCATTTCAAGGAATAGAATCCCGAATTGATATAGGCAGCCACGTAAGGATGCACTTTTAGAACAAACTGTTTGACGTGAAGTGTGTTTACCAGATAATCCAGTTTTCCTTCGAGGGTATCGGTAAACAAAATCGATGCTTTGATCTTGCCGCTTCCAAAACAGGTTGGGCAGGTTTCTTCCGTATCGACAAACATTGCCGGACGTACCCGTTGACGCGTTATTTGCATAACGCCAAACTTACTCAAAGGAAGTACGTGATGTTTTGCCCGGTCATTTTCCATCAGTTTTTCCACATGGTCGAACAACTGTTGACGGTGTTCGCTCCTTAACATGTCGATAAAATCGATGGCAATGATTCCGCCCAAATCGCGTAAACGCATCTGGCGTACGATTTCGTTCGCAGCGGCCATATTCACCTCCAGGGCATTATCCTCCTGGTTGTTATTGGCTTTCGAACGATTTCCGCTATTCACGTCAACCACATGCATAGCTTCTGTTTGCTCTATAATGAGGTAAGCTCCGCGTTTAAAGGTAACGGTCTTACCGAAAAGGGCTTTTATCTGCTTGGTAATCGAAAAATTGTCAAATATCGGCAATTTACCATCATACAGCTTGATAATATTTTTCTTATCTGGCGCTATCAGTTCGACATAATCGCGAACCTCAGCACACACCGCCTCGTCATTGATATGAATGCTTTCGAAATCGGGATTAAAAATATCCCGTATGATTCCGATGGTGCGTCCGATTTCTTCAAGGACAGGCGCTATACCTTTTGCTTTTTGTGTCTTGGCAACCGATTCTTCCCATCGTTTTACCAAAATCCGTAACTCGTTATCGAGTTCGGCTACCCGTTTTTCTTGCGCAACAGTCCGCACAATCACGCCAAATCGGCGGGGTTTAATGCTTTGAATCAGTTGCTTTAATCTCATTCGTTCTTCCGACGATTTAATTTTCTGAGAAACAGAAACTTTATCGGCAAACGGGATTAATACCAAATACCTGCCCGCGATCGACAATTCGGCCGACAGTCGCGGTCCTTTTGTAGAGATAGGCTCTTTGGCAATTTGTACCCACAGCTCTTGACCCACCTTCAATACATCCGAAATGGTGCCTTCCTTTGGGATATCGGGCAACGATTTGGATTTTAGAATAGAAGGCGTGCGTTTGCGGTCAGCCTGGGTTTGTTTAAAAAATTCGGTTTGTGAAAGAAATTGTGGACCTAAATCCTGATAGTGAAGAAAAGCCTCCTTGCCATAACCAACATCTACGAAAGCGGCATTCAAACCGGGCATCAGTTTTTTAACTCTGCCCACATAAATATCGCCAACCATAAACGACAACGAACGTCCCTCTTTGTTGAGTTCCACCAGATTTTTATCCTCCAGCAGAGCGATCGTTATCTCTTTTTGTTGTACGTCAACGACTAATTCACTATTCACATTGTGTGGTTTTAATTAGAACTTACTATAAACAAAGAACAAACCTGCTGCCAGTCTCAGGCCGCCGGTTTGCTCTTGTTTAATTTTTAAGATCGCTATCTTATTTCTTCTTATGGCGATTCTTTCTGAGTCTTTTTTTACGCTTGTGCGTAGCCATCTTATGTCTTTTTCTTTTTTTTCCGCTTGGCATGGTTATATTATTTTACAGATTCAAAAAATGTCTTAGCTGGTTTGAAAGCTGGGATTTTGTGAGCAGGAATCACAATAGTTGTGTTCTTTGAAATATTACGAGCTGTTTTTTGTGCTCTTTGTTTTACGATGAAACTACCGAAACCTCTCAGGTAAACGTTATCTCCTTTTTCTAAGGATACTTTCACGTTTTCCATGAAAGACTCAACGGTCTTCAAAATAGAAACCTTATCAAGACCGGTTTCTTTCGCAATTTCATTAACAATTTCTGCTTTTGTCATTGTTGAAAAAATTAAAAGGGTTATACATTAATGTGTAAAAATATTGTTGGCTTATGGACTTGCAAAGATATTGCATTAATTTTCAACGACAAAATCTTTTTTCCATTTTTTTTTCGAGCCCTATTTTTTTCTCAATTTCACCTTTACCTTTGCAAACCCGTTTTAGGCCTCAAACGCCTTTAGTCAAAAGAAAAACGACACATTATGCTCGACAACAACAACTTAAACTTTATCTCTTCCGTTCTGACGCACTGGTACCAATCCAACAAAAGAGACTTGCCCTGGCGAGAAATTCACGACCCGTACAGGATATGGATCTCTGAAATTATTCTGCAACAGACACGGGTTGCCCAGGGATTCGATTATTTCGTCCGATTTACACAGCAATTTCCTGATATAAAATCGCTTGCAATGGCCAACGAAGACGAAGTTCTCAAATGTTGGCAAGGATTGGGTTATTACAGCCGGGCGCGCAACCTGCATGCTGCGTCCAAACAAATCATGGAGAATTTCAACGGAGAATTTCCCTCTTCCTACAACGACATCTTATCATTGAAAGGAATCGGCGAATACACGGCGGCAGCCATCGCTTCATTTGCCTTCAAGCTCCCTTTTGCCGTCGTCGACGGAAATGTTTTTCGGTTTCTCTCCCGCTATTTCGGAGTTCGAACTCCGATCGATTCCGGTGCCGGCAAAAAAGAGTTCTCTCAATTGGCCGATGCGCTACTTAACAAACAACAACCCGACGAGCACAATCAGGCAATCATGGAATTTGGAGCGTTGCAATGCACCCCAACCAATCCCGATTGCGACAGCTGCCCGCTCGCCAACAGCTGTTTTGCAAAGGAGAACAACCTGATAGCCTCTTTGCCGGTCAAAGAAAACAAAACCAAAGTAACCCACCGCTATTTTCACCACTTCATCCTTCTCACGGACAGGGGTATTTTCTTAAATAAACGAACACAAAAAGACATCTGGCAAAATCTATACGAATTTCCGTTGTATGAAAGTCCGCGTCCGATGGAACTTCCCGACATTATGCAAACGAAGTGGTTCCAGTCATTGATACAACAGCATACTTTCCAGATTGAGTTTCAAAGCCCCGAAATAAAGCATCTCTTGAGCCATCAGACAATTCACGCCATTTTTTATGTTCTCACCATCAACGGACAAAAGCCAGCGTTACCTCAATTTACCCATGTAGCCGCCGACGAACTATCGCGCTATCCGGTTTCACGGCTTACAGAAAAATTCATCAAAAAGTTTAGTCTAAATTTGGATTCTCTCAAAAACAAATATAACTTTACGTCAAATTAACGCTTAAGATAGATCAATTATGTCAGTTAACAAAGTAATTTTAGTCGGCAATGTAGGACGAGATCCTGAAGTAAAATACCTTGACAGAAATGTCGCAGTTGCTAATTTTTCTTTGGCTACCACCGAAAAAGGGTATAAAACAGCCAACGGAACAGAAGTCCCCGATCGGACGGAGTGGCACAACATTGTCTTATGGCGCGGGTTGGCTGAGACCGCCGAAAAATATGTAAAAAAGGGAAGCCAGCTCTACATTGAGGGAAAAATCAGAACCCGTCAATGGGAAGACCAAAACGGGAACAAACGCTACTCGACCGAAATTTATGCCGACGTAATGCAAATGTTAGGACGTCGCCCTGAAAACGGACAGGAAAACGGTACCGCGATAAATACACAGGCTGCCGCCGCTCAGGAACCACAACCGTTTGAATCACCTGCCGGCAACGATCCCGCAGATGACTTACCCTTCTAACCCACAAAAAGCGCTGTAGCAATACAACAATCTGTTTTACAGTGGACTTTTTTTATTAATTTTGCAAGGACAGGATTTTTTCCTGTCCTTTGTCAGTTTCATCTAACTATCAGCCACTTGAAATTAGCTGCCATTTTTACCGACATAATCGTTTATCCGTTTACACTCGAAACCGCCGGGATAATTCTGCTGATGTTGCTTCTACTCACCATTACAGGGTTCATTGCGGCTTCGGAGGTCGCTTTTTTTGCACTCAGCCCCCACGACATAAACGAGATTAACAAAAAGAACTACACTGCCGACAATATTCTTTTATCGTTGAAAGGACAGTCCGACCGATTGTTGGCTACCATTCTGATTGCCAATAACACGATCAATGTGTCCGTGGTCATTCTGTCGACGCTATTAGTCAACCATTTATTCGACTTCTCGGCCGCCCCATGGATCGGTTTTTTAGTGCAAACCATCGTCATTACTTTTTTGTTGTTACTGATCGGCGAAATCAGTCCCAAAATCTACGCACGGCAAAATGCGTTACGTTTTTCCCGTTTTTCGGCCACTACCCTACGGTTTCTGTTCAAGGCGCTCAAGCCGTTGGCTGTGATATTGGTAAAATCGACCGGTTTGGTCGACAAGCGACTGGCTCGGCACAATGTACAAAACCTGTCGATCGATGAACTTTCTCAGGCTTTGGAGCTGACCACCAAAAACGATGATGACGACAAGCAAATTCTGGAAGGCATCATCAAATTCGGAAGCAAAAGGGTGGAAGAGGTAATGACCGCCCGCATAAATATTGCCGCCATCGATATCAAGTCAGTATTTTCCGAAGTAAAACAACAGGTCATACAATCGGGGTACTCCCGAACTCCCGTTTTTCAGGGAAATCTGGATACCATAAAGGGAATTCTGTACAGCAAGGATCTCCTGTCGCATCTGGATAAAGGCGACACATTCAAATGGCAAACATTACTGCGTCAACCCTACTTCGTACCCGAACAGAAGAAAATTGACGATTTGTTGCGCGAATTTCAGGCCAACAAAAATCACCTGGCAGTTGTCGTGGATGAGTATGGAGGTACATCGGGCATCGTTACGCTGGAAGATATTCTCGAAGAGGTGGTGGGCGAAATTGACGATGAATATGACGATTCGGAACAACTTTATACCATTGTCGATGACCACACAATTGACTTCGATGCAACAATTTCACTGACTGACTTTTTCAAAATACCGCTCATCACCGAAAACGATTTTGAATCCGTTATGGCCGAGGCCGATAGCCTTGCCGGATTAATTCTTGAACTGACGGGAGAGTTACCCCACAAAAAGGAGCAGGTTGTGTTCGGACGCTATACATTCGAAATACTCGACGTCGACGAACGTCGCATCATCAAAATCCGTCTGATTCTTTCCGACGCAACAAACCCAGCATAAAAACCATTATTGTACTCATTATGAGACTCAGCTATTTTACATCCATCCTTTTTGTTTTATGTGTCGTGGTTGCCTCTTGCTCCAATCCAACGCCAAAACCGTATGGATATTTTCGCATCGCTCTTCCCGAAAACAGTTACCGTGTTTTGGACAAAAATTATCCTTACTCATTCGACATTTCAACGCTTGCGGCCGATTCGGCTGTCAACCAGGGGAAAGGCGACTATTGGCTCAATGTTTTTTATCCGCAGCTAAAAGGATGCATTTATTGCAGTTACATACCCATACACGGTAACTTCAGGACAATTGCCGAAGATTGCCGCAAATTTGTGTATAAACACACCATCAAAGCCGAAGCGATCACCGAACAACCGTATGAGAACCCGAACAATAAAGTATATGGTATCCTCTACGAAATCAAAGGAGATGCCGCCTCTCCCATTCAGTTTATGCTGACCGACAGCGTGCATCATGTGCTGCGGGGAGCCCTCTATTTCGATGCCGTACCAAATAAAGACTCCATAGCTCCGGTACTCAATTATGTTCGCAAGGATATAATTCGCATGATAGAGACAACCAAATGGAAATAAATCCCGACCGGCAATGTTACTTGAACAAAAAACGAGTGCCGACGACACATTGATCGGCATCTGGCAAATAGAAGAGACAGAAGATGAGTTTTTACATCTATTTGACGATAAAGAATCTGTTTTACAGCAGATAGAGCAGGTATCAAATCCGGTAAAACGGTGTGAGAAACTTGCCGTCAGAGCTCTGCTCAAAACTATGACCGGAGAAGAAAAGAGAATAATATATATGCCATCGGGCAAACCGGCTTTATCCGACCGATCTTTTAACATAAGTATTTCGCACACAAAAGGATATGCTGCCGTTGCACTGAACAAAAACAGAATCACAGGCATTGATATTGAAGCCATTAGCAACAGAGCTTGCCGCATAAACCACCGCTTCATGAGTATTAAAGAACGTGAAGCGCTTGACAAGAGCAATGAAGCTGTCGTATCTTTGCTGAATTGGTCGGCCAAAGAGACCGTTTACAAGCTGATGACGAAAGAAGGAGTAGATTTTCAAAAAGAGATTTTTATTACTCCTTTTGCTATCGACGATAGTCAGCTGCTGGCAACGGAGAGTCATACGACCTTCAGCAAACAGTTTACCATAAATTTCGAGGTCACTGCTGAATATGTATTGACCTCGGGAGTTGACCGATAACTCTGCAAAAAACGCAGAGTTTGGACAAATAATAAAATCGAATAAAATGTCAGATAATATTCAAAACATCACCGACTTAACCGACAAAGAGTACAAATACGGTTTTGTTACCGACATAGAGACAGACGTTATCGCCAAAGGATTGAATGAAGATGTCATTCGCCTGATTTCGCAAAAGAAAGGAGAGCCTGAATGGTTACTACAGTTCCGGTTGGATGCCTACAATCATTGGCTCACAATGGAGATGCCACACTGGCCTCATCTGAAAATTCCGGAAATCAACTATCAGGATATCGTCTATTTTGCGGCACCAAAGAAAAACGTCCCAAAATCGCTGGATGAAGTCGATCCTGAGCTATTGAAAACTTTTGATAAACTCGGCATTTCGTTAAATGAGCAAAAACAACTTTCGGGCATCGCCGTAGACGCCGTAATGGACAGCATTTCGGTTAAAACGACGTTCCGTGAAACGCTGGCTGAGCTGGGAATTATCTTCTGTTCGTTCAGTGAAGCGGTAAAAGATTACCCCGATCTGGTCAAGAAATATATGGGCTCGGTTGTTTACTACCGCGACAACTATTTTGCCGCGCTGAATTCGGCCGTATTCAGTGATGGTTCGTTTGTCTATATTCCGAGAGGAGTTCGCTGCCCGATGGAACTATCGACCTATTTCCGTATCAATGCAAAAAATACGGGTCAGTTCGAGCGCACGCTGATCGTAGCCGAAGATGACAGTTACGTCTCCTATCTCGAAGGTTGTACGGCTCCGATGCGCGACGAAAACCAGCTCCATGCGGCCATCGTCGAAATTTATCTACACGATCGTGCCGAAGTGAAATATTCTACGGTACAAAACTGGTACCCCGGCGACAAAAACGGCAAAGGTGGTATTTACAACTTTGTAACCAAAAGGGCTCTGTGCAAAGGAGAATCATCAAAAGTATCGTGGACTCAGGTAGAAACCGGTTCGGCCATTACCTGGAAATATCCGAGTTGCATCTTATCCGGTGACAATTCATCCGGCGAATTCTACTCGGTTGCCGTTACCAACAACTACCAACAGGCCGATACCGGCACCAAGATGATTCATATTGGCAAGAACACCAAAAGCCATATCGTTTCCAAAGGTATTTCTGCAGGTAAAAGCCAGAACAGCTATCGCGGATTGGTTCGTGTGTCGCAAAAAGCCGAAAATGCCCGCAACTACTCCCAATGCGACAGTTTGCTGTTGGGTAGCGAATGCGGAGCTCATACCTTTCCCTACATGGAAGTGAACAACGACACCGCCCAGATAGAACACGAAGCCACCACCTCCAAAATCGGCGAAGATCAGATTTTCTACTGCAACCAGCGCGGCATCTCGACCGAAGATGCCATCGGATTGATTGTAAACGGATATGCAAAAGATGTCCTCAACAAACTACCGATGGAGTTTGCCGTAGAAGCTCAAAAACTGTTGCAAATCTCACTGGAAGGTTCGGTCGGATAATTTTTTAATGATCAGTGATTAATGGTTAACTATTAGCGAAACTTCAAGGTTTTATCTTTTTTCAATAAGATTCAATGCAAAGAAAACCAACCATTAATCATTACAATTAACCACTTATAATGTACGGAACTCTATATCTCATACCAACAACGATGGGAGAATGCGATCTCAACCGCGTTCTCCCTTCTTATAACGCGACAATAATCAATTCGTTGAAAAACTTCATCGTCGAAGATATCCGCACGGCTCGTCGTTTCCTCAAAAAGGTGAACCGCGAAATCGATATCGATTCGCTGACCTTCGCCACCCTCAACGAACAAACACGCGCCACGGAATTTGGAGATCTATTGAAACCCCTTTTAGCAGGGCAAGATGTAGGTGTGGTTTCAGAGGCTGGCTGTCCGGCCATCGCTGACCCCGGAGCCGATGTAGTGCGTTTGGCACAGGAAAAAGGCATCAAAGTGGTACCTTTGGTAGGACCGTCATCTATTTTGCTTTCGCTGATGGGTTCGGGTTTCAACGGGCAGAACTTTGCATTTGTCGGTTATCTTCCCATTGACCCTCAAGAAAGAAGTAAAACGTTGAAAAATCTGGAGAAAAAGGTGTTTGCCGAAAACCAAACTCAGATCTTCATCGAGACACCTTACCGGAACACAAAACTGGTGGAGGAGATTATCCGCACCTGCACTCCGCAAACCAAGCTCTGCATTGCTGCCGACATTACACTCGAAACAGAATTGATCGTTACCAAAATGCTTGCCGCATGGAAACGTCAATTACCCGACATACAAAAAAGGCCTACCATATTTCTGCTTGGGAAATAACACGCGACCATCCAAAACACAAAACGGCTGTCCGATTTTACTCGCGACAGCCGTTTTTGTATTTTCAAAAAACCGATTATTCTTCTACTTTCGGAGCAATCAGTTTGTATCCTTTACCGTGAATATTGATAATGCCCACTTCAGTATCTTCTTTCAGAAGTTTACGCAACTTGGTGATATATACATCCATGCTACGAGCATTGAAGTAATTATCGTCGATCCAGATAGTACGCAATGCAAAGTTACGTTCTACCATTTCGTTCACATTAGCAGCCAATAGAGTCAACAATTCTGTCTCTTTGGTAGTCAGCTTGATTTGCGAATCGTCGAAAGAAAGAATCTGACGTTGTGTGTCAAAGATATATTTACCAAGAATGTAAGTGTCTTTTTCTTTTACCTTTTTGCCTTTGGTACGACGGGTAATGGCTTCAATACGGAAGATCAGCTCTTCCATGCTAAACGGTTTTGAAATATAATCATCTGCTCCGGCTTTGAAACCTTCCAGAATATCTTCTTTCATGGTTTTAGCTGTCAAGAAAATGATGGGCACATCGGATTGCAAATTACGAATGTCTTTTGCCAATTCAATACCATCTTTTTTAGGCATCATCACGTCCAGCACACAGATGTCATATTTTTCTTTTGTAAAAGCCTTATAGCCGGCTTCACCGTCGGGAGCCAAATCAGTAGCATACCCTTTGGCCTGCAAATATTCCCGCAACAACATGCTCAGATTTTCATCATCTTCGCAAAGCAAGATTTTAGTCTTTTCATCCATAGTCAATTTTGTTTTAGAGTTGGTAGTGTAATAATAAATTTAGTGCCAATATTTGGTTCGCTTTCTACTTTTATAAATCCGTGATGGGCATCGACAATTTGTTTGACATAAGCCAATCCCAATCCGAATCCCTTCACGTTATGAACATTCCCCGTCGGCACACGGAAAAATTTATCGAATATATGTTTTTGATACTCCTTCTTAATTCCCACCCCATTGTCCTGAATGGAGATCATCAAATTTCCTTTTTCATTCCAGGTTTTCACCGTCAACACCAGATTACTGGGGGTATACTTCACCGCATTATCCATCAAATTGTACAATACGTTGGTAAAATGAGTCTCATCAACCAATGAGTAAGACTCTTGCGCCTCCAGATCGGCAATGAGCTGCCCGTGCTTGGCATGTACTTTCACCCAGAAGTTTTCAAGAATCATGTTCAACAAATCGTTGATATCACGTTCTGTCATCTTCAGATTTCCATTACCCCGCTCAAACGTCGACATTTGAAGCACCTTCTCGATATGAAAACTCAACCGCTTAGTTTCATCCACAATTACTCGCGTATAATACTTCAACGTATCGGTAGTTTTCGACACCGCAGGGTCTGCCAGCATCTGAGCCGCCAGCGAGATGGTCGAAACCGGAGTCTTCAACTCATGGGTCATGTTGCTCACAAAATCATTTTTGATCTCATTCAAACGTCGCTGTCTGAATATCAACCAAATAGAAACAATACACGACATCAGTAAGATGAACGACAAAATGGCCCAGGGCAACAACAATGTCAACGAATTACGGAACATATTTTTCTTAATCGGGAAACCGACAGCCACATAGGCCGATCTGCCGGTTACCAGATCGTTCGGGAACAATTTCTGCGTGTATTCGTTTGCATGTACCACCGATGCACTATCCGCCGAACTGTTATAAACCTCATCGCCTTTTTTGTCTATTAAACGAAAATAATAAGGAGTTATTACTTCGTTATTGGCAAATTCGGCTTGCAGCAACGCTGTCAGTTCATTTATGTTCACCCGCTGCGCTATCTCTTTAGCTGCAGCCTCCTTCATTCTTCGCCAGGCAACCGTCTCTACCAACTTTCTGGAATGCGTAAATGCCTGTGCTAATAATCCTTGTCTATATTTCGATGTTTCTTGAATAGACGATGCCGGATTTGAAATTGAAACCGAAGGTTTCGACCCAAACGATGTCGTATCAATATTAAGGCTCTCGTTTTCTTCCGAAGAATTGGTCAACGCAGAAGTTGTCAGTTTGCCCAGCTTTGCAATTTCAGCTGCACCCAACTCCTGATTCAAATATTTGGCCGCTTCCGACTCTTCCAGATCAAGAGCCACCTGATAAAGACTCCTTTTTACGTTGGAATCAAACTGTTCCTCCATCAGTGCAGACATCTGCAACAAATAACGGAACTGGATAAATACCAACCCCACAAAAGTAATGCTCATTGTCGCCAGGAGAATCCAAATAACTATTTTCTTCATAAATATGCTATTTCTCCTTCAATCAACATTTATTTGCCAATATTATACCTCACAAATTTAATGTAAAAGCGAAGGATTGATTTTTACTTAACAAGATTTAACAAGGCCGGATTTTAACATTTCAGGAAATGAGGGGTTACGATTTAACTTTTTAACCTGCCTTAATAGTTAAAAGGTCGAATGTGTGTTAAAACAGACCCTTCATTTTAACATTTACGGATTTATTGCAGCCCTCAACATTCATTTTCGTCTGATTTTTGCGCTGTTTTTTCTTAAATCAGCTCATTCTTCAGAAAAAATGCAGTACAACTCTTTGATTTTCGAACAATTTCTTCGGGAGTACCAGTGTCCATAATCTGTCCTCCACCCTTACCCCCTTCAGGACCCAAATCGATGATGTAATCGGCCGATTTAATCACATCCGAATTATGCTCGATGACAATTACGGTGTTGCCTCTCTCGACTAAACGATTGAGAACGGTTAATAGTACACGGATATCCTCAAAATGGAGGCCCGTTGTCGGTTCGTCCAATATATAAACGGTATTTCCGGTATCTTTCTTTGCCAGTTCGGCGGCCAGCTTGATGCGCTGACTTTCGCCGCCCGAAAGCGTAGAGGATGGTTGCCCAACCTTGACATATCCCAATCCGACATCCTGTAGCACACTTAGTTTATGCGAAATAGACGGTATCGCATCAAAAAATTCAACCGCTTGATTGATGGTCATATCCAACACATCGGCAATCGATTTACTCTTATAGCGCACTTCCAGTGTTTCCCGGTTGTAGCGTTTGCCATGACACTCCTCGCAGGGAACCAACACATCGGGAAGAAAATTCATCTCAATGGTCTTGTAACCGTTGCCTCCACACGTCTCGCAACGCCCTCCGGCAATATTGAACGAAAAACGCCCCGGTTTATATCCCCTGATTTTTGCCTCGGGTAAGGTAACAAACAGGCTGCGAATATCGGAAAAGATACCGGTGTAGGTTGCCGGATTCGAACGCGGAGTACGCCCAATCGGAGACTGATCAACCTCAATCACTTTATCCACATGTTCCAACCCCTCAATCGATGTATACGCTAACGGATCTTGCAACGAATGATAAAACTGCTGGCTGAGAATAGGATGCAACGTATCGTTGATTAATGTCGACTTTCCGCTACCAGAAACTCCCGTCACACAAATAAGCGTTCCCAACGGAAACGAGACATCTACCCCTTTCAGATTATTTCCCGAGGCACCTTTCAACGTCAGAACATTTCCGTTTCCTTTTCGCCGATGAGCCGGAAGTTCAATTTTGCGTTTGCCGTTTAGATAGTCGGAGGTCAGCGTGCTGCATTTCAACATCTCGTCCGGCGTTCCGGCAAAGACCAACTCACCACCATGACGACCGGCTCGCGGTCCAAGGTCAATAACATAATCGGCTGCCAGCATCATATCACGGTCATGCTCTACTACGATGACCGAATTCCCGGTGTCTCTCAGTTTTTTCAACGAATCTATCAATCGTTCGTTATCGCGTTGATGCAGTCCGATACTCGGCTCATCGAGAATATAGAGAACGTTCACCAATTGCGATCCGATTTGCGTTGCCAAACGAATACGTTGGCTTTCGCCACCCGAAAGCGACATGGAGTTACGGTTGAGCGACAAATAACCGAGGCCGACATCCAGCAGAAAATGGAGACGAGAACGAATCTCTTTTAAAATTTCGGTTGCAATTGCTTTTTGCTTGGCCGACAGAAAGTCTTCCACCGAGCTACACCACTCGTACAAATCACTTATATCCATCGCGGCAAGTTCGGCTATCGTCTTGTCGTGAATACGAAAATGCCGTGCTTCCACGTTCAGCCGCGTGCCTTGACAATCGGGACAGACAACCGTTTTGACAAACTGAGAAGCCCATTTTTGTTCGGTTGCCGAAGCATCGCTGTCGTTTTGTATGGCAATATATTTGATAACGCCCTCGTAAGATGCAAAATAATTGGAGGCTCCGAGCGAACCGTTTTTGATATTGAGCGGCTCGTTCGTTCCGTTCAAAATTTCGTCCAACGCCTCATCCGAAATATCGGCAATAGGTGTTTTTTCATTAAATCCATATTTTTCGCCAATGGCATCTATTTGCCAGAATATCAACGAATTTTTATGTTTTCCCAACGGAACGATACCGCCCTGTGCAATGCTCAAGCTTCGATCCGGAATGATTTTATCGATATCGATCTGATTGACATACCCGAGCCCTTTACATTTGGGACAAGCTCCCTGGGGCGAGTTGAACGAAAAATTGTGAGGAGCCGGTTCACTGTAAGAGATACCGGAGGTAGGGCACATCAACTGACGGCTGAAGTGACGTATTTCGCCACTCGCATGGTCGAGCAACATAATTGACCCATTCCCCTGATGCATACCGGTGCCGATAGAAGATTTCAAACGCCTATCGTCATCGGCAGAGACAAGCAGCTTATCGATCACCAATTCGATATCGTGATTTTTGTATCTGTCGACCCGCATGGTGGGCAATATCTCTTTGATTTGACCATCGATCCGCACATGCAGGTACCCTTTTTTGCGAACCTGTTCAAACAACTCTTTATAATGTCCCTTCCGATTTCTCACCAAAGGAGCAAGAATATAGGTTTTCTTGCCATCATAATGTTTGAATATCAGTTTCAGAATCTCTTCGTCGGTATATTTCACCATCTTCTCGCCACTCACATACGAGTAGGCTTCGCCGGCACGGGCGAAAAGCAGGCGAAAGAAGTCGTAAATTTCGGTTGTGGTACCGACCGTAGAGCGCGGATTCTTGTTGGTTGTCTTCTGTTCGATAGAGATTACAGGACTAAGCCCGGTAATATTATCCACATCCGGACGCTCCAAATTGCCCAGGAAATTACGGGCATAGGCCGAAAAAGTCTCAATATAGCGCCGTTGTCCTTCGGCAAAGAGCGTATCGAAAGCCAGTGAAGATTTGCCGCTGCCACTCAAACCGGTAATCACCGTGAGTTTGTTGCGTGGTATGGTCACATCGATATTCTTCAGATTGTGTACCCGCGCACCGTACACCTCAATCAACTCATTTTCTTCTATATTTTGCTGCATTACTATTAATTTTACGATGTAGAACGACCGGCTTTCATTACCTTGCGGGCAACCGAACGGATACCTGGAGATTCGGTGTTTTCCAATAAATGAGAAACACACAATTGGAGTTCCGGCAACAAATCGGGTTCGCGACGGCAGACCCGAAGCAGATAGTGCATACTTACGGCCCTGACCGCTATCGCCGAGTTTTCGGCCAAAATCCACTCAAAAGCCCGGTTTATAAGTTCAACAGGCAAATCGTCGGGCAAATCGGCTCGATTCAACACACACAACATCAATCGGCGAATCCCCTCTTTTTCCGTCCGGATAGCAATATCGGTTATTGTATTCAAGAGCTGCATTGAAAAAAGCTCCGGGTATTTTGCAAAGAGTTTTTCTATGCCCCAGGCAGCATGCCAGGCCGTTTGCTGATTTTCAGCTGCGACAAGATTGACCAACTCTGGTAACCGTTGAGGATCGGATGCCACCATTTCGACCAGAAAATCGATCTCTTTGCGGGAAAGCGTTTTAGACAAATAATCCTCAAACAGAAGCATAGACTCTAATTACCAATATATTACGATCAAAACAAGCACCTTCCGCACCGGATATCCTTAAGGGCGAAGCCAATTTGCAAAAATAGCAAAAAAGAGTCAGAGTGACGGCCTCCTTCCGCGCAACATCTCATGCTTCCCCGGAGGTCCAGGCAGACGCTCCACCACGAATCCGGACGCCTGCAACATGCGTCGGACAACCCCTTTTGCACAATAAGTTACAAAAATTCCGTTCGGCCTCAGGCTACGAAATAGGCGATCAAAAATGTCCTGTTGCCACAAATCCGCCTGTTTGTTTGGAGCAAAAGCGTCGAAATAAATCAAATCGTATTCATTTTCAACCATCGGCATAGACGAGAAGTCGGTCTCGACTTTCCGCAAACTAAACCTATCGTTCAGTACCACCGACTCGTTCCAGGCGGCTTTATGTAAATTGGCGAACAGCGTCTCTTCTCCAAGAATTTTCCCGTAATTCAGCATCAGAGCCTGCTCCAAAGTCAAAGGATAAAGCTCCACCGATGTGTACCTGACTTTCCGACCGCTCTCCGCTGCCTCAATCGCCGTAAGCAGCGCATTCAGGCCGGTTCCGAAACCCACCTCAAAAACGCGGGGTTGCTGTGCCGGGCACGCATCAAACCCCGCTTTGATAAACACATGAAGCGACTCTTGAATCGCCCCGTGTACCGAATGGTAATGTTCGTCCATTTCGGGCAGGTAAAGCGTATGCGATCCGTCTTCCGTCAATTGAAAAAGTATCTCTGGCATAATGAATAGTACGTTTTAAGAAGCAAAATTAGCCATAAAAAATTCAAGAAACCGCCCGATTAAGGTTGTTAATAATTAGTTCTATATTTTTTTATCTTTATGAGATAAAACTTGGGGCTGAAATCCGTATCTTTGTGGTAATTTTTTAGACGAAAAGCGCCGATAGAAAAGAGTCCGGACTCACACGAGTAAAGACATTACAAACCACCGATTTATATCAAAGATCAACTTCTTTTGATTACACCATATTACACTTACTATTTCTCATGAAACTTTTAGAACAAATTGTTGCAGAAAGATTACTGAAGGTAAAAGCTGTAAAATTGCAGCCCAACAATCCTTTTACGTGGGCCTCGGGTTGGAAGTCGCCTATTTATTGCGACAATCGCAAAACCCTCTCTTATCCTGAAATCAGAAATTTCATCAAAATAGAACTTGCACGCTTGGTTTGCGAACATTTTGGAGATGCAACCGCAATAGCCGGTGTTGCAACCGGTGCCATTGCACAGGGAGCCATGGTGGCTGAAGAACTCGGGTTGCCGTTTGTATACGTTCGCTCCAAACCGAAAGATCACGGACTTGAAAATCTGATTGAAGGCGACCTGCGTCCGGGCAGCAAAGTATTGGTAATCGAAGATTTAATCTCGACCGGAGGCAGCAGCCTGAAAGCTGTAGAAGCCATCCGCAACGACGGCAGCGAAGTACTGGGCATGTTAGCCATCTTCACATACGGTTTCCCAATCGCCGAAAAACAGTTCAAAGAAGCAAATGTTAACTGCATGACGTTGAGTAATTACGATGCCATTTTAAATGTGGCTCTTGCTACAGACTACATCGACGAAGCAGAAATTAAAACACTACAAGAGTGGCGCCACGATCCTTCGAAATGGCAACCTCTTGCCCATAAATAATTAGATGGCAACATTTGAAAGTGCAGTAAAAACAATCACTTCAAGCGAAGAAGAGATTTATGAAACTTTGTCCGATCTGAGAAATCTGGAACAATCAAAACACCTGGTTCCCGAGAGTGCCATTCAGGATATCGAATTCTACGAAGACAAGTGTCATTTCACGGTAAATCCGATCGGCAAAATAGATCTATCCATCATTGACAAGCAACCCAACAAACTTATCAAGCTGGGAGCCAACAATGCTCCGATCGATTTTCATGTCAATATTCATCTGAACAGAGCATCCGACAACCAGACCAATTTGCATGTCAATGCTCAGGCCGATATTCCGCCCATGGTAAAACTGATGTTCGGCGGACGCATGCAGCAGTTCGTCGATCAGTTTGCCGATGCATTGGCCGGCATTAATTACAAATAAACACACAACAATTTCCGACAGAAGAAAATGGCTCAGAAACTTTGGGACAAAGGCGTTACAACCGATCACGAAATAGAACGGTTCACCATCGGTCGCGATCAGGAGATGGATCTGTACCTGGCTCAATACGACGTTTTAGGTTCGATGGCTCACATCACCATGCTCGAAAGCATTGGCCTGCTGAAGAAAGAAGAGCTGCAACTACTGCTGAAGGAATTGAAAAATATCTACGAAATCATCCAAAAAGGCGATTTCGTTATCGAAGAAGGCATAGAAGACGTTCACTCGCAGGTAGAACTAATGCTGACCCGCGCCTTGGGCGAAATGGGAAAGAAAATTCACAGCGGTCGCTCGCGCAACGATCAGGCGCTGCTCGACCTGAAGCTCTTTGCCCGTGCCGAAATTAAAGAAACGGTTACGAAAGTTTGCGATCTCTTTGATGTGTTGATTGCCCAGAGCAACCGCTACAAGAACGTGTTGATGCCGGGCTACACACACCTGCAAATCGCAATGCCCTCGTCATTCGGACTTTGGTTTGGTGCTTATGCCGAAAGCCTCGCCGACGACCTGCAACTCTTACTCTCGGCATATAAAATTGCCAACCGTAACCCGCTGGGGTCGGCTGCCGGATACGGCTCTTCGTTTCCGCTCAACCGTCGGATGACCACCGACCTGCTGGGATTCGACACCATGAATTACAACGTGGTGTACGCTCAAATGGGACGCGGAAAAATGGAACGGGTGGTAACCACCGCGCTAGCTTCGGTGGCGGCAACACTCTCGAAACTGGCTTTCGATGCCTGCCTCTTTTCGAGCCAAAACTTCGGGTTTATCAAGTTGCCCGACGCCTTTACCACCGGATCGAGCATTATGCCGCACAAGAAAAACCCGGATGTTTTTGAGCTGACACGTGCAAAATGCAATAAGATTCAGTCTATTCCACAGCAGATCACGATGATCGTCAACAACCTACCTTCTGGTTATTTCCGCGACCTGCAAATTACGAAAGAGTGCTTTGTGCCTACGTTTGAGGAGCTGAACGATTGCCTCGACATGACTACCACGATGATGGGCAAAGTAACCATCAACGAACACATTCTCGACGATACCCGCTACGATTTGATATTCAGCGTTGAAACCGTAAACAAGCTTGCCAGCGAAGGAATGCCATTCCGTGATGCCTACAAGAAGGTGGGATTAGACATCGAAGCGGGCAATTTCCACCCAGAAAAAGAGATACACCACACACACGAAGGAAGTATCGGCAATCTTTGCAACGACGAAATTGCTGTTTACAAAGATGAAATTGTTCGGCAATTCAACTTTGACAAAGTCGATCAGGCTTACGGCAAATTACTCTCCGTCGAATAAAATCACTCCATTCGTAGCCGGAAAGCTCCTGAAATTTTCGTATCGACGAAAGCAATTCCCAGTGAATCGCATTGTTGTTTCAAGCGGTTACTATACCATTTTGAAATGGAATTGTCGACCACGACCTGCTTGGGCTCGACAAACCGTAGTAATTTGTCCATGGTGATGCGGGTTTTATTACCCACTATCAGGTAATCGACAGCCACTCTGCGATCCGAATATTTCTTGCGAAACAAGGTGTCGTTTGTAATGAGGAAATGTTTTTTGCAAAACGCCACTGTCCTCCGGTCAACAAATCGTTCCTGTTCAATCCTTTGTCGTATCCGATAACCCGACGATAGCTGTTTCAGCTTCAACGAATCGGATGTAACGGCAAAACTTTGATTCCCGGCCGTAAACTGAACATGCGTGTTTTTATTGTCAGCCCACACCACTACCTCTTTTTTGTTCGTCGACTGAAAATTACGGGCAACATCATCCGCCAGAAATAGAACAACACAGCCAAGAGCAAGCTGCAACAACGCATATTTCCGGGTGGCAAAATAGCCAGCCGCGAACAAAATAGCCAGCGAACAGACCCACAATTGCCACTGATCGATCCACAGATTATAGGCCGCGCAGGGCAAATGTTCGATCCACCGGATAGCGCTGTTCATCCCCACAAGCATCCATTTCAATGCAAAAGCCACCCAACCGGCAATCACAGGCAACGGAGCCACCAGCAACAACGCCATGGCCGCATACATAATAAACCCCGAAAGTGGCACCACAACGATATTGCTCAGCCAGAAAAAGTTGGAAAACCGGTGAAAATAAAACACTCCCAATGCCGCCGTCCCGAGTTGCGCCGCCACCGACACGCAGGTCAATTCCCACAGCCACCGCAACGGTTTATATTTGACATACAACAGTTTCTTGAATTTCGGTTCAAAATAGACGATGCTTAACACCGCGAGGTAGCTCAACTGAAACCCGACATCGTAGAGATAGCACGGATTGTAGAGCAACATCACGAAGGCCGAGAAGAAAATGGTATTGTAGATTTGCGGCTTTCGCGAAACCACGTAGCCCAAAGCAATCAGAGAAAACATCAAAGCCGAACGTACCACGGCAGGCGCAAGTCCGGTGAGCAGAGCAAATGCCCAAAGCAAGAGAATCACAATGAGATGCTTGGCAATAAACAAGCCGCGCCGTTTGTCCATAAAACCGAGCAGGAAGTAAAAAACCGCACAGACAATGGCCACATGCAAACCCGACACCGACAACACATGCATGGCTCCGGTCACACTGTAGCTATCCATCAGCTCACGGGTCAGCGCATCGTTGTAACCCAGCATCAACGCACCAACCACCGCAAACTCGTCACCCTCGATATGATAACGCTTATAAATCGCCAACAGTTTCTGCCGAAAATGCGACGCGATCACTTTGGGCGAAAACCCGGCATCATTGCCGATCTTTTTAAAATTCCCTTGAGATGCATAAGCCGTAGCCGACACGCCATGCAGTTGCAAATAGCGTCCGAACTGAAACTCCTCGGGATTTCCATTTGACTTGGGCACGGAAAAAGAGGCATAGACCAACAGTTGGTCACCAAAATCGAATCGTTTGCCGGAAGAATCTTTCGGAAGGTAAAGCAATGCCGTTTTCCCCACTTCAACAAACCGACCCTCTTTCAAATAGTGAACAACCGCTACTTTATACAACGTCGATTTTGCCTTTTCGATCGGAGCCTCTTTCACCTCTACCCGAAAGACCCCTTTTGTTCCGTCCAACGGGAAAGCGACACTCTTTTGTGATTGATGGAACGACCATGCCCCCAAAACATAGAAACAAACCAGAACACCACCACCGAATAACCATCGAAACCGAAATTGATTGACATCACTTTTGATAATCAGCGAAAGAATAATGGCCGCAACGGCAAAAATCAAGAATACGACAGAAATCCATCCGGGAATTGCAATCGCACTTCCCGTAAATATTCCGGCTGCCAATGCAAGGAACAGCCTAAAAAATGGAATCCGATGGATAAAGCCGTTCATTTTGCAGGTTGATCTGTTTCTGGATTTTCTTCTTCCTTTGGTTCTTCGCCCTCTTCGTCATATTTCATTGCCATCTCCGATAGCTCATCATCTTCGGGTGATGCCTCGGATTCCGGTTCTTCCGGACTCCATCCCGATTTACGGAAAACAAAGGCAAGTATCGAACCGGCAACAGCCCCCGACAGATGTCCCTCCCACGAAATAGATTCGTTGGGTAAAAACGGTAACATGTTCCACACCATGCTTCCATACCAAAACACCACCGCCAACGAAATTGCCAAAAGCGAAATGTTACGCATCAGCAAACCTCCCCAGAAAACAAAAAAGGCCAGTCCATAAATTACACCACTCGCTCCTATATGAATGCTATCGCGCCCGATGATCCACAACAAAATGCCGGTCATCGGCCACAAAAGCAACAAAACCTTATTGGCAACATCCCGGTAAAAATAGTACAACGCAACCGACAGAATGAAAAATGTGGAAACATTATTGAACAGATGCGGCAAACCTCCATGAGCAAAGGGATGCAGTAAGATTCCCTTCAATCCGGCCACGGTTCGTGGCTCCACGCCCCATGCCTCCACATCCCACTGAAGTCCCCATTGCAACACATAAATGAGCACAAGCAACAAACAGATCAGTGCCGGAAAAACCAACGCATGTAAAAAGCGGCGGCGTTCGTTTGGCATATTGGAATAGAACAACATACTCTGAATTTTAATATACAAATATAATTTCTTAAAAACAGGACTCCAAATGTTGACAAAAAATATCCTGTTTTCGATATGCCATTCTAAAAAAATCATCTATCTTTGAACTACAAATTGGAGTAATGTGCCTATCCTGAATATCAACTCTATCCCCACATCAAACGGGAATTTCTTTGGAGCACAGATCAAATCCTTTCAGAAACAAGAAAACAAATAAATTAATATCAAGTAATTATGGCAGAAAAAGACCTCAAACAGCCCTCCATTGAAAAACTAAAAGCCCTGCAATTGGCCATGGACAAAATCGAAAAAGATCATGGCAAAGGTACCATCATGAAAATGGGAGACAACAAGGTAGTAGATGTCCCCGTAATTTCCACCGGCTCCATCGGTTTAAACAATGCCTTGGGTGTAGGAGGACTCCCCCGTGGTCGCGTGATCGAAATTTACGGACCCGAATCGTCCGGTAAAACGACACTGGCCATTCATGCCATTGCAGAAGCTCAAAAAGCGGGAGGCATTGCTGCCATCATTGATGCCGAACATGCTTTCGATCGCTTTTATGCTGAGAAATTAGGCGTTGACATTGCCAATCTGCTCATTTCCCAACCTGATAGCGGAGAACAGGCCCTCGAAGTAGCCGATCAACTGATCCGTTCTTCGGCCGTCGACCTGGTTGTGATTGACTCCGTTGCCGCACTTACACCGAAAGCCGAGTTGGAAGGAGACATGGGAGATTCCAAAATGGGTCTTCAGGCGCGCCTGATGTCACAGGCTTTGCGCAAGCTCACTGCAAATATCAATAAAACAAATACCTGCTGTATTTTCATCAACCAGTTACGTGAAAAAATCGGTGTGATGTTCGGTAACCCCGAAACCACCACCGGTGGCAATGCCCTCAAATTCTATGCTTCCGTTCGCCTCGACATCCGTCGTATCGGACAAATCAAGGACGGCGAAGAGGTGGTCGGTAACCAAACCCGCGTAAAAGTGGTAAAAAACAAAGTAGCACCTCCTTTCCGTAAGGCCGAATTCGATATCATGTTCGGCGAAGGTATTTCGCGCAACGGTGAGATTGTGGACCTCGGCGTAGAATACGGCATCGTAAAAAAGAGCGGTTCGTGGTACAGCTACGGCGACACAAAGATCGGACAGGGACGGGATGCCGCCAAGAATGTCATCAAAGACAACCCCGAATTGGCCGCCGAACTGGAAACCAAAATTACAGAAGCTTTGAAACAACCTAAATAAGAATAGGAATCGAAAAATGGGAAAAGTATTGATTATCGGCGCAGGCGGTGTAGGCACCGTCGTTGTGCACAAAGTGGCTCAAAACCAAGCGGTATTTACCGAAATCATGCTGGCAAGCCGCACCAAATCGAAATGCGACGCTATTGCCGCCGATGTAAAACAACGTTACGGAGTGAACGTGGCTACAACTCAGGTTGATGCCGACAATGTAGACGAACTGATTGTTCTTTTCAACGATTATAAACCGGAACTGGTTATCAACGTGGCGCTGCCTTATCAGGATCTGACCATCATGGATGCCTGTCTGGCTACCGGCGTAAACTATCTCGATACGGCCAACTACGAGCCGAAAGACGAGGCTCACTTCGAGTACAGCTGGCAGTGGGCTTATCAGCAACGTTTCAAGGATGCCGGGCTGACCGCCATTCTCGGTTGTGGCTTCGACCCGGGCGTAACCAGCGTATTTACGGCTTATGCTGCCAAACACCACTTCGACGAAATCCACTATCTGGACATCGTCGACTGTAATGCCGGTGACCACCACAAAGCATTTGCCACCAACTTCAACCCGGAGATCAACATCCGCGAGGTAACTCAAAAAGGCAAATACTGGGAAAACGGACAGTGGGTAGAAACCGAGCCACACGAAATCCACCAACCCTTGAACTATCCGGAAATCGGCCCGAAAGAGTCGTACGTGATCTACCATGAAGAGCTCGAATCATTGGTTAAGAACTTCCCGACACTGAAACGCGCCCGCTTCTGGATGACTTTTGGCCAGGAATACCTCACGCACCTGCGCGTAATCCAAAACATCGGTATGGCTCGCATCGACGAAGTGGAATACAACGGCGTGAAAATCGTGCCGATCCAATTTCTGAAGGCCGTACTGCCCAACCCCGGCGATCTGGGCGAAAACTACACCGGCTGGACCTCCATCGGTTGCCGTATCTCGGGCATCAAGGATGGCAAACAGAAGAGCTACTACATTTACAACAACTGTAGCCACGAGGTAGCCTTCACAGAAACCGGAACGCAGGGCGTAAGCTACACCACCGGCGTACCGGCCACCATCGGCGCTTTGATGTTTATGACCGGACAATGGCGTCAGCCGGGTGTATTCAACGTGGAAGAGTTCAACCCCGATCCTTTCCTGGAACAACTCGGCAAACAGGGACTTCCCTGGATAGAGTTAACGAATGTAGATTTGGAACTGTAAAATTCGCTACAAGACACTTATAAAGGCGTGACTCATCTCACGCCTTTTTTATTACCCTTGCAATACGCTTTCATTTAAGCTAATCCGAATAAAAACCATTAATTTTGCAGGCTCACAATAAAAAAGATTCGAAATGATTAATTATAACGACATACCTTTCCCCTGCTTTGTGCTCGATGAAGTACGGCTGCGCCAAAACCTCGAACTGATCCGTTCGGTAAAAGAACGTGCGGGCGTGGAGATCATCCTCGCATTCAAAGCATTCTCCATGTGGAGCGTTTTCCCGATTGTACGCGAATACATTCCCTGCTCCACCGCCAGTTCGTTGTCCGAAGCACAACTGGCCTACGAGGAGATGGGAAGCCTTGCCCACACCTACGCCCCGGCTTATACCGACGAAGAATTTCCGGCCATTGCCAAATACAGCAGTCACGTAACATTCAATTCGCTGAGCCAGTTCGAACGCTTGTATCCGGTCACCAAACAAGCCGGTCATCCGGTTTCGTGCGGATTGCGCATCAATCCGGAGTTTTCGGACGTAGAGATCGATCTCTACAACCCCTGTGCCCCCGGCTCGCGTTTAGGAGTTGTTGCCGACATGTTGGGCGAAAAGCTACCGGAAGGCATCGAAGGTCTCCACTTCCACACTTTGTGCGAATCGCGCTCTACCGATCTGGAGAAAACGTTGGCTGTGGTGGAAGAAAAATTCGGCAACTATTTTTCTCAAATCAAATGGCTCAACATGGGCGGTGGCCATCTGATAACGCACAAGGACTACGATACAGAGCACCTGATTACACTTCTACGCAACTTCAATACCAAGTACCCGCACCTGCAACTCATTTTAGAGCCCGGTAGCGCTTTTGCATGGCAAACAGGAGAATTGGTATCATCAGTGGTAGATATTGTCGAAAACAAGGGCATTAAAACCGCCATGCTCAATATTTCGTTTGCCTGTCACATGCCCGACTGTCTGGAGATGCCCTACAAACCTACCATTCTGGGAGCAATCGATACCCAGGAAGACAAACCCACCTACCGCATGGGAGGCAACAGCTGCCTTTCCGGTGATTTTTTCGGTGACTGGAGTTTTGAAAAGGAACTCAAGATTGGCGATCGTATCATTTTTATGGATATGATTCACTATACGATGGTCAAAACAACGACCTTCAACGGCGTTTCGCACCCCTCAATCGGCATTTGGACGAAAGAAAACGAGTTTAGATTAATCAAAAAATTCGGTTATGCAGACTTTAAGAATCGGCTATCATAACGGAACAACACTGACAAACAACACATTAAAAACACATCTGAGTTTTTTACTAAAAATATTTGTCAGTTAAAAAAAAGAGCGTATATTTGCATCCGCAAACGCGAAAGTAGCTCAGTTGGTAGAGCACGACCTTGCCAAGGTCGGGGTCGCGGGTTCGAGTCCCGTCTTTCGCTCCAAGTGATCTGGCGGTTTTTCCGCCTTTTTTTTCTTTATTGCCCGGATGGCGAAATTGGTAGACGCGCTAGTTTCAGGGACTAGTGGTCGTAAGGCTGTGCAGGTTCGAGTCCTGTTCCGGGCACTAACAGAATACTTACCCAGGTGGTGGAATTGGTAGACACGCTACTTTGAGGGGGTAGTGAGAGCAATCTTGTGTGAGTTCGAATCTCATCCTGGGTACCAGTAAAATGAAATCCTAATTGATTATTAATCAGTTAGGATTTTTTGTTTTCAGAATTGTTCCCAATGAACGACATACCAACGTTCTTGGATCAATCGGAATAGTTCTTGCATCGGGTTTATAGTCTTCAATCGCCATGATATGCTCTTTCAACTTCGGCAACTTCGGCAAAACTTCGGCAACTTCGGCAAAACTTCGGCAACTCACGAATTAAAGATAAAAACGTATTTTGCCGTATTGGTTTCGCCTTCGCGTATCAGCACCTTATTATCAATTAAACCATTCAAATCATTTCGCGCCGTTCTTTCTGCAATATCATACCGACTCATATATTCCGCAGTAGTTATATATCCTTTTTGTTTGAAAAACAGGACAGCATCTACCTGCCTATCGCTCAATCCTAATCGTTTTAGCTCTTCCGCTGAATATCTATCCTTAAACAATTTCACAATAAATCCTCCACCATCTTCTTCCATTGTGGGTACAGGTAATCCAGCAGACTTACATGAATCTACAATTTTCATTATACCGCTACCCCACGAATCTATGTATCCACCACGAAAACACGCTTCGGCCAGTACTGGATTTCGAGGATATGAAGAATGAGGCTTAGTCAGTTTATCAAGCGTTATACCTTCGGGTAATGTGCCGTGATTCCAAACGGAGAGTTTATTATCATAGACACGAATTTGAGTTGGCGCTCCCATATAGTTACGATGAACAAGAGCATTCAAAAGCATTTCACGAAGGGCTGTAACCGGATATTCAAGTGTTTCAATACGATTCATTCCTTCAAAAGAAATGTTACGTATCAGAAACTTGTGATCAAGCGTACGCAACATTTTATCCAATATCTGAATAATATTACCTTCCTCCATCTCTTGAAAACGAATGGTAAAATCATCGTCTTCAAATTTACCTATTTTGACGAATGTGTTTGGATAAAATTTTCCAGGATCCTTCCCAAATAAAATAATGGCAGCACGTTTGAGTTGTCCGTTTTGCGATAGACGTAGTTTTTCTAAAAGTTCGGGTGTGGAAAGTCCGTCAATATCGGGCAAACGACCAGCTTCATCAGCTTTTCTCAGAAAAATCTTTATCGACCTTTCGTCAATATCATCAAATGTCGCCCGGGTTTCAATCACATCATCCCACGTTTGCCCTGCTCGTTTGAGCAAAAATTCATTGAGGGAAGCCCCGGTTAGCTCCTGCTTTACACTTCCGCTACGGTAGTAATATCGACCTCGTAAAGAGATAGGGACAGAATACGGCTGAACGATAATTTCAATATAGTGCATGTCATCTTCGTCCAGCAGATTCACTTCGGCAGTAATCCCCATATTATGCTTTATCTTATTGGGAATCTCGTCCATCCAATCCTTATAGGCTTCAACACCAATAACGTTTCCGTCATCGTCTTTGCCGATATATATTTTACCTCCCTGTGCATTAGCAAAACCACATATCCATTTCAGATAGTCATCATGCCAGGAAGATTTGTATTCAATATTTTGAGTTTCGGGCATATATGTATATTATTTACTTTTGTCTCATCAGAAATATCTTTCTACTTACCTCACCTTGAATTATTTGAAGAATACACCAGCCCTTGCCGATACTATTTTCAACAATCGTTTCGAAGCTAAACTTTAAGATTACAAAAGGATCAAATTAATACAGTTCATATTATATTGCACATTGCTATTATATAATTTAGATGTACAGACTGTATCCCAAGTCATCTATCATCACCATATTGTGCTATGAAATTCTCCCCGTTCTTGTTCTTTTGTCATTATGCTTTCCTTTTCAGTCCTGTTTTACATCAAGTATAAAGTTCTCTTGCTAATTTTATACGACTTCAAAGATAGAATTTTAAAAATTCATTAGCTTCTTTAAAGCTTACCTCTCCTGTCTCAAACTTATTTTTCATACTCATGAAATATCCTTTCTCATATTCCTTCACACTGAATTCAACTTCCGCATTCTCAAGCAGTTTCTTGTTTAAATATTCTATTAATTGCTTTAACCCATTTATTATTTCGTGAATACAACAGATCACTAAATGTCGATATTTGAAGAGATTTAACTCTTTGTAAAACTCTGAAACATCATCGATCTGTGTAAATGCTGAAGTACCCCAGTCTGAAATTATTTTGTGATATTGTTTATCCCATTCTTTATTACTTTCAAAATTCTTCTGCAAATTTTGAGGGTTAATATCGAATTTATACCTATTCCCAAGTTTTAATATCAGCTTGTCCTTGTCGACAAAACCTTTATATCCTCTAAATTCTTCAGGAAAGTCAATTACAACACATTTTCCTTTTGGTATTTTGATTTCTCTATTGATAATCTTATCGCCTTTCTGCTCATAAGGAGCGTCGTAAATAACATAATTGTTGGTTACCTTGCAGTAATCAGTATCTAATCTTCTTAAATCAAAACCATAAAATTGATTTGTATTGTTATCGTACCACCCAACTATTTCAAATATCACCCTACCTTTATAGGCAAAGTACGTTCCCCATTCCCCTAATTCATTTACAAAATCGTTTCTATAATAACTATCTTTTGATATAAATTTTTCGAATGTACTCTTATAATTATCAGAACATTGTGTGATTTTTAGTTCGCCCAAAAACTTTTTATTCCATTGAAAACAAGATTGTAGGTCATTACTTAAATCTCGTAAGTATATTGTTCGGAAAGTATTAAAACTATCGCTAAAGCTTTCGCTTTGATCAAAGACATGATTAAGATACGGGATTTGCCTCGATATAGCATCATGGTAACCATTTCCATTATTTGGTTCATTAGTCCCAATCAAAGGAAAATTCTGCCTATTCAGAATCTGTTGCCATATTTCTTCTGATATTTTTGCCATATCTTGTTTCTTTTATACTCAGATCTTTTAGTGATTCTTGTTGTCGTAAATAGCATTCGATAAAGATTTCGGATAAATCTACAAAATTAAAACTGCTAAGATTGTCCGTCCCTAATGTCCTAACAATTTCTTTGAGATAGATATCTTCAATGTCAGTTACATAATGTTGCTTTGGGAAAATTGATTCACCTTGTATAGTCTCAAGTCTAACAAAATCACTCTGTTTGAGATAAGTTTCTAATCTTCTTCGCCTTTCTTGTTCTCTAACATAGGACGGAGTTGACAAGCCAAACAGTGGCTGATTAAAATATTCATATACAGAAAGCATTGTTTTCCAAAAACTTTGTTCATCTTCTGGTTTTTTGAATATTTTATTCCAAGTATCGAAAAAACATTCCTCAAGTACCTTGTTTTCAAATGCTTTAAATATTACTATTACAATAGCTGATATTTCAAACAAATCGACTAAAATAGGAAATAATTTTGAGGCAGTATATTCAATTCGTTTTGTATCAATCTTTTGCCTCATATTTTCGATATAAAGCAAGTTGTAGGTGTAAAATTTGGGTAGATATTCAATTAACTCATTTCCACTGGTTTCAAAAGCCTTGTCTAATATATTCTTGCATATGAGTTGATAAACATTCCCATAAATATCTGGCAATTCTTTATCCTGTATATTGAAACTAAAAAGACCAAGTTCCCATATTTCATTAATTGCTCGTTTGTTGCTAATAGTATTCCTTTCAAGTAGTTTCACTCGTTCTATAAAAGTAAATCTGTCTTCATTTTTTGAATTTAAAGCATTTATAATATTTACGATCTTATCTTCGATAGTACCAGAGAAATAATCTATTTTACGGTAAATATCTAATGACTCACTTAAGAATTCTAATGCTTCTAATTCAAACTTATTCTTTTTTAAATATTCGGAAAATGAATTTATTTTCGAGTGTAGGCTATCAGCAATTTTCTCAAATGAAGATTTAAATAATAGCTGAAATTGAAATGCCAGTTCATATTCGGTATAGAATAATGGGGTTGTAATCTTCCCTTCATAAAAACTCTCGTTCCTTAATTTTTCTTGATATTTGTCTATCCACAATCTAATCGAAAATGGGAAATGCATTATTTCATCTGTATCATCATTGCTGTGAATTGATTTTGCCAGTTCGCGCAATCGAGATTCAGTAATAATTTTTTCCAGATTAAAATTAAAGCCTACCAGGTATTGAACAAATAGCGTAGCAAACAACGAGATAAATTGTAAATTATCTCGATTATCTTTCAAATCAGTCTTTTGTAGATTATCCTTGATAAATTTTTCTAATTGATTGAAGTATATTTCAAATAAATCCACTTCGCATTGAAATGAAATAACCTGCAAATACTTATATTGATTGTAAACAGATTGAATTTTTTCATCAGTAGTTTTCAAACTGTCAAAAATGAAGAATTGTGCATTTATTAGTTTCTTTTCTACTGATAAATAATCGTCAATATTCTCGGGAAAAGGTGTTGCTCCCGTTCGGCTAAACATTTCGTATTCAGTCGAAGAAGCCTCATCCCATGATTTGTATTTTTGAACCTTAGGAAACCATTCTTTGTTTGAAGGGAAAGTATGTTTGATAGAGTTGAAATATATTGCTAAATCTAATAATGTATTTGAGTTCCCTTGTAAATCTGTATTATTCAATTGCAATTTTACGCTTTCCTGTGTAATGAGCTCTATTTTGTCAATATTGCTCATGATTCTTGAAAGAATATGTTTTCCCTCAATATCATTTTTATAGTGTTTTTTATTGGAATAATATCTATGATAGGTCTTTTCACAATCTTCTTTTAAATCAGATACCAAGTTGCCAGCATTAAAATAGGTAATTGAATATCTGCCAAGAAAAACAAATGCTAATAACCCAACAATAACAGAAACCGTAAATAAGAAAGCACTAATGAAAGTTGGTTTATATCCAAGAATTAAGAAAAACTGGAAGATTATTGCTGAAGAAACAAGTATTGCAAGAAACTTTAAATATCGATTAATTAATTTGTGCTCCAATAGTTGGTTTATTATTATCCCATTAAAGTTAGAGTATTTGGTAGTGATAATGCTCATAAAAGTAGTGAAGAACAAACCAAGAATGACACCAAGTACTCCTGCTACAATCACAATTACATCTTTGAAATAATCTAAAAACTTTATCCCGATTACTTCATTTATTTTATAAAGTATATCTGCAATCTGATTTAAAAAGCTATTTGTAGAATTACAAAAAACAAATGCTAATTGCCTGGCAATACAATCTAAACTCACCAAGAAACAAATATATACAACAGCAATCCATAATCCAGATTTACTTGTATTAAGTATTCCTCTCAGAAAACCTATATTTTCCGAAATGATTATTTTTTTGTTATAATATGAGAGTTTCAGATTTCTCATTCTATGTTTATATTTTCATTAGCAATTTTCAATACTTCTCCAGCCAATTCTGTTTCTCCAACCAAAAAATGAGCAATTCGGTTTCGTCAACAGAGAAAAATTTTGCAAGATCTATCACCTGCGTACGCTTAATCTGACGGCTACCCCGTTCAATCTTACAATACATCGACGCATCTATTTCTAAAAAATCGGCCAATTGACATTGAACCAAATTATTATCCTCTCTTAATTGTCTGATTTTATCTGCGAATAACAGCATCATTCCAATTTGGCTTTTATTATTTTGAATTATCAGAATAAGGCAAAGTTAAAGATTTATTCATAAACAAACCAGCTGTAAATGAAAAGTTTTTGAGTTACCCAATAGCGTCTGATAGTAAGCATAATTAAAATTTATCGAGATCTTGACAAAACGAACTTGACATAGAACTCGCGATTAATCTTTACAATTTCCGCACATACCCTCACTTCTTGTTTTTCTCTAACAATTCTTCGAGCAGCTTCCTTAATTCATGCATTCCGATTTTTTCGACTAAAAACCTGCTGTTATCAAGCACTGCGGGCTTTGAAATTTCCTGAATTTTTGAAATAGCCTCTTTTATAAGGGATGTACTATAGGCCGCATCTGAATTGACAACTTTGAATTTGTACATTTCTTTTTCTTTCCTCTCGTTTTCTAAAGACCGATGTGCATCTTCCAATTGCTGCTTCAAACTTTGGTTTATAGATATTACTTCTTGCAACTCATCCAGGTACCAAAATAAAAAGCGCTTATTGGAGAAATTTCTCTAATAAGCGCTTTTTATTTGACTACTAAAAATATCACTGCCACCCGCCACCAAGCGCGCGGTATAAGGTAATCTTTTGCTGAACGATGTTATTGTAGGTATTATAAAGCGACAATTCGCTCGACAGAACACTATTCTGTGCCGACAGTACTTCCAGGTAGGTAGCGTATCCGTTCACCAATAACTCTTGCGAATATTCATACGCCTTCTTCAACGCATCCACCTGTTCCTTTTGAAACCCGGCCTGCTGCGAACTGTAGCGAATCGACGCCAGAGCGTTTGACACTTCACTGCCAGCTGTCAGTAAACTCTGTTTGAAATTCAGAAGAGCCGTCTCCTTTTGCAAACGGGCAATCTCCTTTTGTGTTTTCAATGATCTTCCGTTCAGGATCGGTTGCGTCAGCCCCGCCACCGCATTCCAGAACAACGATCCCGGCAAGTTGAACCAGTTGGATATTCCCTTCGCATCGGGTCCTATTGCGCCCGACAAGGTCAACTGAGGGTACAACGCAGCCTGTGTCACATTAAACTGCGCGTGAGCCGCGCGTAAAGCAAATTCAGCCGCCTGAACGTCCGGCCGATTGCACAACAACTGAACCGGCAGTCCGGTTGCCAACTGTTCGGTATGAAAAGCGGTCAGGTCAACATCCTGCGAACGATCCACCGATGACGACGATTTTCCCAGCAACGTACAGATGTAATTTTCATAGGTTGAAATAGACGCGTTAATCTGGGGAAGATATGCTTTGGCCGTAGCCAATTGAGCTTGCGCCTGCAAAACTGCCACTTCGGTAGCCTGGGCCGATTTCTTCAGGCTCTTAACAGTCTCCAGATAGCGGGTGTAACTTTTGATGTTGCGCTCCGTAATCTCCTTTTGTTTATCTAAGGTGATCAGCTGATAATATGCCGACGATACATTCGCAATCAATTGCGTCTTGACAGCTTCCACTGTTGCTTTTTGCTGAAGATAGAGTGCCTGTTGCGATTTTTTTGCACTCGAAAGTTTTCCCCACACATCGATTTCCCAACTCGACGAGAGTGATAATTTCAGATCGGTGTACGGCGGATTTGCCGCATGCGCCCCATTCCCATATTTCGAATTATCGGACAACGTTCCACTTAAGCCGGCACTGAGAGTGGGAAAGAATGCGGCTTTACTCTGACTTACATATTGTTCGGCCTGCTTCAATTTTACAATCGCACTCTGTATATTGAGGTTGCTATCCAAGGCTTCAGCAATCAGTTTTTGCAGATTCGGATCGGCATAAAAGCTCTTCCACCCGACTTTTGCAATATTCTGAGCACTATCTACTGTCGCACTATCCCGATACAATGTTTTCAGCCCCAACATTCCGGGCGTATTGTACTGCTGAACAGTACATGCACTCAAAATCGCGATTCCGGCCAGGACAAATGCGAACCGATATATTATCTTATTTCTCATCTGATTCATTGCAATTTATGATTCAACCCCTCCACTTTCTTTTACGAATCTTCTCATCAATATTTTCGAAAATAATATACATGGTAGGAATTACAAAAACACCGAACACGGTTCCGATCAACATTCCTCCGGCAGCCGCTACTCCAATCGAGTTATTGCCAGCTTTGCCGGCTCCACTCTCCAGAATCAACGGCAACATTCCAAAGATAAAGGCAAACGAAGTCATCAGAATGGGGCGTAAACGAGCGGTTGCTCCTTCTATGGCAGCAGTTACGATGTCCATGCCGTGATCGCGCCGCTGTCGGGCAAACTCGACGATCAGAATACCGTTTTTACCCAGCAATCCGATAAGCATAATGAGCGAAACCTGCACATAAATATTATTCGTTATGCCAAAAAGATTGATAAACAGGAAGACTCCGAACACGCCGATGGTGAGAGAGAGCATTACCGAAAGGGGCAAAACATAACTCTCGTATTGAGCACAGAGCACAAAATAGACAAACAAAAAGCAGAGCACAAAAATATAGATGGCCTGACTGCCCGATTTAATCTCCTCTCGCGACATCCCGGAGAACTCTATCTCATACCCCACCGGCAGCTTCGAGGCCTCCTCTCTCACCGCGGCAATGGCATCGCCCGAACTAAATCCCTTTTTCTGTTTTCCCTGAACGGTTGCCGCGGTAAACAGATCATAGCGGGTTATGGTTTCCGGACGATACACTTTCTGGAAATTAATTAGTGTGGTAATCGGCACCATCTGACTTTGTTTGTTGCGCACCATCACCTTCGACAAAGAATTCAGATCGGTTCTGTTTTCGGGCGCAGCCTGAAGAATGACCCGACAATATTTGGTATAACGGTTAAAATCGGAAATCATCATCCCCCCATAATATGCCTGAAGTGCCTGAAAAACATCATTCACGGCCACACCCGCCATTTTACACTTATCAACCTGCACATCGAACTGATATTGCGGAAAGTTTACATTAAACGACGAGCTGACAAAATCAATCTCCGGCCGCGCCTGCAAATTGTTCATAAATTCCTTTACCACCTGATAAAACTTGGTGATATCGCCTCCGGTTTTGTCTTCGACCTGCACCTCAAAACCATCCGACGACCCGAATCCGCGAATAGGAGGCGGAGCATAGAAGATAATTTTTCCCTCCTTAATCTTCGCCGTCTTTTTGTTCAGCAATTCAATCACATCGGTTGTCGAGGTATCGCCGCGTTCTTCCCACGGCACCAGAGAGCAAGTCATCATACCGTGCGAACTACCGTTTGTTCCGCTCAGCATACTTTGACCGGCAATACTCATACGCGCGGCAAACAAGTCGATGGTATTCATTGTACTGTCGATCTGCTTCATCACATTTTGTGTACGCTCAAGCGATGCGCCCGGAGGAAGGGTAATATCGGCGCTAATCATTCCCTGATCTTCGTTCGGAACAAATGCGGTCGGGGTAACTTTAATCAACAAGAAGGATCCTAATGCAAACGCAATAATAATGGTTACCGGAATCCACCGCCTACGGGTAAAGAGTCCCAAAGCGTTTTTGTACTTCCGCGAGGTAATCTCGAATGCAATGTTGAAATTAGTATGTAAACGGAACCAAAAGCTCTTTTTTTCTGCTTCATCCGATGGCCTGCGAATAAACATTGTGCACAACACCGGACTCAACGTTAGCGCATTGATAGCCGAAAAGGTAATTGCCACAGCCAGTGTAAGTCCAAATTGTCGATAAAATGTGCCGGCTGGCCCCGTCATGAAGCTCACAGGAATAAACACCGAGGCCATCACCAGCGTAATCGATATAATGGCTCGCCAAATCTCATCCATCGCCTTAGAGGTTGCCTCAAATACCGATAAAGAGTCGTCACGATCCAACTTGGCATGGACCGCCTCCACCACCACTATGGCATCATCGACCACAATACCGATGGCCAGCACCAGGGCAAACAACGTGAGTAAATTGAGAGAGAAGCCCAATATATTGAGCATAAAGAAAGTCCCGGTTATGGCTACTAAAGCCGAAATACCAGGTATAAGCGTCGATCTCCAGTTCTGAAGAAACAGGAAGACAACAATAAACACCAGAATGAACGCCTCGATAAATGTGCGTTTTACTTTATGAATAGATGCTTCGAGAAATTTATTCGCATCGTTGGGAATTGCATATTTCACGCCGGGAGGAAAGCGTTTCGACAACGTTTCGAGTTTTGCCTTCAGGGCATCCACCACATCGCGGGCATTCGATCCGGCCATCTGATAAACAGACATACCAACACCAGGCCTACCGTTCACCCGGGTATTCACCGAATAATCATTTCCGCCCAACTCGATCTTCGCCACATCCTTCAGTTTCAGGATACGACCATCATTATTGGCTCGAATCACGATATTCTCATAATCGGGCACTTCGCTAAATTTTCCTTTATAGGTAAGGGTGTACTGAAATTGCTGTTGTCCATTCAGACCCAATTGGCCCGGAGCTGCTTCAACATTTTGCTCCTGAATGGAACTAATCACATCGCTTGGCATCAAATTGTACGATGCCATTTTGACCGGATCGAGCCAGACCCGCATCGAATAATTGAGCGAACCGAAGATATTTACCTGCCCTACCCCATTGACACGTTCAAGCTCGGGTGCAATATTGATACGGGCATAATTTTGAAGAAACGTCTGATCGAATTTCGGATTATCGCTGTACAGAGAAGCCACCAGCAACTGATTATTCATCATTTTACGGGTCGACACCCCATTCTGTGTCACTGTGGTAGGTAACTGGCTCATTGCTGCCGACACACGATTCTGAACATTGACCTGATCCATATTGGGATCCGTTCCCAGTTCAAAATAGATACTGATGGATCCACTCCCGTTATTCGTGGCATTCGACACCATGTAAGTCATGCCTTCCACCCCGTTTATCTGCTCTTCCAACGGCGTAATCACACTTCGTAAAACAGTCTGCGCATTGGCCCCCGGGAAGTTAGCGCCTACCCTCACCATAGGCGGGGCAATATTGGGAAATTGTTCAACCGGCAGATTTATGTATCCCAGGATACCCAAAATGCAGATCAGGATCGAGATTACGGTTGAAAATACCGGACGTTTCAAAAATTTTTGTATCATCGTTTCAACTATTTTATCATTCGTCAGTTCACTTCGAATGTTTCCCGTGTCCCGTTACCGGAATTATTTTGTCTCCATCCTTCAACCGGTTCAATCCCTCAGTCACATATTTATCCCCCTCCTGAACTCCTTCGGAAACAACATATTGGTCGGCAGTACTATTTACCACCGTAATGTTTGTGGCATGCACAACACCTTTTGCATCGAGAAGATAAATCATTTTTTTATCCTGAATCTCATACGTAGCTTTTTGCGGAACAAGAATTACGTTCGTGTACACTGTTGGGACTTTGATTGTACCACTGGTTCCGGTATGCAGCAATGCCTGCGGATTGGGAAAGACCGCCTTCATTTGCAGCGAACCGGTTGTATGGTCAACAATACTGCTTCCCAACTGAAGTTTTCCTTTGTAATCGTATTTTTGTCCGTTAGCCAGTATCAATTCCACCTGTGGCATTTTGGATACCTTTTGCTTCAGCGTCCCAGGCAAACTATCGCATAATTGGATCAATTTTTTTTCGTCAAACGAGAAATAGGCAAACACATCACCACTGCTTGCAACGGTAGTTATCGGCTCCGCCAATCCTGCCGTCAAAAGGCTTCCCGGCTTCAACGTAATACGTCCAACGACACCCGAAACCGGACTTTTAATCAGTGTATACCCCAAATTTATTCGCGCATTTTCATACGTAGCTTTCGCAGCCTGAAGATTACTGCGGGCAGTCTGCAACTGATACGGACTTATAATCCCCTTGTCCACTAAAGGTTGTAGTTTTTTAACCTCAAGCAATGCATTATCATAGACTGCGCGTGTTGAATTGACAGTTTGACGATAGTCGGCGTCACTGACTTTCAGGATAGGACTTCCTTTTTTCACGTTATCTCCCTCTTTCACAAAGATCTGTTGTATATAGCCTGTTGCACGGGAATAAATATCTACAGTGTTTTCACTTTCGATCTGGGTTGCAAAACTGGTATAAACCGTCGCATTTCCACGTTGAATAACTGCCACTTTATATTTCGAAGGGCCTTTTTTCTCCTTATCGCTTTTTTGCCCTTTACACGAAAAGAGTACAATACCCACAATTACAAATAGAAAGAAAGGAATTAAAGAAAAACTTTGTTTTTTCATATTGCCACAATTATATACAACTAATTAACCGAAGTTTATTTCATCTTCATTTGAATTTACGAAGTGCAACAAATTTACACTATTTTATTGATAAATAGATTACACCCAACGAAGAGACAAATCTAAAAAGCACAATAAATAAATGTGACTGCAAAATTAACAAAAGGTTTAAAATTAGCAGAAGCTTATGAGAGTTGATCTACAACTCAGCTTGGTTTTGATGGATCTTTCGGGCAGAATGGAATGTGAAAAGGAGGCTTATTGGAGGTATTTAAAAAGCAAAACGCTTCACATCGTATGATGCAAAGCGTTTCGTAAAAGTGGCGGCTACCTACTCTCCCACATTGTGTGCAGTACCATCGGCGTAGTTGGGCTTAACTTCTCTGTTCGGAATGGGAAGAGGTGGAACCCCAGCGCTATAGCCACCTAAAAGTTTTAAGTAGTCAGTAGTGAGTAGATGGTAGTCAGTAGTTTTACTGATAACTGTTTACTGTTTACTGTCAACTTTATATTATTGACTTACTGGAAAGAGAGTTAACTTGTAAGCTAAAATAAGGATAGCATTACTATAATATTTAAGAAGCTTTCGAGAAGAAAAGTTTCGGGCTATTAGTACTGCTCGGCTTTGACATTACTGCCTTTAGACCTACAGCCTATCAACGTTGTCGTCTTCAACGGCCCTTAGAAGAAATCTCATCTTGAAGTTGGTTTCGCGCTTAGATGCTTTCAGCGCTTATCCTATCCGAACGCGGATACCCGGCGGTGCTCCTGGCGGAACAACCGGTAAACCGTAGGTTCGTCCAACACGGTCCTCTCGTACTAGTGTCAGATCTTCTCAAATTTCTTACGCCCACAACAGATAGGGACCGAACTGTCTCACGACGTTCTGAACCCAGCTCGCGTGCCACTTTAATGGGCGAACAGCCCAACCCTTGGGACCTTCTCCAGCCC
>Ga0183099_1000021_pt1 | contig 206386 bp, 162 predicted proteins | sample Biomet1_FD_127788 | JGI IMG/M metagenome (GOLD analysis project Ga0183099, IMG submission 127788) | Microbial communities from bioreactor (seeded with anoxic lake sediment) at LBNL, California, USA - Biofuel metagenome 1 | ecosystem: Engineered > Bioreactor > Anaerobic > Unclassified ...
AAAGGGTTTTGTGATTGGAAAAGCATTAAAATAATTGCTTAATTTAAGGAGAGATTGACTTATGGCAAAGAAAGCAAAAGGTAATAGAGTTCAGGTTATTCTTGAGTGTACAGAACACAAGGATAGTGGTATGCCGGGTACTTCACGTTATATTACTACAAAGAATAGAAAAAATACTACAGAAAGAATTGAATTGAAGAAATACAATCCAATTTTAAAGAAAGTAACAGTTCACAAAGAAATTAAATAAGAGATAAACCATGGCAAAGAAAACAGTAGCAAGTTTGCACGAAGGAACCAAAGAAGGTCGTTCTTATACTAAGGTTATCAAAATGGTAAAATCTCCTAAAACTGGAGCTTACGCTTTTGATGAACAAATGGTACCTAACGAAAAAGTTCAAGACTTTTTTAAGAAATAATAGTCGTTGTCTTTGTGACATAGACAAAAACTTCCTCTCATTCATAAAAATGAGGGGAAGTTTTTTTTTGCTGCCATTTGTATTTGTTATATCTTTGTGGCATTGTATATTATAAATTATAATCAACATGGGATTTTTAAGTTTTTTCTCCAAAGAAAAGAAAGAGACTTTAGATAAGGGATTGTCTAAAACCAAGGAAAATGTCTTTAGTAAGATTGCCAGAGCGGTAGCTGGAAAATCAAAAGTAGATGATGAAGTTCTGGATAATTTGGAAGAAGTTTTAATAACCTCAGATGTTGGGGTAGAAACTACCTTGAATATTATCAAAAGAATCGAAGCAAGAGCTGCCTCCGACAAATATGTAAATGCACAGGAACTAAATAAGATTCTGAAGGAAGAGATTGCCGCATTGTTGATGGAAAATAATTCCGAAGATCTTGAGGATTTTACTACGCCTGGAAATAAAAAGCCATATGTTATCATGGTGGTTGGTGTTAATGGAGTTGGTAAAACAACGACAATTGGTAAAATGGCTTATCAATTTAAAAAGGCTGGCAAGTCTGTTTATCTTGGAGCAGCAGATACTTTCCGTGCAGCAGCTGTAGAGCAACTAGTAATTTGGGGAGATAGAGTTGGAGTGCCGGTGATTAGACAAAAAATGGGAGCAGATCCGGCTTCTGTTGCTTATGATACCTTAAATTCGGCTGTAGCAAACAATGCTGATGTGGTTATTATTGATACTGCAGGACGTTTACACAATAAAGTAAACTTAATGAATGAGTTGACCAAGATAAAGAACGTAATGAAGAAAGTTATTCCGGATGCTCCTCATGAAGTATTACTCGTGTTGGATGGTTCAACCGGACAAAATGCTTTTGAACAAGCTAAGCAGTTTACTTTGGCTACAGAAGTAACGTCGTTGGCAATTACTAAACTTGATGGTACTGCTAAAGGTGGTGTCGTAATTGGTATTTCAGATCAGTTTAAGATTCCGGTAAAATATATCGGTTTAGGTGAAGGAATGGAAGATTTGCAGGTTTTCCGCAAAAAAGAATTTGTTGATTCATTATTTGGAGATAATTAATGAGAAAAAATACGATTGATTTAGTTACACTTGGATGTTCTAAAAATTTAGTAGATTCTGAACAGTTGATTCGTCAGCTGGAAAAGAATGGTTATAGCGTAACTCATGATTCAGAATCGCCGGAAGGCGAGATTGCTGTAATTAATACATGTGGGTTTATTGGCGATGCCAAGGAGGAATCCATAAACATGATATTGGAATTTGCTCAGGCGAAAGAAGAAGGACGATTGAAGAAACTGTATGTTATGGGATGTCTTTCTGAGCGATATTTAAAAGAATTAGCAGTTGAAATTCCTGCTGTAGATAAGTTTTATGGCAAGTTCGACTGGAAGAATCTGCTTCAAGACCTTGGGAAAGTATATGATGAGCGCATTCATATTGAACGTTCGCTTACTACTCCTCAACATTATGCCTATTTAAAGATATCCGAAGGCTGTGATAGAAAATGTTCTTACTGCGCAATTCCTATCATTACTGGATGCCATGTTTCAAGAACCATGGAAGATATAATTGACGAGGTTAAATATCTTGTTAAGAATGGAGTTAAAGAATTCCAGGTGATAGCACAGGAGCTTACATATTACGGTGTTGACCTTTACAAGAAACAAATGCTTCCCGAATTAATCGAGAAGATTTCTGATATTCCGGGTGTAGAATGGATTCGTCTTCACTATGCTTATCCGGCTCATTTCCCTACAGATTTATTCCGTGTAATGCGTGAGCGCGATAATGTATGCAAGTATATGGATATTGCTTTGCAGCACATTAGCGATAACGTATTATCTATGATGAAAAGGCACGTTACTAAAGCTGAGACCTATACTTTAATGGAACAGTTCCGTAAGGAGGTACCAGGAATTCATCTGCGCACAACTTTAATGGTTGGGCATCCGGGAGAAACGGAAGCAGATTTTGAAGAACTGAAAGAGTTTGTTAAGCATGTAAGATTCGATAGAATGGGAGCTTTTACATACTCTGAAGAGGAGGGTACCTATTCTGCAAATAATTATGAAGATTCTATTCCTCAGGAAGTTAAGCAACAAAGACTCGATGAATTGATGGAAATTCAACAAGGAATTTCTGCCGAACTGAGTGCTGCAAAGATTGGAAAATCCTTTAAAGTAATTATTGATCGAAAGGAAGGCGAATATTATATAGGACGTACAGAATTTGATTCTCCGGAAGTAGATCCTGAAGTTTTGATATTGGCAGGCGATGAACAGCTTGAAATTGGAGACTTTTATCAGGTTAAGGTAAACGATGCCGATGATTTTGATCTTTATGCAGAAGTGATTAAATAATTGTATTTTTATTTGATTTTAATTGCTTAATTAATAGATATTTACTAATATAGCAGTCGCTTTAAAAAACTGAAAAACATTGAACAATAAAGAATTTATCACAGAGTTATCCGGTAGATTGGGATATTCGACAAAAGAGATATCAGATATGGTTTCTTCTGCCGTTTCTGTTGTGTCAGAACAATTGCAGGAAGGAAATACTGTTGTTGTTCAAGGATTTGGAACGTTCGACGTAAAAAAGAAATTAGAACGAATATCAGTAAATCCTGCTACTAAACAGCGCATGCTTGTACCACCAAAGCTCGTGATAAATTTCAAGCCTAGCAATGTAATTAAAGATAAGTTTAAATAAGTCTTGAGATTATGGGTGAAAGAATAAACATACAGAATTTGATAGATTTATTTGCCGAGAAGAAAGGGCTAAGCAAGAAGGATGCTGAGAACTTTCTAAAGGAATTTTTTGCTCTTATAGAAAAAGCACTTGAAGTTGATAAGTATGTAAAGATTAAAGGCTTTGGTACTTTCAAACTGATTGATGTTGATAGTCGCGAAAGTGTAAATGTAAACACTGGAGAGAGATTCCAAATACAAGGCCATACAAAGATATCGTTTACTCCAGAAGCTAGTCTTCGTGATCAGATAAATAAGCCTTTTTCTCATTTTGAAACGGTTATTTTAAATGAAGGGGTCGATTTTGAAGGAATGAGTGTTACCGATGAAATCTCTGAAAATGAAGATGAAACCGGTGTTTCTTTTGAGGAAGATAATGATATTTCTTCCAATATCGGAGAAAGTGAAAACCTTACTTCTTCTATTCAATCAGAGGAACCGGAAAATATTCAGGCTAATACTACTAATGCAATAGAAGAGAATACTTTATCTTCAGATAATACCTCATCTGTAAGCGCAGATAATCAACAAAAAATCACTGAAACAGAAAATAAAATTCCAGAATCTTCTGCTGAAATAGATAAAGAAATTGCCATATCTCCTGAGGTGGTTAAAACAGTTGCTATTGAAATACAACAGGAAGAACCGACAGATTCAAAGGATATTTCTGGATTGAGTAAAGAAGTGCATCAGAATGAATCTTCTATTCAAGCGGCAGAAGCAGTAGCAGATGCAGCAGAAGAAGATAAAGAGGATGAGCCTGTAATAGCTGCAGTATTGGAGAAAATTGTACCTTTAAAAGGTAAGCACGAGGATGTTTCCATAAAGGCTGACAATGCTGAAGTTGTTGAGAAACCTCAGGCTCCTGCTACGTTGGCGGAGTTTATTTCTCAGGCTCTTGAGATAAAATCTAAGGAGAAGAAACCAACCTTGTCTCATAATACTGAAGCAACGAAAGAGGATTTGATAGTAAAATCAAAGGAATCGTTGGCTGTTATCCCTAAAGAAGAACCGACTCCTAAAGAGGAATCTATTCCAAAAGAAGTGATTGCACCGAGAGAAGTGCCGACTTTAAAAGAGGTTTCTGTTCCGAGAGAAGTATCTACTTCAACAGACACGTATGTTTCAAAAGAAGAGTCTACTCCAAAAGAAACGCATACAGAAAAGGCTGAGGAAGAAAGTGCTCCTAAGCAAAGTGGCGCATTGATCGAAGAATTGATTCTAAAAGCTAAAGCTGAGAAAGTTCAACAAGAAGCTATAGCTAGTAGTCAGAATTCTAAAATGACTATTTACTATTTTGTTGCTATGATTGCTTTTCTTTCGGTTTTTGCGGTAGCTGTATTTACTTACATATACAATCCTGATTTTGTAATGAGTATGGTTCCAGCTTCTACTGAAAAATCTGCTATAGATTCAACTAAAGTTGACTCTGTTCCCATGAAAAAGGAAGTTGCTTTACCAATGCCTGATACTATTCCTTCTGCAGACAAAAAGGATATGGGCCGATTAACTGATACGGAAACTAAGAATGCGGAAGCTGAAGCTAAAAGAGCTGTTGCTTCTGCAGAACAAGTTGTAGCCGAAGCAAAGAAGAGACAAAAGGAACTTGCTGAAGCAAAAGAGTCGGTCAAAGAAACTGAAAAAGCTGAAACTACAGATTCGAAAGAAAAGAAAGCACTCGAGAAGCTTAATCCGAATGATTACACAATTGCTGGAACTAAGAGTACATATACTGTAAAAAAGGGTGAATCGTTAGTGAGAATATCACAACAATTCTATAATTCCAAGGATTTATGGACACTAATCTTGAAGCATAATCAAAAAGTGATAAAGGATGAGGATAATGTTCCTGCCGGAACTGTTCTGAAAATTCCGAACTTACGTTCAAAGAAATAATTTCTACAGAATAAGTTATTGCATGCTTGTACAAAAGAATGCAATGTTCTGTACAAAACAATTAATTCCCTTGTACAAAAGATTTCATTCTTTTGTACAAGGGAATCTCTTTTATACCTTAATATTTATCACTTTGTTGCCCAATCATCCAAAATCTAAACACTATGCATCTTTTTTTAATAAATTTTAGTTGCTGTACTAAATTATAAAGAGTATTTTTGGAACTCGAAAAGAAAAACTCTTTTCTAAAAGTCTTTTTCTTTATTTATAAAAGTAAAAACAATAAGTATTATAAAAAATTATGGCCGAATCAATTGATATTCGTGAGTTGAATGCACGGATTGAAAAACAAAGCGCATTTGTGACCAACCTCATGATGGGGATGGATCAGGTAATTGTGGGACAAAAACATTTAGTAGAGTCTTTGTTGATTGGATTATTGTCTGATGGACACGTTCTTCTTGAAGGTGTACCGGGACTTGCAAAAACATTGGCAATTAAAACACTGGCTTCTTTGATTGACGCAAAATATAGTCGTGTTCAATTTACGCCCGACTTGTTGCCGGCCGACGTAGTTGGTACCATGATTTATAGTCAGAAAGACGAAAGTTTCGTTGTAAAGAAAGGACCTATCTTTGCTAATTTCATATTAGCGGATGAAATTAACCGTGCTCCTGCAAAAGTTCAGAGTGCGCTACTTGAAGCTATGCAGGAAAGACAAGTTACTTTAGGCAAAACTACTTTTAAACTTCCGGAACCATTCCTGGTACTTGCTACTCAGAACCCAATAGAACAAGAAGGTACTTATATGCTTCCCGAAGCACAGGTCGACCGTTTTATGCTGAAGGTTGTTATTGACTATCCAAAGCAGGAAGAAGAAAAACTAATTATTCGTCAGAATATCAGCGGAGCTAAGTTTGATGTTAAGCCAATACTTAGTGCAGACGAAATTCTGGAAGCAAGAAAGGTTGTTCGCGACGTTTATCTGGACGAAAAGATTGAAAGATATATTGTTGATATAGTGTTTGCTACACGTTATCCTGAGAAATATGGTCTGAACGAGCTTAAAGAGATGATCAGCTTTGGTGGATCTCCACGTGCTTCAATAAATTTGGCACTTGCAGCTCGTACTTATGCTTTCATTAAGAGACGCGGATACGTAATTCCTGAAGACGTTCGTGCAATTGCTCACGATGTACTTCGTCACCGTATCGGGCTGACTTATGAAGCAGAAGCAAGTAATATTACATCAGACGAAATAGTAAGCAAGATTCTTAATAAGGTAGAGGTGCCTTAGTCGTATGGAAGCTAATGAACTTATAAAAAAAGTTCGTCATATTGAAATTAAAACTCGGGGATTGTCGAATAACATCTTTGCCGGGCAGTATCATTCTGCTTTTAAAGGCCGAGGAATGGCATTCTCTGAGGTTCGTGAATACCAGTATGGCGATGATATCCGTGATATTGACTGGAACGTAACAGCACGTTTCCACAAACCTTACGTGAAAGTGTTTGAGGAAGAACGCGAGCTTACTGTTATGCTCCTGATTGATGTGTCGGGTAGTCTTGAATTTGGAACTGTAAAGCAGATGAAGAAAGATATGGTAACTGAAATAGCTGCCACCCTTGCTTTTTCTGCCATTCAGAATAATGATAAAATCGGCGTAATCTTTTTCTCGGACAAGATAGAAAAGTTTATCCCTCCCAAAAAGGGTAGGAAACATATTCTGTTTATTATTCGTGAGCTGATAGATTTTCAGGCCACCAGTCGCAGAACAAACATTAAAATGGGGCTGGAATATCTAACGAATGCCATCAAGAAAAGATGTACTGCGTTTGTTATATCCGATTTTATCGATAACTCTGATTTTAAAAATGCTCTAACGATTGCTAATCGTAAACACGATTTGGTAGCTATTCAGGTTTTTGACAGACGTGTGGCAGAACTTCCATCAGTTGGTCTGATGAAAGTAAAGGATGCCGAAACCGGTCATGAACAATGGATTGATACATCATCTGTTGCATTACGTAAAGCACATCGGGAGTGGTGGATGAAGAAACAGAATATTCTTAGTGAAACATTCACAAAGAGTAATGTAGACTCGGTTTCTGTTCGTACAGACGAGGATTATGTGAAAGCATTGTTGAACTTGTTTGCTAAAAGAAATTAATACGAAATGAGCAATTATACATTATTGAAAAGCAGAAAATTCTTAATTGCGCTGAGCTGTTCAATGCTGTTCTCTTTTGCACCACAAAAGATTGCAGCTCAATCTGTTACAGTCGATGCAACAATTGACTCATTGCAGATAATGATTGGAGAACAAGCCACAATTCAGCTGCAGGTAAGTCTTGATGCTAAACAGAAAGCTGTTTTCCCCCATTTCACTGATAGTCTGATAAAAGGAATAGAAGTTATTGAAGTTGCAAAGCCCGATACTCAGTATCTGAATAACAATCAGCGTTTACTGATTACTCAGAAATACATTATAACTTCTTTTGACTCTGCGCTTTATTATATTCCGCCTTTCAGCATTATGGTAGGAAAGCAAGTCTATAAATCAAAATCTCTTGCATTAAAAGTATACTCTCCAAAAGTTGATTTGGCTCACCCTGATCAGTTCTTTCCTCAGAAAGGTGTGATGAATCCGCCGTTTATGTGGAGCGATTGGGCCGGAGTTATATTTCTTTCAATATTGGCAATCCCTTTAATGTTCCTGATTATATACTTTATTGTCAGATATAGAGATAATAAGCCTATTATCAAGCATATAAAGATTGAGCCAAAACTTCCGCCTCACCAGTTGGCAATGAAGGAGATAGAACGTATCAAGACAGAAAAAGTTTGGCAAAAAGGTCGCTCGAAAGAGTATTATACCGAATTGACTGATACTTTACGTACATATATTCAGGAACGTTTCGGTTTCAATGCGATGGAAATGACCTCTTCCGAGATTATTGAAAAGCTGATGGAAGTAGAAGCTAAGGATATCAGAGATTTGAAAGAGCTGTTTTTAACGGCAGACCTTGTTAAGTTTGCTAAGCACGACCCAATGATGAATGAAAATGATTCTAATCTGCTAAATGCTATATCTTTTATTAATGATACAAAGGATGAAGAGTCTCTTGATAAGAAGCCTGTTCCAACTGAAATTACTGTTGAAGAGAAACGTTCGCGCAGAGCAAAGACTCTATTGATCTTTGGAATTGTCATATTGTGTGCTTCTGTACTGGCCATTTTGGCATATGTTGGTATGAGGCTAACCGATATGTTCTTATAAATGTGATATAAAACAATAGAAAAATGATATTTGCTAATATACATTATTTATTTCTGCTGATACTTCTTATACCTTATATCATGTGGTATATCCTGAAGCAACGGAAAAATGAAGCTTCTCTTCAGGTTTCCGATACAAGGGTATATGCTCATGCGCCTAAAAGTTATAAGATTTATCTGCTTCACGCACCTTTCATTCTTAGGGTTATTGCTTTTGTAATGTTGGTACTGATTCTTGCACGTCCGCAAACCACAAATAGCTGGAAGAATACGGAGACTGAAGGTATTGATATCATGCTTGATATTGATATTTCATCAACTATGCTGGCAGAAGATCTTAAGCCAAACCGTTTAGAAGCTGCAAAAGAAGTTGCAACAGAATTTATCAACGGTCGCCCCAACGATAATATCGGTCTGACGCTTTTTGCAGCCGAAAGCTTTACTCAGTGTCCGTTGACAGTAGATCATGCCGTTTTACTTAATCTTTTCCAAAACATTAAATGTGGATTGATTGAAGATGGTACTGCTATTGGTATGGGTATTGCTAATGCTGTAACTCGTTTGAAGGATAGTAAAGCAAAATCCAAAGTAATAATTTTGCTAACTGATGGTTCGAACAATAAAGGTGAAATATCCCCATTGACAGCAGCCGAAATAGCAAAGAGCTTTGGTATCAGAGTTTATACTGTTGGTGTAGGAACAAATGGAATGGCTCCATATCCTTATCCAACGGCTGCCGGTGTACAATATATTAATGTGCCTGTAGAATTTGATGAATCAACATTGTCACAGATAGCATCAAATACCGATGGTAAATATTTCCGTGCCACAAGTACTTCTAAGTTGAAAGAAGTTTATCAGGAAATTGATAAGCTAGAGAAAACCAAGTTAAACGTTAAGGCATATAGTAAGAGACAGGAAAATTATCAACCATTTGCATTGATATTACTCTTGTGTATTCTTAGTGAAATACTTTTGCGTAATTCTGTATTAAAGAAAATACCATAATAAAAACAAGATAAACTATGTTTCGATTTGCAGACCCGACATATTTATATCTACTTATAATATTGCCGTTTATTGTGGCTTTTTACTTGTATTCCAACTTTAAGAGGAGGAAAGCAATTAAAAAGTTTGGTGATCCGGAATTGATGGCTCAGCTAATGCCTGATGTCTCAAAATATCGTCCGGATGTAAAGTTTTGGCTAGTATTAAGTGCTTTGGCACTGACTATTGTTCTTATTGCTCGCCCTCAGTTTGGCACAAAACTAAATAAAGTAAAAAGGAGTGGAGTTGAGGTAATTATAGCAATGGATATTTCTAATTCAATGCTTGCCGAGGATGTTACTCCAAGCCGTTTAGAGAAATCCAAAATGTTGGTGTCTAAGCTGGTAGATGGATTCGACCAAGACAAAGTGGGTATGATTGTATTTGCAGGAGACGCCTATACACAATTACCTATTACCAGTGATTATATTTCAGCTAAAATGTTTCTAGAGACAATTACTCCGGAGCTGATTTCAAGACAAGGAACAGCAATTGGTACTGCCGTTGATTTGGCTACGCACAGCTTTACTCCTCAGGAAGGAGTGGGCAGAGCTATTGTACTTATTACCGATGGTGAAAATCACGAAGATGGAGCTTTAGAAGCTGTAAAAACTGCACAAAAGGAAGGAATTATTGTGCATGTGCTTGGAGTTGGTTCTCCTGATGGATCGCCTATTCCTGTTCCGGGAACAAATAATTTCCGTAAAGACAGACAGGGAAATGTTATTGTAACTCGTTTGAATGAATCAATGTGTAAAGAGTTGGCTAATGCAGGTAAAGGAATTTATGCAAGGGTTGATAATTCAAATTCAGCTCAGAAGGCATTAATCAGTGAGATTGATAAAATGGCAAAATCGGATATTGAAAGTAATGCATATTCTGATTTTGATGAACAATTTCAGGGAGTTGCATGGATCATTTTACTTCTGTTGATAGCTGATTTATTTTTGCTGGAACGTAAGAATCCATTATTCAAGAATATTAAACTGTTTAAGATATAGTAGAGAGATGTCACAGATTAAATATATTATTTTTATAGCTTTCCTTCTTTTGGCCAATTGTGCATCTTTTGCCCAAAAGACCGAGAGGGATTATATCCGTAAAGGAAACCGATTATTTAATGATAGCCTCTTTCTGCAGGCTGAGGTTAATTATCGGAAGGCTTTAGAGCTTAATCCTAATTCTACAGAAGCTTTATATAACCTGGGAAACACACTCTCTCAGCAAGGTAAATTGAAAAATGCAATGGAACAATATACCGCAGCTTCTAAATCTGAAAAAAACAAGACTAAACTTGCTAAGATATACCATAATGCTGGTGTGTTGTATCAATCTGCAAAGCATTATAAAGAAGCAGTGCAGGCTTATAAGCAATCTTTAAGAAACAATCCTAAGGATGACGAAACCAGATATAACCTGGCTTTGGCTATGAAAATGCTAAAGGATCAACAGAATAAGGATAAGAATAAAGACAAAAATAAAGATAAGAATAAGGATAAAGACAAGCAAAAGAAGCAAGACGAGAAGAATAAACAAGATCAGAAGAATAAAGACGATAAACAAAAGCAGCAGCCTAAACCTCAGCAGAATAAAAATCAGATGTCAAAAGAGAATGCTGAACAACTGTTGAATGCTGCAATGCAAGATGAGAAACAACTTCAGGAAAAAGCTAAGAAACAATTAAGAAATCAAGGCAGAAACCTGGATAAAGACTGGTAGTATAATAATTAAAGGATAATAATAAAATATAAGCAATGAGGAAACTGATTTTCTTATTCGTCATTTTACTGGTTCCCGGAATTAATAGTTTTGCTGATAACGTAAGGTTGGTGGCAGAAGCTCCGGAAGCAGTAGCTGTTGGTGATCAATTTAGAATTACTTACACGGTAAATACGCAAGATGTAAAGAGCTTTAGAGCTTCTGCAATGAAAGGATTCGAGGTATTAGCCGGTCCGTATGAGTCAAGAATGACTAGTTCTCTATCTGTTAACGGAAAAGGCTCTACTGTAAGCTCCATTACCTATACTTTTACGGTTATGGCAAGTACGAAAGGAACTTTTGCCGTAGCTCCGGCAAGTGTTGTTGCTGCAGGCAAGCCTATAACTTCAAATGCTTTAAGAATCAGAGTGCTCCCAGCAGATCAAAGTAATGCTAGCTCTGGTTCTTCTTCTGGCAGAGCTTCCCGTTCCTCTTCTGGAGCTAAGATTTCTGCAAACGATCTTATTATTGTAGGTTCTGTAAATAAAACAAATGTTTACGAACAGGAAGCGCTTGTGTTAACTTATAAAGTTTATACTTTGCTCGATTTAAGAGGTTTTGATAATGTTAAGTTGCCCGACTTTAAAGGTTTCCAATCACAGGAAGTTGAACTACCTCAAACAAAACAGTTTACTATGGAACGCTATAAGGGAAGAAATTATAACTCTGTAGTGTACAGACAGTTTGTTCTTTTCCCACAGCAAACGGGCAAATTGACTATTAATCCTGCAAGATTTGATGCGTCAATTGCAAAAGTTATGCGAACAGATGATCCACTTGATGCTTTCTTTAATGGAGGATCAAATGTTATGGAAGTGAAGAAAACAGTCGTAACTCCTCAGATTACTGTAAATGTGAAAGCTCTACCTGGTGGTAAACCTGCTAATTTCTGTGGTGGAGTAGGAGGATTCACTCTTTCATCTTCTATCAACTCTAAAAGTGTTAAAACTAACGATGCTGTAACTATCAAATTAACAATTTCAGGCGTAGGTAATCTTAAATTAATTGAGACTCCAAAGATTGAATTCCCTAAAGATTTTGAGGTTTATGATCCGAAAGTTACTAATAAGTTTACACTAACTAAAAGTGGATTGTCTGGAAGTAAAGTGATTGAATATCTTGTAATTCCTCGCTATGCAGGAAATTACAAGATTCCAGCTGCAAATCTTACTTATTTTGATACGAATTCAAATTCTTACAAGACTCTCAGAAGTCAGGAATATAACCTGAATGTAGTGAAAGGTGCTGGTAATGCAGATCAGGTAATAGCTAACTTTACTAATAAAGAAGATCTTAAAGTACTAGGTTCTGACATTCGATATATAAAGACTAATGATGTTACACTTTCTGAAAAGGATGATTTCTTGTTTGGTTCATTGTTATATTATTTACTTTATATTATTCCTGCATCCTTATTTATTGCCTTTGTAATCATTTACAGAAAACAAGCTGTAGAGAATGCAAATGTAGCTAAGGTACGTACTAAAAAAGCAAATAAAGTTGCGACAAAACGTATGAAGAATGCTGGTAAGCTTTTGAGTGAGAACAAAAAAGAACAGTTCTACGACGAAGTATTAAAAGCGTTGTGGGGATATATTAGTGATAAACTCAATATTCCGGTTTCTAAGCTGACAAAAGATAATGTTGATACTGAATTGACAAACTATGGAGTGAGCGCTGAACTTACTAAGGAGTTCTTATCAGTCCTTGATCAATGTGAGTTTGCTCGTTATGCTCCGGGTGATCCTAATGAAGCTATGGACAAAGTTTATTCTTCTGCCATAGAGGTCGTGAGTAAAATGGAAAACATAATCAAACACTAACTTATTAAGAAATAGTGATATGAAGAAAATTATATTTTTAGTATTAAGCATTCTGTGTTCTTTTAATCTTTCTGCTCAGGATTCTTTGGCTACAGATTCTGTACAACCATCCAGAACTGCCCGAAAAGAGTTTTCTGCGGCTAAGATTGAAAATGCTACAAAAGCACAGGGTGACAGTGCATATATTCGTAACGACTTTGCTTCAGCTATCCAGATATATGAATCATTACTTCAAACTAAAGGGGTAGCAGCGGAAATATATTATAATCTGGGCAATAGTTACTATAAATTAGGAGATATGGCTAAAGCTATTTTAAATTACGAACGAGCTTTATTGCTTAATCCTGGAGACAGTGATATACGCTCAAACCTTGAAATAGCTCGCAGCAAAACGGTTGATAAGCTGGATGCTGCTCCTGAACTATTTTTTGTAACCTGGACAAACTCGCTGATTAATTACATGGGGGCCGATGCATGGGCTAAATGCGGAGTTATTTCTTTTATTCTTTTAATTGTAGCACTCTATTTCTTTATTTTCTCTAAAAAGATTATTCTGAAAAAGATTGGTTTTATAGCTTCAATATCTCTGTTGGTAATTCTTGTTCTTTCAAATGTGTTTGCTGCTCATCAAAAAGATCGTCTTATAAATCGTTCTGATGCAATTATTATGACACCTAGTGTGACTGTAAAGAGCACTCCAAATGAGAGTGGGACAGACTTATTTATTATTCACGAAGGACGTAAAGTAAGCATAAAAGATAATTCCATGAAGGAATGGAAAGAAATAAAATTAGAAGATGGCAATGTGGGTTGGATCAAAGCTACAGATCTTGAAGTGATCTAAATTTTTAATGATAATCTAAATACAATGATTGACATACAGCAATTAATACAATATGATAAAAGCGCTTTTTTAGCTCTAAACGGCAGTGATTCTACCTTTTGGGATGGATTTATGTGGGTATATACAAGTACAACTGTATGGATTCCACTAGCGCTTGTATTGCTGTATGTCATCATTCGAAATAATAAATTAAAAGAAGCTTTATTAATAATTCTTTTAATTGCTATAACAATTACAATATGTGATCGGGTTTCATCGGGTGTCTTTAAGCCTATCTTTAAACGTTTCCGACCGGCCCAAGATCCTGAATTTATGTATCTTGTAGATATTATACATGGGTATAGGGGAGGGCGATACGGCTTTATTTCCAGTCATGCTGCAAACACTTTTGGTCTTATAACGTTCACCTCATTCTTATTTAAAAGAAAAGAATATACTTTTGCATTCCTTTTTTGGGCTATAATTACTTGCTATTCTCGGATATATCTCGGAGTACATTATCTAGGTGATGTAATTTGTGGGGCTATTCTAGGCTTTATTTCAGGTTTATTAGTCTATTACATATATAAATATATACGTTCAAAGTATTTTTATGATAAAAGGCTTAAATACTCAGGGAAATATACTCCAAGTGGCTATTTAATTTCTGACATAAATATCTTATTAATAGCTTTATTTTCTACAATATTTGTTGTAATGATAGCTGGCATGATTATTTATAACTATTATTATTTGTAAATTCTCAGAACTTAATACTCTTCTGATTTGTTTTTTATATAAAATTATGGGTTAAAGATTTGATTTCTATATTTTTTTTGTTAAGTTTATAGCGATAAATAATTGATATAGTATTAACCCAAATTTCTATATTATGAACAGAACAATAACTTTCAATGAACTTAGGAAAATAAAAGATTCATTGCCCAGCGGAAGCATGCACAGAATTGCAGATGAACTCAATTTAGATGTCGACACAGTCCGTAATTTCTTCGGTGGCAGTAACTTCAAGGAAGGCAAAAGTGTTGGACTTCATACAGAGCCAGGTCCTGATGGTGGTTTGGTTATGCTTGATGATACAACTGTTCTTGATTTCGCTTTAAAAATATTAGATGAACATAATATTAACCATCGGGAAGAAGTAAGTGAGGAACTAATACAAGTTTAGTCAATAAAAATAAAAGTCCTGATTGATCCTTCTTCAATTAGGATTTTTTCTATATATATTAAGTTGCTATTATTTACAATTAAATGAAACTTATATGGAGGAAAAATTAGTTACACTAGCCATACTGACGTATGCAAAGGCTCAAATTTTAAAGAGCGTATTAGAAAAAGAAGGAATAAAATCTTACATTCAAAATGTAGATCTTATAAAACCGGTCGTGTCTTCTGGTGTTCGTTTAAGAATAAAAGAGAGCGATTTACCTCATGCTTTGAAAATAACAGAAAGTAATCTTTGGCTTTCTGAGGAAATAATAGGAGAGAAGCCTATAGAGAAGGAAAAAAGTAATAAAGTTTTAATTCCTGTGGATTTCTCTGATTATTCTATGCGTGCATGTGAATTTGGTTTTGGATTTGCAAAGACATTTGATACAGAAGTTGTCTTACTTCATGTTTATTTTACTCCCAGATACATGCCGTCAATTCCATATAATGACGTTTTTAGCTATCAGGGACCTGATGAAGAATCAATTAAAAATATCATCAAAAAGGTCAATGAAGACTTAAATAATTTGTCTGACAAGATTAAAAGCAAAATTGATTCTGGTGAATTTCCTAATGTTAAATTTAGTTGTGTGCTAAAGGAAGGAATACCAGAAGAAGAAATTTTAAGATATGCTAAAAACACTTCTCCAGGCATAATTGTTATGGGAACTCGTGGCAAAAATAAGAAAGATGCTGATATCATTGGAAGTGTTACAGCTGAAGTAATTGATAGAAGCAGAGCTATTGTTTTTGTTGTTCCGGAAAAAACGCCATTTAAAATTTTTAATGATGTTACAAAGCTTGCATTTATAACAAACTTCGATCAAAAAGATTTAATTGCTTTTGACGCTTTAATTAAGAAAATGAGTGCATTTAAGTTTTCAGTTACACTTATCCATTTAGCAACATTAAAGGATACTTGGAATGAAATTAAGTTGGCTGGTATCAAAGAGTATTTTCATAAACAATATCCTGATTTGCAGATTTATTATGATATTGTTATGGATGATAATTTAGGCCAGAATTTGGATTCATTTATTCAGGCGAATAATATCGATGTTATTACTATTACATCGTATAAAAGAAACATGTTTGCTCGCTTATTTAATCCGAGTATTGCAATGAAAATGATATTCCATACAGATACGCCATTATTAGTTATAAGTGATAAAATTTAGCAGATTCTAATTAGTTTAATAATTAAGATTATGTTTAATACGATTTATTTGTTTTGTTAATTAAGACCTCTACCTCATCCAAATTGAAAATTATTCGATAAATAAGCAATAATAAAAAATAGATCATTAAAAACATAGAATTATATGAGATAAAAAAAAATCACTTAAGAAAATATTCTTAAGTGATTTTTTTATTAGGAAATAAGTTAATTACTTACCTTGAGCTTCAACTTCTTTAGCTAGAGCTTCAAATTCTGGACCACCAATTCCTAACTTGTAGTAAATAGTATAAAGTCCACTTAACCATAAGTCTTTACTATCAGGTTTAAGCTCTCTAGTTTTTTCATAGTATGGCTTAGCATCTTCATAGAATTTTTTGATCTTAGCTTGTTCTGATTTATACTTAGGATCATTAAATTCAATTTTAAGATTTGATTCATAGTCAATTGCTTGAGATAAATATGCTAGTCCCATGTTAGAGTATGCTTCTGTGTACTTAGGATCAACTTCAATTGTCTTTTTATAGTATTCAATTGCTTTTTCATAGTTCTTCATGCTTTGGCTAATATAACCTTTTACATAAAGGAAAAATGGATTTTTAGGATCTTTAGCAATCATCTGATCAGCGAAGGCATTTGCATCATCAAATTTATTTGTATTACTATAGAAATCTATAAGATGTCCAAAGAAATAATTGTTTTCAGTGTAAGATTGAATACCTTCTTTTAAAGCATTAATCCAGTTTGCACTGTCTTTTAAAGCTTTGTAACCTTCAGCTACTAATTGCATTGCACTACTACCATTTTCTTTGTCTTTTTTAGCAAGAAGACCATATTTGATAGCATTTGGATAGTCATTCATTCTTGTTGCAGACAAAGATGCATAGAATGCAATGGTTGATAGTAATGTATCTTTAGCAGCAAGTTGTTCCTCTTGCAACATTGGGGCACTTGCAAGATCTACATACATGCCAAAGAAGTTAAGGGCCTCTTTGTTTTTACCCAAGTTGTAATATTGGCTACCTCCATTAATTAAGTTTACTCTCTCTGTTTTAATTGTTGAAGCATTACCTTTTCTGAATTTAAACTTAACTTTTCCTTTTTCATTTGGAACTTGTTCAAATTCATCACATTTAAGAAAATAACCAAACATCTTATATAGGCTATTGTAGGCCTTTAAAGTGTCATATGGTTGTCTTAAATATGCATTCTTCATCTCGTTTGCATTAATGCTTTTTTGAATAAGACCAGCAACATTCCATGTATTTGCCTGATTCTTTGTTTCTGGATTTTCTAAAGCTTCACCGATTAGTTTTTCTGCTTCAGTAAAATTAGGTTTTACTGCGTCTGCTAAGCTTTTTGCCTCTTTAACATTCTTCTCTTGGGCGAAAGAGAATCCAGCAGCTAACAGCAGGACAATTGATAATAATACTCTTTTCATACTTTTTGTGGATTAAATATTAAACTTTTATTCTTCATCATTAGTTTGTTCTTCTGAACTAATATTTTCTGAATTAATGATAATTTCATCTTCTTCAGATGGATCTGCTTCTTCTGGACTTTCAGACACAACCTTACAAACTGAACCTATTTCATCATTACGTTTCTCTAGATTAATTAGTCTTACACCTTGTGTTGCACGTCCCATAATTCTAACATTTTCAACTTTTAGACGAATAGTGATACCTGATTTATTAATAATCATCAAATCGTTTTCATCTGTTACAGATTTTATAGAAACTAATTTTCCCGTTTTTTCTGTTATATTCAAAGTTTTAACACCCTTGCCGCCTCTATTAGTGATGCGATAATCGTCTATATCAGAACGTTTTCCATAACCTTGTTCAGAAACTACCATTACAGATTCTGTTTCTTTATCCTTGATACAGATCATTCCGATTACTTCGTCATTATCATTGTCGAGTGTCATACCACGAACTCCGGTTGCAGTTCTACCCATTTCGCGAACAGCTACTTCGTTGAAACGAATAGCACGTCCGTTACGGTTAGCAATGATTATTTCATTATCGCCTTTGGTCATACGAACCTCAATTACTTGATCATCTTCACGGAGGTTGATTGCAATTACGCCATTTTGACGTGGACGAGAATATTGTTCCAGGCTTGTTTTCTTAATAACACCTTGTTTTGTACAGAACAAAAGGTAATGGCTATTGATAAAGTCTTGATCAGTAAGGCTCGGTACGCGAACAAATGCATTTACTTTATCGTCTGAATCAATATTTAATAGATTTTGAATTGCTCTACCTTTTGAATTCTTTGTTCCTTCAGGAATTTCATAAACTTTTAACCAGTAACATTTTCCTTTCTGAGTAAAGAACATCATTGTATTATGCATTGTTGCAGGATAGATGTTCTCAACGAAATCTGCATCACGAGTTTCAGTTCCCTTAGATCCTACTCCTCCTCTATTCTGAGAATGGAATTCAGTCAATGGTGTACGTTTAATGTATCCTAAGTGTGAAATGGTGATAACCATCTGATCATCAGCATAGAAGTCTTCTGGGTTGAATTCTTCTGACGAATAAACTATTTCAGAGCGACGTTCATCACCGAATTTAGCTTTAACTTCAAGAAGTTCATCTTTGATAACTTTACGACAAACTTCGTCATTTGCAAGGATTTCTTCGAAATAAGCAATTTGCTTCATCAGTTCTTCATATTCTGCATGAAGTTGATCTTGCATTAGTCCTGTTAACTGACGCAGACGCATTTCTACGATAGCTCGCGACTGTATTTCTGTAAGATTAAAACGCTCAATAAGTCCTGCTATAGCTTCATTAGGGTTTTTAGCAGCACGGATAATCTTGATAACTTCGTCAATATTATCGGATGCAATTATTAAACCTTCTAAAATATGAGCGCGTTCTTTTGCTTTTCTTAATTCATATTGTGTGCGACGAACTACTACATCATGTCTATGCTCAACAAAATTAGATACTAAGTCTTTTAAATTTAGCGTTTTAGGACGACCGTTTACCAATGCAATGTTATTAACACTAAAGGATGACTGTAAAGATGTCATCTTGAATAGTTTATTCAGAACAACACTTGAATTAGCATCTCTCTTAATATCAATAACGATACGCATACCTTCGCGGTCGGATTCGTCATTTATGTTAGAAATTCCTTCAATTCTCTTATCAGAAACCAAGTCGGCAATTGACTTGATTAAATCTGCCTTGTTTACGTTATATGGAATTTCTGAAACAATAATCTTGTCGTGAGAAGTTTCTGCTTCAATATTTGCTTTAGCACGCATTACAACTCTACCTCTACCTGTGAGGAAAGCTTCGCGAACTCCGCTCATACCATAAATATAACCACCAGTAGGGAAATCAGGAGCTTTAACAAATTGCATAAGCTCTTCTATTGTAATTTCTTTGTTATCAAGATATGCATCACATGCATCAATTACTTCAGAAAGATTATGAGGTGGCATATTAGTTGCCATCCCCACAGCAATACCGGAAGCACCGTTTACTAAAAGATTTGGTATGCGGGTTGGCAATACTTTTGGCTCTTGTAATGTGTCGTCAAAGTTGTTTTGGAAGTCTACCGTTTCTTTTTCGATATCCCTCATCATTTCCTCGCCAACTTTATTCAGACGAGCTTCTGTATAACGCATGGCAGCTGGGCTATCACCATCCACAGAACCAAAGTTTCCTTGTCCATCGATCAATGTGTAACGCATTGCCCATTCCTGAGCTAATCTTACCATTGCACCATAAACCGAGGAGTCACCATGTGGGTGATATTTACCCAAAACTTCACCGACAATTCTGGCTGATTTCTTATAAGGTTTATCAGAAGTATTACCTAATTCGTTCATCCCAAAGAGGATTCTTCGGTGAACGGGTTTAAATCCATCTCTAACATCTGGAAGAGCACGAGATACAATTACCGACATTGAATAATCAATATAGGATGATTTCATCTCATCTTCGATGTTGATTTTTATAATTCTGTCTTGTTCAAGCATTTAAAAATATTATTAATTATACATTTATGGCTTACAAAAAACCACGCTAAAGTAATGCTTTTCCCCGAGATATAAAAGCTTTCAGGTGAAAACTTTCTATGTTAATTTAACGTTCTTATAGTATTGCAATATTAATAGCGAAGGGTTTTATTACTTTTGATATTATCTTTTTTAGAAGGAATACGTTGTTTTTAAAATAGGTGTACAGCTTATATAGTTTGTATGTAGACTTTATTTGGTAAAGGTGTAGGTCTTTTGAAGAAATTAATATCAATTATTGTTTTACTTGTTACCAATAAGTTGTTTAAGGTTGCAACTAAAATGATTTTTTTTCGTTATTAATGATATAATGGCATAACTTTTGTTATTTATAATATTAAGAGAACAAAAAGATATGTTTAATTTGTAAATGCGTATCTTTGCATTGTATAATATTAGAATAAGGAGAAATAAATATATGGATAATCAATTCTCACAAAAAGTATCAGAAGTCATTATTTATAGTAAGGAAGAAGCAAACAGATTAAATAGTGGCTTTATTGGTCCCGAACATTTGTTTTTGGGGCTACTTCGTAATGGAGATGGGAAAGCTATTGACATACTATCAAAATTTAATATAAACTTTTCAGAAATTAAGGCTAGAATAGAAGATAAACTTCGTGAAATAGCTGAAACTAAAGATTTTATGTTTGATGATATAGTGTTAACTGCTGAAGCTTCTAAGATTCTGAAAATGTGTATTTTAGAAGCCAGACTTCTAAAAAGCCCGGTGGCAGATACAGAGCATATGCTTTTAGCTATCTTGAAAGAAAATAATAATTTCGTATCCGAGGTTCTTGGTGAAAATAATGTTCAATATAAGAATGTATATGAGCAACTTTCACTTCAGCCTGATATTAATTCCGGACTAGGTTTTAGCGAGGATGATGAAGATGAGGAAGATGATATGCAACAAGGTTCGGAAGATAATTCTTCAAAGAAACAGCAAACTCAGGCTCCTCCTCGTAAAACAGCAAACGATACACCTGTTCTTGATAATTTTGGAACAGATATGACACGTGCTGCCGAGGAAGGAAAGCTGGATCCTATTGTTGGACGTGAAAAAGAAATAGAACGTGTAGCACAGATCCTTAGTCGCAGGAAGAAAAATAATCCTATACTTATAGGTGAACCTGGCGTTGGAAAATCGGCTATTGTAGAAGGTCTGGCTTTAAGAATTACGCAAAAAAAGGTTTCTCGTATTTTGTTTGATAAACGTGTTATTTCGCTCGACATGACTTCTGTTGTGGCCGGAACCAAATACCGTGGACAGTTTGAAGAGCGTATTCGCTCCATTCTCAACGAGTTACAGAAGAATCCTAATATAATCCTTTTCATCGACGAGATTCATACAATTGTTGGTGCGGGTTCTGCTACAGGATCGATGGATGCGGCAAATATGCTTAAGCCTGCATTGGCTCGCGGCGAGATACAATGTATCGGAGCTACAACAACCGATGAATACAGAAAAAATATCGAGAAAGATGGCGCGTTAGAGCGTCGTTTTCAGAAGGTTATGGTAGAACCGACCACTCCTGCAGAAACTCTTCAGATTCTTCAAAATATTAAAGAAAAATATGAAGATCATCATAATGTAACATATACGGACGAAGCTTTGCTGGCTTGTGTAAAACTGACAGAACGTTATGTTACTGATAGGAATTTCCCGGATAAAGCTATCGATGCCCTTGATGAAGCAGGTTCTCGTGTACATCTTGCTAACATTAATGTTCCAAAGGAGATTGAAGATCAAGAAAAACTGATTGATGAGACTAAAAGTAAAAAGAATGAAGCTGTTAAGCTGCAGAATTATGAACTTGCTGCTAGTTTCAGAGATAAAGAAAAAGAATATGCCAATCAGTTGGACGATTTAAAGCGCGACTGGGAAGCTAATATTAAGCAAAATAGGCAAACCGTTGATGAAGAGGAAATTGCAGAAGTTGTTTCAATGATTTCAGGTATTCCAGTTCAACGTATGGCACAGGCTGAAGGCATGAAATTAGCTAAAATGAAGGACGATCTTCTTACTAAAGTGGTTGCTCAGGATTCTGCTGTAGATAAACTTGTTAAGGCTATTCGCAGAAGTCGTGTGGGACTTAAAGACCCTAACAAACCAATTGGTACGTTTATGTTTTTAGGTCCAACCGGTGTTGGTAAAACCTTATTAGCTAAAGAATTAGCAAAATACATGTTCGGTTCTTCAGATGCCCTGATAAGAATTGATATGAGTGAGTATATGGAAAAATTCACAGTTTCTCGTCTTGTTGGAGCTCCTCCGGGATACGTTGGCTACGAAGAAGGTGGTCAGCTAACTGAGAAAGTTAGAAGAAAGCCTTATTCTATCGTACTTTTAGATGAAATAGAAAAAGCGCATCCCGATGTATTTAATTTGTTACTGCAAATTATGGATGAAGGCCGACTTACTGACAGTTATGGCAAAACTGTCGATTTTAAGAATACAGTGTTGATCATGACATCAAATATTGGCACTCGTCAGTTAAAAGAGTTTGGCCATGGTGTTGGTTTTGCTACTCAAAGCCGTATGGATGATAAAGAATTTGCTAGAGATGTAATAAAAAAGGCATTAAATAAATCCTTTGCTCCGGAATTTATTAACCGTGTTGATGAGATTATTACTTTCGATCAGCTCTCTTTAGATGCTATTAAGAATATTGTAGATATAGAATTGTCCGGACTTTATAATCGTATAGAAAATATTGGTTATAAGTTGATTATCACTGATAGTGCTAAAACATTTTTGGCAACAAAAGGTTACGATGTTCAATTTGGAGCTCGTCCTTTGAAGCGTGCAATACAAAACTATTTGGAAGATGGGTTATCCGAAATTATTATTACTTCAGGTATAAAGGACGGAGATACAATTTCTGTTGATTTCACCGAAGGAAATACAGATTTAAGCATGACAGTAATTAAGTCTGCAGAAAATAAAGAATAGTCAAACAATAAAAAACAAGTCAAAATGTCAGATTGTGCTTAATCTGGCATTTTTTTTGTCCTATAGATGAAAAAGAAATAAATTTTTAAATAACAACTTAAAATATATTTGAGAATATGCAAAAAGGAAACATTGGGGTAACTACCGAGAATATTTTCCCCGTCATTAAAAAGTTCTTGTATAGTGATCATGAAATTTTTCTTCGTGAAATCGTTTCTAATGCTGTAGATGCCACACAAAAACTTAAAACCTTTGCTTCTGTTGGAGAATTTAAAGGCGAACTGGGAGATCTTACAGTTAAAGTATCATTAGGAAAAGATACAATTACTATTTCCGACCGTGGTATCGGACTTACAGCTGAGGAAATTGAAAAATATATAAATCAGATAGCTTTTTCTGGTGCTAATGATTTCTTGGAAAAGTATAAGAATGATGCAAATGCCATTATCGGACACTTTGGTCTTGGTTTTTACTCTTCTTTTATGGTTTCAAAGAAAGTTGAAATTATCACAAAATCCTTCAGAGAAGATGCTAAAGCTGTAAAATGGAGTTGCGACGGAAGCCCTGAGTTTACTTTAGAAGAAGCTGATAAAGAAGATCGTGGAACTGATATCGTGCTTTATATTGACGATGATTGCAAAGAATTCCTCGAAGAAGCTCGTGTCTCTTCTTTATTGAAGAAATATTGTAGTTTCTTGCCTATTCCTGTTGCTTTCGGTAAGAAGAAAGAATGGAAAGACGGCAAACAAGTTGAAACAGAAGAAGATAATGTTATTAATGACTCAAATCCTTTATGGGCACGTAAACCTGCTGATTTAAAAGAAGAGGATTACAAAAAGTTCTATAAAGATCTTTATCCGATGTCTGATGATCCTTTGTTTTGGATTCACTTAAATGTAGATTATCCTTTCAATCTGACTGGTGTACTTTACTTCCCTAAAATAAAAAGCAACTTAGACCTGAATAAGAATAAAATTCAATTGTATTGCAATCAGGTTTATGTAACCGATTCTGTTGAAGGAATTGTACCTGACTTTTTGACATTGCTTCATGGCGTAATCGATTCTCCAGATATTCCGTTGAATGTATCTCGTTCTTACTTACAGAGCGATTCAAACGTCAAAAAGATCTCTTCTCACATTACTAAGAAAGTCTCTGATCGTCTGCAATCTATCTTCAAAAATGATCGAAAAGAGTTCGAAGAAAAATGGGATGATTTGAAGCTCTTTATTAATTACGGAATGCTTACTCAGGAAGATTTCTATGACAAAGCTGCCAAATTTGCATTGTTGAAGGATACTGATTCTAAATTCTATACTTTCGAAGAGTATAAAACATTGATTAAAGATAACCAGACTGACAAAGATGGCAATCTTGTTTATTTGTATGCAAACAATAAAGATGAGCAATTTAGTTATATTGAAGCTGCTGTAAACAAAGGATATAATGTATTACTATTGGATGGACAATTAGATACCGCTGTAGTTAATATGTTTGAGCAGAAGTTCGAAAAAAGTCGCTTTACTCGTGTAGATAGTGATATTGTTGATCACCTTATTGTTAAAGAAGATAAGAAAGAATCAGCATTAGAAGAAGGCAAACACGAAATTCTTTCAACTTTATTCAAAAGTCAGCTTCCATCAATGGAGAAGGTTGAATTTAATATCGAATCTCAATCTTTGGGTGAAAATGGCTCTCCTATTATGGTTACTCAAAGCGAGTATATGCGTCGTATGAAAGAGATGGCAAATCTGCAACCAGGTATGAGTTTCTACGGTGAAATGCCTGATATGTTTAATTTGGTTGTAAATGCTGATCATAAACTTGTAAAACAGGTTATGAATGAAGAAGATAAAGAATGTTCTGCTGCAATTCAACCAGTTCAGAGTGAAATAGATGCATTAAATGCTCGTCACGCTGAGTTAAAGAAACAACACGATGGCAAAAAAGATGAAGAAATCTCTGTAGTAGAAAAGGATGAATTAGCTGATATTGATAAAAAAACAGCCGATTTGAAAGCTAAAAAAGATTCATTATTAAGTGATTATGCTGGAAAAAATAAGATTATTCGCCAATTAATCGACTTAGCTCTTCTTCAGAATAATATGCTAAAGGGCGAAGCTTTGAACAATTTTGTAAAAAGAAGTATTGAATTGATTTAATATAACCTCTTTAAGGATTATATATTTAAAGAGCATTACAGCCTTTTTTGCTGTAATGCTCTTTTTGCGTATAAAAAGAGCGGTAAGCAAACAAATAATATGCAAACAATTCTTTATATTTGAGTTTTTATTACTTTATAAAGGATACTTCATTCAATAAATATGAGAAAAATTCTAATAATCTTAATATTGGCAGTTTTAATTGTTCCATATTCAAACGCACAGAAAGTTGGATTGGTGCTGAGTGGCGGTGGAGCAAAGGGGTTGACGCATATAGGTATTATTCGGGCGCTAGAAGAAAATAATATCCCGATAGATTACATAACGGGCACCTCCATGGGAGCTATTATCGGAGCGCTTTACTCTATGGGATATTCCCCGGATGATATGGAACGTTTAATTTCTTCCGAAGATTTCAAAAGATGGTATAGTGGTGCTGTTGAAGAGGAATATGTGTATTATTTTAAAAAAAATGCACCAACCCCTGAATTTTTTAATATTAAAATGTCTTTGAAAGATTCATTGAGTGCAGTGAAACCACAGTTTCTGCCATCCAGTATGGTGAATCCAATTCAAATGAATCTTGTTTTTGTAGATTTGTTTGCTCGTGCAACAGCTCTTTGTGGAGGAAACTTTGATAATCTTTTTATTCCTTTTCGCTGTGTGGCTTCGGATGTGTATAATAAGAAGCAATTAGTGATGAAAAAAGGAGATTTAGGTGATGCTGTTCGTGCATCAATGAGTTTTCCTTTTGTATTTAAACCTATTCAGATAGATGGTGTGTTAGCTTATGATGGAGGAATTTATAATAATTTCCCAACTGATGTGATGCGTGATGATTTTCATCCGGATATTATAATAGGCAGTGTTGTTGCTGCTAATCCTACTAAACCTGATGAAAACGATCTTATGAGCCAGATTGATAATATGGTTATGCAAAAGACTGATTATTCTATTCCTGACTCGGTTGGTATTGTTATGAAATTTAAGTATGACAATGTGGGACTGCTGGATTTTGATAGAATTAAGGAAATTCAGGATATAGGTTATAATCGGACAATAAGTATAATGGATTCTATCAAAAGTCGTATCCATAGACGGGTGAATGCGGATAATATTCGTTTACGCAGATTGGTATTCAAGAGCAATCTTCCGGAATTGATATTTAAGAATATTGAAATTCAAGGGGCTAATGCATTGCAAAAGAGTTATATAAAGAAAGAATTTCATTATTCCGACAATAAAGTATTTACTTATGAAGATTTAAAGCGAGGATATTTCCGTTTATTGTCCGACAATACTATTTCTGAAATTATTCCTCATGCAATTTTTAATCCGATAAATGATACTTATAATTTGAATCTGAAGGTGAAAATGGAGGATAATTTTTCTATCCGGATGGGAGGAAATATTTCTTCTACAAATTCCAACCAGGTTTATTTTGGACTTTCGTATAAAGACTTAAACTATTATTCTAAAGAATTAATTTTAGATGGCCAATTGGGCAAAGTTTATAATAATTTTCAATTTACGGCAAAAGTTGATTTTCCAACTCAGATTCCTACTTCGTATAGATTGATAGCTTCTATATCAACTTTCGATTATTACAAGAACGATAAACTGTTCTCGGGCAATGATAATCCTGCATTCAATAAAAAAGATGAGCGGTTTGTGAAAATAAAAGCAGCTGTGCCGTTCTTGTCGAAAAAGAAAGCAGAATTTGGTCTTGGCTACGCACATATAAACGACCAGTACTTTCAAACGAATATTATTGATTTTGGGTCTTCAAAGCACGATAGAAGCAATTATAAGCTTGTAGGAGGCTCGATTGGATTCGGAGGCAGTACATTGAATGCAAAGCAGTTTGCCACAGAAGGAAGCAAGGATTTGCTTCTTGCCCAGGTCTTTTCCGGGAATGAAACATATACTCCCGGAACCACGACTTCTGAAAATACTGATTATAAAAACGATAATTCTTGGATGCAGATATCGTATAAAAATGAAACTTATTATAAAATAAGCCCAAAATTCACATTAGGATCTTATATTGAAGCTTTATATTCATCAAAGAACTTCTCTGAAAACTATACGGCAACGATTTTGGAAGCGGGAGAATTTGCACCTACATCGCACAGTCAGATTTCTTATAATGAAGCTTTTCGTGCTAATCAATATTTGGCTTTGGGAGTAAAGCCAATATATAATATTAGTTCGGTGTTTCATTTGCGAGGAGAGGTTTATGGCTTTCTACCTATAAAACCAATTGAAAGAAGCTCAATAAATAAAGCATTATATGGGAAATCGTTTTCAAAATTTGAATATCTTGGAGAAATTTCTTTAGTTTGCCGATTGCCCTTTGGAGCGATTAGCGCGTATGTAAATCATTATAGCTCACCGTCTAAGAACTGGAATGTGGGTGTAAGTTTGGGGTGGTTATTATTTAATTCCCGATTCATCGAATAATTTTTATAAAAAAAGTGTAGAAAACCCTTGCATTTTCGGGAAAAAGAGGTATCTTTGCACCCGTTAAACAAATGGCCCCGTGGCTCAACTGAATAGAGCATTTGACTACGGATCAGAAGGTTACAGGTTTGAATCCTGTCGGGGTCACTAAGTTTAATAATATTATTGCTGGCCCCGTGGCTCAACTGAATAGAGCATTTGACTACGGATCAGAAGGTTACAGGTTTGAATCCTGTCGGGGTCACAATTTTTAAGTTTAATAATAATATCGCTGGCCCCGTGGCTCAACTGAATAGAGCATTTGACTACGGATCAGAAGGTTACAGGTTTGAATCCTGTCGGGGTCACTAAAAAAGAATCTCCTGCAAATAATTAGTTTGCAGGAGATTCTTTTTTTTATTCGATGAAATCGGCAATAATTTCATTTTTTAAAATTATCCATCACTCCATCACTTTTGAATTTTAATGTCCTCATAATAAAAGTGATAGATAAATGACGGTAGAAATTATCCATCACTTATCTATCACTTTATCCCTCACTTTTATGTAGATCCGTCACTAATTGGACATATCTTTTAGCATTTAATATTTAATTCGTTCAGTACCGCGCGAATTTTTTCGAATGTAGTGATTCGGGTAGGAACAAGAGGCAAGCGAAGTTTATTTTCAATCATACCCATTGCATTCAGCATTGATTTAACTCCTGCAGGATTGCCATCCACAAACAATAAATCAAATAGTTCGGTGAATTTATGGTGAATGGAAAGAGCATTTGCATAATCTCCTGCTAAAGCCAAACGAGTCATTCTACTAAATTCTCGTGGAAAAGCATTACCAATTACTGAAATAACACCTACAGCTCCGAGAGTAATTAGTGGGAATGTGATTCCGTCATCGCCAGAAAGCACGTTAAAATCGGTTGGCTTATTTTTGATAATATCATCCATTTGAGTGATATTTCCGGATGCTTCCTTAACGCCGACAATGTTTTTAAAATCGCGCGCTAAACGAAGGGTGGTTTCTGCTGTCATGTTAACCCCAGTACGTCCCGGAACATTATATAAAATAATAGGAAGATCGGTTGCGCTTGCAATTGCTTTATAATGCTGATAAATACCTTCCTGTGATGGCTTGTTATAGTAAGGCACAACAGACAGAATGGCATCTATACCTGTAAAGTCGTCATTCTTAAGAGTTTCAATAACTGCTCTGGTATTATTACCTCCACAACCCAATACGATTGGAATCTGGCCATTTACTCGTTCAATAATTAGTTTCTGGATTTTTATCTTTTCTTCAGAAGACAGGGTTGGTGTCTCGGCAGTAGTCGCCAATATAACAAGAAAGTCTGTTCCGTTCTGAAGTTGATAGTCAACTAATCTGATGATTGCTTCGTAATCAACGCTTTCGTCTTCTTTGAATGGGGTAATGAATGCTACGCCCATACCTCTTAATTTTGACTGTATCATAAGTGTAATTGTAATCTAAAGGTATTTATGCTGCAAAAGTACTAATATTTTCTATTTTTACTATACGTAGGTGATGAAAATAATTTATTTCGTGTTAAATGGTTACAATATTAGCTTTAAAAACTCCTCTTCGCTTATAATGCGAATTCCTAGTTTAGTGGCTTTTTCCAGTTTACTAGGTCCCATATTATCGCCGGCAAGAATAAAACTAGTTTTAGATGATATAGAACCAACATTCTTACCTCCATTTTGTTCAATCATGTTTTTGTATTCATCGCGTGAATGATGAACAAATACACCGCTTATCACAATAGAGAGTCCGTTTAGTTTGTTGCTAATCTGCTCATGTTCCTCTGAACGTGTAAATTGCAATCCCACCTCTTTTAGTCTATTAACCAAGAGGATGTTTTTTTCGTCGGCAAAGTAATTCACGATGCTTTGGCCTATTTTTTCTCCAATTTCATCAACCTGAACAAGAGTTTCTAGCGTGGCTTGCTCCAGTTCTTCTATTGAAGCGAATGCTTTAGCTATTTTTTTTGCAACGGTTGCCCCAACAAAGCGGATTCCCAAAGCAAAAATAACCCGTTCGAATGGCACTTCTTTGGAGGTTTGCAGACTAGCAATAATATTCTCTGCCGATTTTTCACCCATTCTATCCAGACCTTTTATCTGATCTGCTGTAAGATCATATAAGTCTGCCGGATTGTTTATGAATCCTTGATTGTAGAATAAATCCACAGTCTCTGGTCCTAATCCGTCAATGTTCATGGCCTTCCGGCTGATAAAATGCTCTATCTTTCCTTTTATTTGTGGCGGACAAGCATTTTCGTTGGGACAATAGTGAGCAGCTTCACCCTCGTAACGTATTAATTTTGAACCACATTCCGGACAGTTTGATATAAATTCAACTTTATCGCCAATCATAAAGCGAGATTTAATATCAACTCCGGTTATTTTGGGAATAATTTCTCCGCCTTTTTCCACGTAAACCATATCGCCAATATGAAGATCGAGGCCTTCAATAATATCGGCATTATGTAGTGATGCACGTTTTACAATGGTTCCTGAAAGTTGAACCGGGTCAAGATTTGCAACTGGGGTAACAGCTCCGGTTCGGCCTACTTGATAGGTAACCTGGTTAAGACGTGTTAATGCCTGTTCTGCCTGGAATTTATAAGCAATAGCCCATCGAGGAGATTTTGCTGTGTAACCTAATGTGTTTTGATGGCGTAAAGAGTTTACTTTCAATACTATACCATCGCAGGCGACTGGGAGATTTTTTCGTTCAACGTCCCAGTAATTTATGAAATCGAACACTTCCTGAAGTGTTTTACATTTCCGTACTGCATCCGAAATCTTAAATCCCCACTTCTGTGCAACCTGAAGGTTCTCAAAATGTCCATCGCAGGGTAACTTATCTCCTAATAAATAATAAAGATATGCATCCAATTTCCGGGAAGCAACAACTGACGAATTTTGTAGTTTCAGTGTTCCCGATGCTGCATTTCTAGGGTTGGCAAAGAGCGGTTCTTCACGGGCTTCTTTTTCCTGATTAAGTTCTTCGAAAACAGACCATGGCATCAAGATCTCTCCACGTATTTCAAATTCCTGAGGATAGTCGTTACCATGAAGCACTAAAGGGATAGTTTTGATAGTCTTAACATTATCTGTTACATCATCGCCCTTTTCACCGTCCCCCCGGGTTACAGCTTTCACGAGTTTTCCGTCAATGTAAGTTAGCGAAATGGAAGTTCCGTCATACTTAATCTCGCAACATATTTCAAAATCCTCATTTAAAGATTTTCTAACACGTTCATAAAAGTCGGTAACCTCAGATTCTGAATAGGTATTTCCTAACGAAAGCATCGGATATTTGTGAGCAACCTGCGTAAAGTTCTTATTAATATCACTTCCTACGCGCATTGTTGGCGAATTTTCATCATAATATTCAGGGTACTGATCTTCCAGTTCCTGAAGCTCCTTCAACATTTTATCAAATTCCAAATCGGATACTTCCGGAGAGTTCGATACATAATAATTGTGGTTATGGCGGTGTAATTCAGCGCGTAATTGCTCTATTCTTTCCTTTGCGGTCATAATTTCAGATTGTTTTAGACAAAAATACGTATTTTCTTCATGAATATCTGCCATGAGCAAGCATATTTATTTGTATTTTTGCAAAAAAATTAGAGCTATGCGCATTGATATAATTACAGTTTTACCCGAAATGATTGAAGGTTTCTTCAATTGTTCTATTCTTAAAAGAGCTCAGAATAAAGGACTTGCTGAGATTCATATTCATAATCTTCGTGATTATACAACGGACAAGCATCGCAAAGTAGACGATTACCCATTTGGCGGTTGTGCCGGCATGGTAATGAAAATAGAACCAATTGAACGATGTATAAATTCCTTAAAGGCTGAAAGAGAGTATGATGAAGTGATTTTTACTACTCCTGACGGGGAACAGTTCAATCAAAAAATGGCAAATTCTCTTTCATTATATAATAACCTGATAATTCTTTGTGGACACTTTAAAGGTATTGATTATAGAATCCGGGAACACCTTATAACAAAGGAAATTAGCATAGGAGATTATGTTTTGACTGGTGGCGAATTAGCGGCGGCTGTAATGGCAGATGCTATCATTCGTATTATTCCGGGAGTTATTTCTGATGAACAATCTGCTCTTTCAGATTCTTTTCAGGATGATCTTCTAGCAGCTCCGGTTTATACAAGACCGGCAGATTATAATGGCTGGAAAGTTCCTGATATTTTACTTTCTGGTCATGAAGCTAAGATTGCAGAATGGGAACTTAACCAATCACTCGAAAGAACAAAACGCCTTAGACCTGATTTGCTAAAATAAATAACGATTCAAAATATTTCATTGATCAAACAAAAAGATATAGTAAACTAAGGTGTTTATTGATATTTGATTTAGAAATACGAATAGGGCTAAAACTAAAAAGGTGTACACTATAATATGGTTTAGTGTACACCTTTTTAGTTTTAGCCCTACATCATTTAAAGAATGTAAGCTGAATAAGAACCTTAGATTTCGCTTTAAATTTGTTTAATAATCAGATTAAACTTCCAAAGCTCCAATGATATCCTTTACAGAAGAGTATCCGTGTCTGTCTAAGTAATTATTTATACCATCTATAACTTTAACAGTTACAGCAGGATCAATAAAATTAGCTGTTCCAATTTGTACAGCAGTGGCACCGGCAAGCATAAATTCTACAGCATCTTTCCAGTCCATAATACCACCAAGGCCGATTATTGGAATTTTCACAGCTTTAGCTACTTGCCATACCATGCGAAGAGCGATAGGTTTTACTGCAGGTCCGCTCAATCCACCTGTAACAGTTGACAATAGTGGACAACGTTTTTCTGCATCAATTGCCATACCTAATAATGTATTAATTAAAGAAACACTATCGGCACCAGAAGCTTCTGCTGCACGTGCAATTTCAGTAATATCTGTAACATTTGGCGACAATTTTACGATGAGTGTTTTCTTGTAAACAGAACGAACAGCACTAATTACATCACAAGCTCCGGCAGCTGAAACTCCGAAAGCCATTCCACCTTGCTTTACATTTGGGCAAGATATATTTAGTTCTATGGCAGGAATATTTACAAGCTCATTGATGATTTCTGCTGTTTTTACGTAATCTTCTATAGCAGATCCGGAAACATTCACTATGATGTTTGTATCTGTGTCTTTTATCTTGGGATAAATGTGTTCTACGAAGTAATTAACGCCCTTATTTTGCAGTCCCACAGCGTTTAACATGCCTGAAGGAGTCTCTGCCATACGAGGATAAGGGTTTCCTTCACGTCTGTGAAGAGTAGTACCTTTTACAATTATACCACCTATTCGTGCAATATCTATAAAGTCCTCAAACTCTTCTCCGTATCCAAATGTACCCGATGCCGTCATCACCGGATTCTTCATTTTTAATTCACCAATGTTTACACTTAAATCTGCCATAGCAACTTCTTTATATTTAAAACAGGTCCTTCTGTGCATACACAGATATGTCCTTCATCTACAGTATTTTCTACGCAGCATAAGCAAGCGCCTACACCACAAGCCATTTTATTCTCAAGAGATACTTCACATTCTATATTATTAGCTTTGGCATATTTAGCTACAGAAACCATCATTGGTTTTGGGCCACAAGTATAAATCATGTCGAATTGCTTGTTGTTAAGTATAGAGTGTTGAGTTACATAGCCTTTTTCACCGGCACTTCCGTCTTCTGTAGTGGTATATACTTCTCCAAACTTTTTAAAGTCCTCTAACTGAAGCAAATCGCCCTCAGAACGTGCACCTAATAGGAAGGTTGGTTTGCAGTTATTAGCCAGCAAAACTTCGCCTAGATAGAGCAATGGCGCTGTTCCAACACCTCCTCCTATAAGAAGAAGTTTATCTGAAGGTTTTTCTGGGATAGTAAAGCCATTTCCAAGTGGTAAAACAACGTTTACAATATCTCCTTTAGCGACTTTTGCTAAGGTACGTGTACCGTCTCCGACGATCTGTACAAGGAACCAAACTTCATTATTTACTTTATCGACATAATTGATTGAAATTGGACGTCGAAGGAAGGTTGTAGGTGAGCCGTCTACTCTAATTTCTGCAAATTGCCCAGGAAGCATTTCCGGCAAAATTTCCGGTGAGGTCATTTTGATCAACACATAGTTAGCATGTAACTGTATGTTAGCAGTAACCGTTAAATCTAAAATCTTTTTTTTCATGAAATAGGATAATTCTCGTTCGGATGACAAAGATACGCCATTTTGTCCAAATTATGCTTTACCTGACTTCATTAAATTATTAGAAGGGCATTTTTTCACCTTTAAAGATCTCAAACGTATTATCATCAAAGAAAATTCTTATTTCAGTAATTTTTCTTGGAGGTCTTTCTATATACCTAATCTCTTCTTTCACAGGCTCTTTATATGTATTTTCCGCTGTTTTTAAAGGCATTTCCTTGCGATATTCTAAATCAACCTGAGGAATAGGCTTGATTTCTTCATTCTCATCAAACAAAGAGCGCTGTAAATCATCAGATGTTTTCTCCTGGTTTATCATATTCCCATTTCCATAAAGTAGCCAATCCAAATTAACATATTTAAATCGTTGATGAATTTTCATAACTACATCTAAACTCGGATTATTTCTACCTCGTAAAATGTGAGTTAATGTAGATCGCTGAATTTCTATGCTTTCAGCAAATGAAGAAGGAGTCATATGCTCTCTTTTCATTATAGCTTCAATTCTATCTTTCATCTTTGAGTCTTTATTAATTATAAATGTGAATATCTAATTGTAAACTTTGATTCGACAAATGTAAACATAATAATTCACATAAGCAAATTACAATTGTTTATTTTACATGTTTACATAAGTATTTTATCAGGTTACATTTGTTATAACACAATTGTATAGCCTATAAATTCTATAAAATATATACAGAAGTAAAACTTAGTATTTTAGAGATAAAAATATCATTATTAATGAGTTATTTAAGGCTTAAAAAATGATATTTATACGTAACACAAATGTATATCAATATTTTTCCTAGCTATTCTATTTTTAGTTCATATAGTTAAGTTATTTATCTGATATATTGATATTTAACACCTATAATTAGGCCTATAAACACAATTTATAACGATTTTATTGCCTATAATTTATATCCGTAAAATATTGCGATACAAATGTTTAGTTACTAATATTTAAGACAAATACCTCTAAATTTATATTTATGTAAATATGATACATTTGTATAAATCGAATGCTTTCTTATATTATTTCACTTATGTAAATTGTATTTGCAGTGGTATATATTTGCTCTATATAGAAATTGGGGTTAAAAGACAATTGTACCTATTAAATGAAGAATATTTGATGAATTTTCGAACTTATGGTCATTAGGATTAAAATAATAGATTCTCAGAAGCTTAAATTGTATATAAATTATTGTAATTCAATGATTTAATCCTATTATTCCTGCTTAGAATTTTGCTAGTTCTAGATTTTAAACTGAATTATCATCATTTTGGGAGAATTGAACTCTGATTTGCAGCTTAAAAGAAAAGTTATTTTATAGATTTACATAACATTAATTTTTAGGCATAAAAAAAGCCTTCAAAATATTGAAGGCTATATATTGAATCAGAAAAAATATAAGTTGTAGATTAATGCAGAATTTTATACACTAATTCTCGAAGCAGCTCTCCGTCATTCATATTTGTATTATCCACTCCTTTTGATTTTGCGTCAGAAATTCTTATCTCTCCTATAATCTGCATAACCTTAACTCCATTGTATTTGTGCATAGCTTTTATATAATCCTTTGCTTGCCATGGAGTTTTTAGTCCTAACTGCTGAGCGATACCTTGTTCTGATTTTTCGGGAGCATAATACGCTAACATTAAATTAGAGTAGAAATTGAAAAGAAGAGATAAAGTAGCTTGTATCGGATTTGTTTTTGGATTTTCAGCAAAATATTTTATTATTTGATTAGCTTTGAAAATATCCTTTTCTATCAATGCATTCTTTAATTCAAAGTTATTATAGTCTTTGCTTATTCCTATATTTTTCTCAATTAGCTCAGGTGTAATACGTTTTTGTCCTGATGGCAGGGTAATTGTTAACTTCTCAAGTTCACCTGTAAGACGACTCAGGTCAGACCCTACAAAATCAGCTATCATCTCGGATGACTTTTGCTCAATATCTACACCTTTGCGTTTTAGATACGAAGTTATAAAGCCAGGAAGCATAGTATCCTTCAATTTTTTAGATTCAAAGAAGACACCTGCTTTCTCTATTTCAGCTGCAAGCTTTTTTCGCCTGTCAAGCACACCATGTTTATGACAAATAACAAGGATTGTAGAGCTTAATGGCTTTTGAAGGTAGTATGAAAGTTCCTCAATGTTTCTTACACTTTGTGCCTCCTTAACAACAACAACTTGATATTCAGACATCATTGGATATCGTTTTGCTGCATTTATTATAGTAGCTATATCAGTATCAGCACCATATACTACGGTTAAATTAAACTCTTTTTCAGTATCAGTAAGAACACTTTGAGTAAGATAGTCGGATATCAGGTCTATATAATAAGGCTCTTCTCCCATTAAATAATATATGGGTTTGTATTGCTTTGCCTTAATATCGCTAATAATATCTTCGTATGTATTTTCCTTTTTTGCCATTTATATGCTTTAATTACCTTATTTGTCGAACTTTAGATGCTTAACAGTCTTCTTCTCATCTATTATCATTTTAAGCGACGCGATCCCTATTTCTACATGTTCGTGAACGAAGTTTTGGGTTACCATATTATCGCTTTTATCAGTTTTAATTCCTTCGGGAGTCATTGGTTGGTCGGAAACCAGTAGTAGCGCACCTGTTGGGATATGATTGGCAAATCCTGTAGTAAAAAGGGTTGCAGTTTCCATATCAACAGCCATTGCACGAGTCTTAAGAAGATATTCTTTGAATTCTTCATCATGTTCCCAAATTCTTCTATTGGTTGTATATACAGTTCCTGTCCAATAGTCCCGAGCGTAATCCCGGATTGCTGAAGAAACAGCACGTTGCAGCATAAATGCCGGTAAAGCAGGAACTTCAGGAGGAAAATAATCATTAGAAGTTCCTTCTCCTCTAATTGCAGCTATAGGAAGTATTAGGTCACCTAACTGATTTTTCTTACCTATACCACCACATTTACCCAGAAAAAGACATGCTTTAGGATGTATGGCACCGAGCAAATCCATAATAATGGCAGCGTTTGGACTTCCCATTCCAAAGTTAATAATCGTAATTCCATCTGCGGTTGCAGAAGTCATATTTGCATCTCTTCCAAGCACTGGAACGTTACATTGTTCGGCAAATATCTCTACATATTTATTGAAATTTGTCAAAAGGATGTATTCACCAAAATCTTCCAACGAACGTTTTGTATAACGGGGAAGCCAATTTGCAACAATTTCTTGCTTCGTTTTCATATTTATCTGCTAATTTTGTGTTTCTGATTCAAGAATATATTTTTTAATTTACAAATTTAATAAATGTTATTGTTAAACCTACCAAAGTATGAGACTAAAATAGTCATACGTGATGGAAAAAAAGTAATTTTTGATGTAATTAGGCGACGATATATTGCACTTACCCCTGAAGAATGGGTACGTCAGCACTTTGTTCACTTTCTAATTGATCATAAAGGCTACCCTGTTTCATTAATGGCTAACGAGGTATTATTAAATCTGAACGGAACAAAAAAACGCTGTGATACCGTGCTTTATAAACGTGATCTCACGGCCCGTATGATTATTGAATATAAAGCTCCACAAATAGAAATTACGCAAGCTGTATTTAATCAGATAACAAATTATAATTTTGTGCTGAAAGTCGATTATTTAATTGTTAGTAACGGGATTAATCATTACTGCTGCAAGATGGATTATGTTAATCATACATATACCTTTTTAGAAGATATACCAGATTATATATTTCTTTAAGTAAAGGCTGTTAATCTAAAAAAAACGTTTTGCTATTATATCCGTATATCAGCTATAAAAATTCCCCTTATATTTAGCTTATTTTATCAATTAGGCTAATATAAGGGGAACTCTTTTTAAAGAGGTTTCAATCTATTTAATTTTCGATTTAAAAGCAGCTCTTTTTATTATTCAGAGGAATGCTATAATTCAACTCCTGCTAATTCTGGGTCAATCATTACTCTACCACAGTACTCGCAAACAATGATTTTCTTGCGCATACGGATATCCATTTGTCTCTGAGGTGGAATCTTGTTAAAACAACCACCACAAGCATCACGCTGTACATATACAATACCTAAACCGTTGCGTGAGTTCTTACGAATACGTTTAAATGCCTGAAGTAAACGAGGTTCGATAGTAGTTTCAAGAACTTTAGCTTTCTCTCTAAGTTTTTCTTCTTCTTGTTTTGTTTCAGAGATAATCTCATCCAGCTCATTTTTCTTAACGGATAAGTCTTTTTCTCTTTCTTCCAAAACTACGAGGCTGTTTGCTACTTCTTCGCTTTTTTCTTTTTCGTCGGCAGTGAATTCTTTTATCCTCTTTTCGCAAAGTTCAATTTCCAAAGTCTGGAACTCTATTTCTTTAGATAAGAAGTCAAACTCACGATTATTACGTACGTTTTCTTGCTGAGCTTTGTATTTTTCTACAGAAGCCTTAGCTGCTTCGATCTCAATTTTCTTTGCAGCAATAGAAGATTTAAGTTCGCTAATTTCAAGTTTAATCTTTTCAATACGAGTATTCAGACCGGCAACTTCATCTTCAAGATCTTGTACTTCAAGAGGAAGTTCACCTCTTAATGTTTTGATCTTATCAATTTCTGAAAGCATTGATTGTAATTGATACAATGCCTTTAGTTTCTGTTCTACCGTTAATTCTTTCGGTTCATTTTTTGCTTCTTTAGCCATATTATTATAAATATTTTATGGGATTGGTATTTATTTTACTAATTTGAATCTCAATATTTGGGAATAAATCCTTTAATAAGGAATAAAAAATCTCTTTCGTATACTGTTCACTTTCATAATGACCAATTTCGGCCATTAAAATATCGTTTTCATGACCAAAATAGTCGTGATAACGAATTTCTCCTGTAATAAATGCATCAGCTTTTTGGTTTATGGCATCTGAAAGAAGAAAAGCCCCTGCCCCTCCACATAATGCAATTTTACTTATAAGCTTGCCTGTTAGCTTATTATGCTTTAAACATCCAACTTCAAATGTCTTTTTTATGCGTTTCAGAAAATCAAGCTCCGTTTCTGGGAATTCTAAATCTCCTATCACTCCAGATCCTGTTTGAGACCATGAGTTTTTTAACAAATAAAGATCAAATGCAGGTTCCTCATAAGGATGAGCGCCAATTAATGCTCTTATTACAGCGTTTTTTTTAAAAGAAGGAAGTATTGTTTCTATCCGAATTTCTTTTTCTTTATGTAATTCTCCTACTTTACCGCAAAAAGGGTGCGTACCCTCCTGAGCCCGGAAAGTCCCCTCTCCCTCTAAATTGTAACTGCATGAATCATAGTTGCCTATGTTACCACAACCAGCGTCAAACAAAGCGCGGCGCACTTTTTCAGCTTGCTCAGCTGGTACAAAAGTTACCAATTTAAGTAAAGATTCCTCTTTACAAGAAAGGATCTTCACATTCTTAAGCCCTATTTTTTCTGCAATTTTAAAATTAACTCCTCCTGAAGCATTGTCCAGATTGGTATGCGCAGAATAAACTACTATATCATTTTTAATAGCTTTCAGGATACAACGTTCTACATAATCTTTGCCTGTGATTGACTTATATCCCTTAAAAATGAGCGGATGATGCGATATAACAAGATTGTACCCCAACGCAATAGCTTCATCAATAATAGATTCAGTAACGTCAAGACACAACAAAGCCCCTGTTGCTTCCGCTTCTGTCAGCCCGATTTGTAAGCCGGCATTATCAAAACCGTCTTGCAATGGCAGAGGCGCGAACCTTTCAAGGGCGCTTACTATTTCCTTTATTTTCATTAAGTGTGAGAAAATCTGGCTACAAAGATATGCTAAAATTGCGATTATACAACCATCTTTCTCGTTTTTTTATAATTCTTATTCTCTTTTTTGCGGTGAATTAACCAATAAAATGTGGCTCCTGAAGAAAATAGCGAGGTATTAAGATAGAGATGAATTATTACAAGAAAAGTTGTTTTCACAATTGAGTATTGAAGTATACTTTCTTAATGTAGTTGAGCAAACTTACATAAGAATCTTGATTTATAAGCGTGTTTAATAAAAATGTGTCCTTTATTTATAGAGGAAACATATCACAGTGAATAATGTATATTAATTTCAGGGTGTGTGACAAACTTTGTAGAAAAGATCTTTTATATGTCTTGGTTTAAAATTTAGCACTCCCACTACCAAAGGGTTTCAGAGCAATACCTCCTGTTACCCCCCTCAAAAACTTCCTGAAAGATTTGCATTTTTGGGGATGAATCTGGTAATTTACTTATTTTTAATGTATAATACTGATTTACAGTGTAATAAATTAATATATTATAGGATTAGATATGATTTATCTGCCAAACTATAATATTAATAAGTCCAAATATTTTATTTACTGATTAATATAAATGAATAAGAAGAATAAGATTTAAAAATAGAAAAGCGACTTACTACTGCATAAAATAACAGTGTAAGTCGCTTCTACTTATTTATTATTAACCGTTTTAGATAATAGCTTTAACTGTTTCAAGCATACCTTTTTCCTGAACAGAATTCAAGTAAGCAATTACTTTTTCAGTTAATCCTGAAACTTTGTTTAGGTCTTCACCCCAGATCATTTCAGATGCTAAAACACCTTCTGCAACTGTCTTAGTGCAACCTGTTGCCCAAAGATTAGCAAGAAGATCAATGATAGCCTGGTCATCGTTAGGAACGATAGTGTCTTCGCCACGTTTACCACCTTTGTAGTAAGTGATGATAGCTGCTAAACCAAGAACGATACCTGCAGGAAGTTCACCCTTACGTTCTAAGTAAGTCTTCAAACCTGGAAGGTCGCGAGTTTTGAATTTAGGGAATGAGTTAAGCATGATTGAAGTAACAAAGTGCTTAACGAATGGGTTACAGAAACGTTCCATTACGTCTTGACCAAATTTCTCAAGTTCTGCTTTTGGTAAGTTAAGAGTTTCAAGTAATTCTTCGAACATTACTTTCTTAACAAATTTACCGATAACTGCATCTTCGCAGCATTCTCTTACTGTATTCAAACCAGAAAGATAACCTACTGGAGAAAGAACAGTGTGAGGGCCATTCAATAAAGTAACCTTTCTTTCGTGGTAAGGAGCTTCAGAAGGAACGAACAATACGTTCAAACCAGCTTTGTCAGCAGGGAATTCTTTAGCGATAGATTCAGGAGCTTCGATAACCCACAAGTGGAAGATTTCAGCCTGAACAACCATTTTATCTTCAATCTGAATTTTATCAAGAATTTCGTTGATAGTTGCACGAGGATATCCGGGAACAATACGGTCAACCAATGTACAGTAAACACCGCAAGCAGTTTCGAACCAAGTCTTGAATTCTTCACCAAGGTTCCAAAGTTCAATATATTGTTCAATACATTTCTTTAATTCTTTACCATTCAAGAAGATCAATTCGCATGGGAAGATAATCAAACCTTTGTCTGCAGCTCCGTTGAATGTTTTGAAACGGTGATATAATAACTGAGTTAATTTTCCTGGATAAGAAGATGCAGGAGCGTCAGTTAATTTACATGAAGGATCGAATGCAATACCAGCTTCAGTTGTGTTAGAAATAACGAAACGCATTTCAGGGTTTTCAGCAAGCTTCATGAATTCGTCGTTCTGAGTATATGGATTCAAAGCGCGGCTGATTACGTCGATCATTTCAATGCTGTTCACCTCTTTACCTTTGTCTAATCCCTGAAGATTAAGGTGATAAAGGCAATCTTGTTCATTTAGCATATCAATCATACCTTTTTCAATAGGTTGAACAACAACAACGCTGCTATTGAAATCAGCTTTCTGATTCATGTTATAAACGATCCAGTCTACAAATGCACGTAAAAAGTTTCCTTCTCCAAACTGAATAATACGTTCAGGATATTTGTTTGCCTGAACATTTTGTCTGTTTAATGGTTTCATTTCTTTTATTTTATAAAGTTCTTAATACTATGATTTCAATGACTTATTATCAAGGAAACTGTACCCACTATTTTCGAATTTTGTTGTTGTTAGGTTACAAAATCTCATTCGTGTTCGATAACAGTTTAAATATCATAAATAATATGCGCAAATATACGAATAATTTTGTTATTCCAAATTAAATTTCTACTTTCGTGTGCGATAACGGTTAATAAATCTAAAATAGAAAATAACGGTATAAAGCTAATAATTAGCATTATATCTATCTTTAATATAGTAGTAACAATTTTAAATACTTAAAACGTTATATTAAAATGAAGAATTTTATGGATGAAAATTTCTTGTTGCAAACTAAAACTGCACAAGAATTGTATCACGAACATGCGGCTAAAATGCCTATTATTGACTACCACTGTCATTTAGTTCCTAAAATGGTTGCTGACGACCACAAGTTTCGTTCATTAACTGAAATATGGTTAGGTGGAGACCACTACAAATGGCGTGCAATGCGTACAAATGGTGTTGACGAACGTTTTTGTACCGGTACTGATACTTCTGACTGGGAAAAGTTTGAAAAATGGGCTGAAACAGTTCCTTATACAATGAGAAATCCTCTTTACCACTGGACTCACCTGGAACTTAAGACTGCATTTGGCATCAATAAGATTCTTAATAAAGATACAGCACGCGAAATATTCGACGAATGTAATGAGAAATTAGCTATGCCTGAATATTCAGCTCGTGGAATGATGACTCGTTATAAGGTAGAAGCTGTTTGTACTACTGATGATCCTATTGATTCTATGGAATATCACATTGCTACAAAGAATAGTGGATTCGCGACTAAGATGTTGCCAACATGGCGTCCTGATAAAGCTATGGCTGTAGAAGTTCCTGCTGATTTCCGCGCTTACATTGAAAAATTGGCTGAAGTTAGTGGTGTTACTATCAATACTTTCGATGATGTTGTTGCTGCATTGAAAGTTCGTCATGACTTCTTCGCAAGCCTTGGATGTAAACTGTCTGACCACGGTATTGAAGAGTTCTACGCAGAAGACTATACTGATGCTGAGATTAAAGCTATCTTTAATAAAGTATATGGTGGCGCTGAACTTACAAAAGAAGAAATCTTGAAATTCAAATCTGCAATGCTTGTTGTATTTGCTGAAATGGATCACGAAAAAGGATGGACTCAACAATTCCACTACGGAGCTATTCGTAACAACAATACAAAAATGTTCGAGAAACTAGGTCCGGATACAGGTTTCGATTCTATCGGTGAATTCAACACTGCCAAAGCAATGTCTAAGTTCCTGAATCGTCTTGATTACAATGACAAGCTTACTAAAACAATCCTTTACAACTTGAATCCTTGTGCAAACGAAGTAATTGCAACTATGCTTGGTAACTTCCAGGATGGTAAGATTGCTGGTAAGATTCAGTTTGGTTCAGGATGGTGGTTCCTTGATCAGAAAGATGGTATGGAAAAACAAATGAATGCTCTTTCTGTTCTTGGTTTATTAAGCCGTTTCGTTGGTATGTTGACAGACTCTCGTAGCTTTATGTCGTACCCTCGTCACGAATACTTCCGTCGTACATTGTGTAACCTTGTAGGTCGTGATGTAGAAAATGGCGAACTTCCTGCTTCTGAAATGAAATTCATCGGTCAGATGATTGAAGATATCAGCTATAACAACGCTAAGAACTTCTTCCAATTTTAAGAAATAAAACCATTAATACAGTCCTTTTGGACAAAACAAATGAAAAGGGATGCTCTATCGGGCATCCCTTTCTTTATATATTCTTTCGATAATATCGACTACTTTTAAGCCATCCATGGCGTTTGTGGTAATTGGTGCATTGCCATTGAGTTTGTCTATTACATTTTGTATTACGTAATGGTGGTTTTGTGCCGAGCCTTTATACGGTCCATAATCATTTGGCGGATTAGATGGAGCTAAATTGGGCATCGTATAATCCTTGATATGGCAGTATTTAACCTCATTCATATACTGTCCGGCTACTTTTATAGAACCATTTTCGGCAATGATAGTCATGCTGCTTTCCATATTCTTATCCCATACAGCAGTGGAGTAATTCAGGCTCCCCGACCCTCCTTTTACGAAATCAAAAAGAATATTTCCGCTGTCTTCAAAGTCTGTCAGCGATTGGTGGTTGAAGTCGAAGAATGAGCCTTTTATGTTGGTTATATCGCCGAATAGCCAATACATAATATCCACAAAATGAGAGAATTGAGTAAATAAAGTTCCACCATCCATTTCAGTGGTTCCGTGCCAGTTTTCCGACTTATAATATCGCTCGTCACGGTTCCAAAGGCAGTTTAGCTGAACAGAATAGAGTTTTCCTAAGATCCCACTCTCAACAATTTCTTTCAGCCATACAGAAGGCGGCGAGTAGCGGTTTTGCATTACACAAAACACATCACACCCTCTCTCCTTGCTCCTTGCTAATATCCTTTCAGCATCCAGTCTTGAGAGCGACATCGGTTTTTCAATAACAACATGTTTGTCTGAATCCAGCGCTTTTAAGGCTAGCTCGGCATGAAGTCCGTTGGGAACGCAGATGTTTACTACATCAAGATCCTTCTCATTTTCAAGTAGTTCGCTCAGGGAATTATAAAAATTCTCAGAAAGAGCTGAAATACCCAGCTCTTTCTGAGAAAGAATATCGCATATTGCTACTAATTCCGCTTGTTCATTCCGGCGGATCATTTCGGCATGTCGTTTGCCGATATGCCCCATCCCGATAACTGCAAAGCGGACTTTCTTCATTTTTTTAATTAGTAAGAACGGGCAAATACAACTCTGCAAGCAGATGGTTTACCTGTAACCATACATTTTCCAGGAGTTTTATCGCCATTTAATGGAATACAGCGGATAGTTGCCTTTGTTTCTTCTTTAATCTTCTCTTCTGTTTCAGTAGTTCCGTCCCAGTGAGCAAGAATAAATCCGCCTTCTTCGATCTTTTCTTTGAATTCTTCGTAAGAATCAACAGTGATTGTATGAGCTTCACGATAATCGTATGCTTTCTTAAAGATATTAGCCTGAATAGCGTCTAACAGATCTTTAACATAAGTTTCAATGTTGTCGCAAGTTACAGTTTCCTTTTCCAGAGTATCACGACGCATAACCTCTACTGTATTGTTTTCAAGGTCGCGAGCTCCCATAACCAGACGAACAGGAACACCTCTTAACTCGTAATCAGCAAATTTAAATCCCGGACGTTTGTTGTCTGAATTATCATATTTGAATGAAATTCCTAATGCTTTCAGTTTAGCAGTGATGCCGGCAACTTTTTCATTGATGGCATTTAATTGCTCTTCGTTCTTATAAATTGGAACGATAACTACCTGGAATGGAGCCAATTTAGGAGGAAGTACCAAACCATTGTCATCAGAGTGAGTCATAATCAAGGCACCCATCAAACGAGTGGAAACTCCCCATGAAGTAGCCCAAACATATTCCATTTCGTTGTTCTTGTTTACGAACTGAACATCGAATGCTTTAGCAAAGTTCTGACCAAGGAAGTGAGAAGTACCTGATTGAAGAGCCTTTCCATCCTGCATCATTGCTTCGATTGTATATGTATCAAGCGCACCGGCAAAACGTTCGTTTGCAGACTTAACACCTTTTACAACAGGAACAGCCATGAAGTTTTCAGCAAAATCAGCATATACGTTAAGCATCTTCTTAGCTTCTTCTTCAGCTTCTTCGCGGGTTGCGTGAGCAGTATGTCCTTCCTGCCACAAGAATTCGGCAGTACGAAGGAATAAACGGGTACGCATTTCCCAACGGAAAACGTTTGCCCATTGGTTACACAGGATTGGAAGGTCACGGTATGACTGAATCCAGTTTTTATATGTGTTCCAGATAATGGTTTCTGAAGTAGGGCGAATAATAAGTTCCTCTTCAAGTTTAGCTGCTGGGTCAACAACTACACCCGAACCATCTTCTGCATTTTTTAAACGGTAGTGAGTTACCACGGCACATTCCTTAGCAAAACCTTCAACGTGCTCTGCTTCACGGCTTAAGAATGATTTTGGGATTAACAGAGGGAAATAAGCATTAACGTGACCTGTTTCCTTGAACATATCGTCCAGTTGGCGTTGAATTTTTTCCCATATTGCATAACCATAAGGCTTAATTACCATACATCCACGTACGGCAGAAGCTTCTGCCAAATCAGCTTTAACTACCAAATCATTGTACCACTGCGAATAGTTTTCGCTACGTTTGGTTAGTCCTTTTAGTTCCTTTGCCATTATAATCTATTTTTAAATTTTATTTTTCTCCATTTTGAGACGCAAAAGTAATCATTTTAGATGAAGAAGTTAAATTTTCGTCTAATAAAATTGCTGTGATTAAGCGGCACTTCCGGTGAGGAAAAAATAAATAGCCGCGGGATGTTGCTGAAACTCCCGTTATGTTTTTTATTCTCCTGTACAAAACAATTAATTCTTTTGTACAGAAAATTGCATTGTTTTGTACAAAAGAATACATTCTTCTGTACAAGGATTTAATAATGTCTCGCCGGCTTTTTTAAAACATCCGGTTGCTATTTGCAAATAGCTCGCCTGCTTTTGGTTTTTCCAGGAATGAGCTTGCAGTTTTCTGGGTATTCCTATGGCCGGTTTACGCTAAAATCAGATAAATTTCTCGAATCCTTCTGCAAATTTAGTTGGTTCGAACTCCAGAATCTCGTATTTTGCCACTTCGTAAGCGTAGAATGGATCTTCTTTAATTAACTCCTCTACCTCTTCTTTTTGGGAAGCTTTGCATAAAATAACGCCACCTATTCTGGGATTTCTTCTGCCGGAAGCTATAAACGTGCCATTTGCGTAGTTTTTATCGAGATAAACTCTGTGAGCTGCTAAGTGACGATCCACTTCTTCGAGCGGTTTTTGGTAAGTCAATAGTAAGATAAACATAGAACCTCCTTTTTAAAATGTATATTAAGAGAAAAAGCCTGCGGATTGACCAGCAGGCTTTATTAATCTATGAGCGAAAAACGGGGCTCGAACCCGCGACCCCAACCTTGGGAAGGTTGTGCTCTACCAACTGAGCTACTTTCGCGATTATAACTTTATTCAAAACAATAAAGACCTTAACCCGAAAAAGGAAAGGCCTAGAATAGTATTTTGGAGCGAAAGACGGGACTCGAACCCGCGACCCTAACCTTGGCAAGGTTATGCTCTACCAACTGAGCTACTTTCGCAAATATTTAAATGTCCGCTTTATGTGAAGAGAAGGAGACTCGAACTCCCACGACATAACTGTCACTACCCCCTCAAAGTAGCGCGTCTACCAATTCCGCCACCTCTCCAACATAATAAGCTTGTGCGCTCTTGCAGTGCCCAGAACAAGACTCGAACTTGCACGTCATTGCTAACACTAGTACCTGAAACTAGCGCGTCTACCATTCCGCCACCTGGGCATTATAACGACCATTAGCCGCCCGACGCACTCAAATTTTAGAGCGAAAGACGGGACTCGAACCCGCGACCCTAACCTTGGCAAGGTTATGCTCTACCAACTGAGCTACTTTCGCGATTGCGGTTGCAAAAGTAGCTCTTTTTTCTAAAACTCCAAATATTTTGCTCACTTTTTTAACGGAAAAATATGCATTTGTATTTGGCTATTTAGCACATCCTGTCACGATAATCCTCGTAACAGAAAGACTTATAAATATTTAACTCGTTTTTTGAAGTCCAGAGAGCAATGTCCGGATGTTGAATTCCATTGAACATATTTGTTTTCACCATGGTGTAGTGAATCATATCTTCAAAGATAATTTTCTCCCCAATCTGTAGCTCGTGATCAAAACTCCAGTTACCCATATAATCTCCGCTCAGGCAACTATTACCTCCCAAACGATAGACAAACTTGCCCGGAACGGCTTCTGATATTGCTCCGCGAACTGCCGGCTGATAAGGCATTTCAAGACAATCGGGCATGTGGCAGGTGAAGCTTACGTTAAGAATGGCTGTTTTAATGCCTTTGTTTTCCACAATATCTACCACAGAAGAGACCAATACCCCCGTTTGCCAGGTAAAAGCTGACCCTGGTTCAAGGATTACATGCAGATGCGGATAGCGAGCCTTAAAGTCTTTCAATAATTGAATCAAGTGCTCGGTATCGTAGTCTTTACGTGTCATAAGGTGTCCGCCGCCAAAATTAATCCATTTAATCTGTGGAAACCACTTGCTGAAGCGAGCTTCTATGTGCACTAATGTCTTTTCTAAATCAAAAGAATCGGATTCGCAATGAGTATGGCAGTGAAAGCCCTCAATACCCTCGGGCAATGTTTCAGGAAGTAAATCGGATGTTATGCCAAATCTGGTGCCTGGTGCACAAGGATTATATAATTCGGTCTCTACTTCCGAGTATTCAGGATTTATACGGATGCCGCACGAAATATTTTCTCCGTCTTTCTCAACCATAGGATAAAACCTGTCAAACTGACTGAATGAGTTGAAAGAAATATGGCTGCTACATTTCATTATGGTTGGAAAATCCTCTTCTGTATATGCAGGAGAATATGTATGAGCTCTACTTCCCATCTCTTCGTATGCCAGTCTGGCTTCGTACAAAGAACTTGCAGTAGAGCAGTTTATATATTCACGAAATATTGGGAAAGACTTCCACATAGCAAAAGATTTAAAGGCGAGAATAATCTCTACTCCTGCTCTTTCGCCAACGCTTTTTATTGTACTAAGGTTCTTTCTCAGCAAATCTTCTTCCATCACATAACATGGTGATGGTACTTTATTAAAGTCTATCATCTATAATATGGTTCTAATAATTATCTATTTATTTCATTCACAGTTTCAGGAAATCACTTTGAATCGGGCAAATTTCAATAGCAATTGTTTTTCTCCGGCATTTCGGAATTTCACTGTTGCTTTTAAGTTTTCTCCGCTTCCTTCCACTTTCAGTACTTCTCCTATACCAAAACGTTCATGCTCAATATGTTGCCCTGATTGTAAATCGGTTATTGGACCGCCAGATGCCGGTTTGGGCTGAGCATTCTCCATTTTAGTCAGATTCCGTGGTATAGTAACCTTAGTAAATGCTGGTTTGGGTGCTTCGCGCTCAGTATTAAACAATGAACGTGCCGGCCTATCGTTTTGTTCCCTTCTGAATCTCGACGGAGATTCATCAATATGTCTGCTAGAAACAGAATCGGTTGGCAGCTTCAGGAAAGACGGATCAATGTCTCTCAAAAAGCGGCTTGGATTAGCAAATTCCATTTTACCATAACGGAAACGGCTTTTGGCAAAAGAAAGAAAGCAATGATCTTCTGCCCGGGTAATGGCAACGTAGAAAAGCCTTCTCTCCTCTTCCATAGCTCTTGGAGAATCTCCGGCCATGCTACTTGGGAACAGGTTTTCTTCTAGCCCAACAACAAATACGTTGCGGAATTCCAATCCTTTTGCAGAGTGAATGGTCATAAGGGTAATCTTTGCCTCGTCACCGGATTTATCTGTATCCTGATCGGATAACAGGGATACTTCTGACAGAAAATCGGGAAGGGCGATGTTTGTATTACCTTCTTCCTCGCGCATCGCACAGAAATCATGGATACCGTTCACCAATTCTTCTATATTTTCTTGTCGGCTAAGGTTTTCCGGTGTTCTATCCAGATAAATCTCATTCACTATACCTGCTTCCTTTACAATGGATGTTGCCATTTCGTAGGCATTCTTTTCGGAAACAGCACGCGTAAAGTTCTCAATTAGCTCTCGGAATCCTTGTAATTTGGTATGTGTGCCCTTATTTATATTTAAGGCAAATTGTAGTGGATTGCAAATTACATCCCAAAGACTGACAGAATTATTATTAGCAGCTTCAATTATCTTGCCCACGGTAGTGTCTCCAATTCCTCGGGCCGGGTAATTAATAATTCGCTTAAAAGCTTCTTCGTCATTAGGATTAGTCACTAAACGGAAATAGGCAATCACATCTTTTATCTCTTTTCGTTGATAGAAGGATAATCCGCCATAAATCTTATACGGAAGATTTCGTTTACGCAACGCTTCTTCAAAGATTCTGGATTGTGCATTGGTGCGGTATAGAATGGCAAAATCGTCATAACTGTACTGCTGAGACATTCGCAATTCCATAATTTTGTTGGAAACAATATCTCCTTCTTCTGTATCTGAATATGCCTGGTAAACTCCGATAGGCTCTCCCTTAGATTTTTCCGAAAACACCTCTTTCCGAATCTGTTCGCGGTTTTTCTCTATTAAACTATTAGCCGCACGTACAATAGTTTGGGTTGAACGATAGTTCTGCTCTAGTTTAAATACTTGAGTATTCTGATATAATTTTGTAAATTTCAGGATGTTATCAATATTTGCTCCACGAAAAGAATAGATACTTTGTGCATCATCTCCTACTACACAAACCTTTTGATGCAATTTCGATAGCTGCAAAACAATGCTGTGTTGAGCAAAGTTAGTATCCTGATACTCGTCGACCAGAATATATTTAAATTGATTCTGATATTTATTCAATATCTCCGGGTGATCTCTGAACAGTAAAAATGTATAGAAGAGTAAATCATCAAAATCCATTGCTCCGGCCTGGCGGCATCTGTCCCAATATCTACGATAGATATCTCTGATAGCAGGCATCTTGCAAGCGTTATCATGTTCCGTCAGTTCACGATTAACTGCGTAAGCATCTGGTGAAACCAAATGATTCTTGGCATTGGATATCTGCCCTTGAACCGAGCCCGGTTTATATGCTTTCTCGTCCAGTTGCATTTCTTTGATGATAGAACGGATAAGACTTTTCGAATCACTGGTATCGTAAATGGTAAAATTTGATGTGAATCCAATTGACTCTGCCTCTACTCTAAGGATGCGTGAAAAAACAGAGTGGAAAGTCCCCATCCAAAGATAGCGGGCGCTTTGTTCTCCTACCTGTTTAGCAATACGCGCTTTCATTTCTCTTGCCGCCTTATTGGTAAATGTTAAGGCAAGAATGGACCAAGGCTCGTATCCTTTTTCAAGCAAATAGGCTATTTTATACGTCAGCACACGTGTTTTACCAGATCCTGCACCGGCTATGACTAGCGATGGGCCTTCATTATAAAGCACTGCGGCACGCTGACTCTCATTTAGTTCATCTATATAATTTGTCATTTCTTGATTTCTCGTTCAAACTTAGCATGCAAAGATAAATAAAGTTTGAATCATATAGAACAAAATAGCATAAGCATGTGTTATTTAAACATGAAGTTTATTTTTTAAGCTCTACACATTATGCCTTATAATTAATTCCAACTACATGATAATCAAAAAAATGCAATTTTTGTTGGAAATATAATTTATTTTTTTATTTTTGTAACTGGTAAAATACCAAGAGAATGAAAACATTATTATTATCATTAATACTTACTACTATGACATACGAAATGCCGAAACTTCCATATGCTAATGATGGATTGGAACCTGTTATCAGTAAACAAACAATTGAGTTCCATTATGGTAAACATCTTCAGACTTATGTTACTAATCTTAATAATTTAGTTCCTGGAACTGAATTTGAAGGAAAAAGTGTAGAAGAAATTGTTGCTACGGCTCCAGATGGTCCTATTTTTAATAATGCCGGACAGGTTCTTAATCACACTTATTACTTCTTGCAGTTTACAGGAAAACCTCAAAAAAGTGAGCCTTGCGGCAAACTAGCAGAAGCAATAAATAAAGAATGGGGATCTTTTGAGAACTTTAAAAAAGAATTTACTGCAGCAGCTGTAGGGCTTTTTGGTTCTGGCTGGGCTTGGTTATCAGTTGATAAAGAGGGTATATTGCATATTACCAAAGAAGCAAATGGTAGTAACCCACTAAGACATGGATTAAAACCAATTCTTACGTTTGATGTATGGGAGCACGCTTATTATTTGGATTTCCAGAACAAACGTGCAGATCATATTGCTGCTCTTTGGAGTATTATAGATTGGGATACAGTAGGTAAAAGGATAGAATAGATTCGTTTTGAGGTTTTCAGGAGGCTGCAGATAAAACATCTGCAGCCTTTTTGGCTTTTAAAAGGTATGGTTTTATAATCTTGTATTTATTTCTGTGTAATTGGCATAAGGTATTATTTGAATTTCTTATTTATTAAATATACCGGCCAAATAGACAAAAAGAGAGCAAACAAAGAATAATTCTTCATCCTTTTTTGTACATTTGCAGACATTTTACTACTATTTTTGGTAAAATATACGTCTGATTAATATAAAATGAAAATAAAATTTATAAGTTTAGCCAGTGGTAGCAGTGGTAATTGCTATTATTTAGGTACAGAAAAACACGGCATTTTAATTGACGCAGGTATTGGAATTCGCACTATAAAAAAGGAGCTCAAGGAAATAAATGTATCATTGAGTAATGTTTGTGCTGTTTTCATTACGCATGATCATGCCGACCATATTAAGGCCGTTGGGCATTTAGGCGAAAAATATAATATACCAGTCTATTCTACTAAAGAAATTCATGAAGGTATAAATAAGAGCTATTGCATGACAGAAAAGCTCTCTACTTCTGTACACTATATTAATAAGGGTGAACCAATGAAAATAGATGAGTTTAAGATCTCAGCATTCGAAGTTCCTCATGATGGTACAGATAATGTGGGCTATTGTATAGAAATTGGAGATAAGATATTTTCATTTCTAACGGACCTAGGTCATATTACTGAAACTGCGGCTCATTATATCTGTAAAGCCAATTATTTAATATTGGAAGCTAACTATGATTTAGAAATGCTTCGCATGGGGCCTTACCCTAAATATTTAAAAGAACGCATTTCAGGTCCAAATGGACACATGAGCAATACAGATACAGCCGATTTCCTTGCAGAGAATATCAATGAACACTTAAAATATATCTGGCTTTGTCACCTAAGCAAAGACAATAATCATCCAGAATTAGCATATAAAACGGTTGAATGGAAATTAAAAAGCAAAGGAGTTGTTGTTGGAAAAGATGTGCAACTCATTGCATTAAAGCGAAGTAGCCCATCTGACTTCTATGAATTTGAGTAAGACGTAAAACTTTATGCGAGAAAAAAGCCCGATTTATTTGGGAAAATGAAAAAAAACGTCTACCTTTGCAACCGCAAAAAAGAAATAAAATAAGCACTCTTAGCTCAGCTGGTAGAGCAATTGACTCTTAATCAATGGGTCCAGGGTTCGAGTCCCTGAGGGTGTACTTTTTTCTTCTTATTATGCATTTGCACTCTTAGCTCAGCTGGTAGAGCAATTGACTCTTAATCAATGGGTCCAGGGTTCGAGTCCCTGAGGGTGTACGAAAGGAAGGTTTTTAGGACTTTCCTTTTTTTATTTATTATACTCACCATATTGCAAAGGATCATCTGGATCATACCGAAATCCTGAGGTATTGAAGTTTAAATTATCAATTCTAAAATCCGGTTGATTGTTGTTTTATGCAAATATCATTTCTTGTATATAAATAAAGAATGGTATATCTCTACCCCTCTAATTTGTGATCTAAAAGCTTTAACTTTAGCATTGAAAGATTCAGCAGATGCATTTGTAGCTCTATTCTCAAAATAGTTAGTTAATTGTATCATAATTGTTTTGCTTTGCTTGAATAACAGAACCAAAGAACTTGAGATTCAGCCGTTCTACTTTATCAGAATTAATCCTAAAATTTGATTTTTGCAAAAAGTAGTAAGTTTGAAAATAAAATGATCAATCGGATTAATCCTAAAGAATTTTATTTTGAATAGTCTTAAACAGCATTTGATTATTGTCGTAATTATACAAATTCTTTCGTATAACAGTGGAAGATAAGCGTAATTTGTAGCAGATGAATAGGCAATATTTTTTATCTGCTACTGCCTCAAAAGCCTTTTAGTAAACGTTTTCAGGATTTTTAGTAGCAGGTGGAAGATGTTTTTGAGAAAATATTTGTTTGGTGGTAGTCAGTATATATTTGAAGCTTAAATAAACAGTCTCAGTCCAATATAATTCTTTAAAGAAGAAAGATTTATAACTATCCGCTAAGGGTACTCTCGCCTCTTTTCATCAGGTATTCATCAAACGGAATTCTATAAAAAAAGCAGATCGTTACAAGAAAACTTGCAACGATCTGCTATTATTTATATTTAATCATCTAAACCTGTAACGGTTTAGAACTAGTTAATTACCAGAAGTAAATGTAGAATACTACGCAAATTGCAACTACACCAAGTGATGTAAGAATATCTGCTTTACTCCAGCTAGAACGTGTTTCAGCAATCTGTTCAGGGCTCTGAGTTAAGAAAGTAATTCCTTTAAGTTGTTCTTCAGTAGCACTAGGTGTAAAGTAACTAATTACATACATAAGAACCATAGTGAATAAGAACAAGAAAATACTAAAGTGTAACCAGTTAATTGCAAGGAACTGTCCGAAGATACTGTCTGCTGGTATGCTACTAGAGAATACCATAAGAGTTAAACGAGATAATCCGATTAAGAAACCAATAAGTAATCCATATTCTCCAGCTTTAGGAGTTACTCTCTTTGTGAATACACCCAAGGTAAATACCGCTGCAATTGCTGGTGCAATAAGCGATTGTACATTCTGAAGATATTCATAAAGAACATTTCCTAAACCTCTCATGATTGGAATCCAAACTAATCCTAAAAGTACTACAGTAATAGTTGCGATACGACCTACCCAAACAAGGCGTTTTTCACTTGCATTAGGATGTTTAATCTTATAGAAGTCAATAGTAAATAGAGTTGCTGATGAATTAAAGTGAGCAGCCAATGATGTTACTAACGCTGCAATGAATCCTACAGTAACAAGTCCTTTAGCACCCATTGGTAATAAGTTAACTACCATGCTACCAAACGCTTTATCATTAGAGTCAAAATTAAATCCATCTACACCTTTAGCTTTTAATGCTGCTGCGATCATACCTGGAATAAGGAACATGAAAACAGGAAGCACTTTTAAGTATCCTGCAAATATTGTACCTCTACGTGCATTTTTCAAGTCTTTTGCTGCAAGAACACGTTGTACAATATGTTGGTCAGTACACCAGTACCAGAATCCAATGATAGCTGCACCAACGATTACTCCAACACCAGGGAACTGGCTATAGAAAGGATCTGCTGGATCTGAGTGAATTAAGTGTCTTTTTTCTCCCATGAAAGCCCAAATAGCGTTCCATCCGTCAACAATTCCACCGTCTCCTAGTTTATACATTCCTAAGAACAAAATAGAGAAAGCACCAATGATCAGGATAGGTGTTTGAATTACAGATATCATCATAATACCTTTCATACCTCCAAGAACACTGAAAATACCAGTAAGGAGAACTAATCCGATTGCGCCATACCAGAAGTCGATTCCCATAATTGTTTCAAGAAAAATACCTCCAGTAAAAGCAGTTACAGATACTTTTGTAAGTACGTAACTAATTAATGTAATGATAGAAAGTGTAGAACTTGTGTTCTGATTGAAACGTCTTGATAAGAATTCAGGCATTGTAAATACCTTACTGTGAGCGTAAAATGGAACAAATACCCATCCTAAGATAAGAATCATCCAGCCTTGCATTTCCCAGTGAGCCATCGCCATACCATTTTGTGCACCCGCACCTGCTAAACCAACTAAGTGTTCAGATCCGATGTTTGCAGCAAATATTGCTGCACCAACAGTTAGCCAAGTTTCACTACGTCCTGAAAGAAAAAAGTCACTTGTGTTGCCTGTTTTATTTTTCATAACCCAAATACAGATACCAATGAGGGCTACGATAAATAAGGCAATAATAGTCCAATCTAAAAATGCCATAATGTTATTACGTGTTTAAAGTAAATATTATATTATATAAAATTTGTTCTTTTTAAAATATTCAAATGATTTCCTTAATATTAATAATACATAAACGACGAATTTAAAATAAAGCTTGCTATTATCAATAAAGACATACTGATTTTAACACTTCAAAATATCGGTTAATCATTAATATTAGTTCATCGAGACAAAAATAATAATTAGTGTAAACAGTACACTTATTTTTCTGCATGTTATATAACATACTTCATCTATTATCTATAAAAAACTGAGAATTACATTGAATATTTCGTAGATAATATTGTTTTTTTCTTGTTTTAAAAAGAGATAGTAACGATTTTGGGGCCGCATATATACTAATTTGAAAAATACAAAATAAAATGAGAGCAAAAGATTCTATTTTTAGCGCACCAAATCGGAAATCATATTTAATGCCTTTAATTCTTGTCACTAGTTTATTTTTATTATGGGGATTTGCTCATGGTCTTTTAGATGTACTGAATAAACATTTTCAAGGAACTTTTTAAAATGACAAAACTGAATCAGGGTTGGTTTAGTTTTCAACTTATATAGCTTATTTCGTTATGGCACTTTCAGCCGGTTTATTTATGAAAAAGTTTGGTTATAAATGGGGAATTATTCTTGGCTTATTTCTATTTACCTTAGGTTCCTTTGCTTTTATTCCTGCAGCTTTTGTTGATTCTGCTGTTCCATTTTTGATACCTCTTTTTGTAATAGCCTGTGGGCTTTATTTTTTGGAAACCGCAGCAAACCCCTACTCTACAATTCTTGGTCCGCAAGAGTCGAGCGCTCAAAGACTAAATCTATCTCAATCTTTTTAATGGTTTAGGTTGGGTAATAGGACCACTTGTTGGTGGAGCATTACTTTTTGGAGCTGATGAAAAAGATAAATTTGCCCATATTTTACCATATATATTAGTGGCTCTATAGTGATTGTTGTTGCAATATTATTTTTGATAATTAAGCTGCCAAACATTCAGGAAAGGAATGAAAAAAACAAAAGAAGAAATGGAAATTTCTCCTTCAGAGTCTTGTTCTATATGGAGTCATCGTCATTTTGTTTTAGCGGTTATGGCCAAATTTTTATATTGTGCTGCACAAACAGGTATTTTTGATATAAGAGCTCTGTATTGTACTGGGCTTTTTATTGTTGCAATCTTCTAGCGATTTAATTAGATCTTTAGACGTTTTAAATTTCTCTGCATATAGTTTCTCAAGTAAAAAAAGTCTGAATAATAATAGTACTATATGTACAGTGAACTTTATTTGTTTAAAGTTGTTTTTATTAAAAATTACATAAGATAATTAAATAGAGCAACTATGATATATAATTTTTTATTCTCATCAGAGCCTAGAGATACAAAAAACTCAGTTTTATTGTTGGTTGCCAGAATTATTTTTGGTTCATTGCTCTTATATCATGGAATTCAAAAATTAGGTTCATTCTCAGAACTTTCATCTTCATTTCCTGATCCATTAGGTGTAGGAAGCCAGTTATCTCTTAGTTTAGCTATTTTTGGAGAGTTAGTTTGTTCTTTGGGATTTATTTTTGGACTATTATATAGGTTGGCAATGATTCCTATGATTTTTACTATGGGAATAGCTTTTTTTGTATTTCACAGACAAGATCCTTTTGTTATTAAAGAACTTTCTTTTAATTATTTAATTGTGTATTTAATAATGTATATTATCGGCCCTGGTAAATATACTATTGATCGTTTTCTGTTTTTTAAGAAAAAAAAGTAAGCAAAATTTTGCTTTTGCTATTCAATTCTAAATTAAAAAATATATATATTTGTGTTTTCTTATTATAGTATTAACTAAAAAAATAGAACGATGAGAAGAAGTAAAATGACTTTGGCTTTAGCTATAATTCTTAGCGGTAGCTTAATGTTTAGTTCATGTGTTGGATCTTTTACTCTATTTAATAGATTAGTTTCATGGAATCAGAATGTAAGCGATAAGTTCGTTAACGAAGTAGTATTTCTTGCATTAAATATTGTGCCGGTTTATGGAGTTTGCTATTTAGCAGATGCTTTGGTAATTAATTCTATAGAATTTTGGTCTGGTTCAAATCCAATGGCAAAGGTTGGTGATATAAAGAAAGTAAAAGGTGAAAATGGCAACTACACTGTTGAAACATTAAAGAATGGTTATTCTATCACAAAAGATGGAAAGAGCATGAATTTATTATTCAACGAAGAATCTCAGACTTGGAATGTGGTGTCTGAAGGTGTTAGTACTGAATTGATGAAAATGAAAAAGGATGGAACAGTTCAGCTATATTTGCCAAATGGTGGTTCAATGAATGTAACTCTTGATGCTCAAGGATTAACTGCTGCTCGTCAGGCTACAATGAGTAATGCATATTTTGCAGCAAGATAAATATATTTATAGATATGAGATATTAAAAGATGGAGTTGGCTTAAAGTCGGCTCCATCTTTCTGTTTAATAACATTTTAGATATTTTCATTTATTCGATAAATATTTATAAATTCGCATCTTAGCGATTTAATAAAGCATAATTATACTTTCATGAAAAAGGTAAAACAACTTATTCTTTTAATTCTAGTTTCTTTTGTTTCAGCATGTAGTCAGACACCTCAAGATATGGCCGAGGATGCAGCTGTGAAATTCTCAAAGGCTATGTATAGTTTGAATTTTGATGAAGCTAAAGAGTTTTGTACTCCCGATGCAGAAAATATCCTTATTTTTATAGCTTCTAATACGAATGATGAAGATCTGAATACATTGAAAAAAGCAGGAGATGTGAAGGTATCGGTTATTGAAAGTACTGTTTATCCAGGAGATTCAACGGCTACTGTTAATCTCAGAATCTCAAACTACGTTCAACTAAACATGATGGGTGGAAAGCCTACTATTGAAAAAGAAAAAGAAGAAAAAGTTGACTTAGTGAGAATTAATGATAAATGGCTGGTAGATTTGCACAACTAGAGATGGAGTGCAATATAAAATTGATAATGTCGGTTTTCTTATTGCCGATGCTGCCAAATTTAATCTTAAATGGAGAATTCCTTTTGATTATCAATTTAATATAGCCGATAGTTCGGCTTTTTTCTGAACCTAACTTCTCTTAACACATTTAAAAATATCCCTGTAATATAACCTTTGAAATTAAAGATTAATTTATCCCTTTTCTCTGAATTTACGGATTCTGTATATTTCAATATCGTTCAGAAGGTTCATTAGAATGGATAACCTACAGCAAAATGAAAGACAAAATCACGGCTAAAGTCCGGACTAAATATTGGATATCTTTCTTTTCCGGAAGAATATGCAGGATTAACAGCCTTCATACCTCCATCGAAACGAAGTACAAAATAGTTGAAGTCCAAACGTAATCCTATGCCATAAGCAAATGCTATTTCTTTATAGAACTTATTGATTTTGAAAGCACCTCCCGGTTGATTTTCATAATCACGGATTGTCCAGATATTCCCTGCATCAATGAATGCTGCTCCTTGAGCTTTCCAGAATAACTTACTGCGATACTCCATACTTAAATCTAATTTCAAATCTCCCGACTGGTTTAGATAATTAATGTTATTATTCTCTCCTTTATAGCTTCCGGGACCAAGAGTTCTTACAGACCAACCACGTACACTATTGGCTCCACCTGAGAAGTATCTTTTTTCAAGAGGTAGCACTGTGGTGTTTCCATAAGGATAAGCAACTCCAAAGGCTGCATGGAAGGCAAACGAATTTCTTTTATCTATTTCAACGTTTTTGGCGAAATCAAAATCGCCTTTTACATATTGAGCATAAGCAATATTTAGAATAGAGTAATCTCCATTCTCTGTTTTTTGCTGATTAACAAGCTTTGATATGCCATATAGCAGATTACCTGCAGATTCCAGATTCATACGTACTGAATATGAATTAGAAGCTGTTGTGTTATTCTGCATTGTTCCACCAATACTATTGAAATAATAGCTATATCCGCTACGTACAATTAAGTGATTATCATAATTATATTGGAAAATTGAATTAGCTTTGTCCAGATAATCTTCTCTAAACTTAGGCGATATCCATGGTAGGTAAATGTAACTAATATCCAGCAAATCAATACGATGCTGAACCTTCTGTCTGCGCTGTGCCCATTTATAACTCCATGAAGCCGAAGCAATGGTACGTGAAAACTCCGGTCGTAACTGGTAGCTATATTGCATACCAAATTCTGTTGTGGCACGAATGCCTCGGGTAAAGTTCTCCGAAAGAAAGGGAAACAAGAAACTTGGAAAATTAATGCTGGTTTCTGCGCCGTATTCAGTATAGTTATCATTATTGCCGTAAGCTCCCTGAAGTCCGGAAATAGCTTCGTAGGCACCACGAACCTTAAACATAAACGACTCTGATCCTTTAAATAAATTTCTGTGGTTGAATGAAACGGAAGCTGCAGCTCCTAAATCTCCTGAGGAATTAGTTCCTTCCAATTCAAATGCTACAGATTTATGCTTACTTTTAGTCAGCAATACATAACAATCAAGTTTTGCACTATCTGCTATTTGAGTTTCGAAAAAACGGATATTGGAATACTTTATGGCAGACAATCTGCCTAAAGATGAATAAGTATTCTGAACTGCACGTTCACTAAATAATCTGTTTGGATGAATATATGTATTCTCTGTAAGAACTTTAGGACGTAAGTACAATTTATCTTTATAATAAATGGGATAACCTTTATAATGAATGGAGTCGTTTATCTCAATACTACTTAAAGCTGACGATTGAAGAACATCATAATCTGTAATAAAGTTAACTTTATTTATCCGGTATTGACTATGATTTCTGAGTTCAGCAGCAGCACTTGCTTTGTAAAGTAGCAAATGCATGGTTAAGTTTACCTGATATGTATTACGAATAGTGTCGGCTGTAAAAGTAATATAGTCTTTGTTGAACTTGTAATACCCTTTGTTAATCAGACTATTAACTATTCGTTGACGTTCGGCATCAAGTACATTGATATCAAACAACATCCCTTTATTTAGTTTTGTCTCGGCAGAATCTTTTTTCAGAATAGCTTCGATTCCCTTGTCTCTTATATCATATTTTAAGCTTTTTACGATATAAGGTTTCCCAGGAACAATTGTGTAAGTAAGATTAAGTTTCTTTTTCGAAATTTTCTTGCTCGATTTTACAGTAGCACTCATATATCCTTGATTATTAAGTGCTTTTTTTATTTCTTGCTGAGATCTGATATCCAATCCTTCATCGTAGAGAACCGGCCCATCTCCTAACCTACGCCACATTCTGTTTATCCATTTAGAAGAATCTCTTCCAGATAAGTTATAGGTATAAAGAGGTATTTTAATTAAACTAAACCATTTAGAATTAGGATTCTGGCGAACATAGCTTTTATATGCTGCGGGCTTCACTTCACTTTGCTCAGAAACAATATTTACTTCGTTTAGCAAATAAGATCCGTCGGGTACGAACTTAGTAAGTGAACATGAAGCTAAAGCTAATAATGCAAGAGAAAATATATAAATTTGGGAGTTTCTTTTCATATAAAGTTGTCTAACTACAATTATTGGACTTACAAATATAGCTTTATTAAAAATATCTTTTTAGCTTTGCTTCAAAATATTTATAAATTAACTACATTATTAATGATTAGCAAGAATAAAATTAAATACATTCATTCATTAGAACTTAAGAAAAATCGTAAGGAAGATAATGTCTTTGTTGCTGAAGGACATAAGCTTGTAGGCGATTTATTAGGTAATTTTTCATGCAAATATTTAGCTGCTACACAAGAGTGGTGGGATGAAAACCCATCTGCAAAAGCCGATGAGATGACAATTGTATCTAATGAGGAATTATCAAAAGCGAGCTTTCTTAAAACTCCACAAAGTGTATTGGCAATTTTTGAACAAGATAATTCTTCTGTGGATTTGTCGATAATTCGTAATTCCCTTTGTCTGGCACTTGACGATATTCAGGATCCGGGAAATCTAGGTACAATAATCAGACTGGCCGATTGGTTTGGAATTGAACACATCTTTTGTTCTCCAAATACTGTAGATGTTTATAACCCAAAAGCAATTCAGGCAACTATGGGAGGTATTGCCCGCGTTAAGTTACACTATGGATCATTACCTGAATTAATAGCACAGTTAGATAATTATCCTGTTTATGGAACATTTCTTAATGGGGATAATATTTATTCAAAGGAGCTTTCTCCTGTTGGGTTGATTGTTATGGGAAATGAAGGGAATGGAATAAGCCCGGAAGTTGAGCAATTAATAAATCAAAGACTTTATATACCAAACTACCCACAAGACAGGGCTACTTCGGAATCTTTAAATGTTGCTATTGCTACTTCAATAGTATGTGCTGAATTCAGACGCCGGATACTTTAAAGTATTCTAGAATAAATATTTGTTGCTTGTACAAAAGAATGTAATCTTCTGTACAAAACAATTCATTCTTCTGTACAGAAGAATGAATTGTTTTGTACAAGGAAATATAATTATTTCAGGGATTATTGAGCAATCTTTATTGATAGTTTTCCGTCGAAACCAATAATCAGATTCACTAAATTGCAGACAGAGCTTTCAGGTATACATAATGTTGCCTGATAACGAAATCCAATCTTTCCTACTCCATAGAATTCCATATCAGAAAGAATTGCATTTTTTAGAAATTCATTCGGGATAATACCTAAAAATGTATCTTTTGTTATATCGTGTCCGTAGATCATTTTTCGTCCTTCGTATACACAAATGTGCATTACATTGTCATAGTATACATTGTCTACGCTAATACCTTCGTCTGAATACGATGTCTTTACAACCTTTTTCTTAGATGGGTTAACATATACATAGGCTCTATAACGTTTTCTGTTGTACATTACTACAGAATCTCGTTTTGTAACTTCATTATATGTTGGTATTACCTCTGTAGTTCTATTTCCCATCATTAATAGAGAATCATTATCGTCATCAGATTTATGTAGTTTCACAACATTATCTGACAGAGAGTGAAACCAGAACACATGTTCTGCTTGCTTGTCAATCTTATAACGGGAAACTTCTTTTCCATAGGTATAAAACGTATCTTTCTTGATTTTAAAGTAGACAGGAGCATTTTCAGCATCAGGATAATAAATTGTATCACCCTGAATTTTGAAAAGGATCTCATCGCTTTCGTCATCCAGCCAAATACCCTGAAGCATTTTTTTTGCCTTTAAGTCTTCAGTGGCATTATCTGAATTATCTTTCTTATTCCCGCTACATGAAGCAAGAGAGAAAAGAAAGAGTAAAAGCATGACACAGTTTTTCATAAAAGTTAGTTTATCAAATTATTTTCCGATACAATGGTATGTAATATCCATTGCTTTCAGTTCATCTATATCGTATATATTTCTTCCATCGATTACAACAGGAGTTCTCATCGTTTTCTTAATAACTCCCCAGGCTGGTAAACGGAACTGTTTCCATTCTGTAACCATTAACAATGCGTCTGCGTCGAGTAAAGCATCATACATGTCTTGTGCATAATAAACACAATCTCCTATCCTTCTCTTCGCTTCGTTCATTGCAGCTGGATCGTATACGCGAACAGTACATCCGGCTTTGAGCAGAAGATCTATTAAGATCAATGCTGGAGCCTCACGCATATCGTCTGTTTCAGGTTTAAAAGCTAATCCCCACAAAGCTATAGTTTTTCCTTCTAAATTCCCATTAAAATGCTTATTTAATTTATTAAAAAGAATACTTTTTTGTGCTTGATTAACTTCTTCTACAGCTTTTAGTACACGCATTGGATATCCGTTTTTCTCAGCAGTTTTAATTAAAGCCTTTACATCTTTAGGAAAGCATGATCCGCCGTAACCACATCCTGCATATAGAAATTTACGGCCTATACGTGTATCCGAGCCTATACCACTGCGTACCATGTTTACATCTGCTCCTACTAATTCGCAAAGATTTGCAATGTCGTTCATAAAGCTAATTCGTGTTGCCAACATTGAATTTGCAGCATACTTCGTCATCTCAGCAGACGGGATATCCATAAATATTACCCGGAAATTATTCAGCAAGAATGGCTTGTATAGCTTTGTCATAACTTCCTTGGCACGCTCTGATTCCACACCAACAACCACTCTGTCCGGACTCATAAAGTCATTGATGGCATTTCCTTCTTTTAGGAATTCTGGATTAGAGGCTACATCGAATTCTATATTCACCCCTCTTTTATCCAATTCGTCCTGAATAGCAGCTCTTACTTTTTTAGCGGTACCTACGGGGACTGTACTTTTAGTAACCACTAAAACATATTTGTTCATGTGTTTTCCAATGCTTCTTGCAACTTCAAGAACATACTTAAGGTCTGCACTTCCGTCTTCATCTGGTGGAGTTCCTACAGCGCTGAACACAACTTCAACATCGTCGAGGCAACTTTCCAGAGATGTAGTAAAGTTTAAACGATTTTCTTTTATGTTACGAATAACCATTTCTTCTAATCCAGGTTCGTAAATTGGTATTATACCATTTTTTAAACCTTCAATTTTCTTTTGGTTAACGTCTACACAAGTAACATCAACCCCCGTTTCAGCAAAGCATGTTCCTGAAACTAAACCAACATACCCGGTTCCTACAATCGCTATTCTCATATTTGTGTTTTTATTTGTAAGCTATGGCATCTTTAAAATTAACAGCTTCTTTATCTTTGGCCGACATTATTATTTGCTCTTCGGCAATAGGCCAATTGATATTAATATCTTTGTCATTATATACAATTGATGCTTCAGATTGAGGCGCATACCCATTGTCTACTTTATATGTAAAAATGGCTTCTTCGCTTAATACTAAGAAACCGTGGGCAAATCCTCTTGGAATAAAAAACTGGCGCTTATTATCCTCACTTAGTTCTACACTTACATACTTCCCGAAAGTTGGGGAAGACTGACGTAAATCTACTGCTACATCAAGTACTTTACCTTTAATAACTCTTACTAGTTTTGCCTGACTAAATTCCCCTTTTTGGTAATGAAGACCTCTAAGAACTCCAAAGGTAGATTTTGATTCATTGTCCTGAATAAAGTTTATCTGTCCAATATTCTTTTCAAACTCATCCTTTTTAAAGGCTTCCATGAAATACCCTCTATCATCATTGAATACTTTGGGCTCTATCACCCAAACTCCATCAATTTCTGTTTGTATATAATTCATATTATTATTTAAAAAATTTCCTTATTTTCAGCTGCATACCAAGATTATCTCCATAAATGTTTCCTGTATCAAATGCACCTGATATTGTAAAGTTCCACCCTTTTAATTTTTCCGGGCAATAAGTACATTCTGCAAATGTAGAAAAATTCTCCAATATTTCGGGTATTGGTTTAAAAGGAGTTCCCCAGGTTTTATTAAAAGATAGCTTAGCTCTGTAAGATAAATCATTAAGAATATCTCCACTCCATCCAATATGAACAGCTTTTATTCTATTATATTTAAAGGTCATATTGCCATCTTTATTGTAAATAGGTGACGCAATCAGAGGATTTGCCATGGTCATTCCCCAATGCACCCATCCGGGATAAACATCATGGTTATAGTAATCATCGGCTCCTCCTGTCTTTTTCACAACAGATTCGTCCACTCCATGCAATGGTCCACTTTGATTAGTTGTTTGATAATACTCTAAAACTAATCCATTTATAGCTTGTTTGTTTTTTGATTTATATTCAATACCCCATAATCCGTCAAAGCCATTCTTCTTACCCATTCCGGAGAAGTCATCGTAGTAATTTTCTAAATAAGCACTTAAGTGATAATCAGATTGTTTGAAGGTAAGTTTTAAGTGTTCGCTGCCCATCAGATTACCTTCGTAATACTTAGTTTCAGACTGTTTTATAGGAAGTAATATTTTAAAGTAATCTTTAATTTTGTTTCCTAAGTCTTGTTCGTGAAGGTATGGGTGGTTTACTGTATTCCCGCCAAACTGAGCATCTAGGCTCATTCCTAAATCAAGTTGCCAAGGTGAAGTTGTTTTTCCTAACCTAAAAAAGAAACTTTTATGATGGTATAGAATATTCTTTGTATACCAATAATTTGTACCTACATGCTCCTTCTGGTAGTTGTTATCTGTCCATTTTCCATAAGATATTTCAGCTTTAACTGCCGCCCATGGAGCTATTCTTACATAATCTAAAATACCTACTTTTATTTGAGGAATAGGTCTGGCATTTCCGCTCCAGGTTAATCCCCCACTACTCAATTGTTGATTTAATAATTCAGAATTAAGTTCCTTACTTCCAATGGATAATCCCAGGAATCTATAATTTATATCCACATAAGCTTGTTGAACAACAAAAGTGGATGTGAATCCTTTAGCCACTGCAATATCCAATCCTGTTTTAAACATCAGGTTTGAACAAGAATCAGAATAAAATGTTCCACCACGTGTATATGCATTATTATCAATAGATGATAGTCCGTGTTGATTGCTTACTTGCCATAATGGTGTATTATCGCCAGAATGAATGGTTGTTCCAAATTCAGCAAATGATTTATATTTTGATTGACCAATAACTATTCCTGGTAAAATGCAGAATAATAGAAAGCCTTTGGAGATTAATTTAATAAGCGTTTTTTTCACCACGAAATATATTAATAATAGTTATATAAATTATTTTTATATCGAGGAAAAAAGACCAGTTTTCAAGATACCAAACATCTCTTATTACGCGTTCCTCCATTTGTGAAAGTTCTTTTGTTTCACCTCTAAAGCCATTTACTTGAGCCCACCCTGTAATTCCAGGCTTAACTAAATGGCGTAACATATATTTGTCTATTAATTCATTGTATTGTTTTGTATGTTTAAGCATGTGTGGACGAGGACCAACTATTGACATCTCTCCTTTTAAGACATTAAACAACTGAGGAAGTTCATCAATACTACTTTTACGTAAAAAATCTCCTAAACGTGTTGTTCTTGGATCATTTTCTATGGCTTGTTTTAGATCCGCATCCTCATTAATTCTCATTGTACGAAATTTGTAACAATAAAACTCATGTCCTCGTTTTCCAGTGCGGCGTTGTTTAAAGAATACCGGCCCTGGAGAGGATATTTTTATACCTGTTGCCACAATTATATAAATTATTGGGAACATTGTAGAAATAAATAATAATGAGGATATTACATCAAAAGTCCGTTTTGATAATCTGTTCAAAGGATTTTGTAGCGGTTCATTTCTTAAAGAAAGAACAGGCATATTCCCTAGCACATTTAATTCCATTTGCTTTTTTACATATCTCCTGAACTCAGGAACAATGTGAAAACGGATCATATTATTCTCACAGAAATTTAGTGCTCGAACAATTATTTTTTCAGCCGATTCTGGAAGAGTACAATAAACTTCATCTACTTCATTATCTCTGATAAAGGCTTCAATATCATCAGTATTTCCTAGTAATTTAGATTCAGATGGAATGTTTACCGGATTATCTTCAAAAAATCCTAAGATTCGGAAACCATAACCTGGATCATCAATCATTTCCTGATACAAGGCATTTCCATTTTGTCCGGCTCCAATAATAACAACCAGTTTAAAGTTAAATCCTTTTTTCCTATAAAGCTTAATACAAAATCGTAGGCTTAATCTCCAGGCTGCAAGAGAGATAAATAATAAAGAATATAGCGATATAGTAAAAAGCCTGGAAACTTCTTGAATTTTGAAGATCGTTAAAACAGAAGTAAAGAGTACAAAATGAAGTAGTATTACATAAAAAATATTTTGTACAATCTTATCAGCATATATAACTCTAGAATGAATTGCTATTTTAAATATCAATAAACCAGGAATATAACAAATATTCAAAGCAACAAGCAATGAATGAAATTCAGAAATTACATCTTCTCTTAAATAAGATTTAAAAAGAAGAAACACTAACAAAAAGGTTGCATTGAGAACTAAATAATCTCCCAATACTATTAGTGATTTCAATAGATGTGAAAATCTAGTTTGCTGCTTCATAGATATTGATCTGTTTGAGAAGCAAATTTAAACTATTTTGATGGATTTTGAAAGGAGATAAATGAATATATAGATATAATTTTAAAAAAATAATCGGTCTATTTTTTTATTGTTGATTGATATATTGAATACACTTGCTTTGCTATATGATTCCAATTATATTTTTCCATATTGTATTGTATTGATATAGCTTGATTATTAAGCTTTTGTAATAATTTACTTCTTAAATCTTCCCAATTACCGCAATTAAAGTAATTGCTTCTATCTAGTTTTACTTCTAGATTTGCCGGAATATCACTGACTAAGACATCTAAATTATAGCTCATAGCCTCGAGTAATGAAATAGGAAGCCCTTCATGAAAAGATGGAAGGACAAATAATCGAGCATTTGTAAATAGCTGATTTAGTTTTTCTCCTTTTATAAATCCAGTAAGAATAATATTGTTTTCATATGCAAGATGTTTAAGCTTTGATGAATATTCGTCTTCATGATCAGCTGCTCCTGCTATTACTAATTTATAATCTACTAATTTAGTTTTGAGAAAAGCTTTAATTAGTCCATCAAATCCTTTTTCTTCAACGAACCGTCCTAAAGTAAATATGTATTTACCAGATTCAAGACCAAGTCTTTCCAAATAGTCTATTTCCTCAGATTTAACAGGAATGTTAACTCCATTATATATAAGATTTGCTTTGTTGTATTTATATTTAGTTTTAATAATATTATTGATTACATCAGATATAACAATAACTTGATTAGCATATTTAATACCGGCTCTTTCACCCAAATTTATAACGACTTTGGCTAATTTCCCCCATTTTTTACGTTCATAATCAGGACCATGATGAGTCATAATAACTGTTAATCCAAGCAATTTAGCAAATGGAACTAGTAAAGAAGGCCCAACAGCATGAATATGAAGAATATCAGCATGGTCTTTTTTTGCATAGCAGACGGATAAGAATGTATGTACTATAGCTTCTAAGCTTTTTTTTCTTGGAGCATAAATATCATGTAGTTTTACTCCTTCGAATTCCGAAATATGATTTGAAGGTGCAATGTATGATGAACGTCTTACAACAGTAACATCACAACCTAATTTTACTATTCGTGGATATAGTTCCTGACAATGTGTTTCTACACCACCCTGAATATCTGGTATACCACGTGTTCCAATAACTACTATTTTCATTCGAATCTATTTTCATTTAGGTCTCCTTGTAATGGTGACTGACCAACATTATACCATTTTTTATCAAGACATACTTGTTTTCCTAAAATATTCCGACATTTGTTTTTAATTACCCATTGGAGTGGATGCTTAATATATTTTTTCATAACAGGGGAAGCTGTTCCTACCATCCAACAGTTCTTAGGACACTCAATAACTTTTCGACGAACTTCCTGAGCCTCGGCACTTTGCCATATTTCATCAAAAGAGCTTACTTTTCGTATATTTCCCATACTTTGTTTCCAGTATTTTTCTTCCAATCCATTACATGGATAAATTTCGCCGTATGGGTCAATAAAGAAGTTTACTATTCCTGCTTCACATGGGAGCATTCTTCGGTTACCTTCTATATAATTTATCAATCCCATGTTAAAAAATGCTCTAAACCATGATTTTGGATGATTTTCATTTAATTGCATTTCGATTAGTTTTTCAAAATTGTTGCATACTTCCTTCTTATTTGTAATTACATTATCATTTTTATGAAAGTAATACGAGTTATGAAATGCAGCAGTTGCAAATTCCATACCCAACGATTTTGATAGCCGATATAGTGAAAGCATATCTTCCGAATTATTGTTGGATACAGTACATCCAAATCCTATATCTTTAATTCCCATCTCTTTAAGTATAAGCAAAGTTCTTAGTCCTTTATCAAAACTTCCAATACGTCCGCGTAATTCATCATTTTTACACGATAGTCCCTCAATACTAATTCTAATTCCGATTTTAGGAAAACGCTTAGCTAGTTTAATAATTCTGTCTTCGAACCATCCGGAAGTTGAAATGACAACTCTGGGCGATTTACGAAATGCAACTTCTACTATATCTTCCAAGTCTTCCCTTATAAATGGTTCTCCTCCCGTAATATTAATGAACTTGACTTTTGGGAGTATTTCAATCTCTTCTGGAGTAATTTCTTTACTTTTTTCAGTAGGATTACTCCATATATCACACATTTTACATTGCATGGGGCAACGGTAAGTTGTAATAATGCACATTTCTGTGGGAGAAGGGATTATATTATTTGTCATTGTAAATTCCCGTTAATTTATTATAATAATTCTCTGATGAAAATTTGCTTAATGAAGTAGCTTGAATTTTATCATTGCAAAATACATATTTATTAAAGAGATACACTATTTTTTCTCGTAAATCATTTGGATTATTAGGAGCAAATAATAGTCCATTATCAGCATTAATCAATTCAGGGATTCCGCCAATATTAGCTCCAAGAACAGGAGTTCCCATACATAAGGATTCAATTACGCTGAGAGGATTATTTTCATACCAGACAGATGGCATGACAGAGCATTTAACGGTACTTAAAAGATTGTAAATTTGATCAGTCGTTAATTCTCCTAAAAATATAATATTCTTATATGAATATTCCTTTTCTAAAGAATCTTTAAGAGGACCTTTTCCTGCAACATAAAGTTTATATGGAAGAGATTTTGCAACATCCAATAATTGATTTATTCCTTTTTCTTCTGATAATCTACCTATATAACAATATGCTTGTTCACGAATTTTAGGTTTTACTTTATATATATTATTATACTTTTTAAAATCAATGAAATTACATAAAACACAAATCTTATCTTTATTATAACCTGTTTGTATCATTTTATCTGCAATAAAATTACTTGGGCATATGAAAGTATCAACATAAGGTTCAATATTATTTTTACTCCAACGTATTGCTTCAATGTATGCAAAGAAACTAGCAATATAACTTTTTTTCATACATTTTTTAGAAAGGACAGACAATGGATTTAAGAAACAAAGTTCGCAGACTTTACCATTGCGCAAACATGTATAAGTAGGGCATATAAGCTTATAATCATGTAGAGTCCAGACAACCTTAATACCTCTATCATGTGAAAGCTTGGCAACGATAGGAGAAAGATAAGAATGAATATTATTGAGGTGTACTACATCCGGTTTAAAGTATTCAAGTAATTTTAAAAAAGAACTTTTTATGCCTCCAAATCCTAATAAACGAGAGATTGCAAGTATTTTACCTTTAAATTGCCTATCAGAAAAATTAACTTGATATGGATAATAACATTCCCACCCTGACTTAATATTTTCTGGAAAATTCATAGCAAATATTGCAACTTCATGATTTTGTTGTTCTAACAAATGGGCTAGGTTTATTGCATAAATACAATCGCCTCCTCGTTTGTAGAAAAATTTATTAACTATCAATATTCTAGACATAGTCATCTTTGAATTATTAATTATTTACAATATTCGTAACAAAATCTCTAATTTGAGTTCCCATGTTGAGTTGATTGAAATGATCTAAAATAAAATTACGAGCTTTTAAGTCGCTCTTTTCTACTAATTTAGGATTTGATAGAAGCATTTCGATTTTATTTTTAAGATCTTCGACGTTATAAGGCTCAACTAAAAATGCACCTTCATTATCTTTAATGTAATCAATTGAGCTAGGAACAGAACTTACGATAACAGTTTTGCCCAAACTCATCGATTGTAAAAAACTCATTTGTCCGTAGGAGTAGTTATATTTTGGTAAAGGAATTACTACAAAAAGAGAGTTTTGTATTTCTTCTTTTAGTTGTGAGATCGAAATTTTTCCAATTAAATTAATATTTGGAATTTTCTCAGTTGCTTGCATAGAATGAATACCTGCAATTCTTAATTCACATGCTGTATCTATTAGCTTCCAAGCGTTAATGAGTGTTTCATAATCTCTTTTCGAATATCCAAAAGAAAATACGTAATTACTTTTTCTTTCTTTAATCTGTGGTTTAAAGTAATCAACGTCAACGCCAAATGGAATAAATAATGCTTTAGGCAATAAGTTGGGATATATATTCTTTAAATTTGATAAGATTATTTTGGAATGACATATAATATATGGTGAACTTTTCATTGCAAAAGATATTAGTTTAGTTGAAAATCCTTTAGCTTTAGCCCCATTCATTCCCCCTATATCAAAAATAATATGTTTTGGGGTTTGCATAAATGTTACTGTACGCAAAAATGATAAAACAATACCACTTTGAGCGCCATGGGAAATAATAACATCATATTTACGCGATTTAAAAAATGCAAGAAATGCTTGCCAAATATAAAATTTAGTTTCAATTTCTATTTTATGCAATGGGTTATTAGATTTGATATCAATAATATCCACAGTTGTATTATCAGGAAAATATTTAAAGAACCAATATTTTTCACCACTCACATATTTGTCTGGATCTTGAATAGAAGGATCATCCTTATTTAAATAATTTATATGCCAATTAGGTAAAAATAAAATCTTCATAATGGAAAAAAATTATTAATTGCATTTCTTATTTTCATTCGATATTCTGTTTCATTATAATATTTATTAAAGATATCAGAATATTCATTAAAAATATCTTTAACTATAATTTTTTTCTTTTCAAAAGTGCAAATATCATCTATGGCTTTAGTTAAGTTGTCTATATTGATTTTAATATAAAAATATTTATTTATAAATAGATTGTTAAAATCATCAATAACATCTGAATATATAGGAATAACACCATTTGCTAAATAAGAGTTCAATTTTGTAGGCGTAGCAACATGATTCATTTTTAAATCTTTCCTCAAAAGAAATCCATATTTATATTTAGCTAGCTCTTCTTCTAACTCTTCTAATGGTACATACTTAATAATTGCATTTATATTATATTTCTTTAAAATAGGCATTACTTCTTGCTGATCACTTGATAAAATTGTTAATGTTGCATTTTTAAATTTTTCCTTTAACAATGAGAAAAGATGAATTGTTTCATCGAGGCATTGCCATTTGATAATAGCTCCGGCGTAGACAAATGAAGCACTTTCATATTTATGTTTATAATAGAAGCTATTTGGAGTTATTGCTTTATTAAAGCAAGGCATTATCATGTAGTTGTCTTTATTGTATTTATATTTTGCTTGATAATGATTTAGCATTGAATTCGAAACAAAGAAATTAAATACGCTTTTTTTTAGCACAATCTTTTCAAGAATTGAAAAAACAGGTACTTTTAACTTTGAATAAAGTCCAGGATATGAAGTTGCAACTTCTTCGGGTGTAATACCTTGAAACCAAAAAATAATTTTTTGATTGGGATACTTCAATAATAATCTAAAATAGCTCTGAAGAGATATTACAAGAACAATGTCATTAGGATTAAGAACTCGAATATATTTAATGAATTCAACTTGATAGTTTGAATTATGAGATAATTCTGAGGATATAATATCAACATAATGTATAATAGCATCATTCTTTTCTGCGTCGCGAATGTAAATTACGATCTTCATAATTCATTCATTTCAAGAATATCAACAATGTGTTTTGAGGAAAAACTATCTCCATAAGTATTTATAGATTTACTCATTTTTAAGTATAAATCTAAGTTCTCAATTAGATAAGAAACTTCTTTAACAATTATTGAAGTATTTGTACCTACTAATTTTATTGTTTCGGCTTCTATTGTTTCAGGTCTAGTTTCAAAAAATAACATGTTTTTTTTCATAATATCATTTCCTATGCAATAAAATTTTGCATTGATTTTTAATTTTATCTTTTATAGAATTTTCAATATATAAATAACTAAGTAATAAAATTGCAGATAAATATAAGAAATAGACTAATATAGATTCTATTTTATAATAAACAAAATAGCCTGATAATAATATAAAAATTGGGAATACAACTTTTAATGATATTTTTATTACAAAATATTTGCGGGTATCAAATAAACGATATACAAATAAAAACATATATGAAATGATTGAAGATAAAATAACGCCATAGATATTATACTTTTGAATGAATAAATAATTCAAAAGTACATTTAAGATTGCAGTAATAATTGTTGCAGGAAGTGTTTTTATTGTTTGTTTAGAACATTGGTAACCCATATCTAAAAAAGCTGCAAGTGCGTAAAAAATAACAGAGATAGATAAAGGATATAAATAATCAAGACTTTGTAAGTATTTAGGAGACACTAGCCAGGAATTATTCATTTTTAGTATTAAAACAAAGGATATTGCCATAATTGCTAGGACTAAGATATAAGTGTTTAATACCTTTGAGAAATAACTATTTTTATCAGATGATTTAAATTGCTTAATTGCTGTTTCTTGCCATGCTTGATATATAATAATTGTGAAAGTTTCTAATATTGATGAAAACTTAGTAGCTACTGCATAAATCCCATTTTCTTCAAAACCCAAGTAATTGCTTATAAAAAAACGGTTTGAACTACTAATTAACCACCAACAAATAACGTTTGGTAATAATGGTAGTGAATAATTAATTAGTGATAAATTAACGTCTTTATCTTTAAAGTTGTAATAAAAATATTTTTTTATTAGATGTAATCTCGACTCTAAAATACATATTGAAAAGATTCTAGCTAAAATACTTGCACAAAATATGCCTGCAATACCCATATTAAAAAATACAATGCATAGCACACTAAAAATGCCCGTTAAAGAGGCAGTTATAATTCCAGCAATTACATAGTATTTATTATTCCCAATTCCTCTTACGATTTGTATTTGCACTTCATAGAATGACATAAATATTAAGGCAAAAACAATCCATCCAATATATGGTATAGTTAGAAAAGATGAAGCAATAAATGCAATTAACAAAACGGCAAGGGTAGTTTGGATTAATAGCTTATATGTGAAAGTAACAATATTTATTCTAATCTTTTCTGAATCACTATCAAGTAAAAAACGAAAAACTCCTTCACGTAATTGTAGGGTTACAAATGGAATCATAAGAAAAATTATATTTAATGACAAATCATAATAGCCATATTCTTCGGGTTTTATAAAATAGGTATATAGAGGGACTAATAAGAAAGTTATCATTTTTGACCCTAAGTTACCAATTCCATAAATTAATATATCGGTAATAAATTTTTTATTTCTAGAGTTCTTCATATAAGGACTGATTATTCTTTCAACAAAGAATGCATTTCAGATAATGTGAGGCCTAAAATTACTAACATAAAAAAACCTCGATTGTGAGTAAAAGTTGAATCAGCAATACATTCTATTGCAAAAAAAGCAATAATTAGAGTTGCAATTAAAAAGAGCTTGTCCATTCCATATTTTGTCTTATATACAAACATTGCTTTTAGAATTTTTATCCAAAAAAAAATGAAAATAAGAAGTCCGATTATTCCAAATTGTGCTAGTGAGGGATAGTATGTATCAGCAATAAAATCTGGATAGTCTTTTGATAATCCCCAAAGTTTATCAATATGATATTCAGCATAAGTTTTTGAATAATATTGGGCGGAAGTATATGTTGCAAAACTACCTAATCCGCTACCAAACGGTAAATAATCAATCAATATTAAAAATGAGACTCCATATAAAGCAGGACGAGCCCACTTTTCGCCAGTGTTATTCATTGTCCCAACAATAAAATATAAATCTATTTTATCCCATGCTACAATTAATACAATAAAAAGAAGAAAAATAGCTAAGAGAACAGAATGGTAAGTCATTTTAAATCTATATCCTGATTTTAGCATAATAGAAAACATTAACGCAAACATAAAAAAACCATAGAACTTTGAACGAGTTGAGAGAATTCCAACCGACAAAATTAAAATGAAAGCAATGAGATCTTTCCATGTGTATGAACTACAGTAAATATATAGAAAGGCGGTTGCGACAGCAGCTGTGGCATAGCGTGAAGGATGTCCAAAAATAGTATCTATATGCCCTAATAAAGCTATAATTAATAAAATAAAAGCGAATGAGAGACACATAACAGTAATAAATAACTTATATTTTTTTGATAAAACAGGCATTAATAAATAAGTGCAGTAAAAGCCTAAAAATGGTTTTATCTGAATTATAGCATCCATTAATATAGCTTTAGGTACATTTGATTTAATCATAAATGAATAAATAATATAAAAAATAAAAATTCCGCCTAGTATATATAAAGGCTTTGCTTGGTTCCACCCTCGTCTTTCCCAAAGAATCAAACCTGTAAATAGAACCAAAAATGCAGCCATAATTTCATCTGTATATTTGAATTGAATGAAGTCATAAAGCATGACCCCGAATACATATCCAAATATAAGAAAGACAAAGAATAAATTGTTTTTGGAAATCTTAACTGATACCATTTATTTTGAAATATTAGAATTCATAACAATGCATACATTAGGTAATAGGCTGGATTTTATTAAATTATTTATATTCTTCAATTTGCTTTTCGGTGTAAATTCTTCACGTATAATAAAGAATGTATAATCTGCCAAATGGGCTATGTCATATGCTGACGATGAAATGGACAATGAAGCACTATCGATGATTACATAGTCGTAATTACTCTTCAGATAGTTTACTAGCAATTCCATTTTGGAACTGTACACTAGATTTCCACAATCTTCCTGAGATTCTTCTGAATGAATAATAGTTAAATTGGGTGTTTCATTTATTAATATTCTATCTAAATCAATGTTGTTACTAATATACTTATTAAGAGTAAATTCATTTTTTATATCTTTAGAGGAAACAGACTGCTTTGTAAAATCCATATTTAAGAACGCAACCTTTTTATCTGTTATAGATAAACTTTTAGCTAAATTTGAAGCAAAATATGTTTTTCCTTCTCCTTCTATATTTGAAGTAACAATAAAAAACTTGCTATGTTTGTCTTTAGAATAAACAAAATTTCTTAGTATTTTGAACGATTCATGATCAGTAAATTTCCCCCAGATGGGATATGACAAATTATCATCAAAGTCCTCCTTTGAAGCAGTCTTTTTTATAAAAAATAGCCGAATAGAGATGATAATTATAGAAAGTATAATTGATACCAAAAAGGCGACTGCAAATACTATAACTTTTTTAGGGAAGACAGGCTTAAAAGAACAATATGCATGATCAACAATACGTGATGCCATTTCATCAGGAGCATTTGAAATCTCTTTTTCTTCAAGCTTTTGGAGAAGGAAAAGATATAGTGTTTCTTTTACCTTCTGCGCTCTTTTCATCTCAATGAATTCTTTTTCTTGCGCTGGTAATTCATTTAGTTTCGAATTAAGCGACAAATTCTTTTTATTTAGTTCTGAAATTGTAATTTCAAGGCCTTTTATTGCTGAATTTATTGTTTCAATAAGAACTTTTCGTTGTTCCTTCAATTGATCATTAATTAGAACTATAGCTGGATTAGAAGGTTCTGTGCTTTTTAATAGTCTAAATCGTTCAAACATTAATTTATTATAGGCAGAAGTCAGAGCTTCATCCCCATAACTTATATTAGGAACAATTGCATATTGGTTATTAGGATTCTTTATATAGCTTAGTACATAGTTTATTGATTTTAACTGAGTTTGCAGATCCAGAATTTTTTTATCCGATTCCTCAGACCCCATATATACAACACTTCCATAAGCCTCTAAGTCTGGAATTTTATTTTGCTTTTTATATATTTCTATTTTCTTTTCAAGACTGTCAAGCTCTGATGTAACTAAGGCCAACTTTTCTTTAACAAATGAAGCGTTTACTGCTGATTTTATAACTTTTACTGATTTTGAGTAATCATTATATATCTCCATCGTAGTATTTAGAATATCAGTACCTCTTTCCTTATTGTCATCTTTCAAACTTAATTCTATAATATCAGATCCAGCATCAGCTGGTGCTACCACTAGTTGTTCTAAATACAATTCATAAATATAGTTTAATGGATATACATTAATTTCAATATCTTTATCATCTTCTAACTGGCAGTTACTGGTTTTGGATACTTTAATGTTTCCAATTCCAGATTGTATAATATATGGTAAAGAAACATTATTTATATTTCTTTTCTCAAATAAAGCCGATTCCATCTTGATATCTGCTTTTTTATTACTTATTGAAAGTTTTATAGAAATAGGCTTTGATAATGTATCTAAGAAATTTGTTGGGAATTCTAATTCTAAAGGCGATTTTTTGTAGGCAGAAATCATTTTAAACCCTTCTTTCTGTTTGATGTCAACTTGTAAACCAAGTTTGGAAATCATTTCACCTGTGATTGCTTTGGATTGAATAAGAAGTACTTCATCATTAGCATTTACACCAGATCCAGAAGCATTAAACATAGATCCAAGAGCAGTTGCCTTTAACATTTTTAGTTCAGAAGTCATCCCTGCATTTTCTGCAATCAGCTGTAAACTTGATTTTATTTTGTATTGAGCAGGTGTTACAAGTATAAAAAATATGGCAATTATTGTGCAAATGAATCCAATGGAGAAAAAATATTTCCAATATGCATAAAATCTGGAAAAGAGTTTAGCAATATCAATATTTTCATCTTTTTGTATAGGATTATTGTTATATTTCATGGTTGTTTTCTATTTCAAAAATAAAGCAATACATAAAGATGCAATTACAGAAATGGCAGCTGTAACAGTAGATGCTACTGAAAGATTAAATTGCTTAGCTGAATCTATTCTTGAGCTATTTTGCTTTGCTTGATTTGGTTGTACGTAAATTACATCATTCTGTTTCAGATAAAAATAGGGTGATTTGAATATATCTGTTGAAGTAAGATTGAATCTATGAAACTCTTTTTTGCCATTATTTTCACGGACTAGAAGTACATTTTCTCTATTTCCATAAATACTCAAGTCACCACTTAGGCTGATTGCATCCATAATGGTCATTCGTTCATTTGATGTAACTTTAGAGCCGGGATTATTAACTTCGCCGAGGACAGATACTTTAAAGTTAAGTAACTGTACATTTACAATGGGCTCTTTAGCATATTTAGATATTTTATCTTTTAGTAAATCGCTAATTTCCCGGCGAGATAACCCCGCAACTTTTATTCTGCCTAATGTTGGAAAATCGATATCCCCATTTACATCAACTAAATATGATTGCAATACAGGAGTTGTTGATAGTTCTGTTTCACCAGGATTTATTGTAGATGCTACAGGTAAATTAAACATAACAACAGCAGCAGGATCTTTACCTGTTACTATAATAGAAAGAAGATCAGAAGGAAGTATTTTAACTTCATAGCTGGCACTATTCATATCTACAGAATAGTCTTTACTTTCAATTTGCTGTAAATCTTGAAAATATGATATTTTTTGAGGTGTACTACAAGAATACATTAAGAGTATAGCACCCAATAAGACAAGTCCCTTATTTTTCATTCGACAAATTAATCTATATATGTTTAAACAAAAGTACTAAATATTTTTTCATTAGTATAGATTAAAAACGCCATTATACTTTCTTTATTGTGTTTTTGTCGATAATAAAATCCCGATTTTATAGGCAAAATCAATAAAAAAACGTACATTTGCATCATGATTGAATTACTAAAACATATAGAAACATTACTATTAGAGAACGATTGTGTTATTATCCCGTCGTTTGGCGGATTCGTATCTCACTATACTCCAGCAAGATGGATAGAAGAAGAAGGTATATTCCTTCCTCCTACTCGTTCTATAGGTTTTAATCCTCAGCTTAAAATGAATGATGGATTATTGGTTCAATCGTATATGACATCATATTGTACTGACTTCTCTGATGCTTCTAAACTTATTAATAAAGCTGTTGATGAGCTTATTAATACTTTACATGTGGATGGAAAAGTAGAAATGCACGGAATTGGAGATATGTTTTTTACAATTCATAGTAAACTTCAATTCCAACCTTATGAAGATGGATTGCTTACACCTTATTTATATGGATTAAGTTCTTTCGGAATAGAAAAGATAGATCAGGTTGTAAAATCAACAGATGAAAAGGTGGTGTCTGAAACTTCTAATCCTAAAGTTTACGAGATTAGAGTTAATCGTTCATTTATTCGTACAGCTGTTGCTGTTGCTGCGGCAATAATAGTTTTCTTTTTAATGTCCACTCCGGTTGAAAATACTTATGTAGAAAAAGGAAATTATGCTCAATTAATCCCATCAGAGTTGTTAGAACCATTTGATAACAGCCTGAAAGAAAGTATTCCAGCGAAAAAACAAGTGAACAATCAGAATGTACAGGAAGAGATAAAGCCAAAAGCCATAAAGGAAGTTGTTATTCCTAAAAGTAACATTGATAATAAAATTAATACTGCAAAACCTTTATCCGAATCTTTAAATAAGAATTTTTGCCACATAATTATTGCAAGCGTAAATAACCAGGCTGATGCTCAAGAGATTGTAGATAGATTAATTTCAAAAGGTTATTCTAAAGCGAGCATTATTGCAGGTAATAAATGGATTAGAGTAAGCATTATGTCATTGTCCAATAATGATGAAGCTAACAACAAACTACTTCAACTAAAGAAAAATAAAAACTTTAAGGATGCTTGGTTGCTGACTGATAAGTAAAAGATTCCCCATATATGAAAAGAATATTGTGTCCAAAGTGTGAGAATTATCTTACCTTTGATGAAACAAAGTACACCGAAGGACAATCTTTGGTATTTGTTTGTGAACATTGCGGAAAGCAGTTTAGTATCCGTATAGGTAAAACTAAACTTAAATCAAAGAACAGAAACGAGGAAGCTTTAGATCAAGAAAGTGATAAAAGTACTTTTGGAAGTATTGTTGTTATTGAAAATGTTTTTGGCTTTAAACAAATTCTCCCACTTTCTCTTGGAGATAATGTTATTGGACGCAGATGTGTTGGCACGACAATCAACACTCCTATTGAAAGCGGCGACATGAGTATGGACCGCCAACATTGTGTAATAAATGTCAGACGAAACAAAAATGGTGCATTGATTTATACTCTGAGAGATTTTCCAAGTGTGACTGGTACTTTTCATATGAATGAAATTTTAGGAGATAAAGATCGGGCGGTTTTGAAAGATGGTGCAATTATCACAATTGGTGCAACCACATTGATACTCCGTTGCGCTGAAGAATAAATTTGCTTTGCCAAATCTAATCTCTCTATAATACCGAGAATTAAAAATTCCAGCCAAATACCAATAAAGAAATAAATATCGCAAGGAAATCGTATTAGAAACGGGATAAAACATATTAAACTTATTGAATTTTAGTCAGTTATATATATTTTTTAGTTTTAGGAATTATTCCTCATCTGGGAAATTTTGACAATAATAAGATGATAATATTACTTTTGTGGGTTTTTTCTAACTTTTCTTTTCTATGGATGCGAGAATCTCAAGGATAAGAATGAAAATTTAATTTTCTTAAATTTTCCTGACCTATTTTTTTATTAATTCAAACGAAATAGAATCTATAGAATAATTCGTTTGCTCGAGGAAGGTAAAAGCAAAATTCATTTTTTTTCGAAAAGAAATAAAATGAATAGCTTATTTTATGCTTTGGGTAAATTTCAATAGAGTAATTGACGAATCCCTCTCCTAACTGAGTATAACTCTATCGCTTTTTCATAAATTTGCAATTGAGTTCAATTAGCGAATAAAACATTAGCAAACTCAGAAAAGGTATCCTCAATTCATTTTCCTGACTGAAACAAATCAACCTTAAAAATATTGATTGGACGATTTTCTTATTTTAGAGGTTTGATTGTTTATCTCAATGAGTTCCTCGGGAATTATATGTTTATGTGTTTATAACAAATTTCCCATTCCGCAGAAAATTTCTTCAGCTTGTGCGCTTTGAATTAATGGTGCTTCTTGCCTGAGTTTTTCTTTTTAATCGAAGTTTTAGGTGTTTTTTAAGCATTTATGTTTGCTATAAGCACTTAAATCGGTAATAAATAGGAGTTGTAATTTGAGTTGTGATTTATTAATAAAAGGTGCAACAAATTGAACTTCAATTTCTTACACCTTATTTTGTAGCGGATCCGGGAATCGAACCCGAGTCTCAACCGTGAGAGAGTTGCGTGCTAGGCCACTACACTAAACCGCCATGTCTATTATTTGATACAACAAAAGTAATACTTTCTTTCTAATTTGCAAAAACTTATTGCACCTTTTTTTTCTCTTTTATCATTTTATTCATTAACCCATAGCGCTTGTCTACAACCTGATCTGTAGGAAAAAATGTAAAATTTATCTGCCAGCCATTTTCTCTAAAAGCGAATTTCCTTCCGCTAGCTCCATTTCTTATACTGTCAATTTTTTGTAATATAAAACTTTCAATTCCATTGGGACTTTCTGTGGATGATTGAATTACATCTGCTGTTACAAAGAATCCGGGAGTGGATATTTGACTAACAAGTTTTAAAACATCATCATCCATTTTTCTTACTTTCCTTAAAGACGCGAATTAATCGGCCAAATTTATCAAAGGATCGCCTGGATGCAATTGAGATAGTGATCATAATAGAAAGCATTGATGCTGTAAAAGTGATAACAACTATCATCATCTGGTATTTTATTGCTACATTAGGACTACTTCCTCCAAGTATCTGTCCTATCATAGTTCCTGGAAGAGCAACGAGTCCCATTACTGCCATATTTGCAATGCAAGGACTAAATGCTTTTATCAAAGCTTGTCTGATAAATGGTGCCTGAGCTTCCTGACGAGTTGCTCCGTTACCCAATAAGTAGTAATATTCTTGTTGTTCACGCTGAAGTCCGCTATAAAATGTATTCAATCCTATTACATTAACAGACAGCATATTACCCATCAATATACCAAATATTGGAATAAAATATTGTGCATTAAAAATATTATTTAGTTGAAGAACGAAACCTAAAAAATAGGTACCGATGAGGACTACAGATATAAAAAAACCAATGGAAATTGGTATCAAAAGAATCTTTCGTTGTAGTCGGGTTCTGACTAATGCTGTTTCGGATGCAACGATTATCATTATGAATACCCAAAGAAAATTTACCAGCGGATGATTTAAGAAAAAAAGATACTTTAAATAAACTCCTATAAAAAAGAGCTGAACTAACATTCTCAGTACAGCTATTAATGTGGACTTAACCAGTCCAGTCTTGAATTTCCACAGGTAAAACATTGGAATGCCCATCATTAGCAAACCAATTAGTAAGTTTTCATAACTAATATCTATTGTTCCCATGTGGCTATAAGTATATTACATTATCGCAGCCTAGTTTAAATGCACGGTCGTGAGAAACAGCGAGAATAGTCATCCCTTTTTGAGATAGCATGTTGAAAAAGTTCAGTATTCTTTCTACAGATCCTGCATCAAGAGCTGAAGTTGGTTCGTCAATAATCAGTAAAGGTTTCTCTAAAAGAGCAGCAACAGCTATCATAATTCTTTGTCGCTGCCCGCCTGAAATCTCGCTGACACGCTTTGTAAAGAGTTCTTCTTCCAGATTCAGTTCTTTAAAAACCTCCAAAATCTTTTTCTTTGAGAAATGTATTCCTTTGTTAGCCTTTAGTTCAAAAGGAAGCTTTACCATTTCGCTCACCCATTCGCATGGAAGAGCAAGTTCCTGGGGTATCCATGCTATTTTTCTTCTAATTTGGTCGATGTTTTCTTCGCAAAGTAAAAGATCATCAATTGTTATGCTTCCGCTTGTTAACGGAACAAAGCCCATAATTGCATTAAGAAGTGAAGTCTTTCCACTTCCGGATTCGCCGGAAATGCAGACCATCTCACCTCTTTTTATATGCACACAAAGTCCCGTAAAGAGTTCTTGCTCTCCATACGCAATACAGGCATCTTCTATTTTGAGCATTCTTTAGTTATTTTCTGCGAATAGGCTTGCGTCCTCTAGGCTTTGAAATTTTTGCTTCTTCCTTTGTTTCCACTTTCTGAAACGATACAGCACGGAAGCTTTCCAGCATTTTTACTTCCGGAAGATAATTAATCTTGCTGAATGAAACATCTTTCGGGTGAACATCTTCTGCGTTGTCTACTGTAGAACTCTTTACTGATGTGGAAAATGTTCCTAATGAATCGATTTTCACAGTATAACCATCCTGCAGATTCTTTAATAAATGCTTGCTAAGTCCTGCAACAACGGCAACTACATCAGCTTTTGACAGTGTGCTTTCTTCGCACATATCTTCAATAATGCGGTTTAGTGTTACGGTTCCTTTAGTTACTGCTTTTGCGTAATAACGAGGTTTTTCTTCGGGCTTCATGTTATTGTTAACTTTCGTAGCCTTAAAATCTATAGCCATATCGTTGTTATTTAAATTATTATGCCGTAAAGATAAAAATTATACTGATTAAAACAAATATTTTTTGTACAAAAGATTGTTTTCTTCTGTACAAAAGAATATAATGTTCTGTACAAAGGAATTAATTCTTTTGTACAGGGAAATAATAACGTTCGGTTATGTTTTGACAAATGGTTCCAATCATTTATATTTGTACCCTTAATACTTATAAAAAGAAACCGGGATGATATTAAATGAACGTGATGCCAGACATGAGCATATGCTTTATGTGGCTAAACAGATGATGACTGCTGCGCGTACGGCTCCTAAAGGAAAGGGTGCTGATGTAATTGAAACAGCTGTTGTTACTGAAATTGATATAAAATTACTTTCTGATGAGATGATTAGACTGAACGGGGAGAATGGAATGATGTTCTTTCTTCGTGATGCAGAAAATATTCTTTCGGCTGATGCAATAGTGTTAATTGGTACACACGAGAAATTGCAAGGATTAAATTGTGGTCATTGCGGATTTCCCACTTGTGCTTCGAAGCCGAGTGAAACTCCATGCGCTATAAATACTATTGATGTGGGTATAGCTATTGGTTCGGCGTGTGCCACAGCATCCGATTTACGTGTAGATTCGCGCGTTATGTTTTCTGCCGGACTTGCTGCTCAGACACTCAACTGGCTCCCTGGTTGCAAAACCGTAATGGCTATTCCAATTAGTTGTTCAAGTAAAAATCCGTTCTTTGATCGTAAACCTAAAGAAAAGAAATAAACCAAGATGGGTATATTAGTTGGTCTTCCAAAAAATGGAGACGAAGAAAAAGATTATCAGATAAATTGGGGAGATCCCTTTGGTATTCAAGTTGAGAAGCGTGAACCTTTTCTTCCTGCTGAATGGTATAAACAAAGTGGAGTACAGCTTACATGGCCACATGCCGGTACCGACTGGGCTCATATGCTTACCGAAGTTCAGGAATGTTTTGTTGCCATTGCCCGGGAAATTGCAAAGAACGAATTGCTATTAATCGTTGCTCCGGATGTAAATGCCGTTAAAGCACAGATTTCCAATAGAGTAAATATGGAAAATGTTCGTTTCTTTGAATGCGAAACAAATGATACGTGGGCCAGAGATCATGGTGCTATTACGATGTTAGACGGCTCTGCTCCTCGCCTGCTCGACTTTTGTTTTAATGGTTGGGGACAAAAATTTGGTGCCGAACTTGATAATCAAATTACACATAAGGCTTACAATGCAAACTGTTTCAATGGCGAATATGAAAATCGCCTGAATTTTGTGCTCGAAGGCGGCTCTATAGAGAGTGATGGATTGGGAACTCTGCTTACTACGTCTACTTGTCTGCTTGCTCCCAACCGGAACGATGCAATGAATAAGGTGGAAATTGAGGAATATTTGCGTTCTGCATTTCATTTGCAGCAGGTATTGTGGCTGGATTATGGTTATCTGGCTGGCGATGATACTGATAGTCATGTAGATACCTTGGCTCGTCTTTGCCCTAATAATACGATTGTGTACGTAAAGTGTACAGATACGGAAGATGAACATTACGAAGAATTGACAAAAATGGAGGATCAACTTCGTACCTTCCGCACCTTGGCAGGAGAACCTTATCGTTTACTTGCTTTGCCAATGGCAGACTGCATTATAGAGGAAACAGAACGTTTGCCGGCTACGTACGCAAACTTTTTAATTCTCAATGAATCAATTCTTTATCCAACTTACAATCAACCTAAGAATGATGCTGAAGCAGCTGAAATACTTGCAGAAGCTTTCCCAGATAAAGAGATTATTGGAATTGATTGTCGTGCATTAATTAAGCAGCATGGCTCTCTTCATTGTGTAACTATGCAATATCCTGAGGGTGTTATTAAGTAAAACGCAGGGAAAAACAAATTAAAAACGAAGAACAATGGATAACAGAACTATAAAGATAGGTTTAGTGCAGCAGTCAAATACTGCTGATTTAAAAAAGAATCTGAAAAAACTGGCGGATAACATTGAAGCCTGTGTATCTCAAGGTGCTCAACTGGTTGTGCTTCAGGAGTTACATAATTCTCTTTACTTTTGTCAGGTAGAAGATACAAACAACTTCGACCTTGCCGAACCTATACCTGGTCCGTCTACCGGATTTTATGGAGAATTGGCTGCCGCACATGGAATTGTGCTGGTTACCTCTTTATTCGAGAAACGCGCTCCCGGTCTATATCATAATACAGCTGTTGTATTTGATACCGATGGATCTATTGCCGGAAAGTATCGGAAAATGCATATTCCGGATGATCCTGCCTATTATGAAAAGTTTTATTTCACCCCTGGCGATATAGGATTTCAACCCATTCAAACATCTCTTGGAAAACTAGGCGTGTTGGTTTGCTGGGATCAGTGGTATCCTGAAGCTGCCCGCTTAATGGCGCTTCGTGGAGCCGAAATATTAATCTATCCTACAGCAATTGGATGGGAAAGTTCGGATACTGAGGATGAAAAAAGCCGTCAGCTGAATGCCTGGATTATCTCTCAAAGAGCACACGCCGTTGCCAACGGACTTCCGGTTGTTTCCGTAAACCGTGTTGGGCACGAGAGAGATCCTTCCGGAAATACCAATGGTATTAAGTTCTGGGGAAATAGCTTTGTTGCCGGTCCGCAAGGCGAATTTCTGGCACAAGCAGGAAATAGCGAAGCAACGAACATGGTTGTTGAGGTTAGCTTAACCCGTTCAGAAAATGTACGTCGCTGGTGGCCATTCCTTCGTGATCGGAGAATTGACGAATATGGAGAACTAACTAAACGTTTTATTGATTAATTACTTTCTGTAGTAAGACGATTATTGATCATTCGTTCAACATATTGCTGAATAATAGCTTTCAACTCTTTTTCCATAGCAGCCTGTTCGGGAACCTTTCCGAGCAGGTTTTGTTTTAATAATGGATCATTGACGAAGTTATATACCGAAATTGTTTTTTGTCCATCGAACTGAATCATGTATTTCCCTTTCATATACTGAAAAGTATCATCCAAATAGCTCACAGCATAGCCCTTTTCTGGTTTGGAATGGAATAAATCTCGTCCAAATGACATGAAAGGTTTCTTATATCCGAGGTAACCAAGAACTGAAGGCATAATATCAATCTGTTCTGCTATCGTTTCAACCTTTCCTTTCAGACGGCTTCCGGGACGGAAGAAAATAATAGGAACTGCAAATTTTCCGCAGTCGGATTTATATTCAGCATGATAAGGCTGATTTACATGGTCGGCAGTAAGCACAAATAAAGTATTGTTATACCAAGATTGCTTAGATGCTGTCTCAAAAAAACGTTTTAACGAGTAATCAGAATAACCTATACATTTATGAATAGGCATAGTTCCTTCCGGAAATTTCCCTTTATATTTTTCAGGAATAACAAATGGATTATGAGAAGTTGCAGAGAAAAGTGTTGTAACAAAAGGTTGTCTGAAAGAACTCATTTTTTTTGCATAGAACTGGAAGAACTCTTCATCCCAGATAGCCCATGTTCCATCAAAATCTTTATTATTGTTATACTCCGTCATACCATAATAATCCTGAAATCCACTCATATTAGCAAACCCTTCAAATCCCATTGAACCATTTGTTGCTCCATGAAAGAAAGCTGAATAATATCCTTCTTTCTTAAGTTCACCCGCAATTCCTGAGATAGAGTTCAGCGCATATGGAGTAAGAAAATAGCATTCGTATAGTTTTGGAAGTCCGGAAAGTATTGATGGCATAGCGTCAATACTTTTTTGTCCGTTGGCAAAAGAGTGATTAAAGGTTAAGCTATGCTGAATCAGCGAGTCCAGAAATGGAGTATATCCTTTATATTTCCCTCCATCTAAATGAGGATTCATTGACCCAACGAATTCTTTGCTGAAGCTTTCCATAATAAGCACCACCACATTAAGCTTTTTGGGTGCCACACTATTATTAGTTTGTATAATTGGATTAAATATAGCATTTAACTCTTTATCAGATGAATAGTACTTTGGATCAGTATAATGCTTTGCCCCAATAGTTCGTATAATTGAGAAAGGGGTATTCAGAACAATATTAGCCTCTGATGGACGGGAAATGTATACGTTTGCATCAGTATTTGTTATAGGACGTGAATGATATATAACTCCTCCACGCATACCGATAACACAGAAGGTGGTGATTAAAATCAGTAATATAGTCTGGGTTATATAGTACGAACGCAATTTCTGAGGACGCTGCTTTAATCCCGATGTTTTATAAAGTTTCCATAAAACAAAGATCAAAAGAACTCCTATTATTGTTAAGTACCAGTTAGCTACCATTCCCTTCTCAATAATAGTGCCTATATTTTCTTCATTACTAAATTCTTTGAATGTTGAAGCTGTGGTTCTATGATCAGTATAGCGGAAATAAACTACATCTATCAAGTTTGCAACAATCGCTATTCCGTTTGTTATGACAAACAGCCATTTTACAGACTTCTGATATTTCTCTTTTTCTTTTAAATAAATAGGCGTAGCCATTAATAGAATATAAAGTATATTCAGATATACTATGGCAGAGATATCAAATACCAATCCACCTTTGAAAAGAGAAAAAAGCTGTGCATTTGTCAGGTTTGGGAAATAGCTGATATTTGCAGCTAAAAAAATGATTCTGCAAAGGGTAAAAGCTACTAAAGAAAGTGCGAGATTATATAAAAGAGTCAATGGCGTTTTATATAAATAACGATATTTATTTGTTAACATAGGCAGAAAAAAGGGTAGTAATAGTGAAAACCAGTTCACCATTACTACCCATCTATTAATTTAAAAGTTACTCTTTTATATCTATTACAAGATTCAATTCGTCTAATTGTGCTTGTTCCAAATATCCCGGAGCATCAGTCATTACATCACGGCCAGAATTATTTTTCGGGAAAGCAATACAATCGCGGATAGAATCAAGTCCGGCAAACAGAGATACCCAACGATCAAGACCATAGGCCAATCCACCGTGAGGAGGAGCACCAAACTTGAAGGCATTCATTAAGAAACCAAATTGTTCCTGAGCTCTTTCTTCTGTAAAGCCAAGAAGTTCGAACATCTTTTTCTGTAAAGCACTATCGTGAATACGGATAGAACCACCTCCTACTTCTACACCATTAATTACCATATCGTAAGCATTGGCGCGAACTTCACCAGGATTAGTATCAAGCAATGGTACGTCTTCTAGTTTTGGAGAGGTAAACGGATGGTGCATTGCCATGAAGCGTCCACTTTCTTCATCCCATTCAAACAGAGGGAAATCGATAACCCAAAGGCAAGCAAACGTATCTTTATCTCTTAATCCTAATTGATTACCCATTTCAAGACGAAGTTCACAAAGTTGTTTGCGAGTTTTATTAGCATCATCGCCTGAAAGGATAAGGATTAAATCGCCAGGTTTTGCACCAAAGGCAGCTTTAAGTTCCTGAAGAGCTTCCTGAGTATAGAATTTATCAACGCTTGATTTTATGTTTCCGTCAGCTTCTACGCGAGCATAAACCATACCTTTCGCTCCAATCTGAGGACGCTTAACAAATTCTGTTAGACTATCTAATTGTTTACGGGTATACGAAGCTGCTCCTTCTGCGCAAATACCGCCAATGTAAGCTGCACTATCGAATACAGGGAAACCTTTGCCTTTAAGAATGTCCATCAATTCAACAAATTCCATTCCAAAGCGAATATCCGGTTTATCACTTCCGTAAAGCTTCATAGCATTATGCCATGTCATACGTGGAAATGATTCAGTAATTTCAATACCGCGAATTGATTTGAATAAGTGCTTTGCCATTCCTTCGAAGGTGCTGATCACATCTTCCTGCTCAACAAAACTCATCTCGCAGTCAATCTGAGTAAACTCAGGTTGGCGGTCGGCACGAAGGTCCTCGTCACGGAAACATTTAGCAATCTGGAAATAACGGTCGAAACCTGATACCATCAACAATTGTTTGAAAAGTTGTGGTGACTGAGGCAAAGCGTAAAATTGTCCCGGATTCATGCGAGAAGGAACCACAAAGTCGCGTGCACCTTCAGGAGTAGAACCGATAAGAATTGGAGTTTCTACTTCTAAGAATCCAAGTTTATCAAGATAACTACGTACCTCAATAGTCATTTTATGACGAAGTTCAAGATTTGATCTAACTGCATTACGGCGAAGATCAAGGTAACGATACTTCATACGAATATCATCACCACCATCTGAATTATCTTCTATAGTGAAAGGAGGTGTTGCTGCGGTGTTAAGAACATCAAGTTCTGAAACAATAATCTCAATATCTCCTGTAGAAAGGTTTGCATTCTTATTTGAACGTTCGTTAACTTCACCTTTAATTTGTATTACAAATTCACGTCCAAGTTTGTTTGCTGCATCACATAACTCAGTATTAACAGCATCGTTAAAAACAAGCTGGGTAATACCATAGCGGTCACGGAGGTCAACAAATGTCATTCCCCCCATTTTTCTGGAGCGTTGCACCCATCCTGACAGGGTTACTACTTTATTTACGTCGGAGATCCGAAGTTCTCCACAAGTATGCGTTCTATACATATTCTTTTATTCTTAGATTTTCTTTTTTGTATATTGGATGCAAAATTATATAAAAATCTTAATTTATCGATGTTTAGGGGGAATTATATTCAATAAAAAAAGAGAGCCAATTACAAATAAATTGTAACTAGCTCTCTTGATTGTCGGGGTAGCGGGATTCGAACCCACGACCCCCTGCTCCCAAAGCAGGTGCGCTAACCGGACTGCGCTACACCCCGATGACTTTTGATAAGTATTTCTTTTCAAAAGCGATGCAAAGATAGATGTTTTGTATGAATAATCCAAGCTTTCCAGGCTTTTATTTTTAAGCAAAAACTCTATAGATCTTCTTTTCTGCTGATTCTCTAGCAGTTAACCTTAAAAATAAATTTCAATATTCTTTGTTTTAATTCAGTTCAGAAATGAATAATATAAAATTTTGAGTGATAGATGAGAGCGTATAGTGAGGGTTGATAACAAAAACGTTTTTATCCATAACAAACTATATACTTGATATACAAGTAAATAAAAAAATCAAAGTGAGGGATGAGTGAGGGATAGCCCTCTTATCTTAGCATATAAACACCTCTGCATTAAACTCTTACCCTAAAAGTAGTGAGGGATGAAAATAAAAAGTTTCAATTGAGGCTCTACTCAAAATGATTTTCAATTTTGAAAGCATAATCTTTCTTTCAGAATTATTCAAGTTTTATTTTTTATTATTGGTGAATGGATTTTATTTTTTTTTGGTGCTTTTATAATTATTGGCCAATATTTTTTTTATTTTCTTTGAATAGAGTTTTGAGCAATGGATATCAAAAAAAGGAGCCCGAATAATTATTCAGACTCCTTAGTCGGGGTAGCGGGATTCGAACCCACGACCCCCTGCTCCCAAAGCAGGTGCGCTAACCGGACTGCGCTACACCCCGATAACTTCTGTAAGTATTTCCTTTCAAAAGCGATGCAAAGATAGGCTCTTTATATCAAATATGCAAGTTTATTTTGCTTATTTTTTTGTTATTTTAATTAATCACTTCTATCTAGTTGATTATGAGAAAGCTATAAATACAAAAAAGTCTTCTTCAATTAATATGAAGAAGACTTTTTATTATGGAATTTGAGTATATTATTTAATAATATCTAATGCTTTGAAGCACTTTTCTAATTTATTAACTGCAATGTCAATTTGTTCTTTAGAATGTGTTGCCATAAGAGAGAAACGAATCAAAGTATCTTCTGGAGCACATGCAGGTGGAATTACAGGGTTAACAAATACACCTTCATCAAACAACATTTTGGTAACCATAAATGTTTTCTCTATATCACGTACATATAAAGGTATAATTGGAGTAGATGTGTTTCCTATCTCGAAGCCTAAGTCACGGAAACATTTAAGAGAATAATTTGTGATATCCCATAAATGATCGATACGTTCTGGCTCTGATTTCATAATCTGCAAAGCAGCACGTGCAGCTGCAGTGGCAGCAGGTGTGTTACTTGCACTAAACATATAAGAACGTGAATTGTGTCTTAGATAATTGATTATAGATTCATCAGCAGCAATAAAGCCACCAATTGCAGCAAGAGACTTACTGAAAGTTCCCATTATTAAATCAACATCTTTAGTCAGACCAAAGTGATCACAAGTACCACGTCCATGATTTCCAAGCACTCCTAGTCCGTGAGCTTCATCAACCATGATGTTTGCATCATATTGTTTTGCTAAACGTACAATCTCAGGCAAGTTTGCAACATCGCCTTCCATACTGAAAACACCATCAACAACAATCAGTTTAATTTTATCTGGCTTACATTTTTGAAGTTCTTTTTCCAAAGAAGCCATGTCATTGTGCTTAAACTTTAAAGTCTGAGAGAAAGATAAACGTCTTCCATCAACAATTGAAGCATGATCTCGTTCGTCACAGATAATATAGTCTTCGCGACCTGTAACACATGATACTACTCCTAAGTTTACCTGAAATCCGGTAGAATAGATAATTGCATCTTCTTTTCCTACGAATTCGGCTAGCTCTTTTTCTAGTTCCAGGTGAATGTCGAGTGTTCCGTTTAGAAAACGTGATCCAGCACATCCTGTACCATATTTACGAGTAGCATCAACTGCTGCTTCAATTACTTTTGGGTGGTTAGTAAGTCCTAAATATGAGTTAGAACCAAACATTAGCACTTTCTTGCCACTCATTATCACTTCAGTGTTCTGTTCACTTTCAATGCAACGGAAATAAGGATATACACCTTTAGCTTTAACTTGCTGTGGTATATCATATTTCTCTAATTTATCTTGTAATAATCCCATAATAATGCTTCGTAGGTCTCCCCTACATTAATATTATATTATCAGTTATTTAATTTTTCTTGTTTTTCGTCCATTTTTTCAAAGACGGTCGCAAAGATAGCAATTTATGTGATTTATTAGTCTGTTTTATATAAAAAAAGTAACTTCCCTTATAAAAGAATGCATAAAAAGCTACTGTATTAAGATTAATATATTACTTTTGTCGTTTGAATATTTTATCATATAACGCATGGATGAGAAGAAAAAAATACTATTTATCGTTAATCCGATCTCAGGTACTCAGAGTAAAAAATTAATTTTGAATCAGTTAAATGAAAGAATAGATCAAAATAAATATGAGATTGAAATAAAATATACAGAAAGAGCTGGCCATGCTGAAGAGATTGCTGCAAAGGCTGCTGCAGATGGCGTTTATTGCGTAACTGCTATTGGCGGGGATGGAACAATTAATGAAATAGCACGTTCTCTAATTCACACTAACACTGTTTTAGGAATTATTCCTTGTGGATCAGGGAATGGATTGGCTCGTCATCTGCGAATACCAATGGATAGTCGTAAAGCTATTAATATAATTAATAAAGGAAATATATCAGCAATTGATTATGGTAAAATAAACAACAAACCATTCTTTTGTACCTGTGGCGTTGGTTTCGATGCTTTTGTAAGTCTTAAGTTTTCTGCTGCCGGAAGACGAGGTATTCTTACATATTTGGAAAAGACACTGTTGGAATGTTTAAATTACAAACCGGAAACTTATGAAGTTGAAAGTGAGGATTTAAAAACTAAACATAAAGCATTCTTAATTGCGTGTGGTAATGCTTCTCAATATGGTAATAATGCATATATTGCTCCTAAAGCTTCACTTCAGGATGGATTAATGAATGTTACTATTTTAGAGCCATTTACAGTAATAGATATTCCATCACTTGCTTTTCAACTATTTAATAAAACATTAGACCAGAATAGCAGAATCCGGACTTTTAAAAGCAAAAAAATACACATTCATAGAACTCATCCGGGAGTAGTTCATTATGATGGTGATCCTGTTATGATGAATGAAGAAATAGATGTAGAGATTATCGCTAAAGGTTTATTAGTAATAACTCCTGAAAAAGGTGATAGAGAGCAAAATGTATTAAAAAAGGCCTCTGACTATTTCGTAGGATTGAAGCCTAAGGGAGAAAATTTTGTGGAAGATTTAACGCAAATGAACAAACAAATTATAGATAGGAATATTGAATTCTTTAAAAGACTAACAAAGAAGCAGTAATTAATGTAACAAATTAATTTACTATATTTTTAGATAATATTCTTTGGTTAGTTCAACATACTCGGGAGTATATTGATGCCTTGCTAATTCAATTATTAAATCATTTGGTTTATCAAAAATTGCATCTTTTTTGTTTGAAAAGGATATTAATACTCTTTTAGGTAAACTATCTTGTTTGGGCAACACGTTTGTCTGTCTAATTGGATATAAATCAAAAATGGCTGCTATTTCTACAATTTTGTCGATAACATCTGCCGGAATAATCAACGAAAAATTTCCTTTGTGAGATAACAGCTTTGCAACACCTTCAATAAGATCATAATATGAAAGCTCATTTGTATGCCGGGCTGTACTTCGCTTTATATCTGGAGGTAACAAGGAATTTGAAAAGTAAGGAGGATTGGAAACAATGACATCAAATTTAGTATTGCTTTCAAAGGTTTTAAAATCTGCTTGTATAATTGATATCCGCTCACCCCATGGTGACATATCTTTGTTGCCAGTAGCTTGAATTACAGCATTATTATCAATTTCTATAGCAAAAATTTCCGCATTACAACGTTGCGCAATCATTAAAGCAACTAATCCGGTTCCTGTACCAATATCTAAAACAGAATTTGCATTAGACACATCTGCCCAGGCTCCTAAAAGAACTCCGTCTGTTCCAACTTTCATGGCACATTTATCGTGCCATACGGTGAATTGTTTAAATCTAAAATATGGATTAGGCATTGCTGATTGTTGAATTTTCGCCAAAAATAAAGAATTTAAATAGTTTTTGTGCATTTTTGAAATAATATTTAGCATTTACACTGTTCTTTTCTTTCATAGGAGTTTTATTTTTAATAAAGAATAGATTACCTTTGCAGTCGGTTTTAACTGTCGAAAGATATAACCTCGAATAACAAATAAAATGATAAGAAAAGGATATTTAAGTGAAATGGAAGACTCAAATGATAATGGTTTCTCATTTATAGCAGATTTTGAAGGCAATGAGGAACAGATGTTTGATATTAAAGTGGATGACAGCCTTCCTGTCTTACCTCTGCGGAATATGGTTTTATTCCCAGGCGTTGTATTACCAATATCTGTAGGAAGAAAATCATCACTGAAACTCGTAAATGATGCATATAAAAGCAATGCATATATTGCAGTTGTTTGTCAGAAAGCAGCTGAAACAGAAAACCCTGATTTCGAAGACTTACATACAATTGGAACTATTGCAAAAATAGTTCGTGTTCTTGAAATGCCTGATCAGTCCACTACTGTAATTCTTCAGGGAATGAAACGTTTTGAGCTGGAAAGTCTATCAGAAACATTCCCCTATTTGTTAGGCAAAGTTAAGTTACTGGAAGAAGCATTACCTGCTAAAGAAAATAAAGAATTTGATGCATTGGTTGATGCTTGCAAGGATTTGACTATTAGATATATAAAAGTATCTGGAACATTACATCAGGATTCAGCTTTTGCTATAAAAAATATCAGTAACAAAATGTTCCTGATTAATTTTATATGCACAAATATGCCTTTAAAGAAAGATGAAAAAGTTGAATTACTGCAGATTAATTCTTTGCAGGAAAGAGCTTATCATCTTTTGGAAATTTTAAATAGAGAAGTACAGCTAGCTGAAATAAAGGCATCTATTCAGATGCGTGCCAGAGAAGATATTGATCAGCAACAAAGAGAATATTTTCTACAGCAACAGATAAAAACAATTCAAGATGAACTTGGTGGTGGACAGGATCAGGAGGTTGAAGAGTTGCGTCAGAAAGCCACTAAAATGCAGTGGAATAAAGAAGTCAATGAAATTTTCAATAAAGAATTGGCCAAACTGGAACGTACTCATTCGCAATCGCCAGATTATAGTGTTCAGCTAAACTATTTGCAAACAATGCTAAGTTTACCTTGGAATGTCTATACTACAGATAATTTCAATTTAAAGAATGCTGAAAAGACTCTGAATAAAGACCATTATGGGCTTGAAAAGGTAAAAGAGAGAATTCTTGAACATTTGGCTGTATTAAAATTAAAAGGTGATTTAAAATCTCCTATTATATGTCTTTATGGCCCTCCGGGAGTAGGTAAAACTTCTTTAGGTAAATCAATTGCTGCTGCATTGAAAAGAAAATATATCAGAATGTCTTTAGGTGGAATTCATGATGAAGCAGAAATCAGAGGTCACAGAAAGACATATATTGGTGCAATGCCCGGACGTATAATCAAAGGTTTAATTAAAGCTGGGTCATCTAATCCGGTTTTCATTCTGGATGAAATAGACAAAGTTGGAGCTGACCGCCAGGGAGATCCATCATCTGCATTGCTTGAAGTGCTTGATCCTGAGCAGAATGGAACATTCCACGATAATTATATGGATGTTGATTTTGACTTATCAAAAGTAATGTTTATTGCAACAGCAAATAATCTTAATACAATTCCTCAACCATTATTGGATCGTATGGAATTAATTGAGGTAAGTGGATATATCACTGAAGAAAAAATTGAAATTGCTCGCAGGCATCTTGTACCTAAAGAGATGGACGCTACCGGTATTTCGAAGAATGATATTAAAATTCCTAAAGATACATTAGAAACAATAATAGAATCATATACTCGTGAAAGTGGTGTTCGCGAACTTGAAAAGAAGATTGGTAAGATTTTGAGAAAGTTAGCTCGCCAGTTTGCAACTGATGGATTTTTCAATAAAAAGGATATTAAATCTGACGATTTATATGATTTACTTGGAGCTGAAGAATATTCGAAAGACAAATATCAGGGAAATGAATATGCAGGAGTTGTAACCGGACTTGCCTGGACTGCAGTTGGTGGCGAAATTCTTTTTGTTGAAACAAGCTTAAGCAAGGGTAAAGGTGGAAAACTTACTTTAACTGGGAACTTGGGAGATGTAATGAAAGAATCTGCTATGCTTGCATTAGAGTATATTAAAGCTCATACTTCTATTCTGGCTCTTGACGATGAAATATTCGAAAACTGGAATATTCACATCCATGTTCCGGAAGGTGCTATTCCAAAAGATGGTCCATCTGCCGGTATAACAATGGCAACTTCATTAGCTTCTGCTTTAACTCAGAGAAAAGTGAAAAGCAATCTGGCTATGACAGGTGAGATTACCCTGCGTGGAAAGGTACTTCCTGTTGGTGGCATAAAAGAAAAGATTTTAGCTGCTAAGCGTGCCGGAATAAAAGAGATTATTATAAGTACTGAGAACAAAAAGAACATAGACGAAATTCAGGAAGTTTATCTTAAAGGATTAACGTTCCACTATGTAAGTGATATTAAAGAAGTATTTGCATTGGCGCTAACTAATGAAAAAGTTGCTGATGCGATTGATTTCTCCATGAAACCAAAAAAGTAAATGACATTTGACCTACAATACACGGATTCAAAATCAAATGCTCGTGCCGGATTATTAACTACTGATCACGGGCAGATTGAGACTCCGATTTTTATGCCTGTTGGAACAATTGGTTCAGTAAAAGCAGTGCATCAAACAGAATTAATCCAGGATATTAAAGCGCAAATAATTCTTGGCAATACTTATCACCTGTATTTACGTCCGGGACTTGATGTTCTGGAGAAAGCAGGTGGATTGCACAAATTTAATAGTTTTGATCGCCCTATGCTCACAGATAGTGGCGGATTTCAGGTTTTCTCGCTATCTGGCATTAGAAAGTTAAGAGAAGAAGGCGCTGAGTTTCGTTCACACATTGATGGAAGCAAGCATATATTTACCCCTGAAAAGGTTATGGATATAGAGCGTATTATTGGGGCGGATATTATGATGGCTTTTGATGAATGTCCTCCTGGTGATTCTGATTATGCCTATGCAAAGAAATCTCTTGGATTGACACATCGATGGTTAGATCGTTGTTTGAAGCGATTCAATGAAACGGAACCTAAATACGGTTACAATCAATCTTTATTTCCTATCGTTCAGGGATGTGTTTATCCTGATCTGCGTAAACAGTCTGCTGAGTTTATTGCCTCGAAAGAATGCGATGGAAATGCTATTGGTGGTCTTGCAGTTGGGGAACCTGTAGAGAAAATGTATGAGATGATTGAATTGGTAAATGAAATTTTGCCAAAAGAAAAGCCTCGATATCTCATGGGTGTAGGAACTCCTGTGAATATTCTGGAAGGAATAGAAAGAGGTGTTGATATGTTCGACTGCGTTATGCCTACCCGCAATGGCCGTAATGGTATGTTATTTACTAAAAACGGTATTATGAATATGCGTAATAAAAAATGGGAAGCCGACTTCTCTCCTATTGAAGCAGATGGAGCTTCATACGTAGATACGCTTTATTCAAGAGCATATTTACGTCATCTATTCCATGCAAAGGAATTATTAGCTATGCAGATTGCATCGATTCATAACCTGGCATTTTATTTATGGCTGGTTGGTGAAGCTCGTAAACATATTATTGCAGGTGATTTTTCTACATGGAAGCCTATGATGGTTAATCGGATTTCGACAAGATTATAACAAAAAAAAGGATGAGCAGAAAAATTATTAAACGGCTGGATTGGTATATAATAAAGAAGTTTTTGGGAACATATGTTTTCTCAATTGCTTTGATTATTTCAATAGCCGTAGTATTTGACATCAATGAGAAGATGGATAAGTTCATGGAAAATGAGGCGCCACTAAAGGCCATCATTTTCGATTATTATATAAATTTCATTCCATATTTTGCCAACTTATTCAGTTCTCTTTTTGTTTTTGTTTCTGTTATATTTTTCACATCAAAATTAGCAGAGAATTCAGAGATTATTGCAATGTTTGCCGGCGGGATTAGTTTTAAACGACTAATGCGTCCATACATGATTTCTGCCGCTATTATTTCTATTTTTACTTATGGTTTGGGTTCTTATGTAATTCCAAAAGGTAATGTTACTAAGCTAAACTTTGAAGACAAGTACGTTAAGAAGAAAAAGCAGGATTTTGTTCGAAATGTTCAATTGGAAGTAGATACTGGTGTTATAGCTTATATTGAAAGGTATCAGGATTACGATAAAACAGGTTATCATTTTTCCTTAGATAAATTCAAGGATAAGAAATTAGTTTCACATCTTACTGCGCAATCAATTTCATACGATTCAACCTCTTTGTATAAATGGACTCTTCATGATTATATGGTGAGGGAGTTAAATGGACTAAAAGAGAAGCTTTATCGCGGCGACAAGAAAGATACGACCATAGTAATGGAACCATCTGATTTCCTTATTATGAAGAATCAGCAAGAAACAATGACCAGTCCGGCTTTACGAGAATACATTATTAAGCAAAAACAGCGTGGATTTGCAAATATAAAAGAGTTTGAGATTGAGTATGAGAGGCGTATTGCTATGTCATTTGCCTCGTTCATCTTAACGACTATTGGGTTAGCTCTTTCTTCCCGTAAAATTAAAGGAGGAATGGGGTTGCATTTAGGGCTCGGTATCGGTTTAAGTTTTACTTATATCATGTTTCAAACAGTATCTTCTACGTTTGCAATTAATGGAAATGTTCCGCCGATGATAGCAGTATGGATTCCTAACATGGTATTTACTATTATAGCGATAGCTCTTTATCATAATGCTCCGAAATAAAGGATATTGATAGGATTTAAGATTTGATAAAAATGAAAGTTCCGCAACATTGTTATAAGACAATAGTTGCGGAACTTTGTTTTTGTTGTATTCTTTTCCTCTAAGTAAATGTCCTCTCTTAATTTATAAAAGAAGAGAGTTCAGGTGCAGAGATGTTTTTGGCTATAATTACACCATTTTCATCTAATAAATAGCTACTAAAACCTCTATCTAAGCTATATTCTTTAAAGATTTCAGAGGTTTCACCTTTTGTATCTACGAAACAAACAAGTGATGCTATTTGATCTTTCCGTACTGTTTCCTTAAAAACCGACTGATATTCATCAAACGAGATGGAAACAAATTTAACTTTCTTGAAAGAATCCCTGATTGCATTGTTTAAACTAACATTTTGCATTCTGGATTGTGCATCATAACTAGCCCAAAAGTTAATTAGCACATACTGACCTTTCAGGTCTTTCAAATTAAGTTGATGATTTTTGAGAGTAGTTCTGAAACTAAAATCAGGAGCTACGTCTCCAATGTTCAAACCGCCAGTGGGTTTGTCTTTTCCAACAAAAGAAGTCAAGGAAGTGATTAATAATACAACAAAAAGCCATTTTACATACTTCATGTAATTAGGTTTTAGTTAATACTATCCAGGACTGCCCTATACAGCAGCTTCTACCCGGAACATTATCTGGTTTTGTGTGCTTTCAGAAGCGAATTATCTGAAAATCAAAACATTATTTTTTAGAAGCCTAAGGCAAATATAAGCATATATTATTTATAATTCCAAATATTGTATCTATTAAGCGACTACTTTTCATATTTTTTATGATAAAACATACAAAAATTGACTACTTTTGCAGCCAAATTAACGAGTAAAATATGAATGAATCAGCAACAGAATTGATATTAATACGTATTACCGGCGAAGACCGTCCTGGCCTTACAGCTTCTGTTACAGAAATATTAGCTAAATACGACGTAACCATTCTAGATATTGGTCAGGCCGATATCCACAATACACTATCTTTAGGAATTCTTTTTAAAACAGAGGAACATCATTCCGGCTTTATTATGAAAGAGCTTTTATTTAAAGCTTCTTCTTTAGGCATAACTATCCGTTTTTATCCTATTTCTGTCGAAGAGTATGAGAATTGGGTAAGTATGCAAGGGAAAAACAGATACATATTAACTCTTTTAGGAAGGAAACTTTCTGCGACTCAAATTTCTGCAGTTACAAGGATTGTAGCTGATCAAGGAATGAACATTGATGCTATAAAGAGATTAACTGGTCGTATTCCCCTTGATGAACAAAAGGCAAATATACGTTCATGTATAGAGCTATCTGTTCGTGGAAATCCAAAAAATCACGAAGAGATGCAAGCTAAGCTCTTGAAGTTATCAGGAGAACTCGATATGGACTATTCGCTTCAGCTGGATAACATGTATCGTAGAATGCGCCGTTTAATATGCTTTGATATGGATTCTACATTGATAGAAACAGAAGTTATTGACGAACTGGCAATGAGAGCTGGCGTTGGCAACGAAGTTAAGGCTATTACAGAAAGTGCAATGCGTGGTGAAATAGACTTTACTGAAAGTTTCCGTAGAAGAGTTGCTTTATTAAAGGGACTGGACGAATCAGTAATGAAAGATATAGCTGAGAGTTTACCTATTACTGAAGGTGTAGATCGTCTTATGTTTGTTTTAAAACGCTACGGATATAAAATAGCAATTCTTTCAGGAGGATTCACTTATTTTGGAAATTACCTGAAACAAAAATATGGCATTGATTATGTTTACGCAAACGAATTAGAGATAATCGATGGAAAACTTACCGGAAACTATTTAGGTGACGTTGTTGACGGTAAACGAAAAGCAGAATTATTAAGATTGATAGCTCAGGTAGAAAATGTAGATATAGCACAAACTATAGCTGTTGGTGATGGAGCTAATGACCTTCCAATGCTTGGTATTGCGGGATTAGGTATTGCTTATCATGCAAAACCCAAAGTACAACAGAATGCTAAGCAGTCAATTAACACGATTGGACTGGATGGAGTTTTGTATTTCTTAGGTTTTAAAGATTCCTATCTGGACGAACAGGGTAAATTGTAATGCAAGATAGTTGTATTTAGCAACAATTCTTAGCTCATATTACAAATCGTACATTCTTTTTTCTATCTTTGTATATTAATAATTTGATGAATGAAATTTTCTGAACTTAATTTAAATGACACAGTGCTTCAGGCGCTTGATGCCATGAACTTTGATGAATGTACACCTGTGCAAGAGAACGCTATCCCAGTTATACTTGAAGGTAGAGACTTAATTGCTGTTGCACAGACTGGTACAGGTAAAACTGCTGCTTTTTTACTTCCAATTCTAAATAAACTTTCACAGGAGAAACATCCTGAAGATGCAATTAACTGCATTATAATGTCTCCTACACGTGAGTTAGCTCAGCAGATTGACCAGCAAATGGAGGGCTTTTCATATTTCATGCCGGTTTCAAGCGTTGCTGTGTATGGAGGAAGTGATGGAATTCAGTTTGAACAGCAAAAAAAAGGATTGGCATTAGGTGCAGATGTTGTGATTGCTACTCCCGGACGTCTTTTAAGTCATTTAAGTTTAGGATATGTAGATTTGTCACGTGTTTCTTATTTTGTTCTCGACGAAGCTGACCGTATGCTCGACATGGGATTTTACGACGACATTATGCAAGTGGTAAAGTTAATGCCAAAAGAGCGTCAAACAATTATGTTTTCTGCAACTATGCCAGCTAATATTCAAAAACTGGCAAACAATATCTTAAATAATCCTGTCGAAATTAAGCTTGCTGTTTCAAAACCAGCTGAGAAAATTATTCAGGCAGCTTATGTATGTTACGAAAATCAGAAATTAGATATTATACAAAGTCTTTTTATAGATGAAGTGCCCGAAAAAGCTATTATTTTCGCATCCTCAAAGCTTAAAGTTAAAGAAGTTACAAAATCTTTGAAAAGATTAAAGCTAAATGTAGGTGAAATGCATTCGGACTTAGACCAATCTCAACGCGAGTTTATTATGCGTGAATTTAAAAATGGTCGAATAAATATTTTAGTAGCCACTGATATTGTATCCCGAGGTATTGATATTGACGATATAAGATTGGTAGTAAACTATGATGTACCTCACGATTCAGAGGATTATGTACATCGCATTGGGCGTACTGCACGTGCAAATAATGATGGAGTTGCTATTACTTTTGTTAATGAGAAGGAACAAACTGCATTTAAATCAATTGAAGATTTCTTAGAAAAGACAATTTATAAGATTCCTGTTCCTGAAGATTTAGGTGAGGCTCCTGAATATAGCCCACGTTCACATAATAGAAACAGTAATTTCAAAGGCAAGAAAAAGTTCTCAGGAAAGAGAAAAGAGAAATAAACAGCTTTATTCAGCATAAAACGATATTAAGTGGCAATATATAAAAGTATTGTCACTTTCTTTTTTTCTAAGAAGAACTATATTTTTTCGATGTAAGCCTCACTCACAATTGTGAGATTAAATAAATCTACAGAGCCAATTAAGTATACAAAAACCTGGTCTCCTACCTTAATATCCGTAGAATATTCAGATATAAAATCCAAGAGCTTCTCTCCTATTGAGTTTTTAAGCTTCTTTCTAACCTCGCTGAGATTTATTTCTTTTTTTGATAAAAATAATACTCCCGATAACCAAATTACAGATTCAATTTCTTCTTCCAAAGTAAAGAAATGGACCAAGTGTTGTTGGTCTATTTCTATTACTTGTTTCTTATACAAGTTATCAGGAGAAAGAATTAGATAATGAGAAGCTATTCGTTTCATTATCTAATTCTCGGTTGCTGAGTAGGTTGAATATTTATATTACGCAGTTCGTTGCTTGCATTCTTCTTGCTTTTACGACGAGGTCCCGATGTTCTGATATCTGTTTTATTTACAGTATCAACAACCATAGGTTGCGTATTTTGTATAACTTCATGCTTAGAAGCTGTATCCTTCTTTAATGAATCAACTTTATTAATTGGCGACATCTTAGTCATCGATTTGGTATCCTTCTTTACATGATACCTTGTTAATGCTATTTTATCGACTATTAAAGCATCTTTAGAGAAATGACTAAGCTGATCATAATAAACAAATCCTTTGATCTCCTTTATTTTGCAAGCTGAATCATTTTGGATTCGTATGTCATACATACCAGAATATCTGATATTTCTTGTTTCAGAAATAACTGAATCAGTGCTATATTTAATATTCAATGACATAACAGCATCCTGAGGATGTTGCTTTGCTGAAACAAATGAGCATCTGATACTCCATAAAATAATATCTTTCTCTTTATAATTACTATCAGGATAGATAGTAAAGAAGAACTTATTTGTAGCTGTAGACTGGGTTAACTTATAAAGTTTTTGTTTGTGCCATACGTTTACAGTATCTCCGGTCTGCGACTGCTGTTGTTCATTTTCACCGCTTGAAGCAATTAAATTAGTGATATCCTCTTTTTCAGAAGTCAGTCTTTTATTAACTTCATCGTAAATTTTCACAAAGTCCTCTGTGTTTCGGGAATACCATTCAAGCGAGTGATCAAAAGCTTCTTCTGTTATGCCATATTTTTCAAAAACATAATTCATATACAGCGCTTGCTTATAATGTTCTTCAGGTGGCAAATTTGCAGCCATTGCTTTGGCTAAATGATAATCTACCAAAACATCTTCCATTTCACCTTTAGAAAGCACATCAGCAGGCATTTTCTTTTTACAAGAGGATAATCCAATGCAAGAAAGAAGAACAAACCCTACAAAAAAATTATTTAGTTTGTGGTTCATCATTATTAATTACTTCTTTTTTAGTAGAATGACCTTCATTCAGATATTTACTATAAAAGAGAAGAAGAGCTACTATACCGCAACTAATTGAAGCATCGGCAAAATTAAATATAGGACTGAAAAATATGAAATGTTCACCGCCAACAAAAGGAATCCAGCTAGGCCATGTAGTATCAATTATTGGGAAATAAAACATGTCTACTACCTTACCATAAAGCAAAGAAGAATAACCTCCACCGTCAGGCATAAATGTAGCCAATGAAGCATTGATATAATTTTCAGGAACACTTGCACTAAAAATTACCCCATAAAATATGCTGTCAATGATATTACCTAATGCTCCGGCAAGTATCATAGAAAGACATACTATAAAGCCAGTTTTGTAATTCTTCTTAATAAACTTAACTATATAATAACCAATTAATGATACAGCAATGATTCTGAATGATGTAAGAAATAGCTTTCCGAACAATTCCATTCCGAAAGCCATTCCATTATTTTCAGTAAAATAAATGTAAAACCAATCCCCGCAAACACGAATATTTTCATGTAAATACATTCCTGTTTTAACCAGGATCTTTATAATTTGGTCAATTACAAGTACAGAAAGTATAATAAGAACAGATATCTGTCCTTTCGTAATTTTTATTTTCATTTATTTTTTTCCGTCATTTTTAGCTTCAATGCTCAATGTTGCATGAGGCACAGCTCGCAATCGTTCTGCTGGAATCAATTTTCCTGTTTCACGGCAAATACCATATGTCTTATTTTCAATACGTACCAAGGCAGCCTGAAGACTTTGAATGAACTTTTGCTGTCTTAAAGCCAATCGACCCACTTCTTCTTTTGATAAGGTGTTAGCTCCTTCTTCCAATACTTTGTAAGTTGGTGACGTATCAATGATATCATTGCCATCCTGATTCATGATGCTTAATTTAAGCTGGTCATAATCTTTCTGAGCTTTTTCCAGTTTTTCATTTATAATGGCGCGGAATTCATCTAGTTCCACATCAGAATATCTCGTTTTTTCTGCCATAGTTACAATTTCTTTAAAGTTATATTATTCTTTTACTATATTCACAAATAAAGAGAAATCATCAAAATTCAATTCAGTACTATCATTTACTTCATCGGCTAATGTAAGAGAATTAGATAATACTTGGTTACAAATATAAGAATTATATTCATTTACCGCATCATCTGTCTGTTCATTTTTAGATAGAGTAATTTTTATTTTATCAGTAATTTCAAACCCACTTGATTTGCGAATATTCTGAATACGGTTTACTAATTCACGAGCAATACCCTCTTTACGTAAATCCTCAGTAATTGTAACTTCAAGTGCAACAGTTAGTTTCCCTTCATTAGCAACCAACCATCCTGGGATGTCTTCACTAAAGATTTCCACATCTGTAGATTCAAGAATAGCTTCATTGCCATCAATAAATAATGTATACTTACCGTTTCTTTCAAGTTCAGCAATTGCACTTTGTGGCATTTCTGCAACCTGAGCAGCAACAGCTTTCATCTGTTTTCCGAATTTTGGTCCCAGTTTCTTGAAGTCGCATTTTACTTTCTTCACTAATACACCGGCAGTTTCATCAACGAACTTGATATCCTTCACGTTTACCTCATTCATGATGAGCGATTTTACAGCTTCAATATGTGCTTTTTGTTTCTCATCCACAATTGGAATCATGATACATTGAAGCGGCTGGCGAACTTTGATGCTTACCTTACGGCGCAATGCCAAAACCATTGAAGTTACATCCTGTGCCATCTGCATTCTTGCTTCCAGATCCTTGTCTATAAGATTTGCATTAAATTCAGGGAACTTAGCAAGGTGAACGGAAACAACATTGTCGCGACCGGTTGCATTTATCAAGTCTGTGTACAATCTGTCAGCGTAGAACGGAGCGATTGGCGACATTAATTTAGCTACTGCTTCAAGACAAGTATAAAGAGTTTGATATGCAGAAAGTTTATCCTGAGTATATTCACCTCCCCAGAAACGTTTACGGTTAAGGCGAACGTACCAGTTAGACAAGTTATCGTTTACAAAGTCAGAGATCAGACGTCCTGCCTTTGTTGGTTCGTATTCATTGTAGCAAGTATCAACTTCTTTGATCAGAGAGTTAAGTACAGACAATATCCAACGGTCAATTTCCGGACGTTCGTTAACAGGTACATCTGCTTCCTGATATGCAAAGTTATCTACGTTTGCATACAGAGAGAAGAATGAGTAAGTATTATATAATGTACCAAAGAACTTACGGCGCACTTCTTCAATTCCTTCTACGTCAAATTTCAGGTTGTCCCATGGAGATGAGTTTGTAATCATGTACCAACGCAAAGGATCTGAACCATATTTCTCTATTGTTGAGAATGGATCTACGGCATTACCTAAACGTTTAGACATCTTATTACCATTCTTGTCAAGTACCAGTCCGTTTGATATTACAGCTTTATAAGCTACATTATCGAATATCATGGATGCAATTGCATGCAGAGTAAAGAACCATCCACGAGTCTGGTCAACACCTTCTGCAATGAAATCTGCCGGATAAACTTCACGGTTATCAAGTAATTCTTTATTTTCGAACGGATAGTGAATCTGTGCGTAAGGCATTGCGCCAGAATCGAACCATACATCGATCAAGTCGCTTTCGCGTTTCATTGGTTTGCCATCTTCAGATACAAGGATGATATCATCCACATACGGACGGTGCAAATCAATCTTATCGTAATTTTCTTTAGAATATACGCCTGCTTCGAATCCTTTATAAGGATTTTCCTTCATAAAGCCAGCCTTGATAGATTTCTCTATCTCGTTATATAATTGCTCTACAGATTCAATACAAATCTCTGCCGAATTATCTTCAGAACGCCAGATTGGAAGCGGAGTTCCCCAGTAACGAGAACGGCTAAGATTCCAGTCGTTAAGATTTTCCAGCCACTTGCCAAAACGTCCTGTTCCTGTTGATTCCGGTTTCCAGTTAATAGTTTTGTTCAGCTCCATCATGCGTTCTTTGCATGCAGTAGACTTGATAAACCAGCTGTCAAGCGGATAATAAAGTACTGGTTTGTCTGTACGCCAGCAGTGAGGATAGTTATGAACATGCTTTTCAATCTTGAATGCAAGATTGGCAGCCTTCATCATCATACAGAGACTTACATCAAGAGTTTCATCTTTTTCTGTAAGATTAGGGTCGTATGCATTCTTAACAAAACGGCCTGCATATTCGCTATATAGTTCAATGTTAACTTTCTCTTTTACAAAAGTTTCGTCAAGCTCATCTAAAGTATAGAATTTACCAGTAAGATCCACCATTGGGCGAAGCTCACCTTTCTTGTTAATCAGTTGCAATGGAGGAATGCCTGCTGCTTTTGCAACGCGAGCATCGTCAGCACCAAATGTCGGAGCAATGTGAACGATACCTGTACCATCTTCTGTTGTTACATAATCGCCAGGGATTACACGGAAAGCACCTTCGCCTGGATTTACCCAAGGCATAAGCTGTTCGTACTCCATACCAACAAGGTCAGCACCTTTGTATTCAGCAATAACCTTAAATGGAATCAACTTATCTCCTACTTTATAATCTTCAAGATTCAGTTCGGCAGCTTTAGAATTAAAGTGCGCATTAACCAAGTCTTTAGCCAAAACTACAGTGATAGGCTCGCCTGTATACGAATTATATGACTGAACAGCCACATAAGAGATATTTGGGCCTACACAAAGTGCAGTATTTGAAGGCAAAGTCCATGGAGTAGTAGTCCATGCAATGAAGTATGAAGTACCCCATGCAGTCATTTCCGGTTTAGGATTCTTCATCTTAAACTGAGCAACGACAGTTGTATCTTTTACATCGCGATAACAACCCGGTTGGTTCAATTCGTGAGAACTTAAACCTGTACCAGCAGCCGGTGAATAAGGCTGAATAGTATATCCCTTATATAATAAATCTTTTTTGTATAGTTGCTTTAATAGCCACCAAAGAGTTTCGATGTAACGGTTATCATAAGTTATGTATGGGTCATTCATGTCCACCCAATATCCCATTTTGTGAGTTAAGTCTTCCCATTCCTTAGTAAACTTCATCACATCCTTGCGGCAAGCAGCGTTATATTCGGCAACAGAAATAGATTTTCCAATATCCTCCTTTGTAATGCCTAAAGCTTTTTCAACACCAAGTTCTACAGGAAGTCCGTGAGTATCCCATCCCGCTTTACGCTTAACCTGAAAACCTTTCATTGTTTTGTATCGACAGAAAATATCCTTAATGGAACGAGCCATTACGTGGTGAATACCCGGCATACCATTAGCCGATGGAGGTCCTTCAAAAAACACAAACGAAGGACAGCCTTCACGTTCTGTCATACTTTTGGCGAAAACACCGTTTTCATCCCATTTCTTTAGTACATCTTTGTTTACCTGCGAGAGGTCAAACTGAGAATATTCAGTAAATCTCTTACTCATATTTTATGTTTTTTCTATTCGTCCTAAAAATTAAGGTGCAAATTTACAAAAAAAAGGCTATATAGAAACTTTTGCGTTAAATTTTTATAGGAACAATTATTAACTAAACAGAATATTATAATTGTGATTAGTTTTTCTTAGATGCTTGATCTAAATAAAATGCAATAATAGAGATTCTGCCAATTACGATATCTGTTTTCAAGAAAAACGGGAGAAAATAAAAAAATCGTATTATATCTAGCAATCTAGCGCTACACATATAACAAACTAATTATAAACAAGTTACCACTGCTAGATCAATTTTATTTGATCTAGCAGTGATCTAGCGATCAAGCGCTTTTGCGAGTAATAACAGAATCACAACCGCTGACCAACACTTTAAGCAACCAATATCAGAATTAAAACCAGGACAACACAAGGTGCTAGACTGCTAGATTACCGCTAGACTTCTCCAAGTATATCTAGCACCTATATTGCATTTATACACAACAACTTATACACCAAGTGCTAGACTGCAAGACTTTTCTCGCAAAATTAAAATATATGTAGCGGTTTTACAGGTTTAAAAATATCACATCGGCTTTTCGGAAAGATCACTCGGGAGTTTACTCAAACTCCCGAGTAGTTTTTTATTCTTCAGGCGGGATATTAATGAGATGTTGTACAAAACAATTAATTCTTCTGTACAAAAGAATTAATTGTTTTGTACAGAAGAATGCAATCTTTTGTACAAGAATACATAAACTAGTCTAGTACTTTTTAAAAAAGCAAACCAGAGTTTTGCTAAACTCTGGTTTGCTTTTCATAAATTCCCGCGATGGAAATTATTCTCCTCTTATAGCCTTAACCTTATGTTCCATCTGATCTATAATACAATTTATTTTCTTGCTATAAAAGTCACTTAAAGGCCTATTGTGATTGCTATATAAAAAAGGAGGAAGACTTTCACAAGCCTTCCCCTCACCTAATCATTCATGTCATTATCATTATAGCAATTTATTGTTTTAATTAGTGATTACTCAAATAATCTGAAACGCCTTCATCTGTGGCTTTTAATGCATCTTTTCCTTTGCACCAGTTTGCAGGACAAACTTCACCAAACTCTTCAAAATGTTGTAAAGCATCTACTACTCTTAATGCTTCGTCAACACTTCTTCCCAATGGAAGATCATTTATTACACAATGTCTTACTACTCCATTCTTATCAATGAGGAATAATCCTCTATATGCTACCGGTAGTCCATTACATACCCAATTACCATTTTCGTCGGGTGAATATCCTCCGGCCAATACTCCGAATTTTTCTGATATTGATTTTGAGAAATCAGCAACAATAGGATATTTCACGCCCTGAATTCCACCATTTCTCTTAGGAGTATTTAACCATGCAAGATGTGAGTATTCAGAGTCTACAGAACAACCTACTACTGCTACATCTCTCTTCTCGAATTCCTCCAATTTCTCCTGGAATGCATGTAATTCCGTAGGACAAACAAATGTAAAGTCCATCGGGTAGAAGAAGAGTACTACGTATTTATTTCCTTCATATTGTGCCAATGAGAAATCATTTACTATCTTATTTCCGTCTACAACTGCTGAAGCAGTAAACTTAGGTGCCTTTTTTCCAATTAGTGATCTCATAATTTTTATTTTTATATTTAACGTTTTATCTTTCTGTAAGCAAAGCTATCACATAAATTATTTACAGCCAAATAAATCCAATTGATACTTTCTATGGGGTTATAGACAAAACCTATAATGCGATTAGATATTCAATTATATAATTCATTCCCAAAATATTATATTAAAACACTTGTCTGTTTAGTATTGTTTTGTAGCTTTGCTTATTAGTTACTTAAACCATAAAAAAGCATTGTACTATGAAGTTTTTTATTGACACAGCAAATTTGGATCAAATCAGAGAAGCCAATGATCTTGGAGTACTCGATGGAGTGACGACAAACCCTTCGCTTATGGCAAAAGAAGGTATTAAAGGAATAGAGAATCAACAAAAACACTATATTGAGATTTGCAATATAGTGGATGGTGATGTTAGTGCAGAAGTTATTGCTACGGATTATGAAGGAATGATAAAGGAAGGTGAAGAGCTAGCAGCTCTCCATCCACATATTGTAGTTAAAGTTCCATGCATTGCAGATGGAATAAAAGCTATTAAACACTTTACAGGTAAGGGAATCCGTACAAATTGCACGCTTGTTTTCTCTCCCGGGCAAGCTCTCCTGGCTGCAAAAGCTGGAGCAACTTATGTATCTCCTTTCGTTGGCCGATTGGATGACATCAGTAGTGATGGAATTGATGTTGTACGCAAAATAGTTGAAATGTATTCGCTATACGGATTCAAAACTCAAGTCCTGGCTGCCTCAATAAGGCACACACAACACATTATTCAATGTATTGAAGTTGGAGCAGACGTTGCCACTTGTCCACTTAGTGCAATAAAAGGCTTACTTAAGCATCCGTTGACAGATAGTGGATTGGCGCAATTCCTGGCTGATTACAAGAAAGTGAATGGTTAGATTTTATATTATGGTCCTAAAAGTTATAGTAATGCAACATAAATTTGACTTTACTTTATTTGAATTCAAGTTTTCTATTTTAGAATGACTTACTTATAAAAGCCTATTCTTTAAATTCAGCCAGATACATATATTATAGTCATTTCAGAAATCTGGCTAAATTTAAAAATAGGCTTTATTATTTTCTACATTCTAAATAGAGCATTGGAATCGTTAATTCTAAATATCCTTTCTTTTTCGAATATTCATTAAGTCTATTTTCTAACAGATCAAAGACTAAAGTCTTTTCTGAATCAGTAAACATATTCCTCCATGAATCAATGAATGCAATCAATGTCATTGAATGATTTAGAAAAGTTGTACCATTCAAATAACGCATTTTATATTCAGATTCAACTTGCTTCACTAATTTAAAACCAGCCTGATTAATTAAATCGATCTTCAATTCAATTGTACCTCGTTGTTTTATGTGCTTCTGAAGTTCATCGGCATATTCAGGTAAATGTAATTCTTCTAAAGTCTGAAAGAATATATCATAAAACTCACTAAAGGTTCCTATTAAATTCGTTGTGAGACATAGTGATTTATTGGGCTTAATTACCCGATAACATTCCATAAGAGTCTGTAACGGATTCCTGAAGTTGTTTATCCCCAAATTAGATGTTATTAAATCAAAATAATTATCCGGATATGGAATTGTAGAAGCATCAGACTCAATCAGCTCAATATAGGATAGTTCGAGGGTTTCTATCTTAAATTTGGCTCTATTTACTGCTGCTTTCCATGGATCTATTCCAACTGCTTTGCAATTACTACCTAAACGCTGTGCTATTTCAATTAATGGAAAACCTGTACCTGATCCGATGTCTAAATAGTTTTCATATTCTCCAATGGGAAAATTATCCAGTAATAATAATCCAAAAGGAGAAGACCATAAAGGTAATTCATCATATTGATTAGCAATCTCGCTTCGTCTCCAATCTAATCTTTTTGAAAGATATTTTTTCATTTAAAGTTTAGTTTATCATTAATTTACAATGAGCTTATACCCTATTCCACGGATATTTATTATACGAATTCTTTCATCTTTAGATAGTTTGTGGCGTAGTTTAGTGATGAATACCTGAAGACTGCGTGAGTTAAAGAAACTATCATCTCCCCAGAGTTCAATAAGTAAATTCTGCGTACTTACCACCTCGTCTTTATTCTCGCAAAAACGTTTCAGTATCTCTGATTCTCTATGCGAGAGTTCTACAGAAGAACCTGAAAATGAGAGCTGTTGGGTAATTGAATTAAAGGAATAGTTACCGATAAAGAATGTTGTGTTTTTCTTTTCAGTAATGAAAGCCCTGTGCATCAAAGCTTTTATCCTAACAATAAGTTCCTGCATTCCAAAAGGTTTCTTTAGGTAATCATTGGCACCTAATTCAAATCCTTCCACTACATCGTTAATGGTGGAACGTGCTGTGAGAAAAAGCACAGGGGTAACTTTGTCTGTCTGGCGGATGCGGCGCACCATCTCAAAGCCATCCATCTTTGGCATCATTACATCGGCAACTAATATATCCGGATGAATCTGCATGAAAAGGCGCAATCCCTCCTCTCCGTCTTTGGCGGTGGTAATAAGAAACTCCTTTTCCTCGAGCGTGTCTTTAATAATCATTGAAAGCGTTTGCTCATCTTCAACCAGTAATACCCTTATTTTATCAGTTGTTATCATGTTGTGGCAGTTTAAATATAAAAGTAGATCCTTTTCCCAACGCACTTTTCACTTCAATGCTTCCTCCCATTTTATCAGTAAGTGTCCTTACATAGAAAAGACCGAGGCCAAATCCTTTCACATCGTGAAGGTTGCCTGTTGGCACTCTGTAGAATTTATCAAAAATGTGTGCCTGTTTCTCAGGTGCAATGCCTATTCCTTTGTCGGTTACTTTAACGGAAAGCTCATTCCCTTCATTCTGGATATGAATGTATATATCGGCTTTCTCCGGTGAATATTTCACGGCATTATCGAGAAGATTACTCAAAATGTTGTATGTATGCACACGGTCAGTCTTAACAGATAGATTTTCGGGATCAACAGATAAGGTAAAGTTTACAGGCTTATCAGCTTTTATCTTGTGTTGCTCTATGAGATTGTCGGCCAACTCTTTTACATTTACTATTTCCATATTAAGACGGAATGTTTTCCGATGCTCCATGCTCATGGAAAGAATTTGTTCAACTAGCCCGCTAAGCCTTTGTAGTTGTTCCATACATATACTGAGATACTTTTCGCGCTTATTCTTATTGTCTATGATGTTAAAGTTAAGCAATGCATCTGTTGCAGCATAAGTTATAGCTATTGGAGTTTTAAGTTCATGAGTAATATTATTGGTGAAATCTGATTTCATTTCATCCACAGTTTTCTGCTTAAGAATTGTTCTGATGAGATACCAGAAAGAGAAAGATAGAATAACAAGAATGATAAATGAAGTAAGAAGTATACCCGTCATCTGCTTAAGAATCATGCCATCCGTAGGTTCGGTGTAAACGTGATAAGCGTGTGCCCCCATAACATCATACTTTAGTTCGTACATTTTTAGCTTTTTTACATCCATATAGGCCGGCAAAGAAGAAGCTTGCACTTTATGAGTTTTTGTATTTACAATCTGAGTATAGTGATGAATATTAAGATTATATTTTTTCAATTCAACGGTCATTATACTATCAAAGTCGTGAAGATTTATTCCTTCCACATTAATGTCAATAGCCGAATGCAGACCTTGTTGCATTTGTCTTAACATGGCTTCCATGGAATTCTGATCTTTTCCTATATTAATGCTATCATTTACCAGATTATTACCTTGAAAAATCCTTTCGCTTTGATATAATGCGCTGTCTTTCCTTATTGTTTTTTTTATAACAATATGACTTGTTTTATTAACATTCCCTTTTTTAAATGATGTTGAATAAGATACTTCGCCATGTACATCGGCTTTTACGCCTGTGACTCGTTGCTTATTCTCTTTTACACTTAGTCGATCGGCACGCATGAATAGCTCAATGTGATCAGCATTCTTTATGGCATTTTCAATATTCGTATCTGTTTGCCTGCTTGTAGTATGATAAAAACTTACCAGCCAGTATGCCTGATATATGAAAACTCCTGTTAACGACAGGATAATCAATAATGCTATTATTTTGAAAGGTAGTTTCATACTCACAAAAATAGATATTACTTATATACAACCTTCATTTTGATAAGACTAAATAACACTATATAATCATTTGATAACATACTTATCTTCTTTTTTTGTTGACTTTTGCTGCATAAACAAAATAGACACAACATGAAAAGATTATTCGTGATAACAATCTTATATTATTTGTGCGTAGGAGTGAAAGCACAGGTAAGTGATACAACATCCGTTGCAATTGACAGTGTGCTGCATAATTTACCCGAGGTTATGGTTAAGGGAGAACGGCCAATGGTAAAGGCTTCGGAAGGCAAACTTATTTATGATTTACCTCGCATAGTAAGTAATCTACCGGTTGAGAATGCTTATGATGCCATTAAAGAGCTTCCCGGAGTAATGGATCAGCAAGGAGCATTAACCCTTGCTGGATCGGCGGTCAATATTATAATCAATGGCAAGGTAAGTACCATGAGTGCCGAGCAGCTTACTTCTTTATTAAGAAGCATTCCTGTGTCGAGGATAGAGAAAGCGGAAGTGATGTATGCTGCACCGGCAAGGTATAATGTGCGTGGTGCTGTAATTAATCTGATTTTGAAATCGGGTATGGGACAGGCTACTTCGCTTGTGGGAGAACTTTATTCTGCATGGACACAGAAGCATTATGAGAATTTTGAAGAGAGAGGTAGTGCACTTTTCTCATCAGAAAAGCTTTCGGCAGATATTCTTTACAATTATAAAAACGAACGCGAATACTCTGGTAACGATAGATTTAATAAGCATCTGTTCAATGGCACTGAATACAATATAAGGCAGATTACCAATGGGAATTCAAGTAGTGAGGATAATAATGTGCGATTGGGCATGGATTACTCTTTTACCAAGGATAATGTTTTAAGCTTTGTATATTCCGGTCAGTTTTCAAACGGAGATTATCACAATGCCACTACGGGTTCAGAGATAAGTAAAGCAAATAAATACGATGACAGTCAGCTTCATAACCTGAAATTAGATTACCAATCATCATTTGGAATGAAGGTCGGTTCGGAATTTACTTACTATAAAAATCCATGTTCACAGTTATTCTCTGGTGTAATGAATAACACAAACACTCATTTCCTATCGAAAGATCAGCAAAGAATCAATAAATGGATGTTGTATATAAACCAAAGTCATAAATTACCTGCCGGTTGGGGAATAAATTATGGCATACAGTATACCACATCAACCGATAATAGTTTCCAGTATTATTTTGATGACGTTACAGGAGATTATATCCCGACAAATTCCATGGACAGCAGGCATAAAGAACATACATTCAACGTTTTTGCCGGATTTAATAAGAATTTTGGTGATAACCTTTCCATTGATGCATCTCTTGCTGCTGAACATTATAAAACTGCAGTCTGGAATGAATGGGCACTCTATCCCACTTTTAATGCTACCTATACCCTTAAACCGGGACAGATTTTACAATTCTCATTCTCCGGCAACAAGCAATATCCTTCATACTGGAGTACGAATAATACAACCAGTTATTCCAGTACTTATGTAGAAATACAGGGAAACCCATTCTTAAAGCCGTCCCGTGAATATGAGACAAACCTTTCATACATTCTGAAAAGCAAGTATATATTTTCTGCATTCTTCAATCATGTACCCGACTATTTCACACAACTTCCCTATCAGTCACCCGATAGATTGGTGTTGGTTTATAAATACCATAACTTCAATTATCAGCAGCAAGCCGGACTGCAGACTGTTATTCCGTTTAACGTGAAAGACTTTCTTAATTCACGACTCACTTTGGTGGGCTATTACAAACGTGAAAAGGATAATGATTTCTATAATATACCTTTTGATCGCAGCAAGTATTCGTTTATGGTAAGTATGAATAATACTTTAACCGTTTGCTCAAAACCAGATATTAAGTTTATGCTTACCGGATTTTATCAGAACGGAACTATTCAGGGAATATACGATTTGAGTCGTTCTTACAATGTTAATACGGCTTTGAGGTGGACCTTTGCAAATAAACACGCACAAATAACCTTGAAAGGAGACGATTTATTCAATACGAATCTGATTAAAACCAATATAAATTATGCCGATCAGTTCAGCACAATGAAAACTCTTATGAATAATCGTGCTTTTACCCTTTCATTCAGTTATAAGTTTGGCAATTACAAGGAAAAATCACGTAAAGCGATTGATACTTCCCGGTTCAGTAAATAGAGACTCTTACGTTTAACTTCATTTATATCACTTTTTTAATCTGAGCTCGTAAAGGTCATTCCTTCTATCCTTCAGGTTTCTTACACTGCCGTAGGTATGGAGCTCGTTAAGCAAGTTCAAATCCACATCAGACACTAAGATCATTTCGGTGTTTGGTGTGGCTTCGGCGCATTTTCCATCAGTGGGGAATGCAAAATCACAAGGTGTGAATACTCCGGATTGGGCGTATTGTATATCCATATTGTGCACACGTGGCAGATTTCCCACACTTCCTGCTATAACCACAAAGCATTCATTCTCAATAGCACGGGCCTGAGCGCAGATTCTTACGCGTGAATAACCATTTTGTGTATCGGTAAGGAACGGAACAAAGAGTATCTGCATTCCTTGATCGGCCATGATACGGGTAAGTTCAGGATATTCCACGTCATAGCAAATCAGTATTCCTATCTTCGCACAATCTGTATCAAAGGTTTTAATCACCTTTCCTCCTGAAAGTCCCCAGCTTTTTGTTTCGTCGGGAGTAACATGAATTTTCTCGTAAGTCTCATAAGTACCGTCTCTGCGGCAGAGAAATCCCACATTATAGAGATCATTTCCACGAAGCTGCGGCATGCTTCCGGTAATTATATTTATGTTGTAGCTGATTGCTAGGTTTATAAAGCGTTTCCTCATCTCATTGGTATATTTGGCAAGCTCGCGAATGGCCTGAGATTCGCCCAGATGATTGAATTTTGCCATCAATGGCGCATTGAAATATTCCGGGAAAAGTACAAAATCACTTTTATAATCGGAAACTGCATCCACAAAGAATTCCACTTGTTCAAATACATCATCAATGGTCTTGTAAGAGCGCATCTGCCATTGTACCAGTCCCAATCTGATAGTGGTTTTCTGAGGAACAAACTCTTGTGTTGGTGGCTGATAATAAATATTATCCCATTGCAAAAGGCATGCATAGTGGCAAGATTCTTCATCATTAGGCAGATAGTTAGTCATCACCTTACGCACGTGGAAATCATTTGATAATTGGAAAGTAAGTACCGGATCGAAGATTTCTTTCTTACTGACTTTATGAATATACTCTTTAGGACGCAAATCCTGGGCATATATGTGATAATTCGGAATTCTACCACTGAACATGATAGCCTTCAAGTTTAGCGTTTCACAAAGTTCCTTGCGGTAATCATACATTCTTCTGGCTAGTCTGAGACCACGGAATTCGGGATGAATAAAGACCTCTATACCATAGAGAATGTTTCCCTCCGGATTATGAGTATTAAAAGTTTCCTGTCCTGTAACAGAAGCGTAAGTGTGATCGTTTTTCACCATATCGTAATCAACGATAATGGAAAGAGCGCATCCCACTATTTTATTGTCTACAACCACCACTATCTGCCCTTCCGGAAAGATTGTAATTAACTTTTCTATTTGTTCACGCGACCAAAAGACGTCGCTTCCATCTGAATATGTTCTGGTAAATGATTGTGAGAGTTGGGCATAATCGTCCAGCTGCAGAGAACGTATTTTTACTTTGCTTATTTTATGCATAGGTTCCATAGCTGATACATTTTATTTGATAAATAAATAACAAAAGTATAGGAAATAATCCGAAATACATTCGCTTATGGTTAGATTTCTGCTTTTATTGATCTGGTTCTATTGCAACAGAAAGTTAGTTTGAAAGTATATCTTTTCGTAATTCGTTTACTAAAAGGTGATTTTACATCAAATTGCATAGGATAAAAGTCACATATTCAGCAAAGAAACAACTATATTTGTTTCTTAAAAATTATTATTTTCACTTGTTAAAATAGAGAATTAATACGCCATGAAACACATATTTCGCCCATTCCTGTTATTTATTTGTTGTGAAGCAACTTTTTCGCCTCTCTTTGCCGAAGACTTTCCTTTAATAATGCAGGGCAAAACAAACACTATTTATTTAAATAAGAACGAAAAGCCGGTAGTACAAACTGCTATGGATATGTTTTTATCGGATATGCAAGAAGTATCAGATAAAAAACCAGCAACTGAGAATTCACTTGATAATGCTGCAATAGTTGTAGCAACAATCGGAAAATCGAAAGAGACAGATGAATGGCTAAAGAAGCAAAGCATTTCTACAGCAGATATAAAAGATAAATGGGAAGCATTTAAAATAGAAGTTTTTCAGAAGAATAATCGTTCTTACCTTGTAGTATTGGGAAGCGATGATCGAGGCACTGCTTACGGAATATTGGAACTCTCACGCATTATAGGTGTTTCTCCATGGTGCTGGTGGGCCGATTCTGCTCCTGCTAAGAAAAAAAGTCTTAATCTTCCCGAAGGTTATGTGAATGTACAGCAACCATCCGTACAATTCAGGGGAATTTTCCTGAATGATGAAGACTGGGGATTAATGCCATGGAGTAGCAAAAACTTTGAAGCAACTCCTGTAAAAGGTGAGATTGGTCCAAAAACCTACGCTAAAATATTTGAATTATTGTTGCGTCTTCGTGCAAATACCATTTGGCCGGCTATGCACGAATGTACCGTTCCGTTTTATTTTGTAGATGGTACAAAAGAAATGGCCGATAAATATGGAATTGTTATGGCAACATCTCATTGCGAACCGTTAATGAGAAATAGTGCAGGAGAATGGAATTCTAAAAAATACGGCGAATATAATTACCTCACTAATAAAGATTCTATTATATCTTACTGGACAGAGCGACTAAAAAAGGTTGGCCAGTCGGAAAATATCTATACGATTGGAATGAGAGGTGTTCACGACGGCCAGATGCAGGGAGTAAAAACACTTGATGAGCATACAAAAGCTTTAAATCAGGTAATTAAGGATCAACGAAATTTATTATCTCGTTATGTTAATACCGATGTAACGAAAGTGCCTCAGGTATTTGTGCCATACAAAGAAGTATTAAGTGTATATGATAACGGACTGCAAGTGCCGGATGATGTAACATTGATATGGTGTGATGATAACTATGGTTACATAACCCGACTTAGCAATGAGCAGGAAAGAAAGAGAAAAGGCGGAGCCGGTGTTTATTATCATATTTCTTACTGGGGACGTCCGCACGATTATTTGTGGCTTTGTTCTACTTCGCCCGCTCAGATTTATACAGAAATGAAACGTGCATGGGATTATGGCGCACAAAAACTGTGGATTCTAAATGTGGGCGATATTAAACCGGGAGAATATGATATTGAATTCTTTATGGATTTGGCATGGAACATTAATAATGTTCGTCCCAACACTATTTCCCGCCATTTAGAGAACTGGCTTACAAGAGAATTCGGCTCTGAAGCTGGAAGTGAACTTACTCCATTGATGGATAAATATTATCAGTTGGCCGATATTCGTAAGCCGGAACACATGGGTTGGAGCAGAGTGGAAGAACCAACCGTTCCAGGAAATAAAACTCCGGTAATTGATACTGAATTCAATCCGTATGCTTTTGGTGATGAATTGCAAAAAAGAGCTGATGAATACACTATGCTTGCAAATAGAGTGAAAGAAATTTGTGAGAAGATTCCGGTTGAACAACGCGAAGCTTATTTCGAACTTGTTCAATATCCCGTTTGTAGTGCTGCTGCAATGAATCATAAACTTCTATATGCACAAAAAGCTCGTCTTTTTGCCCGTTACAATCTGCTTGCTGCTAATGAATATGCCAATCTGAGCACCAAGGCTTTCAATGAGATTGCTCAGATGACACAAACTTACAATACAGATATTCAGGATGCTAAGTGGAACAAGATGATAGATATGAAACCGCGTAATCTGCCGGTTTTCCAACCTTCTGTCTTACCCGATAAAATACTCTCCCAGCCATCTGCTCCGGCTTTGGTTTGGATAGAGGGCGACAGCATCCCATTGGAAATAGAATGTCCGGTTAATCTTATTACTTTGGTACGTGGGGCGGGTAATCAAACGTTTATATCGTTATTCAACAGAAGTAATGAGCCAACTAAATGGAAGGTGGAAAAGGCTCCGGAATGGTTAAAGATTAAGGAGATAGATACGAAGCTGAGGTTTGAGAAAAAATTAGTAGTCAGTGCCGACTGGAAACAAATCTCTGATGATTTCCTAGGTATTTGCTTGTTGACTGTAGACGATAAAATGTACCAGTTAAACGTATGTACGCAGAATATAGCTCCCGGCATAATGACTGAGGCAAACGGAATGATTGCTCTTAACGCTGCCGATTATAATACATCTTCAGGCAATACTCAGGTTATTCAGGGATTAGGTCACAGCGCAAAAGCTGTTTCTCTTCCAAAAAACAGTGAAATGACTTATGATATTTACACTACTTCTACCGGAGAAGTATCATTAAAAGTTGCATTAATACCAGGGCATCCGGTAAATGGTGGTGATATTCGTTATGCTGTTTCCATTGACGATGAAAAGCCTCAGGTTGTTTCTTACAAAACCGGATTCCGCACAGAGCCCTGGAAAATTAATGTGCTGAGAAATCAATCGCTGAATACAACTATCCACAAAATAAATACTCCGGGAAAGCACACTATTCGTATTAGTGCACTCGACCCGGAAGTTATTGTTGATCAGCTTATGCTTGATTTTCAGAAAGGAAGAAAGTTCTATCAGATTCCGGTAAAAGCTATAATGAATAAATAGGAAACAAAAAACAACATAAATAATAATATAATTGTTGCTAAATACCAGTAACGTTTTGTCCAGGCAATATTACAACCAAGGCATATAAGAAACAAAATTATAGCTGCTATTGGAAATAATATTATTTCAGAAGATATCATTAATAGCCACCAATCTCTATCATTGTTAGGAAAAAATTGTTCCATATATAAACACAGGAAAAAAAAGAAGAAAGAAAAAATTAATCCTTCTATAAATAGTATTAACGGATTGCGGCTAAATATTGAATTTTCACATTGATCTTTTCTCAAAAGAGGAAAAATTACAAATACTATAATGGGTATTATATTTATAATGCAGGTAATTATAAAAAAACTTCTTTCTTCCATATAATCATATTCCCAGCGGAATATTGAGTAAATACCAAACAACGAAAAAGGCTGTCCAGGATACCAATATGGCAAGCGAATAGCGCCAGGTATATTTCAGTAAAGAACTGTAATTAGCCAGTTTGTCGTATTGCTGCATATATGCCAGAATTAAAGGCATATAGAACAGGAACGGTGTTATTGCATTAGTGGCACTGTCTCCAATACGGAAAGCACACTGGGTTAAGTCGGGGTTTATACCCATTGCTGCAAACATCGGAACAAATATAAAGGCCATAAAAGTCCACTTTGCCGTTGCGGAAACCATGATGAGGTTTATTATTGTTGTAAACAAGATGAATAGCAGCAAAGTGACAAGGCTATTTGTATGTATTGATGTAAGAAGGTTTGCTCCCATTATAGCCAAACATTTATCCAGACGGGAATATTCAAAGCAAGCAAACATCTGTGCCGCGAAAAAGGCAATAACAAAATACACACCCAGTAACTGCATAGGGTGTGATAGTCCGGTTATAACGTCAGAATCTCTGCGGTAACGTCCGGATGCAAAGCCATAGATGGTTCCCATCAAGCCAAAGCCAAAAGAAATAAGGAATAATACTCCAAAAATAAAAGGAGAGCGGGTAAGACTACCGGTTATTCCTCTCAAAATTCCCCAGGAAGAGAAGGTTGCTAAAACAATGATCAGCGTATAAATAATTCCGGCTCCAAGTGATATCATTAATGCACGTTGCTCTTTCTTTGTAAGTGATTTATAATTATCATAAAGGGCATGTCCTGTGTATTCGCCTAATGATGGTAAAAGACTCTTTTTAGTAATGAAATAAATTACAGCTGTAACAACAAACGTTGAGACAAACATAAAATAGTAGTTCGATAGTGCACCTATGTTTCCCTGATAAGTAGTCATGTTTGCTGCTGCTTCCTGAGTTATTCGTGCCAGAATAGGATCGAGTGTACTAACAAATAGATTTGCACTAAATCCGCAGGCTACGGAAACGTAGGCGGTTACAATTCCTGCGATGGGATGTAACTTGACCGACTGAAACATTGTGGCTGCAATTGGTATAAGAATAATATATCCTGCATCGCCCACAATATTGGAAATTACTCCAAGTAAAATTACGATTAGAATTACCCCCTGCTGACTGGGGTGCTTCCTAAGACTTCTTCTTATGCAAGCTCCAATAAAACCGGAATGTTCTGCCACACCTACACCAAACATGGCCACCATTACCATGCCCAAAGGAGCAAATCCGGTAAAGTTTGTCACCACATGGCGCAGTAGCCAGCGAACTCCTTCGGCACTAAGCAAACTCTGTGTGCGGATAACTTCACCCGTCTGAGGATTAATCACGCTAAGTCCGTAGATATCAAATATCCACGAAAGCATGACAACTGCTGCGGTGAGCAGTAAAAACATGGTAGCCGGGTGAGGCATTCGCAATTTATTCTTCATCTGCTTCAAGATTATCAAGATCTATGATACGAAGTTCCAGTGCACGAACCACCAGACGAGTGGCATTCACTCCTACCCTTTCACCAGGGCCAAACAAGCGTGTAACCAAGTCGTTTTGTCGTTTCTCCAAAGATTTTACGCCAAAAGGCATACCTTTCAAGTTGGCAATCATGTCTTTGGTATATCCCAAGGCAAGGTGGCGAAGGAAGCGTTCATCATATTCGTCAATATCATAGTCTATTACAGCTTCCTGACGCAAAGCATCGTTGGTTACGGACTTCTTGAAACGATCTACAATCTTTTCCAGTATCGGATAATTGAATACAAGTTTCTTGCCATCCATTACAGCCTGAACATCTGTCTTGGTAAGCAGTTCGCCTGTCTTCAGAATAATTCCGTCTGCTCCTGCATTAAGAACATCCACCCACAGTTTTTCATTGAGCACTTCGCCGGTAAATATCAAAACCCGCACATCTTTGTACTTTTTACGTAGGTTTTTGCAGATATCTACACCAATGGTTGTGGAACCTCCTAACCCAAGATCGAGCAAAACCATGTCGGGCACCTGAACTTCTATCAGTGGCCAGAATTCTTTTTCGGTCATCGCTGTACCAATTACTTCGGCATTGGGTATTTCGTGACGAAATATCTCTTCGGTACCTTTAAGCTCCAGCTTTACATCTTCTACAATGATAACTTTAAATTTCTTATCTTCCATTGTTTCTTTATACTATATTTAATACGTTTATTCTTTATATCTTTTAAAAATGACCTACACTTTATTTTAATAAGGTGTACACCTTATTTTATTTTACTCTACACTATTTTCGGAAAAGTTCTACTGCTTTTCTTTATTTATTCCTTTTGTTTTACCTAAGCTTACTTTACGTTTTGGAATAGTAAAGTAGACGGTAAACCCTCCTTCCGGCGATGGCTCTGCATTAATACGGCAGCCACGTAGACCTGCAAACTCGTCGTGGTCGCGGATTATCTGTTTGCATATCAGATATTCGGTACCTTTAAGTGTACCATCTTCGGAGGCTGTCATACGAGCCAGATCGGGATAGAAAAGCTGATTAAGTTCTTCTACTGTTTTTTTTCTTCTCCTGTCTGTAAACAGGAAGCGAACATATTCGCCATCTGCCTTAGCTTCAAGGATTACTTCTCCTTCTTCAGCAACAGTAAGGCACTCTTCGATTAAGTTCTCTAACAGGAATTTTAATTGAATTACATCTCCGATAACTTTCTCACTACAACCTTCAGCATGGAAAGTTACAGAACTTTGCAGTCGTTTGCTCATTTTCCGGAAATATTTCTGCGCATGCGTTACCAGTTCATCAACCTCTACATTTCCCCGACGGAATGTTACTTCCTCCAACTGCTTTGCAGCGCAAGAACTCAGAATATTGAAAATACCTTTATAGTAATCAATCAGTTCGCTAATAGTCTGAACATTTTCTTTCTCTTCCTCGGGAGTAAACGATTTCTTAGCCAGTTTATCTATTATATTCTTTATCTTGCTAGGATAATAAATTGTTTCGTGTTTTATAGTAGAGAGACAGTTGTCGAGCACCATATTCTGTACATGCAGCAAGCTATCTTCCCACGAAGCCCGGTAAGTATCTTCTTCAGCCGATTCAATATCTCTGTATTTTGTAGCAAGTTTCACAACAGCATTAAATACCACAATTGCCACATAATTGGTTATCAGTTCAATAAGCAACCGATTACTTTCGCGCTCTTCTTCGTTTTGTCTTGAAAAGGCAAGAACGCCAACACAACGAGATGTCTCTCCTACTTCAACCATCAACGGAAGTGCTTGCACGTAGATATCGTACAGATTATTATCAAAAAACGGTACTGACTGCAATTTACCGGCAGCATATTGCTGCGAATCGAAGCAACGCTGCATTACTTCGGTCAGTGTTTCATGCTCTCCCTGAATTTCAACAGAAGTATCATTCCACTCCATCTGATGCGGATAATAAGCAAACTCGAGTTTATGACTATCTTCATTATAAACCCCGATACTCAGCATATCAATGGTAAGCAATTCGTTTATTCCGTCAAAGCAATTATCTACAATGCTACGGGGAATATCGCTAGACGTTAAAGTTGAGTTCAATACTTGCTTATTAATCTCGAGCACTTGTTCGAGGTTCCATCTGTTTATTAATCGTTTACGTATGTAGAGCAGATAGTATCCTATGAAAAAGACAATAAGAATCAATATAAACAAAATAACAGCCACCACTTTGTTGTTGGTGGAATGTTCCAGATTTCGGCAATATTCCTCGAGCGAATAATCCTCACTTACCAATTTATAAAGCCGTGAATAAGCGGTATTGTTATATTGGTAATTATCCCATTGCTTTAATGCCAGAAATGCTACTGAAGCTTCGTTTCTAATATCCAGAATAACATAATAATCGGTATCGACCAGTCCGTTCCACCAATTAATTTCGGACGAAATGCCATTTCCGGTCAAGGTCATTACATTACGTTTGTTTCGGTTATGTTTTAAATAATGCTTATTTAATCGGGCAATGGCAGAATCGGCATACTGCAATGCAAGCGGATAGTTTTCAATTACATTGCAATAATAAACGGTGTCTGCGTAAAGCGAAGCTTCATTCAGTAGCTTGTCATAGGTTTTATCAGACGTTACTGAAGTAGAATCAGCCGGATGATACTCTTTAGTTACAGGCCTTTCCAGTTTGCTGCAAGAGAAAAGTCCAGTGGTTATAAATAAGCAAAGTAATATACTCAGTGTTTTGCGAATACCTGTAGGCAAGCGGAAATAAAATTTGCTGCCCTTGCCCGGAGTACTTTCAATACTAAACATACAAACCTTGAAAAGATCGTTTGTTTTACGGTATTTTTCAATAATACCTTTGCAGTTCATCAATCCAAATCCGTGACCTTTATTCTTCAGCAGTTCCTCCTTATCGGTAGATTCCATTCCTATCTGACTTGAGTCGTAGACTTTCTCATCCAATATTCGTGCAACATCTTCCTGAGATATTCCCCTGCCGGTATCTGAAACAGAAATTTCCACGTAATCATCTTCAGTTTTCGCACTAACCTGAATAGTTCCGCCTTCTGGAGTATATTTCCGTGCGTTTTCGGTAAGAGTGTTAATCATGAACATTGTCAAGGCCTTGTCTGCTTTGACAATCGCCCTTGTAGGTTCTACTTTGAATGTTTGATGCTTCATTTCAAAGGTTTTTCTGCCTTTAGCCAGTACTTCGAAAAGCTCGTTCAATTCAAAGTTCTCGATATTCAGGTTTAATGAGCCTTGCTTCATCTTGATCCAAAGTGCCAGAATATCATTGTATTCATTAATCTTGGAAACTAATTCGTCAATATACTGATATTTCTCGAGCTTAATAGCTTCGTCTTGTATATAACCTTTGGCGGTAAGCTTATGTACTTCGTTAATGATGCGATCCATAAACGGAGTAATACCATAAACAATAGCCATACAGGACTTCTTAATCAAGTTTTGTCGTTTATTATCAGCAATGTGCTGTTCATACACATAACGTTGTTTCTCTAGCTTAATTCTTTCATCACCCAGCGAAATAAATGTAAGTCCGTTGCCTAGCGTCCAGGCAATATAAGGTGTAATAACATTCATCAGAGCTTTTTCGTCTTTGGTAATTTTGTGACGGGTGTAAAGCTCAATAACTCCAATGGGAGTTTCCTCTTTCGGCAGAAAAAGATTGAATGAAGATTTAATCAAATCGTTTTCAACCAGCTCGTCTTCAATAATATCTTCATCAATAGACGGATATATAAATTCTTCAGACTCCTGATCGTAAATGCCAATGCGTAAGGAATAAGCATGAAAAAGCTTTTTTAAGTCGGCCTGAATGGCTGTACCAACAGCCGAAACTATTTCGTCTGTACTTTCTATATCAATAGGAATAGAAGCTGTTATGCGCTGGCAAACCTCGAGCGTATTTCTTAATCGCTCAGAATGCTTTCTATTACGTGTCTTTGATCGTGAATTCAATACCCAGAATAGGAAAATCAATAAAACGAAACCGCTAAAGACAAATAGAGAAAGGATGTTCAATTGTCTGTCTTCTTTTTCCAGTTCCTGCGAACGGCTTTCCAGCTCTTTATCCTGGCGAGTATAATCAAGAATATCAAGATAAATATTCCGGTTATAATTGGAAGGTACTTTCATTCCTAAGCCGGCATAAGTAACGCTTAACTGTTCGCGGATACGGGCAATCCATTCGGGCACAGTTTTAACGTCATTCTTCGAAATCCAGCTAAGTTCTGTATAAATAGTATCTTGTTCGGAGAAAGGTTTTAGCTGATCCACAGTGCTTTTACCGTTTTTATAGTAAAGCTTATGGTGCTTATTTACGCAATCCAGCGCTTTACTTAAAGTATCCAGCGCCACACTATAACGGCCATGCATATTATAATAGCGTCCAATGGTTACGTATACTCCGGCAATCTGATAAATATCTTTATACTTCTTAAACTTTTCTAGAGCAACCCGTGCCAGGTTTAACGATAAAATGGTATCATTTTCTGCAACTTCATTTTTCGAAAAGTGATAATACGAATTTAAGGTCTGGATAGCTTTGGGGCGCTCATGATAAATCTGATTAAAAATATTTCTGCTTTCAAATAAAGACGAGATTCCCTGCAGACTGTTCGCTTCAAAATAAATATATTGATTGCGACTCATATTCCAGCACTTGAAAAGTTCATCAAATTCTGTTATGTTATTCTGTTCAGCATCTTTCTTTTCAAACAGTTCTGCAGAACCTTTTATATAATCATAGTAGAGAATTTGTGCCGTATCAGAAGCCAGGTCTGAATCTTGAACCTGATTAATAGATTGAATAGCTTCGCTTTGCTGTTGCAAATAAAAATAGTAGATAGACGATACAATGAAGAATTCAGAACGGGCATAATTCAGACGTTTCTTATCGTGCACATCAACAAATACCGACTGATCCTCATCAATACGTTTCATTCTCCGAACCGCACTGTTTCGACAGTCGTAATATTCCTTATTCATGGATGTCCGTTGGTATATTTTCATTAGTCCTATATCGGCTATAACCAGTTCCAGCTCATTCTGAGTTATTTTATATACTTTTTTATAGTATTTCTCTGCCGCATCAAAATCCATCCGCATGAAAGCGCAAAACCCCAGATTATTGTAAGCCTCTGCTTTACCCTGATCATATTCGTCGGCATAATTAATTGCCAGAAGTGCCTCTTTATATGATGAATCAAGCTGTTTATAACGCAAATCGTAGGAACGTTGGTTAAGAGAATCCAGTAAACGGACTTCTTGTGCAGAAGGTGTTCCCGTGCAAGAATAGAATACTGAAAGTGCCAGTATAGTCGTTAGTAAGTAAAGTATATTGCGGAGTTTATTCATTCATATCCCATATTTATTACAAATATAAATAGTTTTAAAGTAATATTTATCCGATATCTGATTTAATGCTAGTTAAATCTTATGAAACAATTCTCATTCTTATGACTTTTACATCTTAAAAAGCATATACATACCTATATTTCGGTATATAATTAGACCTAAAAATACCATTTGAAAGGGATTGTGCACCATCAACAATCCATCTATCTTTGCAAAAGAATTTTCTTGTATTAGTCATTATTTTATCGTAGCCATAATTTTAAGAATAGTGGGTTCTCTCTCGCCGAAGTGATTCGTTGAGAGAGTTTTTTTTTCTTCAAGAAATATATTTATACAATAATTCATTCATTGAAGTCCCTTCGTTATCAAAAAGAAATGTAACACAATTACAGCAGAAAAAACATCTATTAATAGTATCGGTAAGTTTTTTTTAGTAATTTCGCGGCCGATTTGGTAACCCCGCATTTTAGAGTCTATTTTATACTGATTAAGCTCTAAAACTAATATTTCGCGAGCATTCATTCTTAAGAAGAAACGAAAATTCGCGATTTATATCTATTACAAAAAGACACCTTAAATTTTATTGTCACGAAATTATAAACAAATTAAGGAAATGGATATTTTTTGGAATACAATTGCTCAGTATAATGCGGGAACCTGGATATATCAGATTTTTATATCAGCTATTGCAATCATACTAACCTATTTCTTATTTAAACATCCTACTCAAATTGTAAAGTCGGCAATGAAACTATTCCTGGCATTTCTAAATGCATGGATTGCAATTGTCTACTACTCTATTTATTGTGAGCCAAGAAGTTATAATAATATGTTTGTTGTATATTGGACAATCATGGCACTTTTCTGGTTGTATGATTTATTTTTTGGTCATACATCCTTTGAACGATCATACAAATACGATAAGCTGGCTATAATACTTTGCATTTTGCCATTTATTTACCCGATAATTTCTTTAATTCGTGGCCTTCACTTTCCAATGATGACTTCGCCTGTTATGCCTTGCTCGGTTGCCATTTTCACTATCGGATTGTTACTTGCTCATTCTAAAAAAATAAATATCTTTTTAGTTATGTTTTTAACTCACTGGGCTTTGATTGGTTTCACAAAAGTATATTTCTTTCAGATACCTGAAGATTTTCTTTTGGCCAGCTCAGCTGTTCCAGCTTTATATCTTTTCTATAAAGAATATATCAATTCGAATCTACATATATCAAGAAAGCCAAAAGCTAAAGTTCTGAATTTGCTATTGATATTGCTGTGCTGTATTATCGGATTATCTTTCACAATTACTTTAATACACGAATTGTGCGAAATACCCCGCATTTGATAGATTGAACATTTATTCGTATTTTATAGTTAATTACATATAAATTAAAGTGCTTAATAATGTGAGGCACTAATTTACTAAATAAACAATAATTTTACCTCATGGACATTCATGCAGAACTTAAAGAGTTATCGAAGTTTTTATCCGACTACTCTACCAGTCTAATGGCTGTAGGCGTACATACGTCGCGTATTGTACGTAACACCTCCCGGATAGCCGAATCTTTTGGCTATTTCGTTGACATGACGATCTTTCAGAAAACCATTATTATGACTTTGAGAGACAAAGACAATTCACATTCTTACAGCACTGTGAATAAAATCAAGCCTATGGCCCTGAATTTTGAATTAAATGCCCGACTCAGTACATTAAGTTGGGAAGCTTATGATGAGCATTTGTCTATGGATGAATTAAAAGCGAGATATCAGGAAATTATCAGTAACCCTCGCATGAGTAAATGGATGGTTCTTTTTCTGGTAGCATGTGCAAATGCATCTTTCTGTCGTCTCTTTACAGGTGATATACAAGCAATGGGTATAGTTTTCGTAGCAACACTGGCAGGTTTCTTTGTTCGTCAGAAATTAACAGAAATGCATCTCAACCATTTATTTGTATTCATTGTTTCTGCGTTTACCGCTTCCATGATAGGTTGTACTGCTGTACTATATAATATAGGAAATACTCCTGATATTGCTCTTGGAACAAGTGTTCTTTATCTTGTACCAGGTGTTCCTCTTATTAATGGTGTTATTGATGTTATTGAAGGCCATGTTTTAGCTGGCGTTTCACGATTAATCAACGCAGCATTGCTTATTATTTGCCTTTCTATAGGTTTGTCGTTAACTTTATTATTGTTAGGAGTAAATGCATTATGATAAATTATGATTTTATTGAAGCCATTATATTTGATGGTTTTTTTGCAGCAATTGCATCAATTGGATTTGCCGTTATCTCTAATCCTCCGCGCAAAGCGATTCTTGTATCTGCATTACTAGCTGCTATTGGACACGGATTACGTTACTGTTTGTTGCACAGCACATCATTGGATATTGCTTCAGCATCATTTATTGCAGCCTTTTCTATTGGTATGCTAAGTATTTTCTTTGCAAAGAAAATACATTGTCCGGCAGAAGTATTCTCTTTCCCTTCTCTTTTACCTATGATCCCAGGAATGTTTGCTTATAAAACAATTCTTGCCTTAGTGAAATTTATTCAATGCAAAGATGATTCAGCATCAGTAGATATAATTGTAGCAATATTCAGAAATGGTTTAACTGCTACTTTTGTTATGTTTGCTTTGGTGGTTGGAGTTGCAGTACCTATGTTTATCTTCCACAAACAATCATTTGCAGTAACACGTATTTTGAAGCTAGTAAAGAAAGATAGATAAAAAAAGCAAGCCATCGGGATTCATTAAATGAATATTCCCGATGGCCAAGCCCCCCTTTAAACAATTTAAACAAAATAAAGATGCCCTTTTAACCAACCATTATTAGGGCATTCTTTTTATAAATCACACAGATTGTAAATCTATCTGTTTTTTATTTGCGAGCTTCTTCAATATATCCGAAAGCTTCTTTACATTTAGCTGTAACCCATGCCCAGTCATTAGCAGCAACTACATCTTTTGGGAAAAGGTTTGAACCCATACCTACACAAGTTACGCCTGCTTTAATCCATGCAGTAAGGTTATCTTTTGTTGGTTCAACACCACCTGTAACCATTAACATAGACCAAGGCATTGGAGCTTTTACATTCTTAACGAATGAAGGACCACCAACGTTACCTGCAGGGAATACTTTGCAAAGATCACATCCTACTTCCTGTGCGAAACCGATTTCTGATACAGAACCACAACCTGGAGTGTAAGGAATTAAACGACGGTTACAAACTTTAGCAATTTCAGGGTTAAACAATGGACCAACAATAAAGTTAGCACCTAATTGAATATACATTGCTGCAGTAGCAGGATCAACAATAGAACCAATTCCCAGAATCATATCAGGACATTCTTTTGCAGCCCATTTTACTAATTCTGCAAATACGTCCTGTGCAAAATCGCCACGGTTAGTGAATTCGAACGCACGAACACCACCTTCATAGCATGCTTTTACAACATTCTTTGCTAATTCAACATCTTTATTATAAAAAACGGGAACCATCCCTGTGCTTGCCATAGCGTTAAGCACTTGTATTTTTGAAAATCTTGCCATTTTACTTTTATATTATAATGTTATTAACGAGAAACACGACCTGAACCGTCACCCTTCATTAAGTTTTCTACTTCAGAAACAGTTACAAGGTTAAAGTCACCATAAATTGTATGTTTCAGACAAGATGCAGCAACTGCGAATTCCAAAGCTTTCTGGTCATCGTTTGGATATGAAATCAAACCGTAAACAAGACCACCCATAAATGAGTCACCGCCACCTACACGGTCTACAATGTGAGTAATATCATATCTCTTTGATTGTTTCAATGATCCATCAGAGTAAAGAACACCACCCCATGTATTGTGATTAGCGTTGATAGAACCACGAAGAGTAACGATTACTTTCTTAGCACGTGGAAATTTAGCCATCATCTGAGTACATACTGATTCAAATTCGGCAGCATTAACTTCTCCGTGAGTTGCAGCTACATCAAATCCTTCTGGTTTAACACCAAATACTTTTTCGCAATCTTCTTCGTTACCAAGAATTACATCACAACCTTCAACTAATGCAGGCATAACTTCTGCAGCTGTTTTACCATACTTCCAAAGATTTTTGCGGTAGTTAAGGTCAGTAGAAACAGTTACACCCATTTCATTAGCAACTTTTATAGCTTCAAGACAAGCATCAGCAGCCCCTTGTGATAAAGCTGGAGTAATACCAGTCCAGTGGAACCATTGAGCATCTTTGAATACTTCTTTCCAGTTAATCATACCTGGCTGAATAGTTGATATTGAAGAGTTTGCACGGTCATATACTACTTTTGAAGCACGAGCAACAGCACCTGTTTCAAGGAAATAAATACCTACACGATCACCACCGAAGATAATTTCTTTAGTTCCAACGTTGTGAGAACGTAAGTCCATAATGCAAGATTCTGCGATGTCATTTTTAGGTAGGCGAGTCACAAATTCAGTTTCCAAGCCATAGTTTGCCAAAGAGACTGCAACATTAGCTTCACCACCACCAAATGTAGCATTAAATTCCTTTGCTTGTGAGAATCTTAAATAACCAGGAGTTGCCAAACGCAACATAATTTCCCCAAAAGTAACAACTTTCTTTCCCATAATTCTATTTTCTATTTAAAATAAATGATTAGTATTTCTATGTTTCAATTTATAATAATCAACACTAATTAAACCAATCGACTATAAATGAGTATATTAATAATAAATAATCAGCCTAAACAGTCAATTCGTGTACGTGCACAAAGATACGAATATTTTTGTAATTACAAAAATTGTTATATATTTGCGATGAAAAAAAATAAATTATTATTGTGTTCGAACACGAATAATCAATTGTTAAGAACAAAACAAGCTATGGATGAACTGCCGGAAAGAATACGAATAAAAGACATAGCACGCTTAGCCGATGTGTCAGTTGGAACTGTTGATCGAGTAATTCATGGGAGAAGCGGTGTATCTGAAAAAAGCAAAAAGCGGGTTGAAGAGATTTTAGAGCAATTAAACTATCAACCTAATATGTATGCTAGTGCTCTAGCCTCAAATAAAAAATACCTGTTTGTTAGTTTGCTTCCTCAGCATATAGAAGGAGAATACTGGACGGCAGTAGAAAAAGGCATAACTGACGCGGTAACTGCTTTTTCTGATTTTAATATTTCTATAAAGATGTGCTATTATGATGCATATGATTATACATCATTCACTTCTGCAGGAAAGGCTATAATGGCTGAGCATCCTGATGGCGTAATAGTCTCTCCTACTATACCACAGATTACTCGCAATTTTACAGATCAGCTAAATGAGTTTTCTATACCTTATATATTTATAGATTCTAATATTCCAGATCTACATCCATTGGCTTTTTATGGACAAAACTCAGAAAAAAGTGGATATTTTGCAGCAAAGATGTTAATGCTAATGTCTGATAAAGCTGATGAAATAGTAATTTTCCGTCAGATTAAAGAAGGTATTATTGGGTCAAATCAACAAGAAAACAGAGATAAAGGCTTTAGAATTTATATGAAAGAGCATTTTCCTTCCTGTCGTATTACTGAACTTAACCTTCATCCAAAGTATCCTATTGAAGATGAACTATTGCTGGATGCATATTTTGCTAAACATCCAGATGTTACATGTGGCATAACATTTAATTCGAAAGTTCACATTATAGGCGAATATATTGAGAAAAGAGGAATCAAGAATTTTAATCTGGTTGGTTATGATTTACTGACAAGAAACGTAACTTGTCTTAAAAATGGCTCAGTTTCTATGTTAATTGCTCAGCAACCTGAAATTCAGGGATATAATAGTGTGAAAGCATTATGTGATCAATTAATATTTAAAAAAGAGATAAATAGCTTAAACTATATGCCAATAGATTTATTAACAGTAGAAACTGTGGACTTTTATCTTAATTTTCAAAAATAAACTTATCATAATAGAAAATATATGGAAACGAAGTATTTAAAAATTAATCCTGCAGATAATGTAGCTGTAGCTATCTTAAATTTGTCTGCTGGCGAAACCATTTCCGTAAATGGATTGGATATTAAACTAAATGAAGAAGTTCCAGCTGGTCACAAATTTGCTTTGAAAGACTTCGCTGTTGACGATCATATAGTCAAATATGGTTATGCTATTGGCCATGCTATAACTCCTATCAAACAAGGTGATTGGGTAAATGAAAAAAAGATCAAGACAAACTTGTCTGGCTTACTTGAGTATACATACAACCCTGCTCACGAAACTCTTGATATTGCTAATAAGAACCTTACCTTCAAAGGTTACAAGCGTAAAAACGGAGATGTTGGTGTAAGAAATGAAATCTGGATTATCCCAACAGTAGGTTGTGTAAATGGTATCGTTAATCAATTGGCAGATCAGCTACGTCGTGAAACAGAAGGAAAAGGAGTTGATGCTATTGTATCATTTCCACACAACTATGGTTGTTCACAATTAGGCGATGACCACGAAAATACACGTAAGATATTACGTGACATGGTTCTTCATCCAAATGCAGGTGCAGTATTTGTTGTAGGTTTGGGCTGTGAGAATAATCAGCTTACTGCTTTCCGCGAGTTCCTTGGCGAATATGATGCAGACCGTGTAGCATTCATGGAAACTCAGAAAGTGGGCGATGAATTTGAAGAAGGTATGGCTATTCTTCGAGACCTTTATGCAAAAGCAAGCAAAGATGTACGAGTTGATGTTCCTATTTCAGAATTGCGTGTAGGATTAAAATGTGGAGGTTCAGACGGATTCTCAGGAATTACCGCTAACCCATTACTTGGTATGTTCTCTGACTTTTTGATTGCACAGGGTGGTACATCAGTGCTGACTGAAGTTCCTGAAATGTTTGGTGCCGAGACTATTCTAATGAATCGTTGTGAGAATAAAGAATTGTTCGAGCAAACAGTTCATCTGATTAATGATTTCAAAGATTACTTTATCCGTAATGAGCAACCAATCTATGAAAATCCTTCTCCAGGAAATAAAGCTGGCGGTATTTCTACTTTAGAGGAAAAATCATTAGGATGTACACAAAAATGTGGAAAGAGTGTAGTTAAAGGAGTTATGAAGTACGGAGAAAGAATTCAGATTAAAGGTTTGAACTTATTGAGTGCACCAGGTAACGACCTTGTTGCAGCAACAACTCTTGCAGCATCAGGTTGTCATATGGTTCTTTTCACAACCGGACGCGGAACCCCATTTGGAACTTTTGTACCTACTATGAAGATTTCAACAAATTCAAATCTTGCGAATAATAAACCAGGATGGATTGATTTCAACGCTGGAGTTATTTTGGAAAATGAACCAATGGAAAAAACTTGTGAAAGATTTACTGATTATATAATCAAAGTAGCAAGTGGTGAACCTGTAAATAACGAAAAGAAAAACTATCGTGAAATTGCAATATTCAAAACTGGTGTAACTTTATAAGATATCAACTAAATTTTTTAAAGGTCGGAGATGTAGTATAAATAGGTATTGCATCTCCGACTTTCTTTTTTATGCTGTATTTACTAATAAAATCTAATTGCAAATTAGAGATATTGAATATTATTGTTTACAGTAAATATATAATTATGATAACCTTAAATTTATATTTTGCTAATATTTAGTAAGTTTTAGCAATACTTCTTAAGAATTAAATTTTAAAGATTAACCTCAATAATTGTCTATATTTAGCGGATTTCGCCTTCCTTAAATCATACTAATAATTATTCCTGATTTATATATCGGAACATTTCCATCTATATATTATTTAATTTTGTATAGTTTTAAATAATAAGTTTAATTAAATCTTCAAATTGTTATGAGAAGAGCTCTACACTCCTCTTATTTTATTAAATATCTTTCTATACATATCATTGTTAGTTATGAATATATAACAAAATCAGGATTCCATCTATAGCTTAATTTCATCACTCACTTAATCAGACACAACTGGTGTGCCTTAAATTCATGTGTCTTCATAATAGATTTTCGCACTTACACTTTATATAAAACACAAATGACTAAACTTTACGTGAATGCTTTTTTGCTCAAAAAGCTTATATTTATCTTTGTTTTTTCTTTTTCAATATTATCAGGTTTCGCTAAATCCCGTACAAGCAATGAAGCTTTTAATATTGCTAGTTACTTTTCTCAGAAATCGCAAGTTCTAACTAAAGCTATTAATCTGCCTAATTCTTCATTAACATTAGCCTTTACTTGTAAAGACAGCATCATCACTCGTTCTTCAACAGAAAAGGCATACTATTACGTATTTAATATTGGTGATAATAATGGTTTTATAATTGTTTCTGGAGATGATAGAGCTAAAGATATTCTTGGATATTCTCATAATGGAAAATTTAATTCAGATTCTTTGCCTCCAAACTTTTCTACATGGCTAAATTTCTATCTAAAGGAAATAAAAGCCTTAATTAATCAACCTGAAGAATTAAGTTATACATCAAATGTTTTACTCAGTCCAATTGATAATACAAGTACTAATAAAACAACTTATGCAATATCTGTTGCTCCTCTTCTAGGAGGAATAAAATGGGATCAGGGAACTCCATACAATGAACTCTGTCCTACAATAAGTACAAAGTACTCTGAAAGGACTGTAACTGGTTGTGTTGCTACTGCTATGGCTCAAGTTATGAGATATCATCAATGGCCTGTTACAGGAAAAGGATTAAATACATATACTCCAGATGGATATTCTCAAGCCCTGACTGTTGATTTTTCAAAAGCTACATACGACTGGAAAAATATGACTGAAACATATAATAGCTTAAGTACCTCTACTGAAAAAAATGCTGTAGCTACCTTGATGTATCACTGTGGAGTAGCTGTAAACATGGATTATGGTATTTCTAGCTCTGCTAGTCCTACTAATATGGCCAAGGCTTTAATAAAGTATTTTAGTTACGATCCTAATATTCAAAGTTATCACCGAGATTATTATACCAAATCTGAGTGGGAAAATATGCTTAAGACAGAGTTAAATGCTAAACGTCCAGTCCTTTATGCCGGCAATTCTACAGATGTAGGACATCAATTTGTTTGTGACGGATATGACAGTAATAATCTCTTTCATTTTAACTGGGGATGGAGTGGAGAATCAGATGGTTATTTTGAATTATCAGCACTAAACCCATCTGTTCTTGGTATTGGTGGCGGAGCCAGTGGAGGGTTTAATTCTGATCAGCTTTTTGTTATCGGAGTACAAAAACCTAATGAAACATCAGTTGCCGCACCTTATCAGTTGCATTTATATTCACCACTAAAAATCTCTGCAAACTCAATAAGCCGTACAAATACTTTTTCAATTAATGCAGAAATATATAATATGGGTATCACTAATTTCAGCGGTTCTATTGGGCTGGCATTGTACAATGATAATGGTTTTGTGAAACTGATTAAAAGCTATTCTGTATCGTCCCTTGACACATATAGCGGATGGTCTAATTTAGCATATTCTTCGAGTGTACCAACAGATGTTATAAATGGTAACTATAAGATTTACAGCGTATTTCTTCCTTCCGGAAAATTAGAATGGCAAATAATGAAAGGAAAAGTAGGAACTGCTAATTACTTAAATGTAGCTGTTACTTCTTCAAATGTAACGTTCAGTGTTCCAAACGTACTTCCAATCCTAACTCTGAATTCTTTATCTACTATAGGTAATCTTTATCAAAACAGCACTGGCAGATTTAAAGTGAGCCTTACAAACACAGGAGGTGAATACAATTCCAATTTAGTTATTTTATTAAAGTCTGCCGTAAACGACTCAATCTCTCAAGTGGTTTGTATGGATCCTGTAAATATTAGTACTGGTGAGACAAAAAGTTTAGATTTTTTTGGAAATATTACATTGCCAGCAGGAAAATACTATTTATATGTAATGTTTGATCCACAGAATGACAGATCAAATACAGAGACATTTAATAATATAGGTTCTCCCTTAACCGTAGAAATATTATCTACTTCAATAGAGACGCCGGTTCTTACACTTACTTCAAAGATTTCGTTCCCTGATCCATTACAAGTAAATGGAAATGATGCTATTCTAACTGCTCGCATTAAAAATACTGGAGGATATTTTGAGGATTATATAGTAGCATTCGTATATCCGGTTAACAGTTATATTGCACTTTCATTTTTTGGATTCCAGAAAATTATATTAGATAAAGATGAAGAAAAAACAATAACCCTCAGCGGAAATATTGGTCTTGAACCGGGATCATATTTAACAACACTAGCTTATAGTACAACATTAGGAAATAGCTATTCATTTATGGATCCTAATGATTATAGTAAAATTGTTTTTACCATTGCCGATAATGCAACTAAAGCTACAGATATTGAACAAACCAAAGAAGGAAAGCCTTATCTTTACCCTATCCCAGCAACAGATATTCTTTACCTAAAATCAGATGATGTTGTAAAAGCAATTAATATAATGGATCTTTCTGGAAAACTCATATTAAAAATTAATCCTTTAAGAAATGGAGAGATTCCTATTCCTGTAAATACACTTAAGGCAGGTGCATACATTCTTCAATCGATAACAGAAACAGAAGAAAAAGTCTACAAATTCATAAAAAAATGATTTTTAAAATATTTGTTGAACAAAAAGAGCATATGTATTTATTTATCTATGCTCTTTTTGTTATATTTACCACAGTTATAACTGAATCACATACTTTTATAACTAAATAATGTTGATTATACTCAATATCTAATACTAAATTTAAAAATCTGAATTTTCAGGAAAGTTTAAGCAGATTTATTTTATATAATTACTGTGGACGATTTAACACAAATAACAAATGAAAAAGACACTACTTATTATTGAATTCCTTTTATTATTTGCTACAAATATTCTGGCAACACCGCGTACTAGCAGTGAAGCATTAAGCATAGCAAACTCTTTCTATCAGAAAGCACAGGTTTCAACAAAAAAAATGTCTGCAGATTTATCGACTTTAAAATTAGCTTATACTTGTGCCGATGGTATACCAACCAAATCAACTTCTGATAAGGCATATTATTATGTATTCAACAGAGGTGAGAATAATGGTTTTATTATTGTTTCCGGAGATGATAGAGCTAAAGATATTTTAGGATATTCCGATAGCGGAAACTTCAATATAAACTCTTTACCACCTAATTTTTCTGCCTGGCTTAACTTTTACAAAGAAGAATTGAAGTATTTGATCGAGCAACCAGAATCAACAAATACTTCTACAGTTCAGCTAAGCGAGTCAATTAGTACAACTGTACGCCAGTCTACTTATTCAACTTCTGTATCTCCATTATTAGGTGGAATTAAATGGGATCAAGGGTCACCATACAATAATCTTTGTCCTATAATAAATGATTCAACGTCCGAAAGAGCAGCTACCGGATGTGTTGCCACAGCAATGGCACAGATTATGAAATATTATAGCTGGCCTCTTAGTGGAATCGGGTCAAACACCTATACTCCTACCGGGGTTACTACATCTTTAAGCGTTGATTTTTCTAAAACTACTTACGACTGGGCAAATATGACTGATACATATAATAGTTCAAGCACTGCTATTCAAAAGGATGCTGTGGCAACATTGATGTATCATGCAGGAGTTTCAGTAAACATGATGTATGGTGAGTATAGTTCTGCATCCTCTGTAAATATGGCTAAAGCTCTAATCGAATTTTTTAGTTATGATTCAAATATTCAAAACTATTATAGAGATTATTATTCTAAATCTGAATGGGAAGGGCTGATTAAGACAGAATTAAATGCAGGTCGTCCGGTTTTTTATGCCGGATATTCCAAAGATACAGGACATCAGTTTGTGTGTGACGGATACGATAGTAATGGGTTATTCCATTTTAATTGGGGATGGAGTGGAAACTCTGACGGTTATTTTGAATTGTCAGTTCTAAATCCATCTTCCTTAGGAATTGGAGGAGGAACCAGTGGCGGATTTAATTATGATCAGCTTATTGTTATTGGAGTGCAAAAGCCAAATGCATCATCCACAGTACATCCTTACCAGTTATACTTATATTCGCCGTTTACCAATATTCCAGCGTCTGCTAACCGTACAAGCACTTTTACATTACCAATGAGAATAACCAATTTTGGCATAAATACATTTAATGGTAAGGTTGGATTAGCTTTATATAATGATAACGGATTTGTAAAATTACTCAGCAGTCGCTCCTCTTCGCTAGACACTTATTCGGGATACAATAATCCTTCTTATGCAACTAATATAACTGTACCTTCTGATGTTGTCGACGGTAATTACATGCTTTACAGTGTGTTTCAGCCAGCCGGTGATTCTGACTGGCAAATTATGAGAGGAAAAGTAGGAACACCCAATTATATAAATATAAATGTAACATCAACCAGTCTTTTATTTACAGCTCCGGATGTGCGGCCTAAATTGACATTAAATTCATTAACGGTTAATGAGAATTTATATCAAAACAAAACAGGTAAATTCAATGTAAGTATAACAAATAATGGAGGAGAATACAATTCATCACTACTAATCTATTTGAAATCAGTGGAGAATAGTGCAACAGAGCAATATGTTTCTAATGATCCAATAAATATTGCATCAGGCAGCACTAAAAGTTTTGACATTGCAGGAAACATTAAATTAATTCCCGGAAAATACTATTTATATGTGATGTATGATTCTTATAATAACCGTGCATCGCAGAGTTATGTTAATCTTGGCGATTCAATAGCTGTAACTGTATTACCGGAGCCTGGAAACCCAATTCTTACATTAACATCTAAAGTATCTTTCCCAGACTCTAACAAAGTTAATAAAAGCAATGCAGTGCTTACAGCTAAAATAAAGAATACCGGAGGATACTTTAACAACCATGTAATAGCATTTGTGTATCCTTCAACAGCAGGAAACTCACTTACTTATTACGGATATCAGACTTTAGTTTTAGATACAGATGAAGAAAAGGAAGTAACATTCAGTGGCAATATAGATTTAGATCCTGGCTCATATTTAACAGCTGTAACATATTGGGATACAACAATAAATGATTGGAATCTTATTACTCCCAGAGATAATTCTGTCTTAGCGTTTACTCTTGTAGATAGTAGTACTGATATTAAACCAAATACGTCAGCTAAATTGATTATTTATCCTAATCCCGTAGTAGATAACTTATTTCTGCAATCAGAAAAAATTATAAAAATAATTAGGATTATAGATATTTCCGGAAAACAAATATTATTTTTGAGACCAGAGAAGAGTGGATTGATTTCAGTTTCAGTTGATGAACTAAGTTCTGGAACTTATGTTCTTCAATGTGAATCTGAAACTGGTATTGAGGTTTGCAAATTTATTAAAAGGTAGAAACAATGATATATGTTAAACATATAGCTATATTCTATCTGTACAGTTTAAATTTTACAAGAAATGAACAAACAAACACTAAAAACACACATCTTCTTTTCCCTACTACTAATATTAAATATTAGTATCTATGCAAAATCAAGATCTAGTGCTGAAGCACTTTCTATTGCGAATTCATTTTATCAAAGTTCTATCACAACAAAAAGCATAAGCACAAAATCCTCAACAGATAATGTAGGTTTAACTTTAGCTTATAGCTGTACTGATGGTATTGCGACTCGTTCTTCTAACGAAAATGCATACTATTATATATTCAATAGAGGAGACAATAACGGCTTTATTATAATTTCGGGTGATGATCGGGCGAAATCAGTCTTAGGATATTCAGACAGTGGAAGTTTCTCTGCAACTGTAATACCCGAGAATTTCAAGAACTGGATGAGTTCATATCAGAAAGAACTCAAGGCATTAGCGGCAATATCTGAAGATGCAACATCAACAATGCAATCGTCGTCCGTATTGTCAGCTACCACAAAGGCAATTTCTTTTTCAACTTCAATTAGTCCGTTGCTTGGAACAATAGCTTGGAATCAGCTTTCTCCATACAATATACTTTGTCCTAAAATAGGTGCATCACGAGCTCCTACGGGTTGTGTTGCTACAGCTATGGCACAAATTATGAAATATTATCAGTGGCCTGTACAAGGAGCCGGATCAAAAAAATACAAACCAGCAAGCATGATTGATTCTCTTTATGTAGATTTCTCGAAAACAGCCTATAATTGGCCCAATATGAAAAATGCATATAGAGGTAATAGTACAGCTATTCAAGATACTGCTGTAGCTACTCTTATGTATCACTGTGGTGTATCAGTAGATATGGACTATACGGTTTATTCATCTGCCGCTTACAGTAACTATATTCCGGCAGCATTAAATCAATATTTTGGTTATGATTCGAATATACAGATCTACTCACGTGATTTTTATACAGAAGCAGAATGGCTTCAGATGATAAAAACTGAACTAAATGCCAGCCGGCCTATATTGTATGGAGGATCCTCCACTAGCGAAGGTGGACACCAATTTATCTGTGACGGTTATGACACGAATAATCTTTTTCACTTTAACTGGGGATGGGGTGGATACTACGATGGATATTTTGAACTATCTTCATTAAATTACGAGACTCCCGGAATTGGAGGATCTGTTACAGACGGATTTACTGTCTGGCAAGATATGGTAACCGGAATTCAAAAGCCAACTACTACATCTAGTAAATCATACGAAATCTATCTAATAAAAAAAATAAAGGTTGGGGCTGAAAGCATAACAAGGAGTCAGGCATTCAGTCTCAATTTTGGATATGCCAATTACGGGGGGAATCTGTTTAGTGGAAACATAGCATTTGGACTTTACCAGGGTTCAACGTTAGTATCTGTAATTAAACAATATAGTGTTACTACAGACACATTTGAGGGAAATGATAATCTGACAGTATCAAGATTAGAAATTCCTACCACAGTAGCCAATGGTACCTATCAGCTTTATTGTATTTACAAAGCTTCCGATCAGAGTAATTGGTCTAAATTAAGAGCTAGAGTTGGTACGCCTAATTCATTAGATGTTACTGTGACCACAACCAATGTTACTTTTGCTACTCCGGATGTTTATCCTAAACTTGCTCTGACTGGAGCTTTGAGTACTATCGGAAATCTTTATTACGGAAAAGCCGGAACTTTTAGTGCTACTATTCAAAATACTGGTGGAGAATTTAATTCTTATCTATCTTTCTATCTGACTTCTATAGAAGCAAATAGTACAAGCCAACAAATTAATTATGATCCGATAAATATTCCTTCAGGAGCTACTAAAACAATAGAGATTTCAAATGATATCACTCTTACTCCGGGTACTTATGTTCTGACTCTCAATTATGATGCAAATAATAATCAGGATAGTCCATCAATGACTCTTCTAACCCCGAACGAAAACAACTCGAGAAATGTTATTATTGATAGTGCAACCGGCATTGAAGAAGCTTCAATTGATAAACTTTGTGTTTATCCTAATCCTGCAAGTGATTTAATTACTATTCAGTCGCCTTCTATGGTAAAGTCTATTATGATTTTTGACATATCTGGGAAATCAGCTTTATTGATAAAACCTATGATTGCAGGTAATATTCCAATTTCAATAAGCGATCTGAGCAAAGGTGTCTATTTAATTAAAACAGAGACAGAAGACGGAAGTTATACTGAGAAATTCTTTAAGAAGTAAGTCTTTAACCATAATATAAAAAGAATAATGAAAATCAGTCGTTGCTTGACATTTATTGGTTCACTAATCTTGTTTTCGTGTCATTGTAGCAAGAATTCAATAACTGCAGTGGAATCTGTTCCTGTAACTGGCAATATCAATCAGGTTACTCGTGGAGCTAAAGCTGTAGTTTATAAAACAAACAAAGATTATTCAAATCTAGTTCCGGTTACAATGAATAACGAGAAAACAAGAATTGTCTCATATCCTGCCCCAACAGATGTTTTCTATAAAGGGAAACTGGCTAAGCCTACTCCGTTAAAGAATGGTTATTTATTGGATAATCGTGGAATTAATGAAAATACTGTTTTTCTTGATTATACTTACGAAGAATACAGCCGTTTAACAGAAGCTCCATCATTACAGGAAATGCTTTTGCGGATTGTAGAAAAGAATCCAATGATAGAAATCATTGATTGTGGTCTCCGTTATCAATATAAAGATGAAGTAGAAGAGCTAAATGCACTTATTGATGCAAACTTCCCAAAGTGTAAAAGGGTTATCATAAAACCACATTCAATCCTTTTGGAATAATATAGAATCTATAAAGACAACCAAGGACATAGGTAAACAATCACTTATGTCCTTTTTTATTTCAAAAAATTAAGAACTACTAAATATAAAGAATGTCAGGAACTTATATTCAATATATATTGTTTAAATAATAAACAAATTGATAAGTATAACAATAAAAGATATATATGTAAGTATGCAAGGTCAAAAAATGTTAGCCATCAGTTAAATGATTAGTTATTGTTATCTGAAGAATAGAACATACAAAAAACTTTTTAACTCAGAGCTAATTCATTCTCTTTATTATCAACGGACTTTTTGCCCGTAAATAATTCTCCTGCTAGAATAGTTTATTTGGGGAAAGAAAGTCAGGTTGTACTTATTTTAATTGTTTGTACCGAAATAGTTTAATACTTTATTTCCATGATCATTCAATTAAAAAGGATAATACAGCTTATTGCTCTTTTGTTTATATTTGTTTCAAATATAATTGCAACACCGAGAAATAGCCGTGAGGCATTAAGAATTGCCATGTCTTTTTATCAAAAGAATCCGGTTTCTACAAAAAGTATACACCCCGGAACTTCTACTTTACAGCTGGTGTATACATGTTCAGATGTTACAACTCGCTCATCAGAAAGCAATGGATATTATTATGTATTCAATATCGGGAATAATAATGGCTTCGTTATTGTATCGGGAGATGACAAGGCAAAAGATATTCTGGGATATTCAGACGTTGGCAGTTTCAATATCGACTCTTTGCCGCCCAATTTCTCAGATTGGCTGAAATTTTATAAAAATGAACTACAATATCTCATAAAACAACCCGAACAGAATAGCACATCACTTCTGAAATCTTATTATGCTTCTGATAATACACTAGCAACTTATGCAGCCTTTGTGAATCCTCTTTTAGGTGACAATAGATGGGATCAAGGCTATCCTTACAATAATCTTTGTCCCGTTATGACAGATTCAATAAGAGCAGCAACAGGATGCGTGGCTACTTCAATGGCGCAAGTAATGAAATATCATAAATGGCCATTAAAAGGAACAGGATCTAACACATACACTCCCTCTGGATTTACAAAGCCACTCAGTGTTGATTTCTCTCAGGCAACGTATGATTGGGAGAACATGACTGATATTTATAATAAGTTTAGTACGAAAGCTCAGATAGATGCAGTTGCCAAACTTATGTATCACGCCGGAGTTTCGGTTAATATGAATTATGGCCTTTTTTCAAGTTCTGCATATCCAACAGATATGGCAAAAGCTTTAATTAAAAATTTCGGCTACGATTCAAGGATACAATTGTATAACAGAGATTATTATTCACAGCCAGAATGGGTAGATTTACTAAAAAGTGAGTTAAATGAAGGACAGCCGGTTTTGTATTTTGGCAGGTCTGAAGGTTATGGACATGAATTTGTATGTGATGGCTACGATAAAAATGGGCTATTCCATTTTAATTGGGGATGGAGCGGAGATTCTAATGGATATTTTGAGTTATCGGTTCTTAATCCTAATTCGTTAGGGGTTAGTGGAGGAACCAGCGGCGGATTTAATTATAATCAGAAAATTGTTATTGGTATAAAAAAAGCAAGCAGTTCGTCTGCAATTGCCCCCTATCAGTTGCATTTATATTCACCATTAGTATCATCTTCTAATTTAGTTAGTCGCAACGGTTCTTTTATTGCTTCTTTTGATTTTTATAACATGGGAATAAACACTTTCAACGGTTCCGTAGGAATTGCACTGTACAATGACAAAGGAATGGTTAATTTGTTACAGAGTCAGACAGTATCATTCCTCGAAACAAATTTTGGACTTGCAGGTTTTTCTTTCAATACTCTGATTCCGGTTTCTATTTCAAATGGCAATTATAAAATGTATTGTGTATTTATGCCTGCAGGAGATCTCAACTGGCAAATAATGAGAGGAAAAGTTGGCACGCCCAATTATCTGAACATAGCCGTAACAAATTCTAATATTAGCGTAGCGACTCCGGATTTGCAACCAAAACTAATACTCAATTCATTTAATGTAACCGGAAACCTTTATCATAACAAAGCAGGACGGTTTAATCTGAGTATTACAAATAACGGAGAAGAATATAATTCGAACATAATTATACGATTACAACAGACCTCTAATGATACTGTTATTCAAAAGGTGTGTTCCGAACCGATTAATATTCCAGCGGGAAAAAGCAAAAATGTAGAATTAGTTGGAGACGTGTTGTTGAGTCCCGGCACTTATTATTTATCTGCATTGTATGATCTTTCTAATGACCGGTTGAGTAGTGAGAATTACAGCCTTCTGGGGAATAGTATGGTAGTAAGGCTTTTACCTGAACCTACAGAATTGCCTGTTATTGCACTTACCTCTAAAATTAATTTTCAGGACTCAACAAAGGTTAGTAAAGATAACGTTATTCTTAAAGCCTCAATAAAAAATATAGGAGGTTTTATGAATAGTTATATTGCTGCTGTGGTGTTCCCTAAATTAGGTGGTATTTCTTTAGATAATTATGGATTTCAATCTATAATTATCGATAAAAACGAAGAAAAGGAAGTTACCTTCCAGGGTTCTCTTGATTTAGATCCCGGAGAATACTTAACTATCCCTTATTTCTGGGATTCAGAAAATTATGAATGGAAAGAAATTACACCACGCGCTTTGAGTTGGCTCACATTTATACTTGTTGATAATAATGTTGGAGTTGAACAGATCAAGACCGACAAGGTTAATCTGTATCCCAATCCGGCCACTGACGTACTGTTTCTACAGTCGGACAATGTTGTAGAAAGCATTCTGGTTATAGATATATCTGGGAAACAACTATTATTGCTTAAACCTATGACTCGAGGAGAGATAGCAATTCCAGTAGAAAGATTAAGTTCCGGAATGTATACTCTTTGGGTTGAAACAGAAAAAGGGGTTACTATTAGTAAATTTATTAAAAAGTAGAGAGGGAAGATATTTCATTTGTTCCATAAGGAATAAGCAAGGAGTAATAATAATGCAAGCATAAGGTGAGCTTTTGCCAACCTTATGCTTGTTCTTTTATTTATTCTTTTTTGTGAGAAGATGCTCTAATTCAAAGCGGAGTAAAGATTTTGTTTCTTCTATATCAATCTTTTGATTGAGTTCTTTTTCAATAGAAGTCACACCTTTATCGATAAATCCGCAAGGATTGATATAATGGAAGTAATTCAGATCAGTGTTTACATTGAAAGCCAGTCCGTGCATTGTTACAAAATGACTGCTGCGAACCCCTATCGCACATATTTTACGGGTACGAGGTGAATCTATATCCAGCCATACTCCGGTAGCACCAGCCAATCTGCCGGCAGTTATTCCGTAATGAGAACAGACATTTATAACAGCTTGTTCCAATACATGAACATATTCCTTTAATCCCAGACTATAGTCTTCCAGATTAAGAATAGGATAGCAAACAATCTGCCCCGGACCATGATAGGTTATATCTCCGCCACGGTCAATATGATAAAGAGTAGCTCCTATTCTCTTGAGCTGTTCCTCTCCTATCAGCATATTCTGATCTTTACCGCTTCGACCAAGCGTGTAGACATGCGGGTGTTCGCAGGAAATTAAATAATTAGAATGTTGCTTACCTTCCAGTTTTTCCTGGACTATTTCATTAAAAAGATTCGTCTGCCTTTGCCATGCTTCGGCGTACGAAATTAATTGCCAATCGGTATATTCAAGTTTATTCATACTACTGTAAGCTTAATATCCAAAACCCAGAACATAGGTTGGATTACTATATAATTCTATTATTTTAGCATCTTTCTCTTTATCAAGTTGTCGGGAGACCGGATGACGCAAACTATTGTCAATTGGTTTACCATTCATTGCCCGACTGTTGTATTCCCAGAAATGAACATTTGTGGTATCTCCTTCCACAGCCCAGCCTGCAGCCGGAATGCTATCCAGTTTGCAGTTAATCAGAACCGATTCAGCATAAGGATAACCTTTGCCTTTATTTATAGGAGAACGAGCAATGAGAGCATCTTTTCCTTTACCCACAAAGGTACAGTTTACAAATACATTTCCATGGTTTTTATTTGTATTACGAATCCACATAAAAGCTCCATAACTGGAAAGAGTACAGTCTTTAAAGAATGCTGGTCCGCGACCAAGAACAGTGTCTCCTCCACCATCAATAGTGCAATTCTCAAGGTATGTACTTCCATTTATCTGCAAGGCATCTCCGGAACCAATTATATGTACATTCTTAAGCATATTTCCTTCTCCCATCATTAACAAGCCTTCAGCCTGCCCCTGAAGATCGGTCTGAACTGTAAGGTTTACCAGACTAATACAAAAACCATTGTCGGACATGAATGCTGCCCGGCGGGAAGGAAATGTACCCTGAAGTTCATTGGTTTTAATATCTGCCGGATGCGGATTAAAGACTTCATTGTTAGCATAATGAATATGAACTCCGTCACGGTTTTCGCCTTCTATCGTTACATATCTCTTGTTGCGGAAATAAACCAGCTCTTCATAATCTCCATTTTTAACGATAACTTTCCAACCTCCGTTTTCGTCTTTTGAAGGAGTAATCATTGAGGGAGTAAAGTCGGGAATATAATCCAAGGCTCCTTGAACGGTGTTGAAGTCGCCCAAACCATCGGCACTTACCATAAACTTATGTACATCAGCCCCCGGACCGGATTCTTTAGTAGAGAACCTCCATGCGTTCTTTTTTGAGAAGCCATTAAACTTGCGGGCATTGATAACACCTTTATCAATGGTAACATAATATTTCTTTCCGTACTCCAGCAGATTATTATGTAAATAAATGGTTGCTGTGTTTTCATGAACTATAACCGGATAAAAATGAAAAGCATCCGTAAAATGTCCAATGATATTAAGCTGATAGTTAGAAGTATCTCGCTTGTTTATACCCGAAGGAGTACCCGGAACTGTATTTGCATTCGTGTTATTGGTCGCTTTATATACATAAGGTACAGAAGTATATATACCTGTATTTCCTTGACTGGTTGTTGGTCCGGCTGGGATGCTTAAATCCAGACAATCCACTTGCCGGTTGGTTCCTTCCTCGAAAACGCGTATAAAACCTTTATTGCCGATAGTTGGTGTACCATCAAATTTCAAAACAAGATGAGTGTCGGGATTTACATTTACTGCATTCTGTTGTGGAAAGCAGGAACTTTGGGCATGAATAGCCGCCGACATAAATAATAGTCCGGAGATAAGATAATAAGTGCTTTTCATATTTGTGTTTTTGTTTGCAACTTCACAAAGTTAAAAAGCATTTGTCAGAATTCATAATAATAGCCGGTCAAAAACATTTAATCTGGCTATTTGTTTTTATTTAAAGACTATATTTTTCAATTATTCATATAACAAAAAGCTCCTGAAAAATGATGCCGCCAGATGTTTTTAAACGGTAGCATCCATTAATATGGCATGTAATCCGTTTTTGTTTATACTATTACTTCTGCAAAATTGCAAAAGCAATAATCACATACATCCTATCCAAAAAAATATTATTAGTTTTTTATATGATTTATGCCACAGTGTTTTATTGTTTCAGAGGTTTAAATCATCTAAACTTAAAACTACTTTATATGAAATCATTACGTCTTATTATATCCCTGCTTTTCATGGCCCTGGTTTATTCCTGTCAGAACGATGATTTAGATTTGAATACAACTTCAGATAATTCGCTCGGGGTAACAACCAAAAGCCTTGATAATGGGATTAAGATTGCTATTTTATCAGACACCCATGTAATGGATCAGTCACTCCTGATTAAAGATGGAACAGCTTTTCAGACTTATCTGGCAAAAGATCCGAAACTATTGGAATTCAGTTCCGAAATACTGCAGGCGGCTATTAAAAAGATTATTTCACAAAAACCTGATTTAGTATTAATTAGTGGTGATTTGACTAAAGATGGCGAAAGGATAAGTCATGAAGAGGTAGCCAGAATTTTAAGGCAATTAACTTTAAATGGAATTAAAGTTGTAATAACTCCGGGAAACCACGATGTGAACAATCCGGAAGCCGCGCGGTATAATAGAGATAAATCATTCAGTGTACCAACTGTTCAGGCTGATAAGATTCAATCTATTTACGCTCATTTTGGCTATAAAGATGCTATTTCCAGAGATCCTAACTCATTAAGCTATGTAACTGAACCTATTGAAGGGCTCCGGATAATAGCAATAGATGCAAATAAGTATTACGAAAACACTACTACAACCATTGGCAGCGGTGTTATTAAACCAGCAACAATGACATGGATAAAAGAACAGCTGACCGATGCCAGTGACAAAGGAAAGTCTGTTATTGGAATGATGCATCATGGTTTAGTAGAACATTATCAAGGTCAGCAAGATATTGATCCTGGTTATGTAATTGATAACTGGACAACTGATGTTAACGAACTAATGAATGCCGGACTTAAGATTATCTTTACCGGGCACTACCATGCCAATGATATTACAAAGAAGAGTAATGGCGCGAATTTTATCTTTGATGTAGAGACCGGTTCAACAGTTTCATATCCGTTTACTTACCGGATGCTTACCATTACAGGTAATAATTATAGCTTTGCTCCGCAAACTATTACCGACTATATGGAACCAGGATTCACCGATTATGCAAATGCATTCTTTTCAAATTATATACAGGCATACTTCCGTAATCTGTTAATCCTTAAAGGAGTTCCGGGTACTCCGCCTTATGATTTTGCTTCAGCCTTTTCACCTTACTTCAGAGATGCAGCAAAAGCTCACTTTGCTGGTGATGAAGTTATGCCTTCAGACTTCATGAATCAGTATCTTGAGGTAAGCGCCGTAAGTCCTGAATTAGCTAATGTTCTGTATTCTCTTTGGACAGATCTGGGTGTTGCTGATAATACGATTAATATTAACATGGCAACCGGAGCTACTACTCCATAATGCAGAATTGCATTGGTTACTAAATAAAGAAAAGCCGATTTTAACTAAAACCGGCTTTATTTATTTAAGTGTATCTATACAACTTTCCAAGATCAGAATCTCATCACAAATTTCCCATAGAATATTGTATAGAGCATAACCGAAACTGAACTGAATGCCATGGCTGCACTTGCAATCATCGGATTGAGAAGTAAGCCATTAAGTGGAAAGAGCAATCCCGCAGCAATAGGTATACCTATCAGGTTATAGATAAATGCCCAGAAAAGATTTTGATGAATAAGCTTCACAGTTTGTCTGGACAGTTTAAATGCTTTCGACAATAGCTGCAAATCAGAGGTCATTAACGTAATCATAGCTACATCCATAGCTATATCCGTACCCTTTCCCATAGCAATACTTACATCTGCACGAGCCAGTGCCTGAGAATCATTGATTCCGTCGCCAACCATTGCTACTACACTACCCTCGTTCTGAAGCTCTTTCACAAAGTTCTCTTTATCATTTGGCAAAGCCTCGGCTTTGTAATGTCCGATTCCTAATTCCGATGCTACAGAAGAGGCTGTAGCTTCTCCGTCGCCGGTAAGCATGCAGACTCTTATTCCCAAATTACGCAGCATCTTAACCGCTTCTTTTGAGGAAGGCTTTACTTTATCGCTGATTGAGATTACCGACAGTAGACTCTCATTTTTCCCAAAGTAAACAATACTTTTACCTTCGTTCTGAGATTTTTCTATCATACCTTTTAAATAGACTGATACTACAGCTCCAAAGTCATTTAATAATCTCTGGTTTCCGGCCCAATATGTCTCGCCTTGATAAACAACTTTTATCCCTTTACCGGTAATACTTTCGAAAGACGACAAAGCTGTTGGTGTAATGCCTTGTGACTGAAGTTCATTCACAATTGCATCTGCCAATGGATGTTCGGATTTCAACTCGGCAGCCAGAAGGATTTCCTTAGCCTGAGCTTCTTCTCCATTTTCCCAGAACCACTGAGACACTGTGGGATGCCCTTCGGTTAATGTTCCGGTTTTGTCCAATACTACTGTGTTTACCTTTCTCATCTGCTCTAATGCCAGAGCGTCTTTAATAAGAATGTGGTTGGATGCTCCCTTACCTATGCCCACCATTAGTGCAGTTGGAGTAGCAAGTCCAAGCGCACATGGGCATGCAATAACAAGTACCGATACTGCAGATAACAATGCGTAAGAGAACATATTTATTCCTCCGAAGAGCATCCATACAATGAACGTTATAACAGATAAACCAAGTACCACGGGCACAAATATTCCCGTAATACGATCGACTATTTTCTGCACCGGAGCCTTACTTCCCTGGGCTTCCTGTACCATTCTTATTATATTGGCCAGCAGAGTTTCTTTCCCAACTTTAGAGGTTTTCATCACAAAAGCACCCTTCTGATTAATTGTTCCTGCCAGAACCATATCGCCAACATTCTTCTCTGCGGCAACAGGTTCTCCGGTTATCATGCTTTCGTCCACAAAAGAACTACCTTCGCTCACTGTTCCATCAACAGGTATTTTCTCTCCAGGGTGAACACTTACCAAATCATTTACCTGCAATTGAGATATAAGCAATGTTTCTTCTTTGCCGTTCCTTATTACCGAAGCAGTTTTGGGCTGTAATCCCATCAGCTTCCTGATAGCCGATGAAGTGTTTCCTTTAGCTCTTTCTTCCAGAAGTTTACCCAGCAACACAAATGCAATGATAACTGTTGCAGCTTCGTAATATACATGTGCTTCAAGGTTTCTCGAAGTCCAGAACTCGGGATAAAAAGTATTGAACACACTGAACGAGAAAGCGATGGAAGTACTCAGTGCTACCAGGGTATCCATATTGCTTCGGCCAATTTTCAACTGTTTCCAGGCATTTATATAAAAGGAGTTACCAAACAATAAAAGAACCGGCAAAGCCAGAATCAGCATTATTTCGTGCGCATAAGGCATGTGCATAAACACCATTGAGATTAACATCATTGGAATTGCAAAGATCCATGCCCCAATTGTCTTTATCTTTAATTTATTATACCTTTTTCTTTGCTCCTCTTCCTGCAATTCCATTGCATTATCTTCCTCAATAATCAGGTCGTACCCCGCATCTTGTATAGCTTTCTGTAAGGCTTCAGGTGATAAGACTAAGCGGTCGAACTCTATGGAAAGGGTATTTGCTGCCAGATTAACTGCTCCTTTCTCAACTCCGGGAAGGCCATTTACAGTTTTCTCAACGTTGCTGGCACAACCTGCACAATGCATATTTAGTACCGGATATGTTTTATTTTCTATCTTCTTCATAAGTAAATTGTCATTATTCAACTATGTTCGATAAGCATTATTTGGCTATTCTGTATATAGAAACACAGAATTACCTGATTTGCCTATTCGATTAACTACAAATATAACGTAACATTAATAGATTTATCAGGTTATCTGCTAATTTCAATGTACGGCTTTTAAATAAAAGGTGTACATCTTATCAGAATTTACTCTACACCTGATATAAGAAAGATGTACTGCAAAACCAGAACACTTAAGGAGATATTCCCTAAGATAACCTGAATAAACCGCATACTAAATAAGAAGAGTTGAATATAGGTTGAGATAAAACCTTGAAGAGAAAGCACCTGGCGGATCGGCTTTCAAGTTTGTTTCAAGAATTGCTGTAGGCAAATCATTGTAACACAAAAGAGAGTGCTCGGATAGTAGAGCATAAACAGGCATATGAAACACCAAAGAAGGTGAATCTTTCTGCAAATCTACCTTATAAATAACAGTTTTGCAGCATTTTCCTTTGTTCTGAGATGTACATTTACCGGGCTGCTTACCCTCATTATTCATGCAGCAACCCTTGTGCCCTGCTTTACCTTTAAGTTCATTGCAATGACATTTGCACAAAGATACCGATGTTGCTGCCATGTTATGGCCACATCTGCAAAATGACATGCTAGCCCCTGCTCCTACATAAACAATTGTAAGAGAGAGTATACAAGCTATTATGAACTTCAATCCTTTCATTATGACCGCAAATATATAAATATTATAGAGATTTTGGCAATTAAATTTCCTTATTTATTAGCTCTATTCCTTAATAAGTTTTATATTTGTCGGTGACAAAAGGATAGTTTTACAACCCAATAAACTATAATAGTAAGATGAAAATAAACTTAAAGATAATTCTTTCTGCACTTTTATTGACAGGAATATTATTTCCTTCCTGTGGCGGAAAGAAGCAAAAAGAATCTGATAAACTCACAACGGACAGTGTTTTGTTAAAAGAAACTTCTCATTTGTTCGATGATCCTAAAAAACCTGGCTGTTCACTTGATATTAGTTTTGCTTATATTAAAAACGCATCAAATAAAACTTTGCAGGATAGTATTAATAACAAGCTTCTTTCTGTTTGTTTTGGGAACGAATACGTTGGTCAGGATCCAAAGGTTGCCGTTGCATCATATAAAATTGCTTATATAAAAGGTTATAAGAATGATGTGCAACAGTTCTATCTGGAAGATCAAAAGAAGAATTCTGAGGAAGATTTTAATGCCGGATGGTATAATTACAGTAAAGACCTGAAGTCAAAGTTTACATTCAACGAAGATGGAGTATTGGTTTGTCAGATTGACACTTACGATTATACCGGAGGTGCTCACGGAAGCTATGCATCTACCTTTATAAACTTCGACCTGCTAACCGGCAAACAAATTCGTCTTGCCGATCTTTTCAAAGATGGGTACGAAAAAGAGTTAACCAGATTGCTGCTTACCAAACTCGAAAAACAGAACAAAGTAACCTCGGAAGCCGAGCTGGAAGAGATTGGCTATTTCATCACTGAACCGCTTTCGCCTACAGAAAATTTCTATCTGAATGATGATGGATTCACCTTCTATTACAATGTTTACGAGATTGCTCCTTATGTAATGGGACCAACAAAAATAGAGATTCCGTTTTCGGATGTAGAATCTTTGATGAAGGATGAAAACCCTGCAAGTGGATTATATTAGCATTATAAATTACGAATAATAAATACGAACTAAAGACAATGGAGATTATTCTTAAATATTTCCCCAACCTAACAGAAGAGCAGCACCGTCAGTTTGCAGCTCTTTATGATTTATATATAGACTGGAATGCCAAAATAAATGTTATTTCCAGAAAAGATATAGAAAACCTGTACGAGCATCACGTGCTCCACTCTCTTGCTATTGCAAAGGTTATAGATTTCAAGCCTGGAACTTCAGTAATGGATCTCGGTACCGGAGGAGGTTTCCCTGGCATTCCGCTGGCTATTCTTTTTCCGGATACTAAGTTTCACCTTGTAGACAGTATTGGGAAGAAAGTGAGAGTGGCAACAGAGGTGGCAAATGCCATAGGACTGAAGAATGTAACTTTCCGTCATGCCCGTGCACAGGAAGAAAAACAATTGTTCGACTTTGTAGTTAGCCGTGCCGTAATGCCTCTTTCCGATTTAATTGATATTATTAAGAAGAATATTTCAAAGAAACAAATCAATGCGTTGCCTAACGGCCTTATTTGCTTAAAAGGAGGCGAGCTGCAACACGAAACATTGCCATTTAAAAATAAAACAGTTATCAATAGCATCAGTGACTACTTTGAGGAAGAGTTTTTCGAAACAAAGAAGGTTGTTTATGTTCCATTAGTTTAAGAATATATTTTTATGAAAATAAAGAAATTTGAATTCAATATGTTTCCCGTGAACTGTTACGTTCTGAGTGATGATAACAACGAAGCAGTTGTGATTGACCCGGGATGCTTCTACGAAGAAGAAAAGATGGCTCTGAAAAAATATATCGATAGTAATGGACTTACAATAAAGCATCTTCTCAATACTCATTTGCATTTGGATCACATATTCGGCAATCCTTTTATGCTAAAGGAATACGGCATAAAAGCGGAAGCAAATAAAGCGGATGAGTTCTGGCTGGAACAAGCACCTAAACAGTCGCGCATGTTTGGCTTTGAACTTAAGGAAGAGCCGGTGCCACTTGGTAAATATATTTGCGATGGTGACATTATTTCGTTTGGTAATTTAACACTGGAAGCCATTCATGTTCCGGGCCATTCTCCCGGTAGTCTGGTTTATTACTGTAAGCAGGAAAACTGTATGTTCTCCGGTGATGTATTGTTCCAGGGAAGCATAGGTCGTGCCGATCTTGCACGAGGAAACTTCGACGAATTGCTGGAAAACATTTGTAGTCGCCTCTTTGTTTTGCCAAATGATACTGTTGTTTATCCCGGTCACGGAGCTCCTACCACAATAGGAATTGAGAAAACCGAGAATCCTTTTTTCAGATAGGTAAAGAACCAAAATATAACTATACTTTAAGAAAAACATAACACTATGAAAACAGATCTATTATCTAGCCGACACATCGGTATTGAAGAGAAAGATATGGAACACATGCTCAATACCATTGGTGTAAAAAGCCTGGATGAACTGATTAACCAAACAATTCCTTCAAATATTCGCTTGAAGAAGCAAGTAAGTCTTCCTGCTCCAATGACGGAACGTCTTTTTACAGAACACATCTGCAAATTAGGAGCAAAGAATAAGATTTTTACTACCTATATTGGTACGGGTTGGTATGATACTATTACCCCGGCCGTTATTCAGCGAAATGTGCTCGAGAATCCTGTTTGGTACACTTCTTATACGCCATATCAAACGGAAGTTTCGCAAGGACGCTTGGAAGCTTTAATGAATTTCCAGACCGTTATATCCGATTTAACGGCTATGCCTTTGCCAAACTGTTCACTGCTTGACGAGGCAACTGCTGCTGCCGAAGCTGCTAATATGATGTACGGATTGCGTTCACGCGAACAGCAAAAGAATGGCGCTAATATTCTTTTTGTTGATGAAAAGGTTTTTCCGCAGACACTAGCCGTAATTAATACCCGTGCTGTTCCTCAGGGAATAGTAGTGCTTACCGGAGATTATAAGCAATTTGAATTTACACCCGATGTATTTGGCTGTATTATTCAATATCCTAATTCAGACGGTAATGTGGAAGACTATCGCGGATTCACCGAAAAAGCTCATGCTGCAGGATGTAAAGTTTCCGTAGCTGCCGACATACTTAGTCTGGCTCTGCTTGTTCCTCCCGGAGAATGGGGAGCAGATATCGTTTTCGGCTCTACTCAGCGACTTGGTATCCCGATGTATTACGGAGGTCCTTCGGCTGCTTACTTTGCCACACGAGACGAGTTTAAAAGAAGTATGCCAGGCCGAATCATTGGCTGGTCGAAAGATAAATATGGTAAGCTTTGCTACCGCATGGCATTACAGACACGCGAGCAGCACATTAAGCGTGAGAAAGCTACATCGAACATTTGTACTTCTCAGGCATTGCTTGCAACCATGGCCGGATTCTATGCTGTTTACCACGGTGCTGAGGGCTTAAAGAACATAGCCAACCGCATACATCAGACAACTACCTATATCAACAAAATATTAAAGAAATTAGGATATAAGCAGCAAAACGAACAATACTTCGACACAGTCCGGATATCGCTCACAGATCAGGTTTCAGCCAGTCAGATGCGTACTATTGCTCAAAGCAAGAAAGTAAACCTGCGTTATTTTGATAATGGAGATGTGGGAATTAGTGTTGACGAAACAACAGATATTCACGATGCAAATGTTCTGCTTACCATTTTCTCTATTGCTGCAGAAAAAGAGTTTGCAGAAGTAACCTCTATTCCTGAGAATGGCTCTCTGAAAGAATCATTTAAACGTAAAAGTACATTCCTTACTCATCCTGTTTTCAATCAGTATCATACTGAAACAGAGATGATGAGATATATCAAGCGCCTGGATAGAAAGGATATTTCATTGGCTCATTCCATGATTTCTCTTGGATCATGTACCATGAAACTGAACGCTGCTGCCGAGTTGTTTCCATTGTCTAACCCTGCATTTTCGGGCATACATCCTTTTGCTCCAGAAGATCAGGTAGAAGGTTACAGCGAACTTATCTATAACCTTGGTGAGTATCTGAAACAGATTACGGGCTTTGCAGGTGTAAGTTTCCAGCCTAATTCAGGTGCTGCAGGAGAATATGCGGGGCTCCGTGTTATTCGTACTTATCTTATTAGCAGAGGTAAAGGCAATCGTAGTAAGGTTCTAATTCCGGCATCGGCTCACGGAACCAATCCGGCATCTGCAGTTCAGGCGGGGTTCACTCCAATTATATGTGCATGCGATGAATTTGGTAACGTTGATATGAATGATCTTCGTACTAAAGCAGAAGAGAATAAGGACGATCTGGCTGCTTTGATGATTACCTACCCTTCTACTCACGGTATTTTTGAAACTGAGATTAAAGAAATCTGTGCCATTATTCACTCATGCGGTGCTCAAGTCTACATGGATGGAGCAAACATGAATGCTCAGGTAGGATTTACCAATCCGGGAACAATTGGTGCAGATGTTTGTCATCTTAACCTACATAAAACATTTGCCATTCCTCATGGTGGTGGTGGTCCTGGCGTAGGTCCTATTTGCGTGGCCAAACACCTTGTTCCGTTCTTGCCTGAACATCCATTCTTTGGCAGTTCTCAGAATACAGTATCCTCTGCTCCGTATGGAAGTGCCGGTGTTTTGCCAATCACTTACGGGTATATCCGAATGATGGGAATAGAAGGCTTAAAGCAAGCAACGGCCATTGCCATTCTTAATGCCAACTATCTGGCTGCTCGTCTTAAAGATACTTATGGTATTGTTTATAGAGGTGCCAATGGTTTCGTGGGGCACGAAATGATTCTTGAATGCCGTAACATATCTAACGAGACAGGTATTACAGAAAATGATATTGCCAAGCGATTGATGGATTACGGATACCATGCTCCTACTCTCTCCTTCCCTGTTCATGGCACATTAATGGTTGAGCCTACAGAAAGCGAAAGCCTTGCCGAACTGGATAACTTTGCAGATGTAATGCTATCCATCTACCAGGAAATTCAGGAAGTGAAGAATGGTAGTGCCGACAAAGCAGATAATGTTCTTGTAAACGCTCCTCACCCCGAATACGAAGTGGTAGCTGATAATTGGTCTCACACATATTCCCGTGAAAAGGCCGCTTATCCTATTCAATCTGTACGCGATAATAAGTTCTGGATAAACGTAGCCCGTGTGGATAATACCCTGGGAGATCGTAAATTACTCACTACACGATATGAAACTTTTGAGTAGATAACTTAATCAAAAAATAGAAAGAGGATAGCAAATTTAACCTTGCTATCCTCTCTTTTTTGCGTTTTGCTTTATGCTAACTTACATAAAAACCTCAATTTATAAGCGCGTTGAATAAAAATATGGCTTTTATATATTGAGGAAATATTTTTTGAAATGTCTGATATAAATTATATAGTCAGAACTGTTTCACCATTTTTTAAATATCCGGTTAATGGTTCCCCCATATACCGAACATCAATTCCTAGTTTTGTTAATTTACTTGTAACTCCAAACTTATCACAACAGTCTTTACAAGCTTCAACATGCACTCCCTGACCTAACATTTCAAGAACTTCTGTTTGTATCTGAGTATCATTTCCTACTAATCTAACAGAGGCTCCCCATATAATAACATTGACTTCCTGCCACCATTCTCTTTTCTTTGAGTTTATAGCATACATAGACAACATATTAAACACGGTATCCTTATTATCAGTTGTCCAAAGAATATTAATTTTATTCATAACGTTATAATTTAGTAGTAATAAAATCAGTAAAACTATTTATAAAAATAATACCACCAATAAGTATCTCCGAACTTTCTACGCATTACATTTGCTTCGGTTGCAGGATTGTATTGTACCTTTTTTAGTTTAAGAAACTCTTTGAACTTCTCCAGCGTAATCTTATTTACATATATCACCGGAGCTTTATTTAAATAATTGCAAAGTGCAGCAGCTTCTGCATAATGCTTAGACATTGGCTTCTTGTAGTAGTTCCAGTAACGTTCTAGTCCCCAGTTTATTTTCTCAACATTCTTGTCGAGAAGAGCAGACATTAAGTAATACTCGTAGGCCACTTTATTATCCTGGTTATCGCGATAGAATTTACAGATAAACTTATCGTAATTCCCTTTTGTTGGAAACGGATAATAGTTATCAGATAACCTCTGCTTAATGCCGCCAAATACCTGATCCTTATTCATAAGAATAGTAGTATCTGCTATTATTTCATAAAGTTCTTTTGCGAAATCACGATGGAACAATGTTTTATCTAGTATTTGTGCAGTTTGCTTTGTTGCATTTAAGTGTCCGTTAGCAGTAGCTATTAGCACATAATCCTTCAGCATTCTGAATGAATTTCTATTTTTAAGATAATCATTATTTGCCCATTCTGTAGCAAGGTGTTTGGCTCCTAAATAGAAATATATCATAGCACCACCCGGGTATGATGGTTTATCTTTATTATAATCAAAAAACAAACCATCAGACTTATAATTCTGTGTGTATTCAAACATTTTATCTCCTGCATGCCCCGAAAGAACTAAAGCTGTATTACGAAGCACGGTCATTTCTCTGGTAGGATGAGGTGCATCCTTCCCTACCCGTAAAGCTTTGTTATAGTTTCTGTTCTGTATGCTGCGATCTATCACCATCTCGTATCTGAAGTCATCATTACAATTGGCCAGCATAGCTGTAAATACCGATAAGATGAGAAATCCAATTATATTAGTGTATATCCATCGGGCATAGGAAGTAATTCTGTTTCCCATTGGAGGAAACATTTGCCTGATTGCAATTAATACGAAAAATAGTAAAAGCAACAGATGTGGCAACAGTTGCTCTGTTTTATTATCTAACGGGGTTATTGGATGAATGCCAAACAAAACCTGATTGATAGTAAAATGAGGATAAAATAAATATTTTGCCAGGAGAAACGAAAGTACGATTAGCCCCAAAGACAATAAACTAATAGAGAAAACGTTGCTATTTCTTTTTAATAATGTTCCGCATAAGAGGATTAGCCCAAAGAAGAAAATAGCAGCACTACCAGAAAGGCCAAAAAACAACAATGGAATTAACCAGCACAGAGTTATGAGGCTTTTTCGGGAATCTTGTATCTTTATAAAAGAATAATAGCTTAACAGCAGAAAAGATATGCCAAGTACATAAGTAAAAATAGACTCCAGATGAGTCATCAGATAAAGTGAACGCTCTGCATCAGTGATAATTACCAACAGAAGGAACGACGGTATATAAGAGATTATAAAATACTTCCTGTTAAATTCAAACGATCTGTGAATGAGCCACTGAATAAGTTGCAAAAATGCAATAATAATAAGTGCTCCTATCCAGGGATAACACAGGAACTGAGTAAAAAAAGAAGCTACATAAAGAAGTATTCCTCCCGGTTTACTTATTTTTTCCAGAAAGAAAGGAGTATCATAAGTAAAAAGAGATAAGTCTTCTGTTATGTATAATAAATATCGGAAACATACAGCCAGATAAACAAAACTAAATAAAATAAAAAGAAACCCACTCACACAAGAGATTGTACGAGTGGTTTTCTTCTCTAAATGAGAGTTATAACTATACATAAGCTATTCTGTTTTACGCAATACTACTGCAGAGCGGGCCGGAATATATAGTTTTAACCACTCTTTATTTTCACCTTTATATAACGGATCAAAATTAGTTAAATGCTTAATAGTATCGTCAGCCAATCCATTTCCGCCAAATTCCTTAGAATCGGTATTCAGTACAACACTATACGAACCCGGAGCAACAAGGAAACCATAATCAGAAAATGATTTAGCCGGATTAAAGTTGAACACAAAAACCAGGTCCTCACGTTTATATGCCAATATCTGATCAGCATCATTATGCCATATTTCTTCTATCGGAAGATTCTGGAAATCTTTAACTCCTTCAACCAATTCAATCATTTGTTGATCAAAATCGGATAAATAGTGATAAACCAAAGTTTTATTATCTACAAGATCCCATTGACGACGTGCATATTTACATGACCATCCATTACCTTCACGCGGGAAGTCGATCCATTCGGGGTGACCAAATTCATTACCCATAAAGTTGAGATATCCTCCATTGATAGTAGTAGCCGTAACCAAACGGATCATTTTATGAAGAGCTATACCACGATTTACAGTATAGTTTTCGCTACCTTTCTGCATATGCCAATACATGTCTGCATCAATTAAGCGGAATATAAGAGTCTTATCACCCACTAACGCCTGATCATGACTTTCTGCATAGGAAATAGTTTTTTCGTCTTTACGACGATTGGTTACTTCCCAGAATATAGATGATGGTTTCCAGTCCTCATCTATTTTTTCCTTTATTGTTTTTATCCAGTAATCCGGAATATTCATTGCCATGCGGTAATCAAACCCATACCCGCCATCTTCAGTTTTAGCAGCTAATCCAGGCATACCCGATACTTCTTCGGCAATGCTTATAGCTTCAGGATTAACCTCGTGTATAAGCTTATTTGCCAATGTAAGGTAACAGATAGCATTGTCATCCTGATGACCATTGAAATAATCGCCATAGCCAACAAATGCTTCTCCTAAACCATGACTGTGATACAGCATGGAAGTTACGCCATCGAAACGGAATCCATCAAACTTGTACTCATCCATCCAGAATTTACAGTTAGAGAGTAAGAAATGAAGAACCTCGTTCTTGCCGTAATCAAAGCAAAGTGAATCCCAAGCCGGATGTTCTCTTTTGGCTCCTTGATAGAAATATTGATAAGGATCGCCGGCAAAATATCCCAGCCCTTCTATTTCATTCTTGGCTGCATGAGAATGGACAATATCCATAATCACAGAAATACCTAATCCGTGAGCTGTGTCAATGAGAAGTTTCAGTTCTTCAGGAGTGCCGAAACGCGAAGATGCTGCAAAGAAATTAGATACGTGATAGCCAAAACTTCCATAATAAGGATGTTCCTGAATAGCCATAATCTGAATACAGTTGTATCCGGCCTTTGCTATTCGTGGAAGTATTTTTTCTCGGAATTCATTGTAAGTTCCTACCTTCTCCTCTTGCTGAGCCATACCAATGTGGCACTCATAGATTAAAAGTGGATCTTTTTTAGGAATAAAAGGTGCTTTACTAAACTGAAAAGCATCTTCGGGAGACCACACCTGAGCAGAAAATATTTTGGTAACATCATCCTGCACTACACGTGTTGCCCATGCAGGAATACGTTCACCTTGTCCTCCCTCCCAGTAGATTTTCAGTTTATATAAGTCACCATGTTTCAACGCATCGGCAGGTAATTTCAATTCCCAATTACCATTACCAATGCATTGTAATTTATAAGATTCTTTTTCCTGCCAGTCACTGAATGTACCAATCATATAAATACAAGTGGCATTAGGAGCACATTCACGGAATATCCATCCATCGTTGGTTCGGTGTAAACCGAAATACAGATATCCGGAAGCAAAGTCTGAAAGAGTTATTTTACCATGTTCGGTTAATTCAGACTCTTTATAGAGCACATGTTCATAGCGTCCTGTTATTGCTTCCTTATAGGGTTCAAGCCATGAGTCTCTCTCAATTAAATTCAGTGTCTTATTCATAGGTGTGTTGGTAAGTATAACTTAAGCTAATACTTTAACGATAACTTTCTTAACTCCGGTTTCTGTAATACCAGGAGCGTGACCGTCTTCAGGGAAGAATATAGCAAACATTCCAGGTTTTACAGCTATGTAACTATCTGCCAGTCCTTCAAAGAAAGTAATATCTTTTTCTGCATTATAAGCAGCATCAGCAGGTTTACAGTCTGCACCAGCAGTGTATCCCATAACTTCTACTCCCGACAATGGAATCTGAATATCAATAAACTTATTGTGTGTTTCCAATTTGGCTTGTTCCTTTGTTTTTGGGCTAGTCTGTGCTACATTAACAACTAAATCGGCACCTTTAAGTTCTGTTTTGCCTACTTCCATTTCCGAAAGATTATTCGATTTCAAGAATTCAACAGCCTGAGCAAAAAGAGGATTCAAAGAAACATATTTGTCCAAATTTTCAATTTTATCTACTACCATAACTTTTTAATTTATTAGATTAATAATTACTTATTTTTATTTTATTCAAATTCATCAATTGTATAATTAGTGAAGTCGCTAAAGCGTTTCAGTTGCTTAAATGCATCGGCTACATTATCGAGCATCTTTTCGTCCAGAAAGAACTCATCAGGAACCTGATAAGAGCAAATAAATTCCTTTGGTTTGAGGTAATCAATGTATTTAAAATCCTTAGGAAAGCCTTTAGGAGCTGTCTTCAGGAAGTTTTCTCCAATAACCGGGAAATATTTCTTGAAAGCAGGATCTTCTACTATAGAACGATATTCGTCAATATTATCATATACAGATTGCCTCAAGGCCTTCAGTATATTAGGTGGAGGGCACAGACTTCCTCCTGCCAGCATACAATAGCCCAACTGGAGATGAACATAGTAGCCACAATGCTCTGACTTCTTGCCTTTTCCATTAATATATCCACCAATATGAAGCTTGTACGGCGATTTATCCTGAGAGAAACGAACATCTCGGTAAATGCGGTATGTGCAGTCTTTTGCCTGAATTCCAACAATCTCATCATCAAACAGAGATATCCGTTGAATAATGGCAGTCAGTAAGTTTTCGAATTCAGTCTGAGCTTTCATATAATCGTCCTTATGGTCGTTAAACCATTCGCGATTATTATTTAAAGATAGTTCTTTCAAGAACTGAAATATAATAGGTATATTCATTATTACATTTATCTTTTTACCACTACAAACGTACTAAAATAAAATTGTATTACCGTATATTTTAATGCAAAAATGAGATCAGTGTTATTCTTTACCCCTTCTTACAACCTCAAGTAGCTGATTATGAAGTTTCCCGTTTGTAGCAAGAACCTGATGTCCGGAATAAAAAGAATCTCCTCCATCAAAATCAGTAACCTTGCCTCCAGCCTGCATTAAGATTAATGTTCCTGCTGCTATATCCCACGGGCCAAGAAACGCTTCTATACGTGCTTCAAACCGTCCCGCAGCTATATAACAGATTTCTGCAGCTGCAGCTCCCTGTAGGCGCAGTCCTCCTGCTTTACCATACAATTCCTGTACAATATGAAGAGCCATAGGTTTGTACTCTTTAGAATTATAAGGGAATCCCAAAGCTATAAACGCAGCATCCATGACCTCCACATCCGACACATGAATTTCATTGCCATTTAAATACGCTTTGCTACCTTTCCATGCCCAGAAACATTCATCTCTGCACACTTCATATACAACTCCAATCAACAGCTCTGTTTTGTTTCTCAATGCTATACTAACACAATAAGGAGCATTGTTGTGGATGTAATTTGTAGTTCCGTCAAGAGGATCAACCAGCCAGAAATACTCCTCTTCTCCATGAGAGCCCGATCCTTCTTCTGCAATAAATCCTGCTTCAGGAATCAGTTCCATCAAACGGGCAACAACCCTGCGTTCCGACTCTTTATCTACGTATGATACATAATCGTGCGAATTCTTTTCTTCTACCCTATCCCTGTTAAAGTTGATACGTTCTTCCCGAAGAAAGGCACCGGTTTCAATAGCCAGCTGACGTACTTTCTCTGTAATTTTTTCTAAATCTAGCATACCTATTTATATTTATTGAATCAAATGTACAGATTATTAATGTAAATGGAGCTATAATGTTGTGCAGAATTTGAGTTATTTGATGTTAACCCTTTGAATACGCTGTAAAAGAATCTGTTACATTACAAAAATGTATTAATCAGTCTCTGTAGATTATTCGCCAATAAATTTCATCCATTCAGCAATGGATTTTATTTAATGGTGAATGGTTTAATGATTAACAATCTATATAAAAACAAACACTCCCCGCATGTTTAAATCAACATACGGGGAGTGTAATTTATTAATTTATAAACCTGTTTACCAGGAGTAATTTATACCAAAGCTAAGCAATTCTTTGTATTGGAAATACGATTTACCCGGGCGACGAGTAACACCATCGTCAAATCGTCCGTGGAAGAACAGCTTGGTAGACAAATAACGGTTCAACACAAAGTTGAAGGTGTTTTCCCATTCTGCTTCTACTTTTTTGTAACTGGTGAAATAGTATAAACGAGACTCCCAGGTTACTGATGGAAATATAGTCCATTTCATATTAGTAAGCAACTTAGAACCGACATCATGCAGGAAAGTTTCTCCTTCTTTCAATCCATAACTTGTTTCATTCACCTTATCGTTTCCTACATATTTCATATTATACGCAGCAGGAGACATAACTACAGACAGAGTAAGCTTCTTTTTGTTTATCTTGTAGTCCATACCAATACTTAAGTTCCAGTTAGCCGGAGCAAGGAAAGACGATTTAAGATTTTTGCTGTTCGTAGAATAATTCTTAAAGAACTGAGTAGTAAACTCACTCGAAATAGTATAATACCAGTTTGAAGCTGCTTTTAAGCCTAGTTTACTAGACAAACGAAGCAGGTCGGTGTTTATTCTATATGGACGAATAGTATCTGACGACACAGTATTGAATCCTATTTTTGCTTCAAAAGTATTATCAAACTGAATCTTTTGCTGATCGTTATAATTAGCTACTAACTGAAGATTCAATAATGCCGAGTTTGTACTTTCACCACCATTATACCAGTTGTCCGAAATATAGTTCTGAGTAAATTGCATAGACCCGTTACCATAATTAACCCAGAAATTAGGTTTCTGAATTGTTACACGAACCTTTTCTACGTGGTTACTCATTGGCTCTGGTTTAAACAGATTTATCACTGAAGTTTTGGGCTTTAGTTCTTCCGTTTCTTCCACCCTGAATATTGACTGTTTGGTTATATTATCTTCAAAATTAACAACCAGATCAGGATATTTAAGATACGTATATAGTAAAGCTTTATTTACAATATGGTTTATCCTTTCTGTCTGATTGAATGCATTTTTATCGATAGGAAAAAGCTCATCAAGAGGATATCCTTGTTCTTTTATACCCAGTGGTTTCCACTTAGGATTATAAGCATCTGCTATTGGAGAATAATAATAAGCAAGAGGCACAAACAATCTGTAGAATCTTGGCTCCAGTTCGATGTATCTGGCCGGAACAGAATCATTATTCAATGAATCAAGCACTCCCAGATTACGATTGTACAATACCGCAAGAGTGTCACTGTACTTTTTCAGGAACATCGTATCCAGATCTATTTTCTCAAAAGAAGAACGCTGACTTTTCTTATTATTAGCAAACGAAGTAAGCGTAAAAAACAATAATAAAATTAAAGTAAATTCTTTTTTCATACCGTATTTAAAAACTAATAAATTACAAAGCTACAACTAAATATTTAAATTGCATAAAGAATCCCCAAATATTGTTTTTTATAATAATTTTAAGTAGAAAATTTAACTACGTCCTCTTTTTTTAGTATTTTTGCGGTTTAAAAGGTCTATCAAAACCGCATAATTAATTATAATAAAATAGTATTGTCGTGGGAGAAACAAAGTACATCTTCGTCACAGGAGGGGTTGCCTCTTCATTAGGTAAAGGAATTATTGCATCATCAATTGGTAAGCTACTTCAAGCAAGAGGTTATAAGGTAACTATTCAAAAGTTCGATCCTTATATCAATATTGACTCAGGAACTCTTAACCCTTACGAACATGGGGAATGTTACGTCACAGTTGATGGTCATGAATGTGACCTTGACTTGGGACATTACGAAAGAATGTTGGATATTCAGACTACAAAGGCCAATAATATTACAACAGGACGTATTTACAAGAGTGTAATTGATAAAGAACGCCGTGGCGACTTCTTAGGTAAAACTATTCAGGTTATACCTCATATTACAGACGAAATTAAACGAAACGTTAAGTTCCTTGGTAGTAAATACAAATACGATTTTGTAATTACAGAAATTGGTGGAACTGTTGGTGACATTGAATCTCTTCCATTTATTGAAAGTATGCGCCAGCTTCGTTGGGAGCTTGGTAATAATGCGCTTTGTGTACACTTAACTTATGTACCTTATCTTGCTGCTGCTAAAGAGTTGAAGACTAAACCTACTCAGCACTCTGTTAAGCAATTACAGGAATTAGGAGTACAGCCAGATATTCTGGTACTTCGTAGTGAACACCACTTAAGTGACGGCTTAAGAAAGAAAGTTGCACTATTCTGTAATGTAGAAGATAGAGCCGTAGTTCAGTCAATCGATTTACCGAGTATTTACGAAGTTCCTTTAAAGATGCAGGAACAAGGACTTGATGAAACAATCCTTAGTAAGATGGGATTACCTATTGGTAACAAACCAAACCTGGATTCATGGAAAGCGTTTATCGAAAGAAGAGAAAAGGCTACCAAAGAAGTTAAAATTGCCCTTGTTGGTAAATACGTAGAATTGCAGGATGCATACAAATCAATTCTCGAAGCTCTTTCACAGGCAGCTACATACAACGACCGTAAGGTTAAGATTGAATATGTACAGAGCGAAAAACTTACAGAAGCTAATGTTGCAGAGAAGTTAAGCAATGTAGATGGTGTTGTTATCTGTCCGGGATTTGGTCCTAGAGGTATCGAAGGTAAGTTCGTAGCAGCTAAATATACTCGCGAAAATGATATTCCAACATTTGGTATCTGTTTGGGTATGCAATCAATCTGCATTGAATTTGCAAGAAACGTGTTAGGCTATGCAGATGCAAACTCTGTAGAGATGGACGAAAGCACTAAGTTCCCTGTAATTGATATTATGGAAGAACAAAAAGCAATTACCAACATGGGTGGAACTATGCGTCTGGGTGCTTTTGAATGTGTTGTAGACAAGAAGTCAAAGACTTACGAAGCTTATAAGAAAGAACATATCCAGGAACGTCACCGTCACCGTTATGAATTCAACAACTTATACAAAGCTGAATACGAAAAGGCTGGTATGAAGTGTGTGGGAGTTAATCCAGAGTCAGACTTGGTAGAAATTGTAGAAATACCTAATCTACGTTGGTATATAGGTACACAATTCCACCCGGAATACAGCAGTACAGTGCTTAATCCTCACCCGCTGTTTGTATCCTTTATTAAGGCCGCTATTAATAAATAAGACTTTAAAAATATAAATGTATAACTTGTAATTATGGACAAAAATACCTTAGTGGGATTCGTACTGATTGCAGCTGTTTTAATAGGGTTTACCTTTTTACAACGGCCTAGCGAACAACAACTTATTGCCCAGAAACACTTTCAGGATTCCATTCAAACACTGGCTCAGAAAGATACTGCCAACAAAGCTAAAGCAGTTGCTTTAGCAGACTCTGTTGCAGCTCAGCCTGTTGACACAACAGCTACTTTCCACAATGCTGCAAAAGGAACTGAAAGCTTTACTACTATTGAAAATGATTTAGTAAAACTTACTTTTTCAAACAAAGGCGGACGAGTTTACTCTGCCATGTTGAAGAAATACAACGGACAGGACAAAAAGCCTTTGGTTTTATTCGACAAAGACGATGTTAGTATGAATTTCTTCTTCTATAATAAGAAAGAAAAAATTGAAACTAAGGATTATTATTTCCAGGCTGTAAACAAGAGCGACTCTTCAATTACAATGCGTCTGGCTGCAAGCAACGATAGTTATATCGATTTCACTTATACCATGCATAAAGGAAACTACATGGTCGATTTCAGTATTAAAGCTAACGGCATGCTAGATAAGCTGTCTCCAAGCGTTAATTACGTAGATGTTGAATGGAACCAGAAACTTCGTCAGGCTGAACGTGGATACAAAAACGAAGGCCGTTATGCTTACCTAATGTATAAGTACGATGGTGCCGACACCGAGAATCTCTCTGAAAGCAAGAATGCTGATGCCTCTATTACAGGAAGATTAAAATGGATTGGTTATAAAACTCAATATTTCTCTTCTGTATTTATTGCCGATCAGGATTTCGAAAAGAATGTTTTGAAATCTAGCTTAGAAACTGAAGGTAGCGGTTATTTGAAGAATTACTCATCAACAATGACTACTTACTTCGATGCTAAGGGTTCTAAGGCTACCAACATGCATTTCTACTTCGGTCCTAACCATTACAAAACACTTAAAGCATTCGATGCAGGTAAAGATGATAGCAACAAACTTGAGCTCGATAAGCTTGTTCCACTAGGCTGGTCAGTTCTTCGTTGGATCAATAAAGTATTTACCATTAATGTATTCGACTGGCTTACAGGTCTTGGATTAAGCATGGGATGGGTACTCTTCTTTATGACAGTAATTGTAAAAGCAGTTATTTTCTACTTTACATTCAAATCTTATATGTCATCTGCCAGAATGAGAGTTCTGAAGCCACAGATTGATATCATAGGCCAGAAATATCCTAAGAAAGAAGACGCTTTGAAGAAACAACAGGAAACAATGTCTCTTTACAGCAAATATGGTGTTAGTCCAATGAGTGGATGCTTACCAATGGTGCTTCAGATGCCAATTGTTATCGCACTGTTCATGTTCGTACCAAGTGCTATTGAATTGCGTCAGCAGAGCTTCCTTTGGGCCGACGACCTTTCAACATTCGATGCTTTTATTCAATGGAATCAGCATATTCCGTTTGTAGGAAATCACATCAGTTTGTTCTGCTTGTTAATGTCATTGGCTAACATTCTGAACACTAAGTTCACTATGTCACAACAAGATACCGGTCAGCAACAAATGCCTGGTATGAAAGCTATGATGTATGTAATGCCAATCATGTTCATCTTTATTTTGAACGACTATGCATCAGGTTTGAACTACTACTATTTACTTTCTACCCTGATTAGTATCATTACAATGGTTGTTCTTAAAAAGGTTATTAGCGACGATAAGATTCTTGCCAAACTAGAAGCTTATAAGAGTAGTGATAAACCTAAGAAGAAAGCCGGCCTAATGTCTAAAATGGCTGAGATGCAGGAACAACAGGATCGTATGGCTAAGGAACGTGATCGTTTAAAAGCTGAACGTTTGAAACGCGGAAAATAATTCGTAACAGATTTCTGTGACAGAAATATAATTAATAGCAGATCGTTGCGAGTTTTTCTTGCAGCGATCTGTTTTTTTATATAACTCTGCTCGGGGAAGCCTAGCGGAAATGGGCGGGAGCACATGTTCCGACGAGCCAAAAATCTTTCTTCTTTAAAGAATTATATGTTCTTATAATCATATTGCTTTGTTTATATCTAGTCCTAAAATAGGGTTAACGTAATGGACAAAGAGACTAAATTATATTTTGGTCACAGAAACCTGTAACACTTATTTAGGACTAGTCACCATTATCATCAGACTTTATGTACCATTAAAATTATTCAGATTTTCTTTAGTCTTTCATTTCCCTCCATTATCATCACACTCCGTTTGATATTAGCTAAGTTCTTTATCTCATTTTCCTCAAACACATTTTTCTGTTATATTTATTCCTCGAAAGAATAAATAATCACCCCAGAATGATTAATTTCGCACTACGAATAAATAATTCATTTAATTATATGAAAAAATCAAAATTAGTAACGATGTCAGCAGCACTAATGCTTGCCGGAACACTTTCGGCAGAAGCTGCAGGAGACAAGAGCGAGCCGCTTATCGGAAAGTCCGATATAGTAATAAAAGGCGGACGAATGACTCCTGAAGCTCTTTGGGCAATGGGAAGAATTGGCGGGTTTAATGTTTCACCAGACGGAAAGAAAATCGTCTACACGGTTGCTTACTACAGTGTACCACAAAACAAAAGCAACAGAGAAGTCTTTGTGATGAACGCAGATGGTACAGACAACAAGCAGATTACCCACACTCCATTTGGCGAGAACGAAGCTATCTGGATTAAAGGTGGAAGCAAAATTGCCTTTATATGCACAGAAAGCGGTAGCAGTCAGCTTTGGGAAATGAATCCGGACGGAACAGACCGCAAACAGCTTTCAAACTTCGACAAAGACATTGAAGGTTTCTCTTTCTCACCCGACGGAAAAAAAGTACTTTTCATTTCACAAGTAAAGTATGGCACAACTACAGCCGACAGATACCCAGACCTTCCCAAAGCAAGCGGACTGGTTGTTGATGACCTTATGTACAAGCACTGGGACGAATGGGTTACTACTGTTCCCCACCCTTTTGTAGCCGATTTTGATGGTTCTGCACTTACAAACATTACAGACATCATGGATGGCCAGCCATACGAATCGCCAATGAAACCTTTTGGTGGCATTGAGCAACTGGCATGGGATGCTAAAGGTGAGAATATAGCATACACCTCTCGTAAGAAGACAGGCAAGGAATATGCCATTTCTACCAACTCGGATATCTATGTATATAACCTGGCTTCCAGGCAGACAAAGAACATTACCGAAGGCATGATGGGTTATGACACCAATCCTCAATATTCTCCAGACGGTAAGTATATCGCTTGGCAAAGCATGGAGCACGATGGATATGAAAGTGATCAGAATCGTTTGTTCGTAATGAATTTGGCTACAGGTCAAAAAACATTCGTAAGCAAAGCATTCGATTCTAGTGTGGAAGGATTCATCTGGAACAGCGATAGCAAAAGCCTTTTCTTCACCGGAGTATGGCATGCAACCTCACAAATCTACAAGGTAGATGTTGAAGGTAAAAAGCAACAAAAGCTTACCGAAGGTGTTCACGACTATGCTGCTATTAAACTTAATGGCAAACAACTGATTGCTACCCGCCACTCTATGAGCATGGGCGATGAAATTTATGCTGTATCAATGAAAGGTGAAGCTAAACAGCTTACTTTCGAGAACAAGCATATCTACGATCAGGTAGAGATGTCAAAAGTGGAAGAACGCTGGATTAAAACTACCGATGGCAAGGATATGCTAACCTGGATTATCTATCCTCCAAAGTTCGATCCTAACAAGAAATATCCTACCCTGCTTTATTGCGAAGGTGGACCACAATCACCAGTAAGCCAATTCTGGTCATACCGTTGGAACTTCCAGATGATGGCAACAAACGACTATATTGTTGTAGCTCCTAACCGTCGCGGTTTACCTGGTTTCGGTAAGGAATGGAACGAAGAGATCAGTGGAGACTACGGTGGTCAGTGCATGAAAGATTATCTTTCTGCTATCGACGAAATGGCTAAAGAACCTTATGTAAATGCCGACAAATTAGGATGTATAGGTGCCAGCTTCGGAGGCTTCTCTGTTTACTGGCTTGCCGGACATCACAACAAGCGTTTCAAAGCATTTATTGCTCACGATGGTATCTTTAACATGGAACAGCAATATCTGGAAACAGAAGAGATGTGGTTTGCCAACTGGGATATGGGTGGTGCCTACTGGGATAAAAACAATGCCACAGCACAGCGCACATTTGCCAACTCTCCACATAAGTTTGTAGACAAATGGGATACTCCTATTCTTTGCATCCACGGAGAAAAGGACTACAGAATCCTTGCTTCACAGGGTATGTCTGCTTTCAATGCAGCCAAACTAAGAGGCGTTCCTGCACAGTTACTTATTTATCCTGACGAGAACCATTGGGTACTTAAACCACAAAACGGTATTCTGTGGCAAAGAACCTTTGCTGCTTGGCTAGATAAATGGTTGAAATAATACGTTTTCAGCTATTACAATAAGGGGCTAAACTTCAAGTTGAATAGATTAATATTAAATATTCTTTATAAAGAGCCCGGTATTGCACCGGACTCTTTCCATTTAATCAGTTCTTATCTTTTATAAAACAGAAGTTTAAAGAAAAACATAAAAACCATTGTTACAAATACTTTTTTTATTTATAAGCAATATACTTCAATAAAAAACTAGTTCGCTATGAGAAAATGCATTCAAATTTTCATTTTATTATTTGTTTTTACCACTTCATGTGCATCATTAACAAGAGAGTCATATTATGAGGATAAACCTGTCAGCTTTCAGGTTTTCTATGATCAGTTGGAACCTCACGGTCAGTGGGTTGATTATCCAAGCTATGGTTATATCTGGATCCCCAATGTGCGCGAAAGCTTTGCTCCCTATTCCACCAACGGTTATTGGGCACTTACGCAATATGGCTGGTCGTGGATGTCCGATTATAACTGGGGATGGGCAACATTCCACTATGGTCGCTGGGGATTCAATAACGCATTAGGATGGTTCTGGGTACCCGGTTATAAATGGGGATCTGCATGGGTTCACTGGCTTCATGGCAATGGTTATTACGGTTGGTCGCCAATAGGTCCGGGAAAGGGCATAAAATTCATTCATGACGGACGATATGACAGACAGCACGATCATTGGAGCTTTGTAAGAGAGAGAGACTTTGGAAAACGAAACATATATCGTTATTATGCTGATCGATTGAATCACGAAAAAATTATGAGAACTTCTAGAGTTATTAACCGGACCTATACTGACAGAAAAAGGAATACTACTTTCAACTATGGGCCCGACAGAGCCTCTGTTCAAAGAGCATCGGGTGCAACCGTTAACTTGTATTATATAAGAGAAAGCAACAAGCCCGGACAAGAATTCAGGAATAATGAGTTACGTATTTACCGACCTCAAATTGATAAAAGGAGAAATACCAGAGAAACAGCTCCATCACGGGTAGTTAAAAGAGATGACGTGATACGAACTCAGGGAAGAGATGTTCCGAATCAGAATCAGAGAATAAATCCGACTAACAATTCAGTCAAGCAACCCGAGAAGAAGGATGTTCCTCAGAGAATTGATGCTCCAACTGTTCCTAATCGTGATGTTAATCAGCCTGCACGGGTTCCCCAAACTACCCCTACAGATCTGAACAGACCTGTGAGGCAACAAGATGTGACAACACCTCAAAGAAGAACCGAACCTACACCAAACCGTACGGTAACTCCAAGACGTGATAATACTCCTGCAAGACAGTCAATAACAACAGACAAACAGGAAACTAAAATACAAGAAACTCAATCTACACAAAACAGTACGGCAGCTCCAAGACGAAGTAATGCTCCTGCAAGGCAGTCAAGAACAGCAAACAGGCAGGAAACTAAAAAACAAGAAACCCAAAAACAGGAAAGAAATACTAGAACCGAGCGTAGAAGATAATATTTGAGTTTTAAATATCACAAGTAATAACTCCTTGAATATGTATATTATGTATCTTTAGTTTCGCAAGGATATTACTTTTCAGTAAAAATCCACTTATATATGTTGATTATCAATAATCAACATATATAAGTGGATTTTTTTCTGAGTCTTTGTAACAATTTTCCACAGACCTAGGTTTAATAAAAAATAGTTAATCATGAAAATTAATATCAAGATTTTCAGTCTAATGAATTAATTTTATGTATACTTTCACTTATATTCATTTAAACATATATATCTCATCAAACAGTCGTCCAATTACTCCAGATTCATTCTGTTTTTATGCGCATTTGGTTTATTAACCTCGTTTAGCAATGTGAGTGTGAAAACTCCTAAAAAGTCATATTCTGTTAACAAGATATGGTAAAAAACACTACTGGCAAAAATATATCTACTTAACCTTTGATGATGGTCCGCTAAACGAAAGTGAATATATAGATAGTGTTGTTTTGGCCGAAAAGATAAAAAAAGCGTCTTTCTGATTGGCGAACACGTTCTGAAAAGCAGAATAATGGATAACTATTTTAAATACTACGAAGAGAATCCTATTGTATTGCTGCTTCATGATGAAATGTTTAAAAAGAAATGGGAAGAAAGCGAACTAAAGCAACTTATCGACAAATTACGTGAAAACAAAAATTTTGAATTTGAGCAAATGCTTTTCTATCCACGCTAAATCCAATTGTTATAAGATATAAATGATAAGCTCTTCAGTTAAAGGAAAAATCTTAGCTGAAGAGTTTTTTAGCCTAATAGCCTTATTAAGATCAACAAAGATTTTTATTTCATATCGTGTTTCAAAATGCAAAAAGCTTTCTTAAGTACAGATAATCATCTGGTTAAAGACAAAACTTTATTCATTCTACTTTGTTATTTATCAAGAGAGTAATTCTTATAAAAACAACTATTCATGAAAATAAACATTCAAATCTTCGCTCTAATATTTGTATTGACCACTTCATGCGCATCTTTATCAAGAGACACATATTATGATGATACACCTGTCAGCTTCCAGGTATTCTATGATCAGTTGGACTCCTATGGTCAGTGGGTTGATTATTCAAACTACGGTTATATCTGGATTCCTTATGTACGGGAAACCTTCGCCCCCTATTCCACCAACGGTTACTGGGTGCTGACAGAATATGGTTGGTCGTGGATATCCGATTATAACTGGGGATGGGCAGTCTTTCACTATGGTCGATGGGGATTCAATAACGCATTAGGATGGTTCTGGGTACCGGGTTATGAATGGGGACCGGCATGGGTTCATTGGCTTCATGGCAATGGCTACTATGGCTGGTCGCCAATGGGTCCGGGAATGGGTATAAACTTCATCTTCGACGGACGATATGACAGATACAATGATCATTGGTGCTTTGTAAAAGAGAGAGACTTTGGAAGGCGAAACATCAATCGCTATTATGTTGATCAGTCGGGTCACGAAAGAATTATGAGAACTTCTACAGTTATTGACCGGACTTATAATGACAGAAAAAGAAATACCACCTACAACTATGGGCCCGACAGAGAGTCTGTTCAAAGAGCATCGGGCACAACCGTTAACCGTTATTCCGTTAGGGAAAGCGATAAACCGGGACAAGAACTAAGGAATAATGAATTGCGTATTTACCGACCTCAGATTAATAGAGACAGAAATACAAGAGAAACAGCTCCATCAAGGGTTATAAAAAGAGATGATGTAATACGAACTCCTGACAGAGACATTCCGAATCAGAATCTGAGAGTAAACCCGATAAACGGCCCTATTAAACAACCCGAAAAGAGGAATATTCCTCAGAAAATAGATGCTCCAACTGTTCCTCGTCGAGATGTTGATCAGCCTGCGCGGGTTCCCCGAACTACGCCCACAGATGTAAACAAACCCGCGAGACAACAAGATGTAACATCACCTCAAAGAAGAACCGAACCTACCCAAAACCGTACGGTAACACCAAGGCGAAGTGATGCTCCTGCAAGGCAATCAAGAACAACAGAGCGACAGGAAACTAAAAAGCAGGAAACCTCAAAGCCGGAAAGAAGCACTGGAACCGAGCGGAAAAGATAATGAGGTTTGAGTTTTAGATATCACCAATGATAACTTTAGCGATGATGCTCCTAGCTTTAAGCAATATAGCGTTTGAATTTTAATATATCACAGTAATAACAAGATTGTTATACCTTTTGGGTTATCCGGTTTCGAAGTTTGAGTTAAAATATCGATAGTAATAACTCCTTTAATATGCAAATAATATTTCGTTAGTCTCACAAGGATATTACTTTTCAGCAAAAATCCACTTAAAAAGGTTGATTTTGGATTATCAACCTTTTTAAGTGGATTTTCATTTTCTACGAGTCTTTGTAACTAAAATAGAGTTTGAAGAACTATGCAACTCATTTAGTTAGCATATAACGATAAAAACTCATACACAGTTGTTGTGTTTCCTCGTCAGACATATCAGTAAACGCGCAAACCTCACTCATCGCAGGTATCCATCTATTCTGAACACTATCTTTAAATTCAGCAAAATTCAAGTCGAACTCATCTTCAATATTCAAAAAAGGTATCATCCTACACTCATAAATCAAGTTTAAGCCATCTCCCTGTTTTGATAAAAAATAGAGCCAATAAGGAAACTCATCATCAAGCTTTTGAATGTATTTTCTCACCTCAGGTACTTCCCAAAGATTCTTATCTTCAGGATTTATGTCTGTAAAAACAATGTTTACTTTTTCTCTAAAATATATAGCAAAGTCCTCATTATCAAGAAGTGCAGAAAGAATAGCCATTTGGGCCGATATATCCTGATTCACTATATCTTCAATTGTAATAGTAATATCAAGAGATTCAATTCCGGCCTCCATTAGTTGGGATAATCTTTTTGTTTCTTTTTCCATAAAATTAGTTTTAAGAGTAATGTTAAAATTGAGGCGCGAAGATAAGTTAATTATTTTAACTCCAAACTATATCCATGAATTTATTTTTTAAGAAAGAGGAATTCAATTGATCACTGTTTTAACAAAGATACAAAATAAAGTACTATAAATCCCTGGCCGATATGCTATTCAAGGCTCTCTCTCCCGTCAACAACTTTGTACCTAAATTATTATTAATTAAATAGTTCTGAATTGTTTTCAAATTTGTACCTTTGTTATATAAGCAACAACAATCATGAAAAACACACAATTTGCAACTGTTGTGAATTGTTTCAATAAAATAAAGTTATGCCTGCTAATCTTAAATTTAAATCTTATGCTATTGTAGCCGTTTTGTTGAGCGTCTTTTCGCTCCATGCCACAGCTCAATATAGCTTGCAATGGAAATATACCACTCAAGGCGGTATTTATTCATCTCCGGTTGTCGATGACAATGCCGTATTTATTGGGTCTGATGATTCTTGCATGTATTCCCTGAATGCGCAAGATGGTAAACTTAACTGGACATTTAAAACCTGCGGAGAAGTTAAGTCCAAACCGCTTGTCTACAAAGAAAGCCTGATTTTTAATAGCACAGATGGTTATATTTATTCCATTAATAAACACACAGCACGCCAAAACTGGAAAGTGCAAACTGCCGGAGAGAAAAGATACGATATGTGGGATTATTATTTATCGTCACCTGTTCTAGCTTCCGGTAAAGTGATTGTAGGTAGCGGAGACGGTTCTATTTATGCATTGAATCCCCAGTCGGGTAATTTGTGTTGGAAATTTCAAACAGGAGGTATTGTTCATGCCACCCCGCTAGTTGTTCACGATAAAGTTTTTGTTGGCAGTTTCGACGGTTTCTTTTATGCGCTAAATCTTACGGATGGTAGTTTAATCTGGAAATTTAAAACAAAGGGAAACGAATATTTTCCTAAAGGCGAAATTCAGAAGGGAGCAACACTTTACAATCAGTCGGTTGTGTTTGGATGCAGAGATTACTATATGTATTCGCTGGATATGAAATCGGGCAAACCCAACTGGAGTAAGGAAGAAACCAATAGCTGGATTATTGCTGCACCACTATTGGTTGATGGTTTGCTGTGCTACGGAACGTCAGATTCACACCACTTTCAGCTTATGACGGCTGCAACCGGAGAAATAAAAACAACATTCCCATTGAATATGAGGGTATATGCCGAAGCCGTTTTGTTACGCAATCAGGTTCTATTTGGCTGTTTTAACGGTAAATTATATCAGGTAGATCTTGCTTCGAACACTATCCGGGAAGTATTTCAAACGGATGGTAGCAAACAGAATTATCATCGGGTGTACAAAGAAGATGGAACATTTAGAGCTGACTTTAAACTATATGGCAGCGACTATGTTGCATCCGAGAAACAAATACTTGGGCTGGGGGCCATTCTTTCTACTCCTTGTATTGCCAATGGAATGATTTACCTGGGTGACTCTAACGGGTGCTTTTATGCTCTGCGGTTGAATCACATTTAATCCATTCATATCAATTTTAAAAAAATGCATATATGATGCCATATAAAAATCCGGTGCAACTTAAATATTGCACCGGAAATTAATTGATTCAACCAAGGTCTTATTACATAACCACTTATGATTTATCTAAATTGTATTTTAAAATAGCATCTTGATTAGACACATAGCTTAATCTTAGCGAACCACCTCCGTGATACTCCCCTTTTGGAGCTGTTAATTCCCAATAACGCAGGTCGGTTGGATCTTGATATAATATATCCCATCCTCCATTTGTTGTAGCTTTCTTTATCAAATGGTTATTAGTAAGATAGTGAATCCTCATCGATGCTTTCCAAGCCTCTTCTTTTGATCCAAGAATATCCAGATCACTTTCGATAATGGTTTCATTTGGTTTGATTTCCATTTTTAATGTTGTTTTTGCCCTTCAAATATAGGGCATTTAAAGTCCTTCCCTTGAAGATAGCCAGTGGGTAAAAATTGCTATTGTTTTATAACTTGCAAGCATCTTGAAATTCCTTCAACTCTTTTTCTGTCATTTGCACAAAAATAGAAACGCCATAAACTTCTTTATTATTACGTTTTAAGCCTAATGGATAAACGGCACAGAAAGAAGGATGTATACCTAAATCCCAACCTGTTATTTGCATATAGGTTCCCTTTTCTAGTAATATCACACTTCTTGGTACACCCTCATATCTACCGTCAAAGATGTATGACTGGGTATTGGAAAGCATAGAATTTGCTTTCGAGTCATCTTTCCGATAAGTTGTAATCTTATTTCCCTCTGCAAAATAGAAGTTAGCAGGATTAACGCCATAAACATTCTTATAAAAATCATCTGGAAGCCTTTTACCACTCTCGTCAATTTCCCAGGTTCCATAATTTTTCCATCCATGTCCTGCAACCATCTTTTCAAAGTTCTCCTGACTAATTCCGCCACCATCTCCGAAGCAACGGCCTTGATTGTCAAACGCATAATTACCTTTATGATTATCCAAACAATTTTCCCATTTGGAATACAAAGATTCGTCTTCTTTATCAGAACATCCGGTGATACCAAGTACAGACAAAATAACTAAAAGTAGACTAAATTTAAATCTAATGCCTTTCATATTTTTAAAATTTAAATAGTTGATCGTGTTTATTATTAAATGAAGATTTAGTCAAAATCTTGCATGACAACTATACTTTTTTTTAAACACTTTCTATCACCATCATCTTAAAACACCATTATCTACTTGCTTTATTTTTTAAAGTCTGCTTTCATATAACGGTTTGCTGTGCAAAGAAGATGGAACATTTAGAGCTGACTTTAAACTATATGGCAGCGACATGGCTGCATCCGAGAAAAAAATACTTGATTTGGGGTCCATTCTTTCTACTCCTTGTATTGCCAATGGAATGATTTATTTGGGTGATTCTAACGGATGCTTTTATGCTCTGCGGATATCCTATGATGCCGTAACGGTTAAACAACATTAGAAGTTTACCACGCTCGGCAAGCTGCTGCCAGTACAAACGATAAACTTTTATTGCTTATATATAACAAGAGCCTCTCTTTATAATGAAGAGGGGCTTTTGTTGTCTGCAAAATATTTAAATAAGTGTTGGTAGCACTTCTGGTTACTAAATCTTCACATCCAGAATATCATTGATATCAGTAGTAAAACTCTTCGAAAGCTTTTCCTGCTTCATCTTCCACACCTTAGTATCCTGAGCAGCAATATGTATTTTCTGAGAACCATATTTAGTGTTCAGTTTATCTATAGCTTTCATCAACGGTTCATGTTTAGGGTTCGAATTATAGAAGAACGATCTTTGAAGATTCTCTTCCTTAACGAAATCCATCAGCACCACTCCTGCCCTTTTATAAAGAAAACCTTGCTTAAATATCTTTTTTAACCCCTCACCTGCAAATTTAGCCATCTCCAAAGAAGAAGATGTAGGGAAAGGCAATTTCACCACAATACTATTGCTGTATTGCTCATACGGTTCCCGGAATCTGCTTGTTTCAATAAACACAACGATAGCCTGACACATAGATTGCTGCTTTCTTAACTTCTCGGCACTTATCACAGTAAATGTGGCAATGCGTTCATTCACCTCATCAAAAGTACTATACTCATGCTCAAAAGTCCTTGTTGTGGCAATGCTTTGCTTCTTCTCTATAGGTTCCATATCAAGGCGAGAGATGCCATTCAGTTCATCGAGCAACCTAAGCCCCACAATCGTCATATTCCTTAGCACCCATCCCCTGTCTAGCAAAGCAAAATCTAGTCCCGTGTTTACACCAATAGCCCTCAGCTTCTTAGCATTTCTCCGCCCAATGCCCCACACATCCTCAACAGCAATCCATTTTAATGCCTTTATCCGCTTCTCTTCAGAGTCTATCACATAACTGCCCTCCGTTCTATCGGGAAACTTCTTTGCAACCCTGTTAGCCAGTTTGGCCAAAGCCTTTGTAGGAGCCATGCCCACACTAACCGGAATACCCGTCCATTGAAACACATGCTTCCGCATCTTCACCCCGTAAGCATGTAAATCCTCGTTCATGCCAGCTAAGTTGAGGAAACATTCATCAATGCTATACACCTCCTGTTCCGGCGAATAACCCGAAAGAATGCTCATCACCCGATGACTCATATCACCATAAAGAGAGAAATTGGCAGAGAACACTGCGATGTTGTGTTGCTCGAAAGTGTACTGATATTGATAGGCAGGTGCCCCCATGGGGATGCCCAAAGCCTTGGCCTCATTACTCCGTGCAATAACACACCCATCGTTATTACTGAGAACAACAACAGGCCTGCCAATAAGAGCCGGATTAAACACCCTTTCGCAGCTGGCATAAAAATTATTGCAGTCAACCAGAGCAAACATCACATTTTCCTAATAGCGTAAGTAACAATCCCCCAAATCATAAAATTATTATTCTCATTCACTTCAATAACAGGGAAATCAGAGTTAGAAGGAATAAGCATGCAGCGAGTCTTTTCAATCTTAATCCGTTTCACGGTAAACTCACCATCCACAAAGCACACAGCCATTTTGCCATCGGCGGGAGGTATGCTCTTATCAATAATAAATAAATCCCCTTCACTCAAATCCGTTTCCATCGAAGTACCGTTTGCCCTTGCAAAAAAGGTAGCCTCGGGATTCTTTATAAGAACATTATTCAGGTCGATAGATGCTGCCACAAAATCATCCGCAGGCGAAGGGAATCCGGCTTTTATATTGCCAACAAACGGAATCTCGAGCATTTTACTCGTATCTGCCGGATATATTTCTAATTGTCTGAATACTTTTTCTTTCATCGGTGTACATTGCTTGTTTCTGCAAAGTTGCACAGAATTGTCGGGGTTATCAATATTTGATTGGGTAATTAACAGATGAAAAATAAGATTTTTAGAATGTATATAACAACTTTGTACCAGAACTATTATTCATTAAATCGTTGTGAATTACTTTCAAAATTTTATTCTTGTTATGTGAACAGCAACCCCAGATATAAACAAAGGACTTATTATTGTATATCAAATCCATAAGGTACAATTAAGAGTTAATGAAAGCCATTGAATTTTACACAACCCCTGAGGGATTTCAATTCCATTAGGTACAATTAAGAGAAGCCCGCAATCGAACCATTATTTGCATTACCGCATTTCAATTCCATAAGGTGCGATTAAGAGTATAAACACTTTGTAGATAGATATTGCTCCGGTCCTAAATTTCAATTCCATTAGGTACGATTAAGAGATTCTCACGCCTTGTTGCTTGCTTTCCTCCAACACGATTTCAATTCCATAAGGTACAATTAAGAGTCTGAATCGTATCGATAAAAATGTAACTGAAATTAAATTTCAATTCCATAAGGTACAATTAAGAGCTTGCTGTAAAATGGGCTTCGCAAGCATGATGGAATTTCAATTCCATAAGGTACAATTAAGAGTATTAATTAACTTTATTGATTTATCGCTTAACTTATATTTCAATTCCATAAGGTACAATTAAGAGACAGCCAACCTGGGAAGTGAGCAAGAGATTAGCAACCATTTCAATTCCATAAGGTACAATTAAGAGCAGGAAACATTAAAAAAGCAACAATTCAGTTTCGCCCATTTCAATTCCATAAGGTACAATTAAGAGGCGGATTAAAGGCGGGCTTTAATACTTCAATAAATATATTTCAATTCCATAAGGTACAATTAAGAGTTCCTGGGCTTCCCCTCGTACTGCTATTATTCCTTCATTTCAATTCCATAAGGTACAATTAAGAGAATGACGGCTGCCTTTCCCAACTATTATTTTGCTCATTTCAATTCCATAAGGTACAATTAAGAGATCGCTCCGGATAAACTTTGCGTTCCTCTTTCTTCATTTCAATTCCATAAGGTACAATTAAGAGCCAGAAAAATATAACCGCTCGTATGCCCGACTCTTCATTTCAATTCCATAAGGTACAATTAAGAGAATGCATTTGCAATATCCAAACCATATTTCATAACATATTTCAATTCCATAAGGTACAATTAAGAGTTACTACGCTTCTCTTTTGCAGGTGACAATATGTATTTCAATTCCATAAGGTACAATTAAGAGAGTGACTTTAACGCCAAGTGTTCCGGTCGTGCCTTCATTTCAATTCCATAAGGTACAATTAAGAGTATTTTTAATTTTTTCAACTGCTCGCTCAATGCCTATTTCAATTCCATAAGGTACAATTAAGAGAATATCATAGCCAAGTAACAACTCACTATAAGCATATTTCAATTCCATAAGGTACAATTAAGAGGTTCTTGAATCTGCATACCAGGCTAGAAAAGAAAATTTCAATTCCATAAGGTACAATTAAGAGTTCAGATAAACAGGCATATTGATATCTTTCTTCACTATTTCAATTCCATAAGGTACAATTAAGAGTTTTTATTTGATTTGTATATCTCTCTCTTTTCATTGATTTCAATTCCATAAGGTACAATTAAGAGCCTGATCATTGTGATTATTGCCGTCCTCGTTTCCTATTTCAATTCCATAAGGTACAATTAAGAGCGAGACTGGAGAGAATGTAACCCAGGCTCAACGCCATTTCAATTCCATAAGGTACAATTAAGAGATAAAGTGCTGAAAGAGATGTGTACTCTACCACCATCATTTCAATTCCATAAGGTACAATTAAGAGTTTTCGCGATTCCATTGATCAAGATTCCATTTATTTATTTCAATTCCATAAGGTACAATTAAGAGTTATCAGTTCATACCGTTAGGTTATCTTACCGTTATTTCAATTCCATAAGGTACAATTAAGAGACTGTTTAAAATCATAAGAGGCAGAGCAATAGACTTTATTTCAATTCCATAAGGTACAATTAAGAGTAAAGCCCGCCTTTTATCCGCTTACGCGGAACATGATTTCAATTCCATAAGGTACAATTAAGAGCTTTGGCGTCTATTAGGGTTAGTTGTGCGTTATTCATTTCAATTCCATAAGGTACAATTAAGAGTGTGTTACGATAACGAGACATAATAAACATATTTACATTTCAATTCCATAAGGTACAATTAAGAGAGTGAAAGACTCTACCTCAAGATGAAGGAAATCACCATTTCAATTCCATAAGGTACAATTAAGAGACAAACTGATTTCTATTTTGTTCCTTATCGTTTACTGATTTCAATTCCATAAGGTACAATTAAGAGTTCACCGTTATCGGCAAAATCGTGCGAAATAGTGTATTTCAATTCCATAAGGTACAATTAAGAGCGGAGATAGGCGGAAGAATTGTTTTCACAGCCAAATTTCAATTCCATAAGGTACAATTAAGAGTTTTATCATATGTCTAATGATCAGATTGTTAATTATATTTCAATTCCATAAGGTACAATTAAGAGCCGGTGGTCTTATCTCTGCCGGCTCTTCTCTAGTATTTCAATTCCATAAGGTACAATTAAGAGCCTATTAAAGCCTCATTTAATGAGCCTGGCATCGTTAATTTCAATTCCATAAGGTACAATTAAGAGTTCAATTTGAGCAGAAGTTAAATAAGGTGTTGACTCATTTCAATTCCATAAGGTACAATTAAGAGCTAAAAAACGACATGAACAGAAATCACAATTATCATTTCAATTCCATAAGGTACAATTAAGAGCGCGGACATCGTCGAAAAACATGAGCCCATGATAAATTTCAATTCCATAAGGTACAATTAAGAGTAAGAGCTTCTTTTTGTGCTCCCGCCGCCCTGCTATATTTCAATTCCATAAGGTACAATTAAGAGTTACCGCTTGTTACTTCATTTACTATCCTACGATATTTCAATTCCATAAGGTACAATTAAGAGCGTTGCCTTCCTTAGTCTGCGAATAGCCTTCATGTAATTTCAATTCCATAAGGTACAATTAAGAGAGTGCGAAATGCACATCGCATGGAACGGATCTAGGCTATTTCAATTCCATAAGGTACAATTAAGAGAGATTCAAAGAAATGATTCACTACGCTGGGTACCTATTTCAATTCCATAAGGTACAATTAAGAGGTTTTGCTAAAGTGTATAATGAAATTGAAGATATTGATTTCAATTCCATAAGGTACAATTAAGAGTTAAAAGCATCATCTGAAAGTTGTCCCATAAACTTATTTCAATTCCATAAGGTACAATTAAGAGCATTATTTTCAAAAGACATAAAAAATATACCTGCGATATTTCAATTCCATAAGGTACAATTAAGAGCTTAATATCCTAAGCGAAGAAAGTGTATTCTCGTATTTCAATTCCATAAGGTACAATTAAGAGCTATAATAAAATTTTTGGTCATATCTTTAAAAAAATTTCAATTCCATAAGGTACAATTAAGAGTACTTAATCCTGTTATTAGCAATAATGAATTAGTCTATTTCAATTCCATAAGGTACAATTAAGAGTCCGTAAATGGAATAAAGGTGGCGGCAAAGTATTGCCATTTCAATTCCATAAGGTACAATTAAGAGCCAAATATAGAAGGTATTGGTACTCAGTTAGATTATTTCAATTCCATAAGGTACAATTAAGAGCTAAAGAAATCAAGCTTCGAAGAGGTGCTTATCCATTTCAATTCCATAAGGTACAATTAAGAGTCTTCACGCCTCACTTGAGTGCACTAATTTCAGTAATTTCAATTCCATAAGGTACAATTAAGAGTCACTGCATTAAAGTCGGAAGTTGGGTTTCCTGCATATTTCAATTCCATAAGGTACAATTAAGAGTTCGCAACATAAGAGGACGCGTTGGAAAAGACGTACATTTCAATTCCATAAGGTACAATTAAGAGAATTCAAAGGATGACTTCACAGAACATCTTTGTTCCATTTCAATTCCATAAGGTACAATTAAGAGATAACTTCCAGCCATTGCGAAATTGAGATACTTAAATTTCAATTCCATAAGGTACAATTAAGAGTTTCTTCGAGTATGCGATGATTCCATTCATTGATATTTCAATTCCATAAGGTACAATTAAGAGTTAACCAGGATAATGGTTCGATGATCTATTCTTAGATTTCAATTCCATAAGGTACAATTAAGAGCCATAATTACCACTACCCTCTACTACATAATGCCATTTCAATTCCATAAGGTACAATTAAGAGGCTGCTAATCAAAGTCGGAGTCATGTGCTATTTCTTTATTTCAATTCCATAAGGTACAATTAAGAGTTTAGTGATGAGTTTGCAGAAGGATTAGAAGGTATTTATTTCAATTCCATAAGGTACAATTAAGAGCATTAAACCAATTTTCTTTTGGATATAATTATGTTATTTCAATTCCATAAGGTACAATTAAGAGTTCTTTAAGTTCTGAACATGGATTAGAATTTGACAATTTCAATTCCATAAGGTACAATTAAGAGGATATGGGTTATCATTCTGTGTTCACTTCTCCTGCATTTCAATTCCATAAGGTACAATTAAGAGACGGTGAAATGTATGATATTGCAGGTGATGCAGGTATTTCAATTCCATAAGGTACAATTAAGAGTTTATTTAGAGCGCAAAGAGTTGATAGTAAAGAGATTTCAATTCCATAAGGTACAATTAAGAGTTCCTGGGCGTCTCCTCGTACTGCTATAATTCCGTCATTTCAATTCCATAAGGTACAATTAAGAGAGAATCTTTCTCCCATTGCTCGAGCAAAGATCCGTATTTCAATTCCATAAGGTACAATTAAGAGCCAATGCTGTTGATCCGGAAACCAATTCCGTTGTAACATTTCAATTCCATAAGGTACAATTAAGAGAAAGTTTCAGTAACCGAAATAACATCAAAGTTTTTATTTCAATTCCATAAGGTACAATTAAGAGAAAGAATATGTTAGTAGCTGAAGTTATCGGGAACCTATTTCAATTCCATAAGGTACAATTAAGAGTAAATCCTATCGATGTTTGTCACTGGTTAAATCCATTTCAATTCCATAAGGTACAATTAAGAGGCGAATACGGGCCAGGCACATTCCGTCCCCATTACCAATTTCAATTCCATAAGGTACAATTAAGAGACTGTTTAAAATCATAAGAGGAAGAGCAATAGACTTTATTTCAATTCCATAAGGTACAATTAAGAGTCCAAAGGTTACGGATTCACTGTTTGCTGTCTCTTATGAATTTCAATTCCATAAGGTACAATTAAGAGCGGAACCAGTAGCAACATAACCTGCAGCAAGTTGATTTCAATTCCATAAGGTACAATTAAGAGTATCATATTGATCCTGAGACACTCGAAGAGGATAAAATTTCAATTCCATAAGGTACAATTAAGAGAAAGGAACAGTTAAAGAGATATACGGCCTTGACGATATTTCAATTCCATAAGGTACAATTAAGAGTATGTGAGACAATCAAAGATGAAGCCTGCCGTACAAATTTCAATTCCATAAGGTACAATTAAGAGGGCAATTTTTTACGCCTGAGTGTGTTTGTGACTTCAATTTCAATTCCATAAGGTACAATTAAGAGAGTGTTAAACCTACACCGCTTTTTGTTTCTAGTTAATTTCAATTCCATAAGGTACAATTAAGAGCGGTGATCTATATCAACCTATCTTATCATCTGGTATTTCAATTCCATAAGGTACAATTAAGAGGCTGACCAGGCCCTTGCTAACTCTGCTGCTATCTCATTTCAATTCCATAAGGTACAATTAAGAGGCGAATACGGACCAGGCACATTCCGTCCCCATTACCAATTTCAATTCCATAAGGTACAATTAAGAGAGAGCTTCTTTTTGTGCTCCCGCCGTCCTGCTATATTTCAATTCCATAAGGTACAATTAAGAGTAAGATCAGCAAGAGGAATATAAGGCACAGAATTATTTCAATTCCATAAGGTACAATTAAGAGACATTGACGTATCAACGGTTACATCTAAGAACAGATTTCAATTCCATAAGGTACAATTAAGAGCCTGATAATTGTGATTATTGTTCTGTTAAATTTCTATTTCAATTCCATAAGGTACAATTAAGAGTTAATGCTGTTGCAGGTGATGTTCATAACTTTCAGCGATTTCAATTCCATAAGGTACAATTAAGAGACGCGTTGGAAAATACGGACTGGCAATCCACATTCTTATTTCAATTCCATAAGGTACAATTAAGAGATAAGTGCATTGAGATCAGAGTCATAAGTCAAAGTATTTCAATTCCATAAGGTACAATTAAGAGTAATATGTTTATTCAGTCTCGTTATCGAAACACTATTTCAATTCCATAAGGTACAATTAAGAGTAAGTTTTTGTTTTAATAACAGATCAGATTCAGAAGATTTCAATTCCATAAGGTACAATTAAGAGTAATCGAGACGACGACGAAGCCTCTTGATAAACTTTATTTCAATTCCATAAGGTACAATTAAGAGCACACTATTACCAGAAAGTTGAGGATTATAGCCAGATTTCAATTCCATAAGGTACAATTAAGAGTTACAATAATCACGAGGTAGAGAGTCAAAAAATGAATTTCAATTCCATAAGGTACAATTAAGAGGGTGCTCATTGTCTTGGTATGAATGACAAAAGTATATTTCAATTCCATAAGGTACAATTAAGAGCTAAGAGCTTCTTTCTGTGCTCCCGTCGTCCTGCTGTATTTCAATTCCATAAGGTACAATTAAGAGAGTGAAAAAGAGTGTAGAAGCAGATACAGAGGCTTATTTCAATTCCATAAGGTACAATTAAGAGGGAAGTAATGTACTGCAAGAGGTAGTAGAACCGAATAAAATTTCAATTCCATAAGGTACAATTAAGAGGAATATGATAATTTAGGACTTCAAACTCTAAATAAATTTCAATTCCATAAGGTACAATTAAGAGACAGAAGTAAATCGGTCTTTCATCCATTGCGCATAACGATTTCAATTCCATAAGGTACAATTAAGAGATTCTAGTAAAAAATCTGCTCTTGCTCTTACTCCATTTCAATTCCATAAGGTACAATTAAGAGATCTTTTTTGTAATAGTCTTATAGACAACTGTTCCATATTTCAATTCCATAAGGTACAATTAAGAGCATTCTAAAAGTCCTTCTCCACTGTCTCTGACCCCATTTCAATTCCATAAGGTACAATTAAGAGTAACTAAATAATCAACATCAGATGGCATTAAATTAATTTCAATTCCATAAGGTACAATTAAGAGCATAAAATCGCCTGGTTGGACATCTAGAACGAAATTATTTCAATTCCATAAGGTACAATTAAGAGGCATAACTGTTGTAGTGCAACATAAACCCTAGATATTTCAATTCCATAAGGTACAATTAAGAGACCAAGCGATCGAGCCGGAATTCTCTGTACTAGTCCAATTTCAATTCCATAAGGTACAATTAAGAGTCAATAGAGCAGATATACCTCCGGAAGGTTTATACACATTTCAATTCCATAAGGTACAATTAAGAGTTAAATTCCTTGGTTCATTCGATTCTGACTTAAATATATTTCAATTCCATAAGGTACAATTAAGAGATAGATAGATAGAAGTAAATAAGTAATGAATATAAGATTTCAATTCCATAAGGTACAATTAAGAGAGTTTTATTAGTCCAAGAAGTCTCTTCTATGTCCCAATTTCAATTCCATAAGGTACAATTAAGAGATCTATATCAGAAGATCTCCAACCATTGCCCATGATATTTCAATTCCATAAGGTACAATTAAGAGGTTTTAAACGAGCGCCCAAAATATTTTGAATACGATTTCAATTCCATAAGGTACAATTAAGAGTATTGGCGAAGTAACTGCAACTGCAAGTGGTACTAAATTTCAATTCCATAAGGTACAATTAAGAGAAGCTGCTGCTATACTTCACATATCCAGAAAAACTGATTTCAATTCCATAAGGTACAATTAAGAGTTAAAGCTTTTATTGCTTCGATTCAGGCTATTCTATTTCAATTCCATAAGGTACAATTAAGAGTACAATCTGGTCATTAGACATATGATAAAAATTTTTATTTCAATTCCATAAGGTACAATTAAGAGTTAGCATGAAATAGCTTAAATAAGTCGTTGTATGTTCATTTCAATTCCATAAGGTACAATTAAGAGAGCCGAGACTAAAGCTATTGAGATTGATTCATTAAATTTCAATTCCATAAGGTACAATTAAGAGGAAGTATTATCTGCATTGCCTAAACCAATTTGTTCCTATTTCAATTCCATAAGGTACAATTAAGAGTTACATATTTCAATATTAGCAGAAATCCAATAATATTTCAATTCCATAAGGTACAATTAAGAGCCGTAAGCGATTTATCTCTTTTGTCGTTTCGTTTGTCGATTTCAATTCCATAAGGTACAATTAAGAGTCTATTTCCATATTATTATACCGTATGCATTCAATATTTCAATTCCATAAGGTACAATTAAGAGAAACATTACCATTACCCTTAATTGCTCGTCTGTTAAATTTCAATTCCATAAGGTACAATTAAGAGCCACCATCGACCGTCTACTTCGGATAATAGTTTTATTTCAATTCCATAAGGTACAATTAAGAGAACTTTCTGTCCCTATTACTAGATTTTTAATCTTCAATTTCAATTCCATAAGGTACAATTAAGAGCGCTCTATAGAAAACAAAGAATCAATTAGTACAGGATTTCAATTCCATAAGGTACAATTAAGAGGTTTACTTATACATTCATTATATCTATACGTTCAGATTTCAATTCCATAAGGTACAATTAAGAGATTTATTTTTTAAGTTCGTTTATCTTAGCTTCAATATTTCAATTCCATAAGGTACAATTAAGAGTAATGTTAAGTTCTGCTGTTTCTCGTATTCATTCTGATTTCAATTCCATAAGGTACAATTAAGAGTATACCAATTTCGAACCACTACAATACAGCTATTGAATTTCAATTCCATAAGGTACAATTAAGAGACTCTACGAACCCAACCATAGAAATATTTCTTATATTTCAATTCCATAAGGTACAATTAAGAGTCCTCGTAATCTAATGTCCTCTGATGTTGATTATTATTTCAATTCCATAAGGTACAATTAAGAGAAAACTTAGCATATTTATCTACCGATTCTAACGTATTTCAATTCCATAAGGTACAATTAAGAGTTCAACCACCCGCCACAGCCCGAAGACAGCTTTGGAATTTCAATTCCATAAGGTACAATTAAGAGCCTTCGATCGACACAAGGGGCCACCTTGAATATCAATCGAATAGCTAATGCAAAAATAGTAAATTTCTTCTAAAAAAGTGTCGATCACCAATGATATAAAAACCACTGGTGACCGACATATATGTTAAACACTTGATTTTCAATAAGTCAAAGAGCTAATATATATTATTTTGAGAATAATATGAGATGTTTCAAGGCTGACTGACAACTATCTATAAAAAAATATCTATGCTACTACGTTCTTTCCCAACTATTTGCTTCTCAGTCCAGGTAACGTCTCTTCCTTTGAAAATTATTATGCTATCTTGGTCTTCTTTCATAAATTTCTTAGCAAAAAGTAGTAGCTCGTGAAGTCTGACTTCGGATATCTCTCCCTCAAAAACTGAGTTCTGAATCCAATTGAGGTATTTACGGCATAACTTTAACATCTTTGCCACTCGCTTTTCACCAAAATCATATACAAGAACTACATACATAACTACCAGTACATTTTAAAAGGTTTATATTCTTCTATTTTGAGCAAATGCTTCGTTAGTTTATAGCACTCCAATTTCACCAGATGCCGGTAACTAACGTTGCGTTTCAAGCTGCGATGTTGAATGGTTTCCTGAAGTCTGTCTTCCAAAGCCTTTACAAAGATCTTTTTCCCTGTGGAGTTCAGCAAACATTTGTTCAGCTTCTTATCAAAATGCTTTTCCTGAATTTCTTTCTTGTTAAGCACTTTAAATATAACACGGTCAACTATAATTGGTTTAAATATTTCCGCTACATCCAGAGCCAGCGAATATCTTCTTTCGCCTGGAGTATGAAGAAAACTTATCGTTGGGTTCAACTGAGTTTGATGAATGGCACGCAAACAAAGCGTATAGCAAATCATATTCCCAAACGAGATTAATGCATTCACCTCATTACGTGGAGGTTGTTTGGTACGATTACCCATTTCAAAGTCGTTCAATATCAGGTTAAACGCATCATAATAGGTCTGACGAATCATACCTTCAATTCCCATCAATTCCTCCACAGTGTTCGATTCAGTAATCTTCAAAGAGTAAGCCTTTATCAGCTCCATTATATCTTCCATGTCCTTCCCTCGCCTATTGTAATACTGCAGATTCTTCAGCATATTAAAGGCAGCCCCTTCAATGAATTTCTGAGCAATAACAATTCGCCTCTTCTTATCCTGATAAGCAGAAGTCTGAGCCAGCAGCATTCTTCCCGACAATAAAGAATCTCGAGGCATAAACGAGCCGGTATAATTCTCATAATAATCAAAGAAATGCACCGAAATATCTTTCTGGCCAAGGAAGTTAAACAAAGCACTGTTGGCCGTTAACGAACCAAAGGCGTAAAACTCATTAATATCCTCCACAGGAAGATAGCGCGGACTAGCATGCATATCCACTCCGGCTTCAGGATCAGATATCGGAGTAAATTTCAGAGTGTTATCTCTTCGTTCTAAAACTCCCGGATTAAATAAATAATAAGTTTTCTTCATTCTTCCTCCTCCCTGCTATAACAAAAGTCATAATAACTACAATTCTTGCAAATTCGTTTTTTCTCCAATGGCGGACATTGTTCACTCTCAATAATGCTCTTTATTTCCTTCTCCATAGAAAGAATTTCCTCTCTATCAATATCAGATAGCAGAACGTTTTCAGTCTTTCTTAGCACCGGATATTCAAGAATACCGGTAGCACCGATAATCCCATTTCTTTCGAACACAAACAAGTAATATTTCAATTGCCACTCATGCGCCCTGTCTATCTTGTCCGACTTCTTTATTTCATGAATTATCTTGTTTCGCGGATCGTAAAAGTCCACTTTAATTCCGTCGAGTTCCACCTCTTCATACTTAGAGGAGCGTTGTGGATAAGCCTCTTCATGAATCAGAGTACCTTCAAAGACCAGATCGGAAGTATGCTCCATATTTATCCCATTTGCAAACAGCCAAAGCTTTCGTTTGCAAACCTGATAATAGTTGAAATGGGTTCCTGTTATTTGCATAGAGTCTTAGAATCATAGTATTGAGAAGAACTATACCGATAAGAAGTTCTTCTCAATAATTTATTTTAAGCTTTTTGATTTTCATAATCAAAAGACATCATTCTTTCAATTAGTTTTTCCTCTGCTTGTTCTATTGCATCTGCACTTTCATTTACTGTAACAATGTAATTTGAGCAAGGAAGAGTTACAAAAACATCTGCTCCAGCTGTTTCATCTATGATTGGTTTTGCAGAAGGTCTCTCTGAATCTTCAACCAACTTAGCTCTTATAGCTCCAGCTAATTTATTTGCATTATCGCTTACAGCAATAGCAAGGGTTTCCATTAAACTGAAAGTTCGTGCCTGATTGGAAGTTATACGCCAATTTAATAAAGCATTAGCTAATGCAGGAATTACTTTCTCCCGTTCTACTTTTGGCAGAACAACACATTTACCAAAGACATTTTCACTCTCAACCCATCCCGCAGTTTTCAATTCTTCAATCTTCTCTTTTGATAATTCCGGTTCGTGTTGGTTTGTTGAAACACTAAATAAGGTTCGTAGATCGATAGCTACATCATATACAAACAATCCACTTGTTCTTGCATTATCCGGTATCCAATTTCTGCGAGGAAGAGTTCTGTTATTCTCAGATAAAAAAGCTTCAATTTCTTCTTCTGATAATAATTTGTCCCCCAATCTTACATTCACTGGATTTGAATCGGGTTTATCACTGCGATCAAACGTAAGATTTTCTTTATATGTACCTGCTAATAAAGGGTGCAAAGGACGCATAGCCGATATTGACAATGGGCTTCTTCTTTTAACAGTGATCCCATCTCCGGCTCTCATCCATCCACCTAATAACTGATCAATATAGGTAGGATCACAAGGTGACCAGGGCTCCTTATTTTCTAATTCTTTTTTAGTGCTAACATTATAATTAAATGTTATCGGCGCCATTTGTACATTCAAACTTGAAGTCAATGCATCAAGGATTGAACGTTTCACTTGTTGACCACTTGAATATGCTACATACTTACCAAATAATTGATCATAATATGTTTTCTGACCATCTTGAACACAAAACACTGTGTGCTCTGCATGTTTTAATACTCTTAAATAAATGTAAGGATTCATATTTCTTTGTTTTTTAAGATTTTTGATTTATTGCTACGTATTGAAATCTAATTAAAGTTAGAAAATAAGGAACATTATCAACAGGCATATCATGTACTAACTTTACAGTATTTATAAACACCATTGATAAAAGAATATCTGCATTTCCTGAAACAATTGAAGTCATACCTTCGATAAATTGTTTTCTATTTACTGATTTTAATAAGTTAGTTACTTCCTGACTTTTTGTCTTTTTAGCATTCTTATCACTCGATGAGTACGTATTGAGGGCTGTCGCTACTTGAATTGACTTATCCCATAATTCTTCATTGTTTAACATAGATAATAACCAAATTTGATATGTATTAAAATTAATTCGTTTCTCTTCGTCATCATTATATTTAGGCATAACTCCTTTATCCAAGCTATCTCTAAATCCTTTAGGTTCCAATGCATTTACACCAATCACACCCATCTGGCAAGCTTTCGTAAATCCAATAGCGCTACCAAATAAATTCTCTGAAAGGCTCTTATTAGTTACTCCAAAATATTTTCTATATAATTCAAAAGGAACTCGTATTTTGGGCAACTCAAAAGGTATAAATCCAACTGTTATGTTTGTCTGGCCTAAGCTATACACATAAGCTGTAATAGTTGAATCCGGATAGTTACGCGCAATACCGATCAGGACTTTAAGCCATGATCGCGTTGTTACTTCCATATCTCCATTTTTCATAGTTCCGAAAGGATCAAAAGACGCTAAAGGCCTCAATTCGTCATAAGAATCGTGATTATACCTATGAGCAATCCACTGCCCATTCCATGTATTTATCTGGTTTCCTCGTAATTCAGGTAACTTATTCAAATATCCTCTATAGTATTCCCATCCTTCGTATATGTCCAGCAATATCTGTTTATTATCAAAAAACATAGATAAACCACTCTGAACACCTATTCCAAAACCGCTACCTATCCATGATAAGTATACTTCCTCCTCTTTTAAAGGAAGTTTCATGTTGGTGATTTGACCAGAAGTAGTTGCTGTAATATCAAGAGAGGGAAAACCAATTGCTATACTAGCATCGGCATCATTATTTGTTACCTTTTCTATTAATGTATCAAGTTTCAATTTACGTTCTTCGGGAGTTGGTGGAATTCCTTTTTTTATACCTTGTACAAAAGGAGAATTTGTTACCCATTGCATATATTTTCCGTCATCAAAAAACAAACGAAAATATTTCTCCACAAAGAATTCCTTTGCCGAGTAATTACTTTTATGCTTTTCATTATAAGCACTTAAGAATACTTTTCCAATATTCGCTGCTATCATATTTTATTAGTTTTATAAAAACTGTAATGTAGTATCATAAAATTCAGGTTTAGCATAATCAATCAAAAATCCCATTTTGCTATTATATGCCTTAGCCGGTATAATAAAAGGCCTTGAGCCTACATGAGATTGATCTAGTTTTCTATATCCTACAGAGCGAAAAGACGCTGGAATTTCCAGCTTCATTTTCTCTTCAAAAGATGCAGTCTCATAATAAGCCAAGTCTGCCTGATCTATGCAAGTAACAGACTCAATATCAAGAGCTTCTAAAAGAGCAGATTTGGCTTTATGCCAAAGTTTCCTAATGTTCCACTCTCCGTTATAAAAAGTAGTATTCCAATCAATGTCTATAAATTCAGACGTAGGATAAACCACATCAATCATTCGCTGCAAGTTTCTTTCCCGTATAACTTCACCATCAGGTAAAATATCAAAAGTCCGCTGCAGGATTTCAAGATTATATGGCTTAGCATCATCCCCTTTATGAGGTGGTTGAATTACATATACAGGTTTATAATGACCAATAGTCTCTATCGTTCTCTTTCTGTTTATTCTACCAAATCTCTGAATCAGTGCATCAATGGGGGCACATTCTGTAATCATCACATCAAAGCTTATATCCAGACTAACTTCTACTACCTGAGTAGAAACAACAATACAAGCTTCCGAGCTGACATTATATACAGTCCTTAACTCTTCTTCAAGCAGACTGCGTTCTCCTCTTTTAAAACGGCTATGCAAAAGCATCTTTTTTACCTGTGGATACATTTCTGATAAACGTTCAAATAGCTCCTGAGACCTTTTTACCTGGTTGCAAACCAATAATATTTTTTGTTGTTTCTTCAAAGACTCGTCTATTACCCCTGCTAAAGATTCAACTGAATTTACTTTATAAACAGTATGCCGATCAAAAGTATCCAATATATTATCAGGTAACTGAACTTCATAAATATTCCCTTTTCCACCTAAAGCTTCAACAATTCTATTATAAAGAACTGTTGGCATGGTAGCTGTCCCGATATGAATTCGGCATCCCAAATTACATAATATCTCAACCATCTTTAGAACAATGGCTTGTATTGTTCCCGAGTAAGTATGAATTTCATCCAGTATAACATCACAATCTTGCAAATCTACAATCATTGCTTCATAACCCTTTGTTCCAAAAACAATTGAAGCTATCTGATGAGGAGTCAGCACTTTAACAGAGGCACCAATATGATGCTGGAGAACCTTTTCTTCTATTTTGTTTTTCTCAATCTTAATACTCGATGCTGCATGGAGCAGTCTCACATCAGCATCGGTATTCTTTAAGTCTCCTTTTATCCGCTCATACATAGCATTAATAGAAGCCTGAAACGGTAAAGTATAGAAAACCCTCCCCTTGCAACGGCGAATTAAAAAGTCAGTTTTGCCTGCTCCGGTTGGTGCTGTAACTAAAGTATGTTTTCTTTCATCATTAATTGATATCAAAGACAAAGGATATAATTCACTTTTCCGTGAATGATAATAGCTTAAATCCGGTTGAATAAAGAGTTTTTTTGAGAATAAATCCAATTTACCCTCTAATGCAGAAGCTAGATGGTCAGCTGCTATTAAAACTCCTTTCCATTGAGAATATCCGTATGTCTTCAACCTGCAATAATCAACAACTTCAAAGAAGTTATCTTCAGCTTCCTTACATGTTATAGGAACGGTCTGAAATCCCATTTTCTCTAAAAGAGACAACGCAGCAACACTCCATGATTCAAAATCTTTTATATGCCTGGAAAAGCACTCCGGATCATTACCTAGTAAATCTAAAAGACCTTTTCCTCCAGCATCATCGTAAACAGATTTATGATGGGCAACAATCATTTCAATTACCGGTTTCTTCTCCTCCTCTTTCAATAACGATATAAAAAACAAGGATGCTATTTCATGCCTGAAGATAAAGCCGGGAGGTCGTTTGTAATTTTCGTTCAATGTTTGCTGAAAGTATGGGCTTGCCTTTCCTATATCATGCAATATCGCTCCTTTGCGGGCAATATTAATATCTAGTCCTAAACTACGAGCTACAATTTCAGCTAGTTGGGCTACTTCTGATAAATGCTGAAGAAGAGGTGTTCCTCCACTTTTTGCACCTTTAGCTAATATTTTATTATAATCTAATTCTATTATCATAATCCTGCTACCGGTTTACCTACAACTTCAAGCCATCCGTACATAGGCTTTGAACTATCAAATCTATTAAATCCTACCAAAAAGGATTTTTCGCTTTCTTCAAAATGAAGTTCGAATCCTGTAAGAGCATTGAACTCTGCTTCTTCTAATTCAAGAATCTCCATATCGGGCAACAGAATATCTTCATTCCTGCATAAGCAAATATGTTGCTTGCTGGCTTTCTCGGCATCTGTTATATTTTCAAAAGCTAAAAAAAGTTCCGGATCAATCATTACTCCTCTTTCTAAAATAGAAAGATTTCGAACCATTTGCTTTGTTTTTGCTTTCTTCTCCCAACCGCGGGTTTGCGTTTGTTCCTGTTGGATACTTATAGAAGAATATTTAAGTCGATATCGTAAAATTGAATTTACTTCCAACTTTTGCCTTATACCTTCAATAATAGAGGGAGTAAGGAACTGCTGACTAAATGTTTTGCTATCTCTCACAGCGGTCCACGGCTTTATAAAACCAAATGGTCCTGAATATCTTACAACATAATACATAATGCTTCTTTTTAATATATTGCTCCAAAACCTGCTCCTGTTGAATTACCCAAACCAACAGACCAAATAAACTTTTTAGTATCTACTTTTGCTTCTATTTTAACAGGACACATACTGCATTTATTATCTATATTATGAATCCTGACTTTCTTAGTTTTTCTCATTGGATAATCTAAATCAAAAGATATTTTCAAAGTATTATCAGCTGGCAAACCGGCAAGTTCCATCTTATGCTTTATGGTTTCAGTCATAAGTTCATTTGCCTCTTTATCTTCGTAAGTATAGAACTTTATATTCTCTCCTATTTTTCTTTTAATAAAAACAGGACTTGCTAAACGAAAGTAATTTTGTTGTTCTGAATCAAATGTATCTTGAATATTTATATCTGACACAACGAGTCCACAGAACATATCCGGTTGATCCAATATAGATCTAACTATGTCTTTTATATATCTATCATCATAGAAACTTATAAACCACTTCGCTCCATTCCTAAAGTCGAATCCTTTTTTAGTAAGCTTTCCATTCATTAGCCATGAAAAGGAATACATAGAAATTCCATCATGAATAATATTATCTCCCAGCCATTTATGTAAAACACCCGTTAACTTCTGTTGATAATCAAACGGAACAATTTCTTTATTAGATGTTGTATTCAAATATATTCTCATAAAATGTTATTTAGTAATTAAGGCCTCCAGTTTATATAGCCTTAATATATTGTTGCACCAATATTGCCAATCTTTACCATCATCAAAATCCAATATTTTAGATTCTGAATACCCACGTGAAATAAAGTCTTCAATTTGCCATCTCACTAGGTCTATCAATTCTTCTTCGGAAAGATAATGACCATCTTCTGTTACATAATCTGTTTCCATATAATTAATTTTTCCAGCAAATAAAATGATTATTTCTGAAATATCCTAATTAATATAAAATTATATGTTTAGAATATATAATTAAAATGCTAATTTCTTTTTTTATAATTTTTTTAGTCCTATCTTTACACTATCTTAAAAACATATAATACACTAATTAATTGAACCTAAAGGAATTGAAATAATTACTATAGTATTATTTGTTTTTTAAACGAATCCATTTCTTAGGTTTCCTAAGAAATGGATTTTTAATATACCTTTTATCTATAATCCACAAGAGTCAGAACAACGAGCTATTTATTTAATTCATCCAACCGCCTTCACCATCCCCCACCCCTGAGAACCTTTCATCCCAACTCCGCACTCATAAGCAAGCTTCATCAAGTCCTGATTTGCTTTCATCCTAAATTTACACATATATCCTCTTACCCTTGACTCACTCTCGGTATTTGCCTTATAAGTAACTAGTACAGGCTTTGGGGTATTAAGTAAATCAAAATTAAAATCAATATCACCGGAATAAGGCTTACCATAAAAGGCCTGATAGCGGTTTAGCAAGCTGAAAAGAATTGATTCTTTTGAACGGTTATCTGAAGGGGAAAGATAATCTGTTTTACCACTATCATTTCTTAATGAAATGCAGATTGGCGATAGTGTTTCAAAGGTCATTTCTGGTTCAAACTGAGGGTTAGGAAGCACTTGTACACTCTGTACCCTAAACTGTACTTTGTTCTTCCAACCGCCCAACTGGAACACCTGGTTCATAAATACACCCTGAACGAACTTTACCGTAGATTCTTCGGGTAAGAAGGATACATGCCACTCTACAGTATCACTGTTTATTCTTATAGTGGCCGATTCTTTTTCTATTGTATAGCTGGGTATAAACAGTCTTGAATAGGTAAACAGCTTAAACTGTTTGCTGTCTAGGGCAAACCCGTTATCATGCAACCAAGTTGCATATTCTTCACTTGCAGATGACAATATTTTATAGATTACTCCTGATAGTTCATATTGGTAATTAATTGGAAGTCTATTCCCTAATGCGTGTTTTTCTGTGCTTAGTATTATTTTAAATCTCATCGTAAATTTATTTGTATCCAAAAATAAGCAATAACATTAGATAAAGCAACAAAATAGATATCTTTTTAAAAAAAATATTTATTATCATATATTTTACAGTTTGCTTTTAGTACATTCTAAGTTTAGCTTCTTCTTTTGAGCTCAATTCTAGAGTCAATCTGTTTTTTTACAGTACAGATATTCGTCTAATGGCATATTATTTCTGTCAGACAAATCTTCTAAAAAGATCTTCATCTAAACTCTAATCTCCATTCTTCCCCAGCCAAACCTCAATAAAAAAAATCCATTAACCAATAATTTTAATCCATTGGCCAATAATTCAACACCCATTAACCAATAAATTTTGCAACGAATTACTAAAATTTTACCCCCCCAAAAAAGGGTGGTTAACGTAGTTAAAGGGGGAGTTTTAAAAATATTTTAAAAAATATCTCTCAAAAATAAGTCTTTCCGGATTTGCATCCTATTAATATTTTTACTTACATTTGCATAAATAATAGATTCCTATATCTTAAATTAATAAATTAATAACATTAAACATTATTGTTCTACAATGGCAGTACCAGTAAACAAAAAAAAGCGTCCTCTTACAGGATGTCACTCATTATCAGATGTAATAAAGTTCTATTTTCGTGGAGCTTGCAGAAGCGATGTAGCAAAGAAAAATTTTTTTGAAAAAATAGACGAAGACAAAAAGCTTAAAGCTAGACTGAACGAAGTTGATTTTTCAAAAGACATAAAGTTTGTTACACCCAAAATTTTAGCCATATTTGTAGAATGTTGGGGTCATCCAGACGAATGCTTATGCATTGAAAATGAATAGAATTAGATCCTCACATGTGTTTACCTTCAACTTTTTGCTAAAACACCCGGCTTTTATTTTTTATTAAAAATAAAACAATTTAATATATTTATTTGGTGCACAAAACTCGGCACCAAATAAATATATTGTTTTTATAACCATCTGCTATCCACCTCGTTACATCGTTAAATTCTCGGCATCAAACTTGGCACTCTTTTTTCAACACAAATCAAGCAAAACAAGACTCTCATCAAACGAAACAACATTGCATAAAATTACACAAACTTACATAGAATTACAATATTCTACATAAAACGACAATATTTTGCCATTTTTACATAGACCATTTGGTTGGTAAAGTTCATACAGATACTTTTGCAGCATAATTCAAAGTGAACCACACTGAGAATTTATCAACTTTTAAAACAAATACTAAAAATGAAAAATGACAATCTTCCTTTCGCTGCTTCGTCTAAAGGCTATGTTCTTATCCCCAAAATGTTACTCGTTTACCATCTGAATCAGAGAAATACTAATATTTCTTTTCTGGATGCTTTTCTACTGGTTCTTACAAATGTAAATTTCGAAGACAGGGAAGTGAATATAAATGGCAAAAAAGTAATTTGTCACAGAGGTGAGTCGCTTAAGTCTACTGCCAGCTGGGCAAAAATATTTAACTGGAAAATAGGAAGAACTAGAAATTTCTTTAAAAAACTGGAAGAAGAAAAGATGATTAGTATCAATCCTCTGAACTCTAACTATAAATCTATTCAGGTTATTAATTATGATCTGTGGACCGGAAAGCCTTCTAAAATTGTAAATATGAAATCTAAAAAAGGCAATTTATTTACGGAGTTTTATGATAAATATCACGAGATAACAGGCTTACGAAAAGTGGATAGAGGGCTGGCCCAGAAAGAATGGTATCTGTTGTCAGAGAAAGAGATGAAAGCGGCAATTGATAATATTGAAAATTATTGTATAAGAATTAAGAATCTAGATTTCTTAAAGAGCGCTTATAAATATCTCAGGGCTAAATCTTTCTATGACGAAGGTGTTGATGAAAGTGGTGAATTTATCTACTAAAATGTATAACTTAAAACCATGGAAAAGAATATAAGTCAGCCCTTTGATCAGGAAACGGAAGAAGCGGTGCTGGGGGCACTTTTACTGGAAAAGAAAGCAATGGCCAATGCAATGCCTATTCTGCGAACGGAGATGTTTTATTATGATAATCACCGCATTATCTTTGCAGCTCTTACGCGCATGTACAACAACCGGCGAGACATTGACATCATTACCGTGGCCGACGAGTTGCGCCGCAGTGATGAGCTAGACAAGGTGGGCGGGCCCTACTACATTACCAAACTTTGCAGTCAGGTGGCCAGCTCGGCCCACCTGCAGCATCACTGCCTGATAATGAAAGATTTCTATCTTCGCCGGGAGATTATTAAGGGACTGAGCAAACTGCTTTCGTCGGCGCAGGAGATGACGGTGGATATTGCCGATGTGGTTTGCGATATGCAGGAACTTGCTTCTGAGATTGAGAAGGATGCTGTGAAGGCGGACAATATGAGGGATATGGAGGTATTGATGGAGGACACGCTTGTGCAGGCTCAGCAGAGAATGGAACGGTCCGAAAATGGTATTACGGGAATTGACACGGGGCTTACGGACCTGAACAAGATTACCGCCGGATGGCAGAATGGCGATTTGGTTATAGTTGCCGCCCGTCCGGCAGTAGGTAAAACAATGGTATCGCTTTTCTTTGCCAAAATGGCTGCAAGGATGGGGCTGAACACGCTGTTTTTCAGTATAGAGATGCAGGGAGAAAGGCTGGGCGACCGCTTGCTGCTAATGGAGAGTAACATTAACCCGCACACCTGGCGCAGCGGACAATGCACTCCGCAGGAATGGACAGAGGCGCAAGACACAGCTAGCAAGCTCACCTCTCTGCCTATGATGATTGACGACAGCTCGTCCATGAGCATCGACTCTATCCGAGTACAGGCTCGCTTCCTTAAAAGTCGTGGAAAGTGCGATATAATATTTATCGACTACCTACAATTAAGTGATATGAAAAATCATGGTAAGGAAAACCGTAACCGAGAACAGGAAGTAGCCATTGCTGCCCGTAAGGCGAAATTGCTTGCCAAGGAGATGAATTGCCCCGTAGTGTTGCTCAGTCAGCTAAACAGAGAAGCGGAAAACAGGTTTGCCGGGCGTCCGCAGTTGAGCGACTTGCGCGAGAGTGGTGCCATTGAACAAGATGCGGATATTGTGCTGTTACTCCATAGACCAGCTTTATATAAAGTTGCAACCGACAAGGAAAGCGGCTACCCTACTGAGGGTCTGGGCATTCTCAGCATTGCCAAGCACCGAAACGGCGAAACGGGCAATGTATACTTCTCGCACAACAAGAGCATGACGAAAATTGCAGATTATGTACCACCAATGGAGTGGTTATTGAAGCAGGCAAAATAATTGTAATATAATTTATAAAATAATTTGTAATTTTTTTGCAAATAAAAAATAAATAGATATATTTGCAAAACAAACGAAACAAAACACCATTAAAGGTATTATAAATACCCAATTATCCCTAACCAGAAATGAATAGAAGAGTGCATGCGCTCTTCTATTTTTTTACAACAATCCCTCATTACCACCAATTATAACCTACAATAATATATAATATTTTTTTTCTTCGGCTTGTGTATATATATGCAAACAGGAGTAAAACAAAGTAATATCACCGTGAGACAAGTTTCTAAGGCTCACCCAAATAATCTACAATTGCTTTTACCTGGCGTGGCGTATAAATCCTATTTCGATGGTTATATTCCAAAACGGAAAGCTCGGCTGTTAACTGACTGTTGCCGGCTATCCACCGGGCAAGTGTGCGCAAGGCTCCGGGAATAGTCATATACGGATTGTAAAGGCAA